>Ga0265338_10000061_pt1 | contig 196481 bp, 221 predicted proteins | sample 42126metaG_FD_193579 | JGI IMG/M metagenome (GOLD analysis project Ga0265338, IMG submission 193579) | Rhizosphere microbial communities from Carex aquatilis grown in University of Washington, Seatle, WA, United States - 4-21-26 metaG | ecosystem: Host-associated > Plants > Roots >... | reverse complement strand
AATCCAAACGCATTGTCGCCGCCTTTGACAACTACAATCAACGTAGCATAGACTAGTCGAAACCAAAACTAACTTTCCCTCTTTTTCCTTTTTATCTTAGAACCCTAGCCTAACGGCAGTTAAGGTAACTTAATTTGAATAATTGAAAAGGCTCTGCGTAGAGAGAACCTACGCAGAATAACATCCAGACGGAATTGGTATGCTATGAAAAGTTATAGATTTGCTATATTGATAAGGGTTACTTTGTGCATTTTATCAACACATATTCGATGGTCTGATCTGTCGCAGCCTGTTTCATTTTTAACATTGACTTGAACAATATTTTCTCTACGTATGATGGGTATGTTTTTAGGATCTCTGATCTTAAAAACTGGCGATTTTCAATGTAATATTCTGCCAGAGGTAGGTATACGTTTGATCCAACAAGTTTGATTTCCGTAATCTTGAGACCTGCATCCTGGATTGTCTTTTTGATTGTCTCCATATCATAGTGTTCTGAAGACCATGTCAACTTTAAAATGCCAATTTTTAAAATATTAAACTTTGATGGTTTTGAGAGTACTGGTATTGCAAGGATTGTAATTCCGTTTTTTTTTAGAATTCGTTGTGCTTCTGATATGAAATCCTTGATTGGTTTAAAGTGCTGTGCTGATTCCAATGCTATTATTCTATCACATGATTCATCTGATATTGGAATCTTCACTGCTGTAGCATTTACCATGTTTATCTCAGGGGTCTCTGTCTGCATATTTGCAAGTTTGAGTTGATTGCGGTTTATGTTGACGCAGGTGATTGTAATGTCTGGATGTGTCTTTTTCCAAAGAAATGCTGGTTCTGAAAAACCACTGCCTACATCAAGGACATGTCTAACCTTTTCAAGTTCTGCCATGTTTCCAACTAGATTACACAAGTTTGTTTGAGCACTAGTAGGATCTTTTGTTGTATCATTCCAATATCCGAAATTAAGAAAATTTCTTCCAGTTGAAACCTGCATTAATCCTGAAAGGTAATTGTACATGTTTACAATATCTCCTTCTCCGCGTCGCAGTGTCCATAAAATGACATCTTTGGGATTGGGATTATTCAATATGAAAAATGGTCGCGTACTGGTGTATTAAGATGTGACTTCTTACATGGATATCTTTCAATTGATCTTTTTATTTAGCTTGTATGTATGATTGACATACAATGGAAGAATGTGATTCTCGAACACGTGCATACAAGAATGGAAAGACTTTTGATCAATGTAGGGATATTGCAAAGACCATTACTTTACAGATGAAAGAAAAGATCAACCAATCTGGTCAAGTGAGATGGGATGAAATTCTGCAGACTGTAGAACACGATGAACTAGTGTACAAACTCACTCTGAAATATCTTAGACAAGACGGATATGATATTGGGGACTGGAAAAAGCCTCGCGTGATAAAATCTATTTAGAATCTATTGCACAGCTCTCATTTTGTGATTTTATCTTTTTGGCCATTATGATGGGTGTTACAAAAAGAATTGGGATGGATATTGCAATGAAGATTGTCTGGATTTGGGCCTCAAAGCTTGTTAAAAATAAAGTAAATGTTGTAGCTCCTGCTCCAAAACCAAACAACATTGTAAAAACGGTGCCTGCACATGTAGGACAGCCAACAAACAATCCTGTCACTGCCCCAAATGCACCAAGTTTTCCCCCGCTTTTTGCAATGGAAAATACTGATGATGATAATGCAAAGTTCAAACCTACCAAGAATGATACCATGACTAGAAGCAGTAAATTCAGTGGGATTATTTGCAATCCAATGTGTTCTGTAAAGAATGCAAAAATCATTGGCATGTAACCTGGAAGATCACAACATGGCGAGAGTTCTATGTGGGGAGGTTGCGGGAATCCATAATCTGTGGCATTAATGTCTGGTTTGTAGATTATTGTTCCAGATGTAAATGCAAAAAATAATCCGTATCCTATTGCACTGATTATGAAAATTTGTTTTGATCTTTTGTTGTGTATCGCATTTGCAATAATTGATGAGATTGTAGAATCTGTAGATGAAATCTTTGTCTTGTACATCTTGTACAATCCCCAACCTATTGAGGCAAATGATGAAAATAATACAAGATATGTTGCAACTGCAAGGTTTTGTAATGCAGGCATGGCAGCTGGAGTGATTATCAAATCGCTATTTTTTGCGTATGCCAAAAATGATATGGCAATAGCCAAAAAACCAACTAGTATGAGTCCAATATGGGAACGACTGGATGTTTTTTCTTTCTCCATTTATAAAAAATTCTCATTCTGACATTAAATTCTATCTCATATTTTCTCCAAAGTGTTTATCTTGGGTAGTTTAGTATCTTTATCTAGTCGTGAAGATCGACGAGCCTCAAGATTCTGATTATGCTGAAACCAAGATAACACATGTTGGTTTTGTAGACCCATATGGTGTTGAAGGGCTCTTAATCTTGCGTTCTGATGATGGAAAAGAATTCCACATGCGTGCATTTTCAGGTGAAGTTGCAAGACACATATCTAATTTTATTGAGGGCCACCGGGGTGCAATTCCAACCATATACAACATGGTAGAAGAGATTGCTGAACTAAACGAGCTTGTACTTGTAAAAATCAAAGTATATGAAAGTGGCAGTGTTTTGCGTGCCAATGTCTACTTTACAGGAAAACATGATCTTGTGATGCGTAATTATAGAGCATCTGATTCTATAGCTCTTGCAACATTTTACAATATTCCGATATTAGTCAGAAGAAATCTCTTGAAAGAAAAAATGGAAGCCTAGGTTAATACTTGAGCTAGTTTTCCTTCTTGCTGGGCAATTTTTAATTCCATGGCAATCCTGCGTCCCACACCAAAAGTTTCCCCGTATTTGTATTTTGTATATGGACTTGTTGTAGCAAGAATTGGATTTCCTGGAACTCGTAGTGATACATCATACACTATGATGTCTAGATCACGGGTTATCACACTCTGTAGAGAAAATGGACCGATGATTCCTGGAGCATATTCTTTTCTTACCGCATTGACAAACTTGTCTCCAATGTCTATGACTTTTTCAAGTAACGATTCTCTAATGCTTGCAGGTGTGTGACCCACCTCAATATTTTGTAATTCAATATTTATCTCAAGTTGTTGTTTTGCTGGAAGTGAGACAAAGTCATGAAGGTTTGTCTGCAGTCTTCGTTCTATTCCAAGAAAATCAACTTCTTTTGATATTGGTGTATGGAAATAATTGAAATTAAAATAAGTTCCTATGACAAATTCTTCTATGCTTGCAGTCTTGAGTGCCTCTCTTGAAATCAATCCTTGTTTTATCTTGGTCTCTGTCTTGTCTTTGTATTCTGCATATGATGATACGTTGAAAAAAGCGCGTTCAAGCTTGCGTTTTTTTTCCTGAACTTTTACTATGACTGGTCGGTCGATGTCTTTTGGGTCCTTGAACAGTCTTGGGAATCGTATCTTTGCTTTTTGTAACAAGTAATACTGGTTTTTCTTGTTGGCTCGCTCTTCTGCTTGAAATAATGCTCTGTTTCCAAACAGTGGTACCTTGAACTTGTTCTCAACACCTTCGTATCCTAAGTATGCAGTAAGTGCCCTGTGTGGAACAACTATTGTACTAGAATCTCTTAGTCTTGACTGGACCGTGGAAGATAACATTTCTTGGAATTTTTTTACTATTATGATCTCGTCTGCAAGTCTTGAAAATCTTCTATATGGTACTTCTCTTCCTTTTTGGCAGACTACAACTGTCTTGAAATTCTCATCTTTTGCACCATCCATTATTTCAAGTGCAGAATGACTCCCGAGTGCGCCAATGGTTAGTTCTGAATAGTTGTTTACAATATCAACAATATCGGATTTTTTTATCACGCCGTATCTATTTTATCTAGGTAAAAAAGCGTTATCTAAAGCAAACGTGAATTGTTTCTTATTGTGATATGGTGTGGTAAAAAGGGAATTAAATTTTTGAAAAAACTACTTTAGGTCTTCCTTGTCCTTGAAATCCTTGAGCTCTTTTTCTGATTCCAGTCTGCCTTTCTCATACTCGCCCTTTGCCTTTCCAAATGTTTTTGCAAGCTCTGGGATCTTTTTGGCACCAAATATCAAAACCCCGACTATGACCACTGCAATTATTACATTCTCGTATGCCATTAGTTGGCTTAAATGCGGCAGATCAAGATTTAAGTGTTCCAATATTTTTTGCCTGTCTCTCTGACACTATCATACCTATTAGATACAGTACGATCATTGGGATTGCAACAAACCACATTGTAACTCCACTACCATCTGGCGTTATTGCTGCACCTAGTATGACCATTGCAATGATTGCATACCTGATGTTATTTCTCCAAAATTTTGGGGAAACAAGTCCTGACGCAGTAAGTGCATACATTATCAATGGTAATTGGAATGATACTCCGAACGCAAGAATGAACTGGAGTACAAATGTGATGAAATCCATTATGTTCAAAAATGTGAGCAGGTCTGCGGACTGGCCATATTTGTAAAGGAATCCTAGTATGTATGGAGTGACAAAAAAATATGAAAACAATCCTCCTATTATGAAAAGTACAATGGCAGGAATTGTTATGTTTCTAATTATCTGGATCTCTTTTCTATGCAATGCTGGAGCTAAAAATCCTACAAACTCTTTTACTATGATGGGCATTGAAAATACCATTCCAAGCAATACTGCGATATAGAACTGGGAGAAAAATGCCTGTCCTGGAGCTGTCTGGATTAATTGTACAGTGGATGGCAACAAATGATGTTTCATTGATATCGTTGCTTGCGCTGCCATGTTGTCAAATGGACTAAATGTTGGATAGTATAGCTTGATTCCGTTGTACATAAATGATGTAAGATGAAAACTTAGGATGAAAAATGAGATTATTCCTATTCCAATAACTGATCTGAATACTCTTTTTCTTAAATCTTCAAGATGCTGACTGATGGTCATAGACTTGTCCATTGTAAATTATGAAATGGGCAGATCTGTATTAATAGTATTTTTTCTTATGTATCTTCTATAGCCCTGGAATTGGAAGTATTTTGCTTGAGGGCAAGTTACTTTTTTCTTGTTCTGGCACAGTAAAGTTTTCAAGCTCTATTGTAAGTTCTGTGCTTACCTCAAAATTATCGCCTAACTGGACTGCAAGATCTGCAATCTCTTTTGGCTCGTATACTTCACGTGAGCCCTTTAGGAATATACGTGAGCCTTTTTCTGCTGGGTCTCCACCAAACTTTTCCTTGAGGAATTTTGTTAGTTTGTCTACCTCTTCTTTTTCTATCATGTTGTGATAAAAAACAACACCTTTGATCAAATCATAATCCCATGGAGTTCCATTTCTATACGAGTAAACTCCAAAGACTGCACCCTTGTCATCTTTTGGGCATTTTATTTCCCAGATCAATACTTTTTTTGGGTCATACTCTGCCTTTCTGACGTCATCCACGGTAAGTTTCCAATATCTCAAGCGGCTCATGTTCTAGTCAATCGATGAATATTCATCGTTAATGAGCCTTACTAGACACAAACTAGGGTGTATCGGGGGTTTGTGTTCTTACAATTTGATATTTTTGATAATTTTTGTTCAAATACGTTTGAGGGCGAGTTCGTTGAGGGATCAAAACTCATCTCTTTTTTATATTGTCAATATGATCAGAAATGCTAAGTGAAATGAATAGGACGTTTGACTTTCATGGTACGACTATGACGATAAAGTCATTGACTTCTGAGACTGGGGGCATCTATACAATACTTTATGCAGTTCATCCTCCGAATGTGGGGCCTGCGTTACATGTACATCCTAGAGGTAACGAGTGTTTTTACATTGTCAAAGGCAGATACAAATTTGTACTTGGTAACAAGTTGATGGATACTGCACCGGGCGACCTAATTGTTGTACAAAAAAACATGTCACATAAATTCACTGTAGGAGATGGTGGTGGAGAAGTATTGATAATCAGTCCACCTGATTTGGAAAACTATTTTTTGCAAGTAAGCGATCTATTACTAAAGGGCCCTGTTACATGGGAACTAGAATCTCAAATAGCACAACAGTATGGCCAAGTTTTTCTAGAAAATACCAATCACTGGAAGTAAATTATCTTGAGTATACAATTTCGACAAATTAAAACAATTTACATTTTGGGAATAATACTGGCGCTATCTGGTTTTACACATATTTGGAATACTGTGGGATTTCCAGATGTTTTCTATGATGAAGGAGTATACATGGAAAGAGCAATGCATGTGTTAAATGGTCTTGGATTGCAAGACCGGTATTTTCATGATCATCCTTATTTTGGCCAAATTTTTCTTGCTTCTATCTTTGGTCTGATTGGATTTCCAAATTCATTGCATACTTCAACTGATCAAAATTTCATCGCATCACTTTATTTTGTACCCCGACTTGTCATGGGGTTGCTGGCAGTTTTGGATACATTTCTTGTCTATCAAATTGCTGATACTAGATACGGGAAAAAAATAGCAATAATTTCATCTCTCTTGTTTGCCGTGATGCCGTTTACTTGGATTCTGCGAAGAATACTTTTGGATTCTATCTTGATGCCATTTCTTTTGACCTCTATACTACTTGCACTCAAAACAAAAGATTCTAAAAACAAGTACGTATTGGTATTTCTTTCAGGGATTTGTCTTGGTCTAGCTATATTTACAAAAATTCCTGTCTTTACAATGATTCCATTGATTGCAGGTCTTGTGTATTTCAATACTGGAAAAAATGTCAAAGCGCTTGCATTGTTGATGATTCCTGTATTTTTGATACCTTTGATATGGCCACTTCAGGCAATCAGTGCACATCAGTTTGATGTGTGGATTAAGGATGTCATAGGTCAGACACAAAGACAGAGTTCTGGATTGCCTTACATCTCGCTAGTTTTTTTCAAGCTTGATCCAGTTCTATTTGTTCTTGGAATTGGCGGAACTATATTTGCAATTGTACGTAGACATTATTTTATCTTGTTTTGGTTTGTTCCATTTGTAATATTTTTGCTCATGATTGGTTACAATCAATATTTCTACTGGATTCCAGTGCTTCCAGTATTCTGTATATCTGCATCAGTATTGATAATGAATATTTTGGAACGGTTCAATAGGAAAAATTTGAATAAAGTCTTACCTTCTGTGGCGGTTTTGGGAATTACTATATTTGGTTTGACAAGCACTTTTCTTGTTACAAGTGTAAATGTCACACACTCTGAATTTCAGACCACTTCATTTATTCTACAACATGTAAATGACACCGATACTACGGTACTTGCCAATCCAACATACGAGTGGGTTTTACATTATGTATTTCATAAAAATAATACTCCCAATGATTATTCATTTGTGCTGTTTAATCATCTCAAGACTGGAAAAATACTACTTGTAGCGGATCCTCATTTTTTAATAGATCTTGGAAGGGGAAAGCAATTGCAACAAATCTATGACAATTCTACAACCATAGCTACCTTTGATGAAGATTTATCAAAATATGACATGTCCATATACCCATATTCTAACATCAAGATGAATGTTGACGGGGAACATATTCAAGTCAAGATAAAGTGAGTCTAAACTATCTCTAAAAAGTAATACTTTCCAAAATATCTGTTTGAAACTGGTATTGTGCTGTGCTTACATTTGTTTTTTTATGTGATATGTTCTCAATCCTGAGAATGACATCATATTCAAACTAGGAGAACATATACGTCAGTCTTTTAAACCAGTATGAAATCGTACACTTCAAGGACATGATTTCTATGCATACAGTGTTTGATGTGAAATTAATTTGCGATACAAGTAACATTGTTCCTGAACAATGTATATCAATTCTTTATTTATTGAACGTGGAGGATCATGTGAAATGAACTTGAGGATTTTACTTTTCCTTTCTGTTATGGTAGTATTGGTTTTTCCACAATATGCTTTTTCAGAGCCTGACCAAAACAGTTCTAGTACAGTTGTGTTTAGTGATACCAACTCTACGGTGGTAGCAGTACCTAAAACAATTATTACAATTGATCCTACATCTAGTACCGTTACATCAAACTCTGGTACTGCAAATCAAGGTTCTACAGTATCATTTACTGTAAGAGTTATGGACACGTCGACCTTGCCAACTATTACTACTGGAACTGTGACCTGGAGCGACGGTAACCTTGGCGGTACATTCAATCCTTCATCTTGTAATCTTTCATCTGGAACTTGTACGGTATCATATACCCCGCCTGCAAATTATGGTGGCACAATAACGATAACCACTATCTATAATGGAGATGGAACACACTCTGGCAGTACTGGTACATCAACTTTAACTACAACTACTACTCGTAGTGTTACTACAACTATTACATCTGCTACCGGTTCAGGATCTCAAGTGCAATTCACAGCAACACTTGCAGATGTATCAAGTCCACAAATTATTCCAACTGGAACTGTAACCTGGAGTGATGGAAACATCGGAGGAACATTTGATCAATCTTCCTGCATTCTTTCATCTGGAACTTGTATTGTATCATACACTCCGCCTGTAAATTATGTAAATAACATATTCATAACTACTAGTTATACAAATGATGGATCCTTTTCCACAAGTACTGGAACTTTTACTCTGATGCCACATGCTCTACCTAGTACTAGTACTACTATAACACCAAGTGTTTCTACTGTAAACAGAGGATCTCAAGTACAATTTACAGCCAAAGTGGATGATGCCTCTAACTTGCCAACAATTCAAACTGGAACTGTAACCTGGAGTGATGGAAACATCGGAGGAACATTTGATCAATCTTCCTGTATAATTTCATCTGGAACTTGTACGGTATTATACACCCCACCTGCATCTGCATCAAACTTGGTCACAATTACTGCTACCTATGGTACAAATGATGAATATTCTGGCAGTACTGGAACATCAATTTTGACAGTAAATTCTCTACCTAGTACTAGTACCACTGTAACACCTGCGTCTGGTACCATAAATCAAGGATCTCAGATGCAATTTACTGCCACAATAACTAGTATGTCTAATCAACAAACCACTCCAACTGGAACTGTAACCTGGAGTGACGGTAACCTTGGTGGCGCATTTAATCCGCCTTCCTGTACCGTTTCATCTGAAACTTGTGCTGCTACATACACTGCACCTCTGAATTATACTGGAACAATAACGATAACTGCTAGTTATGGTGGAGACACTAGCAATTCTGGCAGCACTGGAACATCTACTTTAACATTGAATGCTTTGCATAATACTGTAACCACTGTAACCCCAAATGTTGCTACTGTGGCACAAGGATCTAAGATGCAATTCACAGCAACACTTGCAGATACTTCAATCTCATCAATCGTAACTGGAACTGTAACCTGGAGTGACGGAAATGCGGGAGGCTCGTTTGATAATACTTTATGTACACTTTCCTCTAACACCTGTGCTGTATCATACACTCCATCGCCATCTTCTACAAATGCTGTGACAATCACTGCTACATATGGTGGTGATAGTGTTCATTCTGGAAGTTTTGGTACTGCCCAGGTCGCAGTAATTGTATTACCATCATCAATCTTGTTAAACACTGATCAAACATATTATGCATATGGAGATGCAGTTACACTTTCTGTAGTTCTTCCAGGTCAGAGTATGCAAAACATTGCTGTTGGAGTATCAAATCCAAGTGGTGACAATATTATATCAAGAACGATAACTACTGATGAAAATGGCACTGGTTCCTTACAGTTCAAGATACCTAATACGTATCAGACTGGTGTCTATCAAGATACAGTGAATGCAATTGTTGATGGTAGAAACTATACAAATTCAACTGAATTTAATGTGATAAAATCTCGAGGTGTCACTATAGACTCGGTACAAATTACAAATCAACAAGGAAATCCAGTATCAATTTTACCACAAGGTCAAAATGGATTTGTCAAGGTTTCACTTTCATCAGGAGAGAAAATGCCTGCACTCTTGACGCTTAACCTCTTTGATGCAAATCAAAGTAGTCTTGGTACGACATCTATCAAATCTGTCTTGAATCCTGGAACATCTCAGATGACTCTCTCATTTTTCATCCCATCTAATGTGCAGGTAGGCGTGGCAAATGTTTTCACTGATGTATATTCTGACTGGCCAACTAATGGTGGAACCCCACTTACTGCTGAATCTTGTCTTGCAACAGATCTCCAAAATGTGTCCACACTTCCTGTTTCATATGTTCCATCTGCACCACATAGTTGCACGGGTTCTACCAGTGGAGCATCCGGAGTTGGAAGTGCAATATCTACTGCAATGACAAATAACCAAGCTGAAGTTACGCTTGGGGTTGCAATTCAAAATGACTCGATGACATTTATGAGTCCAACACAGGCACATCTTCTTGCTCTTGCATATCAAAATAACACTGGACAAAATGTTGTAAATAATTCTGTTGGAACAGTAAATGTAAATCTCAACAGTCTTGGTGCAAATGGGACAAGTGCTGAAATTGTAGGTAATTCTACTGGAGTTGGTTCTGCACAATTTACAACCCTGGAAGGCCCTGATCTTCAAAATAATCCGATGGCATTAAAAATTTTACAAGAAATCCAACAATCAAAGCAACAAGTGGCAAACATAATTGGAAATCAGACTGCCGCACAACTTGATCAACAATTGGTTTTACAGCAACGACAAGCAGCCACTAGTCAGCTCAAACAAGATCTAACTACGCTTGCAACGGAAAGTGCATCTACCACTCCTGATGCAGCATATGCTAGTTTTCTTTCAACTGTGGGCAACAACCAAACTCAATCCGTATTTCAAGATGAATTTAATTTCATGAAACAAAGAGTCGCAGTTGCAAATACTGCCATGCAATCTGTTATCAATAGTGGGGGAAGCTTGGACCAAGCACTTGCCACCTTTAATCAATACGCAGTAGTCAATCACGTCCAGATGGTTAGCCTAAACAACGAGCTAAATGTTGAATATGGCCTTGCTGACAGTAAAATACAATCTTGTTTTAATAATGCTGGACAACTGACTGTTGTAAACGGGGTAAATCAGTGTGTTTCAAATATTGAAAACAATTCCACTGGACCAACTGGAATTTCTATTGTATCAGTACAACCTACTGATGAACAAGGAAATCCCATATCATTGATTTCACGAGGGCAAACAGGATACATCAAAGTGATAATTGATTCTAATGTAAACACGCAATCTCTTATCACAGTGAACCTCTTTGATTCAAATGTGAGCAGTCTTGGCACCGCATCTGCCCAGTATACAATAAACCCAGGACAATCTGAAGTGATTTTACCTTATTATGTTCCAGCTCAATCTGAAACTGGACTTGCTAGTGTTTATGCAAATGTATTTACTGACTGGCCAAACAAAGGAGGAATACCACAATCAAATGAACTATCATACTTTGTCGGTCTTTCATAGAAAATCCACTCGTGGATTTTTATTTCTTGTAATAGTGACATTGCTAGCATTGCCTGGAGTCTTGAATTCTTTTGCTCAGGAGGAACAGTCAATTGTGATTACAACAAACAAGAATAATTATCTGCCTGGAGACACTGTTACATTAAATGGTACTGTAACAGGACAACCAAACGCGCTTGTTGCTCTGCAAATAAAAGACTCGTCTGGAAACTTGATACTGATCAGGACTGTACCATCTGATCAAAATGGACATTTTGTACTCCAGTTCAAGCTTCCTCCTACTGCAACATCTGGAAATTTCAATATCATTGCCAGTGCTAAAGTAGATGGATTTACTGTCACACAAACCAAGACTATGGTTGCAACAGTTCCCGAATTTGGTCAACTTGCAATGCCGCTGTTTGGTGTATCTTTTATTATGATAATCACCTTGTTTACTTTATCAAGCAAGTTCAAAAATCATGTCTAGCATAATCCGTAAAATCTATTACAAATGCAGACATTACTATTGCATGAATTTTGGACTTTGTTTTATGTGTAAAAGACATCGAGAACTTGGTGTACACTATTCTGCAAAGCAGGGAAAGAAAGTTGAGATTTGTATAGATTGCTATAAATCAAAACTGTCTGAGTAGATCACAAAAAAATTGGAAAGTTTGTTATCCGTATGTCTTTCCACACGTGTTGCATTGCCAATGTTTTGACGTGACAGTCCATTGGTGTTTGTGTTGTGATTTGATCATGTTCTTTCTTATATTAGATATACAAAGGTAAGCATATAAGTCAGAAAGTGATAGTATAGTTATCAAGTGAGTAGATGGTAAGTTGAAAGAAGAAGAGTGCAAAGTTCTACTTGAATCATTGAAGGCATGCCCTATTGATAATACTTTTAAAATTATTGGAAAGAAATTCACGGTCCATATTTTACGTAACATGACGAAACTAGGGCAAAACAGGTTCAACCAATTTTTGGACTCGGTAGAGGGAATAAACCCAAAGACACTGTCTGCAAGACTGCGTGAGATGGAACGAAATGGTATAATTGAGAAGCGAGTCTATACTGGCACACCTGTGAAAATTGAATATGTTATTACAAAGAAAGGATTGGCGCTAAATCCGATATTGGAATCGATGGCTGTTTTTTCCATGCAGTATTGTGCACCTGATGTATTCAAAGACGGCAAACCCAGACTCTTAAAAGAGATCTATTCAAAACCTCCAGAAACTGCCTAAGTGGATTAGTTTTCACGCATCATTCAGATTACTAGTAGTTAATCTGGTATCCGTATGCTCACTTGATATTTTAAATACTTTCCTGTGTATAGTAACTATACAAATGATATCTAGTAAACAAAAACTTGTAATTGAAAAAAGTAAAACGTGTTTGCAAGGTGGTGTAACACATGGACCACTTGTAACTGACAGTGTTCGTGGAGAAATCCTGTGTGCAAGATGTGGGGCAGTTCTTGCAGACAAGGTAGAAGAGTATGGACCTGAACAAAAGTCGTTTACAGTAGACGATTACAATAATAGCACAAGAACCGGACTTGGTTCTGCATTGTCAATTCATGACAAGGGATTGTCCACCATAATTGGAAATACAGACCGTGACGCATCAGGGAATTCCATATCTACATACATGAAGTATACATTCAACAGACTACGAACATGGGATAGTCGCAGTAAATCAAATTCTACTGAAAGAAATCTGCGTTCTGCATTTGTCATAATGGGTGCAATTCAATCAAAGATTGATATCTCTGATGCTGTAGTTGAGCGAGCTGCATATCTGTACCGAAAGGCATTAACAAAAAATATCATCAGGGGAAGAACAATCTCTGGTATGATTCTTTCTGCATTGTATGTGGCATGCAGAGAGTCTGGCGTACCAAGAACTCTACAGGATATCTCTAGTGCTGGAAACATATCATTCAAGGATTTATCCAGACACTATAGGGTATTTGTCAAGGCATTGGAATTACAAGTTGATTCACTGAATCCTTCGGAGTTTGTCACAAAGATTGGAACTTCGGTGGGTCTTAGCGAAAAGGCACAAAGAGATGCACTTGGTATCCTTGAATTGGCCAAGAAAAAGGGCATTGCTGACGGGAAAAATCCTTTATCGCTTGCAGCAACTGCGTTATTTGTGTCTGCAATGATGAATGGAGAAAAGGCGACTCAGGACAAGATAGCCAAGGCCTCTGGCATCAGTAGTGTAACAATACGTAATGTTGCAAAGGTGTTTCGAAAAAAGATGGAGATTGAGAAATAATGGGCATTGAGATAATCAGGTCAGGAGAACACTATGAAAACAAGACTGACTGGCTTAGGACATTCCATCATTTTTCATTTGCAGACTATCAAAACCCTGACAAGATGAATTTTGGACCATTACGAGTATTCAACGATGATGAAATCCAGCCTGACACAGGGTTTGATTTTCATCACCACCGTGACATGGAGATTGTAACCTATGTCATAGATGGAGAACTAGAACACAAAGACAATCAAGGGAACCATGGTGTGATATATCCAGGCGAAGTCCAACGAATGACTGCAGGATCTGGGATAATGCATGCTGAATCAAACCACTCTAAAGACAAACCCTTGAGGCTGTTACAAATGTGGGTGTTTGCAAACAAGAAAAATCTCGCACCATCTTGGGAACAAAAAAAGTTTACAAAAAAAGAAAGGACAAACAAGCTAGTACCAGTAGTTGTATCTGAAAATGATCCTAACACTAGTGCATTACATTTACACCAAGATGCCGCCTTTTACCTCTCTACATTGACTGCTGGTGGTGAAGTAAGTCACAAGTTGGAACCCAAAAGAAAATCATACTTGTTTATAATCGATGGTGAAATAAAACTAGGAAACCATGCCATGCAAACAAGAGATGCCGCAATGATATCACAAGAAAATGATCTGGTAATACATGCCAAAGTACCAACAGAATTAATCTTGATTGATCTACCCGAGCAATATGCCGTAAATGCATAAATTTGCGATCGTCTCCAAAATCGTTTTATTCTCAACATGAGATTTATAGCAATCAGTTCAAGTCAAAAACAATGCAGTACAAGTGGATAGCGCTAACAAATACTACGATATGCATATTGATGGCATCCCTTGATGCTAACATTCTCATCATTGCACTGCCTAGACTTGTACCAGATCTACATGTTTCCTTGATTGAAACAATATGGATAATTCTCTCATATGGCCTTGTTACATCATCCGTTCTTCTTAGCTTTGGCAGATTGGCAGATATGTTTGGTAGAGTTAAACTCTATAACTTTGGTCTGATACTCTTCACGATTGCGTCATTTCTATGTAGTTTGGCGCAAACTGGAACTGAACTTATACTATTTAGAATACTCCAAGCATTTGGGGCCGCATTTCTTTTCTCCAACAGTGCTGCCATCTTGACTGATGCCTTTGATGAAAAAGAAAGAGGCAAAGCACTTGGTCTGAATCAAGTATCTATTGTGATTGGTTCTGCGCTTGGTCTGGTGCTTGGCGGCATCTTGACTGAAACACTTGGCTGGAGAGCAATTTTTTGGGTAAATATTCCAATAGGAATTTTTGCAATTGTCTGGTCTAGGACAAAACTCAGGGAACTTGGAACAATTGTGAAAGGCAAGATAGACTGGATTGGAAATCTGGTTCTTGTAACCAGTCTAGTCATGATAATGCTTGGGATAACTTTGGGTTCCTTACAAGTTGTACCATTTTCTGTTGCAATATTTCTTTTGGCTGGAGGGTTTTCTATGTTGATATTGTTTGGGTATGTTGAATCCAAAGTAAAAGAGCCAATGTTTGATCTGTCTCTTTTTAAAATTCGATTTTTTTCTGCAGGAAATATTACCATATTTCTAAATGCATTGGCAAGAGGTGCACTAGTGTTGATAATGGCATTTTATCTACAGGGGCCATCAATGCGACTCAATCCATTAACAGCTGGACTTTATTTGATACCTGTATCTTTTACCATTGCAACATTTGGACCAATAAGTGGATGGTTATCAGACAGATATGGTTCTAGGTTTCTTACTGTGCTTGGATTGATAGTATCTGCAATTGGGTTTCTAATACTTTCACAGATTGGGCCTACTACAAGCTTTGATGATTTGGTTTTACCACTTTCACTAGTGGGTGCAGGTATGGGACTCTTTGCATCTCCAAATAGATCATCAATAATGAATTCAGTTCCACCTCAAAGACGCGGAGTTGCAGCTGGAATGAGTACTACACTTGTAACACTGGGCAACATAATTAGTCTAGGAATGTCATTTGCACTACTTGCTAGTACTGTTCCGTTATCCGAACTAGAATCAATTTTCCTAGGATCTTCTGGTACCCTGAATGCTGGAGCAGCAATACCAAGTTTTATCAAATCAATTCATCTGATTTTTTACATCTCTACCTTTGTCTTGATTGCATCAATTATTCCTGCAATAATACAACGTTCTCAAAAGGAACATGTGATATACTGAAAATACGTTTTTTGATATTTACAAAAATTATTCCTTGTATTCTTGTCTGCTTTTAAACCTCGGCGAATGGCGCTAGACATAAAGAACCTTGTCTCTTTGTTGCTCCTAGATGCATTCCAAGAAAACCGATGTTTTTGAAACAATGACATCTAAGATAGAAAACGAATTTCCACAATATTCGCGAATTCATGCTAATTGGGAATTTGTATTGACTGACAAAAAAACCAAGGAAGTAAAAAATACTAAAAAATTTCAAATAATGGCTATTCAGAATGATGATAAAAAACACAAGCATGTTGGGATAATAATTTCTGAATTGAGTAATGAGTATGTACAACTTCCTGATCTGGTAGCGAAATTTCTGTTGGAATTGGAAAAATACAATGATTCACGTATTGATGGTATGATGAAAGACGAAAAAATACATGATGTGTCTACCTCTGAATTTACAAAAAATGTTTACTTGTACACTGACAAGTTGCTTGTATCAGAAGATGCGCTGTACAAATATTTCAAAAAATATGATTTAATCTTGCAGATTAGAATGGCAAAACCAAATCTGTCCTTGTGATGTTCTAGACTACAATGAAATGAAGATTTTGTTGCATCATATGTGAGAAACGTCAATAACGACTAAATATTCGATGATAAAAGTCGAGTGCATGGAAGTCATTCCCACTGGACGCCTCGAACTCTTGTCTGAGATGGAAGAAAAATACGAAAAAAAAGACAAGGAATATTTTGTCGGCTTGTTGGCTGACAATGATTTTGTAATAAGATGCCGAGCGGTATGCATTCTTGTAGATATGGGTGGTGAAGATGTTGTTCCTCATGTTGCAAGTGTGCTAAAAAACGATTCAAATGAATTGGTACGACACGAGGCTGCCTTTTCCTTGGGACAAATGTGTCTGAGAAGCGGTATCAAGCCATTGGAAGATGCAACAAGAAACGATCCTAGTCTATTTGTACGACACGAGGCTGCTGTTGCACTTGGTGTAATTGGCTCTCAAGATGCAAAGGAAACATTACAAAAAGCTCTGGAAGATTCAAGTGAACAAGTTAGAGATTCTGCGGTGGTTGCATTATCGAATCTAAAATTCATGGAAAGTTTATCCAAGAATGAAAAATTTGCCAAGATGACTGGCGGCTAGATTGGTGTAACTACAGTTCCTTCTGGCGTTGACTTGAAATCATAAATTGCATCAATATTGGAATTCTCAAATATATCAGAATCATGTGTGATTATGATAAATTGAGAAATTGCATCAATGTTTGATTCAAATGCTTGTGCAAGTACATTAACAAGAGATTTTCTTCTTTCTTGATCCAAATGAGTAGTGGGCTCATCAAGAATGATGAAATTTAAATTCGATGATCCCATAAAATGTGCCATCCCAAGACGTAGTGCAAGCGCAACGCTTACCTTTTCTCCTCCACTCAGTGATTCTAAATCAAGCTCCAAGTTTCCTGAATAACACGTGATTCCAATATCTCTTGCCTTGTCTTCAAGTGTGATTCTCTGAATTTTTACATTAAATGTTGAGAGATATTCCGAAGCTTTTCGTGATATGATACTCAAAGCCCAAGAACGAAGACTTGTGGCAACAGGACCATCCCTGTTGTAAATTTGACTACGTATTGTCTCAAGGTTTGAAACATATTGTTTTACTTCGTGTAACTCTAATAATATTTTAGAGATCTTTTCAGAATCATCTTGGTATATCTTTAATTTTGTATTTATTGCAACTATTTCTTGTTCTAATGTATTTAAAGATCTTCTCTGCTGTTCTAATTTTAATTTTAAATTTTTAAAATCATTGATATTGAAATCTCTTGTATCTTCAACTAGTGTAGATATTGATTTTATTACATTAGTTGAATACTCGTCAATTACATATTGTACGAGATTTCCAGTGTTTATCTCATGAGGTACGTCTCTTGTATTGACCTGTAATCGTGATATCTCTTCTTCTAGTTTGGCCAAATCACCTTGACTTTTGATATTGTTTGAAGACAAGATTCCTTCTGCTCTAGTAATTTGTTGAAGTTTTACATCTAGTTCTCTCTTCTTTTTTTGAATCTCGATATTCTCTTTTGTAATTGACTCTGTTTTCTTTTTTAGTATTTCAAGTTCGGATATGATGTATTTTTCATCAAACAAGGGATTTAGCTTGTCGACTTTAGAGTCGCAGACAGGGCATTTACCGTCCATCAGGTGTAATCTATTTGCAATGTCTTGTTGGCTTTGTATTGATGCTATTTTCTCACCTACTTGTCTTTGTTCAATGTTAATTCTGTCAATATCTGACTGTGCCTGTTTTGTATCTGATTCAACCTGTGATTTAACGGATAAAATTGACAAGCTGTTTGAACATTCAGCAAGTCTTTTTTCCTTCTCTACAAGATCCTGTTTCATTTTCACTGTTGAATCTCGTAGGTGTCTGAGAAGATCCTCTTTTTTGTTTTCTATTTCTTTTATCTTTAGTTCCTTTGGTGTGTTTGATTCTATATTTTGTTGTGTGTCCGAAAAATCTTTTTCTTGTAATATCTTGTCTGCTTCAAGTTTTCTTTTTTGTGGTCCAAGAGATGCTATCTCTTTTGATAATGTATCCATTCTATTCTGAAGTGCATCAATGTTTGTATCATCATAATTTAGTCTAGACCTGATTGTTGTTCGAAAACTGTCTATTGATTTTTTCATTGATTCGTATGCAATGTCAAGTTTGTCTATGCCAATTATTGCATTGACTAGTTCTTTGAATTTTTTAGGGTCTGCCTCGATAATTGCTTGTAGTTCACCTTGTTGTACAATGGATGCAACCTTGAGTTTTTCAAAATCTAATCCAATCAAATCTTCAATTGTCTTTGTCATGGATTCTCCAAACTGTCTTCGTTCTCCTGCTGCAAGAGGAACCAATTCGTCATTGATTTTTTCATGAAGCACAGCGCCTACAGTTCCCTTGGAATCTATCTTTCGCACTGCCTCAAACTGTCTATTTCCTATGGAAAACTCTACTTTGGCGTATGCCTGATTATTTCCTCTTCGTAAGAGCCCTTTTGTTGATTTTCTTAGGTGTTCACCAAATAATGCAAATGTTATCGCATCGATAATGCTTGATTTTCCGGCGCCATTTTGTCCAACAAATACTGTTACACCTCTATCAAATGTTAATTTTGTGCTTTTATGAGACAGGAAATTCTCTAGCTCAACTGATTGTAACATTTTTCACTCCTTTCTTGAACCTCTCAAAATTCTCAACCACTGCTTGATTTGCATCATCTGTGTTACCTTTTGATAATAATGGCAAGAGTTCGTTTATTGCAAAGTTTGCCATGTCATTAGAACCAAGTATCTCTTTTGCAATGCGATACATCTCTTCTTCTATCTTTAGTGGTTTATCTGTAAAGACAGACCCAACAGATTGCTCTTTTGAAACATGTCTCCAAAAACAACGCAGTGTCAGATCAGATAATTTGGAGATCTGTGCTTGTACAAGTCCTGGTTCTAAAATATCGCCTGTAATTTTTAGTTCTATCACGGGTTTTCTTGCAAGTGACCTAATCTTTTCAGATAATGCTTCAACATCCTTTGAAATATTGTCCATTGCAGTATTGATGGAAAACTGTGGCCTGGTGTCAAGTTTTAGCCATGTTGGTCGTGACTCGGATCCGGAAATATCTACTTGGTAAAACCCCTTTTGTGTCTCTTTGATTCCCTCGCTTGATGTAAGTTCTATGGATCCTGGATATGCTAGGGGGCCTCCAAGATGGGAAAAATGCTTTAGATCGTGTTCATGGAGATGACCCATTGCATAATATGTGAAATTTTTTGGAAGATCTGTAGAATTCAACTCGCCTGCAAACTTGTTAATTTCTGAAATTCCTTGATGCAAGACTAGTATTTTATGTCCTTGATGTTTCTTTGCCTCTGCATCTATTTGAGCAAAATCGTTTTCAAATGATTCAATCTCTGCCTTTCTATGCTTATCAAATCCTGCAATTAGGACATCTTTGTAGATGGTTGGCTTGCCGTTTCCAATGTACTTTGAGAACTCTAGATTGTGATACACCCAGGGAACTGGAGTTGCTCTTATCCTACTGATATCATGTTCTCCTAATATGAAAAAAGATTCTACATTATTTTTCTTTAGACGTTTTAATGCATTTGCTAGAACGACAATTGCTTTTCCACTTGGGTTTGGAACGTGAAACAAGTCTCCTGCCAGTATGACAAAATCAACATGATCTTTTATTGATGTGTCAATTGCCTCATCAAAGGCAGTATACACATCGTTTTCGCGCTCTTCTGAATGATATTGTACAAAACCCAAGTGTATGTCTGAAATATGTGAAAAAATCATCTCAATCTAGTAACAGGTCTTTTTGGATCATTGACTTGGTGGATTCTTTTGCAACTTGTTTGAATTTGTCCGTCTGGTTCCATTCTGATACTGCATTCAAGTCGGAACCTGATTTCTTACTCTTGACCTCATCTACATGTACGATTGATGGTAGGTTCACCCACTGTCCAATCAAAACGGCATCACCGATATTCAAAGATGAAAGTTGTGACAGCAGATCTTTACTAAGTGATTCTGCAGCAGATGCAATTTGTTGTTGATCGTCATCTTGCACTATCTTCATTATTGCAAGTGAACCCATTTGGCTTAGTACATTTGGATCAATGTTTCTGGGTCTTTGCGATACTACGCCAAGACCAATTCCAAATTTACGACCCTCTCTTGCTACTTTTGATGCCCAATACTTTGTATCGGTATGTTCGCCTTTTGGAATAAAGACATGAGCTTCTTCTATTATCACAAATATTGGCGCAAGAAACTTGTTGGTTCTTTTGTTTGATGACTTGCCTTTTCTTTCCCAGACTGCGTCTTTTCTATGTTGTAATAATTCTTGTAAATAATATGCCAGTCCTGCATTTGCCTGTCTCTCACTTAGCTCTGATATGTTCAACACATTGACCCTGCCTTCCTTGATGAGGTCTACCGGGTCTCCACAATCAGGGTCTAATATGTCTGAGAATCTGTGTTTTGCATCATCTATCTTGTCTAAAACTCTGCTTGCACTATCTGCATAACCCTTGGTAGTACGACCAAAAGATGATGTGCTCTCTTCTAGGGCTTGCCAGAAATCCTTTGACTGTTTCACTGATTCTGTAAGAGATTCTCGTAATGCTCTTTGTTGTTTATCTGCATTCTCTCGCAGTTCAATTACTTCTGCTAGCTTGTCTGCAGGTAAAAGTCTGGGGTTTATCTTTGCCAACATGTAGTTCATCTTGGATACATCTAGATTTTCATAATCATTGTGGTAATCGAAAATAATCAAGGTACCATTTAGTGATGCTACATGTCTTGCAATTAGCGATACTAGGTTACTCTTTCCCATACCTGTCATTGCAAGTATGGCTAGATGTCTTGATACAATTTTATTGATATTGATCTTGGCCTCGATACTAGAGTTTCTCAAAAGAGAACCAATTCTTACCCATTCTTCTGTAGTAGGTCCAAATATTACGCCAAGGTCTTTCTGTGTTGCTTCAAGAATTGAAGTGCCAGGCAGTGGGGGCACTGCGGGCAAAATCATCTGACCCTTTTGCAATTTATCTAAAAATCCAAGTATTCCTATCTTTACTTTATAGTTTTTATCTCGTGAATTGATATCTGCAACTTCTTTACTCTCTACGGCTTCGTCGAAATTTCTAATGTCTGTTAACGCTTCACTTGATATGATTGATTTTTCAACAAGACCTAGAATCTGTCCATCTGGTGAATCAATTATCACATATTCTCCAACTGAAAGCGGCTTTGATGATTGAGCCGTAACATCTGTAGGTCTTGATTCGCCTATTACTACACCTATTGTCAACTCAACACCTCTCTTGAACCAATTTCATTTCCTAGTCCATATAGACTAACAAGTCTTGCAAGATCTGCATTAGATATTTTGCAGTTTTCATGTGCAAGTTTTAATGAATAGGGATATCCACCTACGCTATTTTTTGTTATCATGTCAAGAAGTGATTTTATTTCAGTTTCCATGTGATTTGAACCCAAAAGTTCTATTTTGATCAATGGAGTGGAATCTCTTAGTCTTGCATAAACGTATGAGACTACTTTGCCAGGTCCAAGACTGGTATCAACAAATATTTTGCTAAAGCCTGGTGTCTTTACTGCATGGTTGTAATAGAAAATATCTCCTGCCATGGAACCGAATTTTTCAAATTGTTTTCTTGCAGATGATGTCTTTGATATGAAGATTACATTATTTCTTTTTTTTATTGCAGATGTGATGGAGTTTCCAAGTGATGTCTGTCTGGTAAGAAACTGTGAATATAGAGAGCCATCTAATATCACTAAATCTGCGTTATCTACAGAGTTGATACATGCCTCAACCTCCATCTTGCTTGCCTGTGTCTCAAGTTCAGGCGTGGGTTGACCTAGTCCTTGATTGTGGTTCTCTGTTATTATCTTGCCATCTGATTTGATTGATATGCCAGTTACTACCCATAATTCTAGTCCCTGAAACTTTGTACTGTTGTAACTACTATCTATTCCTGCAATCTCGGCGTCTTTTTTCTGGGGGGTATACTCGATCCAGTTTTCCCTAGCCGTTTTGATTATCTGATCAAATTTGTCGCCCTTGAAAATTGACCTTGCCTCCTCGCGCTTCTTTATTGCATCACGGTATACCGTATTGAGCATAAAACACCTTTGCCTGCAGAGATAAAATGTTTCTCGTTTGAAATAGATTTGTTCCCAAGCTAACGCAGATTCAACACAAATCTAACTAGTTAAAATGGTAGTACAATGTAATACATGATATGTTTGAAAACGAGCGAACATGGGCGCGGTTTGCTGAAAACAATTCTACTGATGAATTTCACAAAAAATTTGATAGTGCTGTAGATCACGTGCAGAAAGACTTTGGAAGAAACTATCCGATGATAATTGGGGGGAAGGAGATCTTTTCAAGTAATCAATTTCAAGTTAGATCTCCTGCAAACAAGAGTCTTGTATTGGCAAATTTTCCTCTTGCTACAAAAGATGATACTTTGCATGCAATTGAAACTGCAAAGGAGTCATTTTACAAATGGTCTCTAGTGCCGTATCAAAATAGAGTCAAAATATTTCGAGAGATCGCAGACCTTTTTTCTCATGACAAGTTTAATCTTGCGGCCATCCTTAGTTTTGAAAGTGGAAAGAACAGGCTTGAAGCAATGGGTGATCTTGATGAATCAATGGACTTCATGCGATTTTATGCTGAACAACTTGAGGTAAACGAAGGATTTTCAAAGGAAACAAAAAGCGCATCTCCAAACGAGAGGACAAGAAGCACTCTCAAGCCATATGGAGTTTGGGGAATAATTTCTCCATTTAATTTTCCTTCCGCAATTGCGATAGGAATGACATCTGGGGCTTTGATAACTGGAAATACTGTTGTCTTGAAACCCTCAAGTGATGCACCGATATCTGGATTCAAGTTTGTTGAATTGATCTACCGTAAGGTTCCACCTGCTGCGATAAACTTTGTAACAGGTGCCGGAAGTATAGTTGGAAAAACAATACTTGAAAGCAATATGGTTGATGGTATTGCATTTACAGGCTCAAAAGAGGTGGGGATGGCTGGCTATTCTACATTTGAATCGCATCATCCTAGACCGTTTATCTCTGAAATGGGGGGGAAAAATCCAACCATAGTCTCTTCATCTTCTGATATTGACAAGGCAGCCGATGGTGTCATGCGTGCAGCATTTGGTTTTAGCGGACAAAAGTGTAGTGCCTGTTCTCGAGTTTATGTCCAAAAATCTATTGCGAACAAGTTTTTGGAAAGACTTGTTGCAAAGACTAGCTCACTAAAAATTGGCAAGCCCTGGGAACAGGATTCATACATTGGACCTGTGATAAATGATGCTGCAGTAAAAAAATTCCAACAGGCTTCTGAACTTGCAAAAAAAGATGGCAAGATACTTTGTGGTGGTTCTCTTGTATCTGACGAACAACACAAAGATGGAAACTTTGTCATGCCTACAATTGTGACAAACCTTCCAAAAGATCACGAGTTGATACGTGATGAATTATTCTTGCCGTTTCTTTGCATCGAAGAATTTGATAACTTTGATGAAGCCATTGCCTTGGCAAACAAGAGCAATTATGGATTGACTGCAGGAGTCTTTAGTCAAGACAAAAATGAAATTGAAAAGTTTTTTGAAAAAATTGAAGCTGGTGTGACATATGCTAATAGAGAAGCCAGCGCTACTACTGGTGCGATGGTTGGGGCACAGCCATTTGTGGGCTGGAAAGACTCTGGAGTATCTGGCAAGGGTGCTGGAGGAGCATACTATCTTTTACAATTCCTGCGAGAACAGACTCAGACCCGATGTGCATGAATGAACGAACTTCCAAGAAGAAGTATGTTGCGTTTTCTCTCCTTTAGTCTCCTGATGGAATATGGTAGCCAATTGGTACCATATGGGATGTATTCTGAAACAGAAAATCCATTTTTTACCAAAATAGGTTTTATCTCATCACGTATCCCCTTTAGCATTTGAAACTCAAATTTTCGCTCATGTTTTTTTGATAAATCCATTGCGGCATCAATTATCTTGGAATCATGTGTTGCAATTGCAAACTCGTTTCCTTGTTCAAATAAAACATTCATCAGTTTTCCATAGTTTTCATCTACTGTATGCCTTGTTCTGTATGCATTTTCCGAGTTTTCATGATATGCACCCTTGACCAAGCGAATCTTGGCACCTCTTTTCAAAAGTATCTTGAGATCATTTTGAGTACGCTTTAGATTTGCTTGTATGACTATGCCTAACCTCTCATATTTTTCAAAGAGATTTTGATATATTTTGAATGTGGCATCTGTGTATTCTGATGACTCCATGTCTATCCAAACAAAAGATTGGGACTGGAGAGCTTTTTCTATTATAGTATCAAGATTTGAGATGCACTCTTTTGCACTAATCGCTAGTCCAACTTGGGTTGGCTTGATGGATAGTCCTCCAGTTATCTTTGATCTTCGCAAGTTTGAAACAAGTGTAAGGTAATCTGAGACTGTTTGACTAACTTGTGTTTTAGATGCCATGTGTTCACCTAGCTTGTTGAGGATTGCATTCATTCCATGTGCGTTTGCCTGACGTGCTGATTTTAGAGCATCTTCCATTGTATCTCCGGCTATCCACTGTTTTGCTATCTTGAACAGGACTTTTTCAATTAATGTAGATTCATGTTTTTCCAAATTTTTTCCTTCCACATTATATTGTTTTAAAAGATATTAATCCATCAGGTACGATTTTGCTACTAGTTAGAGTGCATCTTTTTATTTTCAGAGATTAAAAATAACTTTATTCCTACTAATTTGAAAGACCAAGTATTTTATTGACTGATGGTATGATATTGTCTGCCAAATATTGTTTCTCAACTAGTCCCTCGATTTTTATTGTTGGTAATATTCTGCTAAATTCTAATGGATTTACCTCAAATGTTGTAATCAACAAAATTTTGATATCAGGTTTTTTAGTTTTTATTTCTTTCATGAACTTGAATGCTGACATGTGAAACATCTTCATGTCTAAAATTATCAAGTTGTAATGCTCCGAGTCTTTTTTGAATTCTGTAAGTGCCAAAAATGGATCTGTAAATATCTCTGCCGTAAAATGATTTGCCTCTAATGTTAATTTCGTTGAGGATGCAATTTTTTGCTCTTCTTCTACCACCATTATTTTTTGACGCTGGGAAGTATTCTGCATGATGTTATTGCCTCTGGGCTGTAATCACATGTCTTCGTAGTAATACCGCGCCTTTACTTTTAAGCATACCAGAATAATGTGTCAGAATTATGTGTAGAAATAATGTACTCGCCAAAATTGGAAAACGATCATTGATATTCTGGGGGGAATCTGAAATCTTTTCTTTTACACGTTGTCTTATTGGCTTGTTCATGGTGTCATGATTTACGTTTTTTCATCAACTGACTTTTTTCATAAAGTGTGATATCTGTATTCTCTACCTATTTTCAAGAATCAAATGTGTTGTTAAACTGTGCAAAACCTGATAACAGATTTAACGAGGCCAAGCTGCTGAGTGATTTAGATTGAAACGCGTGGGATTACTTGGATGCGGCGCAATAGGATCAGAGATCGCACTTGCAATAGATTCTGGAAAAATTTCTGCAAAACTTACTCATATCTATGATTTTTCAAAAGATGTATCAGGCAAACTTGTTGACAAGTTACAAAATAAACCTGTTGTAACAGAAAATGTTGGTCTGCTTGCAGCATCACCAGTAGATCTGATAATAGAGGCTGCATCACAAGATGCAGTACGAGATGATATTCTGAGCATACTACAAAATAGAAAAGATGTTATGATAATGAGTGTGGGCGCGCTGCTTGATGAATCAATATTTGATATTGTCATGGATGGCTGCAAGGATTTCAATAAGCGCGTCTACTTACCATCTGGTGCAATAATTGGATTAGATGGAATTAGGGCAGTACAAGATGAACTTGACTTGGTAACTTTGGTAACTACAAAAAATCCAAAAGCATTGAAAGGTGCCAAGTTTTTTGAGACATCAAATATTGACCCTGATGGAATAACACAGTTGACTGTAATATTCGAAGGAAGCGCACAAGAGGCAGTACGGTTGTTTCCTGCAAACATAAACGTTGCAGCCCTTCTTAGTCTTGCAGGAATTGGCAGTGAGAAGACTAGGGTCAAGATAATTGCAGACCCTGATACCAGCAAGAACACTCATGAAATACTGGCTGAGGGAAAATTTGGCAAGTTCTCAATCAAGGTGGAAAATGTGCCCAGTTCTAATAATCCAAAGACGAGTAGGCTTGCAATCCTTGCTGCAATAGAGTGTCTCAGAAAGATTTGCGGTACTCCTTTGAACATTGGCACCTGATTGGTAAATTTTGCCGTCTGATTCGGTTGTTGCCAATAAATTTGTCAACATCATGACGCTTTAAAGATGATTCAATCCCAGTTAGTCTGTACATGGATATCAAGTCTGAAATATTAAAACTCAAGAAAGAAAAAGATGTACTAATTCTTGCTCATAATTATCAATTACCTGATGTACAAGATGTCGCAGATTATGTGGGTGACTCATTAGGGCTCTCAAGACAGGCTGCCAAGACCAAACAAAAGACAATTCTTTTCTGCGGTGTTCATTTTATGGCAGAGACTGCTGCAATAACATGTCCTGATAAAACCGTGCTAATTCCAGACCTTGGGGCTGGATGCTCGCTTGCAGATACTATTAACGCAGAAGAGTTGAGAAAATGGAAGTCAGAGCACCCACAAGCAATTACCGTAGGTTATGTCAATACCTCTGCAGAGGTCAAGGCAGAACTTGATTATTGCTGTACTTCATCTAATGCTGTAAATGTCGTAAAATCCATTCCAGAAGACAAGGAAGTTTTATTCTTGCCAGACATGTTTCTTGGCTCGTACGTTGCAAAGATGACAAACAGAAGTAACATGTTCATCTGGGCAGGTGAATGTCATGTTCATGCAGGTATTCGTTCTCAAGATGTTCAAGAAAAACTCCGCGAACATGCAAATGCAGAATTTCTAGTTCATCCGGAATGCAGCTGCACATCATCTGTAATGTATGATGTTGCATCAGGCGATTATGGTTCAAGACAAGTCCAGATTCTATCCACTGAAGGAATGATGAATCATGCCAAAAATTCTCCATCAAAAGAATTTGTAGTGGCAACAGAGACTGGAATTTTATACAGGATGCAAAAACAAAATCCTGGCAAGAAATTCATTCCAATGTCAGAGAATGCAGTGTGTCGATATATGAAGATGATAACACTAGACAAGGTGTATACATCATTGCAAGAAAACAAATACCAAGTTAAAGTTCCAAAAAACATTGCAGACAAGGCTCATCTTGCAATAGAGCGAATGCTTGCAATCAACTAATTTCTAGACTTAGATCAAGACCAATCACTGCACTAGTCAGTCTTCCAATTGATATCATGTCTACTCCTGATCGTGCATATTGAGCTACGTTTGAGTGATTTATCCCACCTGATGCTTCTATCTTTACTCTATTTCGCAAGCCAAGACGTTTGAGTTCCTGGATTATTTTTTTTATTTTTGGCGGCGACATGTTATCTAGCATGATTATCTCTGCCCCTTCAATCGATGCCGTAATTGCATTCTCTAGACTCTCTACTTCAACCTCGATTTTTTCATGCTTTAATTTTGCACGCTTGATCAATTCAAAAAGAGAGTCAGATACTGCAATGTGGTTATCCTTTATCATGACCATCTGGTCAAGGGACATTCTGTGTTCATGTCCTCCTCCCATAACCACTGCATCTTTATCAAATATTCTAAGACCTGGAGCTGTCTTTCTTGTAGAGTACAATCCCACTTTGGGATTTGCAGCACGGATTTTTTTTACATATTGATTTGTCTGGGTTGCAATACCGCTCATTCTTGACATTAAATTTAATGCTGTTCTTTCACATGATAATACTGGATATGTATCGCCTGAAATTGTCATAATCCTTTGGTTTGGAGTTACAGTCTGTCCATCCTTTCTGTGTATTGTAACTCGGCAACCTTTTGATGAAAAAATTTCTTTTGCATATGATACTCCTGCAACTATGCCGTTTTCACGAGATATTATGGTGGCAGTAATTTTTTTTCTTGGAAGTAATTTACTTGTAATGTCACCGCTTTTGATATCTTCGATAAGAAATCTTTCTAGTTGTTTTTTTGCACTTGATTGCAACCTATGTTACCTTGAGTGCATACTTGCCTTTCTCTTTTATTCCGAGAGATTTGGCAACAAGAGAATTTGTTGGATCTACAACAAGAACTGAACTACTCCAGTCTGGACTCAAATCAGATGACTTGCATATTGGACAAACTTTTCCTACTGTTACAAACTTGCATTTGCGGCAAGCCAATTCTCTTACCACTTTTTATCACTTGGTCTCCGCTGGTTTTTTTGTTTTTTCTGGAGTTGCAGCAGCTGGTGGATTTTTACTCTTTTTAATTTCTTCTTCAATCCATTCATCTGCGCCCAAGAATGGTTGTCTGCATGTAATTCCTACTTTCATAGCTGCAGTCTTGCCAATTGACACGGCAGTAATTCTTGCACGAAGTGTTGTTCCAATCTTCATTGTTCTTCCACTCTGGTTTGCAAGGATCATGCCAGACTTGACATCGCTCTTGAGATAATCGTCCATAATTTGTGACAAGTGTAATAGCGCATCTGTTGCACCAATTCTAACAAATGCTCCAAAGTCTGTAATCTCGACAATTTCTCCACGGACAATTTCCTGGAGTTTTGGTGAAAATGTTAATGCTGTAAATTCTACCCTGTGGTATGTTCCACCGTCACCTGCAATTACTTTGCCCATTTTTTCTACCTTGGTTTCAAGTATCATGATGACATAGCCGAGTTCTGGATTTATCATACTCTCATACTTTTCACGCAGGATGGTGATTGCGGCCTTTTTGAGAGACTCTCCAAATAGTTTAGGAGGTATTCTAACTACATCAGTAAGTGTCGATATAGAAAACATCCATAAAACGACATAAAATTTGAATTTATGAATCTTTGGATAACTTGAATATTATTTTTGCCTATGTTTAAATATCGTATTCGGGATTTTTTACTTTATGGTATCAGTTGATCAAGTACTTTCCACGTTATCTAAGGTAATCGATCCTGATCTCAAAAAGGACATTGTCTCAATGGGTATGATAAAAGATATTGAGATCAACGGCGGTGATCTGAAATTTACACTAGAGCTTACTACTCCTGCTTGTCCGTTTAATGATGAAATAGAACAAGATGTCCGAAATGCAATTTCTACAATAAAAGAGGTTTCCAAGTTTGATCTCAAAGTTACTGCCAAAGTCATGGAAGGCAGGTCCCTTAGCATGGACGAAATGTTGCCTACCGTCAAAAACATCATTGGTGTCGCAAGTGGAAAAGGTGGAGTTGGTAAAACAACTGTCTCTGTAAACCTGGCACTTGCATTGGCACAGACTGGTGCTAAAGTTGGCTTGCTTGATGCAGATATCTATGGACCAAGTGTTCCCTTGATGCTTGGAATGGGAAAATCTGCAATGGAAGTTGACAATAATAAATTACAGCCTGCTGAATCACATGGACTAAAGGTTGTATCATTTGGTTTCTTTGCAGAACAAGCCCACCAGGCTGCAATTTATCGAGGACCTATAATTTCTGGAATTTTAAAACAATTTCTTGTTGATACTAATTGGTCTGACCTTGATTATCTTATTGTAGACTTGCCGCCGGGAACTGGAGACATTCCTCTTACACTTGCACAAACTATACCAATCACTGGTATAGTTGTTGTAACAACACCACAAGATGTTGCAAGCAATATTGCTGTCAAGGCATTTGGAATGTTCCAAAAGCTAAACATTCCAATCATGGGTGTAATAGAAAACATGAGCTACTTCAAATGTCCAAACTGCACTACCGACCATTACATATTTGGAAAAGAAGGTGCAAAGAGAATGAGTGAGACACACAACTTGCCATTTTTGGGTGCAATTCCTCTCAACCCTGGTATCATGGAGGGCTCTGACAGTGGCAGACCAGTACTTGTAACTGATCCAAACTCTACAATGTCTCAAGCATTCATGGTTGTGGCAAAAAATGTTGCTGCAAGATGTAGTGTACTTGCATCTCAGCTAGGTGATGAAATGAAAGCTTAGGTCGCAACTCAAAAATAGTTCAAAACAAAGGTAAATTGTGCACCTTCCTGAAGATTTACGCTCTGCATTAAAAAAACCACTTGGAATTCTCATACCTGATTATCAAGTAACTAGGGGAAACGTTTCAAAAAATATTCCAAAAGACGCGTTTGTAATTACTGTTGGTGATGCTACTACGGAGAAAATGATATCATTTGGTCTCAGTCCGTCACTGCAAATTGTAGATATGCTTGAAAAAAGAAACAAGCGAGATCTGCCTGGTGGATATGTAAAAACAATACTTGAATGTAGAAATCCTGCTGCTGAAATTACTGAAGAAAGCATTTTGACAATTCGTCAAGCATTTGATATGGTTCCTCCTGTGAGAATAATTGTTGATGGTGAGGAAGACTTGCTTGTTCTTCCAGTTGCAGTTTATGCACCAGATGGTTCTGTGATATTATATGGCCAGCCAAATGAGGGGTTGGTTCTTGTATCTCTGACAGAGGAGGTAAGAAATAAGGCCAGATCTATAATGAGTTCAATGAGTTAAGCGGGGAATGAGGAGACGGTGGCTGTATGATTTGTGATTAAACTAATGAATTTCTGACCCTACTTACCACTTTGTTGGTTGAAACAAAAAAATCCACCACTGCCAACATGAATTTTGACAACATGAATTAAACTTGGAATGACATCCTTTTGATTTTGTGAAACTAGACCCTGATCTGCGTTTTAAGATACTTGAAAAAGTAGGAGTCTATGCTGCACGATTTAGTATTTCAGAACCCAAGATACTCTTGACAACAAAAGAGGTGCTTGAAATGCCAAAGGAAGTAACTGAAGGTAGGAGAACATCTGCTTACAAGTATCTTGGGGTGTCCTATATTCAGGATAATGTGGTCTTTATCAATGTCAGAAAGATGTCTGATGAGAAAACTCTGGAAAATACCATTGTACACGAATTGATCCACATGCGATTTCCATATCTTAGTCATGGAAGGAGATTTAACAAGATGGTAAGGCGTGGTCTTGCAGGGTGGACGTTCAAGCCATATTCAAAAAGGCATTGAAATCTGATTAGGATTGTCTTTCTTCTACTATTGTAGTCATGTCAAGCTTGTCTATCTGGGATACAATTGTCTGCTTCATCAATTCTGAATGCTGGGGGCAAAACTTGAAAAAACCGTCAACTGTCTCAAAGCAGCCACATATCCATCTTGTCTGCATGTCGCCTTCTACTGTTAGTCTGTTATAGTCGCTTTTCTTTGCCATGAACTAGTACCATATGCATCACGCTAAAAAGAGTTTTTAAAAATAACAGTTGGATTAAAAAATTGAGATTAGATCTTATGGACAGCCTTCCATCTTTTGGATGAAGTAGCCTTTCTTTTGGATCTCGTTGGCAATTGGTTCTGGTGCACCTTGTGAGTGGCAGAATTGGCACTCTTCGGTTGAAACCTTTGATTCGGCTTCTCCGATGGTCTTGAGCCATTCTTTTGCATATTGGATTGCCTTTTGGTGATCCTTCTGGCTTGTAATGACATCAAAATGCATCGTATGGCCATCCTTTGCCTCTACGTATGTATCGTATACGTGAATTTCCATAATTGCTATTCAAAAAAAGGGATATTTAATCTAATTTGGACAAGTTTTTAACATAAAACATGAAGTTAGAATCGATCACAAAATAAAGCATGTCTTGGACAGTTTGTGGGATTGTTATTCTTGAAATTTTCTGTATTTGGCTAGTTTGCGATCAAAATTAAATGGACAATAATGGACAATTTTAGAAGGGGTGCAATTTTCTAATCCCCTTAAATGGCGTACAAATTCTCGCAAAACGCCTTTTGAATGATAAATCCTTTTACGCAAGTTCATACCAATAATTGCCGTTGTGGGGCGCTAAAACCGAGCTAAAATGCAAGGACTGTGATACTACATTTACAGATAAAGAGCACTTTGAACGACACAAAAAAGTTCACAAAAAATAGGTCACATTACCTTTACTGGGACTGGTATTATTCCTGAATTGTAAATATATGCCTTGAATTCGTCATTTATGTTTGAAAAGATAACCCATGAAACTGGATTGATTTCCATGTATTTCTTGTCTGTTGAGGATGGATATGGCACTGAAACTGGATGGGAATGAAATATTCCGCTGATATCTAATTTTCTCTCTTCTGCCTTGCTATATGCTGATATTAATTCCTCATTTGAGATGGTAAAATTTACCGGAGATTTTTCAATGTTTTCTGTGAGAAAAATTTCTTTTATTGTGATTTCCTCGTTTGTGTTTCTCCCAAACAGAATTGCACATGATTCATTTGGAATGTTTTGTTCTGAATGTTTTTTTAGTATCTCTGTTTGATTCTTTGAAAAAATTATTGCCTTGGGTGTTGTCATCCTACTGTAACTTTTCCAGTCATCCATGGGTGGACTGTACAAAAGTATGATGTAGTACCAGCTGTGGTAAATGCTTGTTGGAATGTTTTTCCTGGTTTGATGAGGCCAGAATCAAACTGTCCTCCAGGTGATGTATCACTTGGGTTGCCACTAGTAACTGTGTGCGCTGCAGCGTCGTTATTTGTCCAGACTACAGTTGTTCCAACCTTTACTGTACTGTCTTGTGGGTCAAAGTATTTCTGGGTTGCAGATTGTGTTGAAGCGCCTTTTGTGATGGTTACATTTGCAAATAGCGGAGCTGTTATTGTTATGTTTCCTGACATGATTGGATGAACGGTGCAAAGATATTGGTATGTTGTAGCATTAAGTTTTGATGTATCAAGACGGAATGTCTTACCTGCTGATATTATTCCAGAATCCCATGTTGTACCATCTGCACTTGTTACAGTGTGGCCAACTTTGTCATTGTTTGTCCACTCTATGATATCACCCTTGGGAACTGATACTGAATTCGGTGTGAAACTTGGATTGCCTTTTATTGATGCATTTACTGGGATGCTGATTGATATGACTGGTGCATTTGAAACTGGTACTGCTGTTGCGTTTGTTGAATTTTGTGGCATTGAAGTAAGATGAAATTGTGCACCTGGTCCAATAAAACCAAATGCTGTGTAAGAGCCAATTGCTACTACCATCGCTGCAACAAATATTGTTGCTACTGGCTTGAAGTGTTTTGGCATCTTCATTGAGAAAAAGGCAAGAACTATTGTTGGTATCAAGATGATTAGTAACAATCCGACAAATACTGTCAATGATGTGATTACCTTGTTCAAGCTCAAGGCATATGTTCCAACAGAGCCTGCTATGCCAAAGATTACAAGTGTAGTTGCCTTGGCACGCCCACTAGTGGATATTCCGCCACCACTTAGCATTCCTGCGGATAAGAAGATCAAACCGATAAACAAGGTTAAGCCTGAAAGAGCTTGCATTCCTGTAAGGAAAGTATTTGCAATACCCAAATATGATAAAATTACTCCTGCCAGACCAATCGCGGATAGTCCCATTCCTGGCATCATGAGGTCCCAGTCACTCATTTGTGGTTGTTCCATGAAGTGACATACTTAATTCTTTTGAACCATGTGGGGTAATCTTCGAAGAAATTAAATTCCCTGCAAATCAGCTATAGATCCGTGGGATTAAAGGAAGTTCTTGAAGTATCTAAACCGCGAATCATAGTTTTACTTGTCATAACAGCAGTTACCTCAATGTATGCTGCAAGCATATTGATCGCACACAAACCTATTGATGCCATCACACTTCTTCATCTTATCGTAGCAGGTGCACTTTCATCTGCTGGTTCTAGTGCTCTGAATCATTTCTATGATAGGGATATCGATCCATTGATGAAAAGAACCAGTACTAGACCGATTCCATCTGGGAGGATGGCAGCTCGTAGTGTTTTGATATATGGTCTTGCAGTTAGTTGTATTTCTGTAATTTATGCTTGGTTTACACTAAATCCTGTTTCTACTTTCTTTATCGCGTTAGGGATATTTTTCTATGTGATAATCTATACAGTCTGGCTTAAACGAAGTAATTGGTCAAACATTGTAATTGGTGGCTTTGCAGGAAGCTGTGCATCCATGGCAGGATGGGCTGCGGCAACTGGTTCTATGGATATTCTTGGTGCATTGGTTGGTACTCTAGTCTTTGTGTGGACACCTTCTCATTTCTGGTGTCTTGCAATGAAGATACGAGATGATTATGCCGAAGCCAAAGTTCCAATGCTTCCAGTTTTGATTGGAATGCAAAAGACGTCAAAGTATATTCTACTCAACACTGCAATTCTATTACCATATTCAATTGCACTTGTTGCATTTGGATTGGGATATGTCTATCTTGGAGTTGCACTAGTATCAGGTGGTCTCATGTTGGTTTATCACTATAAACTCACCAAGACTCCGACTTCGGACTTTGCATGGAAGGCATACAAGGTCACTGCACCATATCTTACAATCATCTTTGTAGGAATTGCACTTGATGCTGCATTTCACTTTCCAGTGATAAAATAATTATTCTGGAATTTCTTCTTCTTGTCCGACACCTGGAAATCCTGACTCGTATTCTTTTTCCAAGTTTTCCATGTTTTGTTTTTCTATCTCGTCTTCGTCTTCTATTTTTTCAGATATCTCTATTCTACGTTCATCTTTTGTTAGCCAGGTTACCTTGATGAGGCCATAAATCTCCAAGTTGAGTAGAGTCTTGTTAAACTCGTCCTCTGGAATTGAAATGCTAGCCTTGATGAGTGATTTTGACAACTCTGAATCGGTAAGCGAGCCTGCAATCTTGATCTTTTCATATATGGTATTTCGTAATGGGATGGCCATATCTAACCGTAAAATGCCTTGTCCATTGGTTTTGGTAATGCGTATGATATATTATCTTTAACTGTGGAATACCAGTCTTCAACATTTTTAGTAATAGATGGCTTGACATTTTTGAGTGCGGCAGAAAAGTCTGCACTACTAATTTTTTGGATATTGTTTCTCATGGCATTTACTGCAGCTTCTCTGCATACTGCAACAAGATCTGCTCCACTATATCCTTTTGTTGCCACTGCAATCTCTTTCAAATTGATATCGCCTGAAAGTGGCATTAGTTTTGTAAATAATTTGATTATCTCAAATCGACCTTTTTCATCTGGCGGTGGAACAAAGATCATCAAATCAAGTCTACCTGGTCGTATTAGTGATGGGTCAATAAGATCTGGTCTGTTTGAAATTCCTAGTACTATTACTCTAGATGCTCCTCCATCTTCCATCTCTGTAAGAAGCTGACTGAGTAGTCTTTCCCCTACTCCTCCTTCTTCATTTGATTTGAATCTTGCAAGTGAATCAAGTTCATCAAATATTATTATACACGGTGATGATGTCTTGGCCTTTCTGAAAATTTCTCTTATTGCTTTTTCTGATTCTCCAACCCACTTTGATAATATCTCTGGTCCTCTTACAAGTATCATGTTTGCACCACTCTCTGTTGCAAGAGCTCGTGCAAGCAATGTCTTTCCACATCCTGATGGGCCATACAATAATGCACCCTTTGGAGGCTTGATTCCCATCTTCTGGAATTTAGCCGGCTCTTTTATTGCAGTTATCAAATTATCCTCCAGAGTTCTTTTTGCATCATCCAGTCCGCCTACTTCTTTCCACCATACTTTTGGACTCTCCACATAGAATTCACGCATGGCAGTTGGTACAATTTCGTGCATTGCATCGTAAAAGTCCTGTAATGTTATTCTCATTTTTTGTAATACATCTGGCGCTATCTTTTCATTCTCGTTTTCAATCTCTGGCAAGAATGTTCGAAGTGCTTTCATTGCAGCTTCTCTGCATAGTGATTTGATATCTGCTCCCGTGTATCCGTGTAATTCAGCCGCAAGTACCTTGAGGTCTACATCCTGAAGCGGCATACCTCGTGTGTGAATTTGTAGTATCTCTAGTCTGCCATCTGCATTTGGTACTGTAATCTCAATCTCTCTGTCAAATCTGCCAGGTCTTCGCAAGGCGGGATCTACACTTTCTGGTCTGTTTGTTGCACCAAGTACTATGACATTTCCTCTGTCTGTGAGACCGTCCATCAAGGCCAAGAGTTGAGCTACTACTCTTTTTTCCACGTCTCCGTATGCTTCCTCTCTTTTTGGAGCGATTGCATCAATTTCGTCAATGAATATTACGCTTGGAGAATTTTCTTTTGCCTCTTTGAAAATATCTCGTAGTCTTGCTTCTGTTTCTCCATAATACTTGTTCATTATTTCTGGACCATTGATAGAGTAAAAATTGGCCTCTGATTCACTTGCTAGAACTTTGGCAATCAATGTCTTTCCACATCCTGGAGGACCGTACAACAATATTCCACTGTGCGGTTCTACATTGAGTCTTGTGAAAACTTCGGGATGCTTTAGTGGCAACTCTACAATTTCACGCATTCTTTTTGTCTGTGTTTTAAGACCGCCTATCTCGTCAAATGTAACTCTGACTTTTTTATCGATTGATGTTTCAGTAAGTATGGTAACTGATGTGCTTCGTTCTATTTTTACAACGGCTTTTGGTGATATCTTGTGAATCTTGAAATCCATGGAATTTCCAAGAATCATGACTGATATCTCATCCCCTTCAGAAAGTGGCAATCCTCGTAATCTGTTTTTTACAAAATCTGTAAATTCCTTGTCAACTGTTACATTTCCGTTTACTGGCATCAAAGTTACAGTCTTTGCTGGCTTGGCAGTTATTTTTTTCACATTTACCAAGTCATTGATTCCAACTCCTGCATTCTTTCTTGTTTGACCGTCTATTCGAATTACATCTGGTGTCTTGTTGTCATCATCTGCAGGCCAAACTACTGCGCAACTTGATCTTTTTCCAATAATTTCAACCATGTCCCCTGCTTCAACTTTTAAAAATTCCATTGCCTCTGGTTCTATTCTGGCTCGTCTTTTTCCAACGTCTCTTTGTTTTGCTTCGCCGACCCGCATTTGTAGCAGTTCGTCTTTTTTTACCATGTAGGCACCTACTTCATATCAACAGATGTTCTGCTCAAACCTAGTACTTCGAATTCTCCAACTCCTTCAATTCCACGTACTGCATTTTCAAGAGAATCCATTTGACCTTCCTTGTCATCTAGGGCAAACTCTGCATTAATGAAATATAGGCCAAAAGCAAGTGGCTCTTTTGTATATTTTGAAAGTACAATGCCTTCTTTTAATGATGAAGTGATCTTTTTTGCAACATCGTCTAGATTTATCTCAATTCCAGTTGGAAGAATTTTTGCTCTAAGTGAGAGTCGTGCCAATTTTTAAGGTCCTTCAAATGTGCATGAATTGCATTTGTATACTCTAGCTGATTCTCTGCAACTTTCACATCTCCAGAGCAATAGTGAGCCACAACTTGGGCAATTAAATTTTACACACTTATCGTTAGGCATTATTGGTCTGTGACAAGAACTGCACACAGGTAATGCTATCGTTGATGACATGATAAAAAGTCGATTTCTACCGAATTTATACCTTGCTTATTATTTTCAACTTAGCTCAGCAATCTTCTCAATTCATTTCCAAGAATTGCTTGTACTGCCTTGACCGATCCTTTTACACCAAGTAGTTTTGCAACTGATGTAGTATGAAAATCAAAACTTCCTTCTTTTGAGATCTCATCAAGTATCTTTGGTGTTATGGAACCAAATATGGAATCAATTGTTTTGTTGTCCATTCTCTCAAGAAGCGAACGAGCAAGAAGCATATTCTCAAATTCCTTGCCGAATTTTTTATTCCATTCTTTTTGATATTCTTCAAGTTCTGATTTATTTCCTGATTCTAAACATTTGGAAATTGCATTGCCTGCAAGAATGCCTCCGATTCCTGATGAATAAATTCCTCCTGCTGTTGTAGGTTTGGCCTGTCCTGCTGCATCACCTATCGTGATTATATTTCCTGCAACAAATTCTTTGATTGGTCCTTTTATCCAAATTGGAGCAAATATTTTTCTGATGGTGGAATGTTTTCCTTTTTTCTTGAGAAATTCTTCAATCACTTGAGCTGGGTTGATTCCTCTTCCAGCTACTCCCACCTTGGCTTCGTCTCTTCTAGTAGGTATGACCCATGCAAAAAATCCTGGATATTTTTCTTGGTCTAAATACACTTCAATTCTATCTTTGTCTATCCAGTCTGCAAAGACTTCGTATTGTGCTGATTGTAGAGTTCCAGTTCTATCTTTTTGAACAAGTGATGTTACACCTCTTGCATCTACAATGAATTTGCATTTTATATCGCCATCTGATGTTCGAACTCCTTCTTTTGTAATCTCGCGTAATGATGTTTTTACTCTAATCTCTGCTCCTTTGACTTGAGCCTGGTGTGCAATCTGCTTGTCAAATTCTCGTCTATCCAAGACTATGACTTGCTGATTTCTTGCATCAATTGTGAAATCTTTTCCAGATGGTGCTACAATCTTTGCAGAGCGTATCTTGTTGTCAAGTGTGGCCCTCATTGGTATTATCCCAAGATCATCTATTGCAGGGATACTAACTACTCCACCACAGTGTTCGGGAGTTCCTAATTCTGAATCTTCTTCTATTACTAGGACTCGGTGATTTTTGGCTGCAATCTCTCTTGCACACAATAGACCGGCAACACTTCCACCTGCGATAACTACATCATAATCCATGTTTTTTGTTTTCTACATATACACTATTAATTCAATACGGACTTGAAAAAATCTAGTTTTATTTTATGATGGGAAAAAATGGGTTAGTGACTGTGTCCGCAACCACACGAGTCATGACTTGCTGCGGCTTCATGATGGCCTCCCTTGTCTGAACACTTGGAACATTTGTCTGAACCAGTGGCAGAAAAGAATCCAATTCCGCATGATACGCATTTCATACCTGGCATGATCTAGTAAAATACTGCCGTTATTTATGGATATAATATGCAAATCAAATAATGTCTTTTTTGTCAAACACGCTGATTCAAAAGTTTAACATGTCCTAATGTCATTCCAAATTGATATGGGTACCATCAAACAGGTGATTGTTGTAAGAAAAGATCTTGGAATGGGTACTGGAAAAATTGCGGCACAGGTAGGTCATGCATGTGTTCTGGGTGCAGAGCATGTGAGAAAATCAAAAAGAGAATGGTTTGATCAATGGGAACGATATGGACAAGAAAAAGTTGTTGTCAAAGTATCTAGCATGTCAGAGCTTGAAAAAATAAAACGTGATGCAATATCACATGATTTACCTTGGTCTGAGGTTACTGATGCTGGCCATACCCAGATAGAGCCTGGAACTGTAACCTGTATATCAATAGGTCCTGCTCCTGAAGATATGATTGATAAAGTTACAAAAGATCTAAAACTTCTCTAGTCTGCTAAATTTTGTGTTCTCTGTCTTTTACCTTTACATCGTATGATGCAGTGATGTTGTCTCCTGCTTTTGCGTTACCACAAGCAATTCCGCGAATGTCAAAACCATCATTTGTTTCTATGGTACACTTGCCTCCGCCTTCTACGTATACAACTTTGACTGTCTCTGTAACCATGGACGGAATGAGATTCCAAAATGGGAATACAATAGTTGACATGACTACTATGGCTGCAATAATTGATCCATATGCCAGAAGCTTCTCATTCATACACTTGGTCGAATTACTCCGTTATTTAGAATTATTGAGTGTACGTTGAATCTTCATGGTTTTGACACATGTGATTTACCATGCATGGTAATCTTAGAAATATTATTATTCGTATAATTTCCGTTCAAGCATATGTTTGTGGTTGCAGCAGAAATTCAACTCAAAAAGGGCTCTGAAGGAGAGTTCAGAAACTGGATAACAGAATCTAATGGTGATCTCTCAAAATTTGATGGCTTTGTAAGAAGAAGATTGTTAGAAACACGTGCTGGCAAGCATGTGATTCTAGTAGAGTTTGAAACCCAAGCAAAGTTTGAAGCAATGCACAAAACACAAGAGCATTTCAGAATTCAATCAAAGGGTCATTCTTTCATGGAAGGACCGCCCAAGCCAACATTTTATGAAGTAGTATCCCAGTAGACAAACATCTGGAACAATCTTTCTTTAGGTTTACGAATTATTTGATTGTAAATCACAGATAATGTATCTTCATGTGATTGTTATAGACTGCCTCAAACTGTGTAACGTATCCACAATGAATGCATGAAAAAAACTGGTCAGTTGGCTGTGTCGGTTGAGGTTCTACCTTAAAGTCATCTAGAGCTACTATTGAGATCAAGTTTTTGTTTTGGATAACTGCAAAATGTTTTGCAATTGATAGTGAGTCAAGAAAATCCTTGATTGCTTTTATGACTCTTGTAGTATCTATGTCCTCATCGCTTATAGAATCCAGTACAAATTCACGTATTTTTAATGCGGGTGCTGCTCCTACTTGATCTGCAACGTAGACGGCAAGAGGAGATTTGAGGGGAAGTATGTCTTTACAATCTATTGTGATCATATCTAACCAGATTTTCAATGATATTTTAGTCTAACAATCCACAAAACCTCTTTTGGTATGTAAAATTTTTATCAAAATTTACTTGTAATCATGCTCTGCACGGGATTTGGGTTAGCAAGATTTACATAAATACTTTGAACTAAATGTGACGTGGGTACAATTTATGAAAATGCCGCAAATGATTTTCTGGAACTTGCAAGCGAACAACGATTAAAAATAATATTCAAACTATTGGAACAAAAATCCAAAATTTCAAACATGGCAAAAGAATTACATGCAACCGTACAAGAAGTACATCGAAATTTTGAGCGTCTTTCAAATGCTGGGCTCATCATGAAAAACAAAGATGGATACTATGATCTAACTACATATGGAAAGACAATGTGTACTCAAGTACCTTCTCTGTTATTTTTATCCAAGAATAGGAAATATTTTGAAACTCATGATTTTGGAGACATTCCGATGAAATTCATACAAAGAATTGGTGCTCTTGCTGGAGGGCAGCAGATCAAGGGATTCGTCAATGTGTTGGAACAATGGAAGCTTGTGTACAAGAATGCTGATGAATACATTTACGAATTATTCACTGAAGTTCCTTTGGATCTTATCGAACCATTACTTGCAAGGGTAAAACATGGTACTACATTTAACTACATATTTTCCAACAATGTCATTGTACCAAAGGGCAGAAAAGAACTACTGAACAAGCTCGGAATGAAGGCTTTGCTTGACAAGGGACTGGTTGAAAGAAAAATGAAAGAGGATGTCAAGGTAGTTGTTGTGTTAAACGAAAAGGAGGCATGTGTATTGTTTCCTACTCTTGAAGGGGATGCAGATATGCGGGAAATGTTCTACAGTAAAGATCAGTTGTTTCACGAGTGGTGTCTTGATTATTTCAGGTATTGCTGGTATAATTCAGGACCGTTCCAAGAAAACAAGATTTCGGAATAAACCGTTATAGATTTAATCTCTTGCTGATTGTTGAGATCTATTGCACGAATCTAGTCTGCAGTATATTCGATGTGTCAAATGTGGTCAGCCTTTGGAAATGGAAATATTTGAAAAGAAAACTGAGGTTGTAGAGGGATTACTTTCTTGTGCATCTTGTGCTGGCATATATCCTATAATTTTATCAATCCCTTTTCTAGTTGAAGATCTCTCTTCTTTTTTCTCTATTAGAGCAAAACTTGGTGGATATATTTTGTTAAATGTACGGAATCCGAAAATAAAATCTGTCATAAAAAAGTCTCTACAGAATATAAAAAAAATTGGAGATGACACAACTGATTTGGAAAAAAACTGGGTAAACATTTACAAGAAAAGCAAGCATTCTGTATTTGAGAAAAAAATACGAAATATTGTTCAAAGACTTGAAAAATGTAATTTTGTGATAGAACATGGTTGTTCCATAGGTACTATGTCAGATATCGTGGCAAAACGACATGGCATGATATTTGGAATTGATAAATCTTTTTTTGCACTGCTAGAAGCAAAGAAGCATAAAGCAAAAAATATGGATTTCTTTCTAGCAGATTCTCTGTCAAAACCCTTTGGTTCCATGAAGTTTGATCTTGTTGTTGCTCTCAATGTTTTGGAATTGATTGAACCCATGAATTTTTTGAAAATTGTTGGTATGCAATCTAGAAAGTTTTTACTCTTATCTGATCCTTATGATTATGATAGGGGAAAAAATTCTGTTAAAACTAGGCTTGATGAAAAAATATTACGAACAAGACTAAAACAGATGAAATTCAAATTAATTCAAGGCACTAACAAACCCAATTTTATTTCATGGAAACTAAATGTGAATTCACGGCTTGAATTAAGTTACAAAGTAGATATGATTCTTGCAGTTATATTGAGCAAACAAGAGTGGATTAAACAAAAATGAAACCTTTGTTGATTGTATTGATTGCTGCAGGAGGACTCTTGGGAACTTTCTTGAGGTATAAAATGACTGCATCGCCGTTGCTTTTTGGAAGTCTTCCAGTGAACGTTTTGATTGTCAATATTATTGGAAGTTTTATCCTTGGAGTGTTTGCAGTACTGTCTCAACAATGGAGTCTTGATCAAAAATATGCCTTGTTGATTGCAATAGGCTTTTGTGGTTCGCTTACAACCATGTCGTCTTTTGCCTTGGAAACAAGCAATCTTTTTGAAAGTAAGCAACTCGGACTTGTTGGAATCAACGTTCTTGCAAATGTGGGATTGTCAATTGGTGCAATATTTGGAGGGAAAACCCTAATGACTGTAATTTTTCAAGGACTTCGATAAATATGGTTTGTACGGTATTCAAAATATTGTTTGTTTTGAAATGTTGTGTTCTTTAATTAGTGTAAAAATATTTACTGAGTGCATTATCAGAAATTCTTCTTTTGACTTAAATAGTTATTAGAAAAAGTATGAATGTTGAAAATTAATACATTGATGATTGTTACAGTCTTTCTTGTTAGTTCTATGATTTTACCAGTTGGTTTGTCATATGCGCAAACTTATGGTGGTCAAATGCAACCATCATCATCTGGTAATCAAACTAGCATGACTCAAACAATGACTAATTCTACTCACACAAACTCAACTATGACAATGACCACTAATTCTACTAGTACAAACTCAACCATAACAATGCACGATAATGCAACTATGGCTATGCATACTAATTCCACTAGTACAAATTCTACAATGGGAATGCCTATGACTAACACTCAGTCAAATATGACTACGGCACCTGCTCCAACTACTCCAAGTGGTCCAATGTCTCCGTTAAAGCAATTCAAATCTGGTGTTTCAGCAAAGGCTGTGACATGTGAATCAGGCTATAGTTTGGTCATCAAAGCAGAAGATGGCTCACCTGCATGTGTCCACTCGTCCACTGTACAAGTTTTGATTCTACGTGGCTGGGCTACTACTCAATAATACTCTACAAGTCTTACTGACAAATAGTACCTTCGAATAAATTCCACAAGATATTTTACTAGTCCATCGATTTTACAAATAAAATGAAATCTATCAATTTTACACTCCTTGCTGATGAATCACTTGCAAAGGATTTTGGAAAGAAAGGTACTACTACTGATATTGCAATTTATGATAGAAAAGAATCTGGTGTTTTACGTACTTGGACTGTACCTACTTCATTTCCAGACAAGATCCAATCATTGTTTCAAGCCATGAATATGGGTGAATATGTGATATTTCATGTAACGAAACTTGATAAATTTACAGGTGAGCAAATAATTGCACTTGATGCGCTTGGTAAAAAACAAGGGATTCTTTCACATTCTTTTGATGTTGACAAGACCAAATTACTTTCCATGATAAAAGGAACCGTTGTAGAGCAATACAAATTGGTAGAACCTGAAAACCTCAAAAAAGAAATTGATCTTCTAGAACCCGTCTCTAAAGATGGTAGTCCACAAATCGTGATAGACCATTGTTTTGATGTAAAGGGCGTTGGCGCCGTAATTCTTGGCAAGATAGCACAAGGCAAGATCAAAGTCTATGAAAATCTAAAACTATTTCCAAAAGGGACTGATGTTGTAGTCAAATCAATTCAAATGCATGATGACAGTGTTGAAGATGCAGCATGTCCTGCAAGAGTTGGTCTGGCAGTAAAAGGTGTGGTACCAGATGATGTTCAACGAGGCGATGTTCTTTGCATGGCAAATACCATGTTAGTTTCACAAGAAATCGAGATAGATTATGTACAAAGCAAATTCTTCAAAGACATCGTTTCTGAAAACCAAATGTTTCTTGCAAGCATTGGCTTACAAATACGACCTGTCAAAATTGCTTCCTTGAATCCTATGAAACTTTCACTTGGTAAATCTACAGTGTATGAAAAAGGAGATACATGTGTTATCCTAAAACCTGAATCTACCTCTATTCGCATAGTTGGTAGCGGGAAAATCGTAAAATAATTTTAAATTTTTCTCATAGGGTATTTTTAAATTCACTAAAATAGATCTATCCAGTGATACCTTGTAAGATTTGACTCACCTTGACACTGTTGCTCTTACATCCTGGTCTATTCTTACTGCTGTCTGTATGGTATCAATAGGTCTAATTTATAGACGATTTATTAGAGTCAAGAAAAATACATCACACCAATCTTGAATCAAATACGTCTTCATATCTAAAATATTCTAAATTGTATAACGTGACCAATTATTTGGATGATTTCACTTTCTCTCTTCTTTTGTTATCTTCCATTCACCATGTGCAAATCTAGAAGATTCAAATTCAATCTGGCCTACAATTCTGTCGCCTTTTTTTACCATTCCATATTCATTTTTTGCAACTTTGACCAAAAGCTTTCTTGTCTTGTATCCTCCCTCTATGACTTTAATCTTAAAGCGTTTACTTGCTCTCATAGTTATTTCCCTTGCAGCTTTTGGGTCTCCAATCAATGAAAACATTTCAAATGTACCAAAATTCTTTGTTTGAATTTCATAATTGTACAATCTTGCTTCAAACTTCCAACCAATTCTCTTGGCTTCTTCATTCATCCACTCTATTGCTTGTGTGCCATATCCTCTTTCAACACCAAAGGTTTCTGAATCCATTTGATCTAATCTTGATCTAGTTGAATATAACTTGAAATAAATGATCTGAATAATATTATTAGTACGATTCAGTTACATGTTTATGTGAAACGTTCTGCTGCTGACATACGAAAATCCATAGAATCAAACTGGAAAGAATATCTCTCACGTTATAGTAATCTATTTTCATCTAATCATATTGAAGGGTCGACTCCTCCTTCTGTATTTGTTGGAGCGTATGGTTATCCAAAGGTCTTGGTAGGTCCAATGCTGCCTCCGGTTCATGGTGATACGATGATCTTGGACTTGCCAGAAAAATGGACCGGAAAAAGTCTCGAGGATATAGTAAATTATAGGTTAAGCTTGGTTCGTGGCATCAAATCTGTAAAAATAGATGATGTTGGACAAAAATACATTGAAAATCTCCAAGAAATGTCCATGTCTGAAAGATCAACTGATGCAGAGATGGAATTAGTGAAAAATGCATCTCCTGTTGTTACAGTTGGTGGAGATAGTCCAATTTTTGGACCAATTGGGGAGATAAAATCTGCAAAATTTACAAATTCATCGTCTGACAAAAGCATACAGCGAACATTTTATGACAAGGATCTTTTGGCACAGGATGCACTGGTAGAACTTTACAATAGGGGCATAGAAATTTCACGAATTCAAAAATGTTTTAGTATTGGAATGTTTGGCAAAAATAGAAAACTTGTTCCAACTAGGTGGAGTATTACTGCAACAGATGATATAATCTCAAAATCACTTGTAGAGAAAATAACTGAATACGGGATACTGGATACTCCTTTGGTATTTTCATACAATCATTTGGGTAATTTTTTCGCAGTTGTCATGTTCCCAAGCAGGTGGATGTTTGAAATGCAAGAGGCGTGGTATGATGAACAAGGAAATGTGGGATTTGGATCTGATTTTGAAGGTATTGCAGGTATGACGCATTATCCAGAAACTGCAGGGGCTCATTTTGCTTCAAGGCTTGCAGTTTCAGAATATCTTGTTGAAAACAAAATTCAAGCCGCTGTTATGGTGCTTCGTGAAATACGACCAGAATATGCAGTACCAGTTGGAGTGTGGCAAGTACGAGAGGGAATTCGTATGGCACTAAAACAAAAACCATCGGTTGTTTTCAATTTTGAAGAAGGACTCGATCTTGCTTGCAAGGGATTGAGCATTGGAAAAAAAGAATGGCTCGCACACAGTAAACTGTATTTAGCAAATAAACAAAAATCAATATCTGATTTTTTCTAGTTACCAGAGTTTTTATTTAACACACTTTGGACTTAATTTATTGCAAAACAAAAGCATAATCTTTGCGATAGCAATACTTGCCTCTCCTATACTGTTTGCGCTTGTTGTATTTCCTGATACGTTCAGTCTTGGATGGAATCAAGGTAGAGGTGGTTTTCTTTTTGCAATGGCATTTATAGCAGCAGAATTAATTGGTCTGAAAATAGAAATTCCTAAAAAACGTTTGTTAGCAATAATTCCGCTTGCAGTGATTGTAATTATTTATCTTACAGGCCTAGAATTTGGTTTGAAAGCATTCCTGGTATCTGCTGCTCCAAGTTTTCATGTGTTACTAAAAGATTCTTGGACATGGATGTGGGACTTTATTGTAATGGCTGCATTTTTCATAGCCAGTATGACCATTCTATTTGGAAAGCGATGGATTAGGATATCACCTGCAGGTCCAATATACACTGCAGGCACTGCAATTATCTTATCACTTGATGCCTTTTTCCCATATGATTCTCTAGGACCATTACAGTATGTTGTACCATATCTTGTACAAATTGATGTCTTTTTGATAAACCTGTTTCATTTAGGATTGGCTACCTCTCATGGAAATGTAATGTTCCTTGATGGCATACATGGCCCATTTGCATTGCAGGTGTTTTGGCCATCTGCTGGTGTACACAGCATCATAATTTACTCACTTGTGATGATGGCATTTTTATTAAAGATGAATATTCCACGCAAAAGAAAAATTGCTTATTTTGCTTTAGGTGTAGTTGGAACAATCACTGTAAACATAATCAGAATCTTATCACTGTCAATTTTTGTACTCAAGATATCTACCAATGTAAATGAATTCGAGTCGTTTCATGGAATTGCAGGCGAGATAATGTTTCTACCATGGCTCTTCATATTCTTACTCATCGTTACCTATGTTGAAACAAAACGCATCAAAAAATCAGAGGCTGAAAAAAATGGATCAAGTCAAAGTAAACCGTGATGTAGAAAACGGAACATATGGCATTGAAGAAATTTTTGTAAATCTAAAAAATACAGAAATTCTTTTAAAAATATTTGAAACTAGAGAAAATTTGGATCACGTGTTTGAGAATATATCGGTTATTGTAAATGAAAAAACCCACTATATGCATGTCCAAAATGATGACGCGTCAATAGTGATAGGTAAAAAACATCTTCAGAATTCTGAAAAAAAGATTCTCTATCTTGATATAATCCATGAATTGGTACATGTAAAACAACAAAGACACGGGCTTGATCTTTATGACAAGTCATACTCCTATGTGGATAGACCTACTGAGATTGAGGCATATGCAATTGCAGTTGAGGAAGCAAGAAGACTAGGAATGGATGACACTGAGATATTTGATTATCTTCATGTCGAGTGGATCTCTGATGATGAGCACAAAAGACTTGCTTCACGGATTGGTGTATTGGTTTAAAAAAATCTTGTAATATCTACTTGTCCACTAGTTTGAGAAAAATCTGAAACTCGTACTCCGAGTCGTCTTATGAGTAATTTCTGGTCCTCAAGGGATTCTTTTAATAGTGAGACGACCGTTTTTTTCAATTCATCTAAACTCGATGTTGGATTTCTGAGAGTTTTTGATTTTGTTCTGTTTGACAAATCTGACTGGACAAACTGGATTCCAACAGATTTGAAAAGTATGTTATCCCTTACTATTGCTTTATACAAATCATCACAAAGTTTTTCCAAATCATTTACCAGAAAATTAAAATCCTTGGAATCTTGTTTTAGTGTGACTATTCTACTATATTGAATAGGATCATGTCTTGGAGATACTGGTTCTTCATCAATCCCGCGTGCTGCATTGTAAATGTATGAACCTATCTTTCTTCCAAATAATCCGTTTAGAGTAAAGATATCTATGCTACGAAGTTGTGATATTGTTTCAAGGTTCATTTCCGAGAATTTTTCTTCAGATTTTTTGCCTATTCCTGGGATTGTTCGTATTGGTAATGGATCTAAAAATGATTCAATCGACTGCGGTTCTACTATGGTAAGTCCATCAGGTTTCTTGTAACCTGATGCAATCTTGGAAACAAGTTTGTTTGAAGATATTCCTATGGTACTTGAGAGTTTTATTGTACTACGTAATGAGTTCTTGAGTTGTTGTGCCAAGTGTGCTGCATTTTTAAAATCACCTCCAGTTCTATTTGTAACATCAAGATATGCTTCATCTCTACCGACATACTCGAAAATATCTGCATGGTTTCTTATTATGTTCATGGCATTTTCTGAAACCTCTGAATAATATTCAAAATCTGTAGGCAAAAAAACTGACTCTGGTACATCTTCAAGTTTCTTTTTTGCAAACTTGATTGGCATCCCTGACTTAACACCATATTTTCTGGCCACATAGTTGGCAGTTGCAATTGCTCCACTGTCGCCTCCTCTGTCTGAATAGACACATACTGCCACAGGACGTGTCTTCAGATCTGGTCTGCGCATTTCTTCACATTGGGCATAAAAATAATCAAAGTCTATGTGAAATATGACTCTGTAACTCACAGTTAATTTATGATTTGAAATCCTTATTACGTTATTGTTGATACTATGAGTTTCTTATTGTCAACATCATCTAAATATGCTATGTAGGTAAACGTTCTACATGGACTATCCAATAACTGTAGAATCAGATGGCGTCAAGATAAAATCTGAAAAAATGGAGGTTGACAAGATGTATTATTGTATATATCAAGAAAAAATATTGTTATTCTATAAGGAACAAAATGAGATGCTCAATTGCTATGAAATTGAAGAAAAAGACATAGTTGAAGAAGTAAAACAGTCAAAATCTGAAGACATTGAAAAAGTCTTACAGCAATACATTGAAAAAAAGAATCTCGACTAGAGTATCCAGACTTGATCAAACAAGCGTTTTTTCTTTGCTAACTATTAAATAAAACACAACAAGAGTGGGTCTTGTGTCAAGACCGCCTAATATTGTATTCATTGGTAAAAAACCCATTCTGACATACCTTAATGCTACTCTTACACTTCTTGCAAACGAGCCTACTGTAACCATAAAGGCAAGAGGAAGAAGCATGGTCACAGCAGTGGATGTATCACAGATGATAGTGAAAAGAATGAGTGCAATGGGCTACAAAGTAAGCGGTGTGAGAATTTTCTCTGAACGACTTGAATCAAATGATGGAAAAGAACGAAACGTTTCAACTATCGAGGTAGACGTTTCAAAAAGTCAGAATGTTCAATAGACAATTAAAGTGGATTATAACCATCGTGACAATTGGTTTGATTGCATCTGTTATTTCTTATGTGTTTGAATTATCAAATGTGTGCACTGTACGCCAATTGAACATTGCAGAAGATACCTTGCAGTATGATAAGACAAAAGATCCGCTACTCTGTGATACGCTGAATTCTAAAATATCACAATTTAATGATGCATGTAAATCAAATATTGAAGAGCTAGATTGTGGTTAATTATCTAATATGCAAAAATCTTTGATGATTCATTAATGTGGTTTTTCAGAAAATTGATAACCTCATCTGTACTATTTTTGTAAATGAATTCATCTTTATTGTTTGTGGATATGTCAATGCAGTATATTTTCGAAGTCTTGTTTACAAATATGTGACCTAATTTATTGTCTATTCTCACACCCTCATCTGAATCCAAAACTCTTAGAATCTTTGCAAGGTTCTCTTTTGGAACTGTTCTTTCTTGAAATGTCATCCGTAAATTGCATCCCTGAGTGGGCCTGCATCTTGTTCTGTTTGTTTCAAGTTTTGTTCAATTCCTTCTGCTTCATTGAGTAATAACTTGAGGTTGCATGATGCTCCTGGAACAAGTTTTGTCATGGCCATGCAAATCTCTGCTCCCGCTCTAAAGTCAGGTCCTGTTTCTCTTGCTTTACACAATAATACGATGACATTGATGTTTGATAGTGATCCCTCATTTAGCAAAACTCCTGGAATTCCAGGTATAGTTCCATTCTTTAATACTGGTACATTTGCATCACGTAATTTTTTCTTTGCAGCCTCTGTACTGCCAACTCCTATCACTGATGGTGTACCTTCATCACTTTTGATTGCTGAACTACTTATGATGAAAGAACATTTGTGGTCACTTGCCCACTTTAACATGACTCGTGCTACATCACGATGAATTGATTCATGAGGGGTAAGATATGATGAAAAGACTGCTACCTTGAGATCTTTGTTAACTAGAATACGTGCAGGGAAATTTGGTATCTCTTCTCTTACAATGCTTATCGGCGGAAACAGTTCTGAATCAAGTACGCCTGCCAATTCAAATTGAGATGTTGTATTGACAAGTGATTCGGTTGCAATGGCATTTGCTAGACCTGTGTACGGAAAACCATCTATCAGGTAGCCTTCTTTTATGTCAATTGGAATAATTTCTCTTGCGTGTACTTCACTTCCCATAATGTGAATATTGGATACGGCGTTTTAATTATGGATATCGTTTTATGTGCCCAAAGCGGTTTATACTTATGGAAACACTCTACATACTCATTAGCTGTGATCTAGGCTCTGAAGTGGAAATAATCACCGAACTTGCAAAAATTTCAGAAGTAAAAGAGGTCAGAGGTACATATGGCATCTATGATATTTTTGTAAAACTACAAGCTGATTCAAGTTCTGCACTAGAAGCACTGATCACACACAAAATACGAAGACTTCCAAAAGTTCGTTCTACTGTGACATTGACTCCGATCCTTTCTCAGGGCGGGCGTTAAGTCAAAAAATGCTCAAACTTTACAACTCTTTTTCTTTATCTAAAGAGGACTTTGTCCCATTTGAAAAAGATCTTGTAAAGATATTCATTTGTGGACCTACTGTGTACGACTATACTCATTTGGGACACGCCCGAATATTTCTGATATATGATCTCCTGTCTAGATGCTTAAATGATCAAGGGCTCAAAACCGATGTTCTTGTGAATATGACTGATATTAATCAAAACGTGTTTGACAAGGCAAAAGAAAATTCAATAACCTACAAAGATGTGGCAAAGTTTTATGCATCTGCATTTGTAGTGGCACTTCAGTCTCTTGGCATACAAAGTGTCAATAGACTTGCATATGTTTCAGATTATGTTTCAAGCATAGAGATACAAATAAAAAAACTATTACAAAAAAAAGTTGCCTACATGGCGCATGGGAATGTCTACCTTGATGTATCTCAGGTACGACACTATGGGCAGATTTCTCAACAGACACGAGAACAGCTAAACCTACACAGATTGGATATTGGTCCTGGCAAGAAAAATCAAGAAGATGTCATGCTATGGAATTGTACTGATGATTTTGATTTTTCATGGAAAAGTGAATTTGGAACAGGTATTCCATGGTGGCACATGCAGGATACTGCTGTTGCTGTGGAAAACTTTGGCGTTCGTTATGATGTTCATGGGGGCGCAAGGGAATTATTGTATCCTCATCACGAAGCACATTTTGCCCAGTACCAACTTTTGTCTGACTCTGAGCAACCAATCAGAGCATGGGTACATGTAGGTCTTGTTTTGTCTAGTGGAGAAAAAATGTCAAAATCTCTAGGAAATGTTGTTTGGGTAAAAGACTTGATAAAAAAATATGATTCTGATCTTATACGGCTGTATGTTTTTTCAAAACATTATCGTGATGACATGGATTTTTCTGAAAACGATCTAATGTCAAAAAAACCATTGCTTGATTTGATTCATCTTACTAGATACAAAGTATCCGACACTACTCATGCGGACATATCAAATCTGATACGTGATTTTATGAAATCTTTGAATGATGATCTTGATTCTCCTATTGCTCTTTTAAAACTAGAAGAAATATGTGTCCAAGTGAAAAATGGAAAGAGCATCGCTCTAGATGATTTTAACCGTCTGTGTAAAATACTTGGTATAAAATATGATACAAAGAATTGAGTCAAATGACATTGGTTTTACTGGGACATGGAGCAATATCATAAAACTTGATTGTGGAATACTTTTTTTAAATCAAAACCTTTCAGATGATATTTTTTTTGACAAGCTTGCTGGTATTACATGTGTTAGCGAAGACATGATTGACAAAGCAATGGGATATTTCCAAAAAAATAACTCTGTACCATGTGTCTACTCGTTGAACAATCCTGAACTTGACTGTCTTCTTGAAAAAAAAGGATTTCAACGTCATGATATACAACATGCTCTAAAAAGAACACGGTCTGCAACAAAAACAAATACTAAGAAAATCACACGCGATAACGTTGATCTGTGGGCAGGAATTTTTTGTCAAGCCTATGATTGTCTTGGCTGGAAAGATACTGTGATATCTATATTGAAAAACACACTTGATTCTATTGATTATATCGTAGATGAATCAGGCAGTTCATGCATGGCTTTGTATGAAAAAGACTCTATCTTGGGACTCTATTGTCTTGGTACTGTGCCATCCAAGAGACATAATGGTACTGCTGCTTCCTTGATTGATTTTGCATCATATTACGCAAATTCAAAAAACTTGACTTTGATTTTAGAGACATATGAGAAAGACAATCTCTTGGAATTTTATTCAAAATTAGGATTTGAGAAAGTCTATAAAAAATTAGTTTATACTATTTGAGTTTGACAAGTAATGCAGAGTAGAGAAATGGTAGGATTGTTGTAGCCTCTGCATGAATCGTAGTTTGTTTGGCATTCTTTGTAACTTTTCCCCATGATATTGCCTCTCTGACAAGTGCTCCGCTCAAACTTCCATCAAACTCTTGAGCTGTTGTTATGTATACGGCATAATCAAGTCCTTCTCTGTATTGGTTCCACCACAAGGTGTGATGTTTTGATATTCCTCCACCTATCATCAATGCACCGGATTTTTTTGCCTTGAAGATTAACCCTGATAATAAATCTGCATCTGCAATAACATTTAATCTAAAATCGGCATGGCTTTGCGCAAACATCCAGATCTGACTTCCTACTGCACCATCCATTATTCCTGGAACAACTACTGGAATGTTATTCTTGTTTGCCCAATACAGAAATGAATCTTCGCCTAAATTCTCTCCAATCATTTTTGTTACATCATATGTTGACATTTCTTTTTTGCCTTCGTTGTAAGCCTTTTGTAAATAACTTTGCATTTTTTCTTCAATCAATGGCCCATAGCTTTTCAACGGGACCAAAACATTTCCTAATCTATGAATTTCTTTTTCTAAAAGTTCACTGTCATCCATGGTAAATGATCCTTCTAAATAATTAGAATAATGTCGTGCAATATCGTGATCTAAAGCCCCACAGGTGGTTATTATGACATCACACATCTTGTTTTTTACCATGTCAGATATGACGCCTCTAAGACCTGTTGAAACAACTGCACCAACAAATGACATGAATTTTAAACAATCCTTGTCTTCTATCATGTCAGTCATAATGTTAAGACCATCAACAAGATTTTTTGATTCGAATCCCCCCGATGTTGACATTTGATCAAATATTGAATCAATGGAATCATCTTTTTTGATGTGGACATCTTTGACTGGATTACCAGGTTCTGTCATGAAACCCAAATTGGCTCTGGGCTATAAAATCCTCTGTTCGCGATCACAAGTAATTAATATAATGGATTATTTGGTAGCTATCGAAGTTGGGTAAGAAAATAAAGATTGCAATAGCTGGTGTTGGTAACTGTGCTTCTGCAATTATCCAAGGTGGAAAATACTATACTGAAAATACTCATGATACTATAGGTTTGACAGATTTTAACATTGGAGGATATGTCCCAGGAGATATTGAGGTGGTTGCAGCATTTGATGTTGCAGATACCAAAGTAGGAAAAGATGTTTCTGAGGCAATCTATGCTAGGCCAAACAATACCATTACTGTGGCAGAGGTGCCTCACATGGACGTAACCGTGCAAAAAGGTCCTACCTTGGATGGGATAGGCAGACATTTGAGCAGAGTTGTGACTGTTTCTCAGGAACCAGATGTTAACGTCAAAAAGGTTCTTCAGGATACTGGAGCAGAAATGCTTGTCAATTATCTACCTGTGGGAAGCACAAATGCGGTAAAACACTATGCAAGTCAAGCACTTGAGGCAGGGGTGGGATTTCTTAATGCAATTCCTGTGTTTATTGCGTCAGAGCCAAAGTGGCAACAGGCCTTTGCTGACAAAAAAATTCCTCTTGCGGGTGATGATGTAATGAGTCAGCTTGGAGCAACAGTTGTTCACAAGACTCTTGTGAAACTCTTTGTAGATAGAGGTGTACAGATTGATGGAACATATCAGCTAAACATTGGTGGCGACATGGACTTTTTCAATATGCTTGATGAAGAAAGACTTGAAGACAAGAGAATCAGCAAAACGAGTGCTGTCAAGGCAATGGCAGACTATGATATTCCTATGAGAATTGGTCCCAGTGATTATGTTGACTTTATTGATAATGAAAAGATCTGTTACATTAACTTGGAAGGAAAATATTTTGGTAAGATCCCAGTAAAATTAGATCTAAAATTAAAAGTAATTGATGCATACAATAGTGCAGGAATAATGATCGATGCAATTAGGGGATTAAAGATTGCACTTGATAGGAAACTGTATGGACCTATGACAAGCATCTCATCTTATTGCTTCAAACATCCTCCAATTCAGATGCCATATAATGAGGCAAAGAAGGCATTTGGCGAGTTTGTAGAAGGCAAGCGCGATAGCTAAGATCTCACATTATAATTTTTATTCAGCAGCTCAAGGAAACTTGTCAATAATCGGTTATCTCGGTTCAGACATTATCGGATACATTGGTCCATATACGTAAACTGGAGATATTTGGGTTCAAGTCCTTTGGATACAAAAATACTCTGGTAAACTTTGAACAAGGATTGGTTGCAATCTCTGGTGCAAATGGATCCGGTAAAAGTAACATACTTGATGCTATCTCGTTTTCACTTGGAGAAAACTCTCCTAAAGTAATGAGGGTAGACAAACTTCGTTCATTATTACACGATGTTGACAATGCAAAACATGGCGCCAAAATTGCACGTGTGAGTTGTCATTTTGACAATTCTGATAGAAAGATTCCTGTGGATTCCAATACTGTTACAATAACTAGAGAAATGGATGAAAATGGCGAGAATATTTACTATTTAAATCAGAAAAAAGTACTTCGAAACCATGTTTTAGACATACTTGAGGTGGCTAATTGCGGTATTCACAAACTCAACATTGTCCAGCAGGGAACTATCACTAGGATATCTGAATTTAACTCAGAAGAAAGACGAAAGATAATTGAGGACATCATTGGTCTTGCATACTTTGACGAAAAGAAGGTTGAATCGCTAAAACAACTTGACGAAGCAGACAGAAGATTGGAGATTGCACTTGCTAGAATGGATGAAATAAAGAAACGCATTGATGAGTTGGAACTTGAAAGAAACAATCAACTTCGATTTGATATCTTGGATAGGGAACTAAAGCGATTTTATGCAATCCAGTCTTCTAACAAGCTACGAGATATAGAATCTAACAAGATATCAAAAGAGCGTAACCTAAATGCCATCCAATCTGAAGCCAAAAAATTTGATGAACAACGTGGTCAACTCCGTGATGAAATAAAAAAACTTGAAGAAGAAAAACAAAAGTTCATGGATGAAGTAAATGTGTATAATCAGACAAAAGCTACCATTGATTCCGAACTTGCTGGTGCAATGCACTTGTTTGAATCTGCAAACAGTAAACTTGTAACAAACACAAGAAGGTTATCACAAATAGATTCGCGACTTCCAGAAATTCAATCCGAACTTGTAACGTTAGGTGAGAGACGTTCATTACTGGAAAATCAAATCACTGAACTAAAAAATTCTATTAACATGATTAATGAAACTAGAAAGACTGCAAATGCAGAGCTTGCATCTGTTGACTCTGAAATAAGCCAAGTGTTAAGACAACAATCTCAGATTGCTACAAACAAACTACGTGTTGATGAAACTGTAAGAAAACTCACGGATCAACTAAATGAAACAAAACTTTCCTTATCGAGGTTTGAACAAGAACGTACTGACATTCAAAATAAAATAGAACAAAATTCGTTGAAAGTAAAGTCAATACTTGATGAGAAAGAAAATCTTTTGAATCTTGAGAGAAAACTCCGACAGGTACGATCTGGTCACGAGTCTGTAATCAATGACCTTAAAACAAGACTTGGAAATCTTCGTGAGAGACGAATCAAGATAGAGAAAGACATTGAAGAAACTACTATTATTTTTGAAAAAGCAAGTAAAGCTGCAGCACAATATGAAGCGAAAATCAAAGTAGTCAAAGAAGTAATGCATGAAGATTATTCTATTGCAAAGCTCAAAGAAGATTCTAGGAGGCTTGGAATTCAAGGTCTTGTATTTGAAATCTTAACATGGGACAAACAATATGAGAGACCTCTACTTGCAGTTGGTTCTGATTGGCTCAAAGGATTGGTCGTAAATGACTTTGCAACGTTGCTTGGACTTGCTGAATTTGCACAAGAGAAAAAATTACCAAAGATAAGGATAATTCCGCTAGATGCAATATCTGACTCTAAGATATCTATCAATAAGGAAGATGGTATTCTTGGAGTCTTGTCTGAATTTGTCAAGTGTGAAGAAAAATTTGAATCGTTAAAGAATTTCATTTTTGGAAATATTGTTTTAGTTGATTCAAAGAACAAGGCGTACGAATTATCTAAAAAAGGCTACAAAGCAGTAACTCTTGATGGACAGTTCTTTGAAGCTGATGCTAATGCTGTCATAGTTGATGTAAACTCTAAGGTTTCGCATCTGACAAAAATTATTTTGCTTAGTACGTCGGTAGATGGACTTGTACAATCCCTTGAACTTTTGAGACGATTTATCCAAAACAAAAAGGGTCAGCTAAAAAAACTTGAGAGAATAACTGATAGTCTTGAAAACAGATATAATTCATCTGAGACTGGTTTTGCAAATGTTGGCCTTGGTCTTGCAGACATCAAAGCAAAACTAAAGAATTTGGGTATCTCGGAAGATCAACTCACATCAAGAATTTCACAATTGAGAAAAAAAGAGGAAGGCATCTTGGTCAACATGTCAAAACTGCAATCCTACGAGTCATCTTTGGATGAACGTATCTCACTAACTAGGGAAAATTATGCTGATGAAGGACAAACAAGAGTAGCAAGCTTGTTGTCATCGCTGAATGAAAAACGTACTAGTCTACTTGGTTCTCATAGTACTATATCGACCCAGTTTAGGGAATTATCTGGAAATCTAACTAATCTGGGTAATGAAGAAAACTCGCTCAAGGCTAACGTGCGACTTTTATCTCAAGAACAATCCTCGATAAATCATGAAAAATATGACATTGAAGTCCAGTCACGATCTCTTGGAAAAGAAAAGGAGAATGCAGAAGCACTACTTGTAACCCTGAGAGAAAAAGAACAACAACTAATCTCAACTTCTGGAACTTCTGTATCCACACTAAAAGAATATGATTCCAAACTAAAGGGACTGTACGAGTCTGAAAGAACACTAAGCAAGGAAGTAAACGGCTTGGAAAGACAGTCTGATTCCATAGCTCGAGATGTTAAAGACTTGGTGGAAAACGAAGAAAGAATTCGTAAAACATTGCATTCGTATGGATTTAACACGCTTTTAGAATCCTTTGATGTTGACCGTATTCTCGTAGAATTGGAATCTGAAAAACGCGCTCTATCTGGCTCACTAAATACTAGGGCTCCTGAGGCATATCTTGAGATATCAAATGGTTATCGTTCCATGTCTTCACGAAAGAATGAACTTGAAGCAGAACGAAACTCTATTGTAAAATTCATTGAGGAAATTGACAAGGGTAAACGCCAGACCTTTTTGGAATCATATGATAAAGTAGACAAGGATATCCGTGAAATATTTAGTAAGATGACTGGTGGAAATGCATGGCTTGAAATTCAAAACGAAGATGACATATTTTCATCCGGAATATCATATCTTGTGCAATTTCCAAACAAACCAAAAAGAGAATCAACGTCAATCAGTGGTGGGGAAAAGACACTTGCAGCAATTACATTTTTGCTTGCACTTCAAAAACTAAAACCATCTCCATTTTACTTGCTTGATGAAGTTGATGCACATCTTGATGCATTAAACACTGAAAGACTTTCTACTATACTTGAAGAAAGGGCAAAAGGTAGTCAGATGATAATGGTATCACTAAAAGACTCTGTAGTCAAAAAAGCAACTTTGATCTACGGTGTCTTTCCAAGAAATGGTGTATCACACGTTGTATCACATAGAATTTCTAATGTGCCAGAAGTTGCAAACTAGTTTATCTTTACAAAACACGCAACTTGTCTTGTATCTGAAATTTTTTCAAGTTCAGGTTCCTGTTTGCATTTTTCTATCGCATAAGGACACTTTGTCATAAACCTACAGCCTTGATATGTATCGACACCTGAAGACTCGTTGATACGTATCTTTCTATTGCCATGTAAATTATCTGGGTCTGGGTCTACAATAGAATCTAAAAGTGCTTGAGTGTATGGATGATGTGGTGTGGATAGAACTTCGTTGATTGGTCCTGTTTCAACAATTTTTCCACGATATAGAACTGCAATCCTGTGACCGATGTAGCTTGCAGTTGACAAGTCATGTGTTATGTAAAGAAAAGAGATACCGTGCTTTTCTTGCAATTCTTTTATGAGTTCAAGTATTCCAATTCTTACTGATACGTCAAGCATGGAAACAGGTTCATCTGCTATGACAAGCTTTGGATTTGTTACAATGGCCCGAGCTATGGCAACTCTTTGTCGTTGCCCTCCTGATAGCATGTGTGGATATTTTGATGCGATGTCCTCAACTGGTTCTAGTTTTACTTGACTGAGTGCATGTAACGCAATACGATTTCTTTCTTCCTTGTTTCCAATATTGTGAATTTCAAGTGACTCTTTTACTATGTCCAAAATAGTCATTCTTGGATTAATTGATGCGTATGGGTCTTGGTGAACTATCTGACAACCAAGTCTTATTTTTTTGAGGCTATCTGCATGACTTGTGATGTCTTGTTCGAGAAATGTGATGGTGCCAGCATCTTGTTCTAACGCTCCAAGTATGATGCGTGCAATAGTGGTCTTGCCTGAACCTGACTCACCTGCAAGTACAAATGTCTCAGAGTTTTTGATTGAGAATGAAATTCCATCTGCTACTTTTACTGTCTCTTTGTCAGTTCCAGTAAATCCCCTTTTGACAAAGTATTTTTTCAAGTCCTTGACTGAAAGGATTTCTTCCACGGCTTCTTGATGTGATCGCAAATATATCAAGCGATCAATAGGTCAAAAACTGATCATCGCAAAGTTTTAAAAGGCTAAGATACGAGGGAAATTCGTGAAGTCTCAGTTACTTGCATTTGTAATGATTACTGGTCTTTTGTTAAGCGCAGGTTCAGTCTTTCTAAATCATGTAGTTTTCGCAGATGATCCTTGGTCAGATATTGCTGCGAGACAACAAGCAGCAGAACAAAAAGCCATGGCAACATACATGAGTTACTACCAATTTGCAGACATGGATCAATCTAAAAGAAACTGGTCTGGTCTTACCAGCGTAACAACTGATGAAACAAGCAGAGGTAGAGATATCAGTGCACAATCACAAGTTTCAATGCAAAACGCAATTTCACAATTTGACAATATGCATGTTAGACAATTATCCGCAATTGCATCTGATGGATATGCTGGATTAAACAGCACTTCAACTGATACACAAGGTAGAGACAGAAATGCTATGATTGATTCTGCAACATCTTCTTCACTTGCAGAAGCTCAAAATGTCATTGACCAATTAATCAAGATTAGACAAAACTATGCAAACTTCCAGGCCGGTCCAACAACAGATTCTGTTGCAACTTATAATAGACAAGCTCAGATTGAGCAAAATATGAATGATAGTGAAGCTGAAGCAGCATCACTAGTTAGCCAGCTTGCAAAAACTGATCAAGTATACATTGACTTGAGCCAGTATGTGGACCCAACACAGTTTACTTACAAGCCAAATTCTGTAACAAACGAACAAGGTGGCGGCACTGTCAACTTGACTCCACAGCAATCATATGCATTGTCCAAGGCAGTAATGATATTCAACCAAATTCATGACAGACATCTTGCATTGCTCCAATCAAACTACTATGGTTTGAACAGCGTAACAACAGATGAAAACAGCACAGACAGAAACACTCTGTTGGCACAAGCAAAACAAACCTCGATGGATAATGCATTGCGAGTATACAACTCGTATTATAACGGCACAGGTCAGTAAAAATATCATAAAGATATTTTTTATTCAAAATTTCTCAAGTTTGTCATTCGTGTAACCAACACATTACAAAGCCTGATTCAGTTTTGATTTTAGGTGGTTCTTTTTTGCATTTTTCCATCGCTTGTGGACATCTATCATAAAACCTGCATCCGCTTGGAGGGTTCACAAGGCTTGGGGGATTGCCTTTCAAAGGTGTAATTTTCTTTGTTTCACCTAGTTTTGGTATGGAATCTAGCAAGGCAATTGTGTATGGATGCTTGGGATTTCTGTAAATGTCTTGCATATTACCAAACTCTACAATTTGACCGGCATACATGATTCCAACTTTTTCAGCAATTTCTGAAATTATGCCCAAGTCGTGGGAAATCAACATGATTGACAATCCCTCTTTTTTGAGTTTTTTTAATAAAATCATTATCTGAGCCTGGACCAAAACATCTAGTGCAGTGGTGGGCTCATCAGCAATCACCATTTTGGGTTTCAAAACAAGGGCCATGGCTATGACTACTCTTTGTTTCATCCCTCCACTAATCTCGTGTGGGTACTTGTCCAAAACTGAATGCGTCAGTCCTACAGATAAAATCGTAGATTCAATTGTCTGTTTGTAATTTCCTTCAAAACTATGTTTTTTTAGAATTTCTTCAAATTGTTTCTTGATTGTAAAAACTGGGTCTAGTGAATTCATTGCCCCTTGGAAAACCATCGATATCTGCTTCCATCTGATGTCTTTTGTAAATTCAGCATCTGACATTGACAGTATGGATTTGTCGCCCAAAAGAATTTCACCTACCACACTAGCGTTTTCCTGAAGAGTTTTCATGATTGCAAGGCCAAGCGTACTCTTGCCACAGCCGCTTTCTCCTGCTATTCCAATTGATTCATTCTCCTTGTATGAAAATGATACGTGATCTACGGCACATACTTTCTTTTTTTGGCTTTGGTATTGTACTGTTAGATCCTTTATAGATAGCGCAACCATGTGTTTTCTATGAACTGGTAGTACATTTGAGTTTTGGAATACGATCTGATTTAATCTAGGAATATTTATTGGATTATCTGAATTTATCATTGCTCATAGAATTAACAGAACTACAAGTGGATGATTTTAATTCAGAATGCTGGTAAAAAATACCTACTAAACACATTCATTAGTCTTGTTTTGTTTCATTTTTTCATGCTCGATTTAAATCAAAGTCTCATCGTAAGAGTTGTTATTACCACTGCAATACTCTCAATAATTTCATATTTTCTGATTAAAAGGAATATGGTATCACAAGATCGATTAAAATGGACTATTCCATCCCTCTTTGTTGTCTTCGGAATCTCTGTACTAATTCAAATTCTGTTTGTTCTCAGTAGAAATACTACTTGATGGATTCCAAACAACAGATTTTTCATTTTTTATCAACTGATTTTAGACAAAGAGAAGATCAATCGTCAATTATACAGAACCCAATTTCGCATGGTTTATCTTCTAGTTTTTGCAAGCAAAAAATCGATTTCCTTGAGGACACCAATTTGCAGTTTTGATGCGATGAATGGCATACTATGTCCTCAGTGTGAGTCAAAACTAGATCAAGGTACTCTGACCAAGGCAGATGTTGACGCATCAATAAAACTGGTAAAACTTTCCCAAAAAATACCACTAATAGACAAGTTTACGCTAATTTCATGTAGGGAATCTCATGGGAATTATGTTTTGTATCTTAGCAGCCAGGATATAATGACAATTCGACAGAGCCGAGAGCTTTACAGGATACTCCAGGGAGAATTTGATGGAAAGATTTGGCTTGTGCACCAAGACTCTGATGACAAGAAACTCATAGAGGATATGTTTTTTCCAATCAAAATACTTGGCATAAATCAGGTCTGGGCTCCGGGAGGTCTGCAGAAAACCAAGGTCATTGTATCCGGGAAAAAAACACCGCGTTTTCCAATAGATGCTGACAAGGTAATTGCAATAGTACACGATCTTCGAAAGATAGAACTAGTAGTAGAATTTGAAAGAAAGTAAGGATGATTTGATGGAAATAAAAAAAACCCATGACATTGGCACACTTGGTCCTTCTATGAAAGGACAAAAAGTTGTAGTCGGAGGATGGGTGGAAGACTTGAGGGAGTTGGGAAAACTGACTTTTATTACTTTACGGGATGTAACTGGTGTATCACAAATTGTAGTTGCAGGTCCTGAAAACTTGCAACAAGTAAAAGATCTTACAAGACAAAGTGTAGTACTGATAACTGGTGCAGTACAAGAATCTAAAGCAAGAGATTTTGCATATGAGATTAAAGCTGAAAAAGTTGAGATTCTATCAAGAGCAGTTCATCCACTACCAATAGATCCATTGGGCAGACTAGAAAGTGGAATTGATAATAGACTTAATGCAAGAGCACTTGATCTTCGAAATCAAAAAACTGCTTCAATATTTAAAATACGACATCATGTTCTTCTTTGTATTCGTAAAGTGTTGACAGAACATGGATTTCTTGAAGTAAACACTCCGAAAATTATTGGCAGTGCAAGTGAAGGGGGAGCAAATTTATTTTCTCTAAACTATTTTGACAAACAAGCATATCTTGCACAGAGTCCACAACTTTACAAGGAACAACTTACACTAGGTCTTGAAAGAATATTTGAAATCTCATCTTTTTACAGGGCAGAAAAATCTCATACTGTAAGACATTTGACGGAATTTACAAGTGTCGACATTGAATCTGCATTCATGGATTACACTGATGTCATGGAAATTTTAGAACATTTGGTAGTCTCTGTATTTGAACATGTGGAAAAGATGTGTGTGCAAGAGCAAAAGGCCTTGGGTATAGAAATTAAGAAACCAAATGTACCTTTTGAGAGAGTTACATACAAACAAGCCATTGAAGAGCTTGGCAAACAAGGACTTGCTCTTTCATTTGGAGATGATCTACTTGACTCACATTTGAGAAAACTCGGTGAGATTCATTCTGGATTTTACTTTTTAACTGAATGGCCACTAAAACTAAAACCATTTTACATACATGAAAAAGATGATGATCCCGAAGTTTCAAAGTCATTTGACCTTCAATATGGCTATCTTGAATTGTCATCTGGTGGAAGAAGGCTCCATGATCCTGTAAAAATAAAATCTCGACTGGCAGAACAAGGGTTAGACCCCGCACAATTTGAAGACCATTTGCGTGCGTTTGACTGGGGAATGCCTCCTCACTCTGGATGGGGATTGGGGCTAGATAGGCTGATGACGGTACTTACACAAATTGACAATGTGCGTGAAGTAGTCCTGTATCCTCGTGACCCAGAACGGTTATTTCCATAAAAAGATAAATTTTGACAAAATTCAAGATAACTTGTGCGACAATGCGATTTTTGCGGTTCGGAATTTGGAGATAGAACCTGTTACTTTTGTGACAAACATTGTTGTACGTCATGCATGACAGATGATAGAACTAGATGCAAGCGTTGCTATATTGCAAAAAGAAAACTTGGTTGGAGAATTTTCAAGAAAAATAAGGTTCTGCTTGGGTTTATTGCATTTGTATGGGCCTATACTGTATTTCCAGTTCCTTTGATAAAGGGAATTGATCCAACTTTTTACTGGATTTCATTTGGGGTTGCAGTGATGATCATGATTCCAATTAGTCTTGCCATGTTCTTTTGGTCAAGAGAACCGCCTGTGTCTGATCTCAAGTGATACGCGATATCACATTTTGTGTAAATTCTTTTGTACTCTTGTTACCGCCGATATCTCTTGTCTTTATTCCATCTTTGACTATGCCGTAAACTGCATTCTCTATCTTTCTTGCAGCATCTTGACATGACTTGTCGTTATTTTTCATTCCGAGCCATTCAAACATCATCTTTGCAGACAAGATGAATGAAGATGGGTTTGCTATTTGTTTTCCTGCGATATCAAATGCTGCCCCGTGAACTGGTTCAAACAATGCAAACTTGTCTCCAATGTTTGCAGCAGGTGCCATTCCTAGCCCGCCAACTACTTGTGATGCCTCGTCTGATAATATGTCGCCAAACAAATTTGTGGTTACAATGACATCAAAAGATTCAGGCTGTCTTATTAGATTCATGGCGCAGGCATCGATGTACATGTGTTCAAATGTAATACTTGGATAATTCTTTGCTACTTGCTCACAGGTCTTTGCAAATAGACCATCTGTCTTTCTCATTACATTTGATTTGTGTACACAAGTGACCTTTCTTTTTCCGTTACGTTGTTCTGCTGTGGCAAATGCATGTTTTGCAATTCTCTCTGATGCACTCTTTGAAATTGAACGTAATGCAATGATGGTCTCACCAACCTCAAACTCCATGCCTGTGTATAGATCCTCAGTATTTTCCCTTACTATGACCATGTCGATATTTTCCTTCAATGCTGGCATGTTTGGATAAGATTTGGCAGGCCTGATGTTTGCATAAAGGTCTAACAGTCTTCGCAATACTACAATGACATCTGCTGCACTTTCTCCTACTGGGGCCTTGAGGCATGCATCTGATTTTTTTATTTGCTCTATTGTTTCATCAGGTAATGCTTTGCCAGTATTTTTGAGTGCTGCATCTCCTGCTTGTAATTTTGTAACTTCGATTTTAATTCCAAGTTTGTCATTTATGGTACCTAGTACATCAATTACTGATTCTGATAATTCTGGACCTATGCCATCACCCGTAATGAGTGCTATCTTGTACATTTACTGTCCCAGATTTTTTTGTTTGAGTATTTTCTTGAGCATGATTCTGTTTATTCCATCTATCATTGCCTGTACACTTGTGATGACAATGTCTTCACCTACTGATTTTGCAGAAGCCTGGTTACCATATGGATCTTCTACCTTGATTGTAACTTCACACAATGCTTCTGAACCTCCCGAGATTGAATCAAGCTTGTAATCTTTTATTCTCACTTTTGATATCTCACCAGTAATTTTTTGTATTGCGTTAATTGATGCATCTACTGGACCTACACCGTAATCAGTACTGGTAAAGTCTTTTCCTTCTATGTTTAACTTGACGAATGCATATGGCATGTTTCCAATTCCTGTTGATACTGAAAAACCAACTAGGTGGACAAGTCTCTTTAATCCTGGTTGCTGCATAACCTCGCCTGTAATTCCTAAAAGTTCCACGTCTGTTACATGCTTTCCTTGGTCTCCGAGTTTTTTGACTCTCTCTAGTATCTCGTGGGTCTGATCCTTTGAAGGCTGGATGCCATATTCTTCAAGCATTGCTGATATGCCGTGTGCCCCTGCATGTTTTCCTACTTGGAACCATCTTGTTCTGCCTACTATCTCTGGGCTGATTGGCTCATACGTTAATGGATTACTTAGGACACCATGGGTATGGATTCCAGATTCATGCCCAAATGCATTTTCTCCAACAATTGCCTTGTTTGGCTGGACTTGAATTCCAACTATCTTTGAAATGTATCGAGATGTTTCGTAGAGAAGTTTAGTGTTGATGTTTGTTTCATATTTTTTATCAAATTGTAGACATTGTAATCCCATGACAAGCTCCTCTAATGATGCATTTCCTGCTCGTTCACCAATTCCATTTATTGTGACATGTGCACATTGCGCACCTGCCTGTATTGCAGATATTGCATTTGCTACTGCTAATCCAAAATCATTATGACAATGAACACTTACTGGTAGGTGTGTTGCATCAATTGTATCCTTTGTAATCTCTGCAATGTATTGTGGAGTGGAATATCCTACGGTATCTGGAATATCTAATCTGTCAGCACCTGCCTCTGTCACTGCCTTGAATACTTTTTTTAGAAATTCTCTATCTGTTCTTGTAGCATCTTCTGCTGAAAATTCAACCTTCAAGCCAAGTGATTTGGCATATTGTACTGCATCAATTGCTTTAGCTAGAGCTTGCTCTCTTGTTAGTTTTAGTTTGTATTGGAGATGTATGTCTGATGTTGCAATGAATGTATGAATGTAATTCAAACCAACTGCAGCAGCAGCATCAATATCCTTTCTTTCGGTTCTTGCTAGGCCACAGATTTCTGCCTTTAATCCTGCACTTGTTATTGATTTTATTGCTAGTCTTTCACCGTCTGATATGATTGGAAATCCTGCTTCGATTGCATCCACTCCAAGCTCATCAAGTTTTTGTGCTATTGCAATCTTTTGGTCTGGAGTCAAGGCTACTCCTGGAGTCTGCTCTCCATCTCTCAATGTAGTGTCGAAAATTCTAACCTTCATTTCCATGTCCTCTTGCTAATGCACATATTCCGGTTCGTGCCATCTCTAAAATTCCATATCCTTTGACAAGGTCTTCTAATGCATTAACTCTGTCTGGTGTAGCAGTGATCTCTATTATGATTGAAGATTTTCTAACGTCGTGTACATCACACTTGAATGCATTTGCAAGGTCTGTTATCTCTTTGATATCTGTTGGTTTTGATACTTTTAGTTTCATCATGACAAGCTCTCGGTATATACTCTTTTTCTCCTCTAATACTTTTACTTCTAATGTATCAATTAATTTGTCCAACTGCTTTACTATTTGATTGAGTTGTTTTTCATCTGCTTCTGTTGTGATTGTCATTCTTGATACTTCGGGATTTTCAGTTATTCCTACTGATATGCTATCGATGTTATAGTTTCTTGATCTAAACAAGTTTGTAATCTTGAACAAGACTCCTGGCTTGTTTTCAACTAGGACAGAAATTATTGACCACATGGTATTCACTAGGATGGTAATATCATGTCCTTGAGCGACGTTCCAGGAGCTACAAATGGTAACACATCTTCTTGTGGATCTATTGGTATGTCTATGACTGTAGCAACATTACTCTTCAAAGCTGTCTGGACTGCTTTTCCAATCTCGTCGATTGTTGTAGCTCGTATTCCTTGTGCACCATATGCTTCTGCTACTTTGACATAATCTGGGCAATTCTTGAGATCTACTCCAATCATTCTTCTATCATAAAATGTTCTCTGCCATTGGGCTACCATTCCAAGTGTGAAATTATTTAACAATAGGACTATGACTGGTAAGTCTTCCAAGACTGATACTGCAAGTGAGTTCTCTGTCATGTTGAAGCTTCCCTCTCCTGCGATATCTAGTACTGGAACATCTGGCTTTGCAGCTTTTGCGCCTATTGCAGCTGGGAATCCCCATCCCATGGTTCCAAGACCTGTTGAGCTGAAAAATGTACCTGGATGTATCACATCAAAGAATAATGATGCCCACATTTGGTGTTGTCCTACTTCGGTAGTTACAATTGACTGTGCAGGTAAAACTTCTCTTAATTTTTTAAGAACTTTGGATGCTGCAAGTGGATGTGGGTGAATCTTGAGATTCTCTCTATAGTAATCTTTTGTCTCTTTTACTCTTTTTTGCCATGCACTCTCTCCGTTTCGCTTGATTGCTTTTTGGATTAGCATCTTTACCATGATTCTAAGTGATGTCTTGACATCTCCTACTACGGCCACATTTGTGGTCTGATTCTTTCCTATCTCTGCGGGGTCTACATCCATGTGTATGATCTTCAAGTTTCTTTCAAACTCTTCAAATGTACCAACTGACCTGTCTGAAAATCTGGAACCACATGCAAGAACACAGTCTGCTTCTGTCATCATCTTGTTTGCTTCTGCATGACCATGCATTCCTATTGGTCCAAGTGAGAGTGGATGGTTTTCTGGAAATGATCCTTTTCCTTTGAATGTTGTTACAACTGGTATCATGAGCAATTCTGCAATTGATTGGAGTTCTGCAAATGCACTTGATATTATTACACCACCACCTGCAAGAATTATTGGTCTTTCTGCAGATAGTAACATCTCAGTTGCTCTCTCAATTGCTGTTATGTCTGGGTCAACCCATGGATGATATCCTCTAATTTTTACTTCAGAAGGAAAATGAATCTCTGCTTCATTTTGTTGCACATCTTTTGGAATATCTATTAAAACTGGACCTGGTCTTCCTGTTGCTGCAATGTAAAATGCCTTTTTTACAACCTCTGGAATCTCTGTCGGACTCATTGGCTGAAATGCATATTTTACAATAGGGTTTGTAATTCCGATAATGTCACTTTCTTGAAATGCGTCACGTCCTATCATCTTTGAAGGAACTTGACCTGTGATTGCAACCATTGGCGCCGAGTCTGCCTGTGCTGTTGCAATTCCTGTAACGATATTTGTTGCACCTGGACCTGATGTTGCAAAACATACTCCTGGTCTTCTGCTTACTCTACCAAAACCGTCTGCCATGTGTGAAGCAGATTGTTCGTGTCTTACTAGTACATGACGAATGTTACTCTTGTAGAGTTCATCATAAATTGGCAAGTTTGCACCTCCCGGTAACCCAAAGGCAATTTCCACGCCTTCTTTTTCCAAAGCGATCATCAAAGACCTAGCACCTGATATTTTTTCCATAATTTTCTATCTCCGAAAACTGCTGTATCTTACAGCACAAGCTCGACTAGCAACAAAATACTTGAAATGCTTGTCGAGTCTATCTTTGTCATACTTATCTGTAATTTTTCCCTCTAAAATTGTTAATAAATATATTGTTGGCAAAAAGTGCCTAAAACCGTCAAAACCTGAATTTTGTTCTAAATACACGTCTATCTAGGCATGATATCCGGTAGGCATGTCATAAGACTTAAACTAGATTTGTCTCAAGCAATACCGATTTTGAGCGACAAGGAAGAGATTGTTGATATTGTAATGACGTTTTTCAATGCAGGAAAAACAAAGAATGTTGCACCGTTGGGTGTTATCCAACTAGATGATCCTAGATTTTCTGCATACAGTGATGTACCACCTTTTGATCTAAAGGACTTTGCCACTACTTCGGCACTTGAGCAGCTACGGTTTGTTAGCATATCTGATTATGATTTTGAATTAAAAAACATGCGAGTAGATGTGTTTGAAAATTTTGCAGTGGTAACTTTTATTGTAAGGCAAACAGGTATGATTGTAGATAATTACAGTTTCAGAGGACAACACATGACGATGGAAAGTCGTGCTACCTTTGTAATGGGAAAATATGCCAAGTGGAAGATAGTCCATTTACATTTGACCAAAATCTCTGATTAAATCTATTTTTTTGATTTGTTCTTTTTGGCAGGTTGACTTGTCTGTGGAGATTCACTTTTTATCTTTTTGAAAAGTTCGTGAGCCTCTTTGACTGTAGCTCGTTGATGAACTATGGCTCGTACTGCCTTTATCATTGCTACTGGATGATCGTTTTGCCAAATGTTTCGTCCCATGTCAACTCCTGATGCACCTGCATGTAATGCATCATGTGTCAGATTGAATACATCAAGTTCTGTTGCAAGTTTTGGACCGCCTGCAATGATGACTGGTACTGGGCATGATGTTACAACTTTTTCAAAGTTTTCACAATAGTATGTTTTGACTAGATGTGCACCAAACTCTGCAGCCATTCTGCATGCAAGTGACAAGTATCTGGCATCTCTTTTTTCTAGTTCCTTTCCAACTGCTGTAACTGCAAGTACTGGTATTCCATATTCTTCTCCTTCATTAACAAGATTTCCTAAACTGACAAGTGATTCATGTTCGTGTGTGGCTCCAACAAATATTGACATTGCAAGTGCTGAAGCATTTAGTCTAATTGCTTCTTTTACTGAAGTGGTAATTTTTTCATTTGAGAGGTCTTTTCCTATGATGCTTGCACCTCCTGATACACGAAGTACTACTGGTACGGGAAAGTTTGCATCAACGGATGTTCTTAAAACTCCTCTAGTAAGCATGAGAGAATCAGCATATGGTAATAGTGGGGCGATTGTCTTTTTTGGTACTTCAAGTCTTTCTGTTGGTCCAAGGAAATAACCATGGTCAACTGCAAGCATTACACCTCGCCTGTTTTGAGGTTTGATTATTTTTGCAAGTCTATTTTTGAGTCCCCAGTCCATGTCTTCATCAAAAAAATTTGCCTTAGTTAAGCGTTTCTGAATTTGTAATTATTATTTTCATGGAATCATTTCCTTGATGGGCATAATCCAAAGCTTTTGCAGAATCTACAAGATCAAACTTGTGAGTGATCAGCTTCTTTACATTAATTGTTCCTTGCTCTATCATTCTAAATGCCTCGTTTGTATCGTTTTCAGAAGCAGCATAACTTGGCGTGATTGTAATCTCTTTAGAGTATACCTTGCTCATCTCAAGTGACATCTTGACATCTTTTGTAGGAACTCCGAACAACATGACAGTGCCTCCCTTTCTTACAAAATCAATTGCCTGTGCAATGGCATTTACATTTCCAGTTGCAACCATTGCAATATCTACTCCAAGATTTTGTGTTTTTGAAAGAATTTTTTGATATGCTTCTGGATCATCTGATCTTATTGATTCTGTTATGCCAAATTTTTTGGCAAAGTCTAGTCTAAAATCATTAATGTCAAGACAAAATATATTCTCAATTCCATATGCCTTACTTAGCATCAAATGCATTAGACCAGTTGGACCTGCACCTAAAATTGCAATCGAATCCCCCTTTTTGAATTTTATTTTATTCCATGCTCTGACACAACATGCTAGTGGCTCAATCATTGATGCTTCTTCAAAACTTACATGTTCTGGTAGTTTTATTACTCCGCCATGTGATACGTTCCACTCTGGTACAATGAATTCTTCAGCTAGTCCGCATGGTGAGAGGTTTGTCTCTGAATATTTTTGACACATGGTCTCATTTCCATGTGTGCAATAATGACATGAATAACATGGGACATGATGATGTGTAAAGACCCTGTCTCCTTTTTTGAAGTTGGTAACACCATCCCCTATGGCAGAGATGATGCCTGAAGGTTCATGACCTAGTCTCATAGAAGGTTGGCTGTATTTGCCATAGATTTTTTCCAAGTCTGAACCGCATACTCCGCAGGCTTTCATGGTGACTAGAATCTCACCCTTGCCAATCTGTGGTTTTTCTACATTTTTTATTTGAACGTCTGCTGGCCCTGAAACATATGCTGCCTTCATAATACAACTTGAATAGAAATGGCGTTTTATCTTTTCCGAAGTCACTTGACTAGTGTACAATTTGGAAAACAGAAAATTTGCTATAAGTGAATTCTATTCTTATGATTTCAATTAAATAGGACTTGTTTCTGAGTCACCAACATGGATTTGTGGCGCGATATTGAAACTGGTTCCAAAGTACCATCTGTGATAAATGTCATAGTAGAAATCCCAAAAGGCTCTCAGAACAAATACGAATATGATAAAAAAAGGGGCGTCATAAAACTAGACCGCGTTTTGTTTTCACCCTTCTTCTATCCTGGAGAATATGGTATAATCCCACAAACATTTGCAGAAGATGGTGATCCAATGGATGCACTTGTGCTTGTTTCTAATCCGACTTATCCTGGCGTTCTAATTGAATCACGTCCAATCGGAATGCTAAAGATGAAAGATGGAGGCGAAATGGATGACAAGATATTATGTGTTGCAAAAGATGATGTAAGATATGAAAACATACATGATATTTCTGATCTTGAAAAACACCTTCCAAAAGAGATTGCACACTTTTTTGAAACATACAAACAACTTGAAGGAAAAAAGGTGGAGATACTTGGATGGAAAAACGCAGTAAGTGCACAAAAGGCTGTTCTTGATGGCATTAAACTATACAAAAAGACCTTCAAAAAGTAGATATCTTCTAGTCCTCTGATAAAAAAAATCTAACAAAAATTGTATTAACTAGTAATTGAAGAGAAAACATCATGAATGAAGGGGATGTTGCTCCAGATTTTGAGCTTGATGCAAATGATGGAAGTGTGATAAAGTTAAGCTCCTTTCAAGGCAAGAAAAATGTCGTTTTATGCTTTTATCCAAAGAACCACTTGTTTGCATGCCCGTCAAAAAGAGTATTTCAGATGGCACAAGCGACAATTGCAGCATATCCTCAGATAAAAGAACAGAATGCTGAACTCTTTGCAATATCTATTGATACTGTACTCGACCAGAAAAAATTTGTCGAAGAATATGGTGTACCATATCTTCACCTGAGTGACACAACCAAGTCTACCTGCAAGGCTTATGCTGGACTGAACATTGCAGGGCTTGCAAAACGCTCTACTTTTATCATTGACAAAAATGGCAAAGTTTCAAAAATTTTCAGAGAAACCCGCCCTGAAAAACATGGCCAAGAAATAATTTTGTCATTGCAGACACTGAAATAATTTTATTTTTGTAAATTCAATATATTTTTAAAGATGTGAGTTAAGACTTGATTTGTGCTAGATCTAGTAGCAAAGAAAATTTTCCTTACAAAAGGTAAGGGCGTACATCCTGACAGACTAACAAGTTTTGAATATGCACTCAGAGATGCAGGAATTGCAGGAACAAATTTGGTTCTAATATCTAGTATATTTCCACCTGGCTGCAAAGTCATTTCAAAAGCTGAAGGGTTGAAATTGATAAGACCTGGAAGCGTTACTTTTGCAATATATTCCAGACAAGAGAGTAATGAACCTCATAGGTTGATGGCTGCATCTGTTGGTATTGCAGAGCCAAAGGACAATACAAAATATGGATATCTTTCAGAATATGTCTCCTTTGGAGAAACTGAAAAAGAGGCAGGTGATTATGCTGAAGATATTGCAGCCCAAATGCTCGCATCATCACTTGGAATATCATTTGATGTAAACAAGAGCTGGGATGAGAAAAGACAACAGTGGAAGATATCTGGACAGATTTACAAAACTAGAAACATAACTCAAAGCGCGGTAGGTGATGCAAAAGGTAACTGGACTACGGTATTTACAGCAGCAGTGTTAATTCTCTAAATTTCTATCTTCTTTTCATGAATAGGTATACTGCAGCTCCACCTGCTGCAACTATGCCAATTAATGCATAAATCGAATAATCAGTAGAAGTGTTTGATGTTGATGATGTACTAGTTGTATTGTCTTGTCCCGTAGATGTATCATTTGGAACGCTGCTACCCAAGGTTATTGAAGCTTGGTCATTTGTAACTGATGTAGTTTTTCCAAATAGGTATATTGCAGAAATCTGTTGTCCATATTCTGGGTCTATTATCCAGCCTGCTTTGGTCAAGTCTGCTGGAAACTTTTGACCGTCTTTGAATACTGTTGGCGCCAAATCTCCGCCATGACTTTCTACTCCTACAGTCTTGTTTGATATTACTGTGACATCCAATATTGAATTCAAAGGAAAGAATCCTACACTAAAGTAACTTGATCTTTCAAGACTGGTGACGCCAAGTAATTCTAGAGGTTTAATTGTAGTCATTTGTGTCTTGATTGGAATTTGTTTGGAAACTTGGAGTTGATAAAGTAGTGCATTTTGTGATGGTGTGATTGCAAATGTTACTGTAGAATTGGAATCTTGTGCTACTGTTTGTGCTGCGTTGAAAAACCCTCCATCATCACGAATTTGTTTTGGTATCAAAATGGCAGTTAGTCCATCAAATAGATATGAAGAATCTTGTCTTGACATTGTGTATACTACAGATATAGTCCTATTTCCTGATACTATGCCTGATGTACCAAGAGCATTATTTAGTTGCCCCTTTGGATTTACATACACGTTGCTAAATTGTGCATCTGTTGCAAATGCCTTGTTTATGTGATCAATAAGGCTGTCTCCAATTTGTTTTGCGGCTGACTGGATGACTGTAATATTATAACTTTGAATAAGAGATGGCGAAACAATGTTTACCAGAATACATCCTTGGTCTTGAATTCCTTCAACACAATTTTGTGCATTTGTTATGATAACTGATGACACACTAGTTGTATTCTGTATGCTTTGACTAAGGTCTGCTGGGACTCGCATCTCAACTGGACTTGTTGATGCTAATGTGATAAATGCCGTAGTTTTATTCTGTACTTTTTCATCAACTAGTATGTGTGCTGTTTCACGATATGATGCAAGTTGTGGTTGTTGAGCATACACTGAAACAAATGAAGTCGTCAATAATGCAAAAATTATGGACAAGGCAAGAAGGTTTTTCAATTATAGCAATTTTTTGAAATCTAACTATTAAGTTATTCTCTCAATTTTTCTATCTTGATTGCAAATCTCTGGAATGGTTCTTCCTTAAAGTGGTTCTTGCAGACAAGCATGGTTTGCCGTGGGTCTGGTCCACAATCATAAGTGATCAAATATGCTGGTTCTCTAGTGCAACATCTAGGGTATTTCACTTGGCAAGTAATGGTCGTCATAAAATAAAATAGTTCTCGATCAAAGCTCTAGGTTTAAATTATAATGTAAACATATTGTCACTGACATCGGTTCAAACCGTAGGGGAACATTGCCTGGCAGTTGGGGGCGCTTGACTGCCAGGCGCTTTTAATTAATTACTTTACCAAGTCTTTCTGTCTGGTTTTTGATGTATTCAAAACCTTCTTGCCAGAAATTCTCTGATGTAATGTCAATTCCATGTTCCTTGAGAAGTTCTTCTGGTTTTTTAGAGCCTCCTGCAGCCAGGATGTCAATATACGTTGAAGCAAATGATTTTCCCTCCTTTCTGTATCGCTGGTATAGCGATAGCGATAACAGGTTACCAAAAGAGTAGGAATAACAGTAGAAGGGAGAGTGGTAAAAGTGTGGAATACACGTCCATTCTGTTCCAAAGTCTGGAGTTACATCCACCGAGTTTCCAAACTGGTCTTTTAATGTCTTCATGTATTCTGATGTGATATCTTGCACCATTGCACCATTGCCAATTTTTTCATGTGCAGCTATCTCAAAGAGTGTAAAGTATGCCTGTCGTCCTACTGTGGCATACAAGTCATCCATATGTTCTACAAGCAAAGACTGTTGTTCATCACTTGAGGTCTGATCTAGAATTTTATTAAATAATAGCATCTCTGAAAATGTAGATGCTGTTTCTGCAAGTGGTAGTGGGGCTTCTGCAATAAATATTGATTTTCCTGATGCTGCGATGCTATGTATTGCATGTCCAAGTTCATGTGCCAAAGTGAATACATCATTGGTTTTGCCCTTGAAGTTTACTAGTACATACGGTGTTATTTTTGGAGATATGGTACTACAAAATGCACCACTCCTTTTTCCTGATCTTATGGTGGAATCCACATGTCTTTGTACAAATACTCTATTTGCATACTCGCTTAGTTGTGGACTGAAATCATCTAGTGTATCCAAGACAAGTTTTACTGCCTTGTCATAACTGTATTTTTTTTCTTCTCTTTTCTGGATTGGTGCATAGATGTCATATCTACGTAGTTTCTTCATTTTTAGGATGCGCGCCTTTAACAAAAAGAATTTACGAAACACGTCGGAGTTTTTCCTGCAGACTGAAAGGAGTGCATTAACTGTCTTGTCATCGGTATCGTTTCCGATATTTCTGACTGATATTGGTGATGAATACCCGCGTATCTGAATGCATTCGTCTTTCCAGTTTGAAACTATGTTTTGATAAATCTCTCCTAGGACGCCCTTGTTTTTGTCAAATTCTGATAGCAGTGCCTTGTATGCAATCTCTCTTGTTTTTGGTTTGGGACTTCGAATAAGAACTGATAATTCCTCTCTGTTGTATTTTTTTATCTTACCATCAATTTTTACATCAAAGGTGAATGCATTTGTTATCTTGTCATAGATCTTGACAAGAGCAGAATGACCTGTAACATCAAGTGTATTGATTATTCTCTCTTCTGGTTCTGTAAGGGAGTATTTTGCAAGTAATCTTTTGTATCTTAAAAATTCATACAGTTCTCCTGATGATTTCATTAATCTCTGAGCGTTTTTCTCGTCAAGTTGTTTTTTCCACCATTGGTCAAAAAATAGAGTCTGATTTTCCAACTGGGCGCCTAACTTGCGCATCTTTGAAACCAATGATGTGGCCTTGTCTGATTGAGTGTCTGATGAGTACTCTAATGATGCATAACCTGAAACTCTGCCAAATTGCTCTGTAATCTCCTCCAAAGTGTGAAGCATGGACATGAATTTTTTCTCAGATATTGTGGGCTTGAGTATCTTCTTGTTCTTTTCAAAGTTTTTGACGTCTTTTTGGATTGCTTCTAGTCGTTTGGTAAACTGTGGCGAGTCTGGATCCTTTACAAGCTCGCTTAAATCCCATTTTTCTTCTCGGAAAAGTTGCATCTGGTTCAAACTTGAGTTTCTTCTTAAAATACTATGTGGAAAGTACTGTCTTGGTTTTACAATGATTATTTCATTTGCCAGTCTGAGGATTGTTCTACAAAAATTATCTTAAATTATAAAATGTACAAATGATGCACACGTCTTAAATATTAAAAATACGTAATAGATGCCATGAGCATGACAGCATGGCATTGTTATAGATGTAACCTGACCTTCAAGGAAAAGTCGCATGTTGTTATGCATAAAGAAATTTCAAGACATGATGCACGTGAAGTAGAAATTCCACAATAGGGTTTCTACTTTTTATTTTTGTCTTGACATTTCCAAGTTTTACAAGCAAACCCTTGCAAGTATTTATAACCCAAAATTGAGTTAGTCGTTCGTGGATCATCACAATTTCAAGGGAAAAGACATTCCGCATTTGAAGATAAAACCCAACATGGGTATTGATGATCTAGTAGAAATCTTTGCAAGCACTGGTTATAACGCAAGGCAACTTGGAGATGCTGCAAAACTATACTGTAAAATGATTGAAGATGATGCGACCATATGTCTCACAGTTGCTGGTGCTATGACTCCTGTTGGTTTTGGAGGTTTGTTCAAGTCTTTGATAGAGCGTGGCTTTGTTGACTGGATAGTCTCAACTGGTGCAAACGTATACCATGAAGATCATTTTGCATGGAATTTACCTGTAAAACAAGGACACTTTGAGGTAGATGACATGGTACTATATGAAAAAGACATTGTTCGAATTCGTGATGTATACATCAAAGGCGAAGAGACACTCAAGGCAGAAGACCAGATTGTACAGAAAATGTTTACAAAAAATTTGATTGATAAACCGTTTACTACTGCAGAATTTTGCAACGCAATGGGGAAATACTCTAAAGAGCATTCTAAAAATCCAGAACGCAGCTTTGTTGTAACTGCATATGATTATGATGTCCCTGTCTATGTGTCCACTCTAAAAGACTCTTCACTTGCACTAGACTTGGCTCCATTAAGACTTGAAAATAAAATGTACAATCTTGATTTTGTACGAGAAATAATAGAACAAGCTGCAATTTTGTACAACTCAAAAAAATCTGGCATTTTAGAGTTGGGTGGAGGTGTGCCAAAGAACACTGCACAACAAACAGGACCTCTGTTAGATCAGATACTTGGTTTGGGACATGGTGGTCAAAATTATATTATTCAAATTACTGACGCTCGACCTGATACTGGCGGTCTCTCTGGTGCAACATTACAAGAGGGAAAAAGCTGGGGCAAGGTAAAAGATGCGCACGAAGATGTGATAATGGTATACACTGATGCGACTATCGCATTTCCAATACTCTGTCTTTATGCACTGAGCAATGAAAAACCAAGAAAACCAAAGAGGTTGTACAAAAAATTACCATCCTACTATGAAGGTCTGTCCAAAGCATATTTTGACAAAAAACGCAAGAGTTAGTTTTTTCACGTAAATCAATCAGTAATACCAAAAAGAATATTGAAAATAAAATCAAAAGATAGTTGTCTATCTAGAATCTACTGAATCTTGCTTTTTCTGTATCTCTATCATCCTTTGTTGCTTTTTTCCACTCTTTGTAGTGTTCCTTGCAAAGAATTGCCTTTTTCAAACCGTGTGGTATGCCCACTCCAGTCCCATCTACCTTTGAGGCAGTCAGAGAACGAACGCCATCATTGTCACAGCCTGTGACACTGCATTTTGCACCTTTTGATATGAGGCCCATGAGAGTTCTAAAACGCACTATTATATCAGATTTTTTGATATTTTGTTAAAACGTGCAAATCTTGTTAGGCGTGCTCTTGGATACATGGTATAAATTATTGTTAGATATGTGGCTGATATCGGATGCTTAACAACTTTAGAGAAGGTCTAAAACCTGCTCTACAAAACATTGGTAAAGTTTTTGCCGCAACAGGTCTGTCTGCAAATTTCTGGACTGCAGTAGGATTATGTTTTGCATTTACATCCGCGTTAGTTTATGCAATTCATCTTGATTATTCTTTTATTTTGGGTGGAGTCTTACTGCTTGTTTCTGGGTTCTTTGACATTGTAGATGGTCAAGTAGCTCGTATTACTGGAAAGACATCCAAAAAGGGTGCATTTCTTGATTCTGTATTTGATAAGATTGCCGAAGTTGCAATATTTATCGGAATTTTAATTGGTGGATATCAACAAGGCTATCTTGTACTGTTGGCAATAGGTCTCTCTTTACTTGTTAGTTATACAAGAGCAAGAGCTGAATCTCTTGGAGTGCAACTCCAAGGTATTGGTATAGGTGAGCGCGCAGAAAGATTACTTGTAATTGCAATAATTGGAATGATTGGTTTTCTAAATTATGCCGTGGTAATTGTTGCAATAATTGCTGGAATAACATTTGTTCAGAGAATAATAACGACAGCTCGTGGAATAAAAGACTAGATTATCGCAGTCTGCCAGTTTGACGTCTTGAATCAGCTGATCTGATTTTTAGAATTCCAAAGTGTATTGCGCATGAAATGCAGTACCACTTGAGTACTGTTGGTGCCGCAATGTATGCACCTTGAGCTCTTAATTCTTTTGCCAATGTGTGCTCTACAAGATTTAGTCTTGATGTTACTTTCTTTGCCTTGTCTCGTGGAACAGTAGCACCACAGTTTGTACACTGGATACGATCTGAGGAACCCTTTCCTCCCTTCTTTCTTCCACGACTAGCACGCTTTAGTGGCATGTTTTACCTGTATGGAGCCTCTTTATAACGATATTTGACGGTCCTGTTTTTGTCAAATTTCTACTCTGGCTGGACAAATTCTTGTCCTTTCATGTCTTTCAAAAATTTGAATGGAATGATGTTTATGAGATATCGCGGTTTGATTTGTTAAAATTTAAATTTCGTATAATTTTAGACTGGAACATGCGTGGCCTTTGTAATGTTTGTCTCAGCTCCAATGTTGAGATTGTTCTAGTGAAGGGTAATCCCACCTGTCAATCCTGCCTAGCAAGCCAGAAAAAGGACTAAATGGAAAGATATCAGCATCAAATCAAATGAAGGTTGCAATATTTTCACACTGTACAATAGATGAAATATCTCAAAATGGTACAGTGGTTGAAACTGCTGGAGGTCCTGCATGTTATTGTGGATTGACTGCAAAAAATATGAAGTTTGAAATTGATATTCATACCAAAGTTGGTGTTGATTTTACATTCAAATCTGAACTTGAAAAAAAAGGAATTTTTCTTTCACAAAATTCCATGTCTGCAACACCGACTACTAGATTTTTGTTAAATGTATTTGGAACAGAGCGCGATCTTTATCTTAAAGCAAAATGCGACTCAATTGAATCAATAAAGTCTGATGCAGATGGTGCAATTGTAAGTCCTGTATTTGATGAAGTGTCAGAAGATACGTTAGATAACATTAAAGAAAACTTTGATTTTACGTTACTTGATCCTCAAGGATATCTGCGTCGAATAGCAAGTGACAACAAGGTCTTTTTTGAAAAAACTCTACTTGACCTATCTCACATAACTGCAATCAAGGCAGATCCTGATGAAGCATTTTATCTTACAGGTCTAAAAGAAAAAGAAGCAATGATTGCGTTGCAAAAAAAAGGTGTCAAGCATGTACTTTATACAAATAAACAAAACATTACAATGCTTGTAAAAGACAGAATGTATCACTTGAAAATTCCAAATATGACAATTGCTGACACTACTGGTGTTGGAGATATTTTCTGTGCTGCCTTTACTTGCTCTTATTTGAAAGAAAATGATCCTATCTGGGCAATCTGTTTTGCAGTGGGAGCAGCACAAGCAGCGCTTGAGGCTCGTACTACTGGTCTTGATAAGGTTCCTGCTGGCGGCGATACTGAAAGAAACGCGGCCTATCTTTACAACCTGATGCAGTTTTCAAGTGTCTAAGCTTTTATTGTGTGAGGGTGAATAAAATCTGTGAAAGTTGCAATCTATAGTCAAGACCAAGAGCAGACTGTAAAATCCATAAAACTCTCACTTGACAGTCATGGCATAGAATCCATAAATGTCGGGAAAAAACCTCTCAGCAAAGATATTGATTATGTCATAGTAACTGGCGGAGACCGCGGAGTTAGAAAATATTTTCATCATGTTGTAGATTCAACAATTCCAGTTCTTGGAATAAACGAATACGAGTCTAGTGGATTTTTAGCCCAGACTGATCTCAAACAATTTCCAACATATCTCAACAGATTGAAAAAAGGTGATTTTTCAATTGAGGCTTTGCCACGAGTCGGTGTAAAAATTGACGGAAAACAAATCTATCCTGCACTAAACGATGTTGCAATTTTTTCTTCAAAGAGTGCGACACTGGTTGAACATGTCATGCGCGTAAATGGTGAAGAATTGTGGCATGATAGCAGTGATGGTCTTATCATATCAACACCAATTGGCTCTTCTGCATATTCCATGTCTGCAGGTGGTCCTGCAATATATCAAAACTCAAAGGTTTTTTGTATTGTATCAGTAAACTCACTTGATATCACAAGACGTCCGCTAATAGTTCCAGAGGGTGCTTTTATTGAAATTGATGATATTTCTTCCAGTCTTCGATGTGAAGTTGTAATTGATGGAAAGGACAGATTCAAAGTTGACAAGACCGTAGTCTGTACAAAATTCCCATTACCTGCAAGTGTAATTCGTATGAAAAAAGATTCTGCAACAGTTTCTGCTTTGGCTAAAAAAGTAAAACTTGCAGACGAACTTTTGAACATGCCTCCAAGCTCAAAATTGTTGCTCAAAACTTTAGAGTATGAAGGCTCTCTTACTCAAAAGGAGCTAGCAGAAAAGACACTACTTCCTGACAGAACTGTAAGACTAGCACTAAGTCATTTACTTGAAAAAGGTTATGTCAAAAGAAGGGTCTCACTTCGTGATACTAGACAGAGAATATACGAAATTCCAAAATAGATTCTAGGCGTTTGATGATGCTCTGATGAATGCCTCGAAGGACTCTTCAGGATATCCAGGTCTACTGCTAAATTCTGGATGGTATTGGACTCCAAGATAGAATTTATGATTTGGAATCTCTAATACTTCCATGCGTTTTTTGTTATCGCTATATCCTGAAAACTTCATACCCTTTGAAGAAAACATTTCCAAGTATTTTTGATTGAACTCAAATCTATGTCTGTGTCTTTTGTGAATCTTTGTAGATTTGTAAAGTTTGAATGCCATAGTGTTTTCTTCTACTGTAATCTCATGTGATCCTAAACGCAGCGAGCCACCCAAGTTTTCAACTGATTTTTGTTCTGGTAAGAGATCAATTACAGGACTATCAGTATTTGGAGCAATTTCTGTAGAGTTAGCATTTGTCAGTCCACAAACATGTCTTCCAAATGCTACTGCCGCAAGCTGAAAACCAAAACAGATTCCAAGGTATGGGATATTTTTCTCTCTTGCATAGTTTGCAGTACCAATTATGCCTTCGGCACCTCTATCACCAAATCCTCCTGGGACAATTATTCCATTATATGCTGCAAGTTTATTCAAATCACCGTTTAATTCTTCAGAATCAATCCAGTCTATTATCACATCTTTTCCGATTTTAGCACCAGCATGTTTTAGCGCATGGTTTACACTTACATAACTATCTGCAAGTTTTACATATTTTCCAATCATTGCAATTCGTACTGGTTCTTTTACATTTTGAAATGAATCTATTATTGCATTCCATCTGTCCCAGTTTGCCGATGTATTTACAAGACCGACTTTGCCAAACTTTTTGAATATGACATCGATTATGCCTTGGTCGTACAACATCTGTGGAACCAAAAGAATTGATTCTGCATCATGACATGAAAATACGTCTCGCTCTGTGACGTTTGAAAATAATGAAATCTTTTTTCTTGCAGATGTCTCAAGTGGTCTGGTACACCTGACTGCTAGCAAGTCTGGCTGGATACCAATTCTTCGTAGTTCCTGGACACTGTGTTGCGTTGGTTTTGTCTTTTGCTCGCCTACTACTTCAAGAGATGGAGCAAGTGTAACATGAACAAAAATTACATTTTCTGGCCCTTCTTCAAGTCTCATCTGTCTCAAGGCTTCAAGAAATGGAAGACTCTCAATGTCTCCTACTGTTCCTCCACACTCTATTACAAGCATGTCAAGATTCTCACTTTTTACTATCTCTCTTATTCTCTCCTTGATTGCATCTGTAACATGGGGAATTATCTGAACACAAGCCCCCAGGTATTCTCCTCGTCTTTCTGCATCTATCACACTAGAGTAAATTTGAGCAGTAGTGATGTTGTGAGTCTTTAGCATGTTTTGGTTGAGAAACCTTTCATAGTTTCCAATATCCATGTCGCATTCTCCTCCATCTTCAGTAACATAGACCTCGCCATGTGCAATAGGGTTCATTGTACCTGCATCATAGTTCAGATATGGATCGAATTTTACACATGAGACTTTTTGATTAGAAAGCTGAAGCAACTTTGAAATTGATGATGAAACAACGCCTTTTCCAAGACCCGACATAACTCCGCCTGTCACAAAAATGTATTTTGTAGATTCTGTCTGCATATCCATGGTGTATTTGAGATCCTTTTATTTCTTATTCTGTGATTGTGGCTTTTTTTAGACTGGACGTAAACTGCCCAATCTTGGATTCGATCTTTTCTGCAGATGTGTTCTCCATCAACCTCAGAAATGCGCTTCCCACAATTATTGCATCAGCTCCTGATTTTATTATGAATCTTGCTTGATCTGGGTTGCTTACTCCAAATCCAACTCCCAATGGGATTTTTCCACCAAGTATTTTTTTGGTATTTTTAATTGCATGTGTAGTATAGCTTTGAAATTGTTGCTGTCCTCCAGTGGTCCCAAATACTGATACTAGATACAGAAAACCTGATGATGAATCTGCAATTTTTTTAATTCTGTCTGGTGCGGTATTTGGAGAGATTAGAAATATGACATCCATCTTGTTTTTCTTGGCTGCTTTCAAGAACTCTTTTGATTCATTGATTGACATGTCCGGAAGTATCAATCCGTCAATTCCAGCATTTTTTACTGTAGATATGAACTTGTCATATCCGTGTTTATACAAGATGTTTGTATACGTCATTAAAACTAGTGGAAGGCCTGTCTCCTTGCGAATTTTCTTTACTAACAAAAGAAACTTGTCAAGATTCATGCCCTTTTGTAATGCCTGAAATCCAGCATGTTGGATTACAGGTCCGTCTGCCAATGGGTCTGAAAATGGCATTCCGAGTTCTATGATATCTGCACCCCCTTTTACTAGTCCTCTTACTGCTGAAATGGTATCTTTCTCACTTGGAAATCCTGCCATGACATATGATATCAAGGCTTTTTGCTTCTTTGACCTGAGGTCTTGGAACTTAATTTTTATTCTTGACATTTTTACTCAAATATCTCCCAACTTCTTCAACATCCTTGTCTCCTCTACCTGACAATGTTACAACAATGCTTTCGCTCTTTGGCATGTTTCTTGCAATTTTTATTGCATATGCAATCGCATGAGCTGATTCTAACGCGGGTATGATTCCCTCATGCTTTGAGAGCAAGAGAAATGCATCTATTGCATCCTTGTCATTTACTGCATCATACTTGACTCTCTTTGCATCTTTTAGATACGAATGTTCCGGGCCAACTCCTGGATAGTCTAATCCTGCAGATACACTATGAGTTTCACTAATTTGTCCCTCTGCATCTTGTAAAAGATATGTTAGCATGCCATGGAGAACTCCTTTTGATCCTCCAACTAGAGTTGCAGAGTGGTGACCACTCTTGATTCCCTCTCCACCTGCTTCGACACCAAACATTTTGGTATCTTCATCAATTAACGGATAAAATGTTCCAATTGCATTGGACCCTCCGCCTACACATGCTACTACAGAGTCTGGAGATTTCTTTTCAAGTTTTTTCATCTGGACAAGAATTTCATCTCCAATGACTGATTGAAAGTCTCTTACCATTACTGGGTATGGATGCGGGCCTACTGCAGATCCTAAAAGATAGTATGTAGATTTTACATTTGTAATCCAATCTCGTATTGCTTCATTAATTGCATCTTTCAAAGTCTGGGTTCCTTCTTTTACTGGGTGTACTTTGGAGCCAAGCAAGTTCATTCTAAACACATTTAGTTTTTGTCTCTGGGTGTCCTTGTAGCCCATGTATACTTCGCCACTCATTCCAAGTACAGAGCATGCCATGGCAGTTGCAACTCCATGCTGTCCAGCTCCTGTCTCTGCAATGATTCTCTTTTTTTTCATTCTCTTTGCAAGAAGGCCTTGACCTAGAGTATTGTTGATTTTATGAGCTCCTCCGTGTAGTAGATCCTCTCTTTTTAGGTAGATCTTTGCACCGCCTGCAAATTTTGTTAAATTCTTGGCCAGGTACAGTGGTGTGGGTCTTCCAGCGTATTGGGTTAGGTAATATTGTAATTCTTTCTTGAATTCTAAATCATCTTTGTATTTGAGGTATGCTTGCTCTAATTCCTCTACTGCGGGAACTAGGGTTTCAGGAATGTATCTTCCACCAAACTCTCCGAATTTGCCATTCTTGGGATATTTGAGTTTCATATTGCTGACACCAACTCTGACACTAGTCCCTTGATATCTTTACTCTTCATTATGCTACTGCCCACCAAGAAAGCATCTGCACCACATTTGTCAAGAAATTTGATATCTTTTGAATCTTCCACACCACTTTCTGATATTATGATTCGTTTCTCATCTCTGTCTTTTAGTATGGATTTGGTTGTATCCAAGTCAATCTCAAGAGTATCTAGATTACGGTTGTTTATCCCAAGTATGTCTGCCTGTGTTTTTGTAGAATCTGTAAATTCTTTTTTTGTGTGAGATTCAAGTAATACTAGCAGATTCTTCTTGTGTGCATATGACACAAATTCGTCAATGTCTTTTGCAAATTTTTTATCAAATATTGCCTGGATCAAAAGAACTACATCTGCACCTAGTTTTTCAGCAGCATCAATTTGTATTTTATCTACTACGATATCTTTCATCAATAGTGGAACCTTGATCTTTTTTCTAATCTTTGTAAAATAGTCTGGTGAGCCATTAAACAAGTATGGCTGTGTTAGAACTGATAATCCAACTGCGCCGCCTTCAACCATCTGGTTTGCAATGATTACAGGATCTGATACATCTCTTATGTCTCCGAGTGATGGCGATGAAAATTTTACCTCGGTAATCAATGAAGCATGTTTGTTATTTTTTATTTGATTGACTAGGTTTTGTTTTGACTTGGGAGTTTTGTAATCTATTTCGTATGTTCCATCTTTTATTGCCTTTTGTGAATTCTTGGCAAGTTTTTCTAGCATGTCTTTCATTTTTTCTCAAAAGCCTCCAACTTTGTTACATCTCCACAATGTTTTACAAAGTCTTTGAAGAGATTGTATGCTTTGCCATTTTTAATTGATTGGAGTGAAATCTCTAATGCCTCATCAAATTTCTCTGAAAACCCTCCAACAATCAATCCTGCTGCTGCATTGAGTGCAGTTATCTCAATCATTGTCTTCTTGGCAGTTCCATTAAGAACTGAAACAAAGGCATTGATTGCCTCATCTTTTGTTGAAATTTGAAAATCAACAAGTTTTGCCTTGCTCAAACCAAGTTCTGACGGATCAAGTACAGAGCTTGTGATTTCACCCTTGGTTAATTGATAAATGTAATTTTTGGATGTTGTAGACAATTCATCAAGACCGTCTTCAGATATTACAGTTATCACGTCTGTGGCCCCTCTTGACTCTAAAAGCGATATGACACGACCAAGATACTCCTTTGAATACACTCCCACAAGCTGGTGTTTTACTTGGACCGGATTACACAATGGACCAAGCAAATTAAATGCAGTTCTCTTACCTAGATGTTTTCTTGCTTCTGCAACATTTTTCATGGCAGGATGAAACTTGGGGGCAAACATGAACCCAATTCCAAACTTTTCAATTATTTCTTGAACTTGTCTTGGTTCCATGTTGAGGTCATATCCAAAATATTCGAAAATATCTGCACTTCCACTGGTACTAGAGACTGACCTGTTTCCATGTTTTGCAACTACCACTCCAGATGCTGCAATGACAAATGATGCTGTAGTTGAAATGTTAAATGTGTGCATCTTGTCTCCGCCTGTTCCACACACATCTATGATGTCCTGATTTGTCTTTGGGTGTATGTGTATTGCATTTTGCTGCATCTTCTCAAGCATTGCATCAAGTTCTTGGTCTGTCTCTCCTTTTTTTGTCAGTGCTTCAAGAAAACTTGTAGTCTCATTAACAGAAACTTTTCCAGTCAATATCTCATCCATGACTTGGGACATTTCATCATGACTGAGGTTTTTGTTTGACATTTTTGTAATGGATTCTGTGATCATTTTTGCACCAATTTGATAAAGTTGCTTAGAATATTTTTGCCTTCACTAGTCATTATTGATTCTGGGTGGAACTGGACTCCTTCAATTAGATATTTTTTGTGGCTAATTGCCATTATCTCCTTGTCATCTTGTGCAACTGCTGTTATCTGAAGATCATCTGGGATTATTGTCTTGTCACCTACAAGTGAATGATATCGTGTTGCTCGAAATGGATTTTGTACTCCGTCAAAGAGTGGAGACGTGGTATGCTCTACTGGGCTTGTCTTTCCATGTCTAACATTTCCAGCATTGACAACTTTTCCACCAAACGCGTGTATGATTCCTTGATGTCCAAGACATACGCCAAGTATTGGTTTTGTAGGTCCCAATTCCTTGATTACCTTGGTGCATATTCCAAAATATTTCTCATCTTCTGGTGTTCCAGGTCCTGGAGAAATTATTATTGCGTCATAATTTCCTTTGTTGATATCATCAATTGTTATCTTGTCATTTCTGATTACATCTGATTCAACATTTAGTTCGCCAAGTAATTGGGCAATGTTATACACAAATGAATCATAATTGTCAATTATAAGAAATTTCATCTTGTTGCCTCCTTTAGGGCTGTTATCATTGCGTTTGCCTTGTGTTCTGTCTCCATCCATTCATTTTGTGGTATTGAATCGGTAACTATGCCTGCTCCTGTTTGGACAAAACCCTTTGAACCATTCATGAATATGCTTCGTATCCCAATTGCAAAATCACAGCAACCGTTGAATGAGAAATAACCTATTGCTCCTGCATAAGGTCCTCTTCTATCAGGTTCCAACTCGTCAATTATTTCCATTGCTCGTATCTTTGGTGCCCCTGATACTGTTCCTGCTGGAAAAACTGCTTTCATGGCATCATACATGTCATATTTTTTATCCAAGGTTCCAACCACATGAGTTACGATGTGTTGTACGTGACTGAATTTTTTTACAGCCATCAGTTCTTTGACATGTACTGAACCGTATTTGCATACTCTGCCAATATCATTTCTGCCAAGGTCAACTAGCATGGTATGTTCTGCAAGTTCTTTTTCATCTTGCAACAATTCATTTTTTAAATCTTCATTTTTTTTCTCATCATTTGTAATTGGTCTTGTACCTGCAATTGGAAATGTTTCAACTTGACTTCCGGTAATACGTAACAACATTTCTGGACTGGAACCTATTATGGTTCTCTTTCCTAGCTTCATGTGACATAGATATGGCGACGGATTTATCTGGCGCAGAACTTTGTATACTTTGAGATAATCACCATCGGCGTCAAAATTAAATTTTCTTGAGAGTACTACTTGGAAAATATCTCCATCATGAATGTATTTTTTTGCCTGTTTTATCATCTCGGCAAACTTGTCTTGGTTTAGATTTTCTGAAATTTCTGAAACAGAAAACTTGCCACAATCTACATTAGAATATGATATTTGGTCGATTCTATTTTTATCGTAATAAAAATAAAATGATTTTTTTTCTTTGTTGTCGTAAAGAATCCCATCAGTATAGATTCCAAACTCCATCAGGGGCTCGTCTGAATCCTTGTGAGAGTTTGGAATATTTTCCCACAATCTGATTGCATCATAGTTGATAATTCCAACTGCGCCGCCTACGTACCTGTATTTCTGATCAGGTACTCTGTATACCAGTTTCTTGATCTCAGTCAAGGGGTCATTTGTCTGGATGGTCATCGAGCCTCCACTTTTGTAATGGAGCACAACTTTGTCAAAATATCCCTTGATGATTATTGATGGGTCAAAACCAATCAGTGATGTCTCTGCTAATTCTTCTGGACCTGTAAGTGATTCAAAGAAGAAAGAATGCTCAAATTCTCGTGATATTTTGTTGTATAGATCAAATTGAGAGCCAGTATAGTCTAGAGGTATTATCTTAAGGCTTGAATGCCCAAATGTGGCCACCCATGAACACACTAACCTACCATCTCTATTTAAAATTAAGCCACGCATGAGATTTGGCATATTACGGTATGGTACGGTACCTTTATATGCGATCTTTGTGTATATCTAACCATGTCTCAGATCCTAATTCCAGACTTTGGCAGAAGTAAATCACTATTATTCCAGGATCTGTATTTTGCAAAGAAAAAGCCCATAGTGCACACAACTGCCGCTGAAGCCGTCTGTACTGTGTGTCAAAAGGGACTGGATGATGGAATGTCTATCACTGCAAAGAGAATAGGCTTGAACTTGAGACTCTTCTGCCAATATCATATTCCACAAGAGTGATTTTTTAAAATCAATATTTTACCAGATTGGTCTTGTTATTGCACCATCTGCTGCAGAAGATACTAGTGATGCAAATTTTGCAAGAGCTCCTGTTTCATAGTTTGGCTTTCTTGGTTTCCATTCTTTTCTTCTTTGCGTCAGCTCATTTTCTGATATCATCAAGTCGATACTATTTTTTTCAAGATTGATGATGATTTCATCACCCTCTTTTACAAGTGCGATATTTCCACCTACTGCGGCTTCTGGGGCTACGTGGCCTATCATGAATCCTCTTGTTGCACCTGAGAATCTCCCATCTGTTACAAGTGCAACTTTTTCACCCAAGTTCTGTCCAACAAGTGCTGCAGTGACTCCTAACATCTCTCGCATTCCTGGTCCACCCTTTGGACCTTCATATCTTATTATGACAATGTCTTGTTCTTTTATTTGTCGTTTGGATATTGCATCAAATGCATCTTCTTCCCTGTCAAACACTTTGGCTTTACCTTTGAATTCTTTTGTATGCACACCTGCAACTTTTACTACAGCACCATCTGGAGCAAGTGAGCCACGAAGTATTGTAAGAGTTCCAACCTCATGAATTGGAGACTCGATTGATTTTAACACTTTTTGATTTGCATCAAATGGTATCTGCATTGAATCAAGATTCTGTTTGACTGTTTTGCCTGTCACAGTCATGGCATTCTCATGGATGAGATTTTTCTTTTGTAAACTTTTCATTAATAATGGAATTCCACCTATCTTGTCAAGATCTAGCATGACATACGTTCCTCCTGGTCTCATGTCTGCAATGTGTGGTGTCTTTCTTCTAATTCTTTCAAAGTCATCTAGTGTAAGTTTTACTCCGATTTCACGAGCTAGTGCAAGCAAGTGCAATACTGCGTTTGTTGACCCACCTGTGGCATTAGCTACAACGATTGCATTCTCAAATGCTTCATATGTCAAAATATCTTTTGGCCTGACTCCTATCTCAAGTAAGTTCATCACTGCCTTGCCACTTTCGTATACCATTTTTTCTCTTCTTGGGTCTTCTGCTGGTGGGGATGCATTTCCTGGAAGTGCTATTCCAATTGCTTCACTGATTGAAGCCATTGTGTTTGCTGTATACATTCCTCCACAAGATCCTGAATTTGGACAAGCTACATTTTCTAAATTCTTTAGAGCCTCAAGTGTCAGATTTCCTGCATCATATGCTCCGACTGCTTCATAAACATCTTGAACTGTAACTTGCTTTCCCTCAAAAATTCCTGGCATGATTGTACCACCGTATACAAAGACTGATGGTAAGTTAAGACGAGCCATTCCCATCATTGTACCTGGAAGACTCTTGTCACAACCTGCAATTCCTACCAGTCCATCATACTGATGTGCTCTAACCATTAGTTCGATTGAATCTGCAATAATTTCTCTACTAACAAGTGATGATTTCATACCTTCATGTCCCATTGCTATGCCGTCACTTACTGCGATAGTAGAAAATTCTCTGGGTGTACCACCAGCTGATTCAACTCCTGCTTTGGCATGAGTTGCTAACCTTCCAAGATGTATGTTGCAGGGGGTTGCCTCATTTCCACTGTGAGATACTCCAACAAATGGTTTTCCTAAATCATTATCGTCTAAACCCATTGCCTTGTACATGGCTCTGTGGGGCGCCCTTGAAGGACCTTCTACTACGTTTCTACTCGATATTTCCATGATTGTCATTATGTTTTGTTCCCTATTTTATACATACTAGATAATTTCATACATGAATTTACCCTATGGATTTGTCAATCTGTTACATCGCGAGAAAAAACGATCATTTGTAGGTAGTAATGTCCTATATTTTATGAATAAATTGAACTGAAAAGTCGACAAGTGTGAATTCTACTGAGTTTTTAATAATTAGAATACTAAATTTCTGATATGAGCAAGTGTGGATTGTATCTCTTAGCACTATTGTCTGTAATTGTAGTATCTGTTACCACTATTCCTGCTTATGCTGAAGTGACTTCGCTGAAAACCGATGCCTCATTTTACAAAGGGAGTAGCCAAATCACATTTTCTGGTACTGTTCTTCCTACCGATTCCAGAACTATAACGATATTGATTTTTGATCCTCAAAATAACTATCTTGTACGGTCTGGAATTGCAGACAGTAATGATCAGTTCCAGATAGTTATTGATACTGGTAGTACTGATTCTAGTATACAACAAGAATTCAAACTCAAGGGAACATACAATGCAACTGCTTTTGTTGCAAACAAAGCAAATGGAGTTACTGTAAATTTTGTATTTTCACCAGATGGTTCTCCTGTTTTACCGTCCTCTCCTACTTCTTTAACTGCTACAGCTGTTTCATCAACAGAAATAGATCTTGGTTGGCTTGCTCCTGTAAACACTGGGGGCGCATCATCCCTTGGATATCAAATTGGACGTTCTACTGATGGTGGTACTACTTGGTCTACTACAGTTACCACAATTACTTCTACAACGTTTGCAGATGTTGGCCTTACTCCAAACACTCCATACATGTATCGAGTATATGCTGTAAACCAAGCTGGATCAAGTCCTCCTTCTAATGTTACAACTGCTTCTACCTTGCCAACTCCTGGCCAAACTACAACACAAAGTGCTACGAATCCTACAAACTCATCGTCTACACCTTCTCTTGCTGAATTACTTCAACAAAGATTAGCTGATGCACAACGATTACAGCAACTGCTTAATGGTGGAAATCCTGCTCCGTCAAGTTCTAGTGGCAGTCCAACTTCATCGAGTTCTAGTAGTTCTCAAACCATTCGTCTAAATGAAACAATGAATGTAAATGACGCATCATCAAGTCAGGGAACACAACAATCTACAAATCCGTCTGCAAGTAATTCCACACAAAATAACACTAGTAACTTTAACACTAGTCTTGTAATATATCCAATAATTTCTCTTGCAGGGGTTGGCATTGTTGTTTACATATTGTATCTTAGAAAGAAACAAAATCAACCAAGAGATGCTGTCAAGGTAAAAAAAGAAACTGTCATACCGCCTGAGGCACCATCCAATGAAAATGAGGCTGATCACGCAATGGTGATTCTCAAAAATAGACTTGCAAAAGGAGAGATTACTGTGAATGAATTCAAGGAATTACGAGACGAACTTTTAGAACCCTAAGTAATTAACTGGAATCCGTCTAGTCTTGCTAGTTGTGCGTTGATTTGAGTGTCATTCTCATTACCGTATGATATCAAGAGTCTGTCTTGATCCTTGAAGACATAGTTTCTCATGTCTGGAACTTGGTGATGATTGACATAGAACTTTAGAGTGTAATTGTCATTTGTACAAAATGCTCGCTTGTCAGGGAATGTGAAACACTTGTCATCTAATCCAATGTGTAGAGAATCAAATAGGAATCCCATAGTTACATTGGTCGCCATTGCGTGTATTGTCTCTCCATTTCCTTTTTGGAAACTGATGTATGGACTTTTGATCTGATATGCTGTAGATGAATAATCAAATTGTTGACCGTAAATCATTGTCAAAATTCCTGCGTGGATGTGAATTTTTCCAAGAGGGCCTGCACCTGGTGGTTCTCCACTTGGTGTTACAGTTGATGATAATACGTAAAAATTGTAACTTGAAATTCCAAGGACTGCCACAATTCCTGCTAATATGCCAATGGCTATTGCCTTGTTCTTAAATTGGGTCTTTTGTCGTTTTTGATAAAAAGTCTCTCGTTCCTGCACTCGCTCTTCTCTATCTTTTTTTCCCATTTGACAATCCAAGTCAAAATTTTACCCTAAATAACAGTATCTGAGATGACTAGAGGTAATCTTGAAGGTGAGTATAAATAAAATATGTATCAGAAAAAGACATGGACTGTCTTTTTTGTAAGGTTGTATCTCAAAAAGAAGATGCCTATGTGATATTCGAAGATGATTTGCATATTGCAATCATGGACAAGTATCCTATACAAAAAGGCCATTCACTAGTGATGCCAAAGAAACATTATGAAAAAATTACAGACATGACAGATGATGCAGTTGCCAAGTTATTTTCCAAAGTGCCGTTAGTAGCACGTGCAATAATTGCAACAACTGGAGCAGATGGATTTAACATTGGTCAAAATAATGGCAGATCTGCAAATCAAATAATTCCACATGTACATGTGCATATAATTCCACGATATGGTCAAGTGGGTAATCTGTGGACAAAAAGAATGATTTCAAATGACACTGATCTTGGTGCGTTGGCAAAAAAGATTAGGGATAATATGAAATCAAGCTAGTTCTGTAACAATGGAATCCATGTCTGATTTTGTCAAACCTACATTCTTTCTAGCATCTCTTCTAGAAATTATTTTTCCATCTTGAAATACAATCATTGTGGGTACTGCTTGAATGTTGAATCTATCCCATAGTGGATTCTCATCTTCATCAATAATTGAGCCTACCTTGTTTGCAGTCTCAATTTTTGCAGACTCGAATGTTGGTTTGAAATTTGTACAGTAAGGACACCATGTTGCATAGAAAAGAACAACTGTCTTCTTGTTTCCAAGTACCTTTGAATCAAATTCTTCTGGTTTAACATGTTCCATGGTATAAAATTAAGTTTAAAATTATTTAGAGTTATGTTTTGCTAAATCACTGGTTTGGATTGTATCTCAAAAATGCCCCAACTTTACCTATGCTTGAAAGCATTGCACCATATTCAGTTGCACCTGTGATGACCTCAACTTTTGCACCTGTCTGACCTGAGACCAAATCCAGGTAATCTACAATGTCTCGTTCAGTTGATTCCAAGTCCATGCTTTTACAGCTAGGACATGGTTGACTGAGCAGTTCTTGTAATCGAGGAATTACTTTGATGCGGTCAAGTATCTCGCTTTGTACATTCTGACATCTTCTACATGTGATGTCTATTTTTCTCAAATTGGTATCATCTGTGATTAATATTATGGATACAACATTTCTTTTTAACAAATCAATAATTTCATTCAGTCCATAAGTTGCAAGTCCTCTTGAGAAATGTATATCGTTGAACAGCTTGTCTACAAGTTTCTTTTCTTCTACCATTCTGTAATCTGTGAGAACATCATGAGCTTTGACAAATGCTTCGCGGACGCCTTCTGAGCCTGCATATGAACAGTCAAGTGTTGCAAGAATGTTATTTTGTAATCTATATTCGAGATAATTTTCTTTGATAAAGTTCTCTTTTGTAGGTCCTGGACCTGAGACAATGAGACCTTTTACTGGATAAATGTCTATGAAGTATTCTCGTGTTGTATGTGCAACTCTGTTATAGTATTCATTGAGCTCCATCTCTCGTAATCTTTCAAATCTTCTTGCAGACTGACCTCCTTGTCTGTGTTTTCCTGCTACTCCTGATGATGTCTCTGATAATACATCTAGTTTATCGCCACGTAATAATCCCCATCCTGCATCTTTTGCATCAATTGCCAAAAAGCCAATCATGTTGTCGTCTTTTAGCATGTCTTTGAGAATGTCTACATGAAAATGATCATCACATCTGTAAAGAAATGTCTGTAATTCCTTTGGAGGTTCTATCTCAAACAACTTTATCACTTCACTTCCGATTGGCCCTCCTCCTGGTGGTGGAAGTGCACCACAAAACATGACTAGGCCCTTATCGGGAGACATCTTGTATAGTTTCAGTCTTTGAATTACTCTGGATAGTGCATCTACTACATGGGTTCTTGTAAGATCAGATTTGATATTATCTGCAGTTCCTTGTTCTTCACGGAGTGTGTTTATGACTTCATGTAGTGCTTTTTTCGGAGGGACATAGAGTGTAATTAGTTCGGTTCCTCGTCCCGAATGATCAGATAACTCTTCTAACATCTTTCGTAGTTTGTATAACTTTACAGAATCTTGTTTTTCTATCTTGGGCTTGACCATTGTTCAACTACCTTTAGCTATTTTGGAATTTGTTTATGACTTGTTGGAATTCTGATAGTGGTTGTGCACCTACTAGCTTTGTAATTTGTTTACCGCTAAATATGATAAATGATGGCGTACCGTCTATGCCAATGTTTTCACCAAATTTTTGATTGTCTAACACTTTTTGTTCATATGTATTACTTGACATGCATTTATCAAACTTGCCTAAATCTAGACCAACTGTTGTTGCAAATGTATCAAGTGATTTTTGATTGACCCATCCTGTCTTTTCTCCTGCCCAATTTTTGTATAGTTCATCATGATATTGCCAGTATTCATTTTGGTCACCTGCGCAATATGCTGCCTCTGCTGCTAAAACTGAATCAGGTCCGTTTAGAGGAAAATCTCGAAATACAAAGTTGACCTTACCTGTATCAACATATTGTTGTAATAATGCAGCTTTAGTGTTTTCATGAAACAGGTGGCAGTATGTACATTGATAATCTCCAAATTCTACTATGGTCACATTTGCATTAGGATCGCCCAAAACTGGCGAGCCATTTTCCATGATCATTTGTGGGGTTAATTCTGTGGATGCCTTGTTTTCATGGGGTGATGCCATGTAGTATACTGCAGCTATTGTAATTATGATGGGAATGACAGCAAAATAGTATCTTTTCACTTTTTTTCAATGGTTTTTCTTTGAATATTAACTATTTGACCAGTATTCTAGTTAGGACTCAATGTTATGGTTGGCTCTGGTTTTCTGATGCTTATCTCGGCTCTGCTTATTCTACTCTTGTATACCTTGAATTTTTTTCCACTCTCTGACAATATCCACTTGTCTACCTTGACAAGTGTCAATTCTTCTAAATCTGAAATCTTTTTGTAAACTGAGCTGAGTGGAATTCTATATTTTTCTGACAATTCCAAGGCAGTCATCCCTTCTTTGATGATTGAAAACAATATTGATCTTGATTGAGCATCAGCTAATGCTTCAAGAATTTTTTGATTTACATCATATTTTTTGAGTTGAGATAGTGGTACTTTCTTTTTCAATATTTTTTGAATTAGGCAAGCCTAACTATTTAAACGACGCGAGTTATTCTAAGAACTTAGAACAAGTTTGTAATTTAAATAAAGTTGGTTAATCTCAACTGAATCAATGATTGATTATTGGCAGCTTTTGTTACTTGGAGCAATAGCTGGTTTTACAATATTTCTTGGTCTTCCTGTTGCAGCATTACAAAATCTTAGTCATAAAAGAAAAGGATTTCTTAACGCATTTGCACTTGGAATATTGGTATTTCTAATAATTGATGTATTCAGTCACGGGTGGGACACTGCATCAACAGCTGCAACTAACGCATCTGCTGGAAAAGGTTCGATTGAAACCGCCGTAATTGATCTTGCCGCACTGTTTGGAGGTATCGCAATAGGTCTCTTGGGACTGGTGTTTTACGAGACAAAATTTATGACAAAAAGTTTTCCACAAATTTTGTCCCTTGATAATATCAAGGAAGGAGATGATCATCTTCGCAAATTATTCCATGAGGCAAATGCATACAAGCTTGCAATGATGATTGCAGTTGGAATTGGTGCACATAATTTTAGTGAAGGTTTGGCAATTGGTCAGTCTTATGTTGCAGGGGAGATTGGTCTTGCAATTATTCTAATAATTGGATTTGGAGCGCACAATACTACTGAAGGGTTTGGTATTGCAGGTCCACTCACAGGGATATTGAAAAAACCTAATGCAAAATTCTTGGCCAAGGTAGGCTTGATTGGTGGAGGCCCTACTTTTGTTGGAACCATGCTTGGAAGTTTGTGGATATCTGATGTGGCATACATTTTATTTTTATCAATGGCTGGTGGTGCTCTCATCTATGTATCAATGTTAATGTACAATTCCGGACGAAAACAAACTACAAACAATGTTCTAATGGTTGGAATTTTTGTCGGTCTATGTGCAGGTTTCATAACTGATCTCATTGTGACACTTGGTGGCGCATAAATCAAACAAATTTTATTTTGTTACGGTATCATCACGTAACTATCTTTGATAGTTCATTCTTGTTTGCAGCGTTTTTGATCTCACGAGCTATTCTTCTTCCCATGCTCATTGGTTCATCATAAATTAATGATGAATATGGAGAACCATCCACATAGAGATTTGTTCCTGCTACTATTCTTGCAGAGAATTCAAACGCGGTAAATTTGCCATCTGCATCATACACACCTTCAAGACAGAATGGCCCTGCCATACCTGGAGCGACAAGTCTCTTTGCTGCTTCTACAAATCTTTCTCCCATTGCATAAACGTCTTCAAGTAATGATTCGCGTAATACTAGAGGGCTATTACCTACCACATTAAATGAAGGAATCAAATCAACATCAATTTGCTCTTTTGCTGGAATTCTTCCTAAACCATCAATGTCTGATTCATATCTTCTATCAACTCCAAAAAATTCCAATTCTTCTTTTAGTTCAGAGTAAAAATATTGTAGATACGCAGAAACTCCTAGCGCATATTCTTGCAAGTACAAATCTTGGTCTCCTTTGATTATTCCTTCTCTGACAAGCTTGTCTCGTTTTTTTATGTACTCTTCTTCATTTGTTGCAAGAAAATATCCCTTGCCACCAGCTGCACCGTGTCTTTTTGCAATTGTTAATCCATTGATATCTTTTGGACCTTGCAATGATCTTGGAATCTTCAAGTTTGATTCTACCATGAGTTTTTCTTTCATGTTTCTGTCTGATTCCCATCTGAGAATCCATTTGTTTCCAAAAACTGGTGTCTTGATTGATTCTATTTCAGATGAACTCATCTGTGCAATTAGTGTGCCATGTGGTATTATCACAGAATTATTTTCTTGGAGTATCTTGGAGCATTTCTGATCCATTATCTCCTTGAAAGAATCTACTAGTATGAATTCGTCTATGAATTGAAATCTTTTGTAGAGTTTTTCCCGTTTTTTTTCACAAACTAGTATTGTCTTAAAACCTTCATCCTTTGCTCCTTTGAGAACCTGAAGGGCACAATGAGAGCCAAGGGTAGCAATTGAATTCATACCATGTCTCCTGTATTTTTGGGGTTTATGAAAGTTCCATGGGTCTACTTGAGATAAAAGTAAACACATCGTCGATCAAATCTATTGAAAGATCTGACTTGTATTCTTGAGGGATGTTTTTCATTAAAAAGTCTATGACTGATTGACTTTGCGGAATCTTTCCCTCTTCAATCATTTGTGAATAAAGTGAGACCAGATGAGACGTGATTATTGCTGTTTTTTCACGATTTGAAAGTGTCATGTGAATAGTTTCCATTCTTTTTTATTTAGACGTTTGCAGATTATTTTCCTAGGGTATTTGCTAGCGAATTTTCTCTATCATGTCTGTTCGTAATTGACCACAAGCTGCTGATATTTCTGCACCTTTTTCTACACGTACTGTGCAGTTTACATCTCCATTACGAAGTATTTGCTGAAACGCAAGCACTCTTTTTCTCTCAGGACGCTTGAATCCTCCGGCAGTGGGATTCATTGGAATGAGATTTACATGTGCGCCATTGCCTTTCAAAATGTATGCAAGCTCTGATGCTACTTTGGTAGAATCATTGATACCATCAATTAACGCATATTCAAAAGTAACACGTCGTCCTGTTTTTTTGAAATAACGTTTTGCAGCTGTAATCAAATCTCCAACTGAATGGGACCCTGCAGTAGGAACAAGTTTTTTACGCAATTCATCATTTGGGGCATGAAGCGAAATTGCAAGTTTGACTTGAATATTTTCATCTGCAAGACGATCTATTCCTGGTATGACACCGACTGTAGAAATTGTAATACTTCGTTGTCCTAGTCCAAAGGCACGAGGATGTGTAAGCAATCTAATGGCTCTAATGGTCTCATCATAATTTGCAAGTGGTTCTCCCATTCCCATGAATACTAGATTAGTAACATGTTCTCCTCTTTGTCGAAGAATGTGTGCAAAGTGTAGTACCTGTGAAATTATTTCTTCAGCTTTGAGATTTTTTTCAAAACCCATCTGACCTGTGGCACAAAATACGCAACCCATTGGACAACCTACTTGAGTTGAAACACAAACTGTGGACCTTGGATGATTCTTGTCTGGTGTTGGTCCGTATTGCATTAGAACAGTTTCAATGAGTGTTTTTTCATCAAATTTGAGAAGTAGCTTTGTAGTATGACCATCTTCGCTGACAACTCGATGAACTTCGTCTTCAGAACCTATTGTATATCCATTTTTAACAAGTACATCTCTCATGGCAGATGGAATTTGATGTAAATCTGACATTTTTTTTGGAGATTCACGGTAGAGTGCTTGAAGTAATTGGTCTGCTCTGTATCGTGGTTGACCCATCTTGATGACAAGATCATCAATCTCCTCTGGTAGCATTCTATACAGGTCAGTCATATCTGATATCTTTTTGTTATATTCTTCTGAAAATATGACTCTTATGTAATTTACAGTTGAGGCTTGCTTTTGATATTATAACAGAAACAGTTTGAGAATTACTGCTACTAGCTGAGATTAAAACCATCTCTGTTTATTGTTTTTACAACAAATATTGTTGCAATCATTGAAACCAAAAAAACAATTGTTACTATTGGGCCAAATTCTGGAATGGCTGATGGTACAGTCTTCTGTGACATGTCAATGACTGGATATTGTGTAGCGTTAGAATACTGTGTTGGTATGGTACCTCCTACTATGACTTGTCCAATCATCCAAGGGTGTATAGTACAGAAATAGTTGTAAGTTCCAGAATTCGAAAATCTAAATTCAAATGTTTTTCCAGGCTGGATGGTTCCACTGTCAAATACAGATCCAACACTGCATCCTTCTGCTTGTACTGTTTTTTGTACAGAGAATGTGTTGTGACCAATTCCTTCTGATACTACAATCTCAAATGATTTTACTACTGGTGATACATATGCTTCATACACCAGTCGTCTGACATCTGCATTAACATTTTCTTCTGCATATGGTTGGTCTTGTGCGAGTTTTGCATATGTTGTTTGAGTAAGTGAGGTGCGAATCATCACGGTGGGATCTACTTGACGTGTGTCAGTAGCTACTTGAATTGTCACATGTGGTCCATTACATATGCTGTTTACACTAGTTACGGTATGAGTTGTAAGATCCGAATTCTTCCAAGTTACTGTAGTTCCCACTGGAATCTCTAAGGGATTTGGAGAAAAACAGTCATGTGTATTAACACATGTTGAATTTACACTAGATCCTGATCCCGCCTGAATATTCACAACAGATGTGGTTTGCCCAAATGCTTGACCAGTCCAAGTTCCAGATGTTACCATCAATAATGAAATGATGCCAATAGTCAAATGATTCAATTCACACTTTGTCTCATGTTGTGATATATCGCTTTATTGATGGATGATATATTCAATATCTGATGATTGTAATCTAACACAAATGGAAGGATGGAACAATTCGTCCTTTTATTATGAATAAATTTAATATGAACAAAAAGGCAGAAAAATTCAATAATGTTTTACAACTCTCAAATGCAAATCATATTAGTAATCTATGATAAAAAAACGCGATTGATGAAACCATGATAGGTACAGAACTTGGTAATTGGCGCAGGACTCTATATTCTAACCAACTTGATCCCTCCATGGATGGAAAAGAAGTTGTCGTAATGGGCTGGATTTCAAGTGTAAGAGACCATGGAAATTTGGTATTCATTTTACTAAATGATAAAGAAGGACAGATGCAAATTACTGCAAAAGCAGGAGTATGTCCAGATGATATCAAGGAGAGTTTGGTAAAACTAAAGGAACAATCAACCATTGCGGTCAAAGGCATTGTAAAACCATCTGCCAAGGCTCCAAAAGGTGTAGAGATATCACCAAATGAATTGCGAGTATTTTCAGTTGTTGAAAAAATTGCACCCTTTCAATGGCAAACAAAAACTGTTCCAAACATAGATACAAGATTAGAATTAAGAGCAATCGACCTTCGACGAAATATTTTACAACATGTCTTTAGGATGCGGGGTCTAGTTTTAAAATCAATTCGAGATTATCTGTACGAAAAAGAGTTTCTTGAAGTAAACACACCAAAGATGATTGCAACTGCAACAGAGGGAGGAGCTGCACTGTTTCCAATATTTTACTATAACAAGGAGGCTTTTCTTGCACAGAGTCCTCAGCTTTACAAGGAACAACTCACATTAGGGTTTGAGAAAATCTTTGAAATTGCTCCAATATTTAGAGCAGAAGCATCTAGGACCAATAGGCATCTCTCTGAAGCAATTTCAATAGACCTCGAAGAGGCATTCTCAGATTATAATGATGTCATGTCCCATGTGGAAAATATAATTAAAAAATCAATCAAGACCGTAAAAGACTATTGTGATTCTATAAAAACTACGGATTACAAAATTCCAGACATTCCTGATACAATTCCCCAGTATACCTATACTGAACTGGTAGACAAGATGCAAAAAGCCGGTGCTACAACAAAGTGGGGTGATGATTTGTACCCGTCACAATTAAAGAAAATAAATCTTAGCGGATTTTACTTTATCAAGGACTGGCCACTTGCTCCAAAACCGTTTTACGTTAAAGCCAAAAATGATGACCAAAAAATTTCTGAATCATTTGACTTGATGTTTGGAGATCTTGAATTGTCTTCTGGCAGTACTAGAATTGAAAAAAGAATGGAACTAGAAGATAGGATGAAGAACAAGGGGTTCAAGCTTGATGCATTTGATTATCATTTGCGAGTCTTTGATTATGGAGTTCCGCCTCATGCAGGGTGTGGTATAGGTCTTGAAAGACTAATGATGGCACTAACAGGCACTGAAAACATTAGAGATGCTACCTTTTATCCGCGTGATGTAGATAGACTTACACCGTAGATGAAGTAACATGGTAGAAAAAAAAGAGATTGAACATCTGGCAGATTTGGTAAAAGTTGATCTAAACGAGCCGGAAAAATATATCAAACAGGTAGAACAGATTTTAAATTATTTTGATAGGCTTGACCATGTAGAATTTCATTCAGATGATACACTAGGAATTCAAATTGCTAAAGACGATCTACGAGATGATATTCATGAACCCTATACTGATTCTCTGATTGAGCATCTCAAAAAAGATCAAAATAACTTCATTCGTGCACCAAAAATGGTTTAAATGAATTTAGGAATTTCAGCCACTGAATTTGTGTCTCAGGTAAAGGAAGGCACTCTATCTGTAGAGGAATTTGTAGCAAAAACCTTGGAGAGAATTCACAAAGTAGATGGGAAAATACATGCTTTCATTACTGTTGACTCACAAAATGCACTTGACCAAGCAAAAGCAATTGACAAAAAAATAAAATCTAGAGAAAAAACAGGAATCTGCTTTGGAATGCCAATATCAATTAAAGATAACATTTGCACTAGGGGGTTGAAAACAACATGTGCTTCCAAGATGCTTGAAAACTTTGTTGCGCCATATGATGCAACTGTTACTTCTAGATTAAAATCAGAAGATGCCATAATAATTGGCAAAGTAAATCTTGATGAATTTGCAATGGGCTCTACAACTGAATTTAGTAGTTTTGGTCCCACTAGAAATCCATGGAATGTAGACTATGTACCAGGTGGTTCATCTGGGGGTAGTGGTGCATCAGTAGCTGCACTTGAGTGTCTTGCTTCTTTAGGTTCTGATACTGGAGGCTCAGTTCGAAGTCCTGCAAGTTTTTGTTCTGTGGTTGGTCTGAAACCGACATATGGTCTGATAAGCAGGTATGGACTAGTCTCTTATGCAAATAGTATAGAGCAAATTGGTCCTATCGCAAAGACAGTTGAGGATGTGGCATTTTTACTCAATATCATATCTGGTCATGATGCACATGATAATACCACTGCAAAAAACCCAAGTGTTGATTATGTCAAGGATTTAAAATCTGGAATCTCTGGGAAAAAAATTGGGATAATTTCTCAAATGACTGGTGATGGGGTAGACAAGGAAGTTGCATCTGCAACAAATACTGCGGTATCCAAATTACAAGATCTTGGAGCACAATGTGTTCCAATATCTCTTGATGCAGTAGAGCATTCAGTTGCTGCATATTATACAATTGCTGCTGCAGAAGCAAGTAGTAATCTTTCAAGATATGATAATTTGAGATATGGTTTTGATTTTGGTACTGAAGGGTATGAATTCAAGGCATTTATCTCTAAAGCACGAAGTAACTTTGGACCTGAAGTTATACGAAGAATGTTGCTTGGAGCATTTGTCTTGTCTGCAGGATATTATGGTAAATATTATCTCAAGGCTCAAAAAGTCAGAGCCATGATAAAGGCTCAACTTGATGAGGCATTCAAACAAGTGGATTATCTAATATCTCCTACCATGCCGATATTGCCATTCAAAGTTGGAGAAAAAATAGATGACCCGTTGAAACTCTATCTTACTGATATCAATACTGTGACTGCAAACCTGTCTGGAATTCCAGCCATTTCAGTCCCGTTTGCAATGTCAAGTTCTGGATTACCGATTGGTATCCAATTATTTGCAAATTCATTTAAAGAAAAAGAATTACTACAAGCGGCTCATGCATTACAAGGCACTACAAATCTCCCGGAGATTGCACTATGACAAAAATAGGACTAGAGATTCACTGTCAACTTACAAAACTTGCAAGCAAGCTGTTTTGTTCATGCAAGGCAGAGTATAGAAACACTACGCCAAACTCTAACATCTGTCCTGTTTGTACTGGCATTCCAGGCTCTCTTCCACTGTTGAACAAAAAAGCAGTAGAAAAAGCTGCAATGATATCACTTGCATTAGGATGTGCAATTCCAGAAAAAATAGGATTCTTTAGAAAAAATTACTTTTATCCTGACTTGCCAAAAAACTTCCAAATTACCCAGTATAACGCATATGGTCCTACTAGCATTGGCTCTGATGGAAAAATTGAGATTGAAGGAAAAACAATTAGAATAAGACGAATACAGCTAGAAGAAGATCCTGGTAGGCTAGTCTATGAAGGTACTTCAGAGAAAACAATGATTACACTAGTTGATTACAACAGGGCAGGTACACCGCTTGTCGAAATAGTGACAGAGCCAGACTTTGAGACTCCCAAACAAGTTCGTGTGTTCTTGAATGTTCTTGCAGATTTGGTTGAAAACATAGGAGTAGCTGATCCATATCTTGAGGGCGCAATGAGGGTGGATGGCAACATTTCAGAAGGTGATGGAAATCGAGTCGAAATAAAAAACGTCGGTTCCTTTAGGGATGTTGAAAAAGCACTTCATTTTGAAATTACTCGACAACAAAGTCTTGTTGAAAGAGGAATTACAGTTCTTGCAGAAACAAGACACTGGGATGAGGCAAGAAGAATTACAGTCTCATCTAGATCAAAAGAAGATGAACAAGATTACAGGTACTTGCCAGAGGCTGATATACCAATTGTTTTGATTGGAAATAATTCCATTGAACAAATCAAAACACAGATGCCCGAAAGTATTGTTGCAAGAAAGGAGCGATACATCAACAAATATGGCATGCCTGCACAAGTAGCACTAGTTCTATCATCTGACAGGTTTTATTCTGATTTGTTTGACAAGTCTCATAACGAAAAAAATGCAAAAGAAGTGTCAAATATCATTACAACTGATTTGATGGCCATTGCAGACACTCGAGAAAAGAAACTTGAACTAAAAATTACATCAAAACACATCTCTGACTTGGCAGACGCTATTATGGAAAACAAACTAACGAGAAATTCCGGAAAATCTGCATTACATGAGATGGTAAAATCTGGAAAATCGCTTGCTGATGTTGTATCTAGTCTTGATTTGGGCCATGTTAGTGATGCAGGCTCTATTGAAAAAGTGATTGATGAAGTATTTGCTGAAGAGGAAAAGGCAGTAGCAGAAGCAAAGCAAAATCCAGACACCATCAACTATCTAGTTGGCAAAGTTATGAGAAAAACAAAAGGAAAAGCAGATCCTACTACAACACTTGAGATTTTACGAAAAAAACTCGCCAGTTAAAAAATAAATTTTTAGAATACGTATTTTTTTAATGCTGAGCCAGTCTACATTTTGCCAAACTCATCTTCATCAGAATATGCGCGCTCTGCATGTTCTTCAATATCAAGACCTGCTTCTTCGACTTTGGCAGATACTCTGACTCCAATTAGTTTGTCTATTACCTTCATTATGATAAATGTCCCAAAGAATCCCATTGCTCCTGCTACTCCTACACCCATTGCTTGAATGAGTAATTGTTGGGGATGTCCAAACAAGAGTCCATTTGGACCATTTGGATTTACCAAGGTACTTGCAAAGATTCCAATTCCAAGTGAACCAATTATTCCTGCAACACCGTGGACTGAGCTGACATCTAATGCATCATCTATCTTGAGATGTTCCTTGAAGAACAAGACTGCAAGATATGATCCTATTCCAATTGCCATTCCCAAAACGAATGCATGCTCTACACTAATGTAACCAGAAGCTGGTGTAATTCCTGCAAGTCCTGCAATTGCTCCGTTGATTGCCGCAATTACACTTGGTTTACCTGTTCGCATCCATGATAGTCCTACCCAAATTAATGCAGAAATTGATGATGCGATATGAGTATTGATGATTGTATTACCTGCTAAACTTCCTGATGCTAGTGCGCTACCTGCATTAAATCCGAACCACCCTAGCCATAACAATGATGAGCCTAAAACTGCAATTGGAATGCTATGTGGAATCATGATGGATGGGCCATAGTTGAGTCTTCTTCCAAGCACTAGAGCAGCTGCCAGTGCACCCATTCCCGCACTTGTATGTATCACAATACCTCCTGCAAAATCCACCACTCCCATCTGACCGAGCCATCCTCCTCCCCAAATCCAATGGACTAGGGGGTAATAGATGAGTCCACTCCATGCTACTATGAAAATAACATATGCGCTAAACTTCATCCTCTCTGCAATTGCACCAGTTAACAACAACGGTGTAATTACTGCAAACATCATCTGGAATTTTGCAAATAAAACTCCTGGAATGGTAGGGGCATAATGCAGACCAGAATCATATGGTACATTATTGAGAAATGTCCAATCCATATTTCCAGTGAGGCCCATTCCTGTATCTGGTCCAAATGATAAGCTAAATCCAAATGTGAACCACATTACACTGAGAATTGCTAATCCGAAAAAGATCTGCATGAAAATTGAGACAGTGTTTTTTCGTCGTAATAGTCCTGCTTCAAATAATCCTAAAGCTGGGATCATTAACAGTACAAGACTGGAAGCTATGAGCATCCAGGCTGTATCACCTGTATCAATTGGCAAGATTTCTTTCTTAGAAAAGATGAAGTATAAAAAAATTTGTTTTTCCTACAATTGTAACGGATCAAAAAGCAATCCATAAGATTTTTTAATATGTTATTTCATTTCCTTACATCTTGCTAAAGATTGAAGTAGTACTCCCAGAGAATGAAATAAAATCAATTAGTGACGCACTAAAAAAATTATCAGTTGGTGGAATCACCGCATACAAAGGATGGGGTAGAGGAAAAACGATTGCAAAGGAGATTCATGCATCCAAGGGAACTGAGGTTTTTACTCCTGAATTTGGAGAGAGATTCATTTTAGATGTCATAGTTCCAGATGAAAAGAAAAATGAGGTAATTGCAGCCATTAGAAGTGCTTCTAAATTTGGCAAAATATTTGTCACCTCAATTTCTGAGGCATATGACATTCAAACTCCTAAAAAAGATGAACAAGTCATCTGAGTCTTTTTTTAGCAAAAATATTATCTAGTACAAACTCTGTTATGATTTACATGATACGCATAGATGCAATTGTTCCGCAAAATGATATTCGAGCTATTAGTGACGCATTAAAAAAAATACAGGTAGGTGGAATCACAATAATGAAAGTTCGTGGAAGGGGTAAAACAGCTGGACCTGTATTACATGCTGCAAAAGGTACAGAGACATTTATTCCAGAATTCTCAGACAAGTATATTGTAACTGTAATAGTAGAAGAAAAAGACGAGGGTGAAGTGGTAAGTATTATTCGTGCCAATACTACGATTGGCAAGATTTTCATGTACAAACTTTCACGTGCCATTGATATTGCAACTGGTGCGGAAAATGAAAAAGCAATTTAGAATTTTTTCTTTCTAGGTCTAGTATCTTCCTGTTGTATCTGTATTTGATTGTCTTGTGCTGGTGTTGGTCATGTGTTACCCTCTAACAAATATTAGGTCTACCAGTACAGGTAGGTGAGAACATGTTGAAACTTAGAAAATGTGACTGTAAATGTGGTTGTACACATGATGTTTCCAGTAGATATTATGCTCTCTGTATTTTTTGTACATTGGGAACTCATAAAACAAATTAAGAATTAGCAGAACAGTCTTGGATGGGATTATCTAGATTCCAAGCTTGTCTTGATTACGAAGATCTTGTTCAATTCGCATCAAGCGTTTTACGCGTTCTGTAACTGGAGGATGTGTGGAAAAGAATCGTGCAATAGTTTCACCAGATATTGCAGGTATTATGAAAAATGCATTCATTCCCTCCATCTTTTTAAGTTGTGGAACGGGTGCAGTCTTTACTTCTCCACTTATCTTCATTAATGCACGAGATAGATTCATTGGTTTGCCTGTGAGATATGCTCCGCCTCTGTCTGCTGCAAATTCTCTGTATCGGGATATTGCTCGGATTATCAAAAAACTCAGGAACCAAACTATTCCTGCAACGATGAGAATGAGAAATGTATTTCCGCCCTGTTGTTGTCTTCCACCATATCCGTAACCTCCCCACATTGTACTAAACATGGAAGATTGCATCAAATACCATGCAATAGTTGAAAACAAACTTGCAAGTGTGATAATTGTTACGTCTCTGTTTCTAATGTGGGTGATTTCATGTGACAAGACTCCTTCAAGTTCTTCTTTGTCTAGAATTCGTAATATTCCAGTACTGACAACTACTATTGATCCCTTGGGATTTTTTCCAGTTGCAAATGCATTTGGAACATCAGTTGTCATGACTCCTACTCGGGGTTTTGGAAGATTTGCTTTCTGAGCCAAATTTTCTATTATCTGGTGTAGTGTTGGGTATTCTTCTTTTGATACAATCTTGGTTCCGGTACTCCACATTACTATTCTGTCGGAAAAATACCACTGTGCACCGATCATCAATCCTGCAATAACTGCAATTGGAAGAATGCCTAATCCAAAATATATGGCAATAAAACTCAAAAATGCTAGATAGATTATGGTTAGAGCAAAAAAGCTAATTGCCATTCTTACAGTTAATTGTAAATCGCGTTGCATGTTGGCGTCTTATACGCTAGGTCATAATTTAAAACTTGAGAATTGTTATTTTTTGATTTATTCTGAGATGGATCTGAGTATGTCTGAAAAGAAATCTAGATTTTAAAACTGGGTCTTATCTTTGCAGATAGTGTTAATGTGGATATTATGGCTAGTGCAAATATTATGACAGACAATGAACCGAATTCTGGAACTGCTGGAATTGTTGTGTTATTTTGTGATGTTGTATTTGAAACAGGTGACGATTGACTTGGTGTAAAGGTAAATGTTGTCTTGGCAGTTTTGTCATCTCCGCCATATGTTACATCGATTTCATATGCGCCAGTATTTTTCCAGAGGCTGCCGCCAGCAACTACTGTAGCTGAATATGTGTTGCTTGCACCGGGGCTTGCTTGTGCAATGTATACTGGAGTTTGCGAACTATCTCTAATCACTATTGATACTGGTATGTTGAGCTGGTCTGCTACGGTACCTGATATGATCATTGTATCACCATCTGAATAGGATGTTTTATCAGTTGTAACCGTGATTGGAGCTTGTGCAGTTGCTGCCATGAATGAAATTGTTAAAAGTGCAATGGCTGCAAGAGATATTTTTGAATTCATTGTTACTATGACTATCTTTACTGTTTGATATTTAAGATTTGATTCTTTTGGATATGATCCATGCTTGATTTTTTCAACCATCTTCTCTAGGTCTGACAAAAAACTGGCAGGGTGGTGATTTTATCCGTGTTTTTTAGGTTTCTATAGGGGTGAACTTAAAATAGAATATTATTCGAGGGTTACCATGCAAGGGTCAAATGCACTTGATAATTATGATGCTGTAAAAGCGAAAAAATCGCTAAAAATGTTGTTCACTGACAAGAGCAATGAATTTCGTGAATTGGCTAGTGGTATAGGATACCCCACATCTAACAGCGACTGGGAATCTATAATCTTGAATTTTTGCCTAGACTTTAGCGATTGTTTCAAGGCCTGGTCAAGTAAAGATCTTGATGCAGATCACATGCAAGTACACAAATGTAATACCATGATGAGACAAATTGGTCTTGGTAAATCTAACATGACCGAAGTTACACATTTGGAAAATATTGCATATAGAATTGCTGAAGATTTTAAAGCAATTTACAAGAGAATAGAATAAATTCTCTATACTATATCTCTGGAAAAATATTCTACTTATCCTTCTGATGCAGATTTTCCACCATCTACGTTAAGGATTGTACCTGAGATCCATTTTGATTCATCTGATGCCAAGTATATTGCAGCATTTGCAACATCTGCTGGTTGCCCTATTCTGTTTATTGGCTGTCTGTCTTCCAATACTTTTCTTGCTTCTGGATAATCAAGATATGACTTTATCATTCCAGCATTAACTATTCCAGGATTGATACAGTTGCAGCGAATATTTTTTCTAGCATATTCTACTGCCAACCCCTTGGTAAACATGTTTATCGCGGCTTTTGTTGTACAGTATGCTGTTAGGTGAACTTTAGGTATTGCCCTCTCGGCTGAGATTGAACCTATGTTGATTATACTTCCACCGTTTTTGTTTTCAAGCATTTTGATTATGACGGATTTTGTTATTCTAAATGTGCCAAACATGTTGATATCAACTAACGTGTTCAAATCTTTTTCTTGCATCTCATGAAAGTGTATTGGATCAGTGATTGTTCCTGCATTGTTTACTAGAATGTCAATTCTTCCATAATGGCCCATTATCTGATTTATGGTTTGAATTACTTGAGATTCATTTGTAAGGTCACATGCAATTGTAACTGTATTTGAGGAATAGTCCTTGATTGATTTTTTAACTTGTTCTAGTTTGTCAATTTGTCTTCCAAGTAGAACTACTTTGGCTCCTTCTTCTACAAATTTCTTTGATATCTCTAATCCGATATCGCTTGAAGCACCAGTGACAATTGCTATCTTGTCCTTTAGACGCATGTATAGTATTAGAGATTATACTATATGAATAATGAGTATGAATTTCATCAATTGGATTTCTTTGATATCTTTTGAATTTCTTGCGTAACTAGGGGCAAAAAGGCTCCTACATCTGTAACTATGCCTAGTGCTTGCCATGTTCCTCGGTCCATGAGTTTTGTTACTGTTGGTTGACTAATGTCTACTACAATCACTTTGACATCAGCTGGTAACATGTTTCCTGTGGCAATGGAGTGGAGCATTGTTGAAACCATAATGACAAGTTTTGCATCTTTGACAATCTCTTTGTATTTACGCTGTGCTACTGTCATATCTGTTATCACATCTGGTAATGGTCCATCGTCTCTGAGTGATCCTGCGAGAACAAAAGGCACCTTATTTTTTATGCATTCATACATTATGCCTTTTTTCAATACTTTGTTTTCTACCATCTTGCGAATCGAGCCTGCTTTGAAGACTGCATTTATTGCCTGCATGTGATTTCTATGACCTCTTACTGCAAGTGTACCATCCTGAACATTCATTCCAAGTGATGTACCTAGGGTAGAATATTCAATGTCGTGAACTGCAAGTGCATTTCCTGCAAGAACTGCATTGATGAATCCCAGTTTTATCAATGATGAAATTGAATCTGATGCTCCTGTATGTACAATTGCAGGTCCTCCTACCAGAACAATTTTTCCACCTTGTTTTTTTATCTTGTAAATGTCTTCTGCAACTTTTCTTGCAATGTGTTGTGTTGGTCTCTCACTTGAACTTCCGCTGCTCATAAATTGAAATAGGTTGACTCCTTCTCTTGGTCTTTCTGGAGGGGTAACACGTATTCCTTTTTCGCCCACAATTATTTTGTCACCTTTTTTAATGTCCCTGATTGGAGTGCAGAATGCTCTATTCTCTTTTACAACAATGCATTTGTCCATCATCATATTTTCTACTCGAATCCATTTTCCTTTGTGGAAAATTTCGGTATGATTGTTAGTTGTACTGTAAAAATCATCTGGCATAACCATGTCTTTTTGTGCTTGTTTTAGTGCAATTTCTTGCTGGATTTTTGAGGTTGCGCCTTCGCGGTATATCGCCTCTAGAATTTTATCTAAATGTTCTTGAGATTGGCCCTGGATTGAAAGTTTGGCATGACTCTCATCTTTTTTGTGCTTGCCAACCTCGAACTCTTGAACTTGAAATTCACCCTTTAGGTCCATGATGACATCGAAGATCTTTGTCAATATCATGGAATCAATAAGATGTCCCCTGACCTCAATGTCATGAGAAAACTTTTTTGTCATTTCCTAAAATGAATGCCTTGTACTAATTTAATCTTGATGCTAATTGGTCTTGTAATATCATGATATGGTTAGACTGGAAGTATTACGTCTCCTTGATATTCCTCAATTTTGTCTTCTTTTAATCTTGCAACAATGGCTTCTTTTCGTTCTGTATCTACACTTCTAACAAGAGCTTTTGAAATTCCGTTTTTATCACAGATTACTATCATGTATCCTGTTGAATCTGTTAGAACATATCCTCCAACATCGTTTAAAATGGCATAAAGATTTTCTTGACCCACCGGTTCCCACACATTGGTTTTGTTATCGCGCAATGCTAATGCTGGCATGGCTTGATCATTGCACAATGTATTGAGGTATTCACGGGCCTCTTTTACTCGCTTTTCTCCCATCTTGAGTGCTACAAAATATTGCATGATTGAAAAACTGATTCTTGTTATTTATACGATAGTGTATCCAATATGTCTACCAGTTCTTTTGACTTGATCTCTTTTTTTGCAGAATCAATAAACTCACCAAGTTTTTCATTTGAAAAACCCTCTGAAGAATATTTTACAGCTTGAATGGCCATCTCAAACTTGTCAATTTCATGCAATAGGATTGATTCTTTTGTACTTGCCTGCATGTATTCGTTCCATATGTTATTGTATTGCAACGCAATGTTTTCTGGTAGTTTTGCAAGAATTTCTTTCATGGATTCATTTTCAACCGTTTTTTTATTCTCCTTTGTGATTTCATCTGGCATAAAATCCCCGATTATTGACTCTGCTAAATCATGAAGAAGCGCCATTTTGAGAATCTTTCCAGTGTCAAGATTTTGCATGTCTGAGAAGACCATGGACATGATTGCAGTTCCATAGGAATGGTCTGCCACAGATTCGGGGTGTTCTATGCCGACCTTGTTTTTCCATCCACTGCGTTGGACTTTTTTGAGTTCTGATGCCAGATAGAAAAAATCAAACAGCATTTGAGATTTGTATAAAATTCATCGGTTTTAATCTTTGAGTATGTCTAATTTTTTAATTAGTATATTATCCAAACAAGATTAAAATGGCAACTAGGTATCATCATACATCTGTGAAAATTTACACTAAAACAGGAGATGATGGAACTACTGGTCTGATTGGCAACAAGCGCGTAAAAAAATCAAACCCGCGAATTGCATCTTATGGCATGGTAGATGAACTAAATGCTTCAATTGGTATAATCTTGTCATCAAGACTTGGAAAAGATATTCGTAATTTACTAACTAAAATACAAAATGATCTTTTTGTAGTTGGTGCAGACCTTGCAAATCCAAATCCAGAAAATAAATCAAACAGGGTTACATCTGAAATGGTATCACATCTTGAAAAAGAGATAGACCGTCTTGAAGAAAAATTGTCTCCCATAACATACTTTATTTTACCAGGTGGCGATTTGATTGCTTCACATGTGCATCTAGCACGAGCAATCTGCAGAAGAGCAGAAACAAACATGGTACACTTGTCAGAATCTGAAGATGTTAACAATGCTTGTTTAATCTACATGAATAGATTATCTGATCTTCTTTTTGTTATAGCGCGAACAATAAACAAAAGAAAAAAAATTTCTGATGTTGCTTGGAAAAAGTAAGAGACACACTTTAATTCCCCCAGAATTGGTTAATGAAATGTGCCGCCGTAGCTCAGCCCGGGAGAGCACTCGGCTGAAGACCGAGCTGTCGCATGTTCAAGTCTTGCCGGCGGCACCTTCTAGTTCTGATATTTTGTGCCTAAAAATTCCGAATTTCTCTAGATGTCAGTTCTTTTTTATCAAAGATTATTCTATTTGGTTTTTTTATATTGTTTGAATGTCATTGTATTTGTAACAAGCAGCAATCCTTGCAAGATGTATCCTCCAACAATTAGTACAATCCCATTGTAAAATGGATGTAGTGTGGACATTATTTCCAAATGTTTTGGCGATGCAGTATTTCCAACTATTACTAGACACGCAATAATGAAATTTGGAATGTATGCATATCTGAAATTTTTAAATGAGATTATTGCTAGTGCGATAAATGATAATTCTAACGCAATGGCCTGAACGAAAAACTTTGGATCTCCTAGGGGTATGCCAAATACACCCACTATACATACTGATACAAGAACTGAAACCAGGTATTTTTGAATACGATTCATTTTAATTTCAATCTTGGTATCATGTTTAATAAAATTAATTGTACGAATTGAAATTCAAAACATGTCTTAAATAGGGTTATTTTAAAAGATAATTTGTATACAAAATGAGTGCATCTGTAGATACGGTCAATTATTGCAAAAAAATATTGGCACTTGACATACAGATTAGATTTGCAGGCAAGATTGTTGATGAAGAACTGGTATCTACTGCAAGAAAGGATGGAGTTGTACCTCTGCTTGACAAAGATCTTGCAGCATTAGCACATCATCAAGTCTCTGTCAAGGCAATGATGGACAAGATGTTTACAGATAAACTTGGAAGTACGGACTGGATTGTTGAATCAAAAGGCAAGGTGAAATTATTGACCATATTCCAAAAAGATGGCATATTGATTTTATCTACAGAGCCAACCTCTGATCATCATGCCATAATTGAAAAAATAAAGAATCTCAAGTAACATTGTTATTCCAAAACATGCGAAATTCGGCCTTTTCTCTTTGTATTATGATGAGATTATTTGGAATTGCTATAATGAGACAAGTTTAAAAGGACGATGTTACTTGTTGGATAATCGTCTTATGACAAAGGACAAGAAAAAAGAAACTAAAAAGCCAGCCAAGAAAGAGGCCCCGAAAAAGGAATCATCCAAAAAAGAAGTAACAAAAAAGGAAGTTCCAAAGGCAAAACCAAAAGAAAAGACCAAGCTAAAAGAGGATCTAGTTCAAGAAGATGATGGCATCATTGTTGTCGAAGATGATACTGGTCTTGACAAGGAAGCAGAACTAGAGGCAAGAAAAGCATACTTGGAAGAAGCACGTTCACAAGAAGCAAGCGACGATTAGATTTTTCCTAGGATTTCTCTTTGATCGAAAAGACTTATCCATGATTATGTCAATACAGGTATAATGAGATCTCTCTGTTTGATAACTGTAAAACCCGGCAAAGTTGATCTTGTCATAACTTCTTTGAAAAAAGCAAGAAAAATACTACGTGAAATCATGGTCGTGACAGGAAGGGCAGACATTGCAGTTGTTCTCCAGGGTACAATGGATGAAATCAACAATGTTGTAATTGATTTTAAAAAGATAAAAGAAATTGTTTCAACAGAGACTCTAATTGAAGTGGAGGTGGACATGGGTTGGTCAAAGCCGTAGTACTAGTAAAATCTCCGAAAAAACTCATAGCTGCACGACTCCGATTGGTAAAATCAGTCTATGATTCATTTGCAGTAAGTGGCCAATTTGATGCAATTGCACTAATCGAAGTCAAGGAATTGTCATCAATAAAAGATGTCACAACAGAAATCCAAAACATAAAAGGCGTAGAACGTACTGAAACGATGGTCCAAGTAGTCTAGTTTACCATAATCTTTTAACGCTACGAGCGCTTATTGTGTACATGAATATTAGACACCTTGGAAGTGTAATTCTTGCAGTCTCGGACCTGAACAAATCTCTGAAATTCTATAATGAAGTGATTGGATTGCCAGTCAAAAACAGCAGAGAAAATTGGGTGGAATTGGCAAAAGAAGGTGCCACTGTCATATTGCATCCAGCAACAAAACCAATTAACACTGGAACATCAATCGATAATGGAATTGTTATAGGATTGGTAGTAGGAGATATCGAGTCTGCGGTAAAAGAACTTCAATCAAAAAATGTTACAGTCTATAGAGACATTGTCTCTCACAAGGCAGGCAAAAATTGCATCGTACTTGATCCTGACAAGTATATGGTGTCATTGTTTGAGCCTTCATTTGATGATGGTGCAAAACAAGCCCGTGGTTTCCATGGATTTGCTCCACTCTAAATAATTTTTTTAATTTTTGTTATAATTTTGTTTATTGCATCTGGTGTTACTAGCTTGTTTACTGATATGTAGTAAATGCCTTCTTTTCTTTGAAATATTATAATTGTCACCTTGGCATGTCTGAGTATGACGCTGTCCATGTTTCCAATTGCCGAGTTTGCCTTGTTTCGCATTGCAAACATTGTGGAGACCAAGAAAAACTCATTTCTAGCCAATTCATTTGATAACAAGACATCTAGTCCAGGTCTGAATATTCCTGTTAGAGTTCTTCCATATTCATTTACCAATCCTACATATCTAATTGATTTTGATAATTCCATTATGTCTTGACATTTCTTTCTGTATTGTGCTATCTGTTCTGCCCATTTTTGATTGGGTGTTTTTTGCATGATATGTTAGAAAGTTTATGCTTTATAAAAGTTGGAAGTTACTTTTTCTTTTCTTTGTCAAGACCTGATCTTAAAGCCAAGTTCTCTTTTCGTAGTTTTTCATTTTCTTCTGCCAATGTATCTGCTGCTTGCATCGTTGCATGCATTGGATGTCCTGGCATGAATCCACTTGGTGTCATGTTGAACAAGCCTGCTGCATATCTTTGAAACATTGTATGGTGAGCCGAGATTTTACTTGTCATCATGTCTGCATCTTTGATTATGCGGTCCTTTACCATTCCAGCACTGGCAATTCCTTGTGGTAGATTTGCACGTGGTGGCAGTCTTGGAAATGCAAATGGGGAATTCATCATGTCTATTGGATGACCAAAAGTCTCCATCATTTTTCTGACATCATATGGCCACATGAATGGAATTCTTGCTCTCCTCTATTTCATGTTTACTCACAAAACTACGCATTAGATATAGCAAGGTGTCAAGTACGAGTCATTTTTTATCAAATTCTATCGATCTCTGATCCTTATAGAATGGCCTGATCGACACTAGTTTAATGTCAAAAACAATATCAATGCACTGTATAAAATGTAAAAAAAATATAGGTTCTATGGATTTATACAAAATTGTAATGTATATTGTTGATCAAAAGTTTACAGATCATCACTATGAACATGTAGAGTGTCCTGACAAATTTACAGTCTAGGCATGCATTGCGTAAACTCTGTAAGTCTTTCCAGTCTTCTTGTCTTGATACGACCATCTGTTATCTGACCATTCAATTCTCTCAAAAAGACTTTTGAGTGATGGATGAAGTTTATCGTAGACGTCTTCTCCAATCAAGATCTGGTTTGGTTTTGAAAGTGCGGTAATCTTTGCTGCAATGCTTACTGCGGGACCAAGAATATCTACATGCGATCTAATCTGGTCTGCACCATATCTTACAACCACATTTTCTCCAAAGTCCATGCCAATTTTTACGCGTAACTCTGGATAATCATATTCACTAAGTATTGGATTTATTCCCCGCTCTATGACATCTATCATAGTTCTTGCACAGTTTACTGCACTGTCTGATACTACAAGCGGACTTTCTTCTGCAATAAAATATCCTATTACTGCATCTCCTACATATTTTAGGACATATCCACTATGATGACGTATGACAGATCTCATTTCTTGAGAAAAGGAACTAATTATTATCCCCAGTTTTTCTGGTGGAAGTTGCAATGCCATGTCAGTAGAGCCAACCAAGTCTACAAACATTACAAGCATGTGCAGTTTTTGTGCCACATGTTTTCGAAGAAACGTATCTGATTCATCTATTGAATAATCATATTCGTATCCCTTTTTGAGTGAGCTCCATACTCTTTTCTGAGTTTCTTTTATCAAACTTTCACTATCAAGTGTACCTGTCTTGCCTCCTCCGAGCATCATGTCTATGATACTTTTGGTTGTAGTATTTTCATCCTGGATCTTTTTTGGTTCGTCACTCATTTTTTACTCACTCTAATGGAAAATTGACACCACATACAGGGCATACTCCTCTTTCTCCCTTGTATTTTATATCAAAGTATTGTATAACTTCCACATTACAGTTCCAGCAGATTATCTTCTTAAAAGATGACTTTTTCACTTGTTCTCCTCTAATAAAAAATGGTTTTAAAGAGTATTTAAAGTGCATACCGATTTTATGTGGAAGATTTGAAATGTATTCTAATGCAGATACCAGTCAGTAATCCTGATGTTTTCATAACGGCCATGAGTGCCAAGGCTGAAGCCATACGATCTTTGTTCTTGGAACACATTACGGCTCTGACAAATAAAGTTCCCTTGAAGGTTATGCTAGGGGATGGCACTGTGACCGACCAAGAATCCTTTGATCCTGCGCTTGTAAGAAAGTTTTTTGAAAATTTGTTAAAAAAAGCATCCGCCTGGGATAATCAGGGAGTATCTGCAACCAATGAAAAAGACCTGAGAAGAAGTTTCATAAAGTTTGAGATACGGGAAGGGAATTATCTTCTTTCTTCACACATGTCTCTACAATACCATGCCTTACTGTTTTACAGATTAGATCACCGTGTTATTGAAATTCAAAAAGAACTATCTGACATTTCAGACATGATTGCAAAACTCCAAGTTCGAGTAGGACCTGAAAATGACAAGATAATAGAAGAAAAGCTACGGGCAGAAGGGTTCCAAGGAATGGATGAACAAAAATTATTTGAAGTATTGTTTAATCGTGAAGATATTACTCAAGATATTGTAAAAACAATCGAAGTATCACATACAGAGCACACAAAACTTGTAGCAAATAGAGATAGATTATTTCATGAACTAGATAACATGCTCATAGAGGTATATCATACCACTCCTGTGCTAATTGATGAAAACAAAATGATCGCAGCAGAGGAAGGATGTCTGTGTAATTTTAATTTAGAATATGTCAAGAACGATACTAGACAAGGAAACATAAATCTCACAAGGATTTCCGAGCAGACAAAGACAAATCTACTTGGATTACTTGATAGTATCATAGAAGTTCTGAAAAACTAAAAAATTGTTTATATCACAGTGTTTTCAAAAATCTAATAATTAGTCAAGGGGCCAAAAGTGCACGTCACGGTGCAAAGTTTGGGGAGTTACACTATGTGGCCTTTATGACCACCTTGACTTAGATCTGTCCTGATCTCAGAATATTATTTAGCCCTTTTTGATCCCTAAAAATTTTGTTAATTTATGGTGTGATTGTATGGTTTTTACATAAAATGCACAAAAGTTATGCAAAATAAAGGCCTGTTTTTTGGTGTATATGGTTCAATAAACCAAATATACCAAGATGAGGCTGGAAATTCTGTTGAATGTAACTTTTGAAGATATAATAAAATCCCAGAAATTGCAACGTAATGTAATTCGTAGAACACCACTTGAAAATTCCCAATCATTTAGTGCAATGACTGGATCCAAAGTATATCTAAAATCCGAGTGTCTGCAAAAAACTGGCTCGTTCAAGTTTAGAGGAGCATATGCAAAGATTGCAAGTCTTTCAAAAGAAGAAAAGAAAAAAGGAGTGATTGCAGCATCTGCGGGAAATCATGCACAAGGTGTAGCTTATGCATCCTCACTTGAAAAAATTCCTTGCACAATTGTAATGCCAGTTACTGCATCGCCTGCCAAGGTTTCTGCTACCAGATCATATGGAGCAAATGTAATTTTGGAAGGAACAATCTATGATGAATCTTCTGCAAAAGCTGCAGACATTGCACGAAAAACTGGTGCAACCATTGTACATGCTTTTGATGATGAAACAGTAATAGCTGCACAAGGTGTAATAGGACTTGAAATAATGGAGGATCTTCCTGATGTCGACGAGATTTATGTTCCAATAGGTGGTGGAGGACTAGCGGCTGGAATACTGACTGCAGTCAAGACAAAAAAACCCAAAGTTAAAGTAATTGGCGTCCAGTCATCTGGTTTTCCTGCTATGAAAAAATCATTTGATATTGGCAAGCTACAATCTGTTGCAGGTAATAGAACAATAGCGGATGGTATATCTGTAAAAACACCGGGTCATTCTACATTTAAAATAATAAATGAATTAATTGACGATATTGTTCTTGTCGATGATTCTGCCATAGTCAAAGCAATGTTTCTACTGATGGAAAGATCAAAGACCGTAGTGGAACCGGCTGGTGCTGTTGGTGTAGCATACTTGCTTGATAAAAAACCTGCCAAAGGGAAAAAGGTGGCCACAATTTTATCTGGCGGAAATGTAGACATGTATCTACTTGGCCAGATTGTGGCAAAAGGCCTAACAGAAATGGGCAGGATGGTCAAGATCTTTATCCTCTTGACTGACAAACCAGGTGCTCTCAAGGAAGTAGTTGACCAGATATCATCTTTGAGCGTCAATATTGTAGATGTGATTCATGACAGGCTAAGCTCAAGCATACCTGCAGGGACTGCGGGAGTTACACTGAGTCTTGAGACGCAAGATCAGGAGCATGCTCAACAACTGATACGATTCTTGAAGAAAAAGAATGTCCAGTTTAAGGTAGTTACCTGATGAATTTTGTATTTACTTTATGATGATGGATTGACTAGTGAAAGAATATTAAATGTCAAAATCACTCCAACAAAAATACAAGCAATAATTGTTGTTATCTTTCTATTTACAAATTCACCCATCAACTTTTTGTTCATTGTAAGTATGACAACAGGTATTACTGCAATTGGTATCAACAAACTAAGAAGAAATTGACTGTACACAAGTATGTGTAAGGGATCAAAACCCATCAGTATAGCAATAGTTGTTGGAATTACATTTACAAATCTTGTAACTATTCTACGTAATAATACGTTGATTTTTTTCCCCAAAAACCCTTCCATTATTATCTGACCTGATAATGTTCCTGCTGCGGATGATGCTATGCCTGATGACAATAAAGTGACCAAGAAAATTAATCCGGCAGCAGCACCAAACAAGGGAACCAGTGTCTTGTATGCTTCAGCAATTGATTGAATCTGAGAGTTGGCAGGATTGAATGCGACTGCAGCCATTAGTAAAATTGCGGCATTTACCAAAGCAGCTATTGTGAGCAAAAATACAGTTTCTGCAAGATGTAGTTTTCGTATCTTTTTTCTTTCCTCAAGTGACTTGCCGCTTGCTTTTTCTTTTGTAAGAAAAGAGTGTAAAAATACAACATGTGGCATGACGGTTGCGCCAATAATTCCCACTGCAACAAACAATGCACTAGAGTTTACAAAATGAGGTGAAAATGTCCCAAAAAATATTCCATGAATGGTTGGCGGAGCAACAAGTAATTCATAGATGTATCCAAAACTTATGATTGAAACACAAAGCAAAAACAATTGTTCCAAAACACGAAATCTTCTAGATGTTAGTGCTAGTATGATGATGACATCTGCTGCTCCAAAAATTGAAGCATACAACATTGGCACTCCAAACAACAGATTCAATGCAATGACTGTTCCAAGATATTCGGCAAGGTCTGTTGCAGCTGATGCAACTTCAGAGCTTAACCAATACGGGATGATGAACAATTTTCTGCCTAGTTTTTCCCTTAAAATGTCTGCCATGCCTCTTTCTGTTGCTATCCCTAATTTTCCGGCTAGGTATTGTACTAGCATAGCCATGCCACTTGAAAGCCATACTACCCATAGCAGTGAATAGCCAAATCCTGCTCCACCTTGTAGGTCTGTTCCATAATTTCCAGGATCCATGTAGGCTATGCTTACAATCAGTGCAGGACCAGAATATGCAATAAATTTTCTCAGTGAACTTTTAAGATGAGCAAGTTTTGCTTTCGGAGAGATCATTGTATTGGTTCTAAATTAATCTAGTCTGAATATAAGAGTTAGCTAAGGCTAAATTATTTAACCATGTCTAAGTTTCACATATCTAGTTTTCAAAATGATTAATAGGAAACAAAAAAAGATCATTATATGGCAAAGAAAACTTGGAAAGGAAATTCAAATCTAACATGGAAAGAGATCGAATCACATGTGATGATTCTTTGTGATAAAATTAACAAAACTGGATTTGAATTTGATAGGATTGCAACAGTATCAAGAGGCGGACTGGTACCTGCACGATTGATTGCAGATCATTTTAATATAAAAAAAATTCGGATAGATAAAAAGAAAATTCCAAAAAGAACATTATTTGTAGATGACATTTACGATTCAGGTGATACTTTTAAAAAAATATTTCCACTTGTAAAAGATCCTAAAAATTTTGTATATGCAACACTAGTTGCAAGAAAGGGGACAAAATATCCAAAGCAGTTAATCTATGCTAAAAAAACTCGGGGTCAAGAGTACGTAGTATTTCCATGGGACAAGTTAGAGTTCAAGCGAGGTTTCGATTAAAGATTAAGTATATGGTAATCATTGATTTATCATGAATCCATTTGCATGCTCGAAATGTTTTGTTGGCTATAGGCCTGGGGAATTGATATCTTGTCCAAAATGCAACCAAGAATTTTGTGGTTCCTGCTTTAAGCAACATACTCACTAGACAAATCAAAAAATAAGTAGTGGTCCTAAGCCAAGTATTCTAATGGAATTTGGGGGAGATGATGTAGATACACTTGCCTTGATGTTTGACAAACTCCAGTATATTTTCAGGGGGTATGACCCTTACATTCAAGCATTCACAGAAATGCATGAACTCTATAAACAAGGAAAACTGTCTGAGAGGGATTATTACTATGGAATGACTGATGCTGTTCTCAAGTACTCGGCACTTGATTTTCTAGGACTAAAGGCCATGTTTGAGATAAAAAAAGCACTAAACAGGATGGCTAATGTTTCATCTTCTCGTTCATCATCATCTGGACTGGCAGGAAATACCGCAAGCCAGTCTGCATCTGGACCTCAAAACTCTGTAGCCTCTTTTATTTCTGCAAAAAATCTTCCAAGTCGAAATGAGGTCTTGGGCCAACTGTTGGGAAACGAAAAAAAGTGTACGTCATGTGGTAAAACTGTACCCGTGATGGCTAAATTTTGTACAACATGTGGTAACAAGATGTAGTGTGCACACAAACAATAATTCAAGAACTAAATAATCCTACTCTGAAAAATAAATCTGGATCGGTAGTCTAGCCTGGTTAGGATATCGCACTCACACTGCGGGGGTCGCTGGTTCAAATCCGGCCCGATCCATCCTTTTTAAAACTAGAAGATTTCTACACCAGTTTTTTAAACCATGTTAGTCCAGTACATGTAAAATATGAAAAGCATCATTGCCGGAATTGTAGTCATAATTGCATTGGCAGCATTGCTGTCTGTAACTCCAGCTTATGCTCCATGCATAGAAGGACCAGGGATAAACTGTAATGGTTATCCTACCCAGACATTGATTCAAATTAAATCAGACATGCTAAATTATACAATCACAGACAAACCTCACATAACAATGGATGGAACACCACACATAGCTGTTCATCTTGAAGTAGATGACGCATCCTCAAACATAATGTCTGAACATGACCTCAGTCTCTCTTCGTATGGCAATGCAAGTTATGCTCTTGACATATCGTCATACAAACCTGGTGTATATTCTGCTATTGCAACATCTCTGATGTCCCAGGTAACAACTAGTTTTGCGGTAGGACTTGTCACTACAGGTCCCATCATAACGCTTAATGTAGCAAAAAACACGTATGTTCAAGGGGATTTCATCACGATTACTGGTACTGTGGGTCCTGATGATGTCGTTCAACTGTCTTTGATTGATCCTAATGATAATGTTGTAACATCAATACAAACAATTTCAAATAACATTGGGCAATATTCTACATCTGCTCTCAGGATTCCAATAAATGCGATTTCTGGAACATGGAAAATAACGGCAGATCACAATACTTCACATACAACGCTCAAGATTCTGGTACAATCCTTATCCTCAAATGATGTAATAAAAAACAGTAATGGCATAGCTTCTCCACTAGAACAATTTAGATCTGGAATTCATGCAAGCGATGTTCAATGTACACAAAGTCTTGAACTTGTAATCAAAGCCGAAGATGGATATCCAGCTTGTGTAAAATTTAGTACTGCAACAATGCTTATCAAAAACGGTTGGGCGTCTTCAGAATCTGGCATATCTTCAGATGGACAACGTACGTATATCATTCAAGATTCATCTGCATCATCCATACCCTGTGATACTGCTTATCCACAATCAAATACCGGTATTGCAGTGTTATACATGCCTGCAAATGCGACAGGAAAATTATGCATAAATTACTCTAATCCAAATTCTCCAAGATCTGTGGATGTAAGAATTTTTGAATCTCAACATTTGTCAGAAGATACAAAGGACATCCAAGTATTATCATCTCAAGATAACATACCTCAAGGAAATAGTACCATAGTGTATACACTAAAGACAGGCAAAGTGGGATTTTACGGCTTGACACTATTTTGTTATGGAACTCCACTTGCAGTCGGGTATGACAACCAATCAAGAATAGTTACAAACGATTTTCCATGGCTTGGACAAACGTTTTACTGTCCAATGCAAACATACACGTTTCATATCTCAGGTCTTAGTGGAATGGGAGTCAAATACATTCCATACCCATAGTTAGAAAATGAAAACTCTGTATCTTTCAATAGGAAATTAGACATAGTGGATCCTAAAATGGAAATGTACCATTCAATTCTGGCTTGGTCTACTCTTTTTCAAAACCAGAAGAATGGTGCGTAACATTTAACATTATTATTTATAACCATATTTCAAAAATGAAATTCCTATACATTTCACTTATTGCCTTAGGCGTGACATTCATCTTCGGTCCTAATGCTTACGCAATACATCCATTACCAGTTCCAGTGTTATCTATGAAATCCAATACTGTTGGACACATATACGTTAAATTTAGTACCTATTATTATAATCAGACTCTAAAACTTGGACCAATGGACATCTATGATGCAAACCTGACAAATCGTGATCCGCTTAAACTGGATGACCTATCAGTAATTCCAAATCGAACTTCTATTACACTTGATTCCAATAATACGATAATCGATTACACTGTCACGGCAAAGAATAATCTGAAAGGCATCTATGCATTACCTATAGAACATTTGTCTGATCTTTCTCCTTATGTTGTAGGAGAAAATCCCTTGAAAACCTATCAAGAAAAACATTCTAAATCTTATTGCCACATGATTCCACTAGTAATGGGATTGGACAGCTCGCAGATCAAAGAAGAGACATTAGACAAATTTGTCTTTTTAAATGCATCAGAAAATTGTCCTGTATCTCTTGTAGACATGTGGTTCACTGGAAGAACTCAAAACATAGAAAGGATGCCTGGGACCTACATAACTGGAGTAGAACCGATAACCGCTTCCATGGACAAGGATGTTTATTTCCCAGGTGATAATGCAACTGTACGCGGATATCTTTACACAAATGATACAAATGTAACAATAGAATTAGAAAAAGACCATAGCGTGATTGTAGAATCAAAGAATGTCCCAGTAATGCAAAATAAAACTTTTGTTTCTAGTTTTATTATACCTCCATATTATGCAGATACTTGGAGTGTTACGGTATCTTCCAAAAACACTGACGGACCTGTTTTATATCTTAACGTCGACTCATCACCATTGAAGCAATATAAATCTGGAACAGATGCAAAAAATGTTGTGTGTAAGCGAGAATATCAATTAATGTTCAAAGCAGAAGACGGTTCTCCTGCCTGTGTAAAATCAGATACCTCTAGTATGCTAATTGAACGTGGTTGGGCTAAGCCGATCTCATAAACGAATATTCGGAAATGTGAATCTTTAGGCAATGAATCACTCCAACTATTTTCACTGACTTCGAACCTTCATTTTACTAACAAACTGGGTCCAAAATACATCCCGTCCTAGTGGTACAATCACTGTGGACCTGAACCTCGACGGAACGCAAAAATGAACTGTATAGAGCATGTCCCGCCCGATCCATCCTTTTTAGTTTAGAAGATTTCTACACCAGTTTTTTAAACCATGCCTGTCCAGTACGTCTAGATGAAAATTCTTCTTGGTGTAATAATTGGAGTTGCAGTTTTATCGTTTCTTTTGCCTGAAAATACTGTTTATGGAATATGGGTCCCCCAGTCACCTCAGGAACTCTTGAATAACAGCGACACAATATTTGTAGGAAATATCACATCTGTGAATACATTACAACTTGAAAAAGAATTTTCATATACTACAGAAGAAAATGGCACTGACAAAAATTTTGTACAAAATTACACCATACATCTTGACCAATATCATGTAAATGTAGAAGAATTTTTGAAAAACCCCCAGAATTCAAGCATGATAACAGTCAGGCAACCAACAATTCCTGCCGGAACTGGTTATCTTAGCGGATTTGACAAATTCAATGTAGGGGATCATGTATTGTTTTACGTGCAAGACATGGATGGTAATAATACGTATTCTCCAGAATCATTTGTAATACCAGAATATTGTGCTGGAAAAGATGTTTTAACACAAGAAAGATTTGAGATGGGAAATGAGTTTTTCACACTCCAAAATGGCACTAAAATTGACAATAATTTTACTGCAAACGTACCAATTCAATTTGTTTGGAATCGAGATGTTGGAACACTTGCTGGAAAAAATTTTGATGTCTTGGTGTATATAACAAAAAGTGTCGGTGCAGGCGCCCAGATTGTTTTTAACAAGGAAATTCATGTCGAATCCACACCCTGCCAATGGGTAGCATCTGCAAAATGGGAATTTACTCCACAAGAGGGTGAGTACGGGATGGATATACGTATACAAGAGAATGGTACCATATCCCATTTGTCTGACTCGGAGTTTTCCGTCAAGCCAAACGTAATGACACGTGATAATGTATCACCATTAAAACAATTCAAATCCGGAATTGCACTCAAGGATATCACATGCGCGCCTGATTTTCAGCTAGTCATAAAGGCAAAGAGTCGTTCTCCTGCGTGTGTCAAACCAGATGATGTTTCCAAATTGGTTGAAAGAGGATGGGCTGACAAACCAAACTCGTTGCAGGAACAAGTAGATTTTGCAAATGTATGTCTTGGTATGAATGATGCTTGCAGGAATCCTCATGATGTAAAAAACAGTGATCCATTTGGAATAACTGCCTTGATAATTTATCATCCTCCAGATGTATGTCTTAATCTTGTACCCCTATTCAACAATACAACTGTACATAGTTGTCCACCCAACAAATTCTATCTCAAAATAAACTCAAACTCTACTGCATATTTGATGGGCTACAACATTTGTGATGATAACTCTTGTGCAACAAACAATGATCTATCTTCACTGCTACCACTCAACACTGGTCTACATCCTGATTATCAGATGATAGGTTTACCAGTAACTCTACCATGGAAATATAATGATACCGTGGAAATTCAACTATATGTGTCACCAACTACTGACAACAAAACGGTTTCATTAGTTGACCTTGACAATTCTACGATCGTACCATAGCGATGAAAACTCTGCATCTTTCAATAATTGTAATTGCAAGTATAGTTTTAGTTTCCACAATATCGTATTTTGCAAGTTATGATCCTACTCTTGTCACTACAGAAAATGATTTTGGAATAAATGCACTAGTAATTCATCGTCCTTTTCTAGGATGTACGGTGGTGGAAAACTGTATTCATTCAGATTATTATCTTAAGATCAACTCTAACTCAAAGACATTCATTACCGGATACAACATATGTGGCGGAAACTCATGCACAAAGAAAGATGGATTGCTCATCACATTGCCAGTAGTAGATATTATACATCCAAACTATCAAGAAATACCGTTACCAGATAATCTGCCGTGGAAAGATGGGGGTTTTGTCAATATCAAGGTGAAAGCGCCAAGTACTCTGATAATGGGTATTGCTAATTCATCAATTCCAACAATTTGGATTGATCTTGGCAAGTCAGAAATAGTGAGGAGTTCTTGATGAAATCTCTACATTATTCCATAATTGCAATCTCGTTGATAGGAATTAGTTTTTCTGTCAGTGAAAACGTGTATGGATGTCTTGGTAATTGTCCACCTATAATTCCGCCGCCTCACTATGCTTTCCCGCCAATTACAGTCCACACAAATCTTGAAAACTATTCTACTGGAGATAACATAGTGATTACGGGTCATATTTTTAATCAAACCAAAGATACGCCACTGATAATCAAGATTTTTGATCCAATACGCCAATTCCAATTTGACAAGAACGTTCCTGTTTTAACAAATGGAAATTATACTTGGACACTCTCAACAGTTGACTTTTGGTCATTTGATGCTTCAGGAAACTATACAGCGCTGGCTCAATACGGTCAGGTCTATGCAATTACTAATTTCAACCTTAATTCTACATTGACTCAATATCTTTACTCACAAAGCCCATTATGGCAATTCAAGAATGGTATGCCAGCTCAAGATGTACACTGTCATACGGGTTTTACATTGATTGTTAGAAAAGAAAACTTTGCTCCGGCTTGTACAAATCCAATAACTGCAACCCATCTAATTCTTAATGGTTGGGCTCTGGAAACAGCACCGATGAATCCTTTCATCAGCAGTCTTGGTATAAACGGATTACAGCAAAACTATACGGTTAGTCATCCAATTGACGCCACAATAAATTATGCAGGATATTGGAGTGGAGCATGGGAGCCAGACATAAAGATTTTTGATGCAAACGATACTCAAATCTGGTTCAACTGTCCAAGATGTGTTGAAAATAATAATGATGTTGTACTTGGAGGAGGACCATCAATTCCCTCATATGGTAACTTTACTTACCATGTACAGGATTACAACGGGCACTCTCCTGTCATAAATGAAACAGGAACATATACGATGATCACATCGCTTGGCAATAAAACAGCAAGCGCAAGGTTTGATGTCATACCTAATACAAATGAGAATGATGGAAAAAATACACTCTCAAATTTAGATTCTAATGGTCCAGACTTCAAGGTCGGTCCAGATATTCTAGGACCATTACCCCACCAATTGGTATTTTTCATGAAGTCTAATTCAACTGCCAGAATCTTTGTTGAGTATACATCACATGAACCTAACACGGGAACAGTGCCAAGTTACTCTAGCGTTTATGTTGTCAAGGGAGGTGACTATGCCCCACTTACTACATCAGATGTAACAATAAACGCACATCCATCTTCAATTCCTCTGACCGAGGGTTCTGACACCATAGTTGTGTACAAGGTTACAGCAAAGGAGGGAGTCAAGGGAGTGTATTGGATAACACTTGCACAGTTTTGTGGAGTAATTCCTCTTGCTGTTGATGTGAATAGCTTGACTATTAGTCCATTTGATATACCAGTCCAGACTGGGATCATGCATTGTCCAGCTCAGCTTCTTGATAGAAAAATTTTGGGAATTTCAGAAGGTACTGCGGAATATAAAATAGGATCGCCAGTGAAATAGGAAAATGAAAACTCTACATCTTGTGATAATAATTTTCTTGACATCATGGTTTCTCGTTGGAATAAACTCAGTCTATGCTCCGTGTGCCAATGATGAATCGTCATGCGGTGACATTAGGCCACTTCCAACACCGTTAAACCAACTCAAGCAAGGAATGCAAGCAAAAGATGTTTTATGCCATGACGAATTTACACTGGTGATAAAATCTGAGAATGGATCTCCTGCATGTATACATCCATCCAGCATGGCAAGAATGGTAAGACAAGGCTGGTGGTCATGGGATGAAAAAGTAGGCAATACAATAGTAAATACGCCTGACAAAAAGCCGTTTGACACAAAAGACTGTACCATCCCCGAAACAGTGTCCTCCGTAGTTGGTACCAAAGGATTTGTCAAAGATGACCTGCCTGCAAACGGAATAACCTATCCTGAAGAAAACATGTCTAGTCTGGTTGGTCAAGTCATACAGTTTTCAATAAAACCAAACTCTGAAGGTTATATTACATTCACTTATGATTTTAATCCATATCCTGGCAGTAATTGCATAATAACAGCAAAAGACGCTATGATATACATCAACATGGCAAGATCAAATACTTCCATATCTAACACTACCATATCAGATGGTTTGTCATCTAATTTCTTCATCGTTCCAGACATATTTGAAGTGGATAAAACCAAGATACGTACTGATGTCTCACCATTGGGAGATTCAGGAGATATGCAGGCAAAACTGGCAAGTACAGAAGACATCAATGATCATGTAGTAAAAACAACATTTGAAATCATATCAAGCCCTACATCTCAAATAGGTAAATCATATTTTGTAAGTTTCTGGTGGCATAGTGGAGTCGTAGTAACTATAGGAAATGATTTGTACAATGGTACTGCATTTTCTGGACCTAGATTTGGTTAAAGATGAAATAAAAATTACGCATTTCAATAGGAAATCAGGCACAACGGAACGCAAAAGTGAACTGTATAGTGGAAGAATATGATAAAACAAACTAAGTTTTAATTCTCGTACAATCACTTCCTTGTGACATTCTTGGAAACAGGTGGAGATCCTGATGATTTTATGCCGATTTACAAGTCGCTTCCAAAAGATGGACCTCTGTATAAGGCAATACAAGAGACAATTCATAGTTTGAAATCTGATGCAATAGTGGGAATGCATCTGAAACAGAATAACATTCCAAAATATTATCTCAAAAAACATGATGTGAATGCAGTCTACAAAGTAAATCTACCAGGTTATTGGCGCTTAATCTATGGAATTACTGCAATTCATGGTGAGAAAAAGGCCTATTTTATGGAGTTATTCGATCATGAAAAGTATAACAAACGCTTTGGTTACTAGTACATTTGCATACGTACATTTCTGTATGTACATATATGTATATATGCAACTAGTGTGTAATTAACGTATAATGAATCCAAAATCAGCATTTACAGAAGACCGCATTCTAGATTCTGGAACAGTCATCTCTGGAAATGATTTCATTCAAAACATATCCAAGTACAATCCGACGCTTAAGAATATTCTAAAAGTAGAACAACTTCTTTCAGAATACAAAGAGTTTGATTCAAAAGCACAGTTGACAAAAAAACTGGATGTTACTATGAGACCACCTGTTCTAAATGTAATTTTAAAATATCTAGAAGCATCTAACAAAGTTTTACTGGATAGTGATGGTTCTATAATCTGGATTTATGCCAGTACTACTGCCAAAAAGATCTGGGAAAAAGCAGTACCTCTATAGAATTCAAGGGTATCTTGAATCTCATAATGGAATTGGGTATGGCGGAACGCAAAAATTAGCTCTACAGTAGCATGTCCGGCCTGATCTATCACTTTTAAAGTTTGTAGAAATTGCTAAATTACTAGTCTGATTGAAAAGTAACAATGAGTTTTGAGGGACTGGATGCACAGATTGAACGATGCACAAAGAAACTTAATGAAAAAAATGAACTATTAAAAAATATTGATTTAACACAGGGTGAAAAAAAGAAACTTGAATTAGAAATCAAAAATATAACCCTTGAAAGAAACAAGTGGAAGATAAGAAAAAATAATCTATTTACTACAAGACACAAGAAATAACGTGGAATTTTCTTGATATTATTATTCTATAGATATCACATCACAAAATAATATTTAATAAAAATTTGTAATATGATGCAAATGCTGTCTACTGGCAAATTTGTAGGTCTTGTTTAAAGATTAAGATCACTCAAAAACTTCGTATGGATTCTTTGGAAGTTCAACTATGAATTTAGTACCTTTGTTAATTTTTCTATCTACGCTTATTCTTCCTTTGTGACCTTCTATGATATTCTTACAGCTTACAAGTCCCAATCCAGACCCTGTTTGTTTAGTGGTAAACAGGGGATCAAATATCTTTGATATAACATCCTCAGAAATACCTGGACCGTTATCTTTTACCTCGATTCGAACAAAATTTGTAATCTCTGATATTGTTACATCTATCCTTCCCTGATGATTCATAACTTGAACAGAATTTAACAAAATGTTCTTGAATGCTATTTTTAGCTGCTCTTGATCTCCTTGTACTCTTACCTTCTTGTTACATTTGACATGTAATTCGGTTTCATTTTTTGCAAATCTAATCTCTGACCATGCATTTTCTATAATTTTAGATATGGAACAAGACCTAATTTCCAAATTCTGTAATTCTACAAAATCCAATACATCCTCTATCTGATGAGTTATTCTAAAAATTGCTCTATCAATAACATCGCATTGATTTGATTTTTGTTCAGGAGTAAGATCTTTTTTCTTGATAATTGATGCAGCATTCTTGATTATGGCAAGCGGATTTCTCAGGTCATGGTTAATCCGCGCAGAAAATTCTCCTAATACGACCAGTCTTTCTTCTTTTAGTATGTCTTGAATTTTCTCTTTGATGTCTAGTTGTATGTCTTCTATCTTTATTTCTAGTCGATTAACATCTGTCTTTGTTGTCATGTCAGAAATCTCCTGAACATGGTTTTCACTAACTTTCATTTTTACCACTCTTAATTTTTGAAATTCTGTATCGATGGCGCGTATCTGACATTGACTATTGTTAATTATATTGAACTAAAATAAGTAAGACGGACTTTTGTTAATTATGTTAGTTCCGTGGTGGAAGAAATGAATGATGATCGATACCAAAAGAGAATATGATGTTTCATCATGAAATTTAAAATTTATTTATACTTGTCAGTATTAGTCACATTTCCACTTTTTTGTATGAGAACAAATACGTATTCTAATTCATTAAAAAATCGAGTACAAATGGAATCAACTAATATGTGCTTTAAGGATAACATGTCTAATTTGATTTCAATTGATTCTTTATTGTAACGAATTGTACTTGATCCTTGAATTCAAGATAAATTCAAAAATATCATGAGACATCGTGGGCTATGTTTAACTGACAAATAGATCGGATCAAGTAACATCGTTCACTGATATTGTTAATCAAGTGTTTTATTTCATGCAAATAATTTTAGAATAATGACCAAATTCAAGTGTCAAGAACAAGTACGAATCATGGAGGATGGAAAAAATTCTAGAACTATATACACAATAATTGAGATTAAAAAAAGTAGAGATGGTAAACTGTTATACTTGTTAAGAAAAGATGACGATGAATCAATTCTGAAACTCTATTACAAAAATGACTATTCCAGTTTAATTCCAGTATACTGAGATGACTACACAAGACGAAGACATTTCAATCCCTACTACTGGCATGACAAGACGAGATTTCTTAAAACTTCTTGCCGCTGGTAGCCTGACACTTACGTTTCTTCCATTTGTACAATGGGGAAAATTTATGCCTGATCCTGATAATACTGCTCTTAACAAAGCTCAAGTTATTTTGCCTGATGGAACTTTTGCAAACGTAAATGTATTTCCAATAAACTCCTCTCAAACAATAACATATCCTTCAACCGGGGATGCCACTTTGGATTCAGAACCATTTAAAAAATGGCAATTAATTCGATTACCAGCAGATTTGGGTGGAAATGTAAATGATGTCTCAGCATTTCGCGTATACAGTATGGTCTGTTTACATTTGTGGTGTTTATGGCAATACAAGTCTTCCAATCAAGCTGGTGGTAATGACCTTGGACAATGTCCTTGTCATGGTAGCATGTATAATCCAATTAATGGAAAGGCAGTTGCAGGACCCGCCTCGCTTCAATCTCCACCTTCAAATGTACTTGCAACATTGAGTCTTGAAGCTGATGACAGTGGAAACCTGTGGATACTTCCTGCAACATGGGACGTAAACAAAAATGGCATCATAGGCTATGGCCGTTATCTTAGTTCTTAGACAATGTCATTCCAATTGTAATCTAAAATTTTTCCAGTTTTCTGAATGTGTTTATAAAAATGACAAAATCGTATCAAGCAATTTTTATTTTTTCATGGTATTTTTCAAAACCATATAATCTAAGACGGATTTTTATTGGATGATTTTCTGAGGTTCTAATGGTGCAGTATGCATAATGGATAGTTGGATTTATCCATTATTTCTTAGTTTGATAGGCGGTCCTGCGGCGATAGTTTTTAGACGTTGGTATGGCAAAAAAGACAATATGTCAAGCAAGTTTAGAGATGCAGGTACCTACGTACGTGATGATTCTTTATACTCATACGATGAAAAGAAAAAAGACTTTCAAGAAAAATAACTTTAATTGATTTTATGACATACTTGAATTTCGTACAAATGTTATAAAATACAAATTAATACATATTGGATATAACACAACCATTTTTATAATTGCAAATTACAAAATTAACAATGTCTACTTCTGAATCAAACTCAGTTGCATGCTCTTTGCTTATCAATATGCAGGGTTGTCAGGAATTAAAGAAACTCAAACTAGGAACACAATACAAGGTTGATTTGGCAAATGAGCCAAGTATAATCTTCAAAGATTCAGTAGGAAACAAAAAAGAGATGAAGTTTAAACAAAATTCTACTGTTACCATAACTCATGAAAAAATACTTTACAACCGTGATGACGTTATAATAAAATCAGTCTAGAATCCATGAAAATACTTATGGATACCACAGATCAAGTGGTATAATCCATGGAAAATCTACTTAACAATGAGGAAATAGATTGGCTAGTCAAGTTTTTGGCTGGAAAGGGTAGTAATGATGAAGTAATTGAAAAAATAGTTCGAATAACTACCAAGCTTGAGAAAATGAAACGTCGATGATTTTTCAGTATTATATTCTAACATAAAGTCTTTTGAATATCTTTTGTCACTACATGTTAATTTTGGCATAAAGTTTAATTCAACAACCAAGGCAAAAATAAAACATGCGAATATTACAGTTACATTGTGATTATGTAGAGTATACTCCGGTAAAAAAGGAAATAAAGTCTGCTGAAGAAATTACTCCTGAATCAAAACGCCTCGAAGAGATTGTAGTTGCATTTGTTGCAGTGGAAGAGTCTGATAACGCCGATGTCGCAAAAAGAGCAATAACTGAAATTTCAGAATCGATGAAAAAAATAGGCTGTTCTAAATTATTGTTATATCCATATGCTCACTTGAGCTCAAAGCTTGCATCGCCCACCACCGCATTACTTTTACTACAAGACATGGAGAAAAATACTCAAGGTCTTGAGGTACATCGAGCACCATTTGGCTGGACAAAATCATACAATCTCAAAGTTAAAGGACATCCGTTGGCTGAAAATTCTAAATCGATAACAGCAGGAGAAGAAAAAGAAAAGGATTCATCATCAAACGCACTCAAAGCAGAATCTAAAATCCAATCATATTGGCACATACTCACTCCTGATGGAAAACTACATGACATTGACAAATTCAATTTTGCAAAACATAAAAATCTTGAAGTGTTGGCAAAGTATGAAGCTGCTAAGAAAAGAGCAGTTGATGAACCACCGCCTCATGTAAAGTTGATGAAAAAATTAGCCATTGCCGATTACGAGCCAGCATCAGATGCTGGCAACATGAGGTTTTATCCAAATGGCAGGCTCATGAAATCGCTAATTGAAAGGTATGTGACAGACAAGGTAATGGAATATGGCGGATTTGAAGTTGAGACTCCAATCATGTATGATTCACATCATCCTAGTATGGAAAGTTATTTTCATAGATTTCCAGCACGGCAATACAGCATTGATTCTGAAGGAAAGCATCTCTTCTTGAGATTTGCAGCGTGTTTTGGTCAATTCTTGATGGCAAAAGACTTTCAATTATCATACAAGAATATGCCGTTAAGATTGTACGAGCTTACAAGGTATAGTTTCAGAAGAGAACAGTCTGGAGAACTTGTTGGTCTTCGAAGGTTACGTGCTTTTACCATGCCTGATTGCCATGCAATGTGTGTGGACATGGACCAAGCAAAAGAAGAGTTTAGAAAAAGATTTGAATTGTCACGTGATGTAATCAAGGGACTTGGTATCGAAAATGAAGATTATGAAATGGCAATTAGATTTACTGAAGAGTTTTACAATGAAAACAAATCTTTGATTGAAGAAACAGTATCCAAACTTGGAAAACCAGTACTTGTTGAAATGTGGAAAGAGAGATTTTTCTATTTTGTACTAAAATGGGAATTTAACTATGTGGATAATCTTGGAAAAGCGTCTGCATTATCTACTGATCAAATTGATGTAGAAAATGGAAAACGATACAATATTGATTTCATGGATGATACAAACAAGCCTCTGAACCCAATAATTTTGCACAATTCTCCTAGTGGCGCAATTGAGAGAGTGATATACACATTATTGGAAAAAGCAGCAACGGATCAACGAGAGGGAAGAAAACCCATGTTCCCACTATGGCTTGCTCCTACTCAAGTACGGTTAATCCCTGTAAAACCAGAGTTTTTGGATTATTGTGAAAAACTTGCTGACAAACTCACAGAAAGTAACATACGCGTAGATATTGATGATAGAAATGAAAGTGTTGGTAAAAGTATCAGGGATGCAGAGACTGAATGGATACGATACATCATAGTAATTGGCGAAAAAGAAGTCAACTCTACTACTCTGTCTATCAGAGATAGAAAGTCAAAAGATCCGCACAATCTTTCAGTTGAAGACTTTATCGCAAGCATCAAAGAAGAAACCAAGGGAAAACCTTTCATGCGAATAAACATGGGCAGAAGTGTGGCAAAAAGACCTCAGATAATGGTATAGCATCAAGACGCGTCTAAATCTCGTGGGTCAAGTTGTAGTGATTTGTTAAAACATTCAATGGCTTCATCGTATCTTCCTAGACCTCGCAGGGCAACCCCTTTTTTGTTGAGCAAATCAGGATTATTGGGTTGTAGTATTATTGCCTGATCAAAATAACTTAGTGCCTTTTCAAAATCTCCTTCTGCACTAAACTGGGTGCCTTTTTTGACAAGATCTGAAATATTTTTGTCCACTAGGTAGTAATCTTGTTTCTGCCTTAAGTCACTTGCGGGATAGATTCATTGCAATGACTTCGGACATTAGTTTTGCAGCAACTGATGCTGTTGCACCATTATCATACGGAGGACATAATTCTACAATATCCATGCATCTTATCGTATTACCTTCTAATGCATATATCATGTCAAATAATTCACGTGATGTGATTCCCATGGCCTCCGGATTGCCAACTCCGGGTGCAAATGCTGGGTCTAGTACATCCAAATCAATGCTGACATAGATTTTATCAAAAGTAGACATGAAATCTTTGACCATTTTTGGTCCTTTGCCCTCCCTGATGTCCTTATCTGTTACAACATTTACTTTGTGTTCAGTCTTGAATGCAAGTTCTTCTTTTACAAATGATCTTGCGCCAACGTGCACAATATTTTCTGCTCCGCGTTTTTCTATTATTCTTCGAAGATATGCTGCATGACTTAGTTTAATGTCTGCGTATTCATCTCTTAGATCATAATGTGCATCAAATACAATATAGCCAGTTTCTTTTGGAAATGACATGTATGTACCATAAGTAATCAAATGTTCGCCTCCGAGAATTATCATCTGCTTGTTTCTTGCTGCAAGTTCTGTGGTAATCTTTCCAATCATATCAAGTACTTCGGTTGCAACTACTGTATGGTATGTATTTCCAAGATCTTCGATATTGACACTTTCCAAATCTACATTAAATCTTGTTGAAAATATTTCTATATTGTTAAAGGCTTGTCGTACTGCATCTGGACCAAATCTTGTTCCAGGTCTAAATGAATGAGTAGAATCAAAAGGAATTCCATAAACTATTGCAGATACATCACCTTCCTCACTCGGGCTTGTTATCAGTGGATTTCTATTCATGTACAAGTCGAGAAAGCTCATTTGTGTAAGGCTCATCATTTTGTAGTGATATAATAATATTTCAAATCTTGATCTTTTTGACAAATAAAAAATTGAGATTTTTGGAGATTGTATGATGATCTATTGTTTACTCTAAAAACACTCTTTTTTGTCTGGAATTGAAAATGTAGTCTTTAGCAAGTAAAATCGTTCAAGTTCTAAATATTTGAAAAATGTCTAGTTGCAGACAACGTTTTTTGCGATCAGACTACATTCTGGGTGAACCTGCTCATCGCTTGACTTTCTACATGTGGCACAGACAAACTGGTTTACTTCACTACATACCATACAACGTTGGAATTCTTCCATTGTTATACCACAGTTTCTACATGAATCTTTTCGCATATATGTAATTTCTATAACTTTCTTTATAAATTTTAGTACTGATAGACTTGACACACAGGTGTAAACATTTGAGCATTTTTAGGGTTTATACTTGATTTTAATGACTTTTCAAGGGCTAAAATCGATCAATTGTTATCATCAATCTACTTCCAGAAAAATTGGTCTAACCCAGTCTGTTTTGGCTCTCCAATCAGGCTTGCAAAGTCCAGGTCCATTGAAGACAATATCTGATCAAATGTACTTTCCATGAATTCCATGTATTTTGGAGTGTCAACTTCATCAGGTCTTGCCATTTCAGTCGGTTTTACCCCTGGTTTATTGATTATCTTGACATATGAAATGATATCTCCTTTTTTTATCTCTCTTGTCTGTTCTAATTGTTTAGCAGCCCGGATGTGTTGAGGTATAGTTTTTACATATTCTGCAGGAGCTTTGCTAATCATTACGTTGAATGCAAGTTCCACAAGCGGAATCTGTCTTGCTTTTAATTTTTTTGCATATCCTGATATCATATCACCAATCTTTGTTTTAGATTGGGAGAATTCTTGTTCATTTTGTACCTGGGATAGTATTCCAAGTATTTCGTAAAACAGATTTCTGATAAATGGCGGTGTATGTGATTTTTTTCCAGTGAGGCCCTTGACATCAACCTTACCATCTTTTTGCACTCCAAGATAATTTTTCTTTCTCTTACTAAATACAACATAACGATATTCTTTGTCTAAATCTAAATCTACACCAAATTCGCTTTTTGCCCAATCAACTACCTTGTGTACTTGATCTTGAGATGGCGCTTTTAAAAATAAAGAATCAGTATCACCATATAATACATCTATTCCAAAGGATTTACATTTTTCAATTGTTTCTAAAATTGTAAATCTTCCTACTGCTGTAGTCGCCTCAGCAACAGGTAAACAATATAATGGAAATATTTCTGCGCCCATGACACCATAGCTTGCATTCAAAATAACCTTGAGTGCTTGACTTACTACTGTGTACAGTTGTTTTTGATCAGCAGAAAGATTTGGATTTTTTGATAGACTCTTGTAATAATTTACACGCAAATCCCTCAATGAACCAATCAGGGTAGCTGTTAAACCATTTTTCTTGGCACAAACCCAATGTGTTGTGCCTGGTATTGTGTTTGTTTTACATTCATCGTGGGTGCATCTCACTGTCTCATATGATAAATTTCTCACCTTGATTATGCTGGGATACAGACTTGCAAAGTCCATTACAGATACATTGAAATGAATTCCTTCTGTAGGTTCGACTACTAAGCCTCCTCGATATTTTTTGTCTTTTATGACTGCCTCTGTTGATGCAGTTCCAGACTTTTGATCAAGTTCCTCTCTTCGTGGTATCAAATAGTTGTGTTTTCTATGCTCATAATAGAATAGACTTCTAATCCATTGTGATACCCCCATTCTTGATATATCATCAATTGGCATGCGACCAATTCTTGTTATGACAACAAGAAGATTCATCAACAAATCATTGTTAAAACTTGTAAGCTTTTGTGTGATTCTTGAATCATTAAAACAATAATTTGCCAACTCGTAAAGTGATAGATCTTCCAATTCTCCCTCGTATTCTGTCTTGGATTCATCGATTAGTCCTTCACAGATTGTATTTAGTGAAAAATCAGTATACTTGTGGGAAAATGCATAGATTTGAAATGAGCGATTAGAAAATGTCCTGTACAAATCAATGTGCACACCTCTTTTCAGAGTGGCAGAATCACGCATCATTATTAATGGAATTTCTTTTAGAGGAACACCTAGTCGTTCTGCTCTGTTATACATGAAAGGCATATCGAACTCATCTCCGTTGAATGTTATGACAAACGGATAATTTTCCAAAACCTTGAACGCATCTCTTAGCATGTCTGCTTCCTTGTCCTCATCGTAGAAACTTATCTTGACATCCTTTGGAAGATCATCTGTTCCCATTTGTAGGCCCGTACGTTTTAGGACAAATACTGCCTTGTAATCATCACTTGCACAAAATCCAATCGCTGTAATTTTTTTGTCTGCAACTTTGGGGTCTGGAATTCTTCCTGTCTCAGATTCTACTTCGATATCAAAGGTAATTCTTCGTATGTTGGGTACTGGTTGATTGAGAAGGTTTGCCCATTCACTTATGTGATTTTGAAATCCTTGTACGTCTATTATTCCAGTATTTGTTATCTTGTCAAATAACAGTCCCTTTAGTGCAAGCTGTACCTCATCAGGTATCTGATATGAGTATTCTTTGAGTTTGTTCTCGTCTATTGTATAATATCTGCCAACAATTAACGAATTATCATAAAGATAATTTTCATAATATTTTATGTCAGACTCCCATGTCTCCATAGTGTTTCTTATGCTCTTGTCAGTCTGGGTGCCACCAATCGCAAGTGGATCTGTTACTGTAATTTTTGTAACATTAATCATTTTGTCTTTTAGTAAATCTTCTCGTTTGATACTTTCTAGTTTTAGAACATCAGTTCTACTTGACAAAAATTTTAATTCTTCTGGATCTAGTTTTGAATAACAATATGGTTTGTGTCCAGTATTATCAAACCAAATTTTTAGTGTTTGAGATTTTGGTTCATAAAACTTGAGCAAAGCACATTTTTTCAGACCATCATATGCTGCTGAGACCAGTAATGCTGGTGGCATAGTGGTCGTTACTTCTTCTATTGCATTTGACATGATATCATCACTTTGGCGTCAGGTTGGCATTTGGTTCTTCAAGAAGAATCTTTATCCAATGATTTATCCTGTTCTTGTCTAAAACCACTACCTCTAATCCTGCATCTTGTAATAATCCATAATCTGTTTCAGGATAACTCCCAAGACATACTATTTTTTTAATTCCAATTGTAATTGCCATCTTGCTGCATTCCAAACATGTAACAAATGTAGTATACAGAGTAGAGTTTTTGGTACCTGAACCTACCCCAAGTATTGCACAATGCATTATGGCATTTGCTTCTGCGTGATTGCACAAGCATCTGTCAAGGCTCTCCCCTGATGCAACCTTGCCTTCCATTCGAAGTTGACATCTTTTACAACCTCCCTCAAAGCAATTTTTTACTCCCGGGGGTGTTCCGTTATAGCCTGTGGCAATCTGTCTATTTTCTCGTACTATGACTGCACCGACTTGTCTTGTAATACAATTTGATCGTAATTTTGCTAATTCTGCTTGAAGCATGAAATACTCATCCCATGTAGGGCGGTCAAATGATTTACTCACATGGAAACTGTATAATGCTCCAATATAAGATTACAAATTTTTAAAGTGAAAATGAAAGAAAGTAAAGCTCAACTCTTTGTTCCAAACAAGCTTTTTACCCGGATAGTAGCAATTATGAATTAATTGAGCAGTGATTTTGTAGAACACCGGTATATCAAAAAGTCAAGCATAGAGCACAGGGATTATCAAAACAACTTGGCAAGACAAGCAATCGCGGAAAATTGTTTAATTGTGCTTCCAACTGGACTTGGTAAAACTACTGTTGCATTACATGTGATTGCAGAATTTTTGTCAAGAGGAAAAGGGGGTGTCTTGTTCTTGGCTCCAACTCGAGTCTTGGCTCATCAACATTATGAGTTTCTAAAAAATAATTTACTAATTGATGATATCGCTCTTGTTACAGGAGAAGATTTACTTGCAAAACGAAAGAAATTGTGGATAAACAGCATAATTTGTGCAACTCCTGAAATTGTAAAAAACGATCTTGATAGACAGATTGTATCTCCTGACCAGTTTTCACTTGTGGTATTTGACGAAGCTCATAGAACTGTTGGAGATTATGCATATTCTGGAATTGCAGAACGTTTTGCAAATATGAATGTCAGAATAATTGGCATGACTGCTACTTTGCCAAGTGAGAAACAAAAAGCAGAAGAGATGGTGAAAATACTAAAGATTGCAAGCATTGCACAAAGAACAGAAGAGAGTCCTGATGTAAGTCCATATGTTCAGCAAACAGATACACAATGGATTACTGTTGAACTTGGACCGGAGATGAAAGAAATACAGACCTTGATCAAAGCTACTCTGGATTCTAGATATCTTGAACTTAAAAAACTTGGATTAAATCTTTCTGGAAATAGGTCAATGTCTGAACTTTTACGTGTGAGGGAATTTGTTTTAAGACAAAATAGACGAGCTGCCAAGCCACTTTTTACTGCAATACGTCTTATTCATGCATTAAACGTGTTTGAATCTCATGGTGTTACATCTTTTCTTAGATTCTGCGAGAGGACTCAGGAAAAAAAAGGAGTTGGCATCAAAGATTTATTTGAAAATGATATGAACTTTGGAAAAGCAGTAAGGCTTGCAAAACAAGCACAAGAAAAAGGAATCGAGCATTCAAAAATAGAAAAACTAAAAGATGTACTACATGACATCCCGGGAAAGGCACTTGTTTTTACAAGCTATAGAGATTCAGTTGACGTCATACATCAGAAATTAAATGAAATGGGAATACCAGCTGGATTTTTAATTGGAAAAGCTGGCGAGACGGGTCTTAAACAAAAAAAACAGATTGAGACAATACAAAAATTCCGTGATGGACAATACAAGGTGTTAATTGCAACTCGCGTAGGTGAAGAAGGTCTTGATATTTCTGAAGTAAATCTAGTAGTATTTTTCGATAATGTTCCAAGCTCAATTCGTTATGTCCAAAGAAAAGGTCGTACTGGAAGAAAAGATTATGGAAAACTAGTTGTCTTGATTGCTAAAGATACGACTGACGAGACATATTACTGGATAGGAAAACGAAAGGTTACAGCTGCAAAAGGGATGGGTGAAAAAATGAACAAGTTTTTGGAACAGCAAGAAACAACTACAGCAAAAAAAGGTCTAGACTCATTTTTCTAGGTTTACACATTGCCGTTTAATTTTTGATACTGAATAAAACCACAGTTAAATATCATAGAAATCTCACAGACTTTTGATGACTGTCTCAAAGAATATTCTTTTTCTAATTCCTCTTCTCATGATGCCTTCAATCATAGTGCCAATTTATGCTGATAATTCTGGGATTACTGCATCCACCAACAAGAATTCATATCAACTAGGGGACAAGGTAATAATCAGTGGATCTGTCGGGCCAGTTGTAAATGGTATTCCTGTGACCATTATTGTTCGAAGTCCAATGGGAAATGTCTATGATGTAGGACAAGTAAATTTGTTAAATAATTTGTTTGTTCATGATTTTGTATTAAATGATAATTCTGTAGGGGGAACATATGACATCAATATCAAATATGGTACTTCTTCATACCAGTTACAGTTTGTGCTAGACTCTGGAGCATTGAGTACAATTCCGGTACTGGATAATGAAATAAAAATAAGAACAAATGGTACAAACTTGATAAAATACAATAATGTTGTTGTATCATCTACCAATAATACGATACAAATTTCCATGGATACATCACAGATGCCTGGAAATTCTATAAATCAAGAATATCAGATTCCAAAAGCCATAATCGATGCACCTGGAGGAAACATTTTGGTAAAAATTGATGGAGTTCAGATCCTGTGTGCTCAAAGTGAAACTGATACTATGCGCATACTTGATTGCACAATTCCTGCCAATTCTAAAGAAATTGAATTTGTTGGAACAACTGTAATTCCAGAATTTGGTCAATTAGCAGGTCTTGCAATATTTGTATCTCTAACAGCAGTAGTTGTTTTATCAAGGGCTTCTAAAATTCACTTGTAAATACATTATTTTTGTAGATTATCTACCGTGATGTTTCGTATCTTGTCTTTTAACTCTTGAATTCTAGTATGGTATTTTGATATCTCATTTTGTGATAGATAGTTTTCTTTCTCAAATTTTTTCACATGAGATTCACATATCCAGAGAAATTCTAGATCATATGATAACGAATCATGAGAATTGTTCTCTTCAATTGTATTCGGATGCTCTTTTTCAAATTTTATCATTTCAGGTACATGTTCTACATTGTTATAGACTATCTTGAGAAATGAATCCAATTCTTGTCTCAAGGTTTTGTTATCACGAATCTGTTGGGTCCAAACCGGTTTTGTCTTGTCATGGTGTACGAGTTCTTGGTTTGACAGGTCAATGCCAAATGTGCTCAAGACATCGCGGGTTATTTCATCTCGGACATTCTCTGACATTCTTATCAAATCATCTGTGGTATTCCTTAGTTTCATATCTAGAGTTTTAATCATTCTGAGATACCATACTATGTGTAAATATTGTAACAAATTGGTTTAGAGATTGTCCAGTTGACGTAATGAAAAATAAAGAAAAAGATTTGGGATTATGATCTGATGTTGCCAGAATTTCCGCCGTCTACATCGTCATAGTTACACCATTGGTTGACTGAAGCACTGGACTGGAATTCTGGGTCTAGAGTATATGTCCATCCCCAATGTGTTTCAGTAAAACCACTTTGGGTGCTAAAATATGCCGTTGTCCAGTCGTATGGGTTTGGAGCGCCTGTTTGAGTACTATATGTTCCAAGAAGTACATCACTTGTTGTTCCACCATAGTTGAATGTTCCAATGTTTCCGCTAGTTGGATGGATTCCTGGTGCAAATGTTCCATTAAGTATTGCTACATACCCTCCCGTTATGTCTCCGAATGAGGACTCGTTTTGTGTATGTGTTCCCGTACCAGGATCCATTGCGCCTTGTGGTGCTGCAAATATGCCATCAAATTTTTTGATTGCATAAAACGAACCGTCTACAAGCTTCCACACCTTTAGATGTTCATTGAAATGATCAAGTGCCCAATAACTTCCAATTCCAGAGTCTTCATCATTTTGTGCAATGTATGAGATATCCAAAATTTGTTTGGCACCTCTGGAATTTGGTTCTATCAAAAAGCTTTGGCTTGGACAAATGTTTCTCTTCTCATGGAACTCATAATGGTCATTCTTGAATTGTTTTGGCTTGTCATCTCTGTCCGAAAATGCATATGCAACATGATCAATTCCGGCAGGTCCATTAAACGCCATAACAGACAGTGCTAGAATACTAGCTAGTGCAATTGCAGGTATTATTCTACTCATTGAACCGAGTATTGATTTTCTGATATTTAGGCATGATCAATGAATTGTACTAGAAAATTGTTCTACAGGTGATTTCTTGGAAAGTTATGATAAACACTAATTTATTTTGGTTTTTTTCAAAAGATATTTAACATCTAGAATAATCATGATGAAATATGATTACCTACATTCTTGCAACATGTGTACCGGGAAATGAAAAAGAAGTTATTGAAAAAATAAAAGAATTACCACACATTGTTGAAGTAAATGGAATTATGGGCAAGTATGATATTTTTGTCAAGATTCAAGCACCGGATGTAACAAGGGTTGATTTAGCAATAGGAAAAGTAAGAAATGTCCCACACATTACTAGTACTGTATCAATACCGGCAATTTATGGTCAAGGTGGCACAATAGATGATGAAGAAAAATAATCTGACGGTAAACTTTTGATTTTTACAATATTCTCACTAACAAAGATTATCTAGAATGATACTGTAATCAATACATGATAAAAGTAATTGAAGTTGCAGATTCAGAAAGAATTGGAAGAGCGCCTGACAAGACAATTGTATTAATGTCTGGGGGAAAATTTTTGGAGAGAGGCCATGTCGTACAAAATGTCACATTGAATCTATACATTCAAGGAAAGGATACGAAACTTGGACCCTATTCTTTGATCACTGCACTTGTTGAGACAGATAAGGGGATAATAGAAATGACATATGATGAAGGGTATCGTGGTGAAAACTCCATAGAAGAGGCTACTGCATTTCTTACATCACACATAGGCATTTCTGCACTGATACTGAGATCAATTATTCAGCTTGATCAATCCACAAATAAAAATAATTTAATTGTGCTAGAATCAAGTGAACGGGAAGAGGAATTTTATGAAGTTTGAACGAAAACCCATTGCAATTACTCCAACTTGTGCCATGTGTGGAAAACCTGTAAAAGAACACACTTTAGAACAGATGAACTTTTGCACTAGTGAGCGACGCAAGTCCCAAGTAAAAACTAGCAACTCTGTGTGAGCTGCATTGGTTAGATACAATCTAGTTCCTCCAGATACCTACATTCGTGTAAAAAAAAGGATTACAAGGAGATCATCTAATGTCACAATATCCATCATTTCATGAATCAATGTATGATTCATTTGAAATCATATCTTTGAATGGTGCCGTTGCAGTGTATTATTACAAAAATGGTACACTAGTAGTTGAAGGCGATGACAAGAATTCATTTTTTCGTAGCATAGTACATCAAGTTAACAAACTTGTTTCAAGAAAAGACTATCTATAACATTAGTATTTTTTTGCCCAATTTTCAATATCAAAGCCAGGACAATTTCCTGAAAACTCTTTTAGCATTATGACCCGACAAATTTGTTCTTGCAATTCTGAATGTTCTGTAAATTTCTGTCTACAAATTGGACATTTGTCGCTTTTGAACAATGATATTAACGTGTAAGACCGTTTATTGAAATTTTCTCTTATAGATCAAGTTCACTTGCGTTTTGTAGCTTTTCAGTTAATTCCAGATATGTATATGGATCTAGCTGTTTTGCAAAGCCTTTGTCTATATTTATTAGGTATATGGAATGTAGGTGGGCATTTAGAATGTCTTCTGTTTCAATTGGGGGATTTTTGTAAAATCTATCTACCAGTGACTTTATTTTTTGCACTTCTTCGGGTTTTCTATCCTTCGGAGGTTTTAAGAATAATTTTGGAATTGGTAAAATTCCAACAACAGGAGTAGCTAATGCAAACTTGGAACAATGCTTACTATATCTTGCAATCTTGCTTGATATTCTTGCAATGTAATAATCAATTGTATCAAGTGCATGGTCTGGTGGCGTAAACCCTGTTTCTATTTCAAGAATTAGGGTACCATCCCCTTTTGTTGCAAACACATCACAGACCAAAATGTTTGAGAGTTGTTTTTCAATATCTACCGTATACCCATAGGATATCAGATTTGCGGCACATATTATCTCCAATACCGAGTGGTTTATCTTAACTAGGTTTTTTTTATACAACTCAATTAGCCGTTCTCTTACAAAATTTGTCTTGGATTTTATTTCAGGAGTCTGATCACGAGTTAGTTTCTCAGCAACTGTATAGACATCTTCTGTGAATTTTTCTAAATCCAAAATCTACTATTTCAAATCCAGCCCGGGGTTTAAGAGGATACCTAAATCAATTATTGTACTATATTATTTTCATAAATTTTGTAAATCGTGGTTACTGAATCTAAATAAGGCATATTAAGAAAAAGTACTCACGGATCATTGTATCGAATTGGTTTTATTCTAGAACTGCAAGCCAGGTACATGATAAAACAGTTGATGTATTTTCTAGGCAAAAAATGGTGGATAAACAGGAATGTGGTTGGGAAGAAAAAATTAGAACAAATACATTGTGAATCACTCATCATAGATGATGACTGGATTTCTTTTGGATATGTAAGACATGGTGAATCCATGAGAGATTTACTATGAGACACATCTGAAATCTCCGATAAGATAACTTGATAATTTTCACATTTATTTTGCATGGAAAAATCTATAAAATTAGAAGTATGTAACAAATTCATGAATTATTGGCTCTTAAAACAGGAACCATCAGTATATGGTTTTGACAAGCTAGAAAAAGAGAAAAAAACAGTTTGGGATGGGGTTCACAATAACTTGGCTCTAAAACATATGCGCAGTATGAAAAAGGGTGATAAGGCAATATTTTACCACACTGGTGATGAAAGACAGGCAGTTGGAATAGTAGACATAATCACAAATCCTTATCCAAATCCAAAAGAGTCTGACAAACGATTCATAGTATTTGATGTCAGGATATCAAACAAGCTCAAGAGGCCTGTTACTTTGGATGAAATAAAAAACGATGTAAAATTCAAGGATTGGGATCTTGTAAGAAATTCTCGTCTTTCTGCAATGCCCGTGCCAAAGGTGTTGTGGGATGAAATAATAAAAAAATCAAAGAACTAGTTTTTAAAAAGATTTTTTATCAAGGTAAAACACATCATATTTCATGGGAGAACTTACAAGTGAAGACAAATTGGTACTTCTTCAACATGCTATTTCAAAGTATGAGGATGAAAATATTCTACTCGAAAAACTAAAGGCAGTATTACCTCAAAAGGATATTGACCGAGGTATAGCTACACTGATTGGAACACAAAGAGTGAGAAGAATTGGCCCAGACATATTGCAAAATAATGTTAGCCACATTGGCGAACTGCCGGAAATTCCCACACATATCAAGGAAATCATAGATAGTCTATAACCAACCGCTGGTTAGATTTTAGCGAAAAGTATCCTAATGAGTACAATATGGATCTTAATGTTTTGAATGGATGTCGCCACCGAGATAATTTCCGTTTTCATCATATACACAGAAAATTGTAGCATTCTTTGAATCAGGTGCGTCTTTTGATGCATTCTTGGTCATCATGATTGCCTTTTTTATTGCATCTTCTGCAGTATCCATGTCTTCTACTACCCAATGGCCTTTACCTGGATTCTCAAACATTTCTATACCTATGATACGAAATTTTCCATGCGGCGGTTTGAGTTCTGGAAATTCCCTGAACATGTAATTCCATATGAGGTCATGTCATAAAAACAAAACTAGTAGCGTATTGACAAAAATTTGAATTCCTAAAAACTTACAAATAGATGTAATTCAAACCAGTAAACATGACAATAAAAAACATCACGGTTCTAGGATCTGGAATAATGGGGCATGGAATTGCTCAAGTTTCTGCAATGGCCGGATATAATGTAGTTCTTAGAGATATTGAAAAACAATTTTTGGATAAAGCAATGGAAAAAATAAAATGGTCACTTGACAAACTAGTTTCAAAACAAAAAATTACAGAAGATCAGGGAAAAGAAATTTTTGCGAGAATAGTACCAATAGTAGATTTGGCCGAGGCTCTAAAAGACTGTGATCTGATGATTGAGGTAGTTCCAGAAATAATGGATTTAAAGAAAAAAGTCTATGCTGAAGTTGACAAAGTTGCACAACAAAAAACAGTCTTTGCATCAAACACCAGCACTTTGCCTATAACAGAAATTGCAAGTACTACGTCTAGACCAGAAAGATTCATTGGAATCCATTTTTTCAATCCACCCCAATTAATGAAGCTCGTAGAGGTCATTCCAGGTCAAAAGACATCAAAGGATCTAGTGGACATGACAATTAATTTTGTAAAGTCGGTTTCAAAAGAACCGGTTCTATGTAAAAAAGATGTTCCGGGATTTATTGTAAACAGATTATTTATTCCACTAGTACATGAAGCTGCATATGCAATGGATAGAACTGGTGCAACAAAAGAAGAAATTGATTCTGCAGTGAAATTCACATTACATTTCCCGATGGGAATATTTGAACTTGCAGACTTTACTGGCATGGATGTAATTCACAAGGCGACATTAGAAATGTATTCGCGTGACAAAAAAGTAATTAATCCACATCCATTGATTGAAAAATTATACAATGAAAAGAAATTAGGACAAAAAAGCGGCGAAGGGTTTTACAAATATTCTGGAGAACAATACGAAAGAATAACTTTGACAGATGAATTGGCGAAAAAATTTAATCCCATTCAGCTGTTGGGGAATATATTGAACAATGCAGCATGGCTTGTTACAAACCAGGCAAGCGATGTTATTGAAATTGAAAAAGCATTGTCACTTGGAATGGGGCTAAAAAAACCATTATTTGATACTGCAAAAGAATTTAAAATTTCAAATATCGTACAAGAATTACAAAAGCTAGCTAAGGAAAACAAGTTTTATGAACCAGATCAATATTTGGTATCGCTCAAGTAGAATTAATTTTCTCTAAAATTGTATTGACAGCTTCTTTTGGCGATGAGACACCTATTATCAACACACTTTTTCTATAATCTAGATATTGGTCTGCATATTTTTCTGCAACTCCTCCGCTGTTTTTAATTGCAACAATTGGTTTTTTGTACATGTATGCAGCACAAGTCTCAGATAATGTACCAGAACCCCCTCCTATTATGATGACACCATCTGCAGAAAGTGCATTTAGAAAATCTCTTGCAAGACCCATGCCGCTTGGTATTACAATATCACAGTATTCATTTGCAAATGAAGGATCATCTTGAGGGATTATTCCTACTGTCAGACCTCCTGCGTCTTTTGCACCATGAGATGCAGCTTTCATTACCCCGTCTAATCCACCAGTTATTAGAACAGCGCCTGACTTTGCTACCTCGCCTCCTGTTTCATATGCAATTTTTTCAAGTTCTGGAGTTGTGCCGCTCTGATTATTACCTATGATCAAAATTTGTATTTTCTTTGTCAATGTGGTTTGATAAAAAACAGATAATAAAAATTGTATTTTATAAAAATGAAAAGAGAAATAGAGAAAAGATGCCTAAGATGAGGTACTAGTCTCTGTCTTTGGTGTCGCGGTTGTTGAAACTGTGCCTTCTGCTGGTTTTGTTGTAGTTTCTGTTTTCTTCTTTCGTGGTGCACGTGGTTTCTTTACTTTGACTTCAGTAGATGGTTTTACAGTTTTTTGAGCAGTAGAAGATGGTGCTGTTTGTAGTTTTGGTTGTTGCTTTTGTTGTGGATGTTGTCCCTGTGGTCTTTGTCCATTTTGTGGAAGTCTCTGACCGTGAGGTCTTGGTTGACCTTGTTGTGGTCTATTACCTTGATGTTGTTGTTTTTGCGGAGGTCTTTGTCCCTGTTGTGGTCTCTGACCTTGCTGAGGATGTTGTCCTTGCTTTTGTTGTTGTGGTCTGTTACCGTGTTGTGGTTTCTGACCGGGTCTTTGTCCTTGTTGTTGCTTTTGTTGTGGATGTTGTCCCTGTGGTCTTTGTCCATTTTGTGGAGGTCTCTGACCTTGAGGTCTTGGTTGACCTTGTTGTGGTCTATTACCTTGATGTTGTTGTTTTTGCGGAGGTCTTTGTCCCTGTTGTGGTCTCTGACCTTGCTGAGGATGTTGTCCTTGCTTTTGTTGTTGTGGTCTGTTACCGTGTTGTTTATTTCCTGGATTCTGTTTTTGTCCGGGTTTTACATTTTGATTTGATCCTGGAATTGGTCTCATTTTACTCCACAATACACTCATTCTTGCCTTGTAACCTACACCATATTCCAATTCGTCTGGAACTAAAGTTGCAGGATGAACAAATCCTTGACTTCTAATTGCAACGGCTCGTCTCATTGCTACATTTCTAACATAATCCCAATCTTCAGTTCCAAATCCGTCTATTGGACCAGTTAATACTCCATTGTGCATTGAAAACACAAGTGCTGATACTATCGGAATTGCATAGTTGATGCTTGCAGGAGAATTAATTTTCACTGGCATTAAGGGCATGTGATGACTTCCCCTAGTATTTCCTGCAACAAGATGAGGATTGTTAAATGCTGCACCTGCTTCTTCTGTTGCCGGAAAGTCTTTTTGAGTTCTGACTATGCAGATAGGATCATCTTTTCCAACATATGTTCCTGCAATGTTGTGCAATCTATCAGTTGATGCTGCCAATATTGGTTGGTTATCTTTGGTTGATACAGTAGATATCACGTATCGTCCCGGATACATTAAAGCTGCTTCCAAAGTTGGTTTGTCTTGCCACATTTCTAATGTTGCAATTTTGCCCTTTTCTACATCCATTACTGCAATTCTGACACCTTTTGCCAAATTTTGGTTTACAATCAAACCAGTATTTGATAGTGCATCAACAAACATTCTGTAGAATGGATAATTGAATGCGCCAGGTTCAGTCTTGTCTGCTGCGTAAACTGTAAATGCTTCATTTGGTCTTTCATCAAATGTCATTTCTGCAACGCCAGGTCCCATACCCTTTACATTTCCAGAAAATGAATCCTTTAGCAAGTCTTGACCTGCACCGTATAGTCCTTCACTTTTTGCAACTCTGGTTGCAGCTTCAAATGCGCGCCATGCAAGTCCATGAACTTGAGAATTGTTAACACCTTTAGTGTGAGTCATAACAATGTGTATATCATCTCCACAATATCCGATGTAGGAATCAATCAAGAGTCCTTTACCGTCTTTTCTTACTTGTGGCTTTACAAGATTTCTTACGGCGTTTAGTAGACCATCACTTGGTCTTGTATGTCCGCCGATTCCGCCAACATCAGCTTTGATCACTGTTACTGTAATTTTCATTGTACTTTGTGACGGAATAGTTCGATTTATACCATGTGAAAAAATTTGATCTAAATGATCGAGTCAGAAATTAATTCAATTTTTAACTGAAAAAAATTCAAAAAATGAAAATGCTAATAAAGCCCTTCTCAAGTAACATCCAACATGAGCACTGCAGCATCAAGAAAACCTCACTTGAACATGATTGTCGTAGGACACATCGATAACGGAAAATCTACAACCATGGGTCACTTTTTAATGGAACTCGGACTAGTAGATGAAAGAACAATCGCATCACATGCAGCCGAATCCGAGAAGACCGGAAAAGGTGACACTTTCAAATATGCATGGGTCATGGACAATATTAAAGATGAAAGAGAAAGAGGTATTACAATCGATTTAGCATTTCAAAAGTTCGAATCTCCAAAGTACTTCTTCACATTAATAGATGCACCAGGTCACAGAGACTTTATCAAAAACATGATCACAGGTGCTTCAGAAGCAGACTGTGCAGTTCTAGTCTTGTCGGCCAAAGAAGGTGAAACAGATACCGCAACCGCACCAGGTGGACAAGCAAGAGAACACGCTTTCTTACTTAGAACCTTAGGTGTAGGACAACTAGTAGTAGCAATTAACAAGATGGATGACAGCAATTTCTCAGAAGCAGCATACAAAGTAGCAAAAGAAAAGGCAGAGAAATTATTGAAATCAGTAGGTTACAAACTCGATAAAGTAGCAATTATTCCAGTATCAGGTTGGAAGGGAGATAACCTAGTAAAGAAATCTGCAAACATGCCATGGTGGACAGGTAAAACACTATTCGAAGCATTCGATGATTTCACAATGCCTGACAAACCAACCGGAAAACCACTTAGAATCCCAATACAAGACGTATATACCATCACAGGTGTCGGTACAGTCCCAGTAGGACGTGTCGAAACAGGTGTGGCAAAACCAGGCCAAAAGATAGTTGTAATGCCATCAGGAGCCGTAGGTGAAATCAAATCAATTGAAACACACCACACTGAAATGCCATCTGCAGAACCAGGTGACAACATTGGATTCAACTTGAGAGGTATTGAAAAGAAAGATATCCACAGAGGAGATGTAATTGGAGCATCTGACTCACCACCAAACGTGGCAAGAGAATTCAGAGCACAAATCATAGTTATTCACCATCCAACAGCAATTGCACCTGGATACACACCAGTAATGCATGCACACACTGCACAAGTTGCAGCAACCATAGTAGCATTTGAAGCAAAAATCAACCCACAGTCCGGTGCAATTGAAGAAGAAAATCCAAAGTTCTTAAAGGCAGGAGATTCTGCAATCGTCAGAATCAAGCCAGTGAGACCATTATGCATCGAGACATTTGGTGAATTCCCAGAAATGGGCAGATTTGCTCTCAGAGACATGGGCGCAACAATTGCAGCAGGCATCGTCAAAGAGATTACTGAGAAATACACCAAATAGGGACCTGAATGACTCAGACAGCCCGAATTAAATTAACAAGTACCAGTCTTTTAAGACTAGACGGGGTCTGTACTGAAATCAAGGGCATCGGTGAAAAAACAGGTGTCAAAGTAAAAGGTCCAACACCATTACCAGTAAAAACACTCAATGTAGTTACACGAAAGTCACCATGTGGTCAGGGCACTAATACCTATGAGAAATGGGAAATGAGAATCCATAGACGAGTAATTGATCTTGGTGCAGATGATAGAGCAATAAGACAGCTCATGAGAATTAAAATTCCAAACGATGTATATATCGAACTTACTTTGAAATAGTGATAAAAATGTCTGAACCAACTCCAGAAATACAAGCAGAGGAAAAACCAACAAGTTTTAGCGTATTTTATTCTTGCATGCGTTGTGGAACACAAGTATCTCAATCAGAGCTTACAAGATTACCAGAAATAAAATGCATTTGTGGTTTTAGAGTATTTACTAAGGTAAGACCACCAGTAGTAAAAACAATCAAAGCATTTTAGATATCCCTAGTTCCAGTATAACTATGCACACGTTGCATATGAGTTCGCATTTCTTCCATGCTTGAAAAAAACTTGTTACATTCTTTACAATCATAACGTTTGTCACCGTGATGTAACTGCTGGTGCAACATCAGGTATTCTTGCTGTCTAAATTTTGCATCACACATTTCACACTTGAATTTTTTAAAAATATTCATCTATCCCAACTTTGCTTTGTGAGAGTCCCAGCATTCTCTACATAATTGTCCCTCAAGTACCCATTTTTTCTTTGGAGTGTATCTTATCATACCAAGTTTTTTCCCACAAACATGACAATTTGACTTTTGACTCTTGTAGAGTAGATCCTTTTTATCAAAACAAGATTTACACAATAACCCTTCCATGTCCCACTGATATCGTGGTTCCCATAGATCCGGAACATCTTTTTCTATTCCACATGTGACACATTTTTGCCTTAGACTCTGTTCGTAGAACTTTTTCATCTGAGAAACATAACAATCAGCACAGAGTGGACCCTCGATCTTCCATTCGCTCTTTGGTTTACTCTTATGAGCAGACTCTTTTTTGCAAATTGCACAGATTATGGGCTTTCGAGAAAATAGATTCATGATTTTCATATTACTAAATCCATTAAATAGTTATCATAAAGGAAAGGAATTGAGAACCTAGTTCTCAGGGTTTATTGTTGTAGTGCTTCTTCGAGAAGCTGGCCTGCGTTTAACATTCCCTTTTGTTTTGCAATCTGTTCAATTTTTGCATATTGTTCAGCTGTAAAACAAACTGGCATTGAACGGTCTTTCATGAATATTATTAGTCTTTTTGATTTTATATCCTTTTTGCTGATTTACTTTGATCGTCAAGATCGATTTGTATTACCTACTCATTGAACACATACTTGCGTTGACCACGTAATTCAGGACTACTTCCTACACCTACTAGCACAAACTCTTTTTTACCATTCAAGATGTTTTGAGTTGGACTGAGCTTGCTTTCATGAATCTGTTCATATTCTTCAAGTGATACCTTTCGTCTATCCCCTATTTCGGCTTCCAAGTTCATGTTCTTGGCAATTTCCTTGTAGGTATCCATGATGACCCCGCTGAAGACCATCGCACTGCTCCCACTACCGTATGAGCCAAATCCGAATCTTTTACCCTCAAGATCAATGCCTTTTTGGAATTCAAATTCTATGCAACTTCTAAAGCCCATGTAAAGTGAAGCAGTGTAAAGATTTCCCACCATGCTTGATGCAATAAGTGAGCTTGCAAGCTTGGAGTCATATGCTTCTTGGAATTCATCAGTCATTGTAAATCGCTTTGTAAACTCGTGGTCTTTTTGCATAAATTCTTCATCTGCAAGTATGGACTCTATAGTTCCACGTGGATCCTTTGGAACAGGTTCTGTCATTCCCATTTTTTCTACAATTCCCTTCCAACGTGGTAAACTTCTCCACTCGTGTCGTAGTAAATATGTCAAAGCTTTCTTGCCCATGTTGCTATACGGGAGATGCATGTTTACAAAATCAATATAATCAAGAATTGATTCACCTTCTTTGAGTTTTATTATTCCAGTTGAAAGCGCTTTTTCTTTGTATGCCATGAGTGCCTTCTTTACCTGTATCATGTAGAGCAAGTTTGAGTATTGCCCATTCACAATTGGTGTCTCTTTTCCAAATGGCCTGTAGAAATCATATTCATTTTTAATTGAAGTAGATGTAACCTTTGGATCAAAAGTCATCAATCTAGGATTATCGCTTAGAAGCATTGCAACAGCACCTGCACCCTGGGTATATTCACCACTTGAGCCAAGGTCGTATTTTGCAATGTCTGAGACTACAACTATGGCAGATTTACCCTCTGCTTCTCCTGCCCTTATCCAATTGGCATTATCATACAAAGCATAAGAACCACTTACACATGCAAACTTGCATTCAATTCCACCACAGTGTCCAAAAGAATCATTGCCATACACCTGTTCTAACATACCAATAACATAGGAGTTCATTGCTTTTGATTCGTCAAGAGACGATTCTGTTGCAACATACAATCTTCCAACATCTTTTGGCGAGATTTTGTTTCTCTCCATTATTCTCAGACATGCATTTGCAGCCATACATGCAGGATCTTGATTAGTATCTACGATAGCCATTTTTGATACTCCTAGGCCCCGTTGTAGTTTATCAGGATCCATACCACGGGCTTTTGCAAAGTCTCTTGCGTCTACAAACAATTTTGGAATGTAGATGGCAATGTCATCTATCCCTGCGGCCAATAGCTTCAGCTTTTCAATTACAGATATAAGGATTTTGAGAATCGTTTTTGATCTCAAAGATTGATAATTTTTGTCACATTATTGTAATATGTATGAAATCTCTCATGATTTTAGCTTAGATTTGAATAATTCATCAAAGACATCAAAGGGCTGGGCTCCAACAATTTTTGATACGGTCTTGTCTGGAGATATGATGAAAAAGTCAGGCGTTCCAGTCAATCCTAGGTCCTTGGCGTTTGACAGGCTACCCTGAACCGTTGAGATATATCGCGATTCGGACATACACTGGTCAAATTGAGTGGCATTTAGTCCCACGCTATTTGCAAACTTTAACAGATTGCTAGATGAAGCCCACCCGGTATTTTCTCCAGCCCAATTGTTGTATAATGCATCATGATATTCCCAAAATTTACCTTGTTCTTGTGCACAATGTGCAGCATGAGCAGCATTAACCGAATCTTGACCAATTATGACAAAATCTTTGAAAACCATGCGTACTTTTCCAGTATCGATGTAATTCTTAACAATATCAGGCTCGGTAGTGTGATAGAACTGGTTACAGTAAAAGCACTGATAGTCTCCAAATTCAATCATCGTGATTGGTGCATTGTTTGAGCCAAGCACTGGAGAAGTATTTTCTGTAAGTAAACTCATTGCTACTTTTTGAGACGACGTATCATTTTGTAACGCAGTGTTGTCAGAACTGCTCTGTGCATTGTTAGGAATCATGTGGTTAGAAAACCCTTGTCCAAATAATGAAATCACGACTATGATGACCGCAATCACTCCGATCCCAATCCCTATTGACGGGAGATGAATCTTCAAGAATTTAACTAATCTTACAGATTATTTAGTTCTTGTCAAAGGGGCAAGCCAAATAAATGGGATTTCACATTAGAAAATATATGAAAAAGGTTTTTGTTAATGGGTATGGCTCCATCGGTAGTAGAATAACCCAGTTCATATCTGGTGATAAGGACATTGAAGTCGTAGGAGTTGGCAAATATTCTCCTGATGACAAGGTGGCAGATGCAATATCACGAGGACTTCATGTTTATGTGCCAAAAGAAAAAACTGGTAATTTTAAAAACTATAAAATATCTGGAACAATCGAGGACATAATTTCTGAAAGTGATCTAGTGATAGATGCAGCACCTGGCGGCATGGGATATGAAAATAAAAAAACATTGTATGAACCAAAAAATGTTAATGCAATTTTCCAAGGTGGTGAAAAAATTGGTGGGACCGAATCAGTTGCAGAATTGATCTTCAATTCCCGTGTAAACTATGAAAAAGCATTTGATACAAAATATGTTATGCAAGGAAGTTGTAATGTTACAGGCATGGGAAGAATACTTCAACCTCTCAAGGAAAAATATGGAAAAAAGATCAAGCGATTTGATGCAACACTATTGAGAAGATGGGCAGACCTTGAGGATTCAAAGACCGCAGTAAAAGACTCTATTGAATGGACCAGAAAGCCACATCATAATGATGATGTCAAAAGTTACATGGGTACAGATACGCCACTTTTCATTCGTGCTTTCAAGGTTCCAACAAGACAGATGCATGTACACCTAATGGACATTCGTTTTGATGGTCCTGCACCAAATTCACAAGAAATTCTAGAAATATACAAAAATGAATATGGTGTTGCAACATTATATGATGCAAAAGGAACTAAAGATATCAGAGATTATGCCGAATCAATAAAATTTAATTTCAAAGATACAAACATGATTCACATTCATGCAGATGTAATGGAGGTTCAAGATGATACTGTCAAACTGACATACTCTGATGATCAGACTGGAATAGTAGTACCTGAAAATCATCTTTTAATGCAAGCAATGCTATTCAAGCGAAAGAGAGAGGATGCTTTCAAGCACACTGAAGAGTTGTTCCACATGGAAGAAAAGAAAAAACTTTTGCAAGAACATTTTGCAAAGAAGTGAGAATAAGAACATAGTATATGATTATGTGTTGCCAAAAACACTCGTAACCAATGTGAACTTATAAAAGAGACAACCAGAAAATGATACACATACCAATTGTTTGAAATTCAATCAATGCATTTATCGATTAAAATACAGAATTTAAGATCAATACAATGTACGAGATATTTGCATGGAGGTAATTAGCCATGGATAGTGAAATGATTTTAAAAATAATATTACTTGGATTGTTGGTAGCCTTGTCAGCTATTTTTAGCGGGGCTGAAGTAGCACTAATTGCAACAAACAAGGCCAAAGTAAATCAATTATTAAAAGAAAAAGTTAGAGGGTCTGCATCACTTGCCAAATTAAAAGCCAATCCAAACAGAATGCTTGCAACAATAAATCTTGGAACTGTATTGGCAAATGTAGGATCTTCTGCACTTGCTACAGAGATTGCATTAGGTTTGTTTGGAAATGGAGGTCTTGCATTATCAATTGGAATAATGACTTTCATACTTTTGATCTTCGGTGAAAACGCTCCAAAATCATACTGTAATGCAAATCCGGTCAAGGTATCACTATGGATAAGCGGTATTACACTCACTTTTAGTTACATTTTCTATCCGTTTGTGATATTGTTTGAAAAAATCACCCATGTTATACTATGGATATTAAAAAGTCCTTACCATCCACCGCCGATTACAGAACAGGAAATTTACAACGTACTTGAACAAGGGTTGGAAGACAAGGCATTAAAAAAACACGAACATGAACTTGTACACGGAGCCCTCAAGTTTGATGACATAGTAATACGTGCAGTCATGACTCCTAGAACAAAAATGTTCATGCTTCCAGCAAAGATGATTTTATTTGATGCAATGCCCCTAATCAGCAAAAGCGGTTATTCAAGAATTCCATTATACAAAGATACTACAGACCAAATCATCGGCATTTTGCATGTGAGAGATTTACTAAAAAATTTGGAAAGAGATGAAAAAATAATTACATTAGAATCACTTTCCAGAAAACCAATTTTTGTATCACAAGAACAACGAATTAGTAAACTTCTTCGAGAGATGCAAGGTAGACAAACTCACATGGCAATTGTGGTTGATGAGTTTGGAGGTGTAGAAGGCTGTGTTACACTTGAAGATCTGTTAGAGGAAATAGTAGGTGAAATAATGGATGAGACTGATCTGGAAGAACTCAACTTTAAGATGTTGGACAAAAATACCATGCTTGCAAGTGGAGACGTAGAGATTGATACCGTAAATGAAATACTCAAATCAAATATTCCACAAGGAGACGATTATTCTACTCTGAGTGGTTTATTGCATGACAGACTAAAGGATATTCCAAGAACAGGTGATAGACTAGTAATAGAATCAGTCAAGATGACTGTAGAAGAGGTTGTAAATAATCAAGCAACCAGAATAAAGATAGAAAAGATTCCAAATAGCAACTAGGTTCTCGGCGGAATCGCAAACTTGTTTTGCGGATTTTTGTGATAATCCACAGGAATGCTAGAGTCTTTTTGTCGTCCAGTCAATATTCCGACTACGGTTTCATCCTTTTTGATAACGCCTTCACTGATTAATTTTCTCACACCTGCAGGAACAGCGCCTGAAGCCATTTCACAATCAAATCCATTTAGACCTACAAGTGCCATACCATCAAGCATTTCTGCATCAGATACTTGGGTCACAACTCCTTTTGTAAAATCAAGCGCACGTAATCCCTTGAGAATATTAGCAGGCTTTGCAATTTGAATTGCAGTAGCCTTGGTCTTGGGCCTAATTTTATTTTCGTCCATGTATTCATAATATCTTTTGATCAAACCAGTATCTGCTTTTCCACCATTCCATCGCAATTCCGTATTTTCAAATTTGCCATTGTATAAATTGTATAGAGTATTTGCGCCTTCAGAGTTGACAACTGCAAGACGAGGTATTTTCTTTATCCATCCCCATTCATACAACTCTTGAAGTGCTTTGCCACAACTTGATGTGTTTCCCAATGCACCTCCAGGATAAACTATCCAGTCTGGAGGATTCCAATCTAAAAATTCCAAGGCTCTAAAGACAATTGTTTTTTGTCCCTCGATTCTAAATGGATTTACAGAGTTGACCGTATACCCGCCTGCTTGTCCTGCCTGTTTTAGTGAAGCAGACAATGCATCATCAAAATTTCCTTTAATTTCTACAACCTGAGCGCCGAACTGAAATGCTTGACTAAGCTTTCCAGGTGCAACTTCTCCTGCAGGTATGTATACATCACAATCCATATTTTCATTTGCAGCATACATTGCAGCAGATGCAGAAGTGTTTCCAGTTGATGCACATATTATTTTTTTAATTTTAACAAGTTTTGCATGTGTTACAGCGGTTGTCATACCATTGTCTTTGAAAGAACCACTAGGATTGTATCCCTCAGGTTGAAGCCAGAGATTTTGTAGTCCGACATATTGAGATACACGAGACATGTGATACGGTTTTGAAAGCCTACCCTCTGCACCATCTAATGAAACTAAATATTTTGAACATTGATCAATATCTTCAGTATCAATCTGACAAAAATTCAAAAGCTCACGAAAACGCCACACCCCACTTTCATTGAAAATATTGTTAGAGTGATTTCGGCGTTTGTAAAAAACTTCTTTTAACGAGACAGGTGGAACAGAACTATATTTTACGTCAAGCAAGTGACCCTTTTCACATTCAATTCTAGTATCTGTAACAGGATATTGTAAACCGCATGACGGATCTATACATTTTAGATATGCTTGCGACTGCATTATGCAAAATTTAGTTGGTTTGTATTTAAATCTAGAGAATTTGCATTTTAGACAAAAACCTCTGAGACGATGAAAAAACTAAACTATTTTTTCGGGCCAGAGCGCATGTGGAAGTTAATGCAACATTTACACTCTTTTGCAATGCATTCTGTTTCAGATACGTGTCCACAAATACCACATTCACAATGTGTTTGCATATTTCTTCTGAGGATTTATTACATTTAACCAATATGAGGGTTCTTGTATAGTTATACTGACTATTTTTTTGATTTTTTAGGTTTTTCAGCAGATTTTTTTGCAGACTTGGCCTTGTCTTCCAAGTGTTTTGTTTTTGCCTCCTCTGTTTCTTTGCTTTTTTCATCCACTGCCTTCATGACTGCTTGAATCAAACCATCCAAATCACTATCAGAGACTTCAGGCTCTACAGCAGCAGCTATCTGAGTAATTGTATTGGATATGGCAGAGCTTACTTCATCAAAACTCTCTGGATCCTCATATGCCGCATTGTACAATGCTTTGAGCCTTCGTACATCAGAAAGTACCTGATCTGTCAGTGTTAAACGGTATTTTTTACCATTTATTGTGATTTCCTGACTTATCATGCATGGACTCGCCATTATGCTTTCATAAAGTTTTCTGTAAAAAAGAACAATTACTAGTAAACAGTGAACACAATGTTGACCAGAAAAGTTCCAAGTAAGGCAGAACGATATTTTTCCACAGGCGTAAGCATGATCACATCAAGAGGCACAAAAGGTCCAAATGTCATGGCAGCAGAATGGGTCATGCAAATTTCATACAGCCCAGTTTTAATTGCCATCTTTATTCACAGTGGATCTCAGACCATCAAGAACATAGAAAAAACAAAAGAATTTGGAGTAAATGTAGCATCAAAAGATCAAACAACTCATGTAAATGTGGCCGGAGGATATTCAGGATCAGAAATTGACAAGTTGAAAATTAAAAACATTTTTGAAACCAGTGCTCCACAGAAAATCAAAACCCCAATGATTGTGGGTTGTACAGTAAATGCAGAATGCAAGCTAGTCAAAAAAGAAAAAATCGGTGATCATGTCATGATAATAGGAAAAGTTGTTCACATTGAACATGATGAAACAAAAAGTCCTCTGATATATCACAAGGGGCGATACTTCAAGTTGGATTCCACAGTAGAACAAGATAGAAAAGAGGTTAAAGTGAGTAAAGAAACATTAGACTTTTTTACAAATCTTGCACAAGGAAAATTTGTGTTAAAATGTGCTGGAGTTCTAGTGTGGTCTAAAAACAAAATCATGGTCACCAAATTGCAAAATACCAGATTTGAGACTATACCTTTCATTACACCTCAAGCAGGTGAGAATCAACGTGATCACCTCATCAGATTCTTAAACAAGACAGGACTTGATATCCAAGTAGACTCTGAACCCATAATGAAAAGACTTGTTTTAAAAAATGCAAATAAAGTCCAGAGAATAAATTTGGTATTATTTAATGGACATGTCAAAAAAGCAGTACCAAATACAACTTGGAAACAAAAACACCAAGATGTTATTGCAAGATTAACTTAGATTGTGATATAGTCCAGTGCTACAGCATCAGCTAACAATGATGCATGTCTAGAATTTACAATATACCCATTTTTAATATCAGTTGTTGGAACCCACCTGTTTGTGGAACTATAGTGTCGTTTTTCCTTCATTTCTTTTTCAATATCATGTAAATCACATTCTCCTTCCTCTATCTGCTGTGTGTTGATGTGTTTTATAGTGATTAGAATTTTTTTTACCTTTACCCTAACACCGAATCTCCAGATGTGGTCTGAAGTATCGTCTTCGACTTCGAGCAACTTGAGTTTTATTTCCTTTGTGCCAAGCGCATCTCGGCTAACCAAACTACGTTCATCGACAAAATCCTCAAAACTCATTATCTTGTGTTTACAATATCACATTAAAGAAGTATTCGATCTAAGTGCCTTTGGTTTTTTAATAAAAGGCATTACACATGATTCTAACTTTAATGGTTGCCTCTTCCCTTCATGCATAGCATAAGTATCGCCATCATACGTACAAATAAAATCAGTTATAGGATATTTTTCATCCCAAATTTTAAAAAACTCTCGAAGCTCACGATGTTCGTATTTTCCAGTACCAATCCTTTTCTTTGATGAAAATTTGAATGCAACAATCATTTTTCTTGTCTGATATAGCTCAAAGGTGTGGATCCACTTCAGACAACGCTGAATTTGATCAAATGGTACTCTTAGAGTTGTATTTGTGCCAGATTTTGCCTCAATTGTATATATCACATTCTCCCTAGTACTTACTGCAAGTATATCCGGCAATCCCACACTAGGAGACCCCAACCTAAAGGCCTTCCAGCCATCAATGGCATTAAATCTCTTGACCAGAGTATCTTCCCAGTTGTAGCCTCGCTGTCTTCTAGTTCTTGCTACACGTTGATTAGTTGTTTGAGTGTTTTTTTTACGGAACATAGTTTTGCGATTGTGAAATTCAGGTGGCTCTACAGATGTCATTTGTTTTCAATTTTATGAAATAAATTTAACGATATAGACTAGGTGGTAATTATACTAACACCTTGGCACATACTTTTTGTTAACACATCCTCTACAGAAAATCATTTTACAACAATAATCGGAATTTGTGCCTTAGCATTAATATGCCATGATTACAATAACAAAACCATGTCGTCAAGTGATAACCAGATAACATACTTGAAATACAAAGAGTATGGCGATCTACTCAAAGTTATCCTATATTCATCCCAATCAGTTCTGGGTGCTGTACCGTTGATTTACCACTTGAATCATAATGGACGGAACATTATTTTTATACAAACCGGCACAATTGGAGGAAACGTAATCCATTACCTGGTAGCAAATGGTCCACCCACAAAGAAATTCATCGAATTAAAACGACTTACTGGAGATTATAGTTTTGTCGAAAAAATTGGAACTGATGGCATGTCACTTTATATTCCAATTTTAGAGCTAGAAAAATCAAATCTAAAATTCGAATAAATAATCTTTAATTTCATACAGTCTTGAAAATAAACTTTGGACTCTTGTCATAACCACATTTTTCAAGAATTAAATTTTGATCATGTTTTGGAGGCAAGTTGTCTAGCAGAGTTCCAAACACACGAATATTTCCTTCAAACTCTGCAATACAAAAATACTTTTCATCCTTGCTAGACACTTCAACAACTTTTGCGTTCTTTGATACGGGTTTCCACATTACATCTCCAAGACATTTGTTACAAAACTCACTTGTAGGCCATACAAAATGTTGACACTTTGTACAATAGCTGCACATAAAGTTGTTATTTTGCAATTCATCTTCAAATCTGGTCATGATTCTAACACCAATACAGTGGATGATGTAGAACCTGCAGACATGTTATGAACAAGACCTGTTTTTGCATCACATACTTGCCTTTTCCCAGCCTTGCCGCTTAGTTGTTGATATACCTCCACAACCTGGGCAATTCCGGTTGCACCCAACGGATGACCTGCCCCAATCAAACCACCTCGCGGGTTTACCTTGTTGTTATTTGTATCATATAATTCTCTGACAAATTTTGATCCTTGCCCCTTCTGACACAATCCCATGTCTTCTAGTTCAATGATTTCACATATACTAAATGCATCATGAAGTTCAACTACATCAATATCGCCAGCAGTTTTGTTTGACATACGATAAGCATCATCAACTGCACTCTTTGTTGATTCCATAGATGCCAAGTCATCGTTCTTTGTAAAACTTGCAGAAATAGTCTTCTGACCAATTCCAGAAATCCAGACAGGATTGTCAGTGAACTGTTTTGCTCTATCTTCAGAACACACTAGTACAGATGCTGCACCATCACATGGTATAGAACAATCAAGTAATCGCAAATTTCCAGTGAGATTTTTAGAGTTCATTACATCATCAAATGAAAACGATTTTTCAAAATATGCATATGGATTGTCTAATGCATTTTTGTGATTTTTAACAGACACATATGCTAAATCTTCAAGAGTAGTACCATATTTTCTCATATGCGCACTTGTAAACATGGATGACCAAAAAATTGGATGCTGATATTCACCACGTGACATGTCCCAATTCAGAACAAGGCCCGGATTGTCTGCCTTGTCAGCCCCTGTAACAAGTGCAACATCTGCAAGCCCAGAGGAAACATAAGCATATGCTGAAACCAGAGAGTTTGTACCTGAATTACACAGACTTTCAACAGAATGTGATATTTTGGGCTTTATTCCAGATAGTTCAGATATTATATTTGCAAGATAATTACGATTTGCATTTGTAGATGCAAGTACAACATCAACATCATCTTGTTCTAAATTCTTTGTATTTTCAAAAATTGATCTAATGGATGACATCATTAGTGATTCCAAAGGCTTTTCACTCTTGTTAAACTTTGTAATACCTGCAGCAACAATTGCTACTTTTTTCATTTCATATCACTTGCAAGAGTTTTGACAAGAAGTTCAAATGATTCTTTTACGCTTTCAACAGGATTGAATTGAAGTATTGGTAAATTCACGCCAGATTCAATAAATTGTGCTGTCTTTTGTCGTATATCTTCAGGCGTTCCACATATTGCTAAAGAATTAACCATATCATCAGTCACAAATACATGATTACCACTTAGACCTTTTTTCTGATACTCTTCAAATATTGCATCAGTCTCCTTTTTGAATCCATTTGATGCTAGAAATTGTCTGTAAATTGCTCCAACTGAAACATAAAATGCAATTGTTTGCTTGGCGCGAATAATTGCTTTTTCTGGATCATTTGAAATGCATGTTATTAATTGACACGCAACATCAATTTTTCTTTTAGATTGCATCTTTTCAATTGTTGTTTTTAATTCATGTAAGGGTCGCAGGTAAAAAATCACACCATCGGCAATTTCCCAAGTCAGTTCCACCATCTTGTGGTTTATTGCTGCAAGATAAATTGGAATTCCAGTTCTTTTAGGTTTGATTAAAAGACCAAAGTTTTTCAAATGAAAAAATTTACCATCATATGATACTTTTTTCCCAGACATGACAAGACGAACAATGTCCACATACTCTCGCATTCTTTGTAGTGATTTTGTAAATTCCGCGCCATGCCAATCTTCAACAATCAGTTTGCTACTAGTGCCAAGCCCTAACATGAATCTCCCACGTGATATAACATCAAGTGTCACAGCAGACATGGCTGTCAATGCAGGACTACGAGAATAGATGTTGATGATAGATGAACCTAACTTGGGCTTGTTTGTAATACTTGCTACCTGTGATAAAATGGAACAGCAATCCATTCCCCATGTTTCAGGGATCCAGATAGAATCAGCAGAATAATTATTCAACACTTTTGTACAGTCAAGAATCTCTTCAACTGACAAGAGAGAGCCTAGACTAAACCCAAGTCTCATCATATTCACTTGGAAAAAATGAATTTTTCATATTTATTGGTTTGAATAAAAGCCTCACATTCTTCCATGTCCTTGTAAGAGTCAATGGATTTCCAAAAAACATTATTATATTTTACAGCGTGTAATTTTCCAGATTTTGCAAAAAGTGGAAATGTAGTATTTTCCAGATTACCATTTTTTGGCAGATGTTTCAGAATATCTTTGTTTAGATAATAGATGCCAGCATTCATCCAATAACTAGACATCTCAGGCTTTTCTTCAAATCGTTCTACTTTTGTTTCATTCAGATGAACTATTCCAAATGATGTGCGAAGTGGTATCACTGCAACAGAGTTGGAATGAATTTTCAATTTTCGTAAATCCATATTTGTCAAAATATCACCATTTGTAACAAAAAAATCATCATTATCAATATGCTTACTTGCTTTTCTTATTGCACCTGCAGTACCCAAAGGAGTTGTTTCAATAGAATATTCCAGATTTACTCCAAGATTTTTGTTTTCTAAATGTTTTATCACTTGATCTGCCTTGTAACCAGCACATACTATGATGTCTTTAATACCGAATTTTTTAAAATAACGTATTTGCCATTCAATAATTGGATAATTGCAAACTGGTATCAAAGGTTTTGGTAGATAATCTGTCAAGGGTTTGAGTCGTTTACCAAATCCTCCAGAGAGTAGTATTGCTTTCATAGATAAGGAATTTTTCAATTTGAATTAAAAGATTTGGAAAATTTCATACTCGACATTCTGACAAGTTCAAGTATTGTCAAGATGTTTTTTCTCAGTAAGATAATAGTGTAATTCAGTATAACACTCTACGCAATAATCCATATCAGCAGTATGCTCGCAGTCATATACCTTACTTACATCCTGACCACATTTGGAACAATTCACCATACTAATTAATGGCATAACCTTGTCTTTGAGTATTTCTTTGAATGTAGACAGAGTTCAGAAAATCAACTGGTAAATCTATGATTTTCGTATTTTAATTGCGCCCAAGATGGCAATTATGATACCTATGCCTAAAACAGCGCCCATTTCACGTATGCCACGAGCATCTTGTGATTGACCACCTTGCATTGCAAGTATTATTCCAGTGCCTGCAAGTATTAGAGCACCGCCGATTATTATCAACACACCTAGTTTTTTGGACGGTTCTTTTCTAGTCATGAAAAATGAAGCTATAAGCATTACAGATGGAATTATTCCAAAAATTGACCCTCTGACAGATACATCCATGGGAAGAAACCCCATTTTATTGCCATTAGCCACAATTACGTCTGCACCATAAATACAAAGCATCACTATGGATATTACAGACATTACAATTGCAATCTTTAGTTTCATACCTAGGCGTTTTTTTTACAACTAATAAACCTTAGATCAAAAAACCCTGCCAGATCTCTCAAGACATCAGTGAAACATTTTGATGATATTAAAGAGAACGTCTCCATACACAAGTTGGATAACAAATCCACCAAAAATATAGATCATGTATGGAATTCCAGGTGTAACCCAAGTATCAGAAGACGAACAAAATTCTTCAGTATCGGCATTCTTTAGTGTAAAGTCCAACTTGCGCAAATTTCCATCTCTTCTTTCAATAGAAAAACTAAATTTCGGATTTTTTGATCGATATCCTATAAACATGGCAATTATCTTGCTTTTCCTAGTTTCAGTCCCAAAACCCCTGAAAATATCCTCGTGTCGCAATACGGAGAAGATATTACGTGTTACATTTGCTAGAACAGGAATTATGGAAAGTAGCACAGCATTAATCAGTGTAGTAAAGGGGTGAACTTGGGAAATTGAAAATGTTGATTCTGGAGCAAGTGCAGCAAGAACAATTAATGCAAAAGCATCTGCACCACCAAAAAAACCAATACGCCAAACAAATAGTACAACAGGCGCAATTATTAATGAAATTCCAATGGTAGTAAGAGAATCAAGCACATTAGGTGTAAAAAACAAAAGAAGTGCAGCTAGACCACCAAAGATCATCCATATTCTATCATCTATCTCTCTCTTTTTGATATCAGTATAGGACGCAATCCCTAGCATCAATAATGCCAATACAATTCGAATACTAGTCACATCAACAGACATTGTTAACGATGAGAAATTCACACTAGTCAATAAATCAAGATTTCTCAAATTTATTTACTGATATACCTAATTATTTGGAATCATTTCTTGACAATAATTACGCTTGAAAAAATCAATCATTTGACAGATAGAATAAAAAATAAACAAAAATACTATTTAGTATTATTTTGTGACATATCGAATCATTTTATAAATTAGAATCATAGTTAAAATCTCTTTGACGATTTGATAACACTATCATCAATTTTACATGTAACCATACCATCAGTCTACCAAATCAAACACGTGTTCTACACATGCAGAATATGTCATAAACAAACTTAATTTCCTCAGATGATCAAACTAGAATTTGCATTCATGATAAAATGATTCTCTGTAAGAACAATTTTCAATATATAGTATAATCATGAATCTGAAGATGTGATAGATTCTCAAAAAGATGTCTGGTACTCCTATTTGCGTTTGTTTGTTTTATACAAACAATTGCTCATATCACTGTATGATTCTACATCACTATGATGAATTCCCTCTCACTAACCACAGAAAATAAAACAATTGTCAACAGCATTAGACAAAAAGGCGATGGCAGAAGATCAATCTACTTATATACAAATAACAATAAAACCCGATCTACAATGCCCCTCAGTTTAGAACTCAATTCAGGTCAAACTGAGAACATTTCAGTGCTCAAAACAGACAAAACTATCACATCATGTCATATTTTTACACATTATTTCGATCATAAATCTTCTAATTTCAGGAGTGTTTTGTCTTGAATACTGAAGAAGATCTATTTGCAACATTGAAGTATTTTGGTCTAGAAGGTGATGATGCCAAAATCTATCTAGGCTTACTTCGAACAGGAGAGGTCACAGTTGGAAGCCTTTCTGCAAAATTAGATGTTGATAGAGGCAAGGCATACAGAGCGCTTACAAAATTACGAAATCTAGGATTGATTACAACTACATTATCAAATCCTACAATTTGTAAATCAGTAAATCCAGAAGAAGCATTCAAAGGAATCATTCAGAAAAAACAAGATGAAATTACAACCATGGAAAAACTATCAAAACAGGTTGTTGCAAGTCTTGAAGAATTAAAACGTCCAACTCCAGACAATTCCATGTCATCATTTTCAATCATACAAGGTAGATCAAACATTTATGCAAGAATTGGAAAACTAGTAAACGAAGCAAGCGATGTGGTATACGTAGTTAGCACAGTAGAAGACATCATGAGGATGTATCACACCGCAATTCCTGAAAAGATAAAAGATTGTATCAAAAAGGGTGGTGAGGTTAGAATAATCACAGAAGTTGAAAACAAACAAGCAGTCAGTTTGGTACAAAAACTCGGAGCTACAGAAACAAGAGTAGGAAAACTACCATCCAAGGGAAGAATGGTTGCTGAAAAAGACAAACAGATTGTAATGTCAGGCTCAATGAAAGGTACCATGGATCTAAATGATGATGCAGATTCCATAGTTCACACAAACTCTACAGAAATTGTAAACAACATATTTAGCCTATGTGAACATTTATGGAAAAAATCAAAACCCATTGAAGTTGTATATCAATCTGCATAAGTTTTCCAAATTCACCAGTTTTAAAAATTCAAATTTCGTTCAGATTAATCACACACCATCTTATATCATGTTTTAAAGTATTTTCATCAGTATTGAGGACCATACTTGTAATTTTAATAATAATTTCCAGTATTGGAATAATGAAATCATATGCTGATAGTGATTACACTTTTGGAGTTAGAGTGTTGCCCCAAAAATTAATAGAAAGCTCTGATGGCATATTGCAAGTCTATGCTTTGCATAGTGCCCATGTCTACCCACAAAAAATTGACAACATGGTATTTTCTTCGACAGATTCTTCGGTCATACAGATAATTGGTGTAGAAAGCAGTGATGGTTTCATTACAAATATCAAATTAAAAACAATAGGGCAAGGTAATGCAAAAATTGAGATTGGTGCACCAGGTTTTGTATCACAAGAAGTTCCAATAACCGTTTACGGAAATCAAAATTACCCAGTCAAATTATTAGTACAATCAACACCTCCAATTCTTTCAATGAATGGTCCCAATACAGGATATTTTACAGCCGAACTGATAAACAACAATGGCTCACCTGCTACTGCAAAAAATGATGTCCTGGTCAATTTAGATGCAGCCGATAGCAGAATTGCAATGTTAGCAGACACACATCTTTTGATAAAAGCAGGAGAATATTATGGAATAGAAAAATTTGAAGCAACCCAGGTTGGAGTTACACAAATATTTGCATCCGCAGATTCACTTCAACCTTCAAGTGCAAAGGTTACTGTTAATCAAACAGGATCTCCAGAAATACATTTGTATGCATATCCCAAAAAGATCAACAACTACCAGTCTTCCACATCATATGCCATTGCACAATTGACAGATGCAAATGGAATTCCTACACCAGCAAGTGAAGACATTGTAATTCCAGTAAGCATCAATGATCCAAATGCAATTTTAACAAATACAAGCCCAGTGATACAAAATGTTGAATCAAACGCACCAATAATAATAAAGAAAGGATCCTATTGGGGATACACAGACATTGCAGTAAGTGCAGGAACAAATGGAACTTACAATGTTTTATCATCAACACCAAACGGATATGTCAACTCAGGACCAAGTAAGATAACCACATTTACTGCTAAATTTTATGATGACAAATCAGCTCGACTTGATATTTTACCAATACTGGCAACAGGAAAAGATGAGCTGATCGGAGTATTACATTTGGAAGACAAGAGTGGAAATCCAATAATTGCAAGCCATGACATGCAAATAGAAATTGATTCATCTGATGCAAAATCACTTGCAGTTGATGATGTGATATTAAACAAAGGATCAGGTGCTGCCCCTGTATTTGCTAAAGTGGGTACAACCCTTCCTATTTCGATATCACTACATGTTGTAACATACAATGATCAGACTGTCAATCCAATAATTTCATTGCCAGCCAGCAATTCACTAAATGCATTGTCTTTGGTACCAAAGATATTAAGCAACACAAACTTTCCAATTGCAGTATATCAAACAGATTCTACAGGCATTCCGGTTGACTTTGCAAACGATTCTGCTTTGGATGTAATACCTAATGATTACGTCTCAGTCCAACCAGTCATAATTCACAGAGGAGACATGGTTATTCTAGCAAATGCCACTTCTTTAAAAACTGGCACTTCGACGATCAATGTACTCTCAAACAATAATCAAACGGCAATTGCGCTACAAGCATTTAGCAACTTGCCCTCTCAAGTAGTTTTAGATTATCAAAATCCAATTCTTATGAATATGAATAATACCATAGTGGCACAGATTTTAGATTCTAGCGCAAAGCCAGTATTTGCTCAAAAAGACATCATGTTAAAATTAATTTCAAGTAACAAAGATGTTTTGACACTTCCAGAAAACATTACAATTGCAAAAGGACAATATTATGTACCATTAGACATAACTCCCAATTCCACTGGAACATCACAAGTATCCATATTCGCAGATGATATGCCACTTGCCACGTACAAAATTACTGCTGACAAGTTTTCCCCCACATTAAGCATAATGGCACCTAACTCCGTCTTGCCTGGAGAATCATTAATCGCAAATGTAACTGCATTAGACCATGGTAGTCCATTAAAGAATATGAAAATACATTGGAAAGTTGGGGGAGCTATTATTCAAAATAGTGATTCTATAACAAACCAAAATGGTACAGCAAATATTGTTTTATTGGTAAATTCCAACAGTAGTACCATAAATCTAAATGCCAACGCAACCGGTTTAGGATACATTCCAGCTCATGCAAGTAAGATGATAAATGTCAACGGAACAGATGAAAATATTTCAGAGTCCAATTCAACTACTGGAAAACCGTCAACACTTGGAAAAGTTCAGGCAGATTTGAAAACATTCAAGGTAGGGGGAATTGATACATTACCAATAATGGTTCTTGGCACTATTGCAATAAGCGGCGTTTTAATCAAGAGAAAAAGTCTGCTATCATTTAAGAAAACACCGTCTCGCATAAACATGCAATCAAAATAGAACTGATAAAATATACCGATGTTTAAATTTTGAAAAACAATGTGTTCCCATAATTAAATCAAACACAAGTCTGTTCAATGCGAACATACTAGAAAATATCATTTCAAAGTTTTAATTAATATTTATGAAGTTAGATATTTGTATAAACAAATACTTTACCTCAGGAGAATTTTAAATGAAGAATAAACTCCTGGCAGACTTGCGAGACATAGTATACGATAAAATAAAAAATCATAATAAAAGAGAATCTATACTTTTTTCCCCTTCTACCTTGGGAAAGGATCTCAATCACTGTACCATTGAGGAGATTTTACCACACTTGCTTGTATATTCATCAATGGCCACAATTGAAAGCAAGGAAAAAGTTTGGGTGGCAACGTCTATGCTAATACGCTTTCTTGCAACACATACCAACAATTTGGTAGCAATAGAGAACGATATGCCAGTTGGAATGATTGGAAGTAGAGAAGTTTTGCAAGGCATGTATTCAAATCCAACTCATGATTTCTTTGCAGAACAAGCAGTGAACAGCATAATGAACAAAAGTTTAGAGATGGTGTCAGCAAAAATGCGAGTATATGATTTACTGAAAAAAATGAATGACACTAGAAGAGATTTTGCCTTGGTCCAAACAACAGATGGAGAGTTTTCAACAATATCTGCAAGAAGATTATTAGAGGTTGGAATACTATGTGACACAAGAATCAAGATTGCAGACATGCCTTCAAAAAAAGTGATTACATTTCAAAAAGAAGACAACATAGGTTTCATCATAGGTGAAATGTTAAGAAATAACACAGATATCGTAATCTTGGAGAAGACACCATTATTTGTCACCCCACAAACAATATTTGAAAAAATATCGGAATTAAATTATCTTGATGACATAGATGATTTTCTAGAATACAAGGCAAATACATTGAATTTGAAAACTGGTCGTATAATATCTGACAATATTACAGTACCTGAAATGTGTAAGATAATGTTAGGAATGAAAAATGCATTCATCATGACACAAAATAACGTGTTGACGCCATGGGACTTGATTACTACACTAGCATAGGAGATTGAAGGTATGACCCAAAGAATGCAAGCAAAGGAAGACTCGATAAAACAACTACGTAGTCATCTTGAACATCTAACAAATGAACTTAGCAAAACCACAGAGTATATCCAATTATTAGAGCTACAAGACGGATTAAAGACAAAAAAAGACGATCTGAGTCTTGAACCCGAACAAGAGATCAGCGATTTGCTTCAAAAACAAAATACCATATCACATGAAATCATCCTAGTCAAAAAAAGAATTCAAAAGCTAAGTGCAAAAACCATACTCAAGATAGAGTTGTTGATACTACCAGTAGTAGTGATCTTGTTATTTTTTGTGGCAGCAAACTATGCAATTCCATCAGCAGACATAGGTTCAACCATAAAAACTCGATATGTGACAGAAAATCTTCAAGGAAGTACTATTGATGACTTTATGTATTGGGACATCAGTAATCAAACACCATTGGTTGTGACTATAGAAAACAATGCAAAAGTAACAGATCAAAAAATCCAGTCAATAGAAAATGCCATAACATCAACAGGGACAATCACTGGTGATAGTTCCCAACTATATCATTCAGATTCTGGAACTAGCAAATATTTCACAGGATGGCAAGGCGCACTAGAAACTACACAGGTCACAAAGCACAACATTCCAGAAAAATTTAACGTCATCCAGTCTTCTAACGGAGAAGGTCAAATAGTGATAACACTTTCCAAGATCAAGGATCGTGACGGATATTATGGAACCACAAGAACAATAGTAAATGGCAACCAAATATTGAAGGCATTCATCACAATATATGATGCAGACAAGTTAACAGATGCTCAGATAGGATCAATAGTAAGACATGAATTCGGACATGCATTAGGTTTACCACTTACTAATAATACCGCAGACCTCATGCATGAATCAATTACTACAGATCACCCATACATATCAGAGTGTGATATTAATGCACTACAAAAGTTATACAATGGAGTAAAACCATCAGACAACTTTTGTGACAATACATAAAAAAAATTATCCGTCACATAGATTTTGACATCTTAGAACAACTTAGAATGTTCGTCCCTTTTGCAGCTGACACAACACATCAAAATATGCTTTAATCTGAGCATGTGATGGATTGAGTTCTTTAATTGCAGAGATATCCACATTTAGTTTTTCTAGTTTTTGATAAATCTCCTTGTCTTCCAGTGTATCTATCAAGGCTTGTAAATGAAATGGTTTTTTCATTATCTCAGTTATTTGTTTTAGACTTTTGATAGATTCAAAAAAAGTTTCTTGAACAAAACCCGAGGCAAATATTATCCTCTGATGTGAGTTCATTTCCAAGATCTCTTTTGCTGTTTCAAGCCCATTTTTTAATGGCATTTGATAATCCAAGATAACTGCATCAAACGGAGAGTAATTATCATCAGATTTTTTATTATTTTCAGACTCTATACGGTAAATTTTAACACATTCATCCCCATTCTTTGAAACAGTTACCTTGTGACCATTATCTTCCAACATGTCCTTGTATTGATCCAAGAGATCCTTTTCATCTTCAGCTATCAAAACATGCATAGACATAACAAAAACGTCTTACATATATCTAATTTACCGTAGCTCGTTTGTTTTAAACAGACATAGACTAATCTAAAACCCTGAGAAAATACATGTAAGACTGAGGGCGGGCCTATCATCCCCACAGAAACGCCAAGTTCTCAGTTCTTGCTTTTTCCAAGAAAAAGGACCAAATTGGAACCTTTTTTGTAAACGATATTGCAGCTTGTTATATGAGCAAGAAAGAGAATAAAATAACAGGATTGGACACACAAAAGTATGCATTAATTGCATGTATTATCATAGCAGGTAGTCTTTCAGCTCATCTATCATATGCAATAACTAGCATAGACATTGGTTGGGGAAGTAGAGGAATAGGAGTAAACCCCACTACAAACAAGATATACGTTACAGGTTCAGTCACAGGCGTTCTAGACGCAATTGATGGCTTTACAAACAAGGTTGCAGACCATATTTCACTCAGTCAAGGATCAATACTTCCAGATACAGGCACAGCACGAGTTGATGTAAATCCCACTACAAATACCATATACGTAACAGATAGGTTGGGGGGACATGTCGTCGTCATAAACGGAAACACTGACAAGGTAGTTGCAACAGTACCAGTAGAAAATAATCCGTGGGGCGTTACAGTCAATCCATCCACCAATCAAGTTTATGTTACAAACTTGCTTTCAAATTCAGTTTCAGTAATAGACGGTAAGACAAACAGTCTAGTTACAAATATTCACGTACAAAGTGGCCCATGGGGAATTGTTTCAAATCCAACAACCAACCGTATCTATGTAGCAAACAGTCTCTCAAATTCAGTTTCAGTCATTGATGGTTCTAGTAATAGAATAATCGATACAATACATACCAATGGTGGTCCCTGGGGAATTGCTGCCAATCCTGTCACCAACATGATATACGTAAGTCATTGGGGAGCAGGTGTAGTTTCAGTGATAAATGGAACTGATGATAACATAATAACAGACATACCAACCAATGCAGGATCATGGGGAATAGTAACAAATCCATTGACAAACAAGATCTTCCAGACAAATGAACAGACAGGAGAAATTTTCGAGATTGATGGAAATACAAATACAGTCATAAATAAATTCAATTCAGGCATTGCAGCTCAATACCTTGCAATAAACCCCATAGCAAACAAACTCTATGTTTCAAGTCTATTTTCAAATAATCTTGAAGTAATTGATGTTCCTGCGATAAATATTGACCAAAACTCCCAGCTAAATGACACTAGTCAATTGCCAAGCTATGCAAATATGACCAGTCCAATCAAGATTACACCAAAACAACTTGCCAACCTGATTGGAAACAATACTAATCTGAACATGACCCCAAAACAGCTATCAGAGATGATGGATAATAATACTAGTCTGAACATGAGTCCAGAACAGTTATCTAAGATACTAGGAAATGACTCTGCGTTATCAAAATATCTTAACAGTACTACGCTGCAAGATTCTGAAATGAACATGACTTCAGAAGAGTTGTCAGAGATGATGGGCAATAATACTAGTCTGAACATGAGTCCAGAACAGTTATCCAAGATTTTAGGAGACAATGCCACACTTGATCTAGATCCTGCCAAATTACAAGGATTTTTGGATAACAAGACAATGGAGAATTTTAATGCCAGCCTAGCATTTTCTCCTGAAGAATTGGCAAACTTAACCAAATCTCTGAACAGTATTAATGAAAATAATTTTACAGATCTTAACCAGACTGACTTTAACAGTACCCTCTTGCATGTGATATGCATTGTCAAGTCAGGTGAGTTGAGTAAGCTTTTTGACAGTATGGCAATACCACTATCAAGCTGTCAAATCAAAGAATAGATTTTCAGAATTAATAGAATAGAAAGCTCATCGCATCCAAACAATCACGTCTTTTTAAACTATGTATGCATAGTTTCTGGATGGATGATAAATTTTACAATCATTCATTGTAGATGATCACATGAGCCACGATGATGAAAAAACACAGATTCAGTTAAATGTCATAACCAATATACTTGAGAAAGAATTATTTTCTGCAGGATTATTTGCAGACTTTGATTTAGTCCAGTTACAAACATTGACTATGATTGAAAAATGTTTACCCATAATTGCACTCTATGAACAAATCATAAAAAAATTATCACTCAAAGAAATAAAAAAACAACGTGGATTTGACAAAGTACTTTTTAGTCTTGTAAATTTCCATTATAATTCAAAAGAATACTCTAAAGCATTAGAACTAGTAGATCTTATACTACTAGCCATTCCAAGCAATTACAAGATTCAATATAGCAAAGGAAAATTGCATGAACTTGTCGAGCAGCCAGAAAAAGCACTAGAATGCTATGAAGCAGCACTGAAGATAAAACCAGATCATGTATCTGCGTTATACAACAAGAGTGTACTTGATGCAAGATTTAGAAAACAAAATGAAGCAATAACATCATTAGATAGACTAATTATGTTGGATCCAAAAAACTTGACAGCATACTACGACAAGGCAATCATATTGTTTGAAAAGAATAATTTCAAAGGGGCAATTGTATGTTTTGACAAGGTACTTGATGTAAATTCCAAACATGTTGAAGCATTACATCACAAAGGAATCGCACTTGAATCGTTATTACAATACCCCGAGGCACTAGAGTGCTATGAAGCAGTATTAAGGATAAAACCAGACCATGTATCTGTGTTATACCATGAAAAAATATTGTGTGACAAGATCTGTTACACAAATTGTTTACCTAGATTATTGGACAAGATAGCCAGAATAAATCCCAGACATGTTTTGGCTCAATACAACAAGGGAGTGTTGCATCTCAAGATAGAGCAGTATGAAAAAGCAATTGCATGTTTTGACAAGGTACTTGATGTAAATCCCAGACACTTGTCCACATTATACAACAAAGGAATTGCATTGGAGGAATTGTCAATGTTTGAAGAGGCATTGAAGTATTACGAATCAGTATTGAGTATCAAACCAGACCATGTATCTGCATTATACAACAAGAGTGTACTTGATGCAAGAACTGGAAGGTATGATCAGGCAATAACAGCATTAGACAGATTGGTCATGATAAATCCCAGACATGTTTTGGCTCAATACAACAAGGGAGTGTTGCATCTCAAGATAGAGCAGTATGAAAAAGCAATTGCATGTTTTGACAAGGTACTTGATGTAAATCCCAGACATGTTGAAGCATTACATCACAAAGGAATCGCACTTGAAACATTGCCACAATATTCCGAAGCGTTAGAGTATTATGAAGCAGTATTGAAGATAAAACCAGACCATGTATCTGTATTACATGATAAGAAAATATTATGTGATAAAATATGTCACACCATCTGCTCATCCAAATTGTTAGATAGAATAATGGAAGTAAATCCTAGACATGTTTTGGCATTATTTGACAAGAGTGTATTGCTACTTGAGATGAATCAATTCAAAGAGGCAATTACATACTTGAACAAGGTTCTGGAGATAAATCCAATGCACCTATCCACATTATACAACAAAGGAATTGCATTGGAGGAATTGTCAATGTTTGAAGAGGCATTGAAGTATTACGAATCAGTATTGAGTATCAAACCAGACCATGTATCTGCATTATACAACAAGAGTGTACTTGATGCAAGAACTGGAAGGTATGATCAGGCAATAACAGCATTAGACAGATTGGTCATGATAAATCCCAGACATGTTTTGGCTCAATACAACAAGGGAGTGTTGCATCTCAAGATAGAGCAGTATGAAAAAGCAATTGCATGTTTTGACAAGGTACTTGATGTAAATCCCAGACACTTGTCCACATTATACAACAAAGGAATTGCATTGGAGGAATTGTCAATGTTTGAAGAGGCATTGAAGTATTACGAATCAGTATTGAGTATCAAACCAGACCATGTATCTGCATTATACAACAAGAGTGTACTTGATGCAAGAACTGGAAGGTATGATCAGGCAATAACAGCATTAGACAGATTGGTCATGATAAATCCCAGACATGTTTTGGCATTATTTGACAAGAGTGTATTGCTACTTGAGATGAATCAATTCAAAGAGGCAATTACATACTTGAACAAGGTTCTGGAGATAAATCCAATGCACCTATCCGCATTATACAACAAAGGAATTGCACTAGAGGAATTGTCAATGTTTGAAGAGGCATTGAAGTATTACGAATCAGTATTGAGTATCAAACCAGACCATGTATCTGCATCATCTCACAGAAAATCATTATTTGAAAAATTAGGATCATATAGTAAAGGTATGACACTATTTGAAACAGGCCAGTTTAGAGAAGCAATTACGTGTTTTAACAACATACTAGATTCCCATCCAAGATACATGCCTGCACTATATAGCAAAGGAATTGCATCAGAATCAATTTCAGATTTGGAGGAAGCTCTAACATGTTATCAATCCATAATAAATCAAAATTCACAATATCGAGAAGTAGTCTTGCAAGCAGGAAGAATTTTGGCATCATTGGAAAGACATGATGAAGCCATAAAGTACTATGATCTAGTTTTAAAATTAAATCCAAATAATACTAGTGCATTATATTACAAATCGTTTAGTACGTTAAAACAAGGAAATGAAAAAGAACTGATACCATTGATCAAACACATGATTTCTCTAGATTCTAGATATGTGACATTTTTACAAAACGAAATAGAGTTTGAAAAATACCTAAAAGCATAACATATAAAAATTTGATTTGACATAATGCAAATACCAAGTTGTCTAATTCAAACACACACATTTCTAAATAATGAGAATCAGATAAAATCATGTGACTCTAAGAATATTGATAGCAGAAGATTACAAGGATTTGGCAGACTCGTACAAAATGGCATTAGAGGGAAGAGGTCACGAAGTTACCATAACTGGAAACGGCATCGAATGTCAAAGAGCATACAAACAATATACAAAACAGTTAGACGGTCAGATAAAACAATATTTTGATGTAGTCATACTTGATCAAAATATGCCTGGAATGGACGGAATTGAGACTGCAAAAGAGATACAAAAAATAAATTCAAAACAAAGAATACTTTTCATAACAGGGTACGGAATTGAGGTAATACAAAAACTCAAACAATTAACAAGCAATGCATCAGTTATGAATAAACCATTTACAGTTGAAGCATTACTTGCAGAAGTTGAAGGATGGCCAGTTTCAAAATTACGTGAAATGTTAAAAAAAGGATTCAAAGAATGGGACGGGCACACCGGAACATCAGTACCAGTTGGTCCAAGCAGAGCAGGTTAAATTAAAGAATATTGGATATTATCAATTCGTTTACTCTGAACATACAAGATACTAAATCAGTTTGACGTTTGTTAAAACTATTGAAAGACTGGTCGTTGAGAATACTGGTTGCAGAAGATTACAAGGATTTGGCAGACTCGTACAAAATGGCATTAGAAGAAAGGGGACATTTGGTAATAACTACTAGAGATGGTATTGAATGCCTACAAACGTACAATGATTATGTAAAACAAGGCGTAGATGATGGAGAAAAACCATATTTTGATGTGATAATCCTAGACCAAAACATGCCTGGAATGGACGGGATCGATGTTGCAAAAGAGATACAAAAAATAAATCACAAACAAAGAATAATTTTCATTACAGGGTATGGTAATAGTCTAATAAAAAAACTCAGACAGCTAAGTGAGACAGTTGAAGTTATGAATAAACCATTTACACTACAGGCACTAATCACACAAATTGAAGGATGGCCAATTTATCTATGGCGAGAAAAAGCTAAACAAGGATTCAAGGATTGGGACGGATACGAAGGAACATCGGTACCAGTTGGTCCAAGCAGAACAGGCTAAGATGAAAACGTTGACTGGATGTAGATGTGACATACATGAGGACATACAAATTGATTTGCAAGTATCAAACAAACAATAGTTCAGTTGTGACAGAATACCTAGTTCTAGGAGATTGGTAACTTTGCAGGATCATAAGACAAGCACTAGTTTGAGAATAGGAATATCTGTAGCAATGATAATAATGATGCTAGGTCTTGCACTAGCCCTTAATGCATTTACAACATATACAATTACAAATCAGATGAAGATATTATCAGATTTGAACATACCAATAAGCCAAGGAGTAACACGAATTTATGCAATACAGCAAATGGAGCAACATAGTATTGATGACATGATATCATATCAAAAAACATCTAGTAAAGTAAACTATGAGATTTCCAAAAATCAGTTCGAGTCATATAATCAAGAATCCAGTGATGAAATCAAAAAAATCAAGGATCTTACAAATGCATTTCTAAATGATGGATTAGACTATCAAACTACAGAGAATCTTTCAACACTTAGTACAAGCCTCAACGAAATAGAGTCCATTCATTTTCAATACGTAGAGAAGGCAGATCAGATTTTTGAGACATATAAAAGCAATACAAATGACTTGGGTGCTTCAGTAACAGGTTTGCAGACCCAACAAAATCAAATTAATTTAAAGATAATCCTGCTAAATGACGAGATTCAGAAATTAACAGACAGTCTTAATGCAGGAGTTGAAGAGGACAAGCAAAAAGCATTCACTTGGCAAATGATAATCATAACTTCGGCAGGAATCATGTCTTTGGCCTTGGGATATTTCCTTAATTTGATAAACAGAGATTTGGTACGAGAGGTAATTAGAAAAACCAGATCATTGCAAAAAGCAAACAGGGAACTAGAAAAAATGAATATTTTAAAAGATGATTTCATAAACATAGCATCACATGAGTTAAAGAGTCCACTTCATCCAATATACGGCTTTGTTGAGCTTGCACAAAATGGAGATATTGGAAAAGATGAGGCGCTTGCGGGCATATCAAAACAAGCACGCCAGTTGGAAGAAGTAGCTAATAGAATTTTAGACATTAGCAGAATAGAGAATGGATCATTATACTTGTCATATGAAAAGTTTAACCTCAGCGACATGGTATCTGAGATAATTTCATCACATGCACTAAATCTAGATACAGTAAAAATTGAAACAAATCTTGAGAAAGGAATAAGCGTAGAAGCAGATAGAGTCAGAATTGGACAGGTGGTTCGTAATTTGCTAAACAATGCGTTAAAGTTTACTGAAAGCGGCATCATACAGATTACCGTACAACATAATCTACAGAAAAATTTGGTTGAAGTTACCATAAAAGACAATGGTCCAGGGATACACTCTGAAGTCTTTCCAAAATTGTTCAACAAATTCATAACAAAAAGTCCCAAGTCAGAATCTTGGAAGGGTAATGGACTAGGATTGTATCTCAGTAGAGAAATAATAAATGCTCATGGAGGACATATTTTTGCATACAACAATAAAGATGCAGGAGCTACATTCAAGTTTACAATTCCAATCATGCGACATCTAAATGCCATCGAATTGCATGAGAAAATAATGAATTAAGTATGTTCAGAGTGAACACACTAATCTTAATCAAACAAATCAATCAAATCAAACAAGACAACAAAATGGGATTACATATTTTGGCAGCAGATGACAACGAATTTGCAGGATTGCAATATAAAAAAGTCTTTGAAAAACATCAACATAATATCACCATAGCAAAAGATGGAGAAGCATGTGTTGAGGCATACAAGAAGAAAATTGGCGAAAGTAAATCTGATGCAGATCCATTCAATGTCGTTTTGCTTGATTTTGTCATGCCAAAGAAGAATGGAGTACGTGTAGCAAAAGAGATTTTGGAATTACGACCACACCAAAAGATACTGTTTGTCTCAGCCTTTGGAAACGGTATTTTAGATGATGCGGCAGTATTTCTAAAAGACGATGTAGAAATAATTCAAAAACCATTTTCCCTAGAGTTTTTGGTCAACAAGATCGAAAGTACTCATGCACTAAAAAACATGCGTTAAAAGACCTAATTTCTTCCATTTTGGACACAATTAATGAAAAAAATTGCAGAGCGTTTTATCTATAGAAAATCAGTATTTATCCATAATTGACTGATAACATAACACTCGATCTTCCTCATGCCATGATTCAAGGCATCAACAAGGCATGTAAAAAAGAGGGTTGTACAGACCAAGAATTTATCAGAACTGCAATATCCAAGATGCTTTTTGAACAATTCAAGCCTGCGCCAGAATCAAGTACTCTATTTACAAAAGAGATGAGCCTTGGATCAAATGAAAAGTTAGGTGAACCAGGTTATGAAATACCACTGGAGAGAATAATTGCAGTACGATACACACTTGATGATGGAAAGATAATTCACATAATGCGTGGAAAAAAATCGTGTTAAATTCCACACATGATTATTTTTTGCCTACTTAGATAGTGTAATTATTATTTACTTGATATTTTGGTGCTATGTTTTTTGGTAATCGCACTGTAAAAATAGTTGGAGGTGATTTTACTGTTAGCGTACCCCCATGTTGTTCTACTATGTTTTTGCATATTGATAATCCAAGACCTGTACCTGTTTGTTTGGTGGTAAACAATGGATCAAATATCTTTGATTGGATTTCAGATGGAATTCCAGGTCCAGTATCTTCAAATTCAATCTGGATATTATAACCCAAATCCATTACGCGTATCTTTATTTCGCCCTTGTCATCCATGGCCTGTACCGCATTATTTATCAAATTAGAAAATACAGCTTCAAGTTTTCTTGAATCGCAGTTTATTGCCACATCATTATATGGTTTTAATATTAAGACTTCTGGCGGCAACAACGTATTACCAATTGCTCCATCAATCATTGAAAGTAAAGACGTTTGCTGTAACAAGAGGTCTGATCTTTTTACAAAGTTCAAGACATCATCTATTTGATGAGTCATTCGCTGAATTGCTCTATCAAATCTTCCAAAATGCGGTAATTTTTCTTCAATACGCATGTTTGGCTTTGCTCTCATTATATCCATAGTATTTTTGACAACAGATAACGGATTTCGTAAATCATGTGCAAGTCTTGCAGCCAACTCTCCAATGACTGTAAATTTTTCAGCTTTTATCAAATCCTGAGTCTTTTCATCCACTTGTTTTGCAAGAAAATCTCGTTGCATTGATAGTTCTTTTTCTTTTGAAAGTACCGTATCTAGTTTAGATTTTAAATCTCTAGTCATTTGATCATAGTGAAATTTCTGCTTTTCAAGTTCTAGATTAGACCTAATCAATTCATCATTTTTCTTATTTAAAGATGCACTGATATCAAGTAAAAATCCTACTTTATCTTGTAAATCATGATTAATTGTAGATAATTCTTTGATCTTTTCCATTGATTCGTTTGCAATATTCGTTAAACGCTGCTCCTTTTCCTGAAGTTCATGCCTTGTTGCATCAAGCTCTTTGAAGGCTTTCCCTGTCAAGGTACTCAGATCTTCTAATAGCGTCTTTTGTGGCTCTGGTGGAGATTGAGACAATCCAATTTTTAATCAAGTATCAGATACATTAACCCTTATGGTTGTTTATTTCAAACAAACACATCCATACAATAACAACCAATTGTTTCAAGGCGCAGTTCAGGATGAAATAGATGACATTAGTTAATTCCAGTAAGTTGATCGCATAATTAGAATAAAACTAGATAATTTACGATATGACCACAGTCAGCGTTTCAAAAGCACCCAAACATGTTACACGCATAATATTTGCTACAAATCAGAATTGTAAAAAATCCCATCAATAATGAAAATCAATTAATCGATAATATTTTTGGTGAATTGTAAATTTTTCGATACAAAATTACAAATCCAAGAAATTCTAACTGTTCTACAAGAAGTATTACATCCAAGTTGACCAACCAGCCACCCATCATGTCATTCATTATTGCATAAGTCATTGAGATTATTTGATCCGCATAGCTGAGATTAGATATATTAAAAAAAGTATTTCCTTGTTGGACAGATGTAATTGCGTGAATATCACTTGGACTCATTTTACTTACATCATAATTTGAAAATATCATATCAGATACCAAATGTTTTTCATCAGAGTATATTGTATTTCCCCTTTCAATCCACACAAGAGTACTTGTAAAATATGTAATTAAAACAAGAGAAAGTACAATGGCAATTTTACCTGATTTTCCTTTTATTGTCTTTGTCATCTGTCTTAAAAACAAGTTACCAAAACGTCCAAGTTTTTGTTTGTGTGCTAGAAATATCAATACAAACATGAGTGAAGAAACAAGACCTAGACTTCCAATCCAATGAGATGAAAAATATGCATAAAAAACCATCCTTATAGGTAGAAAGATGCCAGTAACCACTCCAAACACAATTAATTTTTCTTTAATGTCAGGCAGCTTGCCCCTCATTGCCTATCATTCCCAAAATAAATTTGGCAAGGTTTGATATTTGTCTATCTATGAAATGATTTGTTGTTTATCGACAAACAATCACGAAAACCAATAGAATTAACAATGATCGCATCTTTCCAGTACTAGAGATTTTGAAATGAATACTTTACAAATACTAGAAAATTAGATAGTTTTTTCAAATTTTTTGAGATTTGATGCTACTGTCAGTGCTCCAGATTGCAAATTAAATCTGACCCATCGACCAAAATTCTCACCGGTATCTTCAGAAACAAGCGGTATACCATTTTCTTTTAAAATCTTTTTCAAATATACAATATTTCGATGTCCCACATTAAACAAGCTAGTTTCAGATTCATGCTCAAATATGGCTGCCCCCCCTGCCATCTTTGCTTTTATTTTCTTAGGATCTGCACCTTTTTGTATCATGCCATTTATCATGTATGAGAGTGCCTCATCAGCATATTTCCCAATGTCTTTTTGTGCAAGAGATTGTAAACCATCAGATTTTTGAGGCAACATCACATGTGCCATGCTTGCAACATGAGATGTAAGATCAAAAAGACATATTGCAACACATGAGCCAACAAAAGTTTTCAGTTCACATTCTTTGTCAGTGATTATTTCCAAACCTCCCATTTTTATCTCAATTACACGTTTCATTAGAAAAATCAACCTCACATCATGAATTTTTTTATTTCAGAAGGGTTTTGAAGCAAAAGCATGTGAATTGTAATATCAGACGTTACACCATGAAACTCCACATGTGAGACAACCAATGTATCAAATTCATTTCCAAAATCAGAGACTACTGCTTCTAATAATGTTCTAAAGAATTCAACAGCATATCCAGGCACTGATGAGCATATTTTGTAACCAGTATCTTGAGATATTGCATTAGTTATAGATGCAGCAAGTATATTTCCAATTTCAGATATTGATGACATGGTAAGTCCTTCCGATTCATTATGAATTGATCTTCCAAGCAGTTGTGATGCCAATATTTTTGATTTATTTTCCGGCAGATACAACAATGCTCCCATATGGAGATCTCCATCACACTTGACATATACTGCAGACATGACATTCAGCTCTTCAAGATTTGAGAGTATGACATCTAAATTCACAATTGGGATCTCTTGTGTTTTTTTTAGAAGATACATTATTGGCTCTCCCAACATAATTGTCAGTGCAGGAATTGTTTTTTGAACAATGAAAGAATCAAGAACCGAGTTTAATTTTTGTAGGTCAGTGTAGCTAGTGTTCAATTTCTACAATGCACCAGTCATCAGACAAGAAAACAATACATAGCATACGTGAAAAACCATGACCATCATCACTATTTCGACCTGATAACCTTGCTCATCACCATGGCTACATTAGATCTATCAAATGGTTTTATCACATAGTCTCTTGCACCTGATCTTATCGCATCTTGTACGATATGCTTTTGCTCAACTGATGTAACCATTATCACCTTGGCTTTGGGATTAAATTGGATGATTGTTTTGAGAGCCTGGATTCCATCTGCTTTTGGCATGTTTACATCCATTGTAACAATGTCAGGCCTGAATTGTTTGTATGCCTCAACTGCTGCAATGCCATCGCCTGCCTCGTATATTTGAGATACCAATCCGTGGGATACCAATATGTCTTTTAGTACAACTCTCATAAATGATGCATCATCTACAATCAATACTTTGACTGTACTAGTTGTAGACATGTTATGTCTCCATATGGCATATTTTTACAGAATTTGTAGACTTTAGAAACGATGCATGTTCAATCATAACACGTATTGTTTTATGTAAACACCTAAATGACATTAATCTTATTTTTTGCGAATATGTGTAATATTGATACGCTTGTTCAATTCGATCACACAGAAATAAAATGTGTGAAACTAGAATTATCCAGCACTTTTAATTTCCAACTTGTAACATTTTTTGATAAATTCGCTCTCTTACCATCAACGGGTTAAATAATTTCTGGCATCGCCTCCCAAACATAGTCTCATCCATTCCCAATACCAAATAACCAGAATCTTTCAAACCCTTGTAAAACTTTGTCAAGATTAATTCTTGCGCTTCTTTTTCATAGTATATCAATACATTTCTACAAAAAATAACATCAAATGATTGCATAGGGTCAGATAAAATATCACCTACTTTGAAAGTCACCATATCCTTGACAGATTGGACAACCTCATATTCCACATCCTGTCCATTATTAGATATTTTTTGAAAATTATTTTTTATAACATCAGGTGGTAAACTCTCAACACTTTTCCTAGAATATCTACCACGTTCTGCAAACTGGATTGCAGTCTTGTTAACATCATTTCCAATAACTTTTACATCAAGATTCATTATTTTTCCAAGTATTTGATTGAACATAATTGCAATGGAATATGGTTCTTCACCAGAAGCACAACCTGCACTCCATATTCTTATTTTTTTATTTTCACCCAGATTAGACAATATTTGTGGAAGTATGGATAATTGAAATCTATCAAATACTGCAGAGTCTCTAAAAAAATTTGTTACATTTATCGATAGCGATAAAAATATTTCTTCAAATTCTTTACGATCATTTTTTAGAACATGTGCATATTGAGAATATTCAGATATGTTCAACATCCTCATCCGCCTGTCAAGTCTTCTTTTTATAAATGCGGGTTTGTATCTGGCAAGATCTAGACCATAACCTGCAGAAATCTTGTTAAATTCATTCATCACTTCAGCATTCAGGGTTAAACCATTCAGACTCAATTTCTTCCACCCTCATTTTCATAAATCGTATTATAGTCAGCATTTAATCCCAATGTAGAATAATTGTCAAGCTTAGTTACGCCGACATCACCTTTTAGGATTCAGTAACTTTTTGGCATTATCATAATCCTGAATTATCAGCATATGTAATAACAAACCACTATCCTTACCAGTAAATTCAACTTCTGTTACCATATCACTTGTAGGACATACAAACTCTGATGCATGAGGCTCCAACAATGCAGCAAGTGATGTCATTGCAAAATCAGGAGTAGAGAGTTCAACTTTTAATCCAGTGTGGTCAGCCAATGCATTAAAAAAAGAACCAGACATGATATTTCCTACTTCGGATATTGCAGATTTTGACAGATCATCAAGTGAGTCTATTTTATCAATACACATTAGCTTTGCCGCAATCACTTTTGCACTTTGCTCAGGAATTGTATATAGAATTCCTAACCGAATATCACCACCTCCATGTAAAAATACAGAACATGCAACTATTTCCTTGACAACTTTATCCATGTCACCTATTTTGGAAATTTCTACATGTGTTTGTTTTACTACATGAGTAATAGACTCTCCAAGAAGTGTTGCTAATGCTACAGATGTTTTTTGTGTAATATAGGAATCAAGAACACCTTCAAGAACACTCAATTCAATTTTATTTAAAATATTGCTTGTCATTTTTATATTCCTACACTAACAAGGACGGTTCAAGGATTAATGCAACTTTGCCATCAGGTAAAATAGTAGCATCTGAAAAAGCATTTGCAGAGTTTGACAATCCAGTAAGACGTTTTATCACAACTTCTTGTTCTCGTTCAAGTGAATCTACAATCAAACCATAAGACTTTCCATCCTTGTCTACTACTACAATGTTTACTTGTTGATTTTTTTCATCTACTGCAGAATCAAGTCCTAGTATTTCAGAAACATGAATTATTGGAACAACCTTGTCTCGTAGTGTTATCATTTCATGTCCATGAACATTTTTTATTTCATTTTTATTCACAGTAATTGTAGTGGATATGCTTGAAAGCGGCAGTATGTATTTTTGATCAGATATGTTAACTAGAAGGCCTCCAATTATGGCCAGACTCATCGGTATCGTCAATACAATTCTAGTACCTTGTCCTTTTTTTGTCACAATCTTTACTTGTCCTCCCACATTTTTCACCTGCGTCATGACTACATCCATTCCAACGCCTCTGCCAGAAATATCAGTGACTGCCTTTGCAGTAGAAAGCCCAGGAGTTCCAACCAGCCCAACAATTTCCTCATCAGACATGTGTACAAGCTCTTCTGATGTTACAATTCGTTTTTCTAATGCTTTGGATTTTATAGCCTCAAGATCAATCCCATTTCCATCATCTTCTACTTGAATTTCCACTCTATCTCCCAGCCTATTTGCACCAAGTCTTATGGTACCAGTTTCTGGTTTTCCTTTTTCTCTTCTTTCAGACGGGGTTTCAAGGCCATGGTCTACAGCATTTCTGAGCATGTGCAAAAGGGGATCAGTAATTGCATCCAATACAGTACGATCAAGTTCAATGCCAGAATCTTCTACCTCAAGTTTTACTTCTTTACCAAGTGAAGTTGATACATCTCGTATCATACGTGAAAATCTATTGAAGACTTGATCAATTGGAACTAGTCTTATCTTCATTGTTTGATATTGGATATCAGTTATCAGTCTTCCAAGAGTCATTAGGATCTCTCTACCATCATCAGAATCATGCATGTGTATTATTTGCTCCAATCTCATTTTTGATATCATCATCTCTCCCACCAAATTCACAAGGGCGTCAAGATCTTGCATCCGTACTCTAACTGTAGGGGATTTTACTTGTAATGCCAACGTAGTATCAGATTCATCAGCATTTTGTTTGAATTCTGAAGGGTTCTTTACACAATGTAGAAACTCTTCCAGATCAATTTTTTTTGTTTCATCATGTATCAATTGTTTCAATATATCAATTCCATAAAATATTACATTACCAAGTTCCGGTGTTATTGTTTCCTCGCCTTTTCTGAATTTATCAAAAATTTCTTCTATCGTTATACAGATTTCACGAATCTGATCATAGCCCATAGTAGCAGCCATTCCTTTGATGGTATGAGCAGACCTGAACAATACGTCCACATGTTCTTTGACATTAGGTTCTTCTTCAAATTTTAAGAGATGTTGATTTAAACTCTCAACGTGTTCTAGTGCTTCTTGCACAAACATCTCTCGATATTTACTATTCTCAGACATTTTGTTTTATCACCTTGATAATTTCGTGTGCCAAATCATCCGCATCAACCATTTTATCAACGGCATGCAAATCATTAGCGGCTTTTGCCATGCCAAATACTATAGAAGATGATTCATTTTGAGCCAGTGTAAAACCACTTCGTTTTTTTATCATTTTCATACCGAATGCGCCATCTTGTCCCATGCCAGACAACAGCACACCCACAGTATTTGCACCAAACACTTCAGATGCAGAGACCATTGTCATATTTACTGCAGGTCTTACACCAAATCGTTTTGGGCCATGATCTAGACTGATTTGTTTAGATGGGGACACCATCATATGAACATCGCCTGGAGCAAGTAATGCAGTTCCTTCCATTATTTTATCGCCTTCTGTAGCCTCTTTTACTTTTAATTTGGAGACAGCCCCAAGTCTTTGTGCAAAAGTTGAGATGAATTCTTTATTCATGTGCTGTACAATCAAAAACCCGGCATGAATGTCACTTGGAATATCTTTGAGTATGTGTGATATTATACGAGGTGCGCCAGTAGATGCACCTATTACAACAACTGTTGAAGCCACACCTTCAGTCACGACATTTTTGTTTTTAGATGGTTTTAGTTTTGAAATTGCCCTAGGAGTCAAAACATCCCTGTTAGAGCGAGATGCAATCTCTATTTTTGACAACAATATGCCTTTGAGTTTATCAACTATGTTTGGTTCACCATGCGGTATTGAAATAAAATCAACTGCACCAAGTTCTAATGAATCTAAAATTAATTTTGCATTAGAGGGATTATAATTACTGACAACAATGATTCGTAGATTTTTTTCTGGCCAAAGGTTTACGTTTTCAATAAAAGACAATCCATCCATGTTTGGCATTTCCATATCTAAAAGAATGATATCAGGTGAGAGATTCCGTAGTTTTCTTAATGCATCAAGTCCATCACGTGCAGTTTCTATTACTTTGATATGATGTTCAGAGGATAGCAAATCACTTAGAAGGGATATCATATAAGAAGAGTCATTTACTATCATGACGTTTATCTGATTTTTCTCAGATGTAGCCATCATCGCTATTTCGACCTGATAACCTTACTCATCACCATGGCTACATTAGATCTATCAAATGGTTTTATCACATAGTCTCTTGCACCTGATCTTATTGCATCTTGTACGATATGTTTTTGCTCAACTGATGTAACCATTATCACCTTGGCTTTTGGATTAAATTGGATGATTGTTTTGAGAGCCTGGATTCCATCTGCCTTGGGCATGTTTACATCCATTGTAACAATGTCAGGCCTGAATTGTTTGTAGGCCTCAACTGCTGCAATGCCATCGCCTGCCTCGTATATTTGAGATACCAATCCGTGGGATACCAATATGTCTTTTAGTACAACTCTCATAAATGATGCATCATCTACAATCAATACTTTGACTGTACTAGTTGTAGACATGTTATGTCTCCAGTACAGAGAAAGTATCTTCCAAGAGTTTTTCCATGTCCAAGATCACAACCAGTCTATTTGAAATTTTGGCTACGCCCTTGACATATCCAAGCGATTCAAGACCACCTGTAAGACTAGTATCAACTTCTTTGGATGTAATTCTCATGACTTGATCAACTTCATCGATTAAAAGACCAGTAAGTTTTCCTCCAACATCAGCTACAAGAATACGCGCTTTTGGACTTGTGGTTCCGTCACTTGAAAAACCAAGTTTTTCTTTTACATCTATTACTGGGACAATCATTCCTCTCAAATTCATAACACCTCTGACATAGCTCTTTGCATTAGGTACCTTGGTGATAGATTCCAATGGTCGTATCTCTCGAACTTGTTCTATCAACACCCCATACTCTTCTTTTTTATGTAACTTGGAGTCAAGTAAACTGAATACCACTATTTGCAGAGTTCCTTCAACTATGGTTTCACTCATCATACAAATACCTCTTCTTTGATTGCACCTGTGTTTCTTGTTTTAGAATTTTGATCTTCGGGAAGTTTGAATACTGCAGTAATCTTTGTTAAATCATCTGCCATGACTGCCATTTTTTGCACTGATGCTGCAATCTCTTGTGTTCCAGCAGTTTGCTGTTCAGTAGCAGCAGACGCTTCCTCAGTTGCAGAAGCATTTTGTTCAGAGACTGCTGCAATTTCAGAAGCAGCCTTTGACAATTGCTCTATTTCACCAACTTGAATCTGAGAGATATTTGCTACATCCAATACATTTACTGATACTTCAGTTACTTTGGAAGCAATCTCATTAAGTGCCTTTAATGCCTTGTCGATGACAAGTCTGCCTTCAGATACTTCCTTGGTACCTCCCTCTATGCTCAGTACAGTAGCCCTGGCATCCTCTTGTATCTGTTTTATCAAGCCATCTATCTCTTCAGATGATTTAGCAGAACCTTCTGCAAGTCTTTTGACTTCATCAGCTACTACTGCAAATCCTCTTCCAGCCTCACCTGCTCGTGCAGCCTCTATTGCAGCATTTAGTGCAAGTAAATTAGTCTGGTCTGCAATTTTTCTTATCACGTCAACGACTGCCGTGATTTCTCCACTTCGTTCTGCCAATTCTTTTATTTTTTTTGCAGACTCGTTTGTAACACTGATTATTTTTGACATTCTAAAGTCGGCTTCTGCGGCTGATTTTGAACCGGTTGCAGATATCAATCCTACCTCTTTTGTAAGATCAGCTGTTGTTCCTGCTTTTGATGCTAATTTTTTCATATCAGTTGTAAGCTTGACTACTACTTTGCTTGTGGCCTCAAGTTCTTGAGCCTGAATTTGAGAACCTTTGGATATCTGTTCTATTGTAGAAGATATTTGTTGTACAGACGAATTCATTTGTTCCGTGGAAGAAACTACTTGTTCAGAATTTGAAGCAACAAGAGATGATCCATTTCGTACTTGAGATACCAAATGACGCAAGCTAACAACCATATCATTGAATGTATTAGTTAATTTTCCAAGCTCATCATTTGATTTTGATGTAGACAGATTCACCGTAAGATCACCTTGACTTATTTTTTCTGCAATAGAGGTCATTTTGAGTATAGGTTGTGCAATAGAACGGGCCATGAAATATGCAGATATTCCAACTACTCCTTGCATCACAACGCCTGTTACAATATATCGTAAAGTATCATCACTACCTGCAACATGACCTGCGGTAGAATAGCTTGCAACAGAAACAGTCGCTATAGATACAGCAGAAGCTGCATTGACCATTGCAATAATTTTTGTTTTAAGACTTTTTTTAAATATAGAATTAAAGTTCATTCTAATGTTTGAATATCCTTACAGAACCGTAATATGTTCACGTGTGTTTGAATTGATCATACATGGAAATTTTCCTGTATGGTGATAAAAAAAGTATTCAGTGTTATTATAATTCAGAATTAGAATTTTCAGTTTGTCTGTTTGAATCTGCAAGTTTTTTTCTAAGTTCTTCTTCAACCTCAATAGCACGAAGTTTTGATGAAACTATGTCATGCAACAATTCTGCATCATGTCTAGCCAGTGCACGCTCTTCTAATTTTAACAATTCTCGCTTGACATATCCAATGTGTGATATTCCCCATCGATATCCATCTTCTTTGCTCAATGGTTCCAAGTCTTGCATTCTTGCAATAGTCCAAACACCATCAGACGATTCACCATTTGGGACATTGTTCATAAACATCAAGTCCGATTTGAGGAATTAAAACAATTACGCATGTTTTGGCTTTATTTTAGACCATTTTGGCATCTAATACAATTGATCGGTGTCCAACATACCATTTCAAGGCTCAAATCATGCCAAAATACTAGGTTTGTAATTTTTGAATAATTACCGAGTGCCATCCAGAAGCATACGTTTCATAGCCAGAGGAGAAAGCATGTGCAATACAGCACCTCTCATTGGCATAGTCAGATATGGTAAACCCTTTTTTCTCTTTGAAAAGCTCATTTTTACCCAGAAATTCTATCTGGTCCTCAAGTATTAGATCCCTTGAATCTGCAAGAAGAAGACCATTTTCATCAACAATACAAATCCTAGTCATATTTTTTTCATCATCGGTAACATGTGCGTCTTTTACAATTTTTTGTGCCAATGCTTCCCATCGAAATATTATACCAAGAACACCAATTACCGGACCATTTTGTTCACCGTGTTCTCGCACCGTACAAGAAAATACAAGACTCAATTCATTATTTACCAGAGAACATTTACTAACAGTTTGAAAACCAAATTCTTTTCCGCTATTAGTTTTCATGGCATTTGTAAACCATCCAGTGTTTTTTACATTCATGCCAACAGATCTATAATGCTCTGGCCTACCATTTGCCACCACATTTCCATCAAGATCACATAACACCAGATCAAAATATACTGTATACGAATTTAATATGATACCAAGTCGTTTTGATACAAGATCATAATTTTCTGTTGTTTTTTTGTATAACGCATTAACAATTCCATCATCTGTAGCCCACCAACATACATCACATGACCGTTCATACAAATTTCTATCTATTAGATCAATGTTAGTCAGTGCAAGATCAGAAAGTCTTGTGCCACGTACAATTGTTGCTTGAGTTTTTATCAGATTTCCCAATTCGTCAATAGAGCCACGACTTTCATTTCTCATTTTCTTACTTACAACACCAATTTTACCAGAAAGATCATTCATTTGTTCAGCCACTACTGAGAATGCTTTTCCAGACAACCCCGCTCTACTTGCTTCAATCCTTGCATTAATTGCAATCATGTGAGTCTGTCCGTTTAGTCGTTCAATTTCATTTATTGCTGATTCAACTTTACTAGCAAGTATTTCAGATAATTCTGCAACTCGTTCAAGTGTAAAATTACCGCCTTTTTCTTTTGTATTTTGTTGATACGACATTAAAATAGATTTTTCAGACTTTGGGACATTATTCATTTCAACTCAAATCCATCAAATTAACTAGTTTACAATTAACAATATAGTGCATTTTTGTCAAATTTGTACCCAATTTCGGTCTTATATGATGACGTATGTTTGGATTAAACATACAAAAAATATCATATGTGATACACCATATTGTGAGAAACAATCTCCCCTTTCATACAGAAAATCTTTGTTTGTTCAATTCATACAGACTTGTTGATAATACCACCTAACACAATCCCAAAAACAATGAACTCGGCAGTAAGAAGCAGAAAGACTCGTAGAGGAGTCATCGGTATAGAGTCTGCAATAGTTATGATAGCATTCGTAATCGTTGCTGCAGCTTTAGCCTTTGTCGTTCTCAAC
>Ga0265338_10000060_pt1 | contig 197991 bp, 204 predicted proteins | sample 42126metaG_FD_193579 | JGI IMG/M metagenome (GOLD analysis project Ga0265338, IMG submission 193579) | Rhizosphere microbial communities from Carex aquatilis grown in University of Washington, Seatle, WA, United States - 4-21-26 metaG | ecosystem: Host-associated > Plants > Roots >... | reverse complement strand
GCCGGGTATCCAGTGAGGTAATACCCGTTCATGTTCTTGTAACCGCTACTCAAGCTGTACGTCACCACCTGTGCTTGTCCCGAAGAATGGTTGAGTCGTATGAAAGCTAGATCACCGTTGGGCTCGATGCGTGGCACCACCGATCCGTCAGCAGCAACCGCCGGGTATCCAGTGAGGTAATACCCGTTCATGTTCTTGTAACCGCTACTCAAGCTGTACGTCACCACCTGTGCTTGTCCCGAAGAATGGTTGAGTCGTATGAAAGCTAGATCACCGTTGGGCTCGAACTGCACTTGTACGGAACCATCCGGGGTGACTGCAGGATAACCGGCAAGATAGTAGCCATCCATTTGTGAGAAACCACTATTGGCGCTGTACGTCACCACCTGTGCTTGTCCCGAAGAATGGTTGAGTCGTATGAAAGCTAGATCACCGTTGGGTGCGTATAAAGCCTGTACAGAACCATCTGGCGTTACGGCTGGATAACCCGAATAGTTATTGCGTGTCGAATAGCCGTAGTTGCCGATGGAAGGATAGCCCAAGTCCTGCACCTGCCCACCAGAATAGTTGAGGTTGACGAAAGACAGCACGTAGCTGTCGGCGGCCGAGGTGGTTGGCCCGAACCACTCTTCATAGTAGACGACGAAATTATAGCTGCCCGAATAGCCGGTCAGGCTGTAGGGCCCGACGTATGGTGTGTAGCAGTACAGCGCGGCGGTCGAAGCGTCGGCCAGTGTAACGGTTTGTGCCTTGCCGCCCGGATTGGTAAACGTGACCGTGTTGCCTGGATACAACCCGGTAGAATAGAGCGAGGTTTTCCCGCTGCACGGGTATGAGGCGGCAGATGAACCCCAGTAGCTGTTCCCGGTCATGCGCTGTATGTCAGACCTGAACTGCCAGGCGGCGTCACTCACCTGGTTAAAGAAGCCTGACGCGCCGCCGCATGACAAATAGCCCATGGCACAGTTAATCTGCGAGGCGCTTGGATTCGGTGTGGTGACCAGACTCTGTTCTTTCTGCATGGTGGCCAGTATGGCCTTGGGGCTGATCTGGTAGGCATGGGCAGAGTCGTAAATGATCTGGGCAGCCGAAACCGTGTTACCACAGCTAAAGTAGGTCGTGTAGTAGGAATAGTGCGCGCCATTGGTGCTGCCGCAGTCCTCTAAATCAGTTACATTTTTCAGGCCGCTGCCTTCATTGACCAGGAAGGTTTGAATGTTGGCAGTGCTCATCGAACCGTAATCAGTGAACAAACCATCGCTGATCAGGGTGGAAGGGTTGTAAGCCGGGTCGGCTGCGGCCGGTTGCATCAGTAAACCGAGCGCGGGCAATAGCGGTGCCACCAGGAGGTTCAGTGAGAGTAAGAGAGCGAATTTCTTCTTCATGTTTAAAAGCTTACGTTAATCTGTACTTCATTATACTCGACACCTTGCGCATCCACGCTGAAAACGTCCAGCCGGCCACCGGTACCGTGCGGCTGGAAATGAAGCGTGCCAGAAAAATTGCCGTTTACCACTGACAGCTGCCCTTGGGCTGTCACACCGACCGTGTTATCGACCAGTCGCCAGCTAACTTGACTCACTTTGGCGGAGCCGGCTAGCACCGCACCGTCCTTGAGGGTACTATTGGCTACTGGCGATTTAACCGTAATATAGCCGGTCGCAGACGTTGCCCAATCAGTCGAAGGAGTACTGGGAATCTGCGAGCCACTGTTGTCGGTGGCGCCACCGGGATTGGAGTTGGGTGCGGTTTGCCCTTGCTGGTCAGTTTGCCCACTGGTCGAAGAGCTAGAGGAGCTCTTTGGTGGCGGGGCGACCGGCTTACCAACCGTTACGACCGCCTTGGTCTGTGGTTTTTTGGGTGTGGAAACAGTGTGATAACCCCAAAAGGCCAAGCCCGCAATAACTAAGATTGCGAACCCGAGCACAGCGCGTTTTACAGTGGTATTACTCAAATTTTAGATCTTTTTATTTTAGTGTTACAAGCATACTATACCACATACACCGTATTTATTTCAAAACGAAATGTAGGGAAATGGATGTATCCAAGCTGCGTAAAAGATGAGCAGCTGAGCCAGTACCAGGAACGACAACAGCTTTGGCGAGAACCGTAAAATGGCCCGTCCCGTTAGTATAAAGAGTAATATGTTGTTGGCATATGAACCCTGATGTACCACTGTGCTCCCAGGTGCGAACAGTAACAGCACCCATAGTACCAGCGAGCAAGCTACCAACAGCATAGACTCCTTGTCAAAACTGTCCAGTTGGCGGCGAGCAGCCTGATATATCAAAAACAGAACGCCGAGCACAAAACTTTCCAGCGAGAACAGCGTGCTAAAGAACGTCAGATCGCGCTGCTTGACACAATCATCACGGGAAGCGACCACACGGGTAATGGGACATATGTAGATAAAGCCTTGATCGCCTGTGCCGTCGAACAGGGTCCGGACATTCTGCAGTTTGTTGTGCACCCACTCAGAGAAAGTTATATTTTCATATGCGTTGAGTATCGTCCGCACGGTACCGTGCTTGGCCGCCTGTGAGGCGTCCGTGACATTGGCAAACTGGTACTTATCTAGGTAGCTGGCGTTGGGTATTGTGGCGGTGTAGATTTGCCAAGGAACCAGGATGGCCAACATAATGGCTGCCGCGATACCGATAATTTTGTAATCACGGTCTTTGTACTGCCACAGTTTGTATACCAGAAAGCATGCAAAGGGAATGAGCGTGAAGACAACGCCGCCATGTGACATCAGGCCAAGTGCAATTAAAGCAGCGCCGACGGGCAGATAGCGCAGCAGGCTCTTGTTGAATTTAGCGCCAATGTATGGCGCCATGCCGGCCACGACGAGGCCTCCGGCCAGCAACTTAGGCCAGACAAAAACCGAGTTAAGGTAAAAGAAACCAGTCGCGCAGAACCCCACAAAGAGCACGGCCTGGTAGCGTCGTCGGATCTTAAATCGTTGGAGCAGCGCCCAGACCGCGCCAATCCACATGAGCTGCAGGAAAATAGAGAACAGGTTGTAGTAGTTGGAGAGCCGGGCCGGTGATACGGTGCTGTCAAGGTCGTCGATGGGCAAAGTGGCGGCGATCTGGAGTGGTGGTCGGTTGGCTATGGACCAGTCGAGCACCGTCGGGTTGGGCTGGTGCTGGACCACGTCAACGCCGAACAATTCAGGCAGGCCATTATCCAGCGGAAATTCTTTGATGGAGCAGAACGTGTTGTTGGCTGGCCGTCGATTGTCAAAGCTGCTAACCGGATAGCGGCAGCCATAGAGCAGGGCCGTGTAGGCACAGAAGATTGTGGCGGTTATCAGCAATGGGGGCAGGAAAAAGGTCAGTATGAGTTTGAGTAGCTGCCGTGATTTCTTAACAGACAAAACAATTGATAGCAGCGCCAATGGGGAATAGGCGATGAAGGCGACGCTAAAATTGTGTCCCCAATCTGGGTTATGTAGGTAAATAAAGAATAGAGCGTAGAGAATCAGCAGGCTGGCTGCCAGACTGCACACGTACAGAAATTCCTGCGGGAATAGCCGGCGTTTAATAATTCGTATCCCAAGCCACAGGCCGGTTGTTAGGAAGGCAAAGGTGTAAAGAAACAGGTTTAGCATGTCAAACGCAAGGTGTTATTTGGTGCCGAGGCGCTCCCACATAGGCGGCAGATCGGAGTATATTTTCCTTATATCGGCAAGCTGCTTCTTTTCTTCGTTTGCCGAATATTTTCGGAGGACGCAAATGATCTCGTGCTGATTTTTAATCATTGCCTCAAGCGTTATATCAAGCGAAAAGTCAGCTGCCACCCGGTAGAAAAATTCGCTCAAAGCTGCCTGTGTCCAAACGTGGTAGTGGATGCTGTAGTTGGTGTCTACCAGAGATTTTACGCATCTTTTGATGTCCGTCTCGGTCTTCAGATGTTCGCCGTATTCGGCAATTTCCCGGCAATGTTCCAAGTACAACTTCTGAGACGGGTAGTGCTTATGCTCTTGTAGCAGATGTTCGTATGTAGTCACCGGCCGGTCCATGTCAAACGTATAAACCTTATTGGGGATACACATGTATATCACGCCCTCGCGCCGGAGTTTTTTGTAAAAGGTGATAAGCGTGCCGATGGGGTCTTGACAGTGCTCTAGGAAGTGGTTGGCTACGATGAAATCAACCGACCCGTTTTTGACTTTGGTGAGCTGCTCGCCATTGTCGACGATGGCCACGTCCACAAGCGGCAGGTCGCGCAATTCGGGATACTGTTTGCGTAAGTCCTCAACAGATAGATAGTCAACATACTGGACTGCAGCTTCCGGCGGTAGCAGCAGGGGCATGTGCAGGGCGCCTATCTCAATACCGGACCCTTTCAGAAATGCATATGAAACCAGACTGCGTTTCTCGTTCCATCGTTCGGCAAGTTGCTGTTTTTCGATGGTCAAGATTGCAACAGCCTGGCGCAGTTTAGCCCGGTCATCAAGGACTTGCTTAGCCACAGGTACCCTGGTTGCTACCCTCCTCAGCGTTGTTCGCACAGTTGCCATCATAGCTATTCTAGCACCTGCTGTGATTCTCCAAAACAAGTTCCATGGTATGGTACTGTTAATACAGTAAAAAGGCAGCAATATGGATGTGCTTCGGCATCGGCTTCGTGAATTGGCTCATCACCGATTCTTTTTTCCCGCTCTAATCATTTTATTTATCCTTGTGGCCAACGGGTTATATATAACCGATCACTACGTTGCCAACCCTGCATATCTGCGGTCAGGACTTATTAACAGCCAGCAGCCTGGTCCGTTTTTGGGACAGTACACTATTGACCCCAGCGACGGTTTTTACGCGCAGGCTCTCGGACATCGGGCAGCTGTTGACCTGGCGCACGGCCACCTACCCTGGTGGAACTTGTACGAAGGGGTCGGTACGCCGTTAGTAGGCGGTCTGCAATCGGGTGCGCTCTTTCCGCTGGAATTCTTGCTGGTGTTTCCGAACGGGCTGTTCTACTTCCATCTTTGTCTGGAGATAATCGCCGGGCTGGGGGTCTATTATTTCCTAAAGAAACTGAAGTGTAATGAGATAGCCGCGGCGGTCGGCGCTGCGGCGTTTGCTATTAATGGTACGTACGCCTGGATAGCACATACCATCTTTAATCCGATAGCTTTCTTGCCGTGGCTGCTGCTGGGTATAGAAATAATTTTGGAACACTCCCGCGGGCGCAAACGACGCGGTTGGCTGGTGCTGGCGTTGGCCGTGGCCTGCACTCTGTACGCCGGCTTTCCTGAAACCGGCTTTATAGATATGATGTTTGCCGGTCTATGGGCACTCGTCCGACTGAGTACGCTGCCGCGCGCTGATTACCCGCGTTATATTGGTAAACTACTGGGCGCGGCACTGGCAGGACTAGCGCTGGCGTCGCCCATACTGCTGGCATTCGCAGAATATTTACCTCACGCCAACGTTGGTCTACATGCTGGAAACACCTCTGGCTTGGTGTTACCGACCATCGGGTTGGCCGGGCTGATCTTACCGTATATATACGGCCCGATCTTTGCTAACTGGGGTTACGATGTGTCGCTTACACTGTATAAATGGTGGGCTGTCGTCGGCGGTTTTGTGGCGATATCATTATTGCCGCTGGCCGTCACTGGCCTGGCAGCGCGCACCTTCCGGCGCCTTGACCGTTTGTTCCTGCTGGCATGGATCATCTTTTGCGTGCTCGCTTCGTATGGTCTGCTCGGCTTTAATCAAATTGCCGGACATATCCCGATCTTGTCATCGGCAGCCTTCAGCCGGTACTTCCCGCCGACCTACGAACTTGCGGCTATCGTCCTTGCGGCAATGGCTATAACCTACGTTTGGGAAAAGCAGACGGAGGACCGTAAGCGAATAGTGCAGATAGGTCTTGGGGCGACTGCATTCAGCTTGGTAGCGATACTTGGCGCGGCGCTGATCAGCCGGTCTGAATATCACGTGCTAGCCAATGCGCATGCGCCGTATATCAGACACTTTTACTATGGCTCAATAGCGTGGGGACTCGGCATCGTAACCTTGGTAGGCGCCGGTCTGGTGTTTTCGCGCAATAAAATCGCCCGGTATGGCATTCTGGCAGTACTGTTGCTGGATGTGGGCGCTATGTATATAGTGCCAATGCTGTCGGCACCGCGCCACGCGACCATGGACTACAAACCGGTGCAGTTTTTGCGGGCCAACCTTGGCGATCAGCGCATGTTCAGTCTGGGTCCCATACAGCCTAACTACGGCAGCTACTACCGGGTGGCATCAGTTAACATCAATGATGTGCCACAGCCGAGCTCGTACAGCGCGTACATTACGAGTAAGTTGGATAGCAACGTAAACCCCATCAACTTTACGGGGACCAACTCGGCCGACGGTAAGAAGATCCAACCTCCCGAGGCGTTTCTGAAGAATATATCAAACTACGAAGCAATCGGGGTAAAGTATGTCATAACTTTCCCAGATCTTTTCAGCGCGTCGCAGGTTCGCGCAGCCGGCCTGAAGCTGGTATTTCATGACGAAATCTCGGACATCTACCAGTTGCCCGACCCTAAACCGTACGTGAGTACGCTGAGCGGCACTTGTACCACACAGGCGGTAGGCTGGGACGAAATCGACGCCAATTGCCCCACGGCATCGACTATATTGCGGCTTGAGCAATTCTTCCCGGGTTGGACCGCGACGCTGGATGGCAAGCCCATAACCATCGACAGCTACAAGGGACTGATGCAGACTGTCACAGTACCGGCCGGCCGGCACATGATCCGCTTCTACTTTGAGCCGCCGCACGTCAAGCTGACGTATGTCCTGTTTGCTGGGGTGGTAGTGATAGCTGTTGCCGAATACTGTGCGTCTGACTGGACGCGGAAAAACCTGAAGCGATTGGCCCAGACGGTGGGCGCGGACGAATGGCAACACCCGTAAGCAAACAGTAACCAGAATCGGTAGCAGACATGGCACAACAGGTCAGTGGGAAACAAAGTTGGCGCGGATGGCAATCGTTGACCGCGCGTTTCTCTGGTGACACACGCTACCGCAATGCGTTACTGATGCTGCCAGCGCTTGGTGCGCTGGCGCTCATTCTGTACTTTGGCCAGAACACACCCTTTTGGGACGACTGGGAGCTGGTGCCCATTTTCCAGCACCTGCATGCCGGCCACTTTTACTGGCATGACTTCTGGCAGCAGCACAACGAACATCGCATACCAATCCCTACGCTTATCCTGGTTGGTCTAGCATATGTAACGCGCTGGAATCTGCTGGCGGAGTGTGCTTTGAGCCTGCTGGTGGCGGTGGGTGCGTTCTGGGTGTTATGTAAGGCTACCGCGCTGACAGCTCAAGGCGGCGTGCGAAAACCTGCCGTGGGTTGGCTGTTGGCTATCTCACTGATCTGGTTTTCCCTGGGACAGGTCGAAAACTGGCTGTGGGGCTGGCAGTTGGAGTGGTTCTTGAATGTACTCGGCGTTGTGTCGGTAGTGTACGGGCTTGCCCGGCTGCAGCGTGGATCGGTGACAGGCAAGTGGCTATTGCTCATGCTCGGTGGTGGTGCTCTGGCGCAGTACTCGCTGGGCAACGGTACCCTGCTGTGGCCGCTCATGCTGCTGGCCATGCTGTATCTGCGCGCGGCCGCCTGGCAGACTGTAGCGACGCTCATAACGGGCACGCTCACCACGGCCGTATACTATTCCCACTATAGTCTTGGCATCGACAAAGCTTCCCGGCATCTGGCGCTGCACCACCCTACAGCGTATGCCGAGTACATTTTGCTGTATATCGGCCGACCACTCAGCTACCGACTAAAGCCGGCGCTAGGTCTGGGGATCGTGTCGCTAGGTGTCTTTTTTATCCTCGCCGGCTATCTGTTATGGCGACGACGCCAACTGTTTCGCCGGACAATTCCCTGGATAGTGCTTGGACTGTACGCGCTGGGCAGTGCGGTAATTACGGGCGCGGCAAGGCTTGGGTTCGGGGTGAATGAGGCCATGTCGAGCCGCTACACTACCATCGCCTCGCTCTTTCTAGTCAGCGTGCTGATGTTGATTTGGACGAGTCGTGAGGCCGTCCGTAAGGTGCTCAAGGGCGTGTACAGGCCAGCTCTGATCGCCGTCGGCATAGGCCTGTACGGGCTGGTGCTGATAAATATGGCATGGGGTGTGCATGCTGCGGCCGGACAGCACACCAAGCTGGTTGCTGCACATACTTGTACGCAGGTACGGGAACCGACCGATACTTGTGTGCTGACCATTTACCCCGACAGTTCGATGGTGAAGTCACGGATACAGTACCTCAAAACTGTCCACTGGGGTGGGTATTAGTAAAACCCTGCGAATCCTGGTAAAATTAAACAGATAAAATAAGAGAGGTAACGACAGTGGCGAAGAGCTATGATGTTTGTATCGTCGGCGGTTGCGGGCATGTGGGGCTGCCCTTTGGTATGGCCCTGGCTGATGAGGGTCAGAATGTGGCTTTGTACGATATAAATGAAGCAGTTATAGCAAAAGTGAACAAGGGTGTGGTGCCCTTCAAAGAAAACGGGGCCGAAGAGGTACTCGGCAGAGTTATCAAGAATAAGAAGCTACTTGCCACCAATGACCCCAAGGTTGTTGCAGACGCCAAGACGGTTGTCATGGTCATCGGCACGCCGGTTGATGAGCATCTGAACCCCAAGGTTGGAGACATCATCCGTGCCATAAAAGAGATCGAAGACTATCTGGATGACGACCAATTGCTCGTTATGCGCAGCACGCTTTTCCCTGGGGTGACCGAAAAAGCCCACGCCTATCTGCAAAAGCAAGGCAAGAAGACGCTGGTAGCGTTTTGCCCGGAGCGTATCCTGGAGGGTCACGCGCTCACCGAACTCCACGAGCTGCCGCAAATTGTTGCCGGCTGCACTCCCGAAGCTACCGAACGTGCCACCACGCTGTTCAAAGTCCTCACCCCAAAAGTTATTGTCGTGAAGCCCGTCGAGGCGGAACTCGCCAAGCTCATGACTAACACTTGGCGTTACATTAACTTTGCAATTTCCAACCAGTTCTATACCATCGCAAACGCCAGTGGCTACGATTTTTACAATATCTACAATGCCATGACCACGGACTATCCGCGGCTCAAGACCTTTGCCAAGGCTGGTCTGGCGGCCGGGCCGTGCCTGTTCAAAGACACTATGCAGCTTTCGGCCTTCAGCGGCAATAACTTCTTTTTGGGCCATGCGGCCATGCTCGTGAACGAAGGCCTGCCGGGCTTCATTGTAGACGCTATGAAGCAAAAGTATGATCTACCGCATAAGACGGTGGCAATTCTCGGCATGGCGTTCAAGGGCAACAACGACGACCCACGCGAAAGCCTGTCATACAAGCTCAAGAAGCAACTCGAGGTAGAGGCTGATACCGTACTGTGTCACGATCCGTATGTCCAAGATCCGCGCTTGGTATTGCTGGATGAAGTAAAAAAGAAAGCCGATATCGTAGTCCTGGCGGCGCCACACAGCGACTATCAGGATGAAGCCTGGGATGGTAAAGTGGTGGTAGATATGTGGAACTTTTATGGTAAGGGAGGGTTAGTATAAATGAAGATTCTTTGGACCGGCGCAGCCGGGTTTATTGCCGGGTATACTGTCGAAGAGTTGCTGAACAACGGACATGAAGTGGTTGGCATCGACAACTACTCTAAGTACGGCAAAGTCGAAAAAAGCTACGACAAACATCCCAAATATACTTTTATCGAGGGTGATGCCAAAGATGTTGAGCTGATGAAAAAGGCGGCCGAGGACGTGGATGTGATTGTGTCCGGTGCGGCCATGATCGGTGGCATCAGCTACTTCCATGAATTTGCCTATGACTTACTGGCCGAAAACGAGCGAATTACTGCCGCCGCGTTTGATACTGCCATTTGGGCTCACCAAAATAAGAAGCTCAAGAAGATCGTGGTTATGAGCTCAAGCATGGTATACGAGTCAACCGAGCAGTTCCCCACGCCTGAAACGGCCATACAGACCTCGCCGCCGCCCATCTCTACCTACGGTTTTCAGAAACTAGCTTGCGAATATTACGCACGCGGCGGCTGGGAGCAGTATGAGCTGCCCTACACCATCATCCGGCCCTTTAACTGTGTGGGTATCGGTGAAAAGCGTGCCAAAAATGACAAGGAAATCTACTCCGGCAACGTCAAGCTGGCCATGAGCCATGTCGTGCCGGATCTGGTCCAGAAGATTGTGAAGGGTCAGGACCCGTTACACATTTTGGGTGAAGGCAACCAGGTGCGTCACTACACGTATGGCGGTGATCTGGCGCGCGGCATCCGTCTGTGCATCGAGAAGGAAGAGGCGCTCAACAACGACTTCAATATCTCTACGCCACAGTCCACTACCGTGCTGGAGCTGGCCGAAAAAATCTGGCAGAAGCTCAACGGCGACAAACCGTTCAACTACACTTCCGACAAGCCCTTTGAACACGACGTGCAAAAGCGTGTTCCTGATACCAGCAAAGCCAAAAAGGTCCTTGGTTACGAAGCGAACACTTCGTTAGACGACATGCTCGACGAAGTGATCCCGTGGATCAAAGAGCAAGTCGAAAATGGCAACATCTAAGGCCGGCGCTCAACCACCACTCCACATAATTACACCCGTCTACAACGAAGGGGATAATTTTCCGGCGCTATATGAAGCGGTGCGGCAGAAAATAAAAACACCGCACAAGCTGGTGGTCGTGTACGACTTCGATGAAGACACGACAGTGCCGGTAGTCAAAAAATACCAGGCGAAGGACAAAACCCTGGTGCTGCACAAAAATACGCGTGGCCGGGGCGCGCTCAACGCTATTTTGAGCGGCTTCGATTATGTGCCGTCCGGGCCGTTGCTCGTTACCATGGCCGACCTGTCGGATGACTTGGCTGTAGTGGACGACATGTACCGGCTGTATCTGGAAGGTGCGGCCGTGGTGTGCGGCAGCCGCTACATGAAAGGTGGCAGGCAAATCGGTGGTCCGCTGCTTAAGCGTACGCTTTCGCGGCTGGCTGGCGTGTCGTTGTACTGGATCCGGCACTTCCCAACGCATGACGTGACGAACAATTTCAAACTGTACGATAAAGCTTTCCTGGACTCGATTACCATCGAGAGCAGCGGTGGCTTTGAAATCGGCATGGAAATTACCGTCAAAGCATTCAAGGCCGGGAAAAAGATCACAGAACGTCCCTCCGCCTGGTATGATCGCACCGCCGGCGAGAGCAACTTCAAGCTCTGGCAATGGTTGCCGTCGTACCTACACTGGTATTTCTACGCGTTTTAGTCAGCCTGTCGTTTTATAAAGATGTAGTTTTTGTAAATGTAATATGTCCAGGTCATCTGTATAGCCACTGCCAGCGCCTTGGCGATGACGTAGTTAATATGCGCGCCAAGCACGCTCACGAAGGTTACCGTGAACAGGTAGTTAAACACCAGTAACACGAAATATGTAGTGAGGTGGTGTTTTAAGCTTTCGTTTTCACGGGCGTCAAATGTCCAGTAGCGATTCAGTACAAAGTTGTACGAAATGGATATCCAGTATGCCACTGATGTCGATCCGGCCAGGTTAAGCTTGAGTAGTCCGTGTAGGCATAACAGTATGCCAAAGTCGAGCACAAAGGTTGTGCCGCCAACAAATAAATACCGCACGAAATGGTGGCGATACAGGTATAAAGTCAGCTCTTTAGTCCGCATCATCATAATTAGTGTACTTCACTGCTTCACTTCATGCTATCTGCGTCCGAAACCTACGACGACTGCGGTTTAACGCTAGTTTTCCGCAACTAAGCTTCCACCGGCGCCAGCCTTTGCCCTGAACAGGTAATGTCGCGCACCAAAGCTCCAAAAAAAGACCACCATGAAAGCAGCGAGTTTAGAAAGGATATAGTTCAAGTGTCCGAAATCGGTGAGCGTATACACCACCAGGTCAGTGATCCCCAGCCCGACGATACCGATGAGCGCAAAGATAGTTGCGTCAATGTGTCGTTGTCGTCCAGTATGGTTGGTCCACACCCATGCGACACTGAGCAGATAGTTAACGATCAGGGAGACGGTAAACGAGATAGTTGCGGCAAGCACGTAGTAAACGTGGAACGTCGCTTTGAGCAGTATGTAGCCGCCGAGATCAATCGGCGCGGCGATTACCACCACCAGGCCGTAGCGAATAAGCTGCACCAGGCTGTGAGAGGTCTGACCAACGAACAGACGCTTGAATAGGTTCACCGTACCGGTTCCCACTCGAACCTAGTTCTGAACCGGTTTTTGAAAATCCACCACAGATGCTGGAACCCGGTCTTGTAGTGCGCCTGCTTTGATTCGCCCATACGCTGGTGCTGCGCGATGCTGAACTCGGCAAAACGGATGTTGGGGTTCAGCAGCGCGTTGAGTTTGATCTGCGGACTTAGGTTCCACTCACCCATAGTCAGCTTTAATTCGCTGGCGACTGAGCGTTTAAAAATCCACATGCCAGACAGTATATCGTTTATTTTTTGGCCATACAGCATCCGTACTTCCCAGTTAAGTGCCGTAACGCCGAGTTGTAGTTTGAAAGGTATTTTGACACCAGGTTGCAATGGGTAGCGGTTGCAGGATACAAAATCGAAGTCGTTATCGATGAAGTAGTCAATGATGCTGGCCAGGTCTTCCAACGGGTAGGTGGCGTCGCCGTCGGCACCGACGATAATGTCGCCAGTCGCGTTTTTAATGCCAGTCATGTGTGCGTAGCCATAGCCAATGCCGCCGATTTTCCGGTTGTCCTCCAGGGCCTTAACACCCAGCTTGCGGGCGACTCTGACCGTATCATCACTTGACGCATTGCTGATGACAATGATTTCATCAACGAATTTGGGGATTCGCTGCACTACTTCGTGTAAGTGGCTTGCCTCATTCCGACATGGCAGGCAAACGGTGATTTTTTTATGTCGATACATTCCCTACATACCCTCGAACTTTAGTAAATAATATCATCATTTACCTGAGGTACCTAGTTGTTGAATAGTCATCGTCAAGGATAGATTTGGTGATGGCGTAGCAAGCTGTGGAGATTAACGCTCGGTCACGGTGTGGAGTTTGTCGAGCGCTGCTTCAAGATCATCAATTGTCACACCCAAACGTTTCAGGTCAGGAGCGGTATCGGCGGAGCGTAGCTGCTGGAGCCCGCGCAGGTTGTCTTCGCCCAGGTTGAGCGGCAGCCGGAGGACCGCGGCTGACTTAAAGGCGGCCATGAGTGCGTGGTACGAAACGGGAATGAAGACGACGGTTATATTTAGGCTTTTGGCGAGCGCCTGATAAAATGATTTATAGGTGTAGATAGTCGGTGTGGCTACCGTGAACAGGCCGTGGATTTTGGGAGCTAGCGCTGCCTCCACCACTCGCGCCAGGTCATACACGGCAATAATCTGCAGCGGTTGTTTGCCGCCACCGATAACCGGCACCACATGCTTTGACTTCATAAATGCGGCCATGTCCCGGACGATACCGCCGTGGCCGAGTATCAGGCCCGAGCGCAGCACTACGCCGTCTGCCGCTAAAAATAGCTTTTCAACTGCCAGTTTCTGGCGACCGTAAATTGAAGTGGCCGCTTGGTGTGCCGACATGCTGGATATAAAAACAGCTTTCTTAACTTTGGCACGCTTGGCCGTGGCCAAGAGATTTTTAGCGCCGTGTATGTTTATATCCATGGCATCAGGCGAGCCCCGTCGGCCGTACTTGACGTAGGCGGTATGCACGACGTAATTGACGCCGTCCAGGGTGTGACTCGTGAGCGGCTTGGCCAGGTTGTACTGGCGGTAGGTAACCAGCGGATTTGTACTATTTCCAGGTTCGCGTACCAGGGCGACGACGTGCCAGCCTTTGGCGGTAAAATGTTCGACCAGGGCTGAACCAAGAAATCCATTGGCTCCGGTGATGGCGATAGTAGGCTTATTCATGATACAAGTACATTTTCGGCTGTTAACTGCGCATTGGCAAGTATGGTGAAGGTCAGGCCGCGTGCCGGCAGGAATTTAAACGCTGAGCTGTCTGCCACATATACACCCCGCGTGCCATAGAGCCTGCCCGACGGGTCGGTGTGGTAAGACTTGTCGGTGTTGCTAAACGGCAGCGTACCAGCGTAGTGAACGCTCGACCCGTGGCCTGGCTGCATGCGTTTTATGGCGTATAGGCCGGATCTGCGCATGGCTTTTATGAAGCGCCGTTCGCGGGAACGTTGCCCGGCGATCTCCTCCGGTGACAGCACATAGGCGGCGCGCAGTTCGTCGCCGGTTACCGAGCCGGTCTTTTTATGCAGCTGCAGATACTTGTTGGGTGTGGATTTATCGGAGTGCTGGACGCCGGTTACGATCAGACCGGAAGAGAGGTACTGCATGATGGAGCGGGCGTCACTGAAGTTCAGCGGGGCTTGGTGAATGATACGGAACAGCATCAGCGACTGGTAGCTATAGAGCGTCAGGATGGATGTATCGTCGTGTTCAGCCTCGTCGCCCAGGAAGGCTGACAACTGGCCAAAACCGATCTTGCGCGGTTCGGCCGCTTTACCGAACATGGCGGGCTGCACACACGGTACATAGGTATAGGGGTTACAGAGAAGGGGGAGCTTGTGGTTACTGCCGCCACCCAAGGAACGCAGCGCGATCCGGGCGCTGCCCAGGGCGCCGGTCGCTAGGATCAAGCGCTTGCAGTTGTAAGCGCTTGGTTTCCCGGTCACGGTATCAATACCGTGGATGGTTGTGATGCCACCCTTTTCGCTGAAACGCGTTGCCAAGAAACCGCCGATGTAGGTGAAATTCTGCCTTTTACGCAGTGCGTCAACCGTGACCCACGGCCGCCAGGCACTTTGACCGTTGTCGTCATAGAAATCCATGTCGCGGTAGGTGTAGGCTTTGCGGCCCGCCTTGCTACCCTTGGTAATGAGCGCCAACGGCGTGCGACCCAGGTAGACGCCGGACCGGTCAAAATAGGCCTGATGCTTGCGATAGTTAGCGTAAATCCGTTGCATGTTCCGGTCCATGGCGGGCGACGGCTGGTAAGTTTCAAGCTCGCCAAGTGTGTACGGACCGGCTGCATCCCAAGTCCCGCTAATGCCGATGTGTTTCGCCACGGTTTCATAGGCGCCGATAGCGCGCTCGGCGTCCATGCCGACCGACGCCAGTTCTTTGCGGGTGAACTCCCAACACTGCAGTCCCCACGATATTCCTAGCCCGCCGTAGCCCAGACTCTCAATCGGTGCAAACGTATCTGACCGCAGTGGCGTGTAGGTATCCACGTTGCGCATCATGTGGCCGCGTGACGGCGTTATCTGGGCGCCTTTGGCGGAGTCATGGAGGGCGATCCCTTGCGCGTCTTCGCCGATGAGATATTTATATTGGTCAGGGTCCGTCCGCCGTAACGTCAGAAAATCTTTGTTCGGTATCAGTGATTGGTAAGCCGGATTAGTTTCGCCGACATCCAGCATGACGACTTGCTTGCCAGCATCAACCAGAGCCTGCGCGGCAATGGCACCCGAGCAGCCGGATCCCACTACAACGACGTCAAATGTACGCATCACCGGCCTCCAACCTTCACTAGTATAGTTCCGACGATTAGCCGGTAGACACCGCGTGCGCCGTGCGCCAGTATCATGAGCAGGTACCACAGGGAACGTTTCTGAGGAAGGAAGAGCTCTGTGTGATCCGGCGATGCTTCCAAGATAGCGAACATCAGATACAAGCGCTGCCGCAGCGGTGACGCAGGCCGGAAAAAGGCGTCGTAGGCATCGAGGTAGGGGAGCAGGGAGGGGTGGCGCAGGACGGTAAAATAGGTGCCGCTACTGGCACTGCTCGCCAGTTTTGACACCCCTCGTTCATATAGGGTGGTATGTGCCTGGCTGGGAGCGTGTCCGATCAGGTATTTACTGAACAGCGCTGCTTCTTCATGGAGGGGAATCGGGGCTTTCATTGGCGATGAAACATTATGGTAGCAGGCTTAACAAATACGATCCATACCCGCTTTTTTTCAGCGGCTCGGCAAGTGCGCGGAGCTGGTCGGCGGTTATGAATCCTTCCTGATAGGCTACCTCTTCAATGCAGCCGATTTTGTAGCCGGTACGCTTCTCGATGACCTCTACGAACTGACTGGCTTGGTTCATACTGTCGAATGTTCCGGTATCCAGCCAGGCGCTGCCGCGTCCCATAGTTTGCACTTTTAGTTTGCCGCGCTTCAGGTAAGCGTCCAGCACCGAGGTGATTTCGATTTCCCCGCGAGCGCTCGGCTGACAGTTCTTAGCGATTTCAACCACATCGTTGTCGCAGAAATACAGTCCGGCATTGGCATAATTTGACTTCGGGTGCTCAGGCTTTTCCTCGATAGAAATAACACGTTTATCTTTATCGAATTCATAGACACCGTAGGCGCGCGGGTCTGAAACCTGGTAGGCAAAACCGATCGCACCATCCGGATCGGTGCATCGTTTCAGGCTATTGCCGAATCCGTGTCCGTAGAAAATGTTGTCACCCAGGACCATAGCGACCTTATCGCTCGCGATAAACTCCTCGCCGATAGTGTAAGCCTGTGCTAAACCTCCCGGGTTGGGCTGCACTGCGTATCTAAACTCACAGCCCAGCTGTGAGCCGTCGCCCAGCAGACGTTGAAACGACTCCGAATCTTCCGGCGTGGTAATGATCAAAACCTCGCGAATACCGGCCATCATGAGGGTGCTTAGAGGGTAGTAAACCATAGGTTTGTCATAGATAGGCATGAGTTGCTTCGATATGCCTTTGGTAATGGGATAGAGACGGGTGCCTGACCCGCCGGCGAGTATTATGCCTTTCATTCTGTGACCTCCTTCTTATTTCGGGGTTTATCTTCCAGGTAGTTATGCTTACTTAAGACACTCCTGCCGGTTTCAGTTTCCAGCTGTTTACGGGCAGTGCCGGCAATGGCGCCGCCACGCTGTGCCGCGTCCCGGTTTTCGGGCATCCCCTGCACATCGTCGGTGCGCGCGATCTCGGTGGTTGCGGCCTCGCCCAACTGTGTGAACAGTAGTTCCAGGTCGTTCATGTGATCGCGCAGGTTTTCTCGTCTGATTCCTTTGAGTTTTTTGTACTCACTTGGAGTGATGCCAAATGTCGCTTTGGATATTTCCGCGGTCAGAATAGCAAAATCCCGCTGATCACTCACGCCGCGTTTCTGCCATTCGTCGGTCAGCTCGTCGCGTATGGCCATGCCGCGGACACGCCGCTCAATCCAGTCGTCACTGTAGCCCTTGGCGCGGTAGAGAGCTTTCATGCGCTTCTGGGCGAGTTCCGGGTTCTCAATTTCCTGTACCCGTTCGTAGCCGGTGCGGGCCAGCCAGCGCTTGAAGGGTTCAGCTTTTTTACTGGGGATGGATTGGATGAGACGGAAGATACCCTCGGTGTTCCAGCAAGGCAGTTTCTGCTTGCCACCGGGAGTATCAAAGGGCAGGGAAAGGGGTGTCGAAATTTGCGACGCCCCTTTGTCAGTGCTGGATTCAAACAGTTCTCGAATAGCCGGGTCATTGTGCCGCAAGTCCCGAACGTATCTTGCAGGGTCAGTTGAATCGGTTAGCACCGCTACTACGTCAGTTATCACAAACCACCACTCGCCGTTGTGTAACTGCTTGCGGACTTCCTTGCGTTGGAAGACGGCTATCTTATGCAGTTCACCGCTCATCAGGTCTGTCTCTTCTCAAATAACTTTACGGCTTCGGCGATAAAACCACGTTGTGTGGTTATGATGCTCTCAGGCAGCACATCGGCTGTGTGCCATGACCCCGCCGGAACGGATACCCCGGTCAAATCTATGTAGTGAACCGCTGCAAATTCAGTGCCCCGGGCCTGTTTGTGGAGGATCGTGTCCACGAAAACCGGCTGAATCGAAGGCTTTATGCCTAGCTCTTTGTCATACAGACGCGTGAGGGGTTTCGTAAGACCTTCGCCTATATCTGTCGATAGAATAAATGTACCAGGAGTATGCAATTGACTAGGCCAGATTGGGTCATCGGCTGGCCGCTGGAGTAGGAGAACCTCAGTTTTACCGTTATTCCTGCGCAGAGGGACGAGTTCAAGGATAGGCACGGCGCACAGCCGGGTAACCGCCATGAACAATTCCTGAGGCAGAAAACCTGGTTGTAGGCGGTTCAGCACGGCCGCTGCCTGGGATATTTCCTGTTCCGACGGTGCTCCGTCAGACGGGCTGGTCATGTTGCTTGCTCCTTGGCGATGTAGTCTTTGAGGTCGTCTCGCCAGTCACGGCTAGTGAAGCCGGAGGCGTGCAGTTTATCCAAACTCATGATGCTGTTAAGCGGTCGTGGGGCGATGCCTTCCTTGCCGGCGTAGTATTCGGCTGTGGTGGTGTCGGTAACGATTAGGTCATAACTGCCGAGTCTGAAGATTTCGCGGGTAATGTCTGCCCAGCTGACCGGCTCGCCGTCGTTCGTGGTGTTGTAAGTGCCATATGTTGCTTTAGATGCGAGCAGGTGGTCGATGATACGGACTAGCTCGCTCGTGAATGTCAGTCGTCCGATCTGGTCAGCTACGACAGTCGGGCTGATGCCCTTTTCGCCCAGGCCGAGCATCGTGCGAACGAAGTTCTTGCCCTCGCCGATCACCCAGCTGGCGCGTAATATGTAATGCTTGGGTACTAGGCTGACCAGCATATCGCTGGCGGCTTTCGTCTGTGCATATACACCGAGTGGGCTAAACGGCTCATTTTCAGTGTGGAGTTCCTGAGTGCCGTCGAACACGTAATCGCTCGAAATGTGTACCAGTGTGAGGTTGTGCTTTTGGGCAGCTTCCACCAGGTTGCGTACGCCGTTGACGTTCACTTTCCAGGCGGCCACACGACCCTCGGGCGTTTCCGCACCGTCTACATTGGTGTAGGCGGCAGCATTCAAGATGATTGTAACGCCACTCCAGTCAAAACCTGTTACGGCAGCAGGGTCGGTAATGTCCAGCTTGTCGGCATCGACCGCCTTAGCGCCGGGATACCGTGCTTGTAGTGCGAGGCCGAGTTGGCCGTTTGCACCGATAATCAAAATCTCTGAATCGTTCATTCTAAAACTCCACTGGTGTTATTTGGCTGAGCGGCGGATGCGCGGTGTCTTTGTCTGATACAATAGCCTGCTCTTTCGGGATCGGCCAGGCAATGCCGACTGCCGAATCGAAGGCGTTTACCATGGTGTACTTGGTATCAGGCGACCAATGTGCGTTCACTAGATATGTGTAGACCACGTTTTCATCAAGTGTCTGATAGCCATTAGCTACGCCACGAGGCACAAATACAGCCCGGCCCGGGTTGAGTTCCATGACGTGTGTTTTACCGAAGCTGTCACCTTTGCGCAAATCTATCCAGGCGCAAAAGACCCGGCCGTTGGCGAGCGATATGAACTTTTCCCATGGTTCGGCATGTAGGCCCCGGGTTACGCCCTTTTCGACATTAAACGAAAAGTTATTTTGGACGACTTCGAACTCAGGCAGTCCGAGTGCTTCCATCTTAGCTTTTTGGTAGTTTTCCTTGAACCAGCCGCGGTTGTCTCCACGTACGTCCAGCTCCACTTCGAACAAGCCCGGGATAGGTGATTCTGTTACTTTGAGTTCATTGTAGCTGCTTGGATCAAACATCGTTGCCCCTTTCCTGAGGAAATAATTTTCGTAGTGCCAAGATGCCATTATGAATGTCCGGAGCGGATAATCGGGCAAGGTCCAACTCGTGCAAGTCGTACCAGTTGACAGCCGATACATCGTCCATTGGCTGCAGCTTTACGTTGGGATATAGACGACTCCAGAAACCAATGCAAGCCACTGGTACGACTTCGCCACCGAATGGATACTCCACGTAGCCTTCGGATAGGTACTGTAGTGGCTCGTAATCGTCCGGCGTAATGCCGAGTTCCTCTTTGAGTTCACGATGCGTCGCTTCGATAAACGTCTCATGTTCATCTAAAAATCCGCCAGGCCCTTCGAGCATCCCTTTAAATGGTTCCCGGTCTCGGGTCGTCAATAGTACTCGCTGGTTATCATCGGCTATGAAAAATACCGCCGTAGCCGGAGAGCTATTCAAATAGAGTGTGTGACCTGTACCACAACGGAATACATGCCCGTCAGCTGATTCTAGTGGCTTACCGCAGCGTCGACAAAAGTTCATTTCCATGCTGCGCTACTGACCCTGCTTTGCCCCAGTTTCTACGTCCGCCTGTAAGAACTTTGGTACGTAAAATTTTTGCATGTAAGGTTGCCACCAATCAGAGTTGTTGCGGTACCACTCAACCGTCTTCTGAATGCCTTCTTGGAATGTGACACTCGGTTTATAGCCTAATTCACGGGCAAGCTTCGAGTAGTCAATAGCGTAGCGGCGGTCATGGCCTGGCCGATCAGTAACGAACTTTTTCAAGCTATCCGGTTTACCGGTCATCTCTAGAATAGTGTCGGCAATTTCAATGCCGTTCTTTTCTTCACCACCGCCTACGCAGTAGGTCTCACCGGCCTTACCGTTGTGTAAAATCATGTCAATAGCGCGGCAGTGGTCAAGCACAAACAAATAATCTCGTACACTTTTGCCATCACCATAAATGGTCAGGGGTTTATCATTAAACGCCATAAGTGTAAATACCGGCACGATATTTTCCGGTACCTGGTAGGGGCCATAGTTGTTAGAGCAATTGGAGATAGTAACATCTAGGCCGTACGTATGGAAGTAGGAGCGGACCAAGTGGTCGCTGCCTGCTTTAGTAGCGGAGTAGGGGCTACGGGGATCGTATGGCGTGTTTTCGTTGAAGCGATCGGTACTACCAAGCTCGAGACTGCCAAAGACTTCATCCGTGGAGACATGGTGGAAGCGTTTGACACCGTGGTCACGACTCAGACGAAGCAGAATATTCGTGGCGAGCACGTTACTCTGTACGAAAGCATCAGGGTTTTCGATGGAACGGTCGACGTTCGTCTCGGCCGCAAAGTGTACCACATAATCGAGTCCGGCTTCAAAAATTGGGCGTAATTTATTCTCTTCTATCAGGTCAAACTCGTGAAAGGTGATCGTACCCATAACGCTTTTGAGGTTCTCTTTATTACCCTGCTGATTCAACTTGTCTACAACAACGATTTCGTAGTCTGGGTGGTTTTCGCGGACGTAGTGCACATAATTGCTGCCAATAAAGCCGGCACCACCGGTTACGAGTAGTTTCATGCTTGTTCTCCTTGGATGATCTTGGTTACTTTGGCGACCAGTTGGTCTAGTTCACCTTGCGTTTTGGCTTCGGCATTCAGGCGCATGACCGGCTCGGTGTTACTGGCGCGCACATTGAACCAGCTGCCGTCAGCGAAGTCCACGCTTAAACCGTCGAGATCGGTTTGTTGTCCGTCCTTAAAAGCCTCGCGTAGTCTCGCAAAAGTCGTTGCCTTATCCGCAACGACAAAGTTCGTCTCTGGTCCCATGGCATACAAGCGGTATTCGTCAACCAGTTGGCTCAGTTTCTTGCCACTGTCACTTAAGGCTTGTATGGCCACAAGCACAGCAATGAGTCCGCTGTCGGCGTCATTATTCTCAACAAAATAGAAGTGGCCGGTTTCTTCGCCGCCAAATGGCGCGCTGATTTCGCGCATTTTGGTGCCGACGTTCACGCGTCCCACTGGAGTTACAACGGTCTTGCCGCCCCATTTCTCAACCAGCTCATCAATAGCATGACTCATGCGCGCATCGCGCACTACCGTTGCGCCGGGATATTTTTTAAGATAGTGCTTGGCCATGATAAGCATCAAGCTGCTGCCAGAAACGATACGGCCCGTATCATCAACAAAGCCGGCCCGATCGCCGTCACCGTCGAAGGCGACACCGAAGTCCAGCTTGAGCTCCTTAACCTTTGTGACCAAGTCCTGCATATTCTCTGGCTTCATCGGGTTGGCTTCGTGGTTCGGGAACGTGCCGTCAAGCTCGAAGTACATTTCATGCACGTCCCATGGTACGTACGGCTCCAGTTCGGGGAAGATCTTGCCCGCCATGCCGTTGCCGGCGTCGACGGCAATGCGAAATTCCTTTGTTTTGTCGGCGTCCATGAACGTGAGGGCATGGTTGATCCAGTCTTCGGTAATATCATGCGGTTCGACGGTGCCGGGTGTATCGGCCGGCTTGCCGAGATCGCCCGCCAGGAACTTGTCGCGGATTTCGCTCAGTCCGCTGTCTAGGCCCACGGCAGTGACCTTGTCACGGTAGAGCTTTATACCGTTGTCCTTGCCGGGGTTATGACTGGCAGTAATGACCGCGCCGCCAGCTAGGTCCCAGTTACCGACTGCGAAGTAAATCATGTCGCTGGTGACTTCACCGATGTCCCAGACGTCCACGCCTTGATCAGTCAGGCCTTTAATGAACGCCTGTGCCAGGTCTTTGGAATCTGGCCGCATATCGTGCCCGACCGCCACGGTGCCTTTAATAGGCAGCCAGTTGGCATAGGCACGGGCAATCTGCTCAACGGTTTGCGCGTTAAGCTGCGTACCGACTTCGCCACGAATGTCGTACGCCTTAAAGATGTTGGTGATAGCATCCACGGGGATTACTCCTTTGCTTACGTTTATGCTATGTGCAACCAGTGCCGTAGCACTAGCTTTACCCACAGTACGCGTGGCCGCCGCCTGTGTCAAATGGTGTAAACTCTCAAACTCCTAATGTGTCCAGGTCCGGAATGCCGTGTATACTTGAAGGCAGTTAAAGAGGGTAGACAACTTGAAAATCATTGTGACTGCGGGTGGGCAGGGAACCAAAATGTGGCCGTACAGCCGGCAGGATAAACCTAAGCAATTCCAGCCCATCATCGGCGATGTGTCAACTTACGAGCAAACCATCAAAACACTGCTCAAGGAATTTGCACCGGAAGATATCTACATATCCATCAAGCGCAAATTTATAAAATATGCGTCAGAGCAGTCACCGCAGATTCCGCTTAAAAACTATATTGTTGAGCCAGATGTCGCCAAGGACCGAGGTCCGGCCGAAGGCCTGGCGTTCGTGCGCCTGAGCATCGACCATCCGGACGAACCGTTCTTTATCGTGCAGGCCGATTGTATCCGGGAGCCGGGTGATAAATTTCTGCAGATGATTCACGAAGCCGAGAAGTTGGTTACGAAGCATAAGCAACTTGTCACCGGCGGCATAAAAGCCACGGAGCCGAACATGGGTGTTGATTATCTGAAATTAAGCGACCAGATTTCAGGCTCGCGCGAAGCATTTCGTATAGAAGAATTTTTGTTTCGCCGTAAGACCTTTACAGAGACGCGGAACCTCGTACAGAACTTCCATGTGGTCGCTCATTGTAACCATATGTGCTGGTACCCTGACCTGATACTGGATGCCTACAAGCACTACAGGCCGGACTGGTATGAGGCGCTCATGCGCGTCAAAGACGCTATGGATAAGCCCGGTGAGGGCGAAGCGATAGAGGCTATCTACGCCGGCATGGAGAAAGGGCCGACCGAAGATGTCACGACCAACGTCATGAATAGCGGCGAGGCGATAGTCATCCTGCTGCCGTATAAATGGACCGACGTCGGTACCTGGGGGTCGGTCTATGACTTTTTTGAGGAAGGCAATGATAACTACGAGGATGGCCGAGTTGTTGCCGTGGATACCGGCGGCTCGCTTATCAAGACCGATGGTAAGCATAAGTTGGTGGCTGTAGCCGGTGTGCATGATATGGTGATTGTTGATACGACTGACGTTCTGCTGGTCATTCCTAAGGAGCAGATCGACAAAATAAAGGATATCCAGACGATCCTGGCCGAGCGTGACCAAACCGAATATCTGTAGCGTTGCGCTACTTTCTTTCCGCCAGGACCTTTTTTAGGTACGCTACCATGTTCCGCCGGAATTGTCCGGATGAAAAGCGTTGGGTAAATACGGCGATAGCGGCGTTGCTGTAGCGGGTGGAATCGAAATTCTTGAGTGCTGTAGTCAGCGAGTCGACTGTCGGTTCGCTGAAAAACTTGCCGTTTTTGCCCGGCAAGATGTAATCCAGTGCCCCACCATCCTTATAAGCGATGACGGGTGTACCTGACGCCATCGCTTCAAGCGGAGTTATCCCGAAATCGTCCAGACCAGGGAAGATAAGGGCCTCGGCACTGGCGAATTCTTCCTCGACGACCTCGTCGCTTACCCGACCCAGAAAGGTTATTGTTTTACCGGACAGCGAGCGCAAGCGCTTGTGATCCGGCCCATCGCCGATAACGGTCAGCGGTAAGTCGAGCCTGGTGCAGGCTTCAACTGCCAGGTCAAAGCGTTTGTAAGGTGTTTGCCGTCCCGAAATCACAAAGCCTTTACGCTTGCGTTTGAGATGGCCGGGCTTTTGGAAGCGCTCCAGGGCAACCGGTGGATGGATAACGACGCTGTCACGGTTGTAGTATTTTTTGATTTCGTGCTGGATGTGCATGGAGTTAGCGATCAGGTAGTCGAGTCGCTGGGCCGCTTTGTAATCCCAGCGCCGCATGGGGCGAAGCAGTAGCCGCAAGCCCAGGCGGCCGAGCCAGTTAAGCGGTCCGAGCCCGGGGTTTTTCATGTACTGTTCGTAGCGGCTCCAGTAGTAGTGTGTGGGTGCGTGGCAGTAGTTTACGTGCAAAGTGCCCGGTGGTACCTTTATACCCTTTGCTTCGGCTCCGGAACTGCTGATGATCAGGTCGTAGCCTTCCAGCTTCAGGCGGCCGAACCAGATGATACGTAAGGGGCCGAGAAATTTACGAAGGCGCCCGAATGGCTGTAGCCAGCCGGTACGCACGGTGCCGTCCAGCCGTTTCCGCCATTCAGGCGTGGCGTATGAGGTATAGATTGGAGCATCAGGGAACAGCTTATGCAATTGTTCAACTACCAGCTCAGCACCGCCGCCGACCAGCCAATCGTGGACAATCGCAACTCTGATTTTACGTGTGCCAGTCATTTGCTGCACATCGCTAATACCGCGCGCCTCGCCGCGCCAACCGCTCCAACACAACGCGTACGGTTTTAGCGAGTATTACCATGTCGAGCCAGAAACTCCAGTTCTGCACGTAGTAAATATCCAGCTTACGTCGCTCCTCAAAACTGATGCCTCTGCGGCCGGATACTAGCGCTAGGCCGGTCCAGCCGGACTTGACGCTTAAGATAAGGTTCTTCTTTTCGTAGTGCTCCAGTTCAAACTTATCAAGCGCACGCGGACCGACCAGGCTAAGGTCCCCTCGTACGATATTCCATAGCTGTGGCAGCTCATCAAGACTGGTAACTTTCAGAAAAATGCCGACGTGTCCCGCTCTGGGGTCGTTTGGCAGTTGGTCGCCATTCTCGCGGTAGGCTTTTATAAGCTCCGGCCGTCCCATTTTCTTAAAGCCTTCCTCGGGTGACAAGCCGTTGTAGGCCCCTTTCATGGTGCGGAACTTCAGAATATTGACGCTGGTACCGAAGCGAGTCAGGCGTTCGGGTCTATAAAACACGGGGCTGTGCGGCTCGCTGATTTTAAGCAGGATAATGCATAATAGCCACAGCGGTGAAGTAAGTATAAGCAGCGTGCTTCCTACGATGAGGTCAAACAACCGCTTCACTACCCTTCCCCAGCCGAAAAGCGGTGTCTGCCGTACGGCGATGACCGGAATAGAATTACGGAACAGCTCGACGTCTAAGTTTCCCACGAACAATTCGGTATTGCCCGGGATAAACCGGTAGCTGACATGATGCGTCTGGGCGTATTCCAGCACTTCGCGGTTGCGGGCCTCGTCTTTGTACAGCTCGGTCTGAATAATACCGTGTAAGCTGCGAGCCCGCGTGCTCTCCAGAAACGCTCGGAAGGTATGATATGTCGGCACGCGGTTGTGTTCCTTGCCTGACACAATACCGATTACCTCATAACCGGAATGGCGGCTGTCGGCTAGTGAACCGACCAGCTCGTCGGTTACAGTAGTGCTGCCGACCACCAACACGCGTGTCAGCCCTATGCCAAAGCCGAACAGCTCCGTGCGGATAGCGCGCGCCGCGTTACGGAACAGTACTAGAAAAACGAAACTTAGCAAAAAGCCATAAATCGGTACCAGCTTTGCCGGGAAGATAGGGTTGACACTCAAAAAGTTCCAGAAGACTACGAATAACAGACCAATGAAGGACCCGATAAGCAGTCGACCGAACTCAGCGAACCGCCGCTCATAAATATTAGCGTTGTACAGCCCGAGCAGGGCGAAAACCAGGATCCAAAACGGCAGTAGCGCCACGAACACACCGATGTAGGTGCTGGCGTGGATAGGGTGGGCGACAGGGGTACTGCTATTGGCGCGGATAATGAACGCACCGACGAACGCTGCGACCAGCGCCAGAAAATCTCCTATAACCAGACACAGGTTATATACCAGCGTGGCGTTACTCTTCATTTATAATGATTGTAACACTTATGAAACGTGTGAGTACGCCTGCTAACAGATTTGCCGCTTACCTGATAGTCACGGTGCTGGCTGGCGTGCCCTTCTTTGGGCTCCTGACAGTGTGGGGTAGTACGCTGGTAGGCCACTACGCAGTGCTGCGCCTGTGGGATGATGTGCTGTTACTGGTGCTTTTGGGCATCGTCTGCTGGTGGCTGCTTAAAGACCGCGAGTTGTTGACATGGTTTACCCATAGCCTGCTGGTGCGGCTTATTTTCGCCTACGCTGCGCTGAGTTTGTTACTGGGCTTTATTGCGCTCACGAAAGGCGAAGTAACTGGTAAGGCTCTGGCATATGGCTTACTTGTAAACCTGCGGTTTCTGGTGTGGTTCCTGGCGGTGTTGCTGACAGCCCGGCGTGCCCCGTTTCTGAGACAGTACTGGCCCAGGTTGTTGCTTGTGCCAGCGGCTGTTGTCGTGGTGTTCGCGGTCCTACAGTTCGCGGTGCTACCGCACAATTTCCTGAGTCACTTCGGTTATAACGCGGCGACTACCATCGCGCCCATCGAAACTATTAACCACAACGCGCGCTATATCCGTGTGCAGTCCACTTTGCGTGGGGCTAACCCGCTCGGCGCGTACCTGGTTATTATTTTGTCGGCCCTTGGTGTGTTGTTTCTGTACGGCCGGCGTAAGCTGGTTTGCCTAACTTTCGGCATAGTTGCCCTGGCAGCGCTGTTTGCCAGCGGGTCGCGCAGTGCTTGGATCGGCACGGCGCTATCCTTTTTTACTATAGCCTGGCTACGCTTAGAGACCTTTCGCGGGCGTGTGCTCCTAGGGGCAGTCGGGCTGGCCGTGGTGATTTTGGCTCTGGGCGGTTATCTGCTCCTGAAAAATAATGTGAGCCTGCAGAACGAAATACTCCATACGCAACCGCACTCCGCGGTCACAATCACCTCAAATGGTGCCCATGCCAATGCCACGGAAAATGGTATAAAAGACGTAATCAACCAGCCGCTTGGTGATGGTCCGGGTACGGCGGGACCGGCCAGTATATATAATGGCAAACACCCGGCGCGCATCGCGGAAAATTACTATGTACAAGTTGCGCAAGAAACCGGCTGGATCGGCATGGCACTGTTCCTGAGTATCATCGTGCTGGTTGCTATAGAGCTCTATGAACAAAGCAGCGCATCGCGCCTGGCACTCATCATGTTTGCTGGTTTTATCGGCGTTGCCTTCGTGAACTTGCTGAGTCACGCCTGGGCAGATGACACGTTGGCCTACGTGTGGTGGGGGTTCGCCGCCATTGCGTTGGCTGCATTACCTGAACACAAGGATGCGTCCTAATGTTCGGTCTGTTTTTGCAGCGCGTGTTTGGCCGCCACCCCAGGTGGCACGGACTGGCAGAACAGTTTAGCAAATATCTGGTTGGCGGCAGTTTGTATTTCTGGGTTGGCTACGGTGTGTTCGCATTCTGCTATTCTGTTTTGCACTGGTCATGGCTGTGGTCTAAAATCGTCTGCGACATCATCGGCTGGTCGCTCAACTACTACGTACAGCGCTTCTGGGCGTTTAAAAATCAAGTACATTTGAGCGAAATGGAACACGCCGGCCGCTACATATTCATTGAAAGCATCGGCTTTATAATAGATTACGCGCTGATTGGCGGTCTGGTCTACGTAGGTATTAGTCCGTATATCGGTTTCGTTATCTCTGGCATCTTTTTCACCTTCTGGAGTTTTCTGTGGTACAAATACTGGGTTTTTCCCGAAACTGGTGGCAAAAAATCTGCCAAAGATATGCCGGTGGTTGAGCTGTGATTGGGAGATAGTAGCGATACGAGGTCGTTTTTCTATGCTTGCCCGGGAGTTGGATTGCCTTAGATGTGGTGGTCCCGGTCTCGGAATAAATCTCGGACGTCTGCCAATATTTTATCAATAGTTTTGCCGGTTAATATGCCTGCGGTTCGCTCGATAATCGTGGTATCGGCAGTAAAAAGTTTATCTGGTCGCACATAACTGTCTATCGGCAGGCCTCCGGCTGCAAAGTCGTCGGCTTTAATAACTACCGCCGTCTTGCTTGAGTAGGGCTTTGAGGTAATTTGGCAAAGTATCAAGTCGCCAAATTCAACATTAGCTAATACAAGTGCCGGACGCCGTTTGGTACTGCTGAGATCTGAGAATGGAAATGCAGCGACGACAACGTCGCCGGCTACAAGTTTACCCATGCTTTATCCTCTTCGAGCCTATCCCAGTCTTTTCGCAGCGTTTTCTCACTTAACAGTGCAGTCTCATCCGCGTGTTTTGGGACGGGAGTTTTAATAGGAATAATTTTGAGCATGCCTTTGCTCGCTTTTATCTCTACGTCCTTGCTGATCCCACTTTCCTCAAGCAGGAGTTTGGGTATCCGAATGCCTTTCGAGTTTCCAATCGGCACAAGTGACGTCTTCATTGTAATTACATTATATATACATACTGTCGCCGTTGTCAAGATACTTATTCGCACGTTCCCTCTTAATTCTGTACAAAAAGGACAACAAAAACGCTTCAGGTGATAATAGCAAGGGACTGTGTCGAGTATTTTCGTTGTTTCCAGAGTATGTATCTCGACCGCCAGCTCAGAACTGACGATATCCTGTTGTATCAATTCAAGCCATGGCTCAATATAGCTTTTGGCTTGTAGCTGACGATCTAGATGCCGATGTCGGCCGGTCCTACGCCGGTAGTATCGTGCGCTTGCCCGAGCAGGTGTGCCATACTATAAGCATATGAACGAAAATCAAACATCCACAGTCGGTGAGCCTAAACATAAGCCCGCCAAAAGTCTCGAAACAGAGGCTAAAGAGCTATCGCTCCGGCCGACCAAAAAGCAAAAAGAACTGCTCGATTTTATCGACGCCTTCATAACCGAACACGGCTACAGCCCCAGCTACCGTGAAATCATGAACGGCTTGGAATATACCAGTGTGGCGACTGTGGCGCTGCATGTCGGCAACCTTATCAGCCGCGGTCACCTGCGCAAACGCGACCACAGTGCGCGTTCGCTCGAAGTGGTGAGGCCGGGCGCTGGCAGCAGCGCGTCGACCTTTCAAACCAACGGCGTCAAAGTGGGCGAAGAGAAGTGGCTGGTGGCTAAAGTGGAGCAGTTTTTTAAAACTGCCGAGGCCGAACTGTCCCTACAACAGACACATATCGACAACCTCTACGTACTGCTCGGTGCGCTGCGCGTCCTTGGCATGGAAGCGGCCGCTCAGAGTTTCGCGGCCCGCTTAAAAGCACTCAAGCTCAAACTCGACCAGAACACCACAGCTGGCTAACAGTTACCGCTACCGCTGGAGTAGCGATCGTATACAAAAATACTATATCTAGCGTTTTACTGTCCTGCTACACTACTAACCACATTAATAACACAAGCTGGAAGCAGGTGTAATTCCTGTACTGTGCCGCAACGGTGATAGTCCGATACAGCGCTAAAAGTCTTCCGAGCAGAAGCACCCTCTTTTGGGACTCTGCTGGCGGAAGTAAAGGTTTTTTACATGAGCGCCGCCGCAGCCGAAGCAGCACCAGACATAAACAGTACCGCGTTCCGGCACTGGGAAACAGAGCTGCCGGCCCTAGTGTTGGGGGTGTCGAGGCTAGAAGCCGAAACGGTTGCGCGTGCAAAGGCGGCGCAGCTGATTGGTCGGATTGCAGCCGGCGCCTCGTTTGAAATTACGCACGCTGTGGAGCCTAGCAACCAGTCACTAATGGATGCGACTCGCAAAGCAAGAGAGGGTGATCCGGTTGCTAGAAGCTTAGTTGAAATCAATGTGCGTACTGATGTAGTTGAGCGCACGATCAAAGCCGGCCACATTATTCGGGTGGAGCAGCAGGTGAGCAAAGATGGCGAAGTTATGCAGCATGGCCAATCTGCTGAAAGCATCCAGGAGAACAGCCTGAGGTTTGGTAGCAGGCATCCGCTCATGATCCCGCGAACTCATGCGGAGGCGCGTAACAAATACCGTCTTCAGGAGTTATGCCGCCTCGGACTGCTACAAGACTATTGGTTTGTTGTCTTTTCGCGCGCGGCAGATGGCATGACGGATGACGAGCTTCGCCAAGAGAATTTCTTTGTGCCTACCATGAGCGCCGCTATCCAGGCGACATCTGAAGAGGCTGGCAGTATCATAATTACCGAGAGCGCGTTTGTAGCGGGCAAACGCAACCCTGACGCCCCCCGTCACGATCCCGAAACGCTTGCGCAGCTTGGTGATAGTCTGAGAGTGGATTACCGTGGCAGAACTGATGCCGAAGCTATTGATACGCCTGTTCTAATACATAAAAGCCTCATGCCAAACGGTGTAGTCGACGTTGTGCGTTGGTGGGATGTGGCGGCCGGCGGCACGTTCTTTGGGCAGGACAAACCAGAACAGGACCATGTAGAGTACTTGCGGGAGTGCCAGGAACGCGAGGCCGAACTTGAGCCAACCGTACAAGCTATCGTTGACCAGTTGGTAACCGAATCCGGCACATTTGTAATCGAGACAGATGCAACCGACCGTCTGGCCGAGCTGTCGGCTGAGTTTATGCTAAGACGCGCTGTTACCGACGAAAAAGTTGATGGGCTGGCTTTCGGTGAGGAGGCAGCGTTTTACCTTGAAGGCGCTAGACATGCGCAGGAGCAGGGTGATATACACAGGGTTGAACAGCTCGTACAGCGAGCAGTTGCAGTCGAAACGTCCAATTCATGCCCCGGTTCAGGTGGTAGCAAGACAGGTGATGCTTTGTCAGCTGGCGAAAAGGGTGATGGTGGTGATGAAGCTGACTGCAAATTTACATCCAATGAGTGTCCGCTATGTCACAAGAAAAAGGTCAAAACGTTGGTCAAAAAATTGCCAAGTGGCAAGAAGCATATCTCAGGTGACTGCGGTTGTATAAAGATTGTGTAAAACGACTGCTGCGCTCTGAGTAATTTTTTACAGCCTAAGTGGCAATCGGGACTATAATACTTATGTGAATATCGACGATTACGACCCGTACGCCGAGATGGTTAGAGAGCGCTCGCCGCTGCTCTTTTGTGAAGTTTGCATGCATTACCCTATCCAGCCGGTACATGGCCACTTTTTCTGTCTGGCTTGCCGCAATATAACAAAGTGCTGCGAAGGTATGCCTCTGGAGATGAGTGATGCCTAAAGTAGAGACTCACTACCACTTCCAATCAGGTACTGAGCCGGTGGTGCTCGAGGCAGAAAAACTACCGCGCGTCGGTATTTACAGTGGCAGCTTTGACCCTGTGCACGCCGGCCACATTATTTTTGCACTTAAGAGCCAGAAAATCGCTGGGCTGGAACGCGTCTGCTTTGTGCCGGAACGCCGACCGCTAGCCCAGAGCGAACCAGAGCATTATGTGCACCGTACCGTAATGCTCAAAAACGCGCTTCGGCCCTATAAACAATTTGAGCTGATCGACTTGCCTGACGCCCGGCTGACCAGCCGCAGCCTGGCCCGGGTGATCGAAATGCTGCCACCTGCCGAGCTCAGCCTGCTGACTACTGCCGCTGATTTGCTGTGGTATGAGGGTAAAATGCCGGGTCTGTACCGCAAGCTCCACCTGATTATCGCCGTGACGTCGCATGCTCAAATGGCTGAAGTACTGACGCGACTTGTTGGTCAGGACCAGCTGTTTCCGAACACGACCTTTATAGATATCGGCACGAATCATATCAGTTCGGTGGCTATCCGCAAAAGTATCCGCAGCGGACAGCCCGCCGCTCCCGGCATCCTGCCCAGCGTATGGCGCTATGCCCGCAAGCAGTGGCTCTACTTGCCTCCTATCCATCGCTGAGCTGCACTGATTCGGAGCCGTTCATTTTGTTGTTGACATTAAGCGTAAGCATTTGCTACACTCGGCTTAACTCCAATGCGTGGTGAACTGCGCGTAAAGAGACAAAAACTTAAAAAACAAGTGGCAGACGTCTTTCACGCTCGCGTTGTTAAGTGAGCGGTGTCTGCTTAAGAGGAAACAAAAACATGTCAATAGCAGTTGCGGTTGACGGCGTTGAAACAGCGCCGGCTATAGTTGAGGTCCGGATAGTTCGTCCCCAGTGGCGGCAATTCCTGACATACGCCCACTGAGCCCCGGTTCTAACCGCTCCGGCTACTTGGCCGGCGCAGCTGCGGCGGCGATTTTTTCGACGATGCGTACGAACTGCTGAGTCTCTTCGGGCTCGAGCGGATCAAATAAAAAACCGTTGTCGGTGCTTAAGCGTTCAATGATGGTCCGCTGCAGTTTTTTACCTTTTGTTTCTAGCCGGATGACTTTAATGCGCCGGTCGCTTAGGTCGCTCTGCCGGCTCACCAGGCCCTTCTTTTCCAGGCCGTCCACAATGCCGGTTACGTTGCTGGCATCGCAGTGGAACAGTGTGCAGAAACTTTTCATGGGCCGCGGCTGGTGCTCGTCGATCAGGAGCAGTGTGACCGCTTGGATGCTCGTGAGGTCAAACTCCGCCCCAATCGCCACAATATGCTGCTTGGCGGTCATTAAAAACTCCAGCAGTGCGAGATAAAAATTCTGGTTGGTGCGTTGGTGTAACATAAAAACAGTATGGTTAGTCCGATAAAATAGTTGACATAGTCAACATTCGGGATTTACAATGATTGTGTGATTAATGATAATACAATTGCTGTAAAAATTCAAAGGAGGGGTGTACATGGCAGAGAAGCATAAGCACCATTGGTGGATACTGATAATTCTGGCGTTGGCACAGTTTATGGTGGTGCTCGACACCTCTGTGGTGAATGTGGCGTTGCCGGCGGTGGAAAAGGCGTTTCACATGTCACAGACCAATTTGCAGTGGATCGTGACTGCCTACACGCTGACATTTGGCGGCTTTTTGCTGTTTGGCGGCCGTGCAGCTGACCTGTTCGGCCGGCGCCGGCTGTTCATGATAGGTATAGTGCTTTTCGGTATTGCATCGTTGCTCGACGGTCTTTCGCAGTCAGGCGGTATGCTCATCGCGCTACGAGCAGCTCAAGGGCTGGCTGCCGCGCTGATGTCCCCGGCGGCGTTATCTATCGTGCTGGTGACATACCGGGAAGGGCATGAGCGCAACACCGCGCTGTCAGTCTGGGGTGCGGTGGCTGCCGGCGGTGCTGCTGCCGGTGTGCTGCTTGGTGGTGTCATTACCGAATACTGGGGTTGGCGCTGGAACTTCTTTATTAACGTGCCGGTCTCGCTGGCAGTGCTGTACGCGACCTGGCGCCTGGTACCGGCCCACGAGAGCGAAGAAACGCACAATGACCTCGACCTGCTCGGCGCGGCTTCTATAACCGCGGCTATGATGCTGTTGGTGTACGGCCTGGTGAAAGCACCTGCGCATGGGTGGACGGCGGACTCGACCTTAGGTTATCTGGGTGGCGCTGTGGCGCTCATCATTTTCTTCATCGCCAATGAACTGCGTAGCGAGCATCCCTTAGTACCGTTCGGTATCTTCAAAATCCGTAACCTCACGGGTGCGAACCTGACCATGATGCCAATTATGGCGGGCATGTTCAGTACATTCTTCTTTGCGTCACTGTACGTGCAGACAATGCTTGGCTATTCACCGGTGAAGACGGGCCTCAGCTTCCTGGTCATTCCGATTGCAATCGCCGTTTCAGCTACGCAAATCCCGCGCCTCATTAAAAAAATCGGCTATAAGCCTATCCTGATGGTGGCGCCGCTGGTGGTTGCCTCGGGGCTGTTTTGGCTCGCACACGTGCCGCTACATGGTAGTTATGTGCATGACTTGCTACCCGGTTTTGCCCTGCTGGGACTCGGCATGGGTGCGACGTTTGTGCCGATCACGATTGCTGCGACGAGCGGCGTGAGCGGCCGCGAATCCGGCCTGGCCAGCGGCCTGCTTAACACTTCACAACAGATTGGCGGCGCACTGGGTCTGGCAATTCTGACCGGTGTGTCGGCTTCCAGTGCAGCCCACTATGTGCAGCATCATCTCCAGAGTCTGTCACCTCATGCCAGCCTGGCGGTCTCGAATGAATTCACGCAGCGCGCCACGCTACAGGGTTACCACGCAGCGTTTTATGTAGCTTCCACCTTCATGGTTGGATCCTCCATTATCGCGACAGTTTTGCTCAAGCAGAAGGGTAGTCAGGGAGTTGCGCAGGAGGACGCTGCAGTTGCTCCGGTGCATGTCGGCTAAGTTCCGACAGTTTACTATTAGTAGTACCGCGGGCATTTCCACGGTACTATTTTTATATGCGTAAGGCTTTGCGAAAATTTGAAAAGGCGCGGCCGTTTACCGAATCTGAGGCGTGGCTGCTGTTCCGGATCGCGGCCGTGGCCGAAGCTTGCGGCTGGACACTGCTGATCGTAGGTATTGCTGCCGACCGGTATCTGCCGCACGGCGGATCGTCGGTGCTGATTCTGGCGGGCCGGACGCACGGTATGCTGTTTTTACTGTACTGTCTGGCTTCGCTGGGATTATACCCGAGCCTGGGATGGTCGCGGTGGCGTGGTCTGTTTGCCCTGGCCTTTAGTGTGCCGCCTTACGGTACGTTACTGTTTGAGCAATGGGCTGCTGGCAAACGTCACAATGCCGGGTTTAGAACGTATCGCCACTACATGGTGTACCGTGCGGTCTTATCTGGAGGAAAAGGCGGGCGAGGACTAACGCAGCACACCATGGCCAAACCAGAAATGGTATCATGACACTAGCGCGCTAGCCGAAGGTAACACCTTTGGCTGTGGATTATGAATCAATACAGACGGTAAAAGCTAAGGCAGCAAGACTAGAGCCGGATGTGTCGCCCAGCCCAGAGATGCTGAAGGCATTCCTAATCATTTGCAGGATCATGGGTAAACCGGCGGGTGACTTGCCCTCTATTTTCGGAACAAGGGGTCGGTGGTTCGAATCTGTCCGGGCGTACCAGATGGGGCCTTATAGGCTTGCGTTCAAATCCTATCCGGTTGCCGCGCAAAGATATTAAGGGCAAACATACTTCCTAAAGCACTTCGATTTCGGAAGCATTTTATCGTATTACGAAGGCTATATTCACCCTTACTAATAGCTTTCGGGTTGATCAATAATTAGTATACTGTAGTTGACTAATATTGCTATCAATTAGTATACTGTGGATTACTAATACTGAATGAAGGGGTTGCAATGAATAACCAACTGACACGTTACCTACAGCGCCAAATCCTGCTCGGTGAAGCAATTATGCGTTCGAAGAATAAGAGTTCTCGCGGGAGAACACTGCCAACACGCACCATGATCGTTCTTGTACAGAAATATGTTAGAGACTTTCTATTAAAGAAGCCTGGAACTAAACGATGGGTTATCCTACCGGGCTTGAGAGGGGTGGGAAAGACGACGTTATTAGCACAAAGTTACTTGTGGTTATTAGCTCAGGCGGACGACAAAATAAACATACTCTATGTATCCTTGGATGAAGTCGTAGAGAAGGTCGGCTCTAATTTGTCTGATCTCTTAGACGAGTACGAACGTCTGCTGGGGGCTAGCTTTGAAGAACTCGACAAGCCGACGTTCCTGTTCATAGACGAGGTGCAAGCGGATTCTAAGTGGGCTCGTACTATCAAGTTTCTCTATGATAGAAGTCCTAACATATTCCTAATATGCTCGGGGTCTTCTGCGGTACACCTACAAATGGATGCAGACATCGATGGCCGGCGAGCGGTTACAGAAAAGTTGTTCCCGCTGAGTTTTCCAGAGTACCAAGTCTTAGCAAGAGACGTCTTGCCGGCCAAAGGTCTGAAGAGCGAGCTCATGGACGCACTCTACTATAGTAAAGATGCTCCAGCAGTTTATACAAAACTAAAGAAGCTATCGCTTGCCGTTGATCAGCAATGGACTAAATACAGCCGTAACTCCGTTACCAAATATCTTCAGACAGGGACCATTCCCTTTACACTAGGCGAGACGGACGTACGACAAGTCTACGCGGCAATCGATGCTATGGTCGACAAGATTATCTCAGTAGACCTACAGACGCTTAATCAGTTCAAGCCTGAAACCGTAGGGGCGTTGAAGCGTTTGATCTTCGTGTTAACCGACTGCGACGTAATGACCTACGAGGCGATGGCAAAAGCCGTAGGCGTAAGCAGGCCTCAAATCATAAACATGATCGATGCGTTAGTTAAGGCCGAGCTTATTATTAAGGTACCAGCGCATGGAAATAATATTACGGCTACCACAAATCCTTCCAAATTCCTTTTCATGAGTCCGGCGATTAGGTCGGCATTTCATGATATTGTCGGATTGCCGGATACTGTCGCTGCTCGACAGGGAAAGTTGCTCGAAGATGCCGCAGCACTCCACTTCTACAGAGAATTCGTGACGAAGAAACTTGGTAGCATTACCTATCCTTTTGATAAAGATGGCGGCCAGTGTGACTTCATTCTAAGGGTGAATAATGATCACCAGATTGCGATAGAGTTCGGGATGGGGACAAAAGGCTATAGCCAACCGACCAAAACACTGAAAAAGTTCGGAGGTTCTTACGGGCTGGTATTCTCAGAGAGCCCCCTCAGGATTAATGGGGACTCAGCTGTCGTGTCAGTTCCGCTGGATTACTTCTTTTGCATGTAATCGCTACGATAAGCCGCGATGCCTAGTGTGCCCCAACTCTAGATATGGTGTAGTATCTATTTGTTTTCTTCGAAAGCACACATTAAGTGCTCGAGCCAAGCCATAAGTTGTTCGAAAGAAACTTCACTCGGCACCATCATTTATAGATAGGGTGCAAGTAGAAGAACGACAGTATAGCCTTGTGCAGGATAGGATTACTGATTGAAGACCGCTCTAAATGCCGTGGAACGGATTGTTAGCTGCTCTGGCCGGTAGACTTGAGGGCGGCGTCGATGACCTTGCTGAATTCGGTTATGCTGGGACCGTTGCTATCTACAAGGTCAGAGTTCGCCACGTATTTACCGTTTAGGAAGAAGGTAGGTGTGGCCTCCTCTCGGCCGGTTTTGCTGAAGGCGCTGAGGTCGGCATTGACGCGGTCATTTACCTGGGAACTTGCGAAATCAGATTTGAACTTAGTCACGTTCAGACCGAGTTCCTGGGCGTAAGACCAGAAGTAGGGCTCCGGATTTGATGAGACGCTCCACTCGCTCCAGTTCTGAGAGCTGTAGAGCAGGTCATGCATCTGCCAGAATTTGCCCTGCAGGTCGGCGGCTTCAGCGGCGCGAGCCCCGGCAAAAGCGTTCGGGTGAACTTGGGATAATGGTAGGTTGCGGAACTGGAACTTGATCTGCGCGTTATACTTTTGGGCGACCTGCTGCACGGTGCTGAAGTAGCTCTCGCATACCGGGCATTCGTAGTCACCGTATTCTACGAGCGTGACTTTGCTATTGAGATTGCCTTCGACGTGGTTGGTCGCTTTAGAACTGTTACCGCTTGAAGATGAAGTATTGTTCGAATTGCTGTGGTTGTTGAAAAGTACGATACCCAAAAATACGGCGATGATCACGCCGATAACTGCTAAAAAGCGCTTATCCATAACTGTCTAGCCTACTCCGTTACTTATGCATAATATACCACGGTACTGCTCGGTTGTCGCGCTCCCTTTGCTGATTCCCTCAGCACATCGTAAGATAGTTGTATGCTTTATTTTATACTTGGCGTGCTATGTGCTGCAGGTGCTGTCGCGGCCTGGGTGCTTCTGCAAACTTACCGGCACGTGCCGCGGCGTGAGCTGAAACGTCTGGCACGGCACGACGAAGTGGCGGGACTGTTGTACCGGGCGGTGGCGTATGGCGCCAGTCTGAAAGTACTGCTGGGCTGCACTCTTGTGGGGTTTAGCGTGCTGGCGCTGGCGGCGTTCTCGGCGGCTGTCGATTTCTGGTTGGCTGTAGCCACGGTAGCGGCACTCCTTGCTCTCGGCTGGATGGTGTTCGTACCCGGCGGCGAACTCACTCGCAGCAGTCTGTGGCTGGCGCGCAAGCTGGCACCGGGAATCGCCTGGCTATTGGAGCGTCTGACGCCGGTGCTTGATCCGGGTGTGCGGTTCGTGCGTGGACGGCACGGCGTCCGGACGCACACCGATGTGTACGAAAAATCTGACCTAGCGGAACTGCTGGAGCGGCAAAAAGGCCAGCCGGATAATCGGGTTCCGGAAAGCGAAATCGAACTGCTGCAGCACGCTTTGACATTCGGCGATAAACTGGTTTCGGATACGCTGGTTCCGATGCGGACCGTGAAAATGGTGGCGGCGGACGAGACCATCGGACCCGTGCTGATGGACGAGCTGAACAGTAGTGGCCATAGCCGGTTTCCGGTGTACGAAGGTGATGCGGCGCACATTGTCGGCATATTGTATTTGCACGACTTGGTTAGCGCCAGGCATGGCGGCAGAGTGGCCGACATAATGAGCCGCAAACTCGCCTATGTGCATGAGGATTTTAGGTTGTATCAGGCGCTGCAGGCATTCTTAAAAACCAAACAACATCTGCTTCTGGTTGTGAACGGCTTTGAAGAACTGGTCGGCATTTTGACCATTGAGGACGTGATGGAACAGATGGCCGGTAAGCTCGCCATGGATGACTTCGATAAATACGATGACCTGCACGCCGTAGCCGCCACTACCCAAACCGAGCCTGCCGCGCACGAAGAGCCGGAAGTTGAGCGGCCGGAAGAACCGCTGCCTGAGCTTGCTGAGGAGCTGAACTCTACCTCTGACGCTGAAGAGATGGTAGAATAACACCAATGACGCGGCTGAATGTAAATATGAATTCCCGGGTCGGCGATTAGCAGCCGGCGCTGTTTCTCGTGTAACCGACCCGTTCATCCAGCCCAATCTACTAACTAATCCAAGGGAAATTGTATGAGAACATTAAGTTCCGACCTTTCGAAACATATCGGTGAACAGGTGCACATCGAAGGTTGGCTGCACAAAAAACGCCTGCTGGGTGGGCTGACGTTTATTAACGTGCGCGACCGCCATGGCTTAACACAGGTGGTTCTACAGGACAAAGACGAAGTTGAAAAGTTACGTGGTCTGCAAATCGGCACGGTGCTTGCCGTGGACGGCACGGTCAAGGAAGAGCCACGTGCTCCCGGTGGGGCAGAGCTGCATGATGTCAAAATTGAGGTGTTAGTGCCGGTTACTGATGAACCGCCCATTGAAATCGATAAGCCGATTCAGCATAAAGCTGAAAACCTCGATACCCTATTCGAGTACCGCGTGCTGAACGTTCGCAATCTGCAGGAACAAAAAATCTTTAAGATCCGCTCCAGTCTGCTGCGCTACTTGCGTGAATTCTTAACCGACCGTGAGTTTGTGGAAATTAACACGCCGAAAATACTCGGTGCGGCAACCGAAGGCGGCGCCGAGGTCTTCAAGCTCGACTACTTTGGCAAAGAGGCGACATTAGCGCAGAGCCCGCAACTGTACAAGCAAATTATGGTCGGCGCTTTCGAGCGGGTGTTTGAGATCGCACCGGCATTCCGTGCCGAGCCGAGTGCTACGGCGCGGCACATGAGCGAGGTCTATATGTTAGACATCGAGATGGGCTTTGTGAACGGGCACGAGGAAGTGCTCGACACCGTGGGGGACATGACGCAGTACGCGCTGCAGCAGGTATACGAAAAGCATGCCGAAGACCTGAAAAGTCTCAATGCGCCCGAGCTCAAACTACCGGCTGACGGCAAAGTGCCGCGCTTGCCTGTGGCTCAGATCCACGAGTTGTATACCAAAGCGACCGGTACCGACACTACGGCTGAAAAGGATTTGGTGCCGGATGAGGAGCGCTGGATCTGTGAGTACGCTCGCAAAGAGTTGGGCAGCGATCTGGTATTCGCGACCGAATTTCCGGTAGAAGCCGCCAAGTTCTATCACAAAGTTGATGCCGAAAAGGGTGTAGTGATGTGGGGTGATTTGCTGTTTCGTGGCATAGAAATCGCCACAGCGCCCTTACGTGAAAACAACTACGAAACGATGATCGCGCAGATGAAAAAGGCGGGGCTGGACGTTGACCATCCCGGTTACAAGTACTATCTGCAGGCGTTCAAATACGGTCTGCCTATGCACGGTGGCTGTGGTTACGGGGTTGACCGCCTGGTAGAAAAAACTATCGGCCTGGCGAACGTCAAAGAAGCCACGCTCTTCCCGCGCGACATCAACCGTCTGACACCCTAGGCTACTTCCTGTTACTTGTGGTAGCGGAGCAAAAACCACAACTCCAGTGCCACAATAGAGACAACGACTACCAGGCTGATAACACGCTGCCAGCCTGGTTCGGGTATGTGGGTGGTGAAGCGCTTCGGGGGAGTATTACCTTTGGCGGAAGTTGGCAGAGAACTGTTTGGGGTGACCTCGAGGTTTACCAGGCCGCGGCTTGCCTGTGCGGTTGGCGTGGACTTCGCTTGCCTGGTCATTTTTTGGCCTTGGGCTGAATCCTGACGGCGGTGCCGTACGCGGCAACTTCGTTCATGGCGCTGCCCATATCACAGGTGTCGAATCGCATTGCCAACACGGCATTGGCGCCGCGCTCGGCAGCCGCTTGCCGTAATCGCTCCACTGCTTCAATACGGCTGTTGCTTAGCAGCTTCGTGTAACCGCCGATTTCACCGCCGACTATCGACTTCAGCCCGGCACCGATATTGCTGACCAGGTTACGGCTCCTCACGAGTACGCCAAAAACTTCACCATATGTCTCAACTACCTCGTAGCCGGGGATATCGTTGGTGGTTACTATAATGACGTCTTCCATTGCGCACCGTTCCTTTGTCCTTACTAGATAAGTCAATAATAGCACGCCGGGCCATATGCCATACTTGGCTACGGTGTGCTCTTATTTGCTACAATGGCGGCATGGATATTCCTGTAAAAACATTGAAGTCGGGGTTTGCGCTGCCTGTTTACGGGCTTGGTACGTGGGAGATGGGTGGTCGTGGCGAAGCGAGCAGTGTAAACGATGAAAAGGAAATTGCGGCCATTAAAGCAGCAATCGATTACGGCATTACACATATCGATACAGCTGAAAGCTATGGTGCTGGACACTCGGAGGAGCTGGTCGGCGCGGCTATAAAAGGTTACGATCGTTCCAAGCTACTCATAACTACCAAAGTATCCGGGCACAACCAGACGTATGAAGGTGTGTTACGAAGCTGCAAGGCTAGTCTCGAGCGTTTGGGGACTGACTACGTTGATCTCTATCTGTTGCATCGTTTTCCTGCCCCAGGTATATCTATAGCGGATACGATGTGTGCCATGGATCGCCTGGTCGACGAGGGGCTAGTGAAACATGTTGGCGTCTCTAACTTTACCGTTTCCCGCTTTGAAGAGGCGCAAAAGTGTACAGCAAACAAGATTGTGTGTAATCAGCTGGAATACAGCCTACGGTTCCGTGAAGCGGAAAAGCGCGGCATTATTACATACTGCCAGGAAAATGACGTGTTTGTAGTGGCATGGGGCCCGTTACAAAAAGGTGCCTTGGAACAAGCAGGTGTTTTGCATGAAATGGCGGAGAAATACGACAAAACACCGTACCAGGTGGCGCTCAATTGGCTCATTTCCCAAACGAGCGTAGTTACTATTCCCAAAACGACGAAGGTAACACACCTCGAAGAGAACTTGGGTGCGTTCGGCTGGGAGCTTTCGCCTGAAGATATGGAGCGGCTTCGTATTGAATATCCTGATCAGCAATTAACGTCCGAACGCGTTCCGTTGGATTACGCGGCAGACGTGCCGGCCTAGTTTGCCTATGCGAGATAAAAATGAGGCGTTCAAACAGCATGTCCGGGAGGCTTCGGCCAACCCAGAGTTTGTGCACCACAAATGGTTCGTAAAGTGGCACCTGGAAATCGTGGAGCGAATCGCGCTCGAGCTGTGCGATCATTACCCCGAGGCAGACCGCGACCTAGTAGAGGTGATGGCGTGGTTGCACGACTACGGCAAAATCTTGGACTATGATCACCAATACGAAACAACACTTACGAAAGGACTAGAAACACTTATCAGCTTTGGTTTTTCGGATGATTTTGCACAGCGGGCCACCGACTACGTAGAAATACTCGACAAGAAACTGGAGCTGGATTTGCACGAGGCGCCCATTGAAGTACAAGTCGTAGCTTCAGCGGATGGCTGCTCACATATGGCCGGGCCGTTTTTGAACATCTTCTGGCATGAAGCCACTGATAAAACATTTACCGATAGGACATTTGAAGAGCTGATGGATCTAAATCGGCGCAAGGTAGAGAAGGACTGGAAATACAAAATTGTGCTACCCGAAGCTCGCAAGGCTTTCGAAGGACGCTATAAGTTTATTCGAGAGCAGGCGGGTGATCTGCCAACCTCATTTTTGTAGCTCGTCTGCTACAATGACCGGATGAGTGAAACACTGCTCGCCGGTTTTGGGATTGCTTCGGGCGTAATAAATACTGCTGGGCTGGTACCGTATATCCGCGATATCTTCCGCGGTAAAACCAAGCCCGAACGGGCAACCTGGTGGGTGTTTTTGTCGTTGTCATCATTTGCGCTTATCGGGCAGATTCAAGCGGGGACACGTTGGGCGCTGTTAATGACCGCTGCCGATGCAATGGCGGCTGGAACGATAGCAGTGTGTTCACTACGTTTCGGCTACGGTAGGCTACATAGGCGCGACTGGATTTCGCTAGGTATTGCTGCGCTCGGTATCGGAGTGTCGCAAGTTGTCAGTAGCCCTCTGCTGGCGCTGCTGGTGGTAATAGGGGTTGATGCTACCGGTTTCTGGCTGACGGTTTACAAAACCTGGCAGGCACCGCATAGCGAAACGCTCATCAGTTGGGTGCTTGCAACAGTTGCCGGCGCCTGCGGTATTGTGGCGATTGGCAAGCTTGATCCGACGCAGCTCTTGTATCCTATCTACATTTTTGGATCAAATGGTTTGCTGGCGGGGATAATCATCGCTCGGCGACCTCATGTCTCGCCTGACACTATGGGTGTTTCGATGTCGAGAACCAAAGCCGGCAAACTCAAAACGAGCAAAGCGCCAAACGCCATTTGAAAGGTAAGTTGGGACTGCAGCAAAAAACCGTGAGTCAGGTTCAAATAGTGCGCTGCAGCAATGCCACTGGCTAGCTCAACGAGTAGTAGTCCAATACTCCACCAAATGTAGCGCAGTTTCCATGCGACCCAACAACTCAAGAGCAGCTGCAAAGAAAACAGCGCCGTGCCACAGACGATATGCAGGTAGTTCAGCCATGTGCTGACGGTGTAGGGTGTAATAACCAGGCCGACGATAAGCAAGGCATAGGTTTTGAGCGCCAGGCGCAGTATTTTTTCATCTGGCGGCAATGCGTCGATAGCCCGTAATGCAAAATACGCTGCACCGAGCAGCGCCGCGGCGTAGGGGAGGAGTGTCTCGCGGTAAAGCCCGTAGTAGCTGATGCCGGCGTTGACCGCCAGCCCCATAGGCTTGATCAAGACACATACTAGAACCCATCTCAAAATTCCCGCTACAATAAGGAGGGCGTCAGCCCCCTTATTTCGTAAGCAAGGAAAACAAACATGCAAAGACTGGTGGATGAGCAGTGGCACCTGTTGGCTCCGTTGCTCAAAAGGAGTCAGGCAAAAACAACAAAGCGCGGCCGGCCTCGGCTGCCTGACCGTCCAGTGCTGGATGGCATCCTCTGGATACTGAAAACTGGCGCTCAGTGGAACGAGTTGCCCGATAAGTACCCGCCATACCAAACATGCCACCGCAGGTTTCAGGAGTGGGTTCGTTCCGGCGTATTTGCCGAGCTGCTTCGTGTGCTCGCACAGGACATGGAGGCTCGTGGCGGCATATCCCTGGAAGAATGTTTCATTGACGGTACGTTCAGTAGCGCTAAAAAAGGGGAGCTGGTGTTGGCAAGACGAAACGTGGCAAAGGCACCAAGCTCATGGTCATCTGCGACCGAGAGTCTCTTCCGGTCTCCGTCTACGTGGGCTCTGCTTCTCCGCATGAAGTCACCCTGGTGGAACGAACGCTTGCCGGCAGACTTACCAAAGCGGCTCCAGTACATCTGGTAGCTGACCGGGCGTATGACTCTGATCCGCACGACAGACTGGTGAAAGAACGATTCGGCAGCGAACTCATTTTCGCCACACCGCAAAGGTCGGGTGAAAGCAAAAACCCAGGATGGACGCAAACTACGAAGGTACCGACGGCGTTGGAAGATTGAACGGCTCAATGCCTGGTTACAGAATTACCGGAGAGTAGCTACAAGATACGAACATGCACTCGCCAACTTCGTTGGCTTCGTGCATCTGGCTTGTATCCTTATTCTGTTGAGGCATTTTTGAGATGGGTTCTAGAAGCCCGGCGTATAAAAACAGTTGCCCTACTAAAATACTGCGTGCTGCTTCTCGCATCCTCCCAGTATTATTTCTTGCATTACTCGAAGCCGCTACGAGAATAGTTACAGCTCCGTTTGGGTGGTTGGCGCTATACTTTAATAGACAGTGACTGGAGGAAGCACATGAAAACACGCAAACTTGGCGATCTGGAAGTCTCAAGCATCGGTCTCGGCTGCATGGGGATGAGTGCCTTTTACGGCGGACGTGATGAAGCTAAAGCGCTCGAAACTATTGCGTACGCGCTCGGCCACGGCGTGAATTTTTTGGATACGGCCGATATGTATGGCCCGTTCTCCAATGAAAAGCTGGTTGGCAAGGCGATCAAAGGGCGGCGGAATGAGATTATACTGGCGACAAAGTTCGGCAACGAGATCGATGATAATGGTCAGCGCACGGGCAAGGTAAACGGTCGCCCGGAATACGTGCGAAAAAGTATTGAGCGCAGCTTGAAAAATCTGAATGTTGATCATGTGGATCTGTACTACCAGCACCGCGTTGACCCGAACGTACCTATCGAGGACACAATTGGGGCTATGGCCGACTTGGTGAAAGAAGGAAAGATACGTTACATCGGTATGAGCGAGGCGGCACCGGAAACCATCCGTCGTGCTGCCAAGGTGCACCCCATAACTGCGTTGCAAACGGAATACAGCCTGTGGTCGCGTGACCCGGAGGACGAAATCCTGGCGACGGTGCGGGAACTTGGTATTGGCTTTGTGGCCTATAGCCCGCTTGGCCGCGGTTTCTTGACCGGCCAGATCAAGTCTCCTGATGATTTTGAGCCGGATGATACCCGCCGCAGCTGGCCGCGTTTCCAGGGCGAGAATTTCCAAAAGAACCTCGAGCTGGTCGAAAAGGTCAAGGAACTTGCTGATGAAAAGAGCTGCACGCCCGGTCAGCTGGCACTTGCCTGGGTGCTCGCACAAGGAGATGACATTGTACCTATCCCCGGCACTAAACACGTCGAATACCTACAGGAAAATATTGCCGCAGTTGACGTAATGCTGACTAAGGATGATCTGGAGCGCTTGGACGCGATTGTTCCCAGGGGCATAGCCGCTGGTGACCGCTACCCGGATATGTCTACCGTCAATAGATAAAAGATAAAGGGGATACTAACGCTCGATGGTTCGTTTGCCCGACTTCTTGGGGCGGAAAGTGGCTTTGACTTTCTCGATTGACTTCATAAGCGCGCTCATCTCGCGGTCGTTGCGTTCGTTGATCTCGCGCAATCGCTGTTTCAATCGGCGCTTGCGGGCGGCCGGTGAATCGTTGGGGTCATTCTGGAGCGGTGGGTTATGCTTCATGCGTAATGTCTGCGACCCGGGTGGGATGCTGACCGTAATCCTTACTTTGCGACTCTTCAGGCAATCACTACATTTAGTATATCAGCCATAAGCAAGTTTGGGGTGCTTTCTTGGGGTAAAGCTGTAGTACGACCGAGGTGTGTCAGTATGGCGAGGTTGCTAAAAACCACTAAATATATTAAAGTCATCGATGTTTCTGATATATTATCATCGATAGGCGAGGGGTGCTCAAGGCGAATGGTTTTCATTTGTGATCTCATCACACATCGTATAATGCACATCGATTTAAAGAATATTACGATAATCGGAATAAAAGAGTTAATCACATGTCGGTACTAGCATCAGAGCTGTCGCTAGCCCCAGTCCCCAACTTAGCGGAGTGGGCGCCGCAGTCAGAGGAGTCGGCTTTGTTGGCTCGGGCATCAACATTATCAAAGCTATCTGAGACAGCCATAGGTCTTGTTGAGCGTATAAAAAATGCACCGAGAAGGCTCGCAGCCGCCTGTTTGATGGGTAGTGTCGCGGTGCTGGGCAGCGGCTGTACGGCGGTCAGCCAGACACCAAGCGGTGCCTACTACTGGGTTGGTGGTGAGGAGTCAGCGCTTAACGAAGGGGCGTCAGTTGCCATAACTCAGGCGGATCCAAAAGTGGGGCCTGGCGGAGTACACTCGCTTGCTGAGCTTGGCGTTGCACTCGATGGAAACTTGCAGTCAAGCATTGAGATAGGCTGGACCGTTGACAAGGACGCACATGCCGATGATACCAATCCACGACTGTTTGTCTTAGGACGGGTTGGTGGGCGAGGTTGCTACAACGGCTGCGGTTTTGTCCCGACTTCGAGTACGATACGCCCAGGCGAGACGCTGCAACCGGGTGTGACCGGCGTATTCGGAATTCACTATTTGTCTAAGCACGGCGGCGCGTGGTGGGTGTCATATAATGGTCAGGATTTTGGTTATTTTCCTGAATCAAAATGGGACGGGACCTTCAAGAATTCTACATTTGTGGAGGCAATCGGTGAGGTAGCGGAGCATACGGTAGGTTCTTGCACCCCGATGGGCAATGGCGTGCGAGGTACGGACTCCGGAGCGGTTGCGATAGGTGATTTTCACCTCGTGCATGGTAATCTCCCTTCGGCTTTACAGCCGTATTCGCAGGATGGTCTGGTACCCAATAGCGACGTCCAGGGTCCGGGTCCATATAACCCTGTTCCAGGAGTGGTCCTATTTGGCTCAAAAGCCCCGTACAACTACCTTCAAGACGGGGGCACGATCTATTTTGGTGGTCCGGGTGTTTGCACGCAGCAGTCAGCTACACCGGTTGGCCAGTAAGATTGCATGGTATCTCACTCAGCTCCGTTGCGCTTTGATAATTACCACGAATAAGATCAAAGCAATCAATAAACAAGCTAGCATGAAGATGATCGACTGCATACTGCCTGGTGTGTACGTGGGAATGATAGACGCGCCTTTATAAATATTATATCCGCCTTTAACTTTTAGAGCTCCAAATCGCCTGCCATACTCCAGAGTAGCCTCGTTCCCAATTTCATCTGCTCGTTTGCCAGACATGCGCCCCAGATGACGGATTTCTATAATTGCATCAAGTGTTTTGCCTCGATTAATTCTTGCGCTGCTACGTGTACATCAAGTGCACTATGATTCCTAGCGATTTTTAAAAGCGGCAATTAGCTTCACTATCAAACCTGAAGTTCCTAGATTTTGCCACAAGTCGTTCCTCCATTAAGTGAACAGTATCAGATCACCAAAGGAAAACAAGCCGAAGCATGATGAAAAACTCAATCTTTATGTTATAATATGTAAAGGTATGCCATCCAGGTATGCTAGTTTCTTAACAATCCCCCCTCGGAAAGGAATGACTCGTGTCAGCTTGGCAGCGAGTACAGTACTACGCGCTATCGTTCCTTGTGGCGGTGTGCGCAGTGTTCTACCTTACGTGGTGGTTCAACCCCGCGAGGCTGAATGCCAACCACCCCCTGTTCATGTCTATCCCCCTGTTCGTAGCGCTCACCTTCGTGACGATGCATCGGCCGTTCATAGAAACCTACGGGTGGGTCGTTCTCAGGAAGGTGCAGCCAATCACTGATCCGCCACCTCCTCAGCTCGGCCTAAGGGCGGCCCTCATTACCACTTACGTGCCAAAGAATGAATCGTTCGCAATGGTCAAGCGTACACTACGCGCGATGCTGGCGGCCGATTACATTCATGACACGTGGCTGCTCGATGAGGGCGCCAGCGCGGCCGCGAGAACCTGGTGTGAAAAGCACGGTGTACTGTACTTCACTCGCTGCGATGTCGCCAAATGGAACACTGATGGAAGTACGTTCGCGAAGAAAACCAAAGGCGGTAATCACAACGCCTGGTACGACTTCGTGGGGCACACCTACCAGTTCGTCGCGCAGTTTGACTCGGACTTCCTTGTTCGGCGCGATGTGCTGACTGGTACCCTCGGGTACTTCAGGAACCCACGAGTCGGCTGGGTCGGCACCCCGCAAATCTACGGCAACATGGAATCGTGGGTTGCGAGAGGCGCAGCCATGCAGACTTTCGCTTTCTACGGGATCGTGATGCGTGGCCTCGGCGACCGGAAACAAGGTCTTATGATCGGCGCGAATCACATCGTCCGAGTCCAAGCCCTCGAAGAGTCCGGATGGTACGACCCGCACCTGGTCGAGGACCTTGCTACAGGACTGAAGCTCGGCGCCAAATGGCTGGGTGTCTACGTTCCACGCGTGTTCGCTGTTGGTGAAGGCCCGACTAGTTGGTCGGCATACTTCAACCAGCAGTACCGATGGGCGTTTGGCGGCCTGGAGATCTTGTTCGGGCGCTCCTTCCGCATCCTGCGCACCTTGCCGCTGCGGCAAGCGCTGCGATATGTCTGGATGCTCACTTTCTATCTTAATGGCCTGGCCATGGCGGTAGGAGTGACGCTCCTGATGTTGTACTACATTACTGGCATATCCGCAGCGAGTATGCCACTCGGCAGCCTGATCGTGCACTACGCACCACTGCTGTTTGTGCGCCAACTGCTACTGCTGTGGTCACAGCGGTTCAACGTTCGTCCGGAAGAGGAGTCCGGAATGCTATGGGAAGGGCGCTTCATTACGATGGCAGCATTGCCAATCTACATGATGGCGCTCTTTGGCGTCCTCCGACGCAAGAGGATGGTCTTCGAAGTCACGAATAAAGGTGACGACTGGCAGGTGGATAAAAACGCCAAGCCAGAAGGCCTGCAGGTCTTCAAGCCACATGCCGCTATCGCAGCGATCCTGCTCGGTGGCATTCTCCTGAGTGGCCAGCTTCACCACGACAGCGTAGTTTTCTTCCTCTGGGGAGCGGCTACAACCGTACTGATGATTGCCTTTTCGATGGTACCTTCGTGGGTGTACAACATCCGCTGGGCAGCTCGGATCGGCTGGCGTCTCTTCATTAGCAGATGGAGTACGCCCAAGGAAATTACGACGAATAACCCCGTTCAGGAGGTGATCGAAGGTTAAGTAATCTTCAAAGACGATGAGGCGGCTGATCTGCCGACAACGGCGTCGGCAGACAACCGTAGATGTTAAGAAACAAAACGATGCGCAATCTAGATTGAGTCCCCACGGGATTCTCTTATTGCGTATTAGCTTTCATAAGTGTGTACTTATGCTGATGAGTCTGAAATGACGAAAAGCCACAGTTCTTTAAACTTTACTTGGAGACCATACAGTACTTCCGCCTGAAAATAGGACACGAAAAGTCACGACATCAAAAGTTTGCTAAAAGGATAGCCCTACAACACCAAAGGCCTTAACCTATTGGGGGTTTGGACAAAGTGTGAGTTGCTACGAATCCGCAAGCGGCGTACCCGTTGTCTAATAAGCGGTTACTTTTGGGTCCATATATAAAACTAGCCCTGCCCGAAAAATTAATCGTCCTAAGACGACGAACCTTCCGGGCAGGGCCATGTCCCCGGCTTGCTACCGTGTGTTACGGAAGCTGTTGCAGCCTAGGGGTTGTCTGCAGCAAGGTGCTATCGGGGTACAGCCTGTCACAGTCGATTGACACCTGGATGACACCATTGACCGTGCGGGCCGTAGGTACCGAGTTAGAGACGCAGGTCGCGCCCGAGGCGAGTACAGCCGGTTTGCCGCCAATGACGTAGATGACCTGGTCGTTCTGCCAAGTTCGATCCAGAGCGGCCTGGTTTGATTTGTAATTGTAGGCAAGGCCCACATCAAATCCGCAGAACCGAGGCTCAAAGCTAGCAAGCGCGTACGCTGTACCACCTGAGGCGGAACGCGACTGAAGCACGGTCGCGGTCACCCTGCGGTTAGGCACGACGATGCGGTGGCTGGCTTCGATGGCGTTGACCTCCTCTACGAGCGACACGGGCAATTGCTTCGCGGCGGCAGACGTACAAGTCGGTGGCGTAGTGAGTACGTTACTAACGGCGTTGCTTGTGATGGACAAGGCCACTGCCACAAGAGCAACGCTCCAGAGAAGCGCTATCCACCCTGCTATGGTAAGCCTACCATCCCTCACGACATCCGGACCGAACAAGAACCTCACCTCATTCTACATACCTGTGAATGTGCTGACGTATAATATTATAGCATATTTTTTAATAAAGTAAATCCCTGTGTAGTAATCACTTTACAATGTAGACGCATAATACTGTAGATAAAAACTCTCAATACCACTGTTATTTAGGAATTCAGGAGTAAACTTAAGGGCCGTCTAGCCTTGAGATTCGACAAGTCGCTCCGTCATAACTAGACGTGTCTTGGCAAATTGCTTGAACGCAGGTCGCACCCAGCGACGTAGTGTAGCTTTCATGTCATAGCCGACGAACGGGAGGGGTGCGAGCATGAATAGCTGGACTGAGCCAAGCACGACAGTCGGCCAGTACAAATGTAGACCATATTTCGGCAGATCATGAACGACACCTGTCCAGAAAATCGCCTGTGTGGTAATAATCCAGGAAAGCATGATGCGCTTAACTTTGAGCGGTACGCCTGCTTTCTTTTTAGCTGCGCCGGTCGGAACCCAGGCATCAAGATGGCCGCGTAGCGCATGGGAAACAGCTAACAAGTGGCAGAAGCTGTTGATCATACATTGGCGGTAGATAGTCGGCAACCAGCCGCGAACCAGCGTCGGGAACACTATGAATGTGGTGCCGATCGCCGGCAACATAGGCAAATAATTAGCCGGATGCACATGCTTCGGATAAAACCAGAGCATTACATCAGTGGGCAGCGGGCTCGTGAACAGCAGCGCCGCAGAAGACATGTAGTACAGGAACGCAGCCCAGAACGCCATGCGCTGCTTTATTGAGAAGGGCGCCCGTTGGAAGTGTTTATCAACCATAAGGAGCATTGAGCTGCGGCACCAGCGGTATTGCTGGTTGGCGAGTGCATTAAAAGTGTCTGGTGCCAGGCCCTTTGCAAGGTTGAGCTGCACGTATCGTGTCCGGTAGTTGGCTGTCCAGATTTTTACGCCTGAGTGTACGTCTTCGCCAATCGGAGCGCGGGCGAAGCCGCCAGCTGCATCAACCGCCTTGCGGCGATATACAACATTAGTACCGGCACAAATTGCGGCTTCAAATGTATCGCGTGCTGGCTGAATCCAACGGAAGAATACCTCTTGCAGTACGCCCGCGTAGCGTTCCATCCAACCAATTTCCCGGTTGACATCAAAGTATTGCGACGTCTGCACAACACCAATGCGGGGGTCATCCATGTAGGGGATAGTTTCGTATAAGAAATCAGGACGTGGTACAAAGTCAGCGTCGTACACCACGATAAAATCGCCGCTTGTATGTTCAAAGGCGTTGATAAGGTTACCAGCTTTCTTTAGCTCACCGCGGTTTGCGCGAACTATGTAGTTGAAGTTGAACTCTTCGGCGAGCGCCTTAACCTCAGGTAGATCAGCATCATCGAGTACATAGGCATTGACCTCACCGCGCCAGTCGAGGCGGGATACGTGATAAAAAGTATTGCGTAGTACATCTAGGTCTTCACCACAGGACGGTAGAAACACGTCAATGCTTGGAAAGCGGCGCTTGCGTTTCGCCCAGCTTGCAACACGGGCTACGTGGTCATCCTTACCGGTACGCGGTTTACGGACGCGAAGCCAGAAGTTGACCACGTTTGGCGGAACCATAATGGCGAGGAGGGCCAGCACCGGATAGGTGGCAGAACTCTTAATCATAACCATTGTAAAACCGTACAGTATGCCCATTGCCGACAGGAGTAGCCAGACAAATGCCCAGCATCGGCGGGCGCCGAAATAGCTGTATTTTTCTTCATCGGTTGGCGGTAGGGGCAGACGCTGCTGTGCCGGCTGCTCTAGCTCCAGTACGCGGCGTACTATAGCTGTCGACTTGCGCTGTAAGCGAACGACCATAGCCAATAGTTCAAGCGTAAATGGCAAGCTGAGTAGGAGCGTTGCTGTACTCGCTGCCCAGAAAATCATTATCCCAGCTTGTCTGTGTGTGAATAGAGAAGAGAGTAACTCTACTGCGGAAAGCGTACCGATTAGCAGGTGGATAAGGAACAGGTTCGGTGCTTCGAGGGCAACTTCTGCTTTTGTGGGCTCCGTGCCTTTCGGGGTGACGGCGTAGACGAGCCGTTTTTTACGGATTGCGGCTATGAGTGCCAGGAAGAAAATCGGCCAGGAGGCGATACTCATAATTTTGCCCGCGAAATGGAAGCCACGTTCTTGCTTCGGCCGAATGTAAAAGCGCTGCAGCCAGAGGTTGACTGCGCCGGATGCAACCAGCACAGATGTGTAGAAACCAAGCAGAGGAGCGAGGCTCATATTTGCCATACGGATGCCGAAGAAGAAGTACAAAGCTAAGCCGACGCTGCTGAGCGCCATTGCAAGGCCGGAGAAGTAGTGCTGCTGCAGGAAGAAATAGTAAAAGCGTTGCCGCCAGTTCATCTGCTTGAGCAGATGTGGAGCGTGGCGGAAAAGAATGTCAATGCAGCCGTATGCCCAGCGCATCTGCTGGTTGAAGTAGGCGGCCCACGTAGTCGGACCTTCACCAATTGCGAGCGGCTCGTGCACATATACGCTCTTCCAGCCGTTAGCGTGTAGCTTCATGCCAGTGAGTAGGTCTTCGGTAATGTGGGCGCTGTAGTGACCGACGTCCTGCAACGCTTTAACACGAATGATATGGTTCGCACCGATAAGCAGGGTCGTGTCCATGCCGTATAAGCCGCGTAGGATAGGTCCATAGAAGTTGTATGTCTGCTGCGCGGCGCCACGAGCAATAAATGTTCCAGTGTTACCGTATATCTGCGGTGTGCCGACAAACGCAACCTTGGGGTCGCGGAAGTAGCCGAGTGTTTTGGTCAGGAAGCTGGGTTTTGGGATAAAGTCGGTATCCAGCTGAGCGACGATATCATATTCGTGGCCATGGGCATCGTACCAGGCATTGTGATTGCCGCCTTTAGTTTTGCGGGCAAAGAGCCCTTCGTCAGTATTATAGCTGGCCTTGCCATAGCGACTGAAGTGCTTGACGCCGTATTCTGCGCAGAGTTTCTTAGCTGCTGGGTCGTCACCTTCGTCGAGCAGCCAAGTATCGTGTGGATATTTAACCGCGACCATCGCTGGTAGTGTCTTGCGCAGCAAATCAATTGATTCAGAACTGGGCACGAACGTCGTAATGAATGCTACTTTCGTGCCTCTTGCTGGATGTTTGCGAGGCGAGTCTTTCATATGTGAGGCGATTGCCCACGACAATATGTTCATAGCAATCGGGTGCCACACCACGTAGCTCACCAATAAGAAAAGTAGTAAGTTAACGATACTTGCCGCTCCGTGGAAATCGTTGGGAATATGAGCGGGGTCGAACCACCAGGCGCCAAAGGCTGCCACAATAGCTAGGGCTAGTGTAGTCAATATTGTGTAGACTTTGCGCTGTATATTCTTCACAGAAGTGCATTTTAACCCAAACGATACATTATTGCAATATTTTCAATAATATTGCAGAAGTAATAATCTTTGCCGATTGAGGTTTCTTTCCTTGATATAAATACCTGCCAAGACGTTAGACGCTGTGCAAACACCCTCACCTAGATGATTTGCTATAAGCTGGGACCATTGCAACTAAAAGACCCAAGGTCCAGTTTGATAATAAAGCTATCCGCACCCGGACCCTGTACGTACAGAGACCCACCGACGATCACCTAATAGCTGATCGCACAAAAATATGATATAGTATACACGACAGACGTATGCCATGATTGACCTGCTGCCTAACTCTAAATTGCTCGTAAACCATGATGGCATGCCGTATGACCGGCTTGGCGGCTGGGAGAATGAACTCAGCTACTCCAGTAGGCCTAGACTAGCCGTAGGGCAGGTCAACTTCCCCGATGAGTTTATGGGGGAAGACGGGGCACTGAACTACTATGGGCTTGGGAGACTCTTTTGGCTGGCGTGCGGTAGAGCCGATTGCTTTGATGCTGATGGTTTCCGGAGATATATTGATGTGGGCGAGCACCCGGAGAGCAGTACGCCGGAACATCTTAATTATCTTCAGCTGGCCCATTCCTCGTTGTACGGTATTGTAAAGATGAGCCAGCTTTTAGGCGGTGTAGTGGATGAGTTCAAAGAACGGGGCCTTAATCTGGGCGTAGTGCTTAGCACAAATACCTCTGATCCCGCAGGAAATATCTGGGCGACGCACCACAACTTGATTGCCAGACGTAGCTTAGAGGTGCCGGATTATAAGGACGCGCTCATTGCCCATTATGTGAGTCGTATAGTCTGGGCTGGCTCTGGAGCGCCGATCCAGAACAAGGACGGTATATATAAGTTTGGTTTGAGTACTCGCGCTGACCACATCTGGGATGACGTAAGTAAAGAGACAATGCGCAATCGGCCGTTTATAAACACGAGGGACGAGGCTCATGCTGATCACAGGATATTACGTCGTCTGCACGGTATTCATGGTGAAATGGTTTATAGTCCGCAGGTACTGGCAGCGGTTATGGCGACCGAATCGATAATACTTCGAGCTTGCGAGCTGGGCGTAAAGTTTGACGACCTCGTGCCAATTGATCCGTATAAAGCGATACGTGACGTTTCGCATGATCCAACCCTGAAGCAGACGATACTCATCAAGGGTGAGCAAGAGGAGAACCCGCGGAGTATCACCGCTATCCAATTGCAGCGCGAACTCCTAAATCGTGCCCTGGATGCTGCTGAGGCGGCTAACTACATTACGCCGCAGGAAAGAAGATATGGCGCTATCGTCAACCACTATCTGGATCTGCTTGAGGACGTAGATGGGAACCGGGCAGAATGCGCAAAACTGTTCGACTGGGTGCGTAAAGAAGAGATTCTCGATAGGTATATAAGCAGACCCCGCCAAAGCGCAATGTCAGACTATCAGGTAGCGTGGGCGGCTATGACGGCCTTTCATAGAACATATCCAAAAGAGGGTATTGGCTTGCAGCTGCTCCGTGAGGGTAGCTACATTGATGCACCGTTGGCAACAGTGCTCGATCATGGTCCTGGCCTGCCGCCTACTCGGGCACTGGCACGGGCAGCGGCTATACGCGTACTTCGTGAGGCGGGGCTAGAAGTTAGCGGAGACTGGATGAACATAATCGTAGACAAAAAGGTTAAAGGTAGTGATCGATCTGTACCTATTGGGGCTGTTTCCCTTCCCAACCCTTATGCACTACAGAGCCAAGAACTCGATAAGCTGGTCCGACAGGGGCTGATGAGAGCAGCTTAAGCAATATGGACCTGAAGTTTTAATGTAAAGTTATTTTCTCTGACACGAAAATAGCCAAATCCCCAAATGCGCTGCATTTATGGATTTACGGATATATCATCAAGACTACATAGCTCATCCGTATCCTGCACGTCCGTCCAGATAGCATGGGTGGTAGTAGCGCCGTCGGTGGCCGCAAATGTGCTCGTATACACCCGTATCCCGCTATCAAGCCTACTTAGCTGTCCTCTCACGAACCGCTGGATAGATTTCTCAGTCGGCCCCCACTCGCAGAGCAGGAGGAGTACGGGTATCTCACTTTCTGTTTCCTCCCACCCGCTATCATCAAAAAACTCAGTATACTCCTTTAGCTTGTTTATCAAATCATTCCGTGATTGCCGGTCGCGTACTATGTCGAAGAAGAAGCGGTGCGGCTGCTCCGGGTCGTCACTGGGGAGGGACAGGAAAGCGTCCGGCAGTTTTTCCGGGAAATAGCTATAACGCCGCATGTCCCGCTGCGTAAAGACCTTCAAGTCAGGGTAATGCTTTTGCAGCGCCAGTGTTTGCCCGTACACGTTTAGATGATACCGGATAAACGGGAGACCCGTAACCGACTTGTCGCGGTAGCTTTCCTGGAACGCCTGGTCGTCAACGTATTCATGGTCAGGCAATTCTCGTAGGTACTTCAAGCCCTTTGGCGTTAGATAATACGCAGCCGGTACGTTCTGCAAGGTCAACTGTTTTTCTAACCGCTTACCTAAATATTCATGGCCTACTAATATCTCCAACTTCTCATATAGCCCATTCTCTGGCTTTACCCCCAAGCTACCGGCTAATAACTGTCTACTAACAAACCTGTATCTATATACAATCTCTAATACTTTTACCTGACCACTATTTAACTTATCTCTCACATACTTCTGTTTAATAACTCTAGCCATTCTTACATCGCTACTCACTCTTTCTTTTCTCTATACTATGTATAGAGTAGAAAAAGAAAAAAGGAAAGTATAAACAGGGTAAAACAGGTTAAATATACCCTACACGGGTATTGGGTAATTTAGTGTTGTAGAAAGTACTAAAACTATTGGTAAATCTCGTACGCTTTTTAAGTAACACGTAAGGCTCTGTGCGCACTCCTTGGTGGCTCTTTCAATAACCCCCACGACGACCATACAATGGTTCGCATTCGTCGGGCTGGCTATTCTCGTTATATTGTTTTGGCTCTATTGCCACACACGCAGCTAACGTTAGGCCAAGGGTTTATACTGGTGGTATGGCGAACCGCAATTTCTCCATACGTGACAACACCATCAAATATCCGGACGAACCGGATGAGCTGAACGAGCACGTGCAGGACCCGGGTGATCCGGATGGATTAGTCGCGGCCGAACAACGCAAGCGCTGGCAGGAAACGCACCCTGTGCCGCAGCGTACTCCACAGGCTATGTACCGGCCCAAAAGACTTTGGCCCAGGATTATCATCGTAATGGTGGTGTTAGTGGCTGCCGCGTTCGGGTCGTATTGGCTGGGCAGTAAACAGGCGGCCAAAAAGGAGGCGGAGCATCCGAAGGTAACTAGGCAGAGTAACCAGCAGCAAGCGGACACTAACCAAGCTGCGACAACCGTAACAAAGCATTACGATTCCAGCACGTTTACGCTTGGCTTCGATTATCCCCAAACCTGGACGGTCAACGACACCCCGGCCAAGCTCACCGTGAGCTCGCCAGCTACGCAACTTGTCACTGGTACGGGTTCCAAAACCAGCGTGCAGGTAGTTGTGACTATTCAGAATCACCAAACGGCCATTCCCGGCTTCCCGGCTGGCGGCGCGGTGGCGGCGTTGGACTCTGATCACCTTACCTATAAACAACCGTCTAGCATCCAACGTGCCCAAACGTACTTAAGCTACTTAAGTTACACTGGCTCAGCTGATCTCGATGCTCTGTACATTACCGGCGATAACGGCTACCAGCAAGGGCAGCAAATCCCCATGAACGATGTCACAAAAAGCGACCCGCTGATCAGTATCAGCTTCAACGCCTGCCCCGACGAAAACTGCACCACGGTCAAGCCCGTTACGCTCAATGCTCACGATTGGAAATCCACGGCCGTGAGCAAAGCCGTGACCAATCTGATACAGTCGCTGGTGCTCCAGGGTTAAGATCTTCCTTATTGCTAGACTGCCGGCGCATTGTCGAGTGCTTGCCAGATGTACCAGCTGGCGACGCTTTCATATGGGTGCCAGCCATGCTCTACGGCCAGATCAGTAACCTGCTGCGGCGTCGGCGCGTCAGTAAATCCGTAGAGTTTGCGTATGCCGTTGCGTATCCCTAAGTCCCCTACTGGCAGCACATCGGTGCGTCCCATGCAGAACATCAGGAACATGTGTGCTGTCCACTCGCCAATGCCTTTGACGGCTGTGAGTTCCGCAATCACTTTGTCATTGCTCAGGCCGTCCAGGTGGTCGAACCGCACCCGGCCGTCGGCGACGTGCTGTGCCAGATCCAGCACGTAGGCAGCTTTGGCTCGCGAAAATCCCAGACCACGCAGCGTGTCGACATCGGTCGTCAGGATTTGTTCAGCTGTCGGGAACACGCCGCTGAACAAAGCGCGGAACCGCTGCTCGATTGCCCGCGCCGCATACACACTCAGCTGCTGGCTGATAATGGCGTCCACGAGCGCCTGGTAATAGTCCGTGTTGGGCCGGATAGTGCACAGCCCTTTGGCGGCAATAACTGGCTGCAGTACGGCGTCGTGCTGCGCTAAATGTTCCGCTGCGGCTTGGGCTACTGCCTCACTCATGCGTTCCATACTACTAAGTATATATTTATTCTCGCCTAAGTCTCTGCTACGATATGGGTAAAGGACAAGCGAAATGGCCGAACCCGAACCAGCGGAACCAAAAAACAAACCCGACAAAACACCCTCCTCGGATAGTACTGCCTCAGTCACCGAACCTGACCACTCGAACGCGGACAGCCCAGACGACCCAGTCACCGATAAGGTTGTCGATGATATCACCCGCACAGAAGGTGACGATGAGCTGAAAGCTCAGGACGAGGCTGCAGGTAAAACTGCAGCTGCAAAGCAGGGCGGTCGATTCAAAGAAGTGTGGCGCAACTGGTGGCACAGTCCGGCCAAGCGGTGGGGAACCGTGGCTGCTGGCGTAGTCATTGTAGCCACGCTGTTTGCCGTGCCGCTCACACGCTATGAAGTGCTGGGACTGTTCATACGAGAGAAAGTGACGGTACAGGTGCTAGACAGTCAGACCGGTACAGCGGTGAGTGGGGCACAGGTACAGCTGGGTGCTGTGAATACTGAAACCGACGGTGAAGGCAAGGCGGTGCTCCATCCCCATACGGGCAGTAGGCATCTGCAGATAAGCAAAAAGTATTATGGCAGCAGTAATCAGACACTTTTGGTTACGCTCTCGCCAGCCAGCAATGTGTTCAAGGTCAAGTTAGTGGCGCTGGGCCGCCGGGTACCGGTAAAAGTAGTGAATAAGCTGACTGGCAAACCAGTTGCCGGGGCCAAAATTATGGCCGGTGCCACTACCGCCAAGACCGACAAGAATGGCCTCGCGACAGTGGTCCTGCAATCGGGTGCCGGCACGCAAGCCGGGACGGTCAGTCTGGGTGGCTACAATGACACTAAGGTAACCATTGATGCCAACGGTAACCTGACCAAAGACACTTTCGATATTACACCTGCCGGCAAGCTCTATTTCCTTAGCAATCTCAGCGGTAGCATCGATGTTGTCAAAACCAATCTGGACGGCACTGCCCGCCAGACAGTGCTCGCCGGTACGGGCAACGAAGACCGTTACAGTACATCGCTGCTCGCCTCGCGCGACTGGAAATACCTAGCACTGCTCAGTAAGCGCAGCGGCGATAACGCCAGTGTGTACCTTATTGACACCACCAATGGCGACAAGCTTAGCACTATCGACGAGGGCAATGCCAATTTCAGCTTGGTTGGATGGAGCGGCGATCGCTTTATCTATGAGGTCGACCGTAGTCCTACGATATCAAACGGACAAAAAAACAAGTATGCGCTTAAGAGTTTCGACCCAACGACCGGCCACACATTACTGCTAGATCAGACTGACGGCAGCACAATTACTGGTAACCCAGACCCGGGTTGGGTGGATAATCCTGGGGTCACTCAGCAGACCTTCAATGGCGTTTACCTATTAGGCAGTAGCGTCGTATATCTCAAGCAGTGGTATAGCACGGGCTATAAGTTTATTCCGGGTCAGAATAGCGGTCTTCAAAGCTATCTGAACGGTAAGTCCGCAGAGCTGGATACGATTGGGGCGGACGGGTCAAACCATAAAGTCGTAAAAACCTTTGCTCCGAACGGAACCATCTATGTGCCGTATCCAGCTAACAATGTACAGATAAATCTAGACTCCCGCTTATATGAACCCCAAAGCCTCTATTTGGCATATTCAGACGACAACGGTAATACAACGTATTACGATTACGAAGATGGCAAGGTTACTGATGCGCCCGACGTGACACGGGACGTATTTGACAATACGCCTTATCCGACCTATCTGACCTCACCTTCCGGTAATCAAACATTCTGGGCGGATCAGCGAGACGGCAAAAACTTGCTAAACGTTGGTGACATCGACGGAAAAGATCCAAAGCAGGTCGGTAATTTGACTGACTATAACCCCTACGGCTGGTACGGTGACAGCTACCTGTTGGTCAGCAAAAACAGCAGCGAGCTGTATGTAATACCCGCAACCGGCGGCACACCGCTCAAAATCACCGACTACTACAAACCGGCCATCAGCTACTATGGGTACGGTGGCGGTTACGGCGGACTATAGCCGGCAAAGCGTATATAATTGACTCTAGCGTGCTTTTTCACTTAAAGCGCTTAAGAGACATATGAGTATTGTGCCGCTACTTTCCGGCTACACCAGCAATCCCGGCGCCGCCGGGCAGGCGTCGGCTGTGCTGCTGCTGGCCTTTCTGGCAACTTTTGTCTGCGCCCGCGCCTATACCCGGCTGGCTCGGATTCGCGGCTGGCGCAGCACGCATATAGCTGGCATACATACCCACCACCTTGTATTTGGTGTGGTTATAGCGTTTACCGCCGGGGCTGTGGAGTTTGCACTGCCTCCCCGGGAAGGCGCGGTACGCTTGTTTTTGGCGGGGTTATTTGGGTGTGGCGCGGCACTGGCACTGGATGAGTTTGCCCTGGCAGTACACCTGCAGGATGTGTACTGGGAGGAGGAAGTCCGGAAATCGGTGGATGCGGTCGTGATCGCGGCGCTGTTATTTTTATTGTTGGCGCTTCATACTGCCCCGCTCGGCCGTGCAGCTAAATTACCGCCGACACTCTTGTTATGCGTGGAGGTAGCGAACCTGGCACTGGTCCTGGTGGCCGCACTCAAAGGCAAGATTTTAATAGCCGTCGTCGGGGTGTTCGTACCGGCGTTGGCCGCCATTGGCGCTATTCGTCTGGCCGAACCCGGGTCGATCTGGGCCCGCCATATGTATGGGACTAGGAGCACCAAAATGGCTGCAGCGATAGAAAGATACAGGGAATATGACCGCGTGTGGCAGCCGCACAAAGAGCATCTAAGGGATGTTGTGGGTGGCAAAACAGGACGGCCCAGACAGCATGGTAGAAGACGATAAGCGGCTGTTTCTGGAGACCTTGTGGGATTTTTATGCACGCCATGGACGTGATTTGCCGTGGCGCATAGCTGAACCGGACGGAAGCTTTGATCCATATAAGATCATGGTGAGCGAGCTGATGCTGCAACAGACCCAAGTGGCACGTGTCGTCCCGAAATATTACGAGTTTTTGCAGCACTTTCCGACCGTGCAGGCGCTGGACCGGGCTGATCTGGGTGACGTGCTGCGCACCTGGCAAGGCCTGGGCTATAACCGCCGGGCTAAGTTTTTGCATGAGGCGGCCAAGGCGGTGCGGCGCTTGGGCTATTTTCCGGATACGCTTAGTGGCTTAGTGAATCTGCCGGGTATCGGTCCGAATACTGCCGGGGCAATGCTGGCCTATGCCTATAACCAACCGGCCATATTCATTGAAACCAATATTCGCACTGTCTACATCCATCACTTTTTTGCCGATAAAACCGCTATCGCCGACAAAGCTATCCGCGAGCTGCTTGAACAGACGCTCGACGCTGAGCAGCCACGCGAGTTCTACTGGGCGATCATGGATTATGGTAGCTACCTCAAAGCGACCGTCGGCAATCCCAACAAAGCCAGCAGGCACTATACCAGACAGTCCAAATTTAGCGGTTCCCGCCGGCAAGTGCGCGGGCAAATTATCCGCGTGCTTGGTACCGGCGACCATACGCTACAGCAGCTGCATAGCGTTGTTGCGGATAGTCGGCTCGAAAGTGTGCTGCAGGATCTCGTTGCCGAAGGCATGATCCGCATGAACGGTAGCGCGTACCGCCTGTAGCTGATACAATAGCGGATATGGACGAATCTAAACCGCCATCGGAACCTGTAGGACAGCCTGTAGCTCCAGCTGCTGCGCCTACTCCCGAAGAAGCTGCGCCCCCACAAGACACGTCATCATCCGCGCCAGCTGCCGCCACATCTGCCCCGGAAACTGCTGCGCCAGCTGCGCCCCCACAAAATACGTCGCCTGCCCCCGCCGCCCCCGATCCTCAGCCGGCGCCTGCCCCGCCGAGCACAGAACCAGCTCCCGCAAGCCCACCATCCGAATCTCCCACAGCGGACAAACTGGCTGATCAACCCGATTCAAACGCTACTCCAGACTCTGCTCCAAAACCGGCACCCAAGCCGGCATCGGGCGCCAAGGGCCCGGGCCTTATCATTGCACTGGCGGTCATTGTTGTGATCGTGCTAGCTGGCGTAGCCTACTACGCATTTACAAAAGCAAACTAGAGTGTACTATGCGACTGTTTCAGGATATCAATGACCCTGAGCTGGTAGAGCTCTTGCGGGGCGGTGCCGTGGGCGTGCTGCCGACCGATACGGTCTATGGCCTGGTTTGCCGGGCTGCCGATGAGCGGGCGGTGAAGCGCTTGTATGATACGAAAGGACGCGATGGCAAACCCGGGACTATCATTGCCGCCAGGATACAGCAGCTGGTTGACCTGGGCGTACGAGCACGGTACTTGAAGGCCGTTGAGCACTTCTGGCCGGGTCCGATCAGTATCATCGTGCCTGCCGATCTCGGTTACCTTAACCAAGGGGTGGTCGGGCTAGCGTTACGTATTCCAGGTGACGACCTCTTGCGTGAACTTCTGCGTCAGACTGGCGCTTTGCAGACCACCAGCGCCAATGCATCCAGTGAGCCCACGGCGACGACTGTCGAAGCGGCACGGGCGTATTTTGGTGACAGCGTCGATTTTTATGTGGACGGTGGGGATTTGTCGGGTCGCCCACCCTCCACAATCATACGCATTGTGGACGACGCGATTGAAATCATCCGTGAGGGCGCGGTCAAAATTGACGAAAACGGTAGGGTGGCTCGCTGACCGGACATAGCCAGCGGCATGAAGCACATACGAACATATGCGCCGGGTGCTACGCAAGGGGTATTTTCATTGAAAAACGGCTCGAAGGTTATAAAATATACATATCATGGCAGGTTCCATAGAGATATCCAAATTCACGTCGGGTGAGTCAGACGAAAATACTCCGGACAGCAAAAAATCCAGGAAGGATAAGACTGAGTCCGGTAGTAGTAAGCCTGCCCGGTCAGTCCGTTTTCGTCTTGATGGCCTCGATGGCGCGGCTACTCGGAAACCGGAACGGTCTTGGTCAGGACATGACTTTCTAACAGGCGCTGTGCTGGAAGGACTCAAGCCCGAGAAAAAAGTTGACGGCACTAAGCTAACAGGAAAACCCGGAGCCGAGGTGACCGAGGTTGACGCAGAAGCTGCTAAACCTAAGGGACAAGCTACAGAGGCGCAGGCTGCTGGTGTGTCTGAGATGTCTCAAGCGGCGGCTGACTCTACGGAAAAACCAGCTGCCGAAAGTGATGAGAATGATCATGACCAGACTCAGGGTCGTCTCGAAAACAGCGCCTTTTATGCCGATTGGGCTAAAAGTCCCAATACCGAAGTGGTGGTGCCAATAGACAAGGAGGATGTGAGCGGAGACATGTATGTTGCTCATGCCGTAAGGAATAAGGAGCAACCAGCCGAAGAGGCAGACGCTAACCAACTGGCTGAAGCAGTCGTAACTGGGTATACAACCACAATTCCTGAGGCGGTTGCGGCCGAAGCCGAACACCATGAACAACCTGAACCGGTCATCGGTTGGCATGAGCAGCCGATGCGGCAGCAAGGTGCGCGCGACTATGAAGTGCCTCCGGCTGCCGTACCCGGTGGCGGCGGAGAAATGCAGCCACCCCGTGGGCCTGAAGATAGGGCATTCGGATTGCCGCCGGACCCGGAAGAAGGTCCGCACTCATTTGTGCCCGTGTCGGCTCCAGCCGAATACTCCCACGGTCCCGAACCCGCCGAAATCTTTCGCGATCACGCCCGCCGTGATGCCGCAGCGGCGATCCATAGTAACACCGTTTCGCCATCCGAAGAACTAGTCACCCGACGGGAGGCGGACGAGCGGGCATATCGTCACGAGCGCATTGGTCAAAACCGTGGATTTGGAGTTGGCCTGGCGCTGGCTGCATACGAACACTTCAAACACCGGCGCCGTGAAAAGAAGGCCGCCAAAGCGCATCGGGAGCAAATCCGTAAACTACAAAAGATACAGGAAAACCAGGCCTGGGTAACCAAGGAGCAGACACAAAGGCAAGCCGAAACTACCCGCCAATTGCAGAGTGCTGAAGCACGTCTGGTCGTCGCCGAAAGGCGCCCGCAGTTCCAGCCGCTTGCTCCGGCCGAGGTGGCTCGTCTGGCTGAGCGGCAAGCTAGGGAGCAGTCGCGGCCGCAGGGTGCTGAACAACCTGCCGAGCAACTCGTCATTCCACCCGAACACCGCGTCGAGACTAGCGCCTGGCTCTACACAGAGGTGGACGCCCGTACTGGTCAGCCGGTAGAAGCGCCTGCGGCTCCGCGCGGTGAAGAGTACTACGAGGAACGGAGGCACGAAATCCCGCAATTCCAGCAGCGGAATGCAGCTGCCGGTGAGGTTGCCCTGGTCGCGAGCGGGGTGACCGGAGGTGTAAACGGCGACGGTGCGCAACCAGACGACGGTGCTGCATTGCCCGTAGATATCCCGAACGCAAGTATGCAAGGGCCTCCGAGCAGTGCCCGCAAGACGCCGCAACCATTGAGCGCTCCGGCGCCTAAACCACCACTCTCGGGTATGCCACTCTGGACCTATCTGGTCACGCTGGTTGCTATCGTGATATGTCTGGTGGTTTTGCTGCACTAATGCTGCGCCGTGCCGGTGGCTGTTTGCTGAAACTCTCGCCGCAGCCATTCATCCAAGCTGCCACCGCCCCCCGCGGTCAGGCACAGTACCGTGTCTCCGTCCGCGATGTGCCGGATAATCTTGTCCCTTAAAGCGGCGTCTAGTCGTGCTGCCTCAGTACTTGTCTGCGTCTCGGAACTTAGTAACAACTTGAGATCGTCCGGTGTCAGCAGTTTCAGAGATTTGTCCTCGCGCGCCAGATAACTCGGCACTATGTAGAGCTTTTTCACGCTATCGAACAAATGCTCCAGCTCATTCTTTATAAAATGCTGGCGTGTGTTGTGCAGACCCTCGTAGACCACTACGACATCGCTGCCAGCGACCTCGTGAGCCAGCTGCAAGGCGCCGCGAATCTTGGGCGGCGTGTGTGCGTAGTCGCTGTACAGCCCTGGCGTTATTTCTTCGAACCGGCGCGATACCCCGGGGAAGTTATTGAGGTACCCGACTAATGTTTCAAATGGCAGCTCCGTTACTGATTGCAGTGCATTAGCTACCAGCCAGGCATTCTGGCGATTCACAAGCCCCGGTAGGCTGAGCGACGTGCCAATGGCCGGGTCGGCTTCATCGAGCAAGGTCTGGCCATTATCCGGCTCCAATCCGAGTCTGTCGGCGTCGGCTTGCCACAATACGGCCCGCGCGCTCTGCTCCAGAAATTCGCGGAACGCCGCGTCGTAATCTTCGCGCGTAGGGTAGATGTCAGGATGATCCCAGTCAATGCCGGTAATAAGGCTTAAGAAGGGCTGGTAGCTTAAGAAGTTACGGTCGAACTCATCAGCCTCGTATACGAAGTATTCCGCACCAGGCTCAAACGCACCCATTTCGGCGAAGCTGCTTTTGGCCGGCAGAATGTAGCCTAAGGGCAAGCCGAGCTGCTTTAAGAGCCAGACGGTTAATGCTGTGGTGGTGGTTTTGCCGTGTGTACCGGCGATAGCGATGAGTTTTAAACCCTTATCGCTGATGATTTGGTTCAGCAGCTCATCGCGTTTGCTGGTTTTAATACTCTGCTCACGGCAAAATTTCAGCTCCGGGGCGTCCGGATTTTCGAGCGGCAGAGCCGAAGTGTACACGAACCAGTCGATGGGCTTACGTGCATGCACGGCGGCAATCGCCGCCTCGTCCTGGCCGATGTGGATATCGGTAATACCGTGCTTCCGCAGGTTCTCAATGTATAGGCTGGCTTGCTTGTCCGAGCCTGACACGTCGTAGCTGGCCTGGCGGGCCACCAGCGCCAGCGGTCCGATGCCCGTTCCTCCGATGCCCGAGAAATATATGTGCATATACCTAAGTCTAGCATGCACTGGCTGGCGCTATTTATCTATCGCCTGCTCAACGGGTATAATCATAGGCAAGATGAACAAAGGGCATCTGCATCATTTGTGGCGGATTTATCGCCATGCCAGCCCGTGGTATTTTCTGGCCGGATTACTGGTCTTCGGCGTGATCTGTTTAGTGGCATTGCGCCACAACAACGAGCAGATGGTGCGCCTGCGCGAGGCCGTCTACACGGCAGATAAAAACAACGATGACGTGGAAGGCACGCTACGGACGCTGCGCAAGTATGTCTATGGCCACATGAACACATCCTTAAGCAGCGGCCCGAATGCGGTACATCCGCCCATCCAGCTCAAGTATACCTATGAGCGCTTCGAGCAGGCGCAGGAATCGCAGTTGGGTCAGGGTGACAGTGCGCTATATCAGGCGGCGCAGTCGTACTGCGATAGCCAGTCGGATGAAGGCAGCCAGGTTATTGCCTGCATACAACAGTACGCAGCAGCCCACGGTGCGCAGCTGGCACCCGTGCCGGCCGGCTTGTATGAGTTTGATTTCGTAAGTGCCCGCTGGTCGCCGGATCTCGCCGGTTGGAGCCTGGTGCTGGCTGTGCTATCGGCTCTAGGGTTGCTCATTAGTGCCCCCTATCACTGGTGGGCCAAGAAGTTCCTGCTTTGATCTTACGGCCTTCCGCCCGGAAGGTTAACCCCCCTCGCTTTGTTATACTGAACCCCATGCGTACCATTCACAGAAATATTGTCGCTGGACTCGTGGTGTCCAAAGATAGTAAATTTTTGTTTGGCATGAAAAATCCTAAAAGCGGCGGGGTGTATATCGATTGCTGGCACACTCCCGGTGGCGGCGTAGAGGAAGGTGAGACCCATAGGCAGGCCCTGAAACGCGAAATAGCTGAAGAGGTCGGTGTCAATATTAGTGACGGTGAGGTCGCATTGCTGGATGATCAAGGGATGGGTGAGTCACAAAAGACTCTTAAAGAATCTGGTGAGATTGTGCTCTGCAAGATGAAATTTTACGTTTATCAAATCGATATACATAAAAATGCTGCCGATATTCGGGTTACACCGGGCGATGACATTGAAAGGTGCGCGTGGGTAAGGCTGGACGAGCTACACAACTTCAGGTTAGCCCCTCCGTCTGTCGAATTGTTTAGCAGACTCGGTTGGCTATAATTTCTACTATAAAACTAAACACCCCAGACGGGGTGTTTAGTGGTGGCGCTGTATCCTAAGGCTTATTTGCTGGTATTGGTAGCAGCGGAACCTTGCGCGTTGCTAGTGTTACCGGCTTGTGTCTGGTTGCTTACCTGAGAGCAATCCGGACCATTGGGGTTCTGTTGTACAAACTGCTTGATGCTGCTTACGACCTTGCCGCTCGGGTTCAGGTTTTCCCAGAATGTGACCTGGTCACGATTAATGACCATTTCGTCGAGAGGGTCGTGGATCTGCTGACAGCCGAGCTTCACGAGTGAGTAGTTACTGCTGGAGCTGCTACTACTGCTTGATGAACTGCTGTTCCCTTGCGTCAGATAGTAGATGTCCGTCATGCGAACGTAGTTATTGTTCAAGTTCTGAACATGACCGAAATACACTTGGCCGTTATTCAGGAAGACGGCCTGGTATTTGCTCGAGTCAACGAACTTACTTTCGTTACCGCCGCTGCCGCTACGCATACTTACCACGATGACACCCATGAGCACCACCGTAACGCAGACCAGTAAGATGACCGTTAATACGCGGAGCCATTCCGGGCCGCCCTTCGGTACTTTACTCATAACCCTGTCTTCTTTACGCTCCGAAGTCATCGGTGCGGGTGCCGGCGCTGGGCGATTAGCGGACGGCTGAATCGATTGACGAAAATCCATTATGTTTTCACACCACCTTTTAATTAATAACAAGCACAAGTGTAATACACATGACCCCTATTCGACAACCCCCTTACATTAAAACATCATTACTTTGGTGCATAACTGTTGACAAACAAAATCGCTCCAGAGTATGTTAGGGGTACTAACAAGTTACAAGGGAGATATGCACCTATGGCTTACAAGCACACGAATTCGAAGGGAGTAACCTACTACCTGAACTCCAAGAAAGTGACCCTGCGCGGTGGCAAAGAACAGACCATCTACTATTTCAGCAAGGACGAGCGTCCTGAGGCTACCGACCTGCCTGCCGGTTTCACGGTCAACGAAAACCCGCGCAACGGCTTCCTGACTGTCAAGCGCGGCTAGCCCGCCACTTCTTAAAAGCACCTCTGTGAAGCCAGAGGTGCTTTTTTTATCCGGATTGCTATGGTAGGGTGAAAGTATGGCAGTGTCCGAGCAAGCTATCCTGAAGGTCGACAATCTACAGAAGTCATACAGCGACAAAAAAGCGGTGGACGGTATCAGTTTTGAAGTCAAAAAGGGTGAGATTTTTGGCATCCTGGGTCCGAACGGGGCCGGTAAGACGACCACGCTCGAGATGATCGAGACTTTGCGTGAAATCGATGGCGGCACGGCCACTATTGACGGTGTGGATGTTGCGAAACACCCGTACGAAATCCGCTCTATGATCGGAGTGCAGCCGCAAACGCCAGGTTTCCAAGATAAAACCAAACTGACCGAACTGATCCAGATGTTTGCCGCGGCTTACGGCGAACGGGTCAACCCGAAGAAATTTTTAGATGAAGTGAATCTGGGCGAAAAAGCCGACAGTTATATCGAGTCCTTAAGTGGTGGCCAGAAGCAACGCTTCAGTATCGTGGCTGCGCTAGTGCATAACCCCAAGGTGTTCTTTCTGGACGAGCCGACGACCGGGCTGGATCCGCAGGCGCGTCGCAATCTGTGGAAGCTAATCACGGAAGTAAGGGATCGGGGTATTAGCGTAATTTTAACAACGCACTATATGGATGAGGCCGAGATTCTGTGTGATCGCGTGGCTATTATGGACCGCGGCAAGATCATCGCGCTTGATACGCCCAAGAATCTTATCAAGCAACTGCTTGCCAAAGGCTTCAAAAAGGAGCAGCACGTAGAGCAGGCCAATCTGGAGGATGTCTTTATAGATATGACCGGAAAGGCGCTCAGGAGTTAAACATGAAAATTCTATGGATCGTCATTGCCATTGTCGTCATTGCCCGTATCGGCTGGCGGCTCTACCGTCGTAGCAACCAGGCTGCGGCACGGCCGGCAAAGTCACTCAAGCCGCTCAAGAGCCCCATGCAGAAAAAGCTTTATACCGTGTGGATGTTTTTCTCAGTGAACATTAGACGCTTGTTCCGGGACCGTCTGGCACTATTTTTTACGTTTCTGTTTCCACTCATCTTCTTATTCGTGTTTGGAGGCTTAAACAGCGGCAATAAGTCGGTGACGTTCCATGTGGCGATTATTAACGAATCGGCTACTCCGTTCGCCAAGCAGTTCACGCAGCAGCTGGAGAAGCAAAAGGCACTCAAAGTCGATAAAACGGTTACGACGTTCGCGGCGGCCAACGAAAAGATGAGCCGCAGCGAGCTGGACGCCACCATCCAACTACCGCCTAGCTTTGGGGAGGTGAAGCCCGGCAGTACGTATCCAAGCGGCCAGGCGGTCGTACACTACACCAATAACAACCAGAGCGCGGCACTGACGCTCACCACCGTGCTACAGGCCGAGTTACAGAGCGTCAACGCAAAACTGACGCACAGTGAACAGCCGCTCTCGGTCACCAGCAAGCAGAATAATGAACGCTCCTTAAGTGCCTTTGACTATACCTTCACCGGTTTGCTGGGCTTCGCTATCCTGGGCGCCGGTATATTCGGGCCTATCAACGTGTTTCCGGAGCTCAAGAAGATGGGGATTTTGCGCCGGCTGCATACTACACCACTCCGCGTCTGGCAGTATTTCCTAAGCGTCATGCTCGGCAACGCGGTTTCCGGTTTGATGTCGATCGCGGTGATGTTCATTGTGGCTATTGCGGTGTTTAACCTGAAGATAGTCGGCAACTACTTTGAACTGGCGCTCTTTCTGGCGTTTAGCATCGTTCTGATACTTGGTATCGGTCTGGCTATTGGCGGTTGGGCGAACAATGAGCGTCAGGCTGCACCGCTGGCTAACATTGTGGTGTTCCCGATGATGTTTTTGAGCGGCACGTTTTTTCCACGCTACGTCATGCCGGAGTGGCTGCAGTCAGTTACGGCTTATCTGCCGCTGACACCGGTGATTGATGGTGCACGTTTGATCGCCACTGAGGGACAGCATTTGACGCAGCTTGGTCCACAGCTCGGTGTTATGGCGGTCTGGCTGGCCGTGGTCTACTTTATTGCCTTCCGTGTCTTCCGCTGGGAATAATGATATCCAAATAAGTCAGCTGACAGGGAGATGCTCGCATGGCAGCCCGCGATATTCGAAATTTCAGTCCCGATACGTTTGCCAAGCTTGACGCGGATATGTGGGTCGCGTACTATAATCACCGCTTTTTCAGTTTGTTCGTGCTACTGTTCAAGCTCAACTACACGCACTTCCAGCCCAGTCTTATCCTGACCGTCCGAGGTGCCTACCATTCTGCCATGGCCGCGATTGTCTTCCGTAGGACAAAGGGCAATGAGGATAGCGATCGAGTTCTAAAGCATCTGGTGCACTTCTATAAGCTCTTGGCTACCCATACTGTGTCTACTTTCGATTATCGCAAAGCGGCAGAATTGGAAATGGAGTGGTGGTTGGTTGACCGCTACCCGGACCGCTATGAGATATCTCGCGCGGCAGCACTCGCCGAGGGTATGGCTGTAATCTACAGCGTGCCAGAGGTCAGCCTGAAAACCTATGGACGGAAGCGGGCAGCTGCCATGGAATTGCTCGGAGACTATCATTACGACAAAACAGCGACTGTAGACTGGGACAAGCTTCGTACGCTACTCAAGGAATCGTACGGGAGTTTGCACGCCGCGGTACAGGAACGGAAGTAGTGTGTAAGCGAGCTAATGGTTTCTCTGGCCTTGCTACACTGATAGGTATGGCGCGAGAGCTGATTGTCGACCTGCACGTGTATTCGCACTAATCCATGGCGACGAGCCGGAATTGCACTATCGAAGGTTGTACTTCTAGGCAAACTGAAAGGCATTAACTTCATCGGCACAGGCGTATAATAAGAACAACAGGAGGGCGTATGGGCATAATTGGTTGGATAATATTGGGAGGTCTGGCGGGCTGGGTCGCGTCGATGATCGCCAAAACGGATAAAAGTATGGGGATCTTCGCAAATATCATAGTCGGGGTCATCGGTGCGGCCATCGGCGGGTTTGTATTTAGCCTTGTCGGCGGCTCGGGTGTGACTGGCTTTAATATCTATAGCTTTATTGTCGCACTCGTTGGCGCGTTGATCCTGCTCTGGCTAATCCGCCTTGTGCGCCACGGCTGAGCTGCAGGCAACAAGATTTTCCGCTTCAGCCGGAGAAGAGGCGATATTCATCTCGGCTGGGTCGGGCTGAATCCCTTTATACTGAAACTATGTAAACTTTGGATGAGCTGGGTGCAGTTTAGGCATGCTGATCGTGGCTAAACCGGCAAGACTATCGCGCTTCGTTACGGAACTGCCAGAGACGATACTGCCGCGTTTGGTCGATTCGCAGTCTCTGCTCAGTCAAAACGCCAGCAGAAACGTAAGCTCAAGGGCCGCAGCTAAGCTTGTTCGAGAAGTATAAATATTATATAATAACTAAAAGTTATGAATTATGCGCAGGATTTGCCGAAGCCATTTTTTGTGCTGGCGCCGATGGACGATGTGACCGATACGGTCTTTCGTCAGATGGTGGCCGGTCTGGCTGCGCCCGACTTGTTTTTCACGGAATTCGTAAATGTGGACGGACTAATGAGCACTGGCCGTAGCAAGCTGCTCAAAAAACTTCGCTTTGCTGTTGGCGAGAAGAGTCTGGTAGCGCAACTTTGGGGCTTGAAGCCGGAAAGCTTCAGGGCGATAGCCGGACAAATCGCTGACGGCAGCTTGGCACGCGAGCTCGGTTTGCCCGAAGGCTGCAACTTTGTAGGTGTGGATCTGAACATGGGGTGCCCGGCAAAGAGCGAAGTGCAGAATGGTGCCTGTGCCGCGCTCATTAAACATGAAAATCGTGCGTTGGCAGAGCAGATCATCGAAGCCACGCGTGAAGGACTGGCCGGACGGCTACCTTTAAGCGTTAAAACGCGCCTGGGCTTTACCGAGGTTGACATGAGCTGGTTCGAGTTTCTGCTCCGCAAAAACCTTGACATGCTGACTGTGCACGGTCGCACTCGCAAAGAAATGAGCAAGGTGCCGGCCCATTGGGACCTGATCGGCGAAGTCGTTAAACTACGCGACAAACGTGCACCGCAAACACTAGTTGTCGGCAACGGCGATGTGGAGTCTCGAGAGCAAGGCGAGCAACTGGCCGCGCAGTACGGCCTGGATGGCATCATGGTTGGCCGCGGTATCTTTCATGACCCGTTGGCGTTTGCTTCGCGAGGTTCTCGTAAGTGGGGTAACTACGACGAAACCGCCAGGATTGATCTCTACCGGCGTCACATAGAACTTTTTGCGCAGACGTGGCGCAATGGCGAGCGCAACATCAAAACACTTAATAAATTCTGCAAAGTCTACATTAACGGCTTCGAGGGTGCGAAAGAACTGCGCGAAAAACTCATGGACGCCCAAACGACCGCAGAGCTGCTACAATTACTATAAGATAGTTGAAAATGCAGTCATGGCAGTACAGACCCCGACCAGACGACCGCTTGTAATCGGCCTACCCGGCAGCTTTGATTCGGCAGATTATTCCTCGTACAACAGTTGGCTTAAGTACCTTCCAGAGCTTGGAGCCGACGTGCGCATACTAGACATGTTACAGCTGTCCGGCGTGAGGCAGGTCGCACGGGATGGCGATGGCACAAGCTATTACTGCGACTGGCAGTCCGAGGATTATCTAAACCTCGTACTGTCTACCATAGAAGAACTGCAACCTACCCAAGTTGTATTGCTAGGATTCGGTTCGGGGGTGGCCGAAGCGATGCGATCTGCTCACGTGCTCTCGATACTTGGACAATCGGTGGCTGGGGTAGTTGGCGTCGCGCCACACGGCCTGACCTATAAGGCGGATGAGTATCGTGAATTCGTGGACCAGCCGAGGAGACTCGCGGGCGAGATTGAACTTCACATGGCAGAGGCGAACCTACTACTGAGCAAGAAGTACCTGGGTGTCGGGGAAGTGTCGACATGTGTTCGTTATGAAGAGTTACTTAAACCTGAAAATGGCGCACGAACCACATTCTATGTGCCTCAGTACGTACTGAAACGCCAGCGCATATCTCTTACTGAAATGCTGACAAAGGTGAAGACGGCTAAAGGAGACAATTCTGCGCACGAGGACGCGCTGATTCGAGTATCGACGTATAAGGTTCCAACGGCATTTATAGCGCCAGCCGATAGCTGGTATCTGCCGGCAGCCAAAGTGAGGGCGCTGGCACGCCGCAGCAAGAGTACATTGAGTACCTGCCTCGAGCTGCCTGGTGTATGCTATGATTTTCGCGCTTACCCGTCACAGGTCGATCGTGTTACGGAGGCGGCAGTCAATAAGATAGGTCAACTGCTTACAACCGGAACAGTGCAACAACCTCGCCCAGCCCGCACGCTCCTGAGAGCTCAAAAGGTGCATGCGGAATCACCAGTGGGCACTATAGTGTTATCGAGTGCTCGTCCGCCATACCACCATCGGACTGCCGTTCGACTCGCAAAGGAATCAAAACCGACCTAATGGTGCTGGCAAGCCATGACTTGAACGCGGATACTGGGGCGGCGGACATGACCCGCGCTGGTGTTACGGGCTGTGTCATAGACATGCCCAGGGACTACCAGCTTCCTTTAATCGCTGACTTTGCAACACTCAAACATCCTTGTACTATTGCTCGCAAGACTAATCTTAGTGCTAAGCGGAACTTGGGTCTACTCTATGGCTACCTCACAAGCCAAAAGCTGTTTTTCCTTGATGATGACATCCGCGGCTTATCGGCTAGCAAGCTGAAGCAGACAAGCGCGCAACTTGACCGCCATGCGATCGCAGGCTTTTTGGTTGAAAATTTCCCTGACAATTCAGCCGTTTGTCATGCCAACCGGCTGGCCGGCAACGAACAGGCAAACTTCATTTCGGGCAGTTCACTTGGTGTTAATGCAGCAATGGTAAGATCATTTTTCCTGAATGTCTATAACGAAGACTGGCTGTTTTGCCATGACGCGATACGGGACCGCAGCATTGTGCTCATGGGCGATGTTAGGCAGCTGCCGTATGATCCATTCAGCCGTAAACGTGCGGCCTCTGAAGAGTTTGGTGACGTGCTGGCGGAAGGACTGAACTACCTATTTACCCTGGGAGTCTCGCCTAATCTGGCTACTGAAGACTTCTGGAAGTATTATCTATGGCATCGCCGTAGATTTATCGCCAGTATTGCCAAACGGCTGGCCGCAGTGTCTGGCCATGATGACCAGGAGGCGCGAGCTTTGGTCGCACTTGGGGCATCTGAGCGAGTACTCGCTACACTTACACCGCAAGATTTTGTGTCCTATATGAACGCCTGGCGCGAGGACGCAAGACGCTGGAATAATCTGCTGGCTACGCTGCCTCAGGGCTTGCCAGTACAGGAGGCATTACGATTCGGGGCCGACAAGCTGGCGCTCAAAATGCGCATTATTGGGTAGCACCCTGGTATACTGGAGGTAATGATACAAGCTGAAAACCTCGGTAAACGCTACCGAAGAAAAGTGGCCGTAGAAGATCTGAGCTTTAAGGTTGAGACAGGTAAGGTCACCGGATTTCTTGGCCCAAATGGCGCGGGCAAAAGCACGACCATGCGGCTGATGCTTGACTTAGATAACGGTACCGGCCGCACGCTGTTCGACGGCAAGGCTCTCTCTAAATATGGCCGGCCTTCGCAGATTGTCGGTATTCTGCTTGAAGCCAAGGCGTTTCATCCGACACGCAGCGCGCGGCAGCACCTGCGCATCCTGGCCGATGCCGGCGGCATTGATCTGAAGCGAGTGGAAGAGGTGCTGGACGAAGTAGGTTTGACCGAGGTTGCCAAAAAGGGACCGGGCAAGTTCAGCTTAGGTATGAGTCAGCGCCTCGGTATTGCTGCCGCACTACTCGGCAAGCCCAAGTATCTGATGCTTGACGAGCCAGCCAACGGGCTTGACCCCGAAGGTATTGCCTGGTTGCGCGAATTCCTGAAAGCTTACGCCGACAAAGGCAATGGCGTTTTTGTGAGTAGTCATCTGCTGAGCGAGATGGCGCTCATGGCCGATAACGTCGTGGTAATCGGCAAGGGCAAGCTGATCGCCGATACCTCCATGGGTGACCTCATTAAGTCCAACGGTCATTCCGGTGTGTTCGTCCGCAGTCCCAAGCTGTCTCAACTGGAGCGGGCGCTGGCCGGGCAAAAGGCGGTAATAATCAAAGAGTCCGGTGGCCTCAAAGTGTCGGGCATGACAAGTGACGAAATCGGTAGAACTGCGTTTGAAAGCGGTATACCTATCTACGAACTGGCTCCTCAGACTGCTTCGCTTGAAGAAGCGTTTCTGGAACTTACGGCCGGCTCGGAGGAATTTGCCGGCAAGACCGAGAAGGGGGAGAAGAAATGATAACCCAGCTCAAGGCCGAATTCCGCAAGCTGCTCAGTGTGCGTTCCACCTATGTCATTACCGGGCTTGTGGCGCTGCTGGTGATATTCGTGGCGTTCTACCTGGAAGGCTGGCGGCTGAGCCCGGCTGCGCTGCATGATCCGAATCAATTAGCAGGTGATGTCACCGGAGGGCTCACCACCACAGTCTTTGGCGCTATCGTCGCGATCCTGCTTGTGACGCATGAGTACCGCTACAACACCATTATATACAGCCTTACTGCCAGCAATAGCCGCAGCAAGATATTGCTTGCCAAGTTTGTCACAGTGAGTGCATACGCCCTGTTCCTGACTGTGCTTATCGGCGTATTGTCGCCGGTTATGGCCTACCTGGGCGTACATGCCCACGGTCACACACTAGTGCCGCAAGTCCTGCATCACTGGAACCTGGCTTGGCGTAGCATGTTCTACGGGTGGGGATACGCCATGGCGGGCTTTATCCTGGCTCTGACAACGCGTAATCAGATAGCGTCTATCGTATCGCTGTTCCTTATCCCGAGCCTAGTCGAACAGTTACTCGGTGGGTTGCTACTCAAGCATAATAGTGTTTACATGCCGTTCAGCTCGCTATTCCAGGTATTGAACGGGCCCGGTACGGCAGGCGCGCCGACCAGCAGTACGCTGTCACCCATTAGAGCAGCGGGCGTCTACTGTATATATCTGGTTATAGGCTGGATTGTAGCGTGGGTACTGTTCTTGAAGCGCGACGCCAATTAATGTAGCCAAACCGAAGCATTAGCCGTACAATGCAGGTTATGCTTCTAAAATGGCTGTCACACCTTCTAGCCGGCCTCCTGGTAGCTTCACTGTGCGGGCTGATTGTAAGCACGGTGATGAGCCAGACCTTAATGAGTAGCCATTATCTGGAATCGCAGCTCACCAAAACCAATGGGTACAACCGATTATCCGGTGCGCTCGTCAACCAAGTCAGCCAGCAGGCCGGCCTTCCGGGAAATCCGGAGATAAATGCGGCGGTTCAGAACATACTCACACCAGCAGTACTCAAACAGAAAATTAACACGGCACTTGACCAGCTATCGCTTTATTACCAGGGTAAAGGCACAGCCCCAACCATAGATTTAACCGATCTTGCCACTCAGACACAGGCTGCCGGCGTGCCCTTGCCGGCCGATAGTCCCTTAAGCAAACCCATCAAACTGGTTCCCGACTCTGGCACGAAGAACACAGTCACCTACCCGGGAAAAAGTCTTGCCAGCACGCGTACTACTACGATAATCACCAGCATCTTGTTGATACTGGCACTGGCGGCAATTTCCTGGCAGCGTCAGCGCTATGGGGTGTTGCCCAATGTGCTGATAAGCGTCGGTGTACTGATAGGGCTTCTGGCACTTGTGCTCCACATGGGGCCGAACTTGGCGAACCACTATATCAAATTTTCTACTACCTTGAATGCCTTTGCGGCATTGGGCCGGGATTTGGCCGAAAACATCGTTCGCGATTTGGCACGGCGCTTCGGTATTATCGCTGGGGCATGCCTGATTGCGGGAATCGCGCTACGTATCGTAGCGGCCAAGTCACTACCCCGAACTAATCCGTTATCCCAAGTAAAAAGCAGCCAATCGAAGGCTGCTGTACGCTAAATTTGTGCTGCTATGGTGGGGGTACTTGGGCTTGAACCAAGGACCAACAGGTTATGAGCCCGCTGCTCTAACCACTGAGCTATACCCCCTCGGTGGTCTAACAGATACGAGTATACCAGAAGCGCAGAGGAAAAGGCGAGTTCGCGCATATTTTTCGGATGCCGGAGGGGCCGCGTAGGGCCGACCCGGCAGTCGTTGGCCGGTTCTGCTATGATAGGGCCATGAATGAGACGAATAAAATCGCGTTAGTAACAGGTTCCTCCCAGGGTATCGGAGCCGGCATAGCAAAATTGCTAGGGGACAAGGGCTACACAGTCGTTGTCACCTACCGCACCAGTAAGGCAAAGGCGGACGATGTGGCCGAACACATTGTGTCGAATGGCGGAAAAGCGCTTGCCTTACGGTTGGATGTTACCGATGAAGACAGCGTCAAAAATGTTTTTAAGCACGTTGGGTCTGAGTTCGGACGTCTTGATGTGCTGGTAAATAATGCCGGGACCGACGGCTTATCGCCAATCGAAACGACCACGCTTGAAAAATGGCGATCAATCATCGGTCCCAAGATTGACGGTAATTTTTTGTGCACCAAATATGCCCTGCCGCTACTTCAGAAGGTTAAGAAATCCGACCTCATCGTTATTACGGCGAGTCTCGGCGATAGGCCGGACATAGAAGACGTTGCCTATTCCGTTGGCGCCGCCGGAGCTGTTTGCTTTGTCAAGGCAATGGCCATTGCACTTGCAAAGTACGGTGTTCGTACTAACGCGGTTAATCCGGGTGCGATACGCACTGAGCTTGGCTACTGGAAGGAGCAGGGCTTAACTTCGGACCAAACCTGGAGCGAGTTTGCAAGAAGCAATCCTTTGGGGCGCGTCGCTACTCCTGAAGATATTGCTCAAACAGTTTTGACTATCATCGAGAACCCGACCCAATTCTGGAACGGTAACATTGTTTACGTTACCGGCGGTGACCACATTCCCCTGACTGGCGCCTAGTTGGTAAACGTCGGGTAGCGCTTGATGTATCTACGCGCCGGGTATGCCAGAGGCTCCACGGATGGTGTATAGTATTAGATGAGAAAATGTTTAATAAAACAAATACTATCCTAAAAACCGAGCCACACGTGGCGCTCATTAAAGCGTATGTATTAAGCTTGCGCGACGTGCGCAATGTCGGTCTACTGGTGTTCACGGTGATCGTCCTGCTGATAAGTTGGAGTGGTGTCAAGAGTATCCAAACGAATTACAGCCTGCAAAAACAGGTGTCCCAACTGCAGCAGGAAAACCAGGTCCAAAGCTTGGAGAATGCCGACTTAGCGCTACAGAACCGATACCTAGACACTCCGCAATATATGGACGTGGCGGCCCGAGAAAACCTTGGCCTGGGTGTGCCGGGTGAGACCGAGCTACTGGTGCCGCAGAGCGTCGCGCTCGCGCATACTGTTAAGCAGCCAAGCGCCAGCGCCGTGGCGGTTATTGTGCCGAAGCAACCTTTCTGGCAGCGTAACTTCGAAGCGTGGACCAATTTCTTCTTCCACCGCGGCTCTGCCACAGATTGACAAAAAACGTCTCCGTTGCTACAATAAGCTGTAAGTTTTTCCCAATACGTTGGCTTTTAAGCCGCGGAAAGGAAGAGAGCAACCCGAGCGACGAATTTACTTCGGCGCCCGGCGCGATGAGAAAAACTGTTAAAGTTTGCCTCATTACATCGTCGCGGGGTGGAGCAGCGGCAGCTCGCATGGCTCATAACCATGAGGTCGCAGGTTCGAGTCCTGCCCCCGCAACCAAGCATACTTGACCTCTGTTATCGCAACAGAGGTTTCTTTGTATACCTAAAACCTAAGGTGCTACTAGGATCGAGCCCTGCTTGGGTATACGTTAAATTGTGCTTGGAGTAAAATATGTTATAATAATACACGTGAGCGAATTTGACGAGCAGGAATTTTATGATTTTTTAACGGCCGACAGGCTGGCTGAGGAGACACAAGAGCGACTGGCCTTGATTGCATTACGCGGAGAGCAGTTTCTTACCGAACGTGGCGTACAATTCCCCCCAGTTGACGGTTTTGCTCACGCATGGTTTGATGATGACGAGGGAGTTGCTGCGTATCTCGAAACACAGCAGGCCTCTAAGGAAACTGAACTGGGCCGAGAGTTAACGGAAGCTGAAGCCGAAGAAGTTCTCAATCAATTTGCCGAAGCGGTACGCCAGGCTTTTGCAGAAAGGAGAACTCTTGATGAGAATAAAACTCGCCTAACCTATCTTGCAAGATTAATTGCTCAGTCGGAGGTGTCGCAAGTTGGTGACGAACAGATTCCTGCCGAGGAGCTTACAAGGCACAAAAAAAGACTACAAGCTCGGTACAAGGTTGAGGGGGCTGTTTCCGCATGGCAAGAGCTTGTTGACGCGGAACTTCCTGGCGAATCACTAGGTGAAGCTGATGGAGATATTGTGGAGGAAGTCGCGCTACAATACTTTGAAGTGTATATGGATGCCGAAACAAGGCTCGGAGAGCTCCGGAGAGCGATCGAGTGTACGCTTGCTGAAGAAGGGGTCCAGGAGCTGACAAATGAAGAAATGGTAGCTGTTATCTTGCTGGCAAACAGGCGCTCGCTTGCACCCGTAGGTGATACGAGCTGGCAAGAAGAAGCTCAACTCATCTTAATAAACCAAGGCCTACCCATCACAGATGCATGGGTAAAGGTTATTGCGCAACTTGTACCCTAAGTGGTTACAATGCGCTATGTTCTAATCCTGAGCGGCGGAGTAAGCCAAACTACTTCCGCCCCAAGAAAGTTCTTTCCACCGACTTAGCTCCGGCAAGATGTGGTTCCAATTCGAATGTACCTGGGTAGCCAAAAGAAATTACAAATAGAGATTGGCGTGCACGTCAATCTCTATTTCTTTGCCACCCCTGTCATTTAGGTTCGAGCCCCGCTTGGTATTTTTGCTATTATATAAAATGTGAAGCGATTAAAAAAATTACCAAAAGACACGGCTATCCGTGTATGTCTGCTAACCATAGTAATTGGTTTTGGTCTCACGCTTTTTTCGTATATTGCGGTCCAACAATCCTTAAGGCTCAGCCTTAACCAACCACAACTCCAAATTGCCGAGGACACAGCTGAAAGTCTCAACCAAGGAGCGTCAGTGCAGTCTGTTCTGCCAAAAGTCACCGTAAACGAGACTATGAGCCTATCTCCCTTTGTGACAATCGTTGACAGTAACATTCATGTTCTGGCAAGTTCAGGTAAGATAGGTAACCAAATTCCGCTGCCGCCTGCTAGTGCATTTCCTGACTCGCAAAAACGGAGTACTAACTGGTTTACATGGCAACACGATAATAATTCTGTTAGAGATGCAGCTGTCATAGTGCCGTTCACTAGCCGCCATAGCTCCGGATATGTTTTAGTTGCTCGCTCTATGAGGCAAACCGAAAGTATTATAGGCCGTATTTCGGTCTTAGCAGGCTTTGCGTTCATGGGAATCGTGTTGGCGTCCACGGTTATTATCTTTGTGCTTTAATTTTGCTCCAGTCTGCGGCAGTAGAGTAAGCTTATCTATTGTTACCGCCAGCTATTTCCATCGGCTTAGCTCTGCAAGAAGTTGGTTTTAATTCGAATGTACTTGGGTAACTAAGCGCACCTGACCTCTGCTATTGCAACAGAGGTTTGTGTTTGTCTAAAAGTCCATAAGAAGTTATTTGGTTCCAGTCTTGTTTGGTCAATGCTATATTGAGGATATGAGCAAACAAGTATTGGTCACGGGTTCGACCCGAGGTATTGGTAAGGCAATTGCGTTGGAGCTGGTTAAGGCCGGCTATAAAGTTCACGGCACCTATAATGCATCTAAAAACGAGGCGGATAAACTGGGTGCTGAACATGGTATTGTGTTTCACCAAGCTGACTTAGCAAAGCGAGATGATACGTTACGACTGGTTGAGGAGCTATCCAGTCTGAACCTTTACGCAGTTGTTAATAATGCCGGTATTTGGGAAATGGATAAGCCTATGGATATGGACTACGCCACATGGGATAGAACGTTAGAAGTCAACTTAACTGCGCCGTTAATCCTTTCTACTGCGCTGGGAAAGCATATGGAAAGGGGCAGTAGCGTCGTAAACATTTCGAGCACAGACGGTATGTCTGGAGGCTATGATGGCTTAAGCTATTCTGCTAGCAAGGCAGGCTTAATAAGTATCACCAAAAGCTTAGGCAATACACTTGGCGCCAAGGGCATTCGAGTCAATGCTATTGCGCCAGGGTGGGTCAATACAGAGATGGTTACTGATGAAATTGCTGATGCGTCATCAGGCTTAATACCCCTTGGGCGCCATGCCAGACCTGAAGAAATTGCCACAGTCGTCGAGTTCTTAATCTCGGATAAAGCCAGCTATATTAATGGTGAGACGATTGTCGTAGATGGCGGCCTATTTAATACGGACGATGTGCTTAAGAAAGAATCTGGTTACTGATGCAGGTTCTAGTGGAATGCAATGGAGTAAGCTATGGCGGCTATGTTAAAGACCACAATGAGGCGATCGCGGACATTGAGTCCATCATTGAACTACAGTAAGTTTTAGTATGATACGGCAGCTTGCTATAGTTGAAGTATGAAGATCATTGCATACACCGTTAGCGCCTTTACCGCTCATGGCAAAGGCGGCAATAAGGCGGGTGTAGTCTTGAATGCTGCCATGCTCTCAGAAGCGCAAATGCTAAGCATTGCGAAGGCGCTGGGCTATTCCGAAACTGCATTTATCACCCCCAGTAATGTGGCTACGCACAAAGTAAGGTTCTTTACGCCGACTGAAGAGGTGGACTTGTGCGGACATGCTACAGTTGCCACTTGGGCATTGTTGCACATGCAGGGACTCAAGCCGGGTGTATATTCTCAAGAGACAATGGCAGGAAACCTCGGGGTGATTATTAACGGCGACGGTACTGTGTATATGCAACAGACACGACCACACTTCCTCAAGAAAGTCCCCCTTAAAGAAATCGAGATCGTCCTTGGAATCAACGGTAAAGACTTTAGTAGTGAGCTGGAGCCACAAATCGTATCCACAGGTTTGCAGGACCTGTTGGTGCCTGTTCGTGACAAGGCCGTTTTAAATAACATGAAGCCAAGCTTTGAAAAAATGGTAAAACTTAGCAAGCACTATGATGTTACGGGCCTTCATGTGTTTGCCTTGAACGGTGCAGATAACCCTGTTGCTAGCGCGCGCAATTTTGCCCCCAGAGTAGGGATTGATGAAGAGTCTGCAACCGGTACTTCGAACGGCGCCTTGCTTTGTTACCTCAAAGAAAATGGTACATTGAAGGGCGATGGAGAGTTTTGCATCGAACAGGGCGAGGTGATGGACAACCTTTCTTTTGTTCTAGGAAAGTTTATAGATGGAAGAGTTTGGGTCGGAGGAGAAGCGAAATTGCTTCAAGAAGAAGCATTCAATGTGTAGGTCCTAAACCATTGCACGGTAAAGGGCTCTCCAATTGTATCCGGTGGTTAGTAGTGGATATGCCAGGTTCTGCTACTCATTATCGAGCGTAAGTGTCGTGCATCGAATGTAGCCGCCGCCCTTAGCGAGTTCAGTAATCTGCGGAGTCACTAATTGGAAACCATGCTTTTGCAGCTTTGCAGCAAAGACAGGCGCGTCGGCGCTCATAACTACGGTTTTACCAGTAGAAACTAGGTTGCACGCGAAGGCTCTTTTAGCCTCCGCCAACGAAACTTCTATTTTTTCAACGCCGTCGAAGTTATGCAATTTTATTCTGCTTGCAGGTAAAAAGGCGTCGGGACACCAGGCAATTAAGCCCTTGTGTTTGTCGCTCGGAGGCCTCAGTACTGACAGCGCCAGATCAATGTCGTAAAAGAAGCTGTCGGGCCATCCGGAGTCTCTGTTGATTTTAGGCCGCCCATACCAGGTCTTTAGGGGTATGGTTTGTAGTGTAATAAGCTCAAACCCGAGCGTGTCGGCGATGTATGAGTGGGCAGCTGCTTGCGTACGGTAACCGGTACCGGCGAATAAATAGTTACCACACGGTAAAGCGTCGCCTTGCCCGCTAAAGTGGATGTCACTAGGCACCTTATAGATAACCTTGCCCAAGTCCCGTAATACCTGTTCTGCATAAAATTCTTCGCCCTTGCGCGCATTCGGCAGTCTGCTCATAACGGCCCTTTTGCCCCGCACTAATGCCCAATTTGCGGTGTACACACCGTCCTGGCAATCAAGAGGAGGCTTTACTTGGATTACTTTTACGCCCGCATTTTGCAAGGCCTTACGTATAGAGCTGTGCTCGGTTGCAGCTTTCCTCCGGTCCACTGGTATTCGCTTGTTCATGAAAGGATTAATAGCCGCCTGATCATCGAAATAATCAACACCAGACATCAGTACGGTTCTGTTCATCTGCAACTGCATGTACTTGACGAGTATAACAAAAATACTAATCCGCGCTCATTTTTTCGTGACCTGTTAACGTCAGTGCAAAAAGGGCATAGCAGGTCTGTCATTGAACAGGAGTATCTCTCATGCATGTGGTAGGCTATGGTGTATGAGCTGGTATCATCCAACGAATCTTTTCGACAAAGTTTTTGAGGGAGGCATCATCCTCAAGGGTGTCGATGGTCTACTGGAACTCTTGGGCGGGTTACTAGTGCTGTTCGTGTCGCCGGCAACACTTCATAACTTCATTACGTTCGTTACACACCGTGAGCTGGTGGATGATCCGCATGACAAAATTGCCAACTTACTGGTGCATGCTACCAGCCATTACGCGTCTGGTGGGCGCATCTTTCTCGTAGTTTATCTGTGGGTTCACGCGGCTATCAAGCTCATCGCGGTTGTCGGCATACTTAAGAATTGGCTATGGGCCTATCCGTTTTCACTTGTATCCTTGGGGCTGCTGGCACTGTACCAACTCTACACCATCATTTTCGTAAAAGCGTCAACCGGAATGATATTACTAACGGTATTTGACGTAATAATTCTTGGGTTAATCTGGCGAGAATATAAGATTGTACTTAAACGTAGAGACTCAGCCACTGCAGATTCTGCTATAAGTGGTCTGTAGCCATCTATAACGTAGTAGAGTTCCGATCTGACGAGTCTAACCCTTCAGTTTCAGTATACTCGGCGGAGTTGGTGAGGGCAGCGCTGGGGTACTCTGCAGGTCGGGATATGTAGCGGCTGGTGTCTCGGGCGAGTATATGATGACGGTAGGGTCGTAGTTGATTGGAATACACGCGTCCCGGCAACCGCTGTCATGCGAATGATCAAGCCTGCTTGTATCTATGTAGAGTACGCCGTTCTTAACACTGGTCTTCACCGTGGAAATATTTGAGTTGCCCCAGTACTGCACACTTACCGAATATTTTGGAGACCACTGGTAGCGTATGTCACCAGCAGCGTTATCCAGGTTCACTTCTGTAAATGGTTGCACCGTATACACCACGGTATGAATATGAGAGTTGTAGCGGTCGCGAATTTGCGGTGCAACGTCGGCGGACAATGCGCCACCAACGGCGAGACCGGCGAATAGCAGGCCCACCAGCATGCCTGTTATCCAAGTGTGAATCGGCCACTTGCGGCGAAACAGAGCCATACCAAACAGCACGATGAATATCGATATAACCGCGCCCACCCCTGCAGCAATGTATACCACCAGGTGCTCCTTGAGGCCTACCGGGAAAATGCCATCTTGTATGATGTTGCCACTATGTAGGGACAGATATGATCCGCCGGCAATCAGGCTGAGCAGTAGCGCGAGCCCCAGGGCCACCAGACATACGCCGATTATCTGCAAAATAACTCGAAAGGCTTTGTTGACAGGCCCAGCCAGAGACTTATTGGCACGCTGCGCCGCACCTTTGACGTCGGCGCGCTCTACGACCTCTCTTAGACTGTCGATGTTTACCGACTTACCGGCCATTTGCAAGCGATCGCTCGGAGTTTTTGCTTCCGGCACCAGTAGCCACAACACGATGTAGATCAGAATACCCCAGCCGCCGGTAAACGTGGCGATAACAAATAGCAGCCGTATAATCAGCACGTCTACACCAAAGTAGTTGGCGAGTCCGGCCGCTACGCCTGCCAGCATGGCATTGTCAGTGTCGCGGAAGAGACGCTTGGGCGAGTCGGCCGGTTTGTCAGTGGCAGGTTCAGGCTCGGCTTCGTCGGCAAAATCTTTCGGGTCACCCAGTTGCTCTTTCAGGAAGCTGACATCAGCAGGCAGTACGACCTTTTCGCCGCTGACACCGTGCTCATTGAGCAGCTCCGCCATGCGTAGCTCAATCTCAGTTATGACGCTTTCCTCGCTGACGTATTTCCTGATGGTGTTCAAATAATGCTGCAAATCACGGTGCGCCTCAGCCGAGATGGCGAAAGCCTGCCGGCCCAGGTGGACTTTAGTTACCTCGTTCATACTTTAAGCTCCTTTTCGAGTATAGCCACTGAAGCATGCAGCTTGCGGTAGGCCTTTTTTAGGTCGTCTAATAACTGCTTGCCATCGTCGGTAAGCCAGTAGTACTTGCGCGGCGGCCCCTGCTCGCTCTCCTGCCACTCGTATGCCAGTAAGCCGTCCTTGGCTAGGCGATTGAGCAGTGGATAGAGTGTGCCTTCCACCACGATGAGTTCGGCTTGGTGCAGGGCGCGGATGAGCTCACTGGTGTATACTTTGCCGTCCTTAAGCAGCAACAGCACGCAGTACACCAGCATGCCTTTGCGCATCTGTACTTCCGACTGGGCAAGCAGGTCTGCAGATGTATTTTTATTCATACACTACTATGTTATACAAGGTAGTATAATTTGTCAAATACCTTCTGTCGTAAGGGTCATTTACAAGGCGTCGTAGCATCTATACCTGTCTTTTTGCGGCCGTTTATTTTATGATGTAACAAATGGATGGGCATTCTGAAGTCGGGGGTAGCGTACGTCGGCATTCGTTCAATGGCATAACCTGGGTAGACGTGGATGTGCCGGGCCAGACCGTGCTCACGCAGCTTGAGCAAGAATACGGCCTACACCCGGTTCACCTGCGCGAAACGGTACGCAAAGTACAGCACAACGAGGTAGAGCATGAACGCGACTATCTATTTTTGGTCATGCACTACCCCACGCAGCGGTCAAATGGCGGCAAAATCACCGTCGGCCAAGTCGGTGTGTTTTTGGGCAAGGACTATGTCATAACAGTTCATGTTAAAGAGGCGCCGTTTCTAGATGGACTGTATGCACACTTTACACGCCAGCATGAGAAGCAAGAAGCGCGTAGCGCCGGCTACTTGCTGTATCGAATCATCACCGAACTACTCGAAACTATCGAGGGCATGACCGACCAGATAGATGTGGAGCTCGACGCGACCGAAGACCTGGTGTTTGCCAACCGGTCATCAGATGCTGAACGTATCGGCGGCCTGCGTGAAAAAATAATTCGTTTGCGCCGTCTAGTTGGTCCCAAGCGGCTGTTACTTGAAGACCTTCGTGAACAGATCGGCGATTTTGCCGGCAAAGATCTCACGCATTATTACGCGCATGCTGTCAAAATGGTGAACCGTTTGTGGGAGGAGCTGGACGAGGCCCGCGAAACGGTAGAGATTTACAAAGACGCTGACTACATAACGAGTACTGAACGGACCAATCAAATCCTAGCGGTGCTCACGTTGGTATTCACATTCACTATACCGGTTACGGTGGTCGCTTCGCTGTACGGTATGAACGTACCACTACCAGGCGGCGTGACGGGGAATGTTTGGACGTTCTTTGGTCGCTACACTACGTTTGGTCTCGCTCTTGCGCTTTCGACAGCTTTTGCACTTGCTATGTATCTCTATTTCCACAAAAAGAAGTGGTTTTAGAATCCTCCACTGCTATTTTGCTTGACAAAGCGTAAGCTTTTTGCTATACTATGCATTAGTTTTGAGATCTTTGCGAAAAGATTCTTTGAAACAAAAACTACAAAAATAAAATTTAAATTGAAAGGCAGCCGTACATGCGACTTGCCATAGGCCGTCGCCAGCCGCAATCACTCAGCAGAGTGGATTATGAACTAGTCCCTGCTGGTGCGCAGTTTCGCGACATAGACAGATTAATCCTACAGCTGTAATGCGTAAGACACAGTCTACAAAATCACCCCGACTTACGAGCGGGGTGATTTTGTTTGGTGCCCGAATTAATAACAGCGGTGATGGGTCCGCAAGACTTTATTTGATAAGCATTTTCCCGTAAAATAGCCCAGAGTAATGCAGAGCCGGCCCCATTCCAGCACAGCTTTAGTTCGCCAGGCCATGTCGCTCGCCGACCTGTGTTGCGGGTTTCATGATAACGGCGCACGGTTGTATTCCCAAACCCCTGCATTCCAGGATATTTACCCACGAACAAGGTTCTGACTATGGCGTTTGAAAAACAAGATAGCTTCAGCCCGAAGCGCAGTACGAACATTGACGGCTTCTTTAACAGGAACACCTCTGAGCGGCTACGTCAGCCGGTATTTCATGGTTCTGGCGCCAAACCCCAGTTTCGCCGTCCAGAATTGACAGACATGCCTAAGAGAAGCGAACCGCAAGCGGTGCTTGGCGGCACAGACGGCCATAGTATGTTGCCGCCAGTGCAGCCTATGAGCGGTTTTGGCGTTGGTACGATGGCTGGCGAACAGCCGCGTCGCCGGCGTCTGCCCGATCAACCTGGGAATGAAACCGGGTCAAAGAAGGGCTGGCGCCAGCGCCGTCGGGAGCGCAAGCTATACAAGAAAGAGCATGCCAGTAGCAGAAAGCGTCTGTTTAAACGCATCGGCCTGGGCCTGGGTGTACTGGCGGTGCTGTGCGGTGCGTGGTTCGGCTTTAAAGTGTATCGTGATGTCGCTAAGTTAACAGGCAATAAAAATCCGTTCGCCCTGCTGGGGGTTTTTCACCCGGTACCGCTTAAGAACCAGGGCGGCCGCGTGAATATTTTAGTGGCTGCCAATTCGTCTGACGATCCGGGGCATAACGGGGCCAACCTGACTGACTCTATCATGGTCTTAAGTGTAAACACCAGCAACAATACCGCGCTCATGTTAAGCGTGCCGCGTGATTTGTGGGTGGACATTCCCGGCAACGGTTATAGCAAGATCAATGCCGCCTACCCAGATGGCGGCATGGATCTGCTGCAACAGGTGGTGCAGGATAAGCTAGGGATGACCATAGACTATCAGGCGCTCGTTAACTACGGCGCGTTTAAAGATCTGGTAAACGCCGTCGGAGGCATAACGATCACGATCAAAAGCAGTGATCCACGTGGTATTTACGACCCGAGCCTCGATTACACCACTAGAAACTGCTGCGCGCTCGCAAAGTATCCGAACGGTCCGGTAACACTGAACGGCAAACAAGCACTTAATCTGGCTCGGGCTCGCGGTGACGGATATGGTTCGTACGGCTTCCCGGCCAGTGATGACGATCGCACTATGCACCAGCGGCAGATGCTTATGGCCGTCAAGGACAAGGCGAGCCAGGCGAATGTTATTGCTAATCCTTTCAAGGTGTCAGCGCTTGTTGACGCGGTAGGTAATAACGTGAAGACCAATCTGCAACTTGATGAGGTTGAGACACTCTATACCTATATGAAGAAAATTAATGACAATAATATTGCATCATACAATGTCAATAGCCTGAAAGGTCCGGGTACCACTATGCTGCAAAATGCGAGCATGGACGGTCAGTCAGTCTATATCCCGGCTGCCGGGCTCGATGACTTCAGTGAGATACAGGCGCAAATCCGCCGGATCCTCTCAAGCGACCCTGTTTCGCGCGAGGCTGCCACGGTGGAGGTACTGAATGGAACGGATGTGACGGGGCTGGCTATGAAACAGGATAATAAGCTGGTAGCCAAGGGCATGACGGTGAGCGTTGCTGACGCTCCGGCCACCCAGACGACCAGTACTATTGTCGATGATTCCAACGGCCAGATGCCGAATACGCTGGCCTACCTGAAGAAGCAATACAACGCCACGGTCGTGACAAATGCCGCCTTAATGGGTGACTACCCCGGGGCCGACTTCATACTTATACTGGGCCAGAGCGCTGCTCCGTTAACCGCGACTACTTCCGGTACGAGCCAGTAGGCTATCGTCGTAAACCCTACCCGAAGTTTTTAGGCAGAGAAAAGTGGAAGATGGAGCCCTCGTTTTCGCGGCTTTCAAACCATAGCTCGCCGCCTAGGCGTTCGGCCAGGTTTTTGATGAGATATAGCCCCAGGCCGGTACCACTCACATCTTTATCCACGATATTTTTGGCGCGGAAAAACTTGAGGAAGACACTCTTCTGTTCGGACTCAGGAATACCGTAACCGGTGTCTTGGACGGACCAGAGTATTTCCTGCGAGGTCTCGGCAAGCTCAAAATGTATCGAGCCACCTTCCGGAGTGTATTTGACTGCGTTACTGAGAAGGTTGGCACACACTTCTTTGACGAGCAGACCATCGGTGTAGGTGGGCTGCATAGCGGCGGGCAGCTTGGCGGTAAGTTCCAGCTGCTTCTTTTGTGCCGCCGGCACAAACTCAGTCAGCATTTCGCGCGCCAGGTCATCCAACTGAACCGGCTGCACATTGGCATGTATACTGCCGGCCTCTATGCGGGTGATGTTGAGTAGCGTGTCGATAAGGGAGTTCATGCGCTCTACTGATGTTAATACGACACTGATATAGCTCAGCTGGTCTTCGGTAAGCTCGCCAGCCAGGCCGTCGCGCAGCATCATGGTGTACATGTTTATGGCACTGAGCGGCGTGCGTAACTGGTGTGAGGCGATGGAGATAAAGTCGGACTTGAGCTTATCGCTTTCGATTTCGTCTGTCAGGTCGCGGAAAACCTCTATGGCGCCGATGGGCCGGCCGCGAAAAAGGATGGGCGATACGGTAAGGTAAACGGGAAGTAGCGCGCCGCTCTTCTGTCGGTACAGTGTCCGCGTGCTGACTGATTTGCCGGTCTGGAATGCTTTGACGATTGCACGCTCAAAGGCGTCTATCGGTTTGCCGTTGTCATGTACGGCGATGATAACATTCAAGAAATGCTTGTGCAGGACATCGCGCTCCCGCATACCCAGCAGCTTGAGTGCGACTTTATTGATGCGTGTAATACTCCCGGCCTCATCGGTGGCGATCACACCTTCGCCGATACTCGCAAACAGCGCCTCAAGCCGCGCGGTATCAGGTAGTGCTGGTTCCGGAGTCTTTTTGGCGGCGGGGTTGGTACGTTTGGAGGTATTTGTCATTGCGTTTTATGACCGTCTCTTCCTGGTCAAGCTCTCCAGATCGGTTATGTAGTGGTCGACGACCTCGGCGTTATCGCTAATGAGCCGCATGGCCAGCTGAATCCAGTCGATGAGCTGACGTAAGTCCTCCTGACGGAGCTGAGCAGGGTCTTTACCCAAATGGTTACGAATTTGCCGGACGACAAACCGGTCGGCCGCAGGTCCCAGATAGTCGTATGTAATTGCCACCACATCGTCATACAAATTCGTATTTGTCATACCAAAGTACCCTTCTAGACTTCCTCAATCCGCATGAGCTCTTTTGTACCCAAGGCCACTACTATGAACCCTGCTGCCAGCAGGAACAGTAAAACGTATAACAATAACAGCACACCGGCAAGATTGAGGCCATTCAACCAAGAGGAGAGTGTGTTCAGGTATTGGAGCACAATGTCGAGCACTATAATCGAGCCAAGGCCTATTGCTAGCCGATTCCAACTCTTGCGGTACACTATGCCAGCCACTTGCTTGCTATATGCGTACATTTCAGCAATGGCGTAGAGCCCTAAGAACCATATGTACATGTAGGGAATAGCGAAGGTTAGCATAACCATGGCAGGCGTGAGATGGTACGCCGTCATAATATTGTGGTGCGAACGGGCTATAAGGCTGCAGAAGATCACTCCGAGCACGATGTCCAGGGCAGCCACGGCATGGCCAAAGGCAAAGCCCGGCCTGTTGCGGGATAGCGAGTTAAGTCCCCGTATCCCTAAGTTTATGAACGCGAACGCGATAAACATACACAGGACATTGAAATAGTTAGGAATAACAATGGAAGCAGCGGTAAAGGAGGGATGGTGACGGGCGATCAGCCCCAGAATATCACTGAGTATACTACCGAGTGGCAAGCCGAGTGCCAGCGCCAACAATCCGTACGCCAGCTTGGCTACCTGTTTGCCGTCTCGGTTAGTTTTTATGAGCTGGCTATACCCCTGCAATTTGGCGTAGCCGTAAAACAAGGCAAACCACATAACAAAGGTGGGGAGCAACAGCGAGAAAAATAGCAACCGGGCGTCAGTGGCAGTCAGGTGATATTTGATCAGGGTAGCTTTTACTGGACTCGGCAGCAAGGTAAGTAAGGCAACAACAAACACAAACAGCGAATAGCTGTAAAAAATCTTCGACTGTAGCTTCATATTCCTCCCGACACTCGGCAGTTATCTGGCTGAAACGGTGTCATGCACTTCCGTATAGCACGCATAATAGCATCGCTGGGTTGCGATCTATGTAATTTTTTTGACTGAAAGTACTATTTTAGGTTTCCTTTGTAATTCTATGATAGCAGTTGCAGCCGGGTAATAAAGTACAAAAATCTCCCTAGCTGGGAGATTTTATTGAACAATCTTTGGTAGCAGGGGCGAGATTTGAACTCGCGACCCCAGGCTTATGAGTCCTGTGCTCTAACCAACTGAGCTACCCTGCCAGAGTGACTGAAGACAAACCCACTTCGCGGGTTTTTCTCCAGGCGCGGGCAAAATGGAATGCATTTTGTCCGGCTGCTCTTTCCCCGGTCGGTGGTTAGCCGACCGTGCCTACTCCCCTTGCAGTAAACCTGCGGAGGGCTAAGTAACAGGGGGGATTGTAGCAGAATTTATATCTGTTGGCTAGTACTGGCGGGAGGCCAAGTAGGCGACGGCGACGAGGCCGATGGCGATGACGATGTAGCGCAGGTGCCGGGATGAAAAACGTTGGGCACTGCGTGATCCAGCGTAGCCACCAACAGTTGAACCGACAGCCATTATAAGACCGGCATGCCAGTGTATGAAGCCGCCGCCAGCCAGACAGGCCATGGCGGTAGCAGCCACAAACGATGCCGCCACGTTTTTCATACCGTTCATCATGTGCGTGTCAGGCATGTTGGTAAGCCCTAGAAAGGCGAGCATCATAAACCCGTAGCCGGCGCCGAAATAACCGCCGTAAAAACTGAGCGGTATCAGTATCAGACCGAATAGTGCCATTGGTAGCCAGCGTTTGTATTCGTGCTTGATATGCCGGTGCAGATGAAAATGCATTACTGGCTGGAAAGTGAACAGTAGTACCCCTAACAGCAGTAAGAGCGGAACCAAATTGGCAAAGCGGCTGGGTGGAGTATGACGCAGTGCAATCGCACCTATGGCTGCACCGATAACCGCCGGCATGAGCAGCCAGGCATAGCGCCAGGGAATCTGGCGGATATAGCGCCGATAACCAAAGGCGGAGGTTACCTGACCAGGCAGTGTGACGACGGTGGCCGTGGCGTTTGCGAACAACGCCGGTATGCCCAGGGCAATGAGCACCGGAAAACCGACTAGCATGCCACCGCCCGCAATAGCGTTCATACTGCCGACGATAAAGCCGGCCACGAGCAGTACGATGTCTTTAATCATGTTTGTTCTTAAGGTATTGCTTAAAGTATAGCAGCTAGATGAATTGCAGGATTACAGCGTTGTCAAGTTCACTAAAATCAGCATACTGACTGTCAGGGCTTAGCGCTGCCTGCAATGCTCGCCCGAAGGCGCCATGGCTGACGAGCAAGACCTTATCAGCCTTGAGCTCGCGCAAGAGAACCAGGCTGGCGCGAGCCCGTAGGAGAAGAGTCTCGATGGGTTCCATGCCGGCAAAATCAGCTGAGTCATCGTCGGTCTCGTCGTTCGGTTGACCTTCGAGTTGGCCTAAACCACGCTCTATAAAAAGTGGGTTTGTGAGGATTTGTGCAGTCGGATAGCCGGTTGCAGTGGCGATAATTTGTGCCGTCTCTAACGCGCGGACGAGCGGTGAAGACAATATCAGGTCAAAGGTGAGGCTTGTCTCTTGGCCTGCCAGCCGGGCCTGCTCACGGCCGCGTTCAGTCAGGGGTGTATCGATGTGTCCGGAGTATATCTGTTGGTGGTTCAGCTCGCTTTCACCGTGTCGCACGAAATAAAGACGCTTCACAGATCCCAGTATAGCAATCAGCCGAAGAAGTTTTGCTGGTCTTTGATAATCATGTCCCGGAGCTGTTCATAGTAGGCATATATTTCGGGTGAAATTGGTACCTTCTTTTCCTTTTCGGCTACAAACTGCTCAAACGTCACATCGTGCTTACGCCAGGATCTGCCGCCGTTCAGCATGTTGAGCGTAATAACCATGACTTTGTCGAGGGCATAAACGAATTTTGCCTCGGGTGACTCGCGCTGTTCATATTCGTCGATAGCGGCCATGAGGTCGGGAAAATCGGGCCAATCCTGTCTAAGCTGTTTGACTGCCGCGGACTCACGCTCGTGCTTTGTGGCTAATGAGTCGTCATGCGTAAATACAAAGGTGTCGCCCGCGTGCACTTCCAATAAGTCATGCGCAAGAGCGAGACGTATGAGTGCGTCGCGATTGAGCTCCGGAAATGACGCTGCCAAGAACCACACTGCCATCGCCAGGGTGTAAGTGTGCTCAACGTCATTTTCAACGCGGTTGATCGGGGGAGGAAAGTTAACGTGCCGGTTAACTGCTGCGAACCGCACCATGAGCTGTTGCAAATCAATGAGACGCGCCGCGCTGGGTTTCGACATCGGATATAATTATAGAGCAAGGCAACGGAGCGAGAAAAGAGCCAGCTTTCTTCTCGCGAGTAGTCGCAGCTATACGCGGGGCATATTACAGATATGAACGTTGAATTACAGTCAGGGAGATACGTAGTAGCGGTGAGCGGGGGGGTGGACTCCGTGGCGCTGCTGCATCTGCTTGCCCAGCGGCCGGACCTGCGATTGACGGTGGCGCATTTTGACCACGGCATCCGGCCGGATTCGATCGAGGATAGGCAGTTTGTGCAGATGCTGGCGAAGGAATACGGGCTACCGTTTGTGTATCAGCGCGCTGAGCTGGGCGGGAATGCGAGCGAGGCGGCGGCGCGCCAGGCGCGGTATGGTTTTTTGCGTCAGGTCAGAACGGCAAGCGGGGCGGAAGCGATCATAACGGCGCATCATCAGGATGACCTGCTGGAAACGCTTATCCTTAATCTGCTGCGTGGCACAGGTCGCCGGGGTCTAAGCTCGCTTAAAAATACTGAGGCTATCAAGCGCCCGCTCTTACAGGTATCTAAAAAAGAGTTGCTGCGCTACGCTGAAAAGGAGGGGCTTCGGTGGCGTGAAGACAGCACAAACAACGATGAGCGGTATTTGCGCAACTACATTCGCCGCCGTATATTGCCTCGTTTCGTTTCTAATGATAGGGAAGCGCTGCTGGCGACCTCCCGGCGTGCCGCTGAGCTTAACGAGGCTATTGACCGGGAATTAGCAGTTTACTTACACCTACAGCCGGCGTCCGGCGTGCTTGACCGCTACAACTTTACAATGCTGCCGCATGCGGTAGCGCGGGAAGTCATAGCTGGGTGGCTGCTGCGCTATGCGCAGGCGGAATTGTCGCGCAAAATGCTTGAACGGCTGGTGATCGCCGCCAAGACGGGCCGGGCCGGTACCAGGGTAGACATCAATAGGCAGTACTGGCTAAAGATTAGCCCGGCAACATTGGCACTTGAGCACCGTGAGCGCTAGGCAAACCGCAGGTGAAACATGTATACTATATAAGATATGGAGAAAAAACCTTTACGACGACCGAATGCTAAACGGGGGGGCAACGGGCGAGGCTTTAAGAACATCGGCTTTACGGCGCTGGTCGTTCTGATGGTCCTGATAGCCTGGGCATATTACCGCCAGCCGGGTACGCTCACCGAAATCCCATTAACGCAGGCTATTCACCAGGCCAACGACGGACAGTACAAGAAGATCGTGATCAACGGCGACGAGCTGGACATCACCAAAAAAGGCGATACGCACGCTACCCTTAAGTCATATAAAGAAGATGGTGTCAGTGTTTGGGCTGAGGGCTTTGATCGCAACAAGGTTGAAGTGAATGTGGCGCCTGCCAGCAGCGCCGGCCAGGTGCTTGGTCAACTCGCGGTGAACCTCATACCGGTTATTGCCATTGGTGCGCTGTTGTACTTTATGCTGCGGAGCGCTCAAGGGCAGGGTAATCAGGCATTGTCATTTGGTAAGAGCCGGGCTCGGCTCTACGGCAATGAAAAGGACAAAGTTTCATTCAAGAGTGTGGCCGGCCAAGCAGAGGCCAAGCAGGACCTGCAGGAGGTCGTGGAGTTCTTGAAATTCCCCAAGAAATTTGCGAGTCTTGGTGCGCGCATACCGAAGGGTGTGCTATTGGTTGGCCCTCCGGGTACCGGCAAGACTATGCTGGCCCGCGCCGTGGCCGGTGAAGCGGGCGTACCGTTCTTTAGTATATCCGGTTCCGAGTTCGTGGAAATGTTCGTGGGTGTTGGCGCCAGCCGGGTACGCGACCTGTTTGCTAAGGCCAAAAAGAACGCACCCTGCATCATCTTTATCGATGAGATTGACGCTGTGGGACGTCGTCGGGGCAGTGGCATGGGCGGTGGTCATGACGAGCGCGAACAGACTTTGAACCAGATTTTGGTTGAGATGGACGGATTTGAACAGGGGCAGAATGTCATCGTGCTGGCGGCGACCAACCGTGCAGACGTGCTCGACCCGGCGCTGCTGCGTCCTGGTCGTTTTGACCGCCGCGTGAACATCGACTTGCCGGAACGTTCTGATCGGCTGGCCATTTTGAAGGTCCACTTCGAAAAGAAACCGCTGGCCAGCAACGTCGACCTTGATGCGCTAGCTGCCAAGACTGCCGGCAGCTCTGGCGCGGACCTGGCGAATATCGCGAACGAATCGGCTATTATCGCAGCGCGCAGTAACCATTCGCAAATCAGCCAAGCAGATGTCACCGATGCCTTCGAGCGTGTGGCAATCGGCCCGGAGCGCAAGAGCAAGGTCATGAACGACCACGAAAAGGAGCTGACGGCATACCACGAGGCTGGCCACGCCATTGTTGGCCACGTACTGCCGGACAGTGACCCGATCCACAAAGTTACCATCATACCGCGCGGCCGTGCCGGCGGCGTTACCTGGTCTATCCCACCTGAGGATCGCAGTTACCACAGCATCGTTGAGTACAAAGACGTGCTGGCGCGCAGCCTTGGTGGCCGTATTGCCGAGGAGGTTATTTACGGCCACGACAAAGTAACGACGGGCGCAAGCAGCGACTTGCAAGCTGCTGCCGAGCTGGCGCGCGACATGATCATTAAGCAGGGTATGGGCAGCGGTAAACTGCGCGACCAGGTCTTCCATGTGGAAGAGGGCATGATGCTGGAGCGCATGGTGCACGAGCGTGAATACAGCGACGATACCGCCAAACTCATTGACCAGGAAGTCGAAGCATTGATAACCGAAGCCGCTAACCGCGCCCGGATGGTCATAAGGGCTAACCTGAAGTTCATCGAAGCCCTGAAAGACCGACTGCTCGAAAAGGAGACCGTGGACGCCGATGATGTCAAACAGGTCTTCGAGGGCAGCCGCATGCCCAAAGAGGCAGCGCTGTACTAGACAGCGATAATGGCAATGGCTGCACCCCGGCCAACCGTGCGAGAGCTCCAGCGCTTAGTTCAAGAGTTGATATTTCCGTTTTACCAGATTGAACGTCATGGCGAGCTGAGCTTCGCTGGCGGCAGGCATGAGAATGACGCTGAACATTCGTGGTCGATAGCGTTATTTGCCTGTGCACTCGCTCCACAGATTGACCCTAAACTGGACATCGGCAAAGTATGTCAGTTTGCAACTGTGCATGATGTTATTGAAGTCTACGCGGGCGATACCTCGAATTTCGCGTCGGAGATAAAACTTGCAACCAAGGAGTCTCGTGAAAAGTCAGCCCTGCGACGTCTCGCGAAAGATTACAAAGCGTTGCCGTGGATTACGAAAACAGTGGAAGCCTACGAACGACAGGGTTCTGACGAGGCACGGTTTGTGAAGTCCATGGATAAAGTACTCGTCTTACTGTACGACTATGTCGAAAATGGGCATTTTTACCAGAGAAACAAGATTACCATGGAGCAATGGCGGTCAACGCTGCAAAAACACCGTGAAAAAGCCAAAGTACATTCTGGCGCGTTCCTGTACTATGACGAAATATGGGAACTGTTGCTGGCAAACCCGCAGTTCTTTTATCCCGAGTAAGGGCTACAGGCTGGCTTAATCGTTCCTGCTAAACCCGCAACCTGGCTCTAGGTGTTGTGCGCTTAGTGGGAACGACGTGATGATTGCTGCTTTTTGCGAGAGGGTTAACGGAAAATTCCGTCACTCAAGTCTCGATCGCAAAGATCATCATCCCGGTAGCACTGGCCTGAGTGAACACGTGGCCCACGAGGTACACCGCAGCAGTAGCGGGGCATCGTGGGCAGCGCGTGTCACTCAGGCCAGCCGGACACGGGGCAAGGTGTGTCCTTTTACATAAAGCTTATCGGCGAGCGTCAGAAGATGCCTTGGCGGGAGGGTAACACAAAGTCCCCAGGCATATCTCCTCGATCCGAGCACAGTACAACATGCCTGAACCGGCACCAATCCCCCCAAACCGTTACGGTCGGTCTTGGTACAACGCTCGCCAATCCGACGAAGCCTACTCACTCCCCCCTCGTGTGAGTAAAACGACTTCGCCGAGTTTAGAGTCAAGCTGATAACGCGGCGTGTCACGACAGACATGGAGCTGTCGCTGAAAAACCTGTCAGCTCGTCCTGCTTTTGGGTTCCTAGGGGTGTCATAGCCAATAAGCCTTGAAGCTATCCTCACCAGGAACAATGTTCCTGTCGACATATCACAATTGAATACATACTTATGGCACAAGTTGTACGCAATTGCGATATGTCGAGGCAAGGCTGTGTAAGTCTTTTGCAATCATCACGTCTGTTAAGGTGCGCTCGTCCAGGAACTGCCCATATGGGCGCTCGACTGAGGCGCTGCGCTCTAGCGTATACCGTGTTACGGCCTAAAACTGTAAGCAAACTTACATTTTGCTTATTGTTAGTAATCAGCATGATTTCTTCGAATTTGATTGGCTGGCGTCGCTGTATTTACCTGCCTAAAAATGAGAGAATAAAAGATAACCACATTGTAGTGGTGTCTAGGTATGGCAATAAGACGCAATACTTCCCAAGAGGCAGACCACGATGACAGCGGCGTGGTGTTACTTTTGCAGGTTCCGCGCACCAACGATAAGAAAGAACTGGCAGCCGAGCAGATGTTCGCATCTCTGCACGGGTTGCTTACCATACCGCTACCGGGGCTATTCGCCAGTGCTAAGCGGGAACGCTTGAGTTTTGAGATCGCAGTGCTAAAAAAGCGCATCGGTTTTTATGTGTGGGTGCCGAATTATCTGAAGAGCTATGTCGAAGAACAAATTTACGCCCAGTATCCTACAGTGCATATCAGTGAAGTGGATGATTACGCGCTATACGATCCGGCGCAGAACTTCCAGACTCAGCTGGTGACCGAACTAAAGTTTGTCGCGCACAATGCATTGCCCATAAAGACGTTCCAAAGTTTCGAGGTTGACCCCCTGGCGGCCATCACGGCTACGCTCGCTAAATTTACCGAAGATGAGGAAGCATGGCTGCAGTTGCTCATCCGTCCGGCGGCCAGCAACTGGCATCGCAGCAGTGAGCGGTACGTCGCCGGCATAAAGGGTGGGGGCGGCAAACGTACTACCGGGTTTATGAGCATGCTCTGGAAGCCTCCGGAGGTTACTAACGAGTCCGTAAAGCTCAGTGATTATGACACCACACGGGCCAGCGCCGCCGAGGAAAAGGTGCAGAAACTGGCGTTTGAGACCCAGCTGCGCATCGTCTACCGCGGCAACGTCCATGAACAGCAGGCTAAGCTGCAGATGCAGAGCATCATTGCCAGCTACAAGCAGTTCAACAGCACCTACTTGAACGGTTTTGATGCCAAACGGGTGGTCAATGACCCGTTTCTGGTCGCGTACTACCGGAGCCGTGAATTCAACCGCAATGGCTTCATGTGCAACATTGAAGAGGTCGCTACGTTGTACCACTTGCCGCACACTAACGTGGAAACGCCCTACATCCTGTGGGCGACTACGCAGACGGCCGAACCGCCGGCCAACTTGCCGGTGATCACACCGCTCACCGGCGAAGAACTCAGTCCGATTGCTGCCACTAACTTTCGTGGGCACAACACCATGTTCGGCTTGCCGCGTAGTGACCGCGGGCGGCATCTGTACATCATTGGGCAAACCGGTGCTGGTAAATCTGGCATGTTGGAGCTACTAAGTATAAGTGACATCTACAGCCCGTATGGCTTTGCGGTTATCGATCCGCACGGCGATTACGCGCTGAACGTACTAAAACGTATCCCGCCAGAACGTGCCGCCGACGTGGTCTATTTCAACCCGGCTGACACCGATTTCCCGATGGGCTTTAACCCGTTGGAGGTCTATGACTCTAAGCTCAAAACGCATACTTGCTCTGAGCTGATAGGCGTCATTAAGCGGATTTTCGAAAACAGCTGGGGGCCGCGGCTGGAGTACATTCTGCGCTACAGCATTTTGGCGTTGCTCGATTACCCGGACGCAACTATGCTTGACATTACTCGTATCTTGACCGAAAAGAAGTTCCGGAACGAGGTGCTGAGATATGTCGTTGACCCGGTGGTGCGTAACTTCTGGACTATCGAATTTGCCAGCTGGAACGACAAGTTTATGACCGAAGCCGTAGCACCAATCCTCAACAAGGTGGGTGCTTTTACGGCAAACCCGCTGGTGCGTAACATTATCGGGCAGCCTAAAAGCAGCTTTAATGTCCGGCAAATCATGGACGAGCATAAGATCCTGATCGTGAACTTAAGCCGCGGACTGGTGGGTGAAGACAACGCCGCATTGCTCGGTGCGCTGCTGGTTACCAAAGTACAGATGGCTGCCATGAGCCGTGCCGATATTGCCGGAGAGCAACGTACGCCGTTCTACCTGTATGTGGACGAGTTCCAGAACTTTGCTACCGACAGTTTCGCGACGATTCTTTCTGAGGCCCGTAAGTACGGCCTGAGCCTAACCGTAGCCAACCAGTACACCGCACAGATGATGCAAGAGGTCAAGGATGCGGTATTTGGTAACGTGGGTAGTATCATCAGCTTTCGTACCAGCGCTGACGATGCGCGCGGTATGCTCAAATACTTTGAACCCAAGTTCGAGGAGCACGACCTGGTGCACATGAACAACCGCCACTTTGCTATTAGCATGATCATTGGCGGGGAAAAGGTGCCGGCGTTCAGTGCCATTAGCCTCAACCTGCCGCCGTTCGGTACCGATTACAGTCCGCAAATCATCGCTCATTCCCGTTCGCAATATGCCCAGAGCCGTGAGTCGGTGGAGCGCTATGTGAGCGAGCGGTATCTGATGGGTAACAACACGTCCAAGTCAGTCGAGACTAAAGCAGCTAAACCAAAGCCTGAAAGTTCTGCGCCGAAGCCTGAGCACACCCCGACCACCGCTACTACTCCTGCGGCTCCGGTGGTGCTACCTGCCCCCAAGCCGCCGCAATCGACGGCTGCTGTGCTGTCGCAGGCGGTACTCGGCCCGATAGAGCAGCCTGCTCCTGCTGCCGATGCACCGGAGCCGGTGGCGCTGCCAGCTAGGCGCAAACGTACCCGCAAACGCAAAAAGAAGGCGCCGACTGCTACCCAGACCGGTCCCACCGCCGAAAAAATAGCCAAAGCTATAGACTCCGGCGTTATCAGTCTGCACTGATATGCACCTGAAGGCTCCTGGCGGTTTCATGAAATTCCGTGTTTCCCTGTTCTGGAACGCTCCGAACGCCTATACTTAAATGCAGTCATTTTTATTATGAACATGAAGCTTCCCCGCACCCGCAAACATATCTCGCTTGGCGGCGTAGCCGCGCTGCTTATCGGCAGCCAGCTGATCGCGCAGATCCTGGGGTTTTTGCGTACCAAGTTGGTGAATGCCAACTTTCTGGCCGTGGGTCCGCATAGCACGGACAGCTACTTTGCGGCTTTTACCGTACCCGATTTTTTCTTTTACACGATTTCGGCGGGTGCGCTGGGGGTGGCATTTATGCCGGTGCTGGCCGACCGGCTGGCGCGTGGTGACCGCAAAGGGATGTGGGAGCTTGTCAGCAGCCTGCTGAATTTTCTGAGCTTGATCATGCTGGTCGTCTCGGTGGTTATTTTTGTATTTGCTGAGCCGATCCTGCGCTACATTGTCGCGCCGGATCTGCATCCCCAGCAGCTGCACGATGCCGTTGCCATCATGCGTTTTCTTAGCTTGAATCCACTCATTTTCACGGTTTCGGGTATACTGGCGGCGACGCAGCAACAGCTTGGCCGGTTCTTCTTTTACGCTACCGCTCCCCTGTTTTATAACGGCAGCATTATCGTGGCGGCGCTGGTGTTCAGTATGCGCGGGGGCAACGCCGGGGGTCCTGGCCATATGGGGATTACTGGACTGGGGCTGGGGGCTCTGGTGGGTGCGATATTGCAACTGCTGATAGTGCTGTGCGGTGTGTACGGGACCGGCATGAAATGGCGGCCTGGGATTTTATGGCGTCGTGCCGATTTCCGCTCGGTGCTGCGCAACCTGCCGCCGCGTAGCCTTGACCAGGGTATCGACCAGGTGGAATCGATTGTGGAAATCAACGTGGCATCAAAACTTGCCACTGGCTCGATAACATACTATAGCAATGCCTATACACTCATGACCGCGCCGGTGATGCTCATCGGAACGGCTATTTCCACGGCCGTGTTTCCGCGCCTGAACAATCGTTTAAGCAATGGCCAGCCTGATCTGTTCCGCGAGGATTTTTTGCGGTATTTGCGACTTATAATCTGGATTGCGCTTCCAGTCGTGGTGATATGTTTCTTCGGTCGAGGTTATCTGGCGCGCCTCATCTTCACCCGTGACAGCGGTGACATTGCGCTGGTATTCGGGTTTATGACAGTCGCAATACTATTCAATACGCTATATACGCTTATGTCACGCTGGTTTTATGCTCAGAAGGATACACGTACGCCGCTGTATGTCTCCGTCTTCACCATATCACTTAATATCGTGCTGGCCGTCTGGCTTGGCAGCAAGGAGAATTACGGTCTGCAGGGTCTGGCAGTGGCCCAGTCCGTGGCGGCCGCTGCGGAGGTGTTTGTACTCGGCGCGGTTATGGTATGGCGCGACCGTAAATTATTTGACGCCACTTTCTGGAGCGGGGTATTTCGCACGGTATCGGTGACGGGCTTTAGCCTGATGGCGGGCTATATCACTGTCGGATTTGTACCGCTTAACGCAACGGACCGCGGTATTATTACTTTGGGGACTAAGGTGTGCATATTGGCCGGCATAACCCTCACGGTACACCTGCTGGTCTCCAGCCTGTTCGGCCTTGTGGAGGCTCAGCCTTTCTGGCGGTGGGTACGCCGCGTGGTTTACCGGCCCGTTAAAGTTGAGTATTAGTGTTACTTAAGCTTTCTGTAGAAAAGGTGGCATTTTTCAATGCCCAAGTGCTTTAATATACGTGTATATGTCTGTCACGCTGCCCCAGCCTTACCGTATTACCGATACTGATCGTACGTTTCATGGGGACGAATACCGGATCAGAGATTGGCCCCTTGATGAACGGCCTCGTGAAAAGCTACTGGCTGCCGGTGCCCAGAGCCTAACACAGGCCGAACTACTGGCCGTACTGTGGGGCGTGGGGACGCGTCGGGAGGATGTGCTTGCCATGGCACGGCGTACCTTGCAGGAATACGGCGAACGTGCCGTGTACGGCAACGCCAAGCCTGCCGAACTTGCCGGTACGCTCGATATCCCGATCACCAAAGCCTGTCAACTGGTTGCCGCCTTTGAGCTGGGCCGCAGGGCCTACGCCACCCGCCGCAGCGGCCAGCCGGTCGAAGTACGTACACCACGCCAGGCGTATCAGTATTTCCGTGAGATGAATCTGAATGGCAAGGAACAGTTGCGCGGCCTGTATTTGAGTAGCCGCCATCAGGTTATTCACGACGAAACCATCTCCATCGGCAGTTTGACATCCAATATTGTGCATCCACGCGAAGTTTTCCATCCGGCTGTCGAATACGGCGCGGCGGCGGTGATAATTGCGCATAACCACCCGTCCGGCAGTCTGGAGCCCAGTGAGGCCGACGTGGAAGTAACACGGCAGTTGATCGCTGCCGGCAAAATTCTGGGCATCGACTTGCTCGACCATCTCATCATTGCGGCCGATGGACACCGGAGTATACTGGAGTTTATATGAAGAGCGCCATGTATATGATTGGCCCCAACGATGTGATCACAACTGACGGTTTGGGCGTGTTCGGCCGTTTGCTGCACGACGTCCCGGCTGATGCCGAAAATATGCACCTCCGGGCGCTCGTCGCTTCAGGTGACTATTTCGCGACGCTGGCCGCCTGCCTGGAACAAATCGCTGCCGCGCTGCCGGAAACGAGCGCGGAACAGTTCCAGTTGCAGGGAGCGGTCGGACAACTACTTACCTTGCAGCACGATTACGTTATCACCAAACGCTCCACCTCTACTCGCCCCTGATCGGTTTTATACCTACCTCTGTTATAATAAGGGCCTGATGAACCAAGACCATATCCGTAATTTTTGCATTATTGCGCACATTGACCACGGCAAAAGCACGCTGGCTGACCGGCTATTGGAGCTGACCGGCACAGTCGAAAAGCGCAACATGAAGGCCCAGCTGCTGGACCGTATGGACTTGGAACGCGAAAAAGGTATCACGATCAAGTTGGCACCCGTGCGTATGAGCTACAAGGATTATGAACTCAATCTCATTGATACGCCCGGACACGTTGACTTTAGCTACGAGGTATCGCGTAGCCTACAGGCCTGCGAGGGCGCTCTGCTTGTTGTAGATGCATCACAGGGCATCCAGGCACAGACGCTCGCCAATGTCTATCTGGCGTTGAACGCCGACCTGACCATCATACCCGTCATGAACAAAATCGACCTACCGGCGGCAGACGTGGAGCGTGTGGGTGCTGAAATCGTGAGTCTGCTCGGTTGCAGATTTGACGATATTCTTCAGATAAGCGCCAAAACCGGAGTGGGCGTAGAAAATGTCCTAGAGCGTATACTAACAGACGTACCATCGCCAAAACCTGCTGCTGAACAGCTCTTTAACAACGAAACGCGGGCGCTTATTTTTGACAGCTACTACGATGATTACCGTGGCGTGATTTTGTATGTGCGGGTGTTCGACGGGCAGATCGACAAGAATGCGCAGATAAAGATGATGAATACAAGTGCGAACGGTTTGGGCCTGGAAGTCGGCGCGCTGACGCCGGATATGACACCCGGCCAGAGTCTGAAGGCTGGCGAAATCGGTTACATAGTTACCAACCTCAAAACGACGCGCGATGCCAAAGTTGGTGACACGATAACCCTGGTCTCCCGGCCGTCTACGCAGCCGCTCCCCGGCTACAAAGACGTCCAGCCGTTCGTGTATGCCGGCTTTTTTCCGGAAAGCAACGAGCAGTACCAGGAGCTGAAAGATGCCATCGAGAAGCTTAGTTTAAGTGACAGCGCGCTGCAGTTTGCGCCGGAGAACTCACCGGTGCTCGGGTTTGGTGTGCGCGTCGGTTTCCTCGGTCTGCTGCATATGGATATAATCCGTGAGCGGCTGGAGCGTGAATACAACCTCGAGCTGGTCGTTACGAACCCGTCGACGGACTATCAGGTTAAGATGACCAATGGCGAAGATCTGGACATCAAGAGTGCTGCCGACCTGCCTGATCCAGCGCAAATCGCCGAAATCCGCGAGCCGTGGATCAAGGGCGAAATTATCGTGCCGCAACAGTACATTGGCCCGGTCATACAGCTTATTTCTGCAAAGCGTGGCTTGCAAACCAACCTCAGCTACGTGGAAGAACGGGCTGTGGTCGCCTTTGAGGCGCCGCTCGCCAACCTGCTGACCGATTTCTATGACCAGCTCAAGAGTATTACTTCCGGCTATGGCTCATTCAATTATGAGCTGGCCGACTATCGCGCTGAAGATCTGGTGCGGCTTGATTTTTACATAGCCGGCGAAATAGTGAGCGCGCTAAGCATTATGGTGCACCGCAGCGAAGCACAAAGACTAGGCCGCGAAACGGTCGAAAAACTCAAAGAGGTTATACCGCGGCAGAACTTCCAGGTCAGCCTACAGGCTGGTATCGGCGGCAAGTTCATCGCCCGCGAAGATATTTCAGCATATCGCAAAGACGTCACAACCGGCCTGTATGGCGGAGACGTATCGCGTAAAAAGAAGGTGCTTGCCAAACAGGCCAAGGGCAAAAAACGGATGAAGCGATTCGGTAAAGTGGATATCCCGGCCGAAGCCTTCACGGTCATGCTTAAACGCGATTAGTCTTATTAGAACTCGATCTCCTTGCACTCCACTGCAGCCACAAAGTTTTTGGTGTTGGCAGACAGCTCGTCGAACATTTGCCGCATGTCGGTGGTGGAAAAATAGTGGAAGCCATCATGGATTCCGCCATCTGAACCAGTCAACCGTAGCTTGCCGTCGGCTATCTTACCTTCGATCCAATAGTATTCATGAGACATGCCATCTTCCTCGAAAGCTCTGCTGCCAATTTGTCGAGTAGCTACAACGGTCACGTCCAGTTCTTCTTTTAGCTCTCGAACGGCTGCTTGCTCCGGTGTCTCGCCATCCTCAACTCCTCCGCCCGGTATTTCCCATTGTGTACGCCTGGGACTATTGCGGTGCAACAGTAATACTTTGCCACCAGAATCCTTGATAACGCAGCCAGCCAACTTCACTGTATTGTCTCCCATTTTAAGCTATGACGCCCAGTATAAACCCGCCCTGAAGTGGCTGCTTATTTTTGTAGCGTCTGGAGGTCGGTAATGATTTGTGCGGCGTGCGTTTTGGGGTCGACGCCGCGGTACTCTTTGGCAATTCTACCGTCGGGAGCGATGATAAACGTATTTCGTTCGGTGCCTATGTATTCGCGGCCCATAAACTTTTTGGGCTTCCAGCTGTCATAGGCCTCGATGGCTGTGTGCTCCGGATCACTTAGTAACGTAAAGTTCAGCTGCTGCTTATCCGCAAATTTTTTGTGTGACTTCACGCTGTCTTTGCTTATACCCACTACTTCGGCATGGCCAAACTCGGCAATAGCGTCACGCTCGTCACGGAAACTGCAGGCTTCAGTGGTGCAGCCCGGTGTATCATCTTTCGGATAAAAATAGAGCACCAGCCACCGGCCGGCATAGTCCGCCAGCGCCTTGAGGTTGCCGTCTTGGTCGGGTAAAGTAAAATCCGGAGCCTGCTTCATGTATACAGTATAACGCTCTTGGCGCATACTAGCGGTACGATGCGATTTACAACAGAGGTGACTCTGGTATAATCAATGCATGGTAGAACCGGTCCGGCTGGAACATATGGCGGAATTTCGAAAGGCAATCGCGGATTTTCGTCTTTCTGAACACGCCCGGCACGTGCTCTCCAAGGCTAATCTCGTAGCTATGTCTGGCCTGGCCGGCGGTGGTCGCAACACGCTCATCAACTACCTGGTAGAACATCACAATTATTACTTTATCGTGTCGGATACGACGCGTCCACCCAAACTACGCAATGGCATTATGGAGCAGGATGGCATTCATTACTATTTCCGGACCGAAGAGGGGATGCTGGAGGACATCCGGAGTGGCGAATTTATAGAGGCCGAAATTATACACAATCAACAGGTCTCCGGTACCAGTATCCGTGAAATTGAACGGGCGAACGAGGCCGGTAAGATCGGCATACATGATTTTGAGTACCAGGGTGCACAAGCGGTTGCCGCCGCCAAGCCGGACGCCCACATTATCGGGTTGTTGCCGATTAGCTATGACGTGTGGCTTAAGCGGCTGTTTGGACGTGAAGATCTGCATCCCGCCGAATTTGCGAACCGTCTGCGGACAGCCGAGAAAGTGCTTGAGGCGATGCTTGCATTGCCGTACTTCAAGTTTGTCGTCAACGATACCATCGAGCAGGCTGCCGAAGACTTGCGCCAAATTGTGGAGCGAGGAATGGTCGACAAGCGGAAGCAGGATCGTGGTTGCGATCTTACTAAAGAGCTCCTGCGACAAGTGCGGCACGAACTCGCGAAGGGCCTGATGGTCTAGGGTTAGCCTAGGACTATACTCGGCAAAGTCGAGCGGTTATCCGGGTGAAGTACCTAGCGGTAGTGGATATCGTAGGCTAGACATCCCAAGGACTAGTAAGTTACTGGTAAGCTCCACAAACTGCAGCCTGCTGAGTTACAAGCCTGTACGACTGTCTCATTGAATGGCGCCGCTGTACCCTTGCTAAACACTGCTGCTGTTACTGCAACAGTTGCGGTGTGAGGAGCTAGGGCGCTTTTTGAATTGAGAAGGTGGATATTGTAAGACGTTGCATTGTTTGACGGCTCACTCCACGTAACTGTGAGCTGACCTGAAGAGGCATTAATCGACGGATGTATTGAAGTAGGGACCGATGGTACGGAAGTCTTGCTTTCGGAGGACGCTGTGCTGCTGGCGAACTTGAAGGGAATTTTAGTCCAGGCACTACAGACACTGGAAGCATTACAGTCACGAACCTCCACGTAGCCGCTGCTGCCTACCGTGGCAACGCTGTATGAGGCACTCAGTGTGCCGGAGTCGATTTTACTCGGCGTTAGTACTGCGGCGCCGCTCGCATTCAAGGGCTCCACTTGATAGTACTGAGTGCCGCTGACCGCGTTCCAGCTTACGGTCAAAGTGCTGGCGGTGGTCGCATATTTTACGCCGGTAGGAGCGGCAGGAATGGTAGTAGTTTTGGAGGTAGTTGTGGTTGACCCACTCAGAAGTGCCTTACAACCGGCATCGCTGGCAGCTGTGCTAGCGGCACGTATGTAAGACCGAATGTACCACGCATTTGTCTTATTGCTCCCGCTACTGTTCGGCTTGCCGCCAGTATAGTCCGTACTGTTGGTAACCGCTTCCGCGGATGAGGGGATGAGAGTTGCATATCTGCACATTGCGTACCATGTGCCTTTATCGGTAACACCGTCTGTCCGGAGGTTACCGCTTGGGTTGACTGTGCTATGAAAGCTCGCTACGGTCATGCTCTTACTAACGTACTCCTGAATCCCGGCAAGCGTAGCAGTATTCGTCCAACTCTGCGTGTGTGCTATTGCTGACTTCGTACTCGCGTCGTACATATTACTCGTGGTCCCAAAGCTGTTATTAATGACAAGAAAGCCAGCGGAAGTACTGCTAAGGGCCCCGATAGGGGCACTATTAATACGTGTCGTCCCGTAAGCGACCAGGGCATTATCTGCGGTTAAGCCGTTCTCCATCTGTTGTATGTACTGCACGCAGTGCGAGCTTCCACTGTCCTTACTGCCCGATTGGAGCGTCTGGGAAGTGCATGGGAGGGTCTGGGCATGATTTACGGCCACAGCAACGAGCCCACCGATAACTGCTACGGCCGCGATGGCTAGCATGGGCATTAGCAGGTGATGGGCGAAGCCGCGCTCGCCGAATTTATATTGGGAAGATGTTGCTCGTTTCATTGCTTCAGTTTCATCCTTTATCTGTATATATGCCCCTCAATCAGGGACAAGTTTCTCCGAGTAAGATTATTAAGCAAAAGCCGAACTTAAGCAATAGCGTTATCTGTATACACTTTGCGTACGCTGTGCTTTGGGATTGGCGGTAGCGCCTGGCAGTCTTGAGTTTTGAGTGCTAAGCGACTATACTTTTAGACAATGACAGAGCGACAAAAGCAAATTTTAAGCGCCATCATCGAGCAATATGCCGAAGTGGCGGTGCCGGTAGGCAGCAGTTTGCTGGCCAAACTATTCGGTGTGTCCAGCGCAACTATCCGCGCCGAAATGGCCGAGCTGGAGCGTATGGGCTACATCCGTCAGCCGCACACCAGCGCCGGGCGTATCCCTACCGACCATGGTTACCGCTTCTATGTGAACAATCTGGCTGCTGAAACGGAAGCTGCCCAGCCCGAGAAACGCGCCGAGCGCGCCCTGACTGCCCGCGTGCAGCATGGCGGCATGCCCGAGCGCACTATCCGCAACGCTGTGGATACACTGGTAGAACTGACCCACAATCTGGCACTTGCTACCATCGGTAACCAGCTGTATATGAGCGGCCTGAGCAACCTGTTTGGGCAACCCGAATTCGTGAGCGGTCAGCAGGTGCAGCAGGTGGCGCGTCTGCTCGACAACCTGGAGCCGTGGCTGCGTGAAGCAGCGCCGAACGAGCCTCTAAGCGTCTACATCGGCAGTGAAAACCCTATCGGGCGCAGCGCCGGCGTAAGTCTGGTTATTAGCAGGTTTAGGAGTCCGTTCAGTGACCATAGCTATATCGGTACGCTGGGCCCCACCCGCCAAAGCTACCGCGACGTTATGGCGCTGGTGGCACACACCGGTAAGACATTGGAGGAGGTTTTGTAATGAGCGATAAAAAAGGGCACAAACCCACCGAACCTAAAAGGGACGTACCAGAAGGGAACGCCCCTGCACCGTCGAACGCACAGGCCGACGACACACATGCGATCGACTTCGCAGCCCAGGTACGGGAACTGACCGAAGCGCTGCAGCGCGAACGGGCTGATGCAACCAACTTGCGTCGCCGGCATGATGAGCAGCTTGCCGGCCTGCAAAGTGTCGTCAAGGCCAGCGTGGTCCGAGAGCTGCTGCCGGTTATTGATAACTTTGAACGTGCGCTCAAACATGTACCCAAAGAGCTGGAGGGCAACGACTACATCAAGGGTGTGCAAGGTGTAGTCAAGCAGTTTGAAAAGGCACTTTTGGACATAGGCGTTGTAAGAATCAAAACAGTTGGTAAGCCCTTTGACCCTCGTCTGCATGAGGCCGTGAGCATGGATGACGGCGACGGCACACAGGAAATTGTCAGCGAGGAACTTCAGGCCGGCTACCAGCTTGGCGATGAAGTGGTCCGCCATGCCATGGTTCGCGTCACGATGCAGTAGTAGGGCTCAGAGGTGTAGCGTGGTCCAGCATAAAATAATATATAGCCGTAGGGGTGGAAGTGGTAGATGGTTTGGCACTCTTGACTATTGAGTGCCAGAGTCTTATGCTACAATTATGTTAGCACTCAGGTTAATCATCTGCTAGTGCAGAGATCATAATGCGTGATGCTAATCAATACCCAGGTCTAGAGTACACAGAAAATACAGCTGGAGCGGATGAGCAGCGCTTCTGGGTTGTAGCGCCAGCAATCGCACAGGCAATGCACTGGGCCTTGACCCAGACGGATCAGGCTGGCGAGGAGTACATGCTCGAATGCCTGGATACTATATATAGCTACGGTGCACAGGAAGGACTGGCGGGTTCCCAGTTAGATAAAATTTATGAATACGCAATAGCTCAAGGAGGAACAGATTAATGGCAAAAATTATTGGGATTGACCTTGGTACCACTAACTCGGCGATGGCCGTTATGCAAAGCGGCAAACCGGAGATTATTGCAAACTCCGAAGGCAACCGCACCACGCCTTCAGTGGTGGCTATCAACAAAAATGGTGAACGCCTGGTCGGTGCTTTAGCGCGCCGCCAGCAGGTTACCAACTCCAAGAATACAGTATATGAAGTCAAACGGCTTATCGGCCGCAGCTTTGATGACAAAGAAGTTCAGCGCGATCTCAAGCTCATGGGCTACGAAATCGTCAAGAGCGGCAACGGTGTCAAGGTCAAGATGGGCGACAAGGAATACAGCCCTGAGGAAATCAGTGCCATGATTCTCGGCAAATTGAAAGCCGACGCCGAAAGCTTCTTAGGTGATAAGGTGACCGAAGCGGTCATTACCGTGCCGGCCTACTTCGACGACAGCCAGCGCCAAGCGACCAAGGACGCCGGTAAGATTGCCGGTCTGGAGGTCAAGCGCATTATTAATGAACCGACTGCCGCGGCTCTGGCATACGGTCTGGACAAGGGTGGTAAGGCAGACGAGAAGATCGCCGTGTACGACCTGGGTGGCGGTACGTTCGACGTGTCCATCCTGGAACTCGGTGACGGCGTTTTTGAAGTTAAAAGCACTAATGGTGACACGCACCTGGGCGGTGCCGATTTTGACCGCATTATCATCAACTACTTCGTGGATGAGTTCAAGAAGGAAAGCGGCATCGATATCAGCGGTGACAATGCTGCCATGCAGCGTCTGCGTGATGAGGCCGAGAAGGCCAAGATCGAGCTTTCCTCTGCACAAGAAATTAACGTGAACCTGCCGTTCCTAACCGCCGACGCCGAAGGTCCCAAGCATTTTGAGCACAAGCTGACCCGTGCCAAGCTCGAAAGCCTGGTTGCGGACTTAATTGCCAAAACTGCCGATCCGTGTGAAAAAGCACTCAAAGACGCCGGCCTTAAGGCCGCCGACATTGACGCCGTGGTGCTGGTTGGTGGTATGACCCGCATGCCGGCTGTGCAAGAAAAGGTCAAAGCTATCTTCGGCAAAGAGCCGATGAAGGGTGTGAACCCTGATGAAGTCGTGGCCGTCGGCGCGGCCATCCAGGGCGGTGTACTGCAGGGCGATGTCAAGGATGTGCTCCTGCTAGACGTTACGCCGCTTTCCTTGGGCATTGAAACCATGGGCGGCGTGATGACCAAGCTTATTGAGCGCAACACTACCATTCCAACCTCCAAGTCCGAAGTGTTCAGTACTGCAGCTGACAACCAGCCGCAGGTCGAAATCAAGGTCGGCCAGGGCGAGCGCGAAATGATGGATGGCAACAAGGTGCTCGGCACGTTTATTCTAGACGGTATAGCCTCGGCTCCTCGTGGCGTGCCACAGATCGAAGTGACCTTTAACATCGATGCCAACGGCATCTTGAATGTTACGGCCAAAGATAAAGGCACGGGCAAAGAGCAGAGCATTACCATCTCTGGTTCCGGCAATCTCGACAAGACAGAGGTGGAGAAGATGGCCAAGGACGCTGAAGTCCATGCTGAAGAGGACAAGAAAAAGAAAGAAGCTGTGGAAGCGCGCAACCAGCTTGATAGCGCTGTGTATCAGGCCGAGAAGATGAAGACCGAGTACAAGGACAAGCTGTCCGAGGATGATATAAAAGCCATCGACGAAGCTGCCGAGAAGGCTAAGAAAGTCGTAGCTGACGAAACTGTCGATAAAGATGCGCTGCAAGAGGCTGCCAAGGAGCTCAACGACGTACTCATGCCTATCGGCGCCAAAATGTACGAGTCGGCCGCAAAAGACGAGACCCCCGAAGAGGACAAAAACCTTTCTGACGATGAGAAAAAAGGCGACGGCCCCATCGAAGGCGAAGTTGTCGATGAGAAGTAGCGTAGGTTGTATAAAAGCATGGCAGCCACGCCTAACTTCGTAGAGCTGGTTCTGACTTGCGGCAGCTGGCAAGAAGCACAACGCATTACCGACGCACTGCTAGCTCGGCATCTCGTTGCTTGTGTTGAGCAGCTCGAAGTCCGCAGTAAAAACTGGTGGCAAGGCAAGCTGGAAGACAATAAAGAGATCAAGCTGATTATGAAGTCTATTGCCGCCAACTTTGAGAAAATTGAAACTGAGGCACGGAAGCATCATACATACGAGACCTTCGTATTACAGGCATTTCCAGTAGCGCAAACCAATGACGATGCCATAGCCTGGCTACTCGAGAACGTAGATGTCGAATAGGGTAGAATAAGAGGAATAATATGGCCGCGAAACGAGACTACTACGAAGTTTTAGGGGTTGGCAAAAGCGCTAGCGCCGACGAAATCAAGAAGGCTTTCCGCCGGAAGGCGGTGGAGCTGCACCCTGACCGCGGCGGCGACGAAACGAAATTCAAAGAGGTCAACGAAGCGTATGAGGTGCTGAAAGACCCCAGCAAGCGCCAGCGCTACGACCAGTTCGGCCATGCCGGTGTGGGCGGCAGCGCGGCCAGTGACGGTAATCCATTTACAGGTTACGGCGGCGGGTTTAACAGTCAGAATGTAAACTTCGACTTTGGCGATCTCGGCCTCGGCGACATATTCAGCAGCTTTTTCGGGGGTCAGCAGGGAGCGGGCCAGCGGCGCCAGGCGCGTGGCAATGACGTGGAAACGCGTATCGAAATCAGCTTCGAGGAAGCAGTTTTTGGCACAGAAGTTGATCTGAAGCTTAACCTCGAAGATACCTGTAGTCACTGTAAGGGTACGACGGCCGAACCCGGCTATTCGCTCAAAACGTGCGGTACTTGCGGCGGCAGCGGCCAGGTGGTTACGGCCACGCGGACCATCTTTGGTAATATTCAGCAGGCCAGCATCTGCCCGACCTGCAAGGGCACTGGCAAAGTGCCCGAAAAGGTCTGCACCGTCTGCCATGGCCGGGGTACCGAGCGCCGCACACAGAGTATCCCGCTCAAGGTGCCGGCCGGAATTGACGACGGAGCAACTATACGTTTGCGCGACCACGGTGAAGCGGTCGCGAACGGCCCCAAGGGCGACCTGTATGTGCATGTGCGTGTCAAGGCGCACAAAAGGTTCACACGCGAAGGCGACATTATACTAAGTGAAGAGCATGTCAGCATGGTGGACGCGGCGCTAGGTAGCGAGATGGACGTGGAAACCGTGGATGGCAGCGTGCGTATGAAGATCCCGGCCGGCACACAAAGCGGCACTGACTTTAAGCTGAGTGGCCACGGCGTGCCGCATATTCGCAGTGAAACCCGCGGGCCGCACATTGTGACCATCGTGGTGGACACGCCGACCAAGCTTACCAAGCAGCAAAAAGCTTTGCTGGAACAGTTCGTTGCGGGTGATGGCGGTAAAAAGCATGGCTTATTTTAGGCGGGCTGAGCTGTAGCAAGTGGTCTATTGCACAATGTGTCATACTATAACAAATGCGTAAGCGCAACAATTATCCTTCCGGCGACCAAAACGGTTTCATCCCAATGCTCATATGCTTGGCGCTGCTTATCGTGACTGTCGTCTATTTTGCGTACCGCGTAGTGTCCCAGGCACAGCATTGACGGGCTGTCCTAAGTGAACACTAGAGAGGTAGAGCAGGCGGTATATCCGTTCACGCCGCGGGATGTGGTCTATGCGGAAGTTGTCGCACCGGCGCTGAGTGTGTCTATTGAGCAGGCGGAGGCGTTGGAGGTGTCGCCTGAACTGGTTGCGTTCGCTCGCGAATTGTATGAGGTACCCGCGGAGTTTATCACACTCTACGAAGGTTCCGGGAAGAGAGTGCGAGACCTGGACGATGTGCGGAAGATTTCAAATGATTTCGATAAAAAATTCTACACGGGCTACTTTGCTACTGATGCGGGCCGTGCCGCTTTAGTACGGCTGGGGGTCTCCCCTGAGGTCGCTACTGATGGAGATGTACAGTCGGCGTTGGCTGAGATTGTAGCCAGAGACGTAGTGGTTCAGACATTGACTCATAACGACGATCAAACGGTGGCTGAGGTCGCGAGGGAAAATAACAGGCAACTTTCCGAGCGGCAGAAGCAGATTGATAAAGAGCGTACAGCGGTTGCTAAAGAAAGTCTTGATTGGTACAAAGAACAGATCATCGCTGCACTTCTAGCCGCAGAAGAAGATACTGCCACTGATTGGCATGATAGTCCTACTCTACACGTTAATTTCGCACCGGATGGCGTGCCGGAGTTTCTTAGTGACCCCGACAACTCTGTACCAACTGGTTTGCTGAACAAGCTGGAGGCGCTTCAGGCATATCGTGCCGCCTACCGGCAAATAGGGCACAGACTTAAAGATGAGGCGCTTGCTGACAGTGGCTTGTATGCTAAGAAACGCCAGCTATTATCGTTGTATCAAGCAAAAGTGAACAACATGATGGCCGCCATGTATCCCGATGTTGTGGAGCTTGCTAGCCAGCTGCGTGTATCACCTGATACCCCACGTGTAGAAGAGTGGCGGGAGAGACTGGCCGAGGCTGCGCCGGTCGTGAAGTATTTATTTGATGCCGAAGAGCAGGAAAATGCAGAACTACGCCATCAGTTTATGCGCCGGCTTGACCTTGTGCGCAATGGTGCGGATGTCGGTAGCCCTAAATTCACGCCCTTGGCGCGCCAGGACATAGAGCTCGCGGCCGAATTGGAAGCTGAGGGTCGGCAGCTGCTTGACGCGGCGGTCGAGCAGCTGCCGGGTGAAATTGTCGCTAAGTTAGATGGAGCTACGTGGAACAAGGATGACTTACGGCAAATACTCGCCGGTGTGCTAAGCAAATGGGATTTGCTTAGCAGTGTCCCTGCGCCGGATGAAGAGACGCTCAAGAAGCGTTCAGGGTATGCTTCGGACGGTAAGTGGCAGATTGTTTTTGTACGTGGCAAAGATTCGCTGAGCGTCAACGGGGCGAAACGTGTCATGAAGGTTCCCATGTCATTCAGCCGGAGCGGCAGTGAAAGTCTGGCGGTTGCATCGCATGAGCTGACGCACGTTGTGCAGAATATGTTCGATGAAATATTGGCGCAGTATATTCCGCTAGCCCAGGTCGGCGGCCGGCGCCGAGTGACGGGCCGCGAGATGGGCGGCATTTACGAAGAGCGGCGAATGCGCGCAAGGTTGGGCGAGGTGGACGGCGCTAGTACTACCTACCTGCGTGCGCTACAAGTAAAACTGAACGGCGGTAACCAGCTAGAAACTGCCCGCGCATTTTATAACGCCGGCAAACGCAGTCCGGGTGCTGACCAAAAGAAGGCTAAGCTAGCGGCGGATCGAATCCTGCGGCTGTACCGTGAGGGTGGCCATAGCTCTCAACCACTTGATTATCTGGAGCAGGAGTTATGGCTGCGTAGCTTTTCCGCATCAGACCCAGACACTGTCAGGGCGCTTGTTATGAGTGTGACGAGCTTCTCCTTCAAAGATGCAGCAATCTTACAAGGCATGGGCATGCTCAAAATACCTCGGCAGATCAGATGGCATCCAGCTGAGGACGTCACTGAAGTTTATTTAAACAGCTCACTTGCCGCGTAAGTATAACGGCATATTATTTCACTTTGCTTCTTGCATGGGGCTGTTATACCGCCGCCGGATCAGATAGGATAGGGTCATGACGCAAGCATATATAATTTTGGTAGTTGAGGTTATGAAAAGCAGTGTAGTAGACTCAGTGCAGCGTTTGCGGGCGGAACACCCCGAGCTGGGCGAACCACATATTGTGCTACTAACGACTCAGCCTAATAAGTACAGCCCTCATCGGCAGGACTTAGAAGTCATTGCATGTGACTTCGAGCCAGATACGCTGCAGCGAATTATGGACTCACTGCCGGCCAAAGTGGCAGGCGTCGTTTGCCGTGGCGATGTCTACGTGCAATTTTTGCGCAAACTAGTGCCATATCTGCCGCCCGATGTGCCGATAGCCTCGGAGCGGTCACTTCGTATTGCTACCAACAAACGACTTATGCGCGAAGCGTTTGCAAAATACTGCCCGGAAAACACGCCGCAATACGTGCGTATACACAATATGGATGAAGTGTCACAGGCGGAAAAACTAACTTTTCCGATTATCATTAAACCGGCTAATCTGGCATCCAGCCTGCTTATTCAGAAGTGTGACGATGCTGCCCAGCTGCGTCGCGCGTTGGAATGGGTTTTTAAACAATTGCCTGATATATACCGGCGCGAGCGGCGCACCGATTCACCTGAGGTTATTGTGGAGGAGTTTATGCATGGCGACCTCTACTCGATTGATTCGTATGTTTTGCAGCCGGGCGAAGTCTATCACACGCCGCTTGTCTACTACGTAGCCGCCCAGCAGTTAGGCATAGATGACTTCTTTTTATACAAACGCACTACGCCGGTTGACTTGCCGAAAGAGGCAGTATACCTGGCCCAGCGGACGGCCGCCAACGCCATTGCAGCGACAGGTCTGCAATATACGTCTGTACACACCGAACTGATACGCCTGTACGACGGCAGTTGGAAGATTATCGAGTTGGGGCCGCGGCTCGGCCGCTTCCGCAACGTTATGTACCGGGAGGCATTCGGGATTGACCATGGCTACAATGACTTGCTTGTGCACTGCGGGCTTACACCTAAGCCAACGCCGGAACGAACTCGTTACTGCGCTGCATACAGCATCTACCCGGAACAACAAGGAGTGTTACGTGCTATAACAGGTATAGAAGAAATAGAGAGTCATTTGCGAAACGTGGTCTATACACTGGACATGCATACTGTTGGCGCTCCGGTACACTACGCGCGCAACGGAGGCCATTCGCTGTATGAACTTATCTTTACATCACAAGACAAGCGCGAATTTGCATCAGACATTGCCTGGTTTGAGGCGAATGTACATGCGGTCGTAGAAGCTGACCCTACTACGATAGCTATTGACACAGGTAAGGATTAATTATATAATGAGATTACTAAATTTACAAAGTAATCAGTAGAAGACCTTGAGCTTATGAGTAATGATGCCCCTATAGCTATTATCGGACATGCGGAAAAAATAGATCTGCGTGATTTTGGCCTGATAAACATACCGGCGAAAATTGATACCGGTGCCGACTTAAGCTCGCTTTGGGTCAGCAGCGTATCTGAGGATGAAGCAGGGCTTCATTTCATACTATTTGGCCCTGAGAGTCCGTATTACACGGGTATTGTGCAGCATTTCACCAAACCGGATTATACAACGACTAAGGTCGCCAACTCTTTCGGCCAGAAAGAACTCCGATACAAAGTGAAGTTGCGCGTAACTGTGAAGGACAGGAATATACGTGCCACGTTTACACTTTCAGACCGCTCCCTTAAAAAGTACCCGATTCTTCTGGGACGGCGATTGCTTCGTGGCAAGTTCTTAGTAGACGTAGCAGACGGTAGTCCACTGAAAGAGGTAGGGCGCAAAACGCCAGTGCTGCAGCCGCAAAAGGGCTTGCAACCGATGCTAGCCAAGCAGAGTAAGACGGGCATGAAAATCGCCATACTCTCTAAGGGGCCGGGTAATTACAGTACTAGGCGGCTCAAAGAAGAAGCGTTGCGGCGGGGCCATGAGGTACGGGTGATTAACTATGCAAAATGCTATGTGACACTTGAGAGTGGTAAGCCGGTGGTACGCTATGGGGGAGAATCTATCCATGACATCGACGTCGTAATCCCACGTATTGCTGCTAATCTCACCAGTTACGGGTCTTCAATAGTGCGGCAGTTTGAACTACAAAACATATTCACTACTACTACATCAATAGCCATCGTGCGCTCACGAGATAAATTACGTAGCACGCAACTATTGGCGAAAGCTGGCATTGGCATCCCTAAGACCGTATTTGCACGCGAAACGGCTGACCTGGATGACGTGCTCGACCAAGTGGGCGGTGCGCCGGTAATTATCAAAGTAGCCCGGGGGACGCACGGCAATGGTGTCGTACTGGCGGAAACCAGAAAGGCTGCCAAGGCTGTGATGCAGGCGTTTTATGTGGAAGGTGTAAGTTTCATCGTGCAGGAATATGTCGCTGAAAGCGCCGGGACGGACATACGTGCGTTTGTGGTAAATGGTAAGGTAGTGGCAAGCTATAGGCGCCAAAGTCTTGATGACGACTTCCGCAGTAATATCCATTTGGGCGGAGAAGGCAGTATCGTGAAGTTGACAGACGAAGAGCGCCGGACAGCCGTAAAGGCTGCCAAGACGATGGGACTGCCCATATGTGGTGTTGATATAATGCGTAGCGATCGGGGGCCACTGGTGCTCGAAGTGAACAGTAGCCCGGGCTTTAATATCGAAAAAGTCACCGGCCGCAATGTGGCCGAAAAGATCATTGAGTACGTTGAGCAGCATGCCCGTAGCGGTCGCCGCAAAGACAAAGTAGGCGCGTAACGTCCTCAGGTCGTTTGCGCCATCCCCCTTGTGCTAAGATAAAGCCATGACAAATCTGGCGATACTTGCGACGATAGCCGTACTACCGGCGCTGGCAATTTTGCTGCTGTGCGTTAATGGCGCCATCGCATTTATGAGTCTGTGTCTGGGCAGTGTGCTGGTAACATACACTTCCAGTGATGTCGATACGGTGTTTACGGCTTTTACCAACAAGGATGCGCTGGCTACCAACCAGGGGGTGCAGCTGGCATTGCTGCTGGCACCGTTTCTGCTGACTATATTGTTCACACGTGGAAGCGTGAAGGGTGCCAAGAACGTCGTCAATCTTTTTCCAGCCCTGGCTACCGGTCTGCTCTGCGCATTGCTCGTGGTGCCACTGCTGCCAGCCGCCACGCAGCGGCAAGTCCAACATTTGAGCATGTGGCACCAGCTGAGCAACGCGCAAACAGCAGTTATTTTGGCGGGAGCGGTATTTAGTTTGGTATTTCTGTTGTTTACACACCGTAAGCGTCATGGCGAGGACGAGGGGAAGAGTAAGAAGAGACGCAAGGAGTAGAACACCGGTAGCTACATTGACTTTTTGCCCAAAATATCGATAATATAAGAAGTTATTTTGCCCCGTGTGGGCCCATAGCTCAGTCGGTTAGAGCAGCGGCCTTTTAAGCCGCGTGTCGTGGGTTCGAGTCCCACTGGGCCCTCCATGAAGAATCAAACAGATGAAGCATAGCGCCCCAAGTTCGTGGCGTTTTTTATTTACAGGGGTAAAAGGTGTAAACGTACTAGCTGGGGTATTTAGCTGTCTTTTGTTATAATCTGCTCTGATGTTTAACCATGAACCACCAGATTATATTTGTCCGTTTTGTAGATTTTTCTCAGGAGTTGAAACTGAATACAACAAACAACAGGACATTATTTATCGCAACGAACATGCAACCGCAATTATAGCGCCCAAATGGTGGGTAAATAATCCAGGCCACGTCTTAGTTATACCGAACAAACATTACGAGAACATTTACGATATTCCTGATGATGAACTCTCGGAAGTCTATAAAGTCGTAAAGAGGGTTGCGATTGCGATACGCAACACATACGACTGTGAAGGAACGTCGACTCGACAGCATAATGAGCCAGCAGGCCATCAAGATGTGTGGCATTTGCACGTTCATGTCTATCCTCGCTATACAAATGACAAGCTATACCAAAACCATGACCAAGCTGGGTTTGTTAGTGCACCAGAACGTTTACAGTACGCTGATAAATTACGAGAGTTTTTATCAGCTGCGGAAAGTCAATAACACGGCTCACCGTTTCAGGCCTTGCGAAGTATAGTGTTAACCCCACAAGGAATACATCAAGCGTAATGGCTTGGCTCACTCTGTCTGTTAGCGAGGTAAATATCACCGATAATACCCCTCCAACGCTCCATTTCTTCTACCAAGGAGTGTAAATTAACTGTGCGCTGCACCTCCAAGCATAAGCACTATGAAAGACTTCTCATCTGAGGAGTCTTTTTGTTTGATATGATTATCGTATGACTGAATACACAGGTACCGATATCTACTGCGACTTGATTATCCCCCGAAAAATCGACATCCAAGTCGTCAAGGAAACTGACAATATTCTTGCGATTTATCATACTAAGCCACACTGGCCGACGCATATTGTTATCATTCCAAAACAGCATATAGATTCTTTTGTGACGTTAGATTTGAAGAACAGTATAGCTATTGAGCTTTTGGGAGTAGTTCAAGAAATAGCAGCATCGACTACCGCCGAGCAAGGAAGTAGCCGCATTTTAACCAATTTAGGTGAATATCAAGATTCAAAGCATTTACACTTCCATGTTTCTAGTGGAAAACCGCTACATGAGGTTTAGAGCTTAATTTAGTCCTGATAAGCTCCACTGTGGCCCTCCAAACATAAGCGTTATTAAGACCTCTGTTTTAGAGGTCTTTTGTTATACTCAGGGTATGAATTCCACTACACTTTTCCAATACTGCCAAAAACTTATCGTCCTATCAGAAGACAAGACCAAAGTATTACTAGCAAAACGCAAGGGTGAAGCCGACTATGATGGAGTTTACTCTTTTATCGGCGGTAAGATGGAGACTACTGATAAAACCATCTTGGCAGGAATGAAGCGAGAAAAAGACGAAGAGATTGGCCAAAATGCCAGAGTAGCTGTGTTACCTGACGAAACATATAACCTACTTTTCCGCAAAAAAGACGGGAATAGTATGATTTTGCCTCACATCGCAGGTATCTTCGTTGCTGGCAACATAAAGCCTAATGAAGAGTATTGTGAATACAAGTGGGTTTTAATTGACAACCTGAAAGAATTTGAACCGAAAATTGAGAATATTCCAGAGCTTACTAAATGGGCTCAAAACAAGCTCAAAAACAGCACTCAGGATCAGCTTGTCCAAATATAAGTCGTAGGATTATTTATGAGCTTGGTCCTAATAAGCTCTACTAAATTATTGCGACTGTTGCTAGCGCGATGTTTAGCAGTGACTGAGTATCTGATGAGCTGGGTATAGCCATTTTGTAAACACTCCTTCAGGGATCCCTTCTTCCTCTGGGAAGTTGACATAATAAACTACAGAGAATATACTCTGTAGTATGAATACAGTCATAAGTGTTAAAGTTGATAAAGACGTGAAAGCCTCTGCGCAAGAGGTCGCTAATAGTGCAGGGCTTACTCTTAGTACGTTGGTAAACGCTTACTTACGTCAGGTTGCAGCAACTCGTCGTATTGAGCTGTACGCCCCCGAGCAAATGACACCTAAATTAGAAAAGCTGATTGCGGAAGTAGAAGCCGAACTCAAAAGCGGTAAAGCAAGTAAAGAGTTTGATAGTGTAGAAGAGTTTCTAGCTGACCTCAAAAAATAGACGCCATGACTATCCGCTACTTGCCTAAGTTTAAAAAACAATATAGAAAGTTACCACACAAACTACAACTCCAGTTTGACGAACGTGTCCAGTTGTTTGCTGTAGACCCCACGCTGCCGATGCTGAAAGTCCACCCACTTAAAGGCGAATATAAGGGCTACTGGAGCATGAGCATAAGTGGCGATATCCGAGCACTATACCTACTGGACGGCGATACGATAGTTTTATTTGCGCTAATAGGATCACATAGCCAGTTGTATGGCTAGCCTTTCGTCCTATACCTAAGCAGTGCTAGACCTACAAGGAATATATCAAGATTAGTAACTGGGCTTGCTCTGCTTGTTGGCGAGGTAAATATCACCGATAACACCCTTCCAACGCCTCATTTCTGCTACCAGGGAGTGTAAATTAACTGTGTGCTACACCTCTCCACCCTAGCGCGAAACATACACCTCGAATCTGTTCGGATGCCCACTTTGGCATATTCAGGTTGTAAGTAATCGAAAGCGCTTATCTAGATAAGCACAAGGTCTTCTGGTTGGTTATGCTGTAGGGGTATAAACGCTGCAGGGGATTGAGCAGAGACCTCGTTCCTCTTTCGCACATCTGATATTGCCTGAATTTGTTATTCAATGAGCCCTTCCAACGGCTTAACTCATTAGTCGCTAGTCTCCCAAGCTACTCGTACTTAAAACTTCGCTGTTATGAAAAGTTTTTTGTTGCTATTATTTTTTATGCCAACAGACATAAGCCTGCAGGATATTCAGAACCTAGTTAATGAGTCAGAAGTAACGGGTTTTACGGGTCAGTACATCACATTGGGTAGCGGAGAGGGCAATGACACCTTTGTACTGGACTGCGGGGAGACCAGGCTGGTGCTGCGAGTTGCGAAGTACAGTGACGTAGCTAATCTCGCCCATGAGGCGCGGGCGCTCGGTTTACTCCATCTTGAGCAAGTACCCAAGCTTATCTATTTTGATGAGGCCCGGTCTATAATTGGCAGGGCTTGGATTTTAGAAAGCTACATGGGGGGCAAGCAAGTCGGGGGCCTAAGCCTTCAGCAGTTTGAAAATCTTGGTAGGCTGCTAGCACATGTTCATAGCGTGCGGTCTGACGACATGCTGGAGCTTGATTTCTGGCAGGAATTTCTAGGGGCAAGCAAACGGTTTGGTGATGAGCAGACATTTTTAAATCACCCTGATGACATGCTAAAAAGGCTAGCCAACAGAGCGAGAGATTATTTTCAATCGCAAAAACTGTACGCAATTGCGCCGTCTTTGACACATGGTGATGTGAGCTTAAGCAATATGCTCGTGAACAGTGACATGGTTTCACTTATAGACTGGGAGTTCTCAAGGTTTACTGACCCTGTGGCTGACTTTTCAACTGTGTTTTATGAAGATATGGCATATAACAGAGGCAAGTGGCGGATACATATTACGAGACAGGAAAAGACCGCACTATTCGCGGGGTACACTGACGCCGGTGGTGTCGTAGACGAGCAGAGGCTTAAGGCGTGGCATAAGTTTGATAAATTAGGTGGCGCAATGTACCTGTATTGGAAGCTTAACCATTCCGGCCACGCCGTTACGCCCGCACATGCCGCACAGTACAAAGAAGACCTCGACAAGCTGTCTACGTCTTTGGACCGGAGTCTTTAGTTTGCTGGCCGTGATTTACTCATAATGCAGAGCTTCGACCGGATCCAAGTGGGCAGCCCGGCGCGCTGGGTATAGGCCGGCTAAAATACCGATGAGCGTCGTAAGGCCCACTACACCCAGAATCAGCCAAATTGGTAGCGTAATGATGTTGGAACTGGTGATGTTATTAGATGACAATTGTTTGTTGATGATCGGGTTGGCAATCAGTACTGCGCCGTAGCCAACGCCTAAGCCTATCACGCCGCCAAAGAATCCGAGCAGTGCCGCTTCGAACGTGAATAGTGCGCTGACCGTACCACGGCGCGCACCGACGGCGCGCATGACACCGATTTCCCGCGTACGCTCCAGAATCGACATTACCATGGTGTTTACCACGCCGACGGCCGCGACCACCAGGGCGATACCGCCGATACCGCCAAGCACTAAGCCAAGTATGTTAAAGATGGCCAGCTGTGACTTGATTTCAGTTTGGGCATCGGCCGCACCGATTTTGTAGTTAGTACGAATGGCCTTTGCGACTGCAGCCGCATTGGAAGATTCATCGACCTTGACGATGTATGAGTTGTAGCCCTGCTTGGCCAGTTCATCTTCAGTGGTGACAGTTGGTGTGCCTTGAGTACAGCCATTGCGATCACACTTTTGATTTGAGTACATAACGTTCTGTTGTTCCTCCATGCCGCGCGCCCAATCGAGCGGTACGCGGATCACGTAGTTACGGTCGCTCGCTGAGGTTATGCCAACGATCGTGCCTGTCAGCGTTACCGGCGCAGGCTGGTAGTCGTTACCACTAGCCCCAGGATGCGCCTTAAACCAAGCTTGTTGATCGTTAAACCGCTGCAATGGGTCAGTACCAACGCCGTTGTACCAGCCTTGTGTCATCAGACCGACTTTCTTGCCGATTAAAGCCTGGTAATTATGTTTGAAACCGAGCTTATCAGCGTAGTCGGAGCTGATGGTTAACACGCCTGTTTTGTCGGTAGCATTAATGTCCCGCCCCGCCAGTACCTGGGTCGCAATTATGCCGTTTGCGTCGTAAGCACTCATTTCCTGGGTGCGCAGCTTTTGGTTGCCATACGTCAATGCTTGGAACTGTCCCACCTGAGTCTGCCGAGTCACTCCCACAACGTGCTGCATCCCGCCGATCTTAGTCGCTAAGTCGTCAGTCAGCTTTACGCAGTCTTGGCAATTACTACCATTGTTGTCGCCCCAGGTAATGTCGGTTTGCGGCGATACCTCCACCTGTTGGAACGTGCCGTTGGCTTCAAACTGCTTGGTCATAAAGCCCTTCAGGCTAAACACTGCCGCCAGCATGATAGTGATGCTGGTGGCGCCAATCACCACTGCAAAGATGGTAAGTGCGCTGCGCAATTTGCTGCGGCGGATATTGCGAAAAGCGATTGCTATGTAATCGGTCAATCTCATCAGTGCGCCACTTTCCCATCACGTACTTGAATAATCCTGTCTGCCTGTCGGGCAATCGTCTGGTCGTGCGTAATCACTACCAGGGTGATCCCCTGCTTGTTCAGGTCTTTGAGTAGCCGCATGATTTCTTCGCCGCGGGCAGTATCGAGGTTGCCGGTCGGCTCGTCGGCCAGAATGATGCTGGGGTTGACGGCCAGAGCGCGGGCAATGGCTACGCGCTGCCGTTGGCCGCCGCTCAACTGACTGGGCCGGTGCTTGAGCCGATCGCCCAAGCCGACCTTTTCTAGACACTCTTTGGCACGGGCTTTGCGTTCCTTTGGCTTCATACGGGCGAATACCAGCGGCAGCATCACGTTCTCTAACGCGGTCTGTGTTCCCTGGAGGTTGAACGACTGGAATACGAAGCCGATATGGTGATTACGATAATCTGAAAGTTGTCGGTCGCGTACGTGCGACAAGTCGCTGCCGTCGATGAGTACCGTGCCGCTCGTCGGCCGGTCCAGGCCGCCGATAATGTTCGCGAGCGTCGATTTGCCCGAGCCGCTTGGACCGGTTATCGCCACGAATTCGCCTGATCGGACTGAAAAATCAACATTATCCAGGGCGTTCAACACCTCGTCGCCTAAACGATAGGTTTTGGTTACGTCCTGGAGTTCGATGACGTTATTCTCTGCCATGGTTTCTGTTGTATAGCTTGCGCTACGTTACTTATAAGCTTACGGTTTTTTGTAAAACTTGCAACTATTTTCCAGGATCTTATGGTTGGCATTAGTTCTGAGCCGCAGGAACTCTGGCCCATACTCTCAATATTTTGTGACCGATCCTTCTGGCAAAGTGAGCGAGCAGTTGGAGGTGGCAAACGGGTGTTGATACGGACGGTCAGGCTTGTAGATGATAATTACTGATAGGTCTCACTTATGCGACCAAAGTCCATACGAGGCTCCGAATCTGTGAAAACACTAGCACTAAGAGTGTAGTTGGCAGGTTGGGAACATGCCTCAAGGCGTATATTGGTCCTGGGGAATATCGCAGTCAAACGCTGGGTCACTACTTCAAGCCGGTCGAGGTAGTGCCAGGTAGTCGGCTCCCCCTGACGTTGCCCATAATCGGGAGAGCTCTTGGCCGCTGCGTCATATATTACATGCATCTCTACCCTTGACGCCATATATCTTCTTAGGGCCATGGTAGCGAATTGAGGCAGGAGGTAGCTCGACTTACGTAGTAGTTCATCACCTGTTACCTCGTTGATGTGCGCAATAAAAGCCAAACGTACCCTCTGTGCCCATGCTAGACCAGCGATGCCTATACTGCCATCGGACAGTGTCGGGGCAAAAACATGAGCAAACTCGCCATGCGGAACTGCCAGGCAGGTTGCTTGGCCCCTGTCCACACGAAGCCAACCGCTCGCAGGAGGCTTTACTTGTCGTAGCACGACCCCCTGGTTACTGCCAGAGGTGAAGGAGCGGTTATCAGGACCGGTAGGTTTATCCATTGGTTGGCTCCCAGACGACTACGTCGTAACGGAACTAATGCACCGTCCCAGTAGCGTTGCCTTTGCAAAGGAGACGGCCTATTTCTTGAATATTCTGCCAATATATTTCTGATAAGTACTTGTCGGTCGATAGCGGGCAGTACCGTTAGCTCCAGCGAACATAGGTGTTATGTAAAATACCATAGCGAACCTGAGTTTTAACCCGAGTTTGACATAAGCAATATCCCTTTGGTGTTTAGCCACCCCAAGCAAAATTGCTTGCGCTTGCGGTAAAAAGTAGAGATAATGACCATAAATGAGTGGGCAACACAAAAAAGATGTCGGTGCGGTGGTACTAAAAAGCGGCGTGAGTTTTCGCGTCTGGGCGCCGTTTGCGACAGCGGTATCAGTGACCGGGTCGTTTAACTATTGGCAGATGCAGCCGATGCAAAGCGAGGGCGACGGCTACTGGGCTGCGGTAGTGCCGGGCGCGCAGGCGGGGCAGGAATATCGCTATATTATCACGAACGGCGAGCAGACGTTATCGCGCACCGATCCCCGTGCGCTGCAGGTCACCACGGCGGCCGGCAATGCGGTGGTGGTTGACAAACACTTCAACTGGACCGACCACGACTTCAGTCCGGTTGAGCTCGAGAAGCAAGTTATCTATGAGCTGCATGTCGGCACGTTTTACCGTCCGGACCCGTCTACTATTGGCACGTTCGAAGACGTTACTGCCAAGCTGGATTATCTGGTGAAGCTGGGCATCACCACTATCGAGCTTATGCCGATAGCCACCATGTCACCGCTGCGTGAATTCTGGGGCTATACGCCGATGTATCTGTACGCCGTGGAGGCGCAGTATGGTGGCCGGTATAAGTTTCTGGAGTTTGTAAACGCGGCGCACAAGAAGGGCATAGCTGTCATCCTCGACGTAGTGTATAACCACCTGGGTCCTTTAAGTTTTGACATGTGGCAGTTCGATGGTTGGTCACAGGACGGCAAAGGTGGCATCTATTTTTATAACGACTGGCGTAGCGCGACACCGTGGGGCGACACGCGTCCGGACTATGGCCGGCCTGAAGTGCGCGATTACATCCTGGACAACGTGCGGATGTGGATGTACGACTGCCACGTAGACGGCCTGCGTGTAGACTCGACAATATTTATCCGCAATGCCGAGGGCAGAAATGATGCGCCGGCGACCGATATCGCAGATGGCTGGTACTTATTACAGCAGATAAACGAAGTGGCTCGCAAACTGAACCCGTCGACATTCACCGTCGGCGAGGATGTGGGTGCGAACGAATACATTACCAAACCAGCTCATGAGGGCGGAGCCGGGTTTATGGCGCAATGGGAAGTCTGCTTGCCGCAGGCGGCGCGCGAGGCGTTCAGTTCCAGCGACCCGGATAAGATAAACCTGGTGGGGCTGCTCGGCGAGCTGGCGCGGCGTTATAACGATGATGCCATGCAAAAGGTGACTTTCATTGATTCTCATGATTCGGCGGCCAACGGTGGTGCCCGTTTCAACGCCGTGGTGGCACCCGGTCAGGGAACGGGGCTATTTGCACGCCAGCAAGCATTGCTTGCGGCCGCCGTGCTGTTCACGGCACCCGGTATACCGATGTTGTTGCAGGGGCAGGAGTTTGTAATGGACGGCGACTTTAATGACTGGGAAGGGCTGGAATGGCAGAGCACCGAAACACACAAAGGGATTGTTGATGCGTATCGGGCACTCATAGCCTTGCGCCGGAATCTGCGGGGTACGACAGCGGGTCTAAGTGCCCGGGCGATGAATCTGTTCCATGTGGACGAGGCCAATAAGGTCATAGCGTACCACCGCTGGCAAAACGGCGGAATAAAAGACGATGTAGTCGTCGTGATAAATCTAGGCAACCGTGCTTTTACGAACTACAGCCTGGCGTTTCCGCGCAACGGCAAATGGCGGATACGCTTCTGTAGCAGCGACAAAAAATACAGCCCCGATTTCGCAGGCATTCATGTACCGGATGTGCAGGTACAATCCGGCAACGGAATGCTAGTGTTACCGCCCAGTACGGCGCTTATACTCTCGCAGGGTGTGGGTTAGTTGCTGAGTTTATCAGATGAGGTAACGCTATAATTAGATTGTATGCGTTACATAGTTTATACTTGCCCATCATGGATGAGGCTATGGAGAACTCACTGCCGTTCGGTTCTGTTGTGTTGGCCGCACGGAGAGCAGCCGACGTCGTTGCGGCGCTGCACCCACCTAGTAGGCTGGCGTACCGCGAAACGGTATGTAACGTAAATGATGTGTTAGCGCGTTACAGCGAAATAGACACAGTAACAGAGGTAGAATTTGATGATTTGAAGCTTGTAACGCAAAAGATCTACAAAATCTTTACAGTATTGGATACGGGCAAGACGGCCATGCTGCTTAATAATGTACTTGCGGAATATGCTTCAACACCATGCCTCAGGCGTGGTAAGAACAAGGCTTGGCAGGTGTGTGTTGATGACGGTGAAGGGGCGTCATGGGTGGAACGGTTTGCTGCTGCCTCAGCTCTCGCGTTCGCTGTGCTGCTGGCTGAAAAAGGGTGGAACGCTTGCAAATTGTGCGCATCATCGTCATGCCACCGACCGTATGTTGACGTTAGTAGAGACGGCAGCAAAAACTACTGTTCACCCCGCTGTGCCACGCGTGAGCGCGTGGCCGCGTACCGCAAAAGAACAGTCTAACTAATTACCGCTGATGCTTTGGCGATGACAAACCCACTGCTACACTGGCGGTGTGCACGCTGGCAGTGTAGCCGGCTACTGTATGTTATTTTGCAGAACCGCTACGTTTCGGTAATGGGCATGGCACTTGTGCTACGTCGGTGCCATAGCAATACTGCTATTTGCCTGAACAGCTCAACACCGGTCAGGAATTTTTAGCTTCGCTGCGGTCAAGAAGCAACTAACAGAGTAAAAAACTGAAAAATGTAGACAGCAAGCCTATACTGTGTAGTTGATGGAAGAAAAGATGAGGCTGGCAGCATTCAAGTCATTGCAGGAAGCTAGTGTTACCCGGCACTTTGCCAAAAAGCGCACAGTGCTGTTTCAAGGTGAAATCCCGCGCGGCGTACTTGTGCTGGAGCGGGGGCTTGTCAAGGTATATGGCATCACCAACGGCGGCGATCAACGAACGGTTACACTGTTGAGCGCCGGGGATATATTCCCGGTAGAATGCGTGTTCGGTATGTCACGTGTTAGTCTCTATTACTACGAGGCGCTCACCGATGCGACCGTGTTGTATTTGCCGAAAGATGATTTTATGAATGCCCTGGAACGCGATCCTGCGCTCAAAGACCAGATATTTAAAACCTATATGGCGCACTACACCAGTGCCACCATGCATATCTACGCGCTGGAGCATTCCCATGCGCAGGAAAAGCTGGTGTATATACTGCAATACCTGGTGGCGAGGTTCGGCGAAAAGCAGGCTGACGGGCTTACCAAGATCGCACTCAGGCTCAGCCACCAAGATATCGCGGAGATGGTGGGGTTGACCCGCGAAACTACAGCGGTCGAATTGCACCGGCTCAAAACCAGAAAACTCATAAGCTATCAGCGTTTTTCGTACTACGTAAACGTGCCGCTATTGGTTGCGGCTACCGGAAGCGATGAATTCGAGAATGTCGCCGTCTGACGCGAAGACGGCCGGACATGACCCTATAGATTACTGGCGAATTTTTTGTGATATGCCCGATCCGTGCCTGCTTTTTGATGCATCAGACCCAGCGCACACCATCCTCGAGGTCAATAAAGCTCGGGAAGCTTTCCTGCACGTGCCCCGTGAAGAGCTCATTGGGAAGTCGTTATTTTCGGTGATACCCTATACGGATGAACACTTCAGGAATACGGTTGCCAAAAATCTGGATACGCACCTGCAGCATGTCATACGCACCGGTCGTTCCTACCAGCTTGATCCTTACAACTCGACCGTGGTCGGCGTGGATGGGGTAAGACATAGTGTATACATGCAGACGACCTATAAACCAATGCGCGACGCGTCGGGCACGGTGCGCTATGTGCTGAGTATCACTCATGATGTAACTGACGAACTCCATGCTGCCTCGCAGGCAAAAACCATCGAAGGCCGTCTGAGTGCTGCGCTTAAAATAGGAAATGTGGGCAGCTGGGTGTTCGATGTCGCGACCGGTAGGATAGCCGGAGACAAGAATTTGCTGCGTATGTTCAAAATGACTAAAAAATCCGCGGCCACGTACAACCTGGATGAATTTCTTGAATCGGTACATCCGGACGACCGGGCTCGTGTCACTACTTCCGTGCAACGAGCCGTAGGGCAGCGCAGCTTGTTTGAAGAGGAATGCCGGGTGACGCTTGGTGATGGAAGCCAGCGATGGATTCTCACCCGTGGTGAACCGGACACCAATGAAGGTAACTTGCAGTTTGCCGGAGTGGTTGTGGACTTGACCAAGCAGCAGGATCTGCGTGCTCAGGTTGAGCTAGCGCGCCAGCGGGATCGTATGAACCGCCGTGCTGCCCGGAATCTGCAGCAGCGCAACGAAGAGCTGGAAGCAATCAGCCGCAGCAAGGATGAGTTTGTGGCGCTGGCAAGCCATCAGCTGCGTACGCCGGCCACGGCCGTCAAGCAATACCTTGGTATGGTATTGCAAGGATATGTAGGCGGCATAACGAAGGACCAGGCAGACGTGCTAACGCACGCGTTCGACAGTAACGAACGCCAAATCCAGATAATTAACCAGATACTCAGTGCCGCCCGCGTGGACACCGGCAAACTGGTCATATCGCCGAATGTAGTAGATCTTCGTGCGCTGATGCGAAGCGTTACCAAAGATATGGAAGGCGAATTACAACGACATCACCACACGCTCACCCTGCACGTCCCGCCGTACCCGGTGCCTGTGGCTGCCGATAACAGCTACTTGCATATAGCCGTCGAGAACATCCTGCATAACGCCATCGTGTATACCCCGCCCAAAGGCCGTATAATGGTTGCGCTCAAACGACGCGGCCAGTCGTGCCAATTGAGCATTATGGATACGGGCGTAGGGATAAAGAAGCAGGATTTGAGCAAGCTGTTCGTAAAGTTTTCGCGTATTCATAACCCTTTGAGCGTGGAAGCCGGCGGCAGCGGCATCGGTCTGTATCTGGCAGCGGAGATCGTTCGTTTGCACGGCGGTACCATTGATGTGAGGTCGCAGATCGGCAGGGGCACCACATTTGCCATTTCGTTGCCAATGGTGAATGATATAGCAGTAGCCGGTATATCCGGGAAATCGTAAATTATGCGAATTGGCTTACAGACTATCTATGAGTGGTCGCGTACAATACATTTACGGTTAGCAATAAACAAGGGGCGTTTATGGTAAATATGAGCGATAAAAATTTGCAGGTACTTATTGTTGAGGACGAACAGCTCCTTAACGAAGCATACGCACGCGTGCTAACAGCAGCGCATATTGCGCTGCAGCGTGCTTACAATGGTAAAGAAGCGCTGGAGCTGCTTAAAAAGCACAAGCCGGACATCATTTTGTTAGACCTTCGTATGCCGGTAATGGACGGCATAGAGTTCTTAAAAAAACTGAAGCCCAAGGAAACCTGTCCCACTGTCAAAATAATTGTGTTCAGTAATTACGACGATCAGCGTGAGATAGACGAGGCGTTTTCGCTTGGGGCGATGCACTATATGCTTAAGGCCTGGGCAACGCCCGACGAACTGGTCAAACTGATTCGAGAAGTCGACAGCACTGTCCAGCCCGTAGGCTGAAGTATAGCTGAAGCCAGAATTATTACACTTTTATGACCAGGCGGCTTACAGCGGCCATGCAGCTCCCTCCCCTACACTAAAGGTAGTTCCGACTAGTGGGGGAACGAGAGGAGGGGGTGATGCCAAACAAACTTGATACGCAGATTAATAACTTTTTATGCAGAAAATATGCCGCCTTTCCCGATATCGCGGTTTCCGGGCGTAACCAAGCCCGTACCTTCAAATATGCCCGGCAGTTGCGGGTCAGCGAGCAGGTTATACTGGATCGGTAGTGTCTTTTCCGGTTTTGACCCAGGGCAAGGGGCGGGTTTTTGAGCGGCTTTTACATCAGACACTGCTTTTCGATTTTGCACGGTATCTGTTAAAATAACAGATATGATTGGAGCAAGAGACTAATGTCAGGTCATTCTAAATGGTCGACCATTAAGCGCGAAAAGGGTGCCAAAGATGCGGCCCGCGGTGCGCTGTTTACGAAACTCGGTAACGCGATTGCTATCGCGGCCCGCGGCGGCACCGATCCGGAAACGAATTTTGCGCTGCGTCTGGCAGTAGACAAAGCCCGGACGGCCAACATGCCGCTAGCCAACATCCAGCGCAGTATTGACCGTGTGAAAGATAAAAATGCGGCGCAGCTACAAGAGGTGTTGTACGAGGGTTACGGCCCGGGCGGCGTGGCGATTTTAGCTGAGGTCGCCACGGATAACACCAACCGCACCTATCCCGAAGTGCGTCTGGCTTTTAGTAAGCATGGCGGCAATATCGCCGAAAAGGGTGCGGTAGCCTTTCAGTTTGACCGCAAGGGTGCTATACGTGTTAAGGCTGTCGGTGACGAGCTGCTTTTGGCAGCTTTGGATGCCGGTGCCGAGGATGTACAGGAAGAGGGCGACGAAAGCGTAGTATATACGGCGGCGACCGACCTGGCCCGAGTGAGGGATGCGCTGCGCGCTGCTGATTTGGAGATTACCGAAGCCGAGCTCACCTATGTGCCGAATACAACAATTGAGATTACGGATAAAGATACGGCCGGCAAAATTGTGCGCCTGATGGATGCCCTGGACGATATTGACGATGTCACGAACACGCACGTCAACTTCGATATTGACGAATCTTTGCTCTAGGCGGTACGTAGTTCACTACTCGCCTAGCGTTTCCCGTATAGTTTTGGTTATTTGTTTTTCCAGTGCAGCGGCAAAATCCCTATCTCGGCTACAAAGCGCAATCTCGGCTGTACCCAGCCGTACACCTTGCACGACATAGTTGTGACTGCCGTGCATAGCGCCTTTTTCGGTCACAAGCACTTTGGCGTGGAGCTTCGAGTTGCTTGCCGGTAAACGATTTCGGAAGAGCCCTACAGGGTTACGCTGGCGTTCGCTCAGTTCGTACAGGTAGTGCCCCGGTGCGCCTACGCCGTGTGTACTGGGTGGGCTGTAGTAAAGTGTCACGTCAACGCCGCGCCGGATGGCGGCCGCCAAGTGCTGGCCGGTACGTCCGCCTGGAAAGAATTGGCATGTCATAAAGATTCGCTCCTGCGCGCTGTCGATAAGTCGCAACGCCTCGTCCAGGATACGAGACTGCCGGGGTACGCCGGCATCAAAAAGCAGGGTTGTATTGGTGTCGACTCGGTGTCGTGTGTCACGGCTCTGTAGTGTTGTACGCGGGCTGGCTGTTTGTGCTACGTTGGCCGCAAACCCATAAAGATAGTCGGCTGTTGCCTGGTCCTGCCAGCTGACCATTACGTCCATCTGACACGGTCTTTCAAGGTTACAACCCCCAATGTAGACACGGTCGTTCAAGATAGCGAATTTAATATGTGATCGCCCAGCCTGGGGAATCGTGAACCTCCGTGGCGGCCGATTGGTTATGACATACGTGCCGCCGGCTTCCTGCAGGGTTTTAAGTGCGGCAAAGCGTCTGCCGAATGGCCTGGGTGACCGCACTGTAGGCGCAACGCCATACCACAATGGTCCCGGTTTTAGCGTTCGGTCGTTGTGTAAAAAGTTTACCGCATCCATCGAAAGCATCACGTGTACGCCGCGGCCGGCTGCCGCCGCGAGCTCGCATACCAATTCTCCGACAATCGGTTCATCCGGATCAAACCCCATAGTCATTACGGCTATTCGGTCATTCAATCTGGCATGGCGTGCAAACTCGATCAGTTCGCGAAGATATCCCGGATGGTCAGTGAAGCGATATCGGTTTTCCATCTTCGTCTATTTTATACTAAAGGAGCTGAATAAAACTTTACGGCAAGCTCGTTGTAGATTTTCTGAGTATAGATAGTGTATCGGAGATATACTAGTCATATGCGGATATTGGGGATTGATCCGGGAACGGGGATTTTGGGCTTCGGTGTCATTGAAGCTGTCGAGGGTAAGTGTGTACTGGTGGACGGTGGTGTAATCCGCACGCCGGTCCATGAGGATGACGCGGTACGCCTGCAGACTATCTACGAAGAACTTACGGACATCATCGTGAACACCAGACCGCAGGTCATGAGCGTGGAAAAACTGTTTTTTGCCCGCAACGTCACCACTGCCATGACCGTAGCACAGGCTCGCGGCGTGGTGTTGCTATGCGGCAGGCTAGCCGGCCTGGAAATTTACGAGTATACGCCCCTGCAGATCAAGCAGGCGATTACCGGCTATGGTAAGGCGGACAAAAAACAAATGCAGGAGATGGTACGTGTGTTACTTGGTTTGTCTCAAATCCCCAAGCCCGATGATGCTGCCGATGCTATCGCCGCCGCCCTCACACACGCCCAAAGTGTGAGATACTAGCCATATGATTGCGACATTGAACGGGGTGGTGAGCGAAAAGCTGGCTGACATGGTCGTGTTGGATGTGCATGGTGTAGGATACGGTCTGCAAGTGACGGCTGAAGACTTCGGGCGGCTACCTAGCGATAAACCGGCTAAAGTATATGTATATGAACACATCCGCGAGCAAGGCTACGACCTGTATGGGTTCATTAGTTTAGATACTAAACGATTATTCGAACAGCTGCTAGGAGTCAAAAATGTAGGACCTAAAGTGGCGCTGGCAGTGCTGGATATTGGTACAGCGCCGACGGTGCGCGGTGCGATTGCGGCAGGTGATGTGAAGTTGTTGCAGAGTGCTAAGGGTGTAGGTAAGCGTGCGGCGGAGCAAATTGTCGTGGAGCTGCGTGACAAGGTTGGCTTAGCCAGCACGGAAGCTGCCGAAGGTTTGGTAGCTCGGCCGGGTATTAACGTCGGCGATGAGGCGGTAGAAGCGCTTATTTCCCTGGGCTATTCCCCCCAAGATGCCACGCTAGCTCTCAAAGATATTGAAGCATCCCTGCCGACCGAAGAGCGTATACGATTAGCCCTAAAGAGCTAAGCTGCAAGTTTATTTTACGGTTTTGTTCTGCTTAACCAGACGGGTTATTAGTATGATGGCCGTTGTGGCGATAGCTGGTATCGCAAGAGGGTACAGTAGAAGCAGGAGCAGGAAAACGACCATTTCTGGAAAGAGGATAACTACCGAAAGGCAGATTGCTATAATAAGCTTGACGATAGAGTTGCTTCGGCTCGCACTAACGACTGCTACTGCGACTTGCAGTCCGGCGAAGATACTGGCGAAGATGAAGATGGCATGGCTATTACCGGTTGGAGGATTGTCGGGAAAGCCGGGAGCAGCACGCGTATATTCAACCAGAAGAGGAATAATAGAGAGCAGCCAAATGATTATAAGAATGTCAAGAACGGCGTGTCTATGACTGGCCGCGGGGATTGCTTTTCGCGCGCTGCTGCTTGGCTTGGCCATTGCTGAATATTCTACTACACGTGCAAGCGGTATAATACTAGAGCATGATTGATCGGATTGTCGGAACTACGGTTACCCAGGACGAAACTCCCGAAGAACAAGAGTTCGAGGTCAAGCTGCGCCCGCAGGACTTCGCGAATTACATCGGCCAGGACCGGCTGAAGCAAAACCTGCAGCTGGCGATTGCTGCAGCAAAAAAACGCGGTGAAGCGCTTGACCACGTGCTGCTTTACGGCCCGCCGGGGCTCGGTAAGACCACCATGGCAAGCGTCATTGCCAACGAAATGGGTGCGCAAATCCGTATTACCAGCGGCCCAGCTATTGAGCGGGCAGGGGATCTGGCCAGCTTGCTGACCAACCTGCACGATGGCGACATCCTGTTCATCGACGAAATCCATCGGCTGCACCGCACGGTCGAAGAAGTGCTATATAGCGCCATGGAAGACTACAAGCTGGATATTATGCTTGGCAAAGGGCCATCGGCCCGCAGCCTACGGCTTGATTTGCCACAGTTTACATTGATTGGCGCTACGACGCGGGCTGGGGCATTGGCTGCGCCGCTGCGTGACCGCTTCGGGCACACTCACCGGTTGGAATTTTACACCCATGAGCAAATGCGTCAGGTGATTACGCGGGCGGCCGGCATCCTTGACGTCAAGATTAACGATGAAGCAGCCCTCAAGCTGGCAGAGCGCAGTCGTCAAACTCCGCGCATCGCCAACCGCCTGCTCAAGCGCGTACGCGACTATGCCGACGTGAATGGCGATGGTATCATCGATTTACCGGTCAGTAACCAGGCGCTGCAATTACTGGAGATCGATGACCTGGGGCTTGACCCGGCCGATCGTATGCTGCTGGCAGCCATTATCGACAGTTACAACGGTGGCCCGGTAGGCGTGGAAACGCTGGCGGCGCTGACGGCGGAAGAACGCAGCACCATCGAAGATTTTATTGAGCCGTACCTGATGCAGATCGGTCTGCTGGAACGTACGCCGCGCGGCCGCCGCGTCACACACAAAACATATGCACACTTGGGTAAACAGCCTCCGAAGGATGCAGCACAAGCTAGCCTGCTGTAGAGTCGATGAGGCTTCCGTAACCGGTTTACGATCGTGACCGCGGCGGGGGGCAGCGTCAAAGAATGATCGAGCTGCCGCTGCAATGGCCAGGCGTGCCTCATGCTGCTGATCAGGTAAGATCAGGGCGTATGCTATCTTAAGCTTGCTAGAAAGGGTATTCCAGAAGGATTGTCGGAAAACCTGGTCAGAGGGGCAAACAGATGCTCACTATACACAGTCGGCTAGCCACAACCTATTAAGCAGCTTACACATTCTTTTATTTCCCGCCTGCGCTATAAGGTTGCTACGCAATGTTTAGCGGGCACTACCCAAAACAGGGGATACATTCCTTGTTTTTTCTGTTGCTGCGCTATAATAAAGCAGTTATGAACCCGACCAACCCGCAGCAGCTGGATGACGACGTCCTACAGAACGTGCACAATCCGCTGAAGGTCATGCAACCGGGTGAGCGTGTGGTCTGTGAGATTAAGCGGCATCCTTTCGGGCTGCTTAGTATATATTTTGTACTGGCGGTTATCATTGTACTGGCGGCCGTGGTTGTGGCGCTTGCGCCGCAGTTCATACCGGGCATAACTTCGCAGTCCAGAGCAGTGATGGCGCTAATCGCAATCGTGATATGCGCCATTGCCACGCTGTTCACCTACGTATCAGTATACGTCTATAAGGGCAACCGCTGGGTCATCACCACGGATAGTATTACTCAGATTACCCAAACTGGGCTCTTTGGCCAGCAGATCAGCCAGCTGTCGCTCGCCAATCTGGAAGACGTGAGCGTCGAGCAGAACGGGCTCTTGCAAACGATGTTTGGATTTGGCCGGCTCCGGGCGGAATCTGCCGGAGAGCGTGCTAAATTCGTGTTTGATTTCTGCCCACGGCCACAAGAATTCGCTCGGCAAATCATCGCCGCCCACGAGGCTTATATCGCTGAAAAGCCAGCAGAAATGTACACTACTAATCGTCCACTGGCCAATACATCATCGTTTAACCAGTCATACGGCAGTCAGCAGCAGTATGACCCGACACAGCCGACTCAGCCTCAGGCACCGGTAACCGCTCAAGCCTACGACCCCACAAAGCAGAACAGCGCTTAAACGAGACTATTTATTCCTGGAACGGGTTGCCGCGCGCTTGATTGAACAGTGCCTGCACGTTCACGCTGTTATCCTGCAGGTTGAGTATTTTCTGTACCACGGCCTGATTGATATGCGGCTGCGCAGCGCTTACGGCATTCTCTTCGCTCTGACTGGGCGGTGTATTGCTGTAGGTGTTAATGCGCCACAGAATAAATCCATATAACGTCGCGACTGCCAGGAAGAATATAAATGCCCGGTAGGCTCCTAGCTTTTTGAACATGCCGCCAAGCTGCGACCCGAGTGCCCCTAATTCGATATTGCCGTTTTTCATGGTTTGATGAACTCGCTTACAGTCAGGGTAAATGAAACATTATTGGGTGCTGCAGGATCGGGCTGGACGCTGATGCTAGTGACTTGGGCGGTGCGGCGGTTCTGCTCTAAGCCCGAAAGGAACGACAGGAAGTTGTTGTAGGGTACGGTGTCGCTGGCGCCCTGCGAAATGGTAATATTCAGGTTATACACTCCGTTGATGCCAGCTACCGTCGAGAGTTGGGTAAGGTTGGGCTTGGCACTCCCAGACGCAGTGTTGCCTAGCGTTGAAGCAGGAAAGGTGATGGACGTTAACCGAATGTTATTGGCGGAAGCAATGTTGACGATCTGTCGGACGGCCTGAGCCTGGTCTTTGTCCTGCGGGACGATGCTTTCAGCAATGGTGTTCAGCTCGCTATATTTTTGGATATCCTTTTTATCTTGCAAAAGCGATGTTTGTTGGCTACTGGCTACCTCGCCGTCGGCACGTAACTTGGAAAGCTTGGTCGCTTGCCCCCCGAGTAGTTTGTCTGCACCGAAGCCGATGCCGCACAAACCAAGCAGTAACAACACACAGCAGCCGGTCAGTACGTAGTATAGCTGCTTGGCTTTCATAGCTTAAGATCCGCCTTTCTGGTCGTTGATGAACAGGAACGGATTGTTGCTGCCGAACAGGGCCCGAATGTTAACAGAACAGGGATACGTGCTATTTGTGCCGGTGCTGCTGTTGCAGCTGATGCTCTCAATGTCAGCCTGACTGAATATCTGGTTCTTGGGGTCTGCCAGGTTGACCTGAAGCTGTGTGGCCGCGGTGTAGTCAGTGGTCTGGGCGGTCAGTTCCACACCGCCCTGCGTTTGCGTGATGGACAGGCCAGTCAGGATGGCATTATCCGGGGTGACGGCTGCCAACTGCTTAAGTAGCTTAGAAAACAGGATTTCTTTAGACAGTACCTGCGTAGCCAGCTTAAGGTTATTTGATATGGTGGTAACCTGTTTCTGGACACCCGCCTGATCGAGTGCCTGTAACTGCTTCTGACTATCGCCAACCTGCTGCTTGGTGGTGTCGATAGAATTGTTGAGGTAAACATAACCGCCTGCGGTCAATGCGCTGGCGCCGACAATGCACAGTACGATTGTGATTATCCAGCGGGCTATGGCACGGTTACGACGCCCGTAGCGGTAAGTCTCTTTAATTTCGGGTGGTAGCAGATTGATCATGTCAGCGCCTCCCGGGGACTGATGGCAGCTAGCCCAGCCGTGGTGATATACGACATGCGCTCAGTCAGGTTGAATGGCTGGAGGTGACCGAAATCAATGTACGGCGTCGGGTCGAATGAGCGCACCGCCAGACGCAGGTTACTAGTCAGCCACTCGGCCAGCCCCGGCATGTTGGCACCGCCGCCGGCGATCACGATCTGCGCAATTTTTTGTTTGCCCTGGTCGTTCTCTTCGTAGTAACGCACTGTACGGCGGATCTCTTTGACCAGCAACGCCAGAGTTGGTTCAAGCGCTTTTTCGATCTGCGCCTGCTTCTTGCTGTGGCTCAGCCCGTATTTTGCTTTTACTAGCAGCGCCTCTTTTTCGGTTATACCGAGTTCCTGGGCGATGGCTTCGGTGAACAAGTCGCTGCCGCAAGCAACGGTGCCACTGACCACCGGCCCGCCGTCATACACTGTGATGTCCGCGCTGTCGCTGCCGAAGTCGATCAGCAGGGAAGGAATGTCACTTTGGGAATCGCGGCCAAACAATAATGCTCCCGCACCGCTTGAAGTCTGTAGCATAACGGCCTCTAACCCAAGCATCCGAGCTAGCACGAGGTATGACTCAACGATGCGCTTAGGCATAGCTACAATGTATACGGTGCTCTGCGCATCTCCCCGGCTAACCTGGACATAATCCAGATAGAGCTCATCGAGCGAGGCAGGGATATATTGCGCTGCCTCATTCTGGACGGCTTCTACTAGGTCTTTGGCGTTTAAGGACGGGACGTCCATCGATCGGGTAAAGGCGCGGGCAATGGGCAATGACAAGGCGACGCGTCGAGTAGTGATATCGCCGACCAAATGATGCTGGAATAGATCCAACACTGCAGCAGCAATGACCTCCGGTGCTTCAACCACGCCATCTTTCATTGCGCTGTCATCAAACGTGGTTTCGCCGTATCCGATAACACGCGGACGTTCGCTGGTGGGTTCATGCAACTGCATGACTCGGACCTTACCATGGCCAATATCGAGACCGAATAACGGTTTATCTTCAAAGAAAAGTGTATTAGTTTTCACGCCCTGCCCCATCCAAGCCTAAACGGTTCCTTGGTACTATAGCATGTTTAGCCTGCCAGCATAAGCGGTAAAACCCGGTAACCGGTGGCTACAACATTATAAGTTGGCGTGGAGCCCTGACGTATCCATAGCCGACCTATTAACTTTCACTTCTTTCTCCCGCTTTGCTATAGAAAAAGAACCGGTTCGAGGCCCGGTTCTTTTATGATTTCGATCGCGCTAGTTTGCTTAGCTGCCGCTCGTGTTGCTGCTCTTGCTAAAGCTGCTGCCTGCTTCCAGGTTGGCGGTCAGCGTAAAGCTCGTACATTCATTGGAAGTACTGCTTGCCTGCGTAGCGTCACAACCCTGAGTTGCATAGCCATACGCCCAGCCGCCAGAACCGCCAGTACCGGCAGTCGTGGCAATAGTCTTACCATCCGGGCTAACGGTAGCCTGGTAGTCAAGCCCCTTCATGTTTTGCGCTACCCAGCTTTGGCTCTGTAGGTCGATAACGCTTGGGTAGTAACCATTGCTCGCATAATAGGCTGCCAGGTGGCTGTCAAGGGCGTTAACATCTGTCTGACGCTGGCTGTCGCGAGCCTTTTGCTGGATGCCCGTGAAGGTCACTATGACCAGAGTTGCCAAGATAGCGATGACAACAATTACGATCAAAAGTTCAACGATTGTGAAACCTTTTGACTTTTTATTGAGTGAGATCATAAGGACCCACCTCCTCTGTGATTTATTGATAGAACTTTATATGTTACTTAGGGTCCTAAGCGAGCCGTAAGTCTAAGCACATTATAACCATAAGCGAAGCGGCGTCAAGCATCGCTGTGGATAATTGTCCTCTCTCTTTAGGAGCTGGCATTGATGTGGGTGGTCAGCTGGGCGAGCGGGCCCATCACACTGGCGGCAATTATGCCGACGCCGGCTCCCAGTACGACAATCATGATCGGCTCAATGATGCTTGCAAGCCCTTCCATGGTGGTCGCTACTTCTTCTTCGTAGAAATCAGCTACCTTAACTAGCACCTTGTCGATCTGACCGGTTTCCTCGCCGACCTGCAGCATTTCGGGGATAATCTTAGGAAAATGTTTGCTTTGAGCAAGCTGACCAGATAATGGTTTGCCCGCTTTGACCGCCTCGGCGGCATCAGCTAGTTCTTTTTCAATGACCTTGTTACCGATGGCACCGCCGGTCACGCGTAGCGCTTCCAGCACGCCGACGCCGGCTCCCATCAATGAACTGAAGGTACGCGCGAACCGCGCGATGGCCAGTTTGGTCACGATAGGGCTGACAACGGGCAGGCGCAGCAATAGCGAGTGCCACTGGTATCTGCCCTTGGGTGTTTTCATGTAACGTCGCAGCATGTATATCCCGAAGATAACTATGGGTAGGTATATAAAGACGTACTTGCGCGTATAGTCGGCGGTATTAAGCAAGACGCGTGTATAAATCGGCAACTGATACCCCGGACCAGCCAGCTGCTTAAAGATGCTTGCGAGCTTAGGCATGAGTACGAACATGATGCCGAAAAAGGCGAACACAGTGATACAGCCGATAACCACGGGGTAGGCCATGGCGCTCTTCACCTGCTTTTTCATGCTGGCGTCAGTCTCAATCTGCTTCGCGAGGCGCTTCATAATCTGGTCCAGGATACCGCCTTCCTCGCCGGCTTTGACCATGTTTACATACACGTCACTGAACACGTTTGGGTACTTGGCGAAGGCGTCTCCCATTGACGTGCCGTTTTTTACCTCTTTTGTGACATCAGCCAGCACCTCGCGGAAATAAGGACTCTCCGGATCCTGTCTGAGTAACTCAAGTCCACGCGCCAGCGGCACGCCGGCGGAGACCATAGTGGCTAGCTGGCGCGTAAAAATGACCAGGTCATTTGTTTTGACCTTTTTGCCAAAATTGCCGAATGGTGAGTTGCCTCCGCCCTTTTTGTCGGCCGCTTTGACAGTCAACGGATGGAGTCCTTCGCGCGCCAGCGCCTGTACGGCTGCTTCGTGGCTTTCTGCCTCCAGATGGCCCGTAATCGTCATGCCGTCTTTTTTAGTCGCCTTGTAAGTAAATGCTGCCATGCTAGCTCTCCACCGTTACGCGCAGGATTTCCTCGATAGTAGTTTGGCCGCGCAGCGCCTTCACTAAACCATCCGTTTGCATCGTGACCATACCTTCCTGGATGGCTATTTTTTCAATCGACTCACTGGTACCGTTGGCGACGATAAGCTGTTGCACGCCCGGGCTGTTGGCGAGTACCTCGTAAATGCCCATACGACTGCGATAGCCGGAATGGTCGCAGTTGTCGCAGCCATCTTCATGAGCCTTCCACAGTTTGGTGATAGTCTTTTCGGTTGTGACGAGGTCGGCAGGGGAATTCTTGTTGGTTTTGCTGGGGTTTGTGGCGCCGATGCCAGCTGCCAGCGCTTCGGTTTCCAGTTCGTGCAGACGCTTCATGGCCGCACCGTCCAGATCGAATGACTTTGCCAGACGGTTCAGGGTTGCCTGGTCAGGATCATACGGCTCGCGGCAATCCGGGCAGAGTTTGCGCACCAGACGCTGACCGATCACGATGCGTACGGTGCTCGCGATCAGGAACGGCTCGATGTCCATATCGAGTAAACGGGGCAGGGCGGTAGCGGCGTCGTTGGTGTGCAAGGTGCTGAAGACCAAGTGGCCGGTCAGGGCGGCCTGTACCGCCAGATCGGCAGTTTCGCCGTCACGGATCTCGCCTACCATAATGATGTTGGGATCCTGGCGCAACAGCGCACGTAGTCCGCTCGCAAAGGTCATACCGGCGGTAGGGTTCACCTGCGTCTGGTTGGCACCGATCACCCGGTACTCCACCGGGTCTTCAACGGTGCTGATGTTTACTCCCGGACTATTGAGCATACTGAGTACGCTGAACAGGCTGGTCGACTTGCCCGAGCCGGTCGGACCGGTGACTAGTACCATACCGTGTGGTTGGACGATGGCGTGCTGAACTGCCTGGAGCGAGCTGCCCCAGTAGCCGAGCTCCTCCAGGGTCGCCGGCCGGCTGGATTCATCTAGGATACGCATCACCACCTTTTCGCCGTCAACTACTGGCAGTGTGCTGACGCGCAGCGCATAGATATGCCCGTTGACCGAAATCTTAAAGCGGCCGTCCTGCGGCGCTCGGTGTTCATCAATTTTGAGATTGGCCAGGATTTTGATGCGACTTATCAGGCTGTTCAGGACTTTACGCGGCAGCTTGTTGGCCTCGCGCAAAATACCGTCGACGCGGTAGCGTACCAGCACGAAGTTCTCGCGCGGCTCAATATGCACGTCACTGGCGCCGGCTTTCACACCGTAGTCGATGATCAGGTTGACAGTCTGGGCAATGGGCGAGTCTTCAGCGACATCTTTTTCGTCGACCGACTCGTCTTCCTCCTCGGTTTTGTCCTCTACAGCTATGACCTTAGCGAGCTCGGTCCCCACGGTGCTGTCGTCGTATAGATCGAGGGCTTGTTCGACGTTACTTTCAGTGGCGATATGGACGCGCACCGGCTGCCCGAGTTGCTTTTGCAGAAAGCTGATGGCGGGCACATCGTCCGGGTCTTCCATGGCTACGAACACCACGCCGTCTTCGTCAACATCGAATGCTACGGCGTGATACTGTTTGGCGACGCGCTCCGGAACAAGCTTTAAGATGTCTTTGTGGAGTTCCCGGGCATTGAGCTTTACGAATGGCACGTCGATTGCTGCTGCATAGAGCTTCGTCAGCTCTTCCTCGCTGATCGCGTTACTGGCAACGGCCACGTCCTGCAGCGGCTTTTTATCGCTCTTTTCCTGCTCACGCAGGGCCTTAATCTGATCTTCGTTGAACTTACCGGTGGAAGCCAGCAGCTTCTCGACCAGGTCATCGGATACGCGCATAGTTACATCGTATTATACCCGAAAACCGTAAGCGACATAAATACTGGTAACCTTTGTTCAAAAGGTACACTGGTAGACTTCAGTATGGATGCTTGCTGTACGGCTAGGCGACTAAGGCTGTTGCCTAAAAGAACGTTGTATGACTGCTCCAACTGCGTCCGGGTTATTAGGGTCAATATGCTTGTAATGTTTGTCTGCAGTGTCGAAGACTTGATGTTCGTAGCGGTCGGCCATGTCGCCGTACATCACAGCGACCACCGGTGAAACGTGCCAGAGTGTTTGACGGACTCGTGGATCTAACCTTGCGTACCGTGCAGTGCAGCTGACGGCCTGTCCTAACTTGACGCGGAACCTGTCGCGATTAATGTACGTTTCAATGGCGTCTAGTACTGCAGGGCTAGCCAACTGCATGAAGCCAGGCTCGGGTGACTGTCGACGATGCATGATCATAGCGTGCTTTTCCAGATAATCCTTTCGGTCGAAGGTTAACCGTCCGTCGCTTGCTACATGAATTGCCGCTCCAAGTGCCCTTCCGAAGTCCGGTATGGTATGTTTATCGCCTTCACTCGGAGCTAGTGGACCAAGTACCGCCTGAGCCAGCTCCTTTCCACGTGTAGCCAAGTGACTCTCTTTTATGGTGAGCCCGCCGTGCTCGTTGAGCTGTGATGACTCAACCGCTCGGCGCAACTGCACATCGACAGCTTTCCTGTAGTGAGGGGTCGGGTGTACTACTGGCGTTGGAGCTAGCGTCGCTACTGTGTACCTGGCATCCCTTAGTCGTTGAACGCCGCGGCTGGTGCCATAGCAGACGCCCGCCATAAGCCATAGGAGCCCGTGGGCGGTTGATTCATGCGTGCGTGCATCTCCGTCCCGCAGTTCTACATAATCTCCATGGAGGCGAATAAGTGTATGCCGATCCGCGGCAATGTCATACTCGGTCGATCGCAGTTGGGAAAAGTTCAAAAAGGTTATGGGGTCGGCGGCAAGCCCTTCACCTATCCACGCTCCGTCCTCGATTGCCGCGCTCAAACCAGACACGGCTGCCATAGTAGCTTCCTCGCGTCCAGCGCGCCAGCCGACCATAGGTTTCCAGGTTGGCTCCAGTTGCTCTGGATCCGCCGTGTATACACTTAGGCTGATGTGACGTCCGCCGCCTGTGAGTATCGCTCCGTGTTCGGCTGCGATCTCTATGAACCGTCTATGGATTATCGCCTCGCGAGCGGCTTGCTCTAATGGGGGACAGGGCGTCGTACGGTACTCGGCCATCTTGTCGTTATCGTACCAGCCTCTTTGCAAATTTTCCTTACCGAATCGAAATTCGATCGAGCCCCGTTCGGCCGTATAGGCGAGCACTTCATCGTATGATGCCCCTTCCGGTACTGCCGTTGGCCCAAGTGTTGGCGTGGAGAATTCTTTATACAGGCGAAAATTCACAATGTCGGCGGTATTGAAGTCGTCGATTTCGGCTAACCACTGTGTCCGCCGCGCTTCTTCAACTGGGTCGTGTGCGGGAATGGCGGCCACGTAAGCGCGGGCTTCTGTGCGGTACTGCTGCAATAATACTTCTCTGCCTTCTTCGGTGAGCGGTTGTAGCTGCGTGATATCTTCCGGCAACCGTAAGTTGTACTTACGCTGTGCTTCCTCTAAGGCCTCCCTGTCATGTGTACCTGTCTGGAGGGCAGTGACGAATTCCGTTGACACCTCCGTTATGCTAGCTTCTTGTTCCATGGCACCTAAGAAACGGAGCGGCTCACCGTACAAACCGTGGGCCGCCTCAGTCTCAAGAGTCGCCAACCTTGCCCGATAAAGCTCCTCGGGGATTAACTGCTCCACTTCCGGAACGTACTACTCAGCAGGATATGTAGAGGGCTCTTCGGACATAGTATGTTGATTCGTTTTCCCGAGAACAGTATAACTCTTTTAATGCAGTGCATCGGCCGGCCAAGTAATGTTCCCGCAGCTGCTAAAGGACTGTCCTTAAGCTAAAGTTTTCGTGCTATATTTTGAGTATGCCAAGGAGAAATGTTATCCGTGCTGACGTGTCCGAAAGGTTTTATCATGTCTACGCTCGTGGCCATAGTCACAAGAGAATTTTTCGGGACGAACAGGATTATCTGTACTTTTTGAGGCTCTTAGAGCGATACCTAGCGCCCGAAGAAACCAGAAGCCGTAACAGGCAGGCGTACCCCAACTTCTTTAGTAAGATCGAGCTGAACGCCTATTGCCTCATGCCGAACTACTTCCATTTGCTCGTATACCAGCATCAAGCCGGTGAGCTGACGGCACTGATGCGTAGCTTGATGACCAGTTACAGTGTCTATTTCAATAAAAGATACAAGCTTAGCGGATCTCTGTTTGAATCCCGCTTTCGTGCGTCACTTATCACAGACGATGCGTACTTGGAACACATCACGCGCTACATACACCTTAACCCTCGTAATTGGCGCGATTACGAGTACTCCAGTCTGCCGTATTATTTGCAACAAGTCGAGGTGTCCTGGCTGCAGCCAAATCGCATCCTAAAACTATTTCGGACGCCCTCTGAATATTTAAAATTTACTGAAGATCATGAAGACAATAAGAGGATGTTGGATATTCTGAAGCGCGAACTTGCCGGGTAATTTAGCTTGCTAAAGGACTGTCCTTTAGCAAGCGATTTTAGTTTGCAAATGGCCAAAAGAGCGCGTAGCGTGGGAGGTACACACTAATTGATGCAGGCAGTCGCCGAGACTGCCGTAGACGAAAGGACGAAGTAATGGCAAAAGCACCAACCAAGGACGCTCCGGCGGTGCAGGTCACGGGCGAGGCAGACGGCAAAACTAAGGCATTAGGCCTGGCTCTGGAGACAATTGAAAAGCAGTTCGGTAAAGGTTCAATCATGAAATTGGGTGAGGCCCACGCGGTAAACGTGGAAACTACTCCGACAGGCAGCCTATCGCTCGACCTGGCGCTGGGCGGTGGTATCCCCCGGGGGCGTATCATTGAAATCTATGGCCCGGAAAGCTCCGGCAAAACCACGCTGATGCTGCATGCTATCGCCGAAGTGCAAAAGAAGGGTGGTACTGCGGCTTTCATTGACGCTGAGCATGCCCTGGATCCAGCGTACGCCAAACACATCGGCGTAGATGTGGAGAATCTGCTGCTGAGCCAGCCAGACAACGGTGAGCAAGCACTGGAAATTACCGAGACACTGGTACGTAGCAACGCAGTGGACATCATTGTGGTCGACTCTGTGGCCGCGCTGGTACCGCGCGCCGAAATCGAGGGCGACATGGGCGATCCGCAGATGGGCCTGCAGGCCCGGCTGATGAGCCAGGCGCTGCGCAAACTGACTGGTGTTATCAGCCGTAGCAAGACCACGGTAGTTTTCATTAACCAGATCCGAATGAAAATCGGTGTCATGTTTGGCAATCCGGAAACCACCACCGGTGGTAATGCACTGAAGTTCTACGCCAGCATACGTATGGATATCCGCCGTATCTCCCAGATTAAGCAAGGTGATCAAGTGATTGGCAACCGGACCCGTGTGAAGGTGGTCAAGAACAAAATTGCGCCGCCGTTCCGCGAAGCTGAGTTCGACATCATGTATAACCAAGGTATCAGTACTTCCGGCGACATCCTTGACCTGGCGGTCAAATACAATATCGTGGAAAAGGCCGGTGCGTGGTTTGCCTATCACAGTGAAAAAATCGGCCAGGGCCGCGAGGCGGCAAAAACATACCTGCAGGAGCACCCGGAAGTGCAGGACGAAATAGCAGGTAAGGTCCGGGACGCGGCAGAGGCCGCCAAGGAGTAATCGGATTGACCAGGGTAGCCACCAAAACCGCGCTGCCGGATACGGACTCGCTTCAGGCATTGCAGGCGTACGTCTGGCAGATGAATAAAGAGCGCGGGTTCAATCTGGAGGATCCTGCTAAGAAAATGCTCTTGCTCACCGAAGAGGTGGGCGAGTTGGCCAAAGCGGTGCGTAAACTGGCGGGATTGAAATTTACGGATACGACCAAGCAGACAGAGCTTTCCGAAGAGATCGCTGACGTACTCATCGTACTGCTTGGCCTCAGCTCGATTGTCGGCGTAGACACCTACGAGGCGCTGGTGTCTAAGGAAACTAAGAACCGGGAAAGGATTTGGCAATAATGGCAGGAGTTGACGATACGCAGGATGCGGCACTAGCGGCATACCAGCAATATGTGCAGCAGATAATGGGTGAGCGCGGTTTTGACCAGGAGCGTATCAGCCAGAAATTCATGCTGCTGCTCGAAGAATCAGGTGAGTTTGCCCAGGCTGCCCGCAAAAGAGCTAATCTAGCGCAGGCTACTGACGCAAGCGTAGAGGATTTGAATGACGCGGCAGCAGATGTATTTGCCATACTGCTCGACATCTGCAATCATCTCGAAATTGATCTGGAAAAGGCATTCATCAACCGTGAGCACAAAAACCAGAGCCGGACGTGGGAGTAAATGTGGACCAGCCCGAGGAGCAGATAGAATGTCTCCTTCGTATATTGCCGTACGCGTTATGGCTCAGCTCAAGGAGCGACGTAAAATATGACAATCTCATCCATAAAGCAGCAGGAACGGCTCAAGGGCCGGTACTCTGTATACATTGACGGTAAGTATGCGTTTTCTTTAAGCGCCGACGCGCTGCTGGAGGCAAAATTGACTGTCGGGCAGGAGCTTGACACCGCGCAGCTCAAGGCCTACGAGAAGCTTTCGGTGGATGATAAAGCGTACACTCTAGCATTGGCATACGCGGTGCGCCGCATGCGCAGCCGGTATGAGCTGGACGACTATTTCCGGCGAAAGGGCTACGACACAGAGCTGTCTCAGTACATAATGCAGAAGCTGGAAGCGTTGGGACTGGTTGATGATGAGAAATTTGCCGAAGCCTGGGTGCGTAATCGCCGTTTACTGAAACTGGTCAGTAAACGTCGGCTTGTAGCCGAGCTTCGGGCCAAGCGTGTTGTGGACGATATCATTACACGCGTGTTGGTCGAAGATGAGACCGACGAACAAGCCGTACTGAGCGAACTTATTGCCCGCCGTCGTAAGCAAAGCCGCTATCAAGACGACAAGATGCTTATGCAGTACCTTGTGCGGCAGGGCTTCAGCTACGATGCTATCAAGGTAGTGTTACACGAATCATAGTGCCTCCAAGTAGTCTATTTGACAATAATGCGCCATCAGGGTAGTTTTAAAAAATGCCGGAGATAGTATCACGAAAAGGTAATTTACCTGAGCAGATATGCGAGATCCCAGCGGGTCAAGTAATAGGGGACGGCCTTTCTATCTTCAGAGACATTGTTGCGAGCCCTGCTTTAGAGCAGGCGAGCGTAGACGTTGAGATTACGGGGGCAGAGGCGTACAGGCCTGCGCCTTTGCCAGGCTTAAAACTCCATGCCGGAGGGGTGGCTAGGCTTGAAGTTACGAACAGTGCTCTGCTCGCAGGCTTTATAAGAAGCGCCGGAAGAGACCCTGAGGAAGTTGCTTGCAAAGTGCTGAAGGACGCTGCAGAGGCCCTTGTTGAAGATGACCCGACACTTTGCGAGCCGATGAATGTAATAATAGGTGGTGTAGGTGCGATACACGCGCATAGATGGATGAGGCGGTACCACCCCACTGATCAGGGGGTAGGTAATAACTTACGCTTGGCGGGCTTTATGGTCGTGGGCGATGCCGGGAATGGTCTAGGCTTAAGCAAGCTGCGAATTGAACGGAGCTTAGCGCACTATAGCCTCGCAGGTATGGAATTACCTGATAGGAGGCGAATTAAAGATAAGTCGTCGTGGAGACCACATGTTGTGCTCGCGCGCGTAGACATGGCTGGAGAGCAGCGTGTCACAGTCCAGGAAATTGCCGAGGCATCCGTAGTTGCGCTTGGCGACAGACAAATACCGGCAACACTGGGCCCAGCTTACCTTATAACAGGCCCTCCCTCCTCAAATTTCCTTGATACGCTCCACCCTAGAAGGAGTTCATGATTAGCAGCTCGATAGACCTTTTTGAGAGGAAAGTGGTTCCGCTGCCTATGTGCCAGATCGCCGAGGGTGGTAGAAGCTTATGCTGCGACGCTGGCCGTGGCCGGTGTACCCTTTAGCAGCTCATTAATGATAATTTTGCGGTCGGTAATCTCGTTGATCTGGTTGCGGTCAATACCCAAATTACCGCCGGTGAGACTTTTGAGCATACTCTGTGTTACATACAGCTTCTGTACGTACATAGTTTCTATCTCGGTGGCGTAGTCGCTCACTTTGCCGACGCGCTCCTTATTGACGGTGACCACCGGTTTGCCGATGAGCGTGAAGCCGATTTCCATTATTTCTTTCAGTCGCACCAGCTCGGCCGCCGGCGTCAGTACGTCATGATCGTCTACCACAAACCCTTGAGGAATCACATCGCGGATATCCTGATACAGCAACACCAGCTCATCCTTGCTGAATCGGTCAGTGCAATAGAAGCCCTCGATTTTAAGATTGTTCGGGTTGATGATAGGCTCCCGGGCGGTCGCCACTGGTTGACCGGTGCGCAAGCTCATAACCGGTTGATTAAGGAGGCTTTCGCTTAAACGTAGCATACTTATAGTATATAAGACTTCGCACCAACCGCCCATTATCCGTCGATCGTTGTAAGACCTTACTCTAAATCATACCTATGCCTGCCAGCCACAGCTGATAATACGGGTAGTCCAGTGCTACTTCATCCGCTTATCCTTGCTGTCGTCGTAGTCCTCGCGGTAGGATATGGTGTATATGAGTAACCTCATGACCTGGGCAACAAACTCAACCAGCTCCGAACAGACCGAGCAGCTCGCCGAAAAGATCGGGCGCAACTTGCTCGGTGGTGAAACTATCGAGCTGGTAAGCGACCTTGGTGGTGGCAAAACTACGTTTACACGCGGTTTGGCGCGCGGCGCGGGCAGTACCGACCGGGTACGCAGCCCAACATTTACGCTGAGCAGCGAATATAAAGCATCTAAATTCATAATCGCGCACTTTGATTTCTACCGTTTGGGCGAAGCGGGCATCGTGGCCGACGAGCTGGCGGAAGTGATCGGCGACTCAAACTATGTAGTCGTTGTGGAATGGGGCGATATTGTACACGATGTACTACCGGTGAACCGCCTGACGGTGCGCTTCGAGCAAACCGGTGAAGACAAGCGTATGCTTAATTTTGAATATCCCCAGACGCTTACCCATCTTCTCGAGGGCATACAATGATTATTCTCACCATCCGCACCGATAAGCCGGAGGCTGAAATCGGTTTGTACGAAGCTGACAAACGGCTTGCCTATGAAACGTGGCTGGCACACCGGCAACTGGCGGAGACGCTGCATAGTAAGATCGAAGAGTTGTTAAAAAAGCAGCATAAGGATTGGGCCGACCTGCAGGGAATTGTTTGTTTCCAGGGACCGGGCAGTTTTACGGGCCTAAGAATTGGGCTTACTGTTGGTAATGCGCTGGCGTACAGCTACCGCATCCCTATAGTGGCGAATCAAGATCCGCAGTGGTTGGAAACGGGCATAAGGCGTCTGCTGAATGGCGAAACCGATAAGCAGGTACTGCCGTTTTACGGCGCTGACGCTCATATAACGCTACAGAAAAAGTAGTCTAAGTTTGACCTTTGGAGAATTCAGGGCGTATTATTATGTTTGGAACTGTTGGTTTGGGACATTCCAACCAGGTGAATTATTTTTGACATCCAGATTGACGGAGTTAGCGGACTAGAGAAGTGATAGCGAGTGTCCGCGTCGTCGGTCTGTTCGTAAGGAAAGGAAAAACATGGAAGCAGTATTCGCAGTTGTGTGCGCTGTTGTTGGGTTAGGTGCGGGTTCGGGCGGGGCTATATATTATACGAGGCGGCAGAACGCTGCAAATGAAGATAAGGCCGCTAAGGAGCTTTTAAAAGCCAAAAAGGAAGCCGATAAAGTTATGCAGACGGCCCGCGACGATGCCGCGCGGATCGCCGACGAGGCGCGCAAAGATGAAAAGTTGCGCCGGAACGAGCTCAAGGACATCGAAACCCGCCTAATCCAACGTGAGGCGGCTTTTGATAAGAAGTTGGATGAGCTTGATAGACGTACTGAAAACCTGCGCAAAGGTGAGGACGAGGTAGAACAGCTTAAGAACGAGATCCGCGACATCCGTACCAAACAGCAGGAGAAACTCGAAAAGATTGCCAAACTCGATAAAAAGGAAGCGGCCGAGAAGCTTATGCAGATGACGGAGCGCGATATTCGCGGTGATCTCACCGGCTTAGTTGCAAAGCTACAGAACGAAGCCAAGGACGAGGCCGAGGAGCAGGCCGGCCTGATCATAGCGACCGCTATGGAGCGCATGGCCAGTGAAGTGACTGCTGAACGCACGGTGACGAGCGTGAAGCTTGAGGACGAGGAAATGAAGGGGCGTATTATCGGCAAAGAAGGTCGCAATATACAGGCCCTGCAGCGGGCGACGGGCGTGGACATCATGGTGGACGATACGCCGGGCTATATTGTGCTGAGCAGCTTTGACCCGGTGCGCCGCGAAGTGGCGCGTATCGCCCTCGAAATGTTGTTGAAAGACGGGCGCGTGCACCCTGGCCGCATCGAAGAAGTGGTCGAGAAGGCTCAGAAACAAGTTGAAAAAGATGTGGTACGGGCTGGTGAGGATGCAGCCCGTGAGGTTGGTGTCATCGGTATTCCAAAAGAAATCCTGCACCTGCTGGGTGAGCTAAAATACCGTACTAGTTACGGCCAGAATGTTCTCAAGCACTCGACCGAAATGGCACACATTGCCGGTATTATTGCCGAAGAGCTGAACGCGGATGTCAAGACCGCCAAGTATGCGGCGCTGGTACATGATTTAGGCAAGGCACTGACACACAAGATGGAAGGCAAACACCACCACATCAGCGGCGAAATGCTGCGCAAATATGGCGCGCCGGAGCGTATAGCCCAAGCCGCCGAGCAGCACCACGACGACGTGGAGGCGACCAGCGTGGAGGCGCTTATCGTTCGTGTTTGTGACGCGATTAGTGCATCACGGCCCGGCGCCCGCAATATCTCCGCCGAAAACTTTGTGGAGCGCATGAAGGACCTGGAAAACATCGCCAACGGCTTCAAGGGTATTGAAAAAAGCTACGCCATTAGCGCCGGCCGCGAAGTGCGCGTATTCGTGCGTCCGCAACAGGTCGATGACCTTTCCGCTATCCGCCTGGCCCGCGACATCGCGACCAAGATCGAAAGCAGTATGCAGTATCCGGGTACGATAAAAGTGAATGTCATTCGCGAAACCCGGGCGGTCGAGTTCGCCAAGTAATGAAGCCTGAAATCGAAGCTAAGTTCTTACACATTGATCACGATGAGCTGCGCACTAAACTAAGAGCTGCTAAAGCGACATGTGTACACCCAATGCGTCTGATGCGCCGTAATATGTTCGACTATCCCGATGAGCGGTTTCGGACGTCTCGGCCACGTAAAATACTGCGTCTACGTGACGAGGGCGATCGAGTGGTACTAACGTACAAACAAGACAGCACCGATTCAAACTACGTGCAAGAACTAGAAACCACTGTCGGCGACTTTGCCGCTACTACGCAGTTGCTGGAGGCAATCGGTCTTGAGAACTACGGTGTGATTGAGCAGAAGCGTGAGACATGGCAGTTTGGCAAGGTAGAAGTCATGCTGGACGAATGGCCATGGGCCGACCCATTCCTTGAGATCGAAGGGCCGTCCGAAGTTGCCATAAGGATGGCGGCAGAACCGCTGGGATTTAGTTGGACTGATGCAAAATTTGGTGGCCCAAATGTTGTATACCGGAATGAGTACCCAGGTATGTCACAGGACGATAACGTCAATTCGTTGTCAGAGCTGTTGTTTGGTGACTCGCTGCCGGAGTTTTTTCAAGAACGATTGCAGCCGATGCGATGAATATCCTATACATTGGTGACGTGATGGGCGAGATGGGCGTGCAGGCCGTGGAGCGCGTGCTGCCGGACTTGCGCAAGGAGTACAGCGTCGATCTGGTGATAGCCCAGGCCGAAAATGTGACAGAAGGACGCGGCATTACGCCGGCGGACTTTAACCGGCTGCGTGGTGCGGGCGTGGGGTTCTGTACCGGCGGCAACTGGACGCTGGCGCGCGAGGAAATACATCCGATGCTCGCTGACCCGGACGCGCCGATAATCCGTCCGGCGAACTATCCGGAAGGCACGCCCGGCCTTGGCCACAAGTACGCGCATACACCAAAAGGCGATGTGCTGGTAGTGAGCCTGATGGGCCAAATTGTCGGCCGTGATGCCGATAAGCCCGCCGACAACCCGCTCAAAATCATCGACAAAATCTTAAGCGAGGAAACACCGGACAAACGTGTAGCGTGCGTCGTGAACCTGCACGGCGATTTCAGCAGCGAAAAGTTCATCATCGGGTACTACCTGGCCGGCCGGGTAAGCGCGGTGGTAGGGGATCACTGGCATATTCCTGCGGCTGATGCCGAGGTGCTGCCGAAAGGTACGGCTCGCATCACTGACGTGGGTATGTGTGGCTCGCTCGATTCGTCGCTCGGCGTGGCGTTTGACAGCGTCATCCCGCGCTGGCGCGACGGGGTGCAGACTCGCAATGTGCTCGAAACCACTGGCCGCAAGCAGTTTAATGCTCTGCTCGTGAGCGTGGACGAAACCACTGGCCATGCGACGACAACCAGGCATATTCGCCAGGTTTTTTAGCCCTCGCGGCCGCCAAAGCCGATGACGGCCAGCACGACTGTTGCCATCATATTAATGATGACAATATTGACGGCATTCAATCCCGAATTCAGCGCCATTAAAATGGCGCTGCCGAGCCAGACCGTACCTATAACACCCGCTGTGTAGGGATATTTTATAAACAAAATAATGTCTTTAAGCATCGCCTGCCTCCTTGGTTTTTAGTATCGCTTTAGCCGCCTGTTCACGCGGGCTGATACGCCCGAGCAACTGGCTGAACAGCACCGGGTCACGAAGCGCCACTCGCTCTAGCCACTTGTTGATGATGGCGATGGCTTGCGAGGGGCTGAGCGATTCATCGGTGGCGCGTACGATCTCGGGATAGTCGTGCTCAATAATGGTCACCGCTCGGCCTAAAATCAGCGGATACAATGAATCGCGTTTGAGTGCGCTAAGAAGCGCTATGTACGTTTGTGCGGCACGTAGTACTTCGGAAGATTCCAGGCGTACTACCAGACCCAGCCGGTTGTCTTTATTGGCGATCTGTCCGAAGGCATGGAGTAATTGACCCTTTTCGATTAGCTCGCGCAGGTCATTGGTACCGGTGGCGCTGTCAAAGGCTCCCTGCACGATACGCCCGATCTCCCGCACTAGGTCGCCGCCTCCCTCCGCCGGTGCGGCAAACCGGGCACCTTCTGGTAAATATTGTCCGGCCTTGCTGGCGAGCGCCTGTGTTCCTGAGGTCAGGCTGCTGAGCTTTTTGAGTGCCCGATACAGATCGTTGACGAAATAGCGCATGAACCGTTCGAATATGTCGCCGACAGTCGCCTCGTTCTGGTAGGCACGGTCCCATTCCTGCAGTAAACTGAAAAATGCCGGCCGGTTGCGCGGTGCCGGTGCTGAGATGCCGAAGTCAATCAGACCGATGCGGTTGTCGGTCATAAACCGTACATTACCCGGGTGCGGGTCCCCTGGTACGCGTGGCAGGGAAAAGATGCCGAGTAGACTTTCAACACCCGCTATGACGAGCTGGGTATCCAGGTCCGAACCGAGCCGTTCTTTAATGAAAGCGGCCGGGTCACCGCCCGCTTCCTCGATTTTCATAAGCTCGGCGCCGGAAATGCCGTCGACATACTCCTGCACTATGATGTGTGGTGTACAGAGCTCCAGATACGTTTCGGGGATGACGATATACGGGTGGTTCTTATACGTTGTGTACAGCTCGGCTGCAAACTTTGCTTCGGCCACATAGTCGGTCTCGTTCAGCGTAGCGTGCTTAAACTCCTTGATGGCGCTGTTCATCTTCAGGGTGAAGTTAGTGTATTCCTGTGCGGCGAAGCGCCGGGCAAAAATGCTGAGTAGCCGCAAATCATACTTAAGCAACTCGCGCACCATCGGGCGCAGTACCTTAACGACCACTTTCTGACCATTGGCGTGCTGGCCCAAGTACACCTGTCCGAAACTGCCGGCGGCGAATGGTTCCGGTTGCACCAGCGCCAGCTCATGGAGGCGATCCGGCGGCAGCTCGGATTGCAGTAGTTGGACGATATCGAGATGCTGGGTATCCAGATTCTCAAAAATTTTGAGTCGGTTTGGGCTGTGCCAACGCCGCATGATCGGAGTATTATACATGACGCCCTGCATGAATTTGACATACACACCACCCAGTTCCAGAAATTCGTTACACAGTAGTTCGTACATCTCCTGCTCGCGGCCGCGCTTGCGCAGGTAGTACACACGGGCACCAAGTTTCGCCAAGCGACGGGTGCGCTCGCGTTTCAGAGCCGCGATGGTCTTTTGTGAACTGCCGCTCATAGCTAACTCCGTGCAAAGCCTATCAAGAACAACGCCATCGTCGAGATGATGGCAGCGACGTAGAGTTTAAAAATTTCGTCGGGCACGGACCGCGTGGCAGCCATCAAGATAACTGCAATCCATATCAGCACGATAGTTACGAATACCGACACATATTTCATACTCTTTTATAATAGCATGCACCTCTGAACAGTAACTGGCTTTTAGGGGTACTTTACGGTATAATTTTGCAAGCTGTCCGGGGAGTGGCGCAGCTTGGTAGCGCACCGCGTTTGGGACGCGGGGGCCGCAGGTTCAAATCCTGTCTCCCCGACCACGAAAAATCACTGATGATGTATCAGTGATTTTTCTTTGGCAAGTTATTGTATGGCTATCACCACGTTTGGTTAGGCGTGGGCGTTATAAAGTGCCAGAACTTTGGGCTGTATCATTATGTGTGCAATCTTGTCCTTTATATGCAAGATATGCATCCTGATTGTTCTTTGGAAACAGCTCACAGGCTATGACATCACCTAGACCATCACCCAAACCATAGTTTACTGATATGTATTGCCATGTGCCACTAGCTTTCTTATAGAAGTATGCGGCTGCTGAGGTAGTCGTCTGAACTCCCGAGGCACTGTCGAACGGATTTTCAATTTGAATGTTCGCGAGAGAATAACCTGGTGTTTTGCTCTTCTCGTAGTCAATGCCGCTAGTATTATCAAACAGAATTTTATCGCTCAGTGTTGGATTAGCCGCTAGGTAGACGGCCGCGAATGGTTTGACTGTGTTTGTTTGTGAGGTGGCTTCAAATGCACTGTCACAAGCAACCGTAACGTACTGATTATTATCGCCAGAGAATAGGACGGTGCAGTAGGTTTTGTTATTTTGGTATGCATATATAGCACTTGGGCTGGCGTCATTGTTATTCGTATCGTCAACGGTGGTGTTTGCTGGCGCTCTGGATAAGCTGTCTAAGTGTAGTTCTGTGTCAATAATGCTGTATAGTTTCTTAGCACTAGGAATATGTATAGGAGTATTCAGTGGGTCTGAGCTACTGGCGTAGTATGCGTAAGTCGTTGAGCTTGCGGTAAGGTCAACATAGAAGTCGTTATCTGGTATTTTCCATGTTTCAGATCCCTGACCTTCACCGGAATTTGAGTAATTTATGTCACCCTGTTTAGTAGGGGTGGATTGCGTTGCATCTGCCACACTTGAAGTGTGAAACTTTTTCGATATAGCAGCAGAGATGTCATGCAATGTTTCTTGAGGGGTGGCCTCGGTAGTGTGAGGTACGGCCAAATGACTATATGTAAGCCATCCTATGACACTTAAGACAATAACGACTACAGCGACGATTAAACCATCTATAACACTAAATCCAGCTTCATTTTTATGTATATTTTTCATTAAGTCCAGCATAGCATGGCTATAACAAAAACTGCATTTTTGACGCTCTCTCAGAATACACAACATCATCAATTAACAGATATAACTGATCCAGCCCATTCTTGATGCTACCGAAGTTAAGTAGTATAGTGTGCAAGGCTTGCATAGCAGGTTCGTTTGGCGACATAGTTCGTCGACCACGATATTTTTGTTATACTGATCCCGCCTTCGACCATCTCCTACGGGGTGTAAGTACCATCTTAGCTTCCCGGCCACGTGATATTATTGATGCCATGAATGCAAACAAAAATGTGCTGCAAACGGACCTGGGAAAATCTCAGCTGAGCATTGTAGGTCTCGTTCTGTCTATAGTTTTGCCACCTGTCGGCTTGATTGTATCCATTGTTGCGCTGAGTGAAGTTAAAAAGAAACGCTTAAGCGGGAGTGGCAAAGCGATATTTGGTATCGTATGGGGTGCTATTTTTACACTGCCCGCTCTAATAGGCGTATGGTTGATTTTTGTAACTGTTAATAATAAAGCAGCGAATGATATACGGCCGATCGCGAGCCGGATACAAGCAATTGGAGGCAAGAAACTCTGCGACAACGGTGATAGTGGATATGGTGGCGATAATACGCAACCCTGGTACGAAGTGTACTACCAGATACCAAATAATTCTCAGCTCACAAACGAGCTAAAGCAGTTTGCGTTCGAATCAGCGTATTCGTTGTTCCCTGACACGGGGCTCATTACTGAACTTAAGAATGTTGCCGACCATGCGACTGTGACGAATTACTTGCCACCTGACGAGCCAGCGTATAGTGCAGAGAATGACTACCTTACGGCAGCCAATACAAATAAAGGCACACTCTCTATGACAATTTATCGCGATACATCCGTTCCGCTGGACTGTGGGGTTTCTAATTATGGACGATTGCAACCAACCGGCAGTAGCAACGCCATTATTGACATGCGACTTACACTGCCAAGCAGAGTTTGAGTAAAATAAATCAGCACAAATACATCTTTTTAGGTATCTTGTAAGGGTGTTACTTTAAGCGTGTGTAATGTTGGAGCGGGGTGTCCGAGTGTGCAACGATGACACCACGTAAATGTTGTTCAAAAGTCTTATCATCTGCTTGACCATGGGTATAGCCTCAAAACGAGAGCTCAAGTATACTCAATTATGTAATGGGCCAAAAAAAGGTGGGCGAAGCAGGGTTTACGCTGGTTGAGTTAACCGTTACTGTCGTTATCCTGAGTATTATAATAACTGGTGTCTTTGGACTATTCATATCGCTCATCCATAGCACGATCATTGCCAAACGGCAGGCTATAGCAGTTACACTTACGACGAATCAGATGGAATATCTGAGGTCTCTGCCATATGGAAACCTTGCAGTACAGGGCGGTAGCATATATGGGACAACTCTGTTGCCAGCAACCAAAACGCAAACCGAAGATAACATACAATTTACTATCACCACCACCATAAGCTATGTTGATGATGCTTACGATGGTTGTGGCTCCTATCCAACCCAGGCATTGAAGCAGACGTACTGCAGGAACTACCCGCCACCAAGCGGAGCGCCAGGAACAGACCAAAATCCTGCAGATTACAAAATTATCCATGTGTCTGTCACCGACAATACCGGTGATGTTCTAGCCTCCCAAGATACGCAGGTGTCACCTAGTGTGGCGGAGACAGCCAGCAACACGGGGGCATTATTCGTGACTGTCATTGATGGCAGCGGCAACCCAGTTTCGGGGGCGACAGTCAGCGTTTCGGACACCAAGTTGTCGCCCGCGGTGAATGTATCAGATAGTACTGACAGCAACGGTGTGGCTATCTTCTATGGCTTACCGCCCGATAGCAGTGCCAACTATGTGGTTTCAGCCTCTGAAGCCGGTTACTCTAGTCTCACTACTATCGGGGCATCCGGAAGTCTGCAGCCAACGTACGCGAACCAGACAATGATAAGCCAGAAGTCGTCATCGGTGACGCTGGTCATTGCTCCTCAGGGAGCAAACAGTTTGCTTATCCAAACAACCGACACAAGCGGTAATCCTCTATCTGGCGTTAAAGTGTACGCGAAAGGTGGCTATAAGAGTTACACGAGCACTACCGATTATAGCTACTACTTCGACAACTACTATTCAAATTACGACAAAGGTACCATAAGTGATAGCCGTCCGACAACGGATGCGAGTGGGTACGCCACTGTCTTAAATCTACCGCCGGTCAATAACTACCTGTTTTGCAATAGTGACGCGAACAGCTCGACTACTAATTGTGCTGTCGGTGCCACCAAGTACTACTTAGCAGCGGCTGTACCGTATAGTGGTACCAACGCCCTTATGCCAATCGTGGTGCCAACTTACGACGCATCTAATCCACCAAGCACTACCTTTAGCTATGGCGGCAATGCCTACCTACAAGAGGTGCAACTCATGCTGACAACGAGCTCTACCTTCCCGCGAGTCTACGATATCAACCCCGATAGTGTCAGCTTAGGCAATGCTGGAAATCTCAGCAGCTTCCCCATCATCATTACGGGGTATAACCTTTCTGGGGCAAGTGCGAAACTGATTGAGAGCGGTACGACATACACCGGCAGCGGTTGCGCAACAAGCATTGCGCAAATGACATGCAACTTCAATCTCACTGGTATTACCTCCGGCACCGCCCAACTGGTAATTACGAATAGTTCTGGCGTACTTAGCCTGCCATTTAGCCCGCAACTTGGAGGTTTTCATGTTACGCCCTAAGTTAGGATCCAAGGGTTTTACATTGGTTGAACTGATGATAAGCATGACGCTACTTGCTATCATCGGCACGATCTTCCTAGTGTTCTTTAAGAGCTCGTTGTTCAACTACCTGACCCTCCAGGCTGACGCAAGTAACTTTACGGAGCTGTCGAGTCAAGAGATGCGGGTCTCCTCAGTTATTCGCGGCTTGAGCACCATCAATAGCGCGAGTGCAAATGACCTTTCCGTGTATGCCTACTTTTACCCCAACGATGCGTATGTTTCATTGACACACTACTATTTGCAGCAGAGTGGTAAGGTCACAAAGCTCATGGCCGACGTTACGCCAATGACTGCGAACCCGCCGATCGGCACGCTTTTGACGGCCCAGAAAAAAACGTTCACGATTATGGATAGCTTTTATGAGCCGAGTGGCGGTAGTTTATTCACCTACTTCGATAGCGGCAATAACCAACTGACACCGCCCATCAGCAATCTGGAGACGGTTGACGCAATTCGGGTAAACCTGGCCACACCCCTCTCTAATGGTGGCAACCAGTCGGTACAGGTACAAGTGAGCTTACGGAACAGGACTGTCAATTAATGAAGCTAGCATGTAGACCACGCGTATTCAGTCTTTCCGAAAGCGGCTCTATATTACCGGGGGTGCTTTCATTCATGATCGCAATGACCATCCTTGGTGGTGCTGTGTTGACGGTGGTCGTGGATAATCTTTGGGTGGGCACTAACAACGTGCGCAGCCAGCAAGCATTTAATATCGCAGAGGCCGGCATTAACTACTATATGTGGCACTTAGCCCACAACGGGACAGATTACAAAGATGGGCAATCAACGCCAACCACGCCGGACCCGACCCTAGGATATGGACCGTACGTGCATCAGTACATTGACAGCAATGCTGTCAATGAAGGCACGTACACACTATGGATTAACCCGCAGGGCGGGGGGTCGACAATCGTGACCGTCCGCTCGATAGGTAAGACGACAAACGGCGGTGCTATCCGTACTGTCCAGGCTCAAATAGGTCAAGCGTCATTTGCGAGCTACGGGCTGGCGACGAACACGGCAGCCTGGTTTGGTAGTAATGAATCCGCTGATGGCCCAGTATTCTCCAACCAGGGTATTCGTATGGATGGCGCGAGCAACGACACCATTGAGAGCGCGAATGCTACCTATGTACCGCCGGCTTCACTGGGCGGTGACGGCCAGTCTCACCCCGGCGTATGGTGTAGCAGCTCGGTCACGACACCTGTGAACTGTAACACGCGTAGCAAAAGCGACTGGCTGTATCCTGAGCCGTCCATTAACTTTGGTCAAGTATCAAGCAGCCTCTGCACTATGAAGAAGACGGCTTTTGCCGACTATTCCTCAACTTCCAGTCTTGCGAACTTGTCCAATGCCTGCTCACAGGTACCAAGTACGCGTACCAATGCCTACATTCCCGAACGCTCCAGTAGCTTCAGTAGTACAAAGGGATATCTCATACAGCTCAATACGAATGGTACCTATGACCTATATAACGTTAATGGCGATAGCGACCAGAACACACCGTATACGAGCGCATTGACAACACAAATAGTGGCAACGGGTATCGCATTGCCTCCTTCAGGCGTAATCTTTGTCGAAGACAATACCTGGGTACGTACGAACCCGACCTTCCATGGTCGTGTCACTATTGCATCTGGTCGCTTGGCGGTGGCCAACCAGATTACCGATATCACAATTGCCGGCCCGGTACTCTATAGTACGAAAAATGGCAGTGACGCTATCGGGATGGTGAGCCAGGGAAATGTGTACATCGCACCGTACGCGCCCCCCAAGACCGGTAGTTTCAATTTCGAGGTCGACGGTGCGTTGTTGGCGGAGACCGGCTCGGTAACCTATCCCTATACATATATAAGTAACTCAAATAGTTGCACCAGGGGCTGGACGAACGCTAATCAGACCCTCACATTCTATGGCTCGGTCGCCTCCATGCAGACCTGGACTTGGAACTGGCAAGGCGGTGCTTGTGGCGACGCCGTGTATGATCCAGTAAGTGGTTACTACATATCCGGCATTGAAAACACTGCGACCGATTATGATTACAATTTACTTTATGCGCCACCACCGAGTTACCCGCTGACTGGAGGTTACAACATTCTGAACTGGCGTGAGGTTCTTACCCGGCCGTAATTCCCTAGTGACTAGTCGATCAGTATGAACGCACCATGTAAGGTTTAGATATGGTACTTCGTGACAAATTATCCCTGATAAGCTATACTTGGCTGGTATTTTATCGGGGTGTAGCGCAGCTTGGTAGCGCGCAGCGTTCGGGACGCTGAGGTCGCTGGTTCAAATCCAGTCACCCCGACCATGATAAATCACCGATGCTATGTCGGTGTTTTTCAATAGCCCCTTTTGTTACCCAAATAATTTTGATCCAATATGCGTTCCCATGAATGTGTATTCATGCTGATGAATCCGAAAAGACGAAAAGCGCAACAAGCTATAACTTATTGAGACGAGAGTTCAAAACTCGTCTTACTATGCAATAAAGTAGCCGCTAATACTGGTAGCTTTGAGCATATAGTATGGCACGGGCACCGTTGCGCTGTCAGCGCCAAGTGATGTCTGGGCGCTCAATGAACCACTCTATTAGCTCAGCCATGCAAAGTTCAAAAGTCATTACTTCTGCCCGACCATGCAAACGGCTCCATGCAGCTTCATTCTTCGTATAGTTGCGTAAGTTGCAATTATGTATAATACTCTCAATTATAAATCAAGGGAGCGCCGACTATGACTGGAATGCCAGGAGGAGAGATAAATTTTGTGCCGGGGCAGTTCACGACAGCTCCGGTTACTGAGGTCAGCCTGGCTGATGCGTTGGGTGAAAAATATGCGGTGGGTGCCTGGCTGATTGGAGAGGTAATCCAGGCCCATCGTTTGAGGTGGCAAGAAGGAGGCGCACAAGGTGGTTTCGTCGGTTTATCTGAGGCTATGAGGGAGAGTGGAGCTGTCAGAGATTTGCCACAATGTCTGCTTGCTGGAAGGTGCTCACTGGCGCTAAGCTTTCAAGCGGCAAGTGGCGACGTAACAGAAACTACTGTAAGGCTGGGCTGCGATAGCTGGAGATCGACAGACGAGTCTGTTGTGGCAGCTGCAAGGGAACGGTGTAGTACGCACCATCGTAATGTACTGGGTGAACTTGGCGTCAGATTTGAAGACGTGCAAGCTCAGGTAGAAGGAGCGCGCGCGGCTATTACCGAAGCAGAGGAGACAATTCAAGTTCACAGGGAGAATATCAGCAGTATCTTAGGTGCAGCATGAGGGATCCGAAGCCGTAGGTTTTCTTACATTCGCGAGTAGTTACACCACGTTAACCCAATCTGACTCATGTTTTCTCATATAGCCGTTCCCAACCGCACAAATAGTAGCATTGAGGATAGGGTAAATGCTTACACTCGATCATAACTCTTGCTGGATAGTGAGGAGTACTCACAGAGAGTACAATAAGGGCAAATGTATGTCGCCCTAAGTGTTTTTGCCGTTTTTGCCGTTTTGTGTGTGAGTGAGATTGGCTGGCGACGACACTGGCTGAAGGGCGAATTCGGCCGTAAATTTGTACATATTCTAGTAGGAAGTTTTGTAGCGTCTTGGCCATTCTTCATGACCTGGAGCCAGATACGCTGGCTGAGTGTGGCATTTCTGGTAGTTGTGATTATTTCCGACCGGTTTAAGGTGTTTAAGGCGCTGCATAGCGCGCAGCGTCCGACGTTTGGAGAAATCTGCTTTGCGCTCGTGGTCGGCGCGCTGACGTTCATAACCCACGGCAAGGGGGTGTATGCGGCGGCGCTTCTGCAAATGAGCCTGGCCGACGGCCTTGCCGCTGTAGTCGGTACGCGTTACGGTACGGGCAATAAATATCATGTACTGAGCCACACCAAAAGTGTTGCCGGGACAATCACCTTTATCGTTGTGTCAGCGGCAATATTTACCAGCTACGCAGCGTTCAGCGCAAGCGGCCTGCCGACGCTACCCGAAGCTATCGCGGGGGTAGTGGGCGCGACAATTCTGGAAAATCTCGGCCTATTCGGGCTGGACAATTTACTGGTGCCGCTCTACATCGGCTTACTGCTGACCCGCTGGTAATTTACCGTTTGCGTGGCCGCAAGAACAGACCGCCAATACTTACAATTAGCGCGGCGACACTGAAAGCAAGTGCTAGTGTATTCTTGGTTGAACTGCCCGAGGCTGGGGTGTTTGAGCCCAGGTCGTTGACAACTTTTGTGACCGAGTATGGGCCGGCTGTTCCAATCGAGTCATCATCGCCCTCTGGCTTTTGGTCCCAATGCACAACCGTTCCGTCGACGTAGGTTTGGTAAGCTTTCCAGTCGAGCTGCGCCGCTTTGGCGGGTACTTGCGCCCCGAAGCTGAAATCTTCCCGTTGTCCGACAGGAATATTGCCCGTCCAGGTTATGGAGCTTACCTTATCTGTACTACCGGTGGTCGATATGGTAAAGCCCGGAATCATGGTGGGCGTCACTTCGTCGACGCCAGCCGGAATGTCCAGCTTGACGCTGCTAACCGCTACGTTTCTCTCGTTTGGTACACTAACGCTGAATACCAACTCTTCGCCGACGCCTGCTCGGGTCGGTGTCACGATAACATGTGCAAAAGCGATGGCTGGCAATACAAATGTGAGAACGAGCCCTGCTGTAGCCGATACCAGAATTTTCTTCATATTACCTCTTTTCTTCACTTGGCTCGTTACCAGCATAGCTCTGCGCATAGGCGGCAAGCAAGATAAGTCCAATAGCCATGCTCATACCGACCCAGAGCGCCACAGGCATAGGCTGCGCGTTGGCTTGGCCGCTCGTGACCCGGACCTCATAGTTAAGTGTGAACGGCTGAAAACTGCCCGGTGTTTTGGGTGTGCCGGTAAAACGCATAGTGTAAACACCGGGCGTTGTGAACATGTACAGATCATCGCTCACTTCACCGCTCGAAACGGCCAGAGGTTTAGTGGTTATGGCTGCGCCGTTTTTAATGATTAATACGCTGCAGTTGCACTTCGGCAGACTGAATCGCCCGGTGTCATCGTCGAACGAGATAGTGTAGTTGGTCGGAACGTCGGTCACAGGGTTGTCATCGGGATTGATGTGGAGTACTGCGCCGATGTCGCCGTCAACTTTCAGAACGTGAGCACTTGCTGTGCCAGGCGCCGCTAAAAGCAACACAACCAACAGTGTGCTTAAGCCGATCATCCGTCTATACATGGTTGTTAGCTTCCCGGTTTTTAACGTTCCGGCGGATGCGCAATACCTCAAGCGTAATCAAGAATGCGGCCGCCAGGTAGGTTAACAGGCTGAGGAAACTCAGGCCCTGGTCGTAATGTGGTCCGATGAGTATGACGTGCAACAACACAGCTGCGCTCGCAAAGTAGACCAGCCGGTGTAGTAATTTCCAGTGTTTGTAGCCCATATGGCCGACGACCCAATCAAATGAGGTAGCGGCCATAATGGTCAAAACACCCAGTGCAAATGCGCCTGCCAAAAGCGAAATACTATAGGTCCGATTCAGGTGCTTCATGCCGCCAAAACCGTCCAGCTGTCTAAAGAGTGTCATATATCCGTGTAGTAGGGCGTAATAAAACGCTGACACGCCGATTGCGCGCCGCGCGTGCAAGTAGGCATCTTTGCCGGGTAGTCGTGGAAAAACTTTAGTGAGAGGCGAAGCCAAAATGGCCAGGTAGAGCAAAAACAGCGAAATAAAGCCATATGTTTGTTCGATACGGATGGTCTGCAAACTTCCCGCTGGTATTACCAGTTGCACAAAACCGGCGATATTGACCGATAGCGTTACGGCCACGGCCAGAATCCAGAACCGGCTATTTGCTAACAACCGGTGATACCACAGCGCTTCCACGGGTTTTTTAGGCACACTACTATTGTACCTGGAGGGCGTACCGAAGACGCTATTTTGTCAGCAGCTCGTACAGTTTTTGCACGTTTGGGTAGAGCTGTATCTGGCCCATTTCTTCTACGCTAAGAAAGCGAAGTTCCTGGCATTCTTCGGACGGAGTAAAATTCAGGTCAGCTAATTCGACCTGGTAGATGACATTGGCACGCCAGACGCCCTTCTCCTGCCAGGTCACGAAATATTTCGGTGCCGCTAACACTCTGGTTACGGTAAGCCCTGTTTCTTCCTGGATCTCCCGTTTCAGGCCGTCAGCCGGATCTTCGCCGTGGTCAAGCCCGCCGCCGGGCATTTCCCAAGCCTTACCTTCGCGTGTCAGTAATATGCGTCCGTCATTGTTGATGACGATGCCTTTAACACTTATCCGGTAGTTACATGATTCTTGCATGCGCTTCACTATAACAAAACAGAGGTGGCAGTCCTAATCGGTATCCGATCAAAGAACTGTCACCTCTGTATTCCATACATACGTGGGGCGAGCGACGCGGATTGAACGCGCGACCTTCTGGACCACAATCAGACGCTCTAACCTACTGAGCTACGCCCGCCACAACCTGGAGCCCCAGAACAGAGGTGATTATACCAGAACAACGGGGGCGAAGCAAAGTTTGCGGTGCTAATATCGCGTAACGGTAGCAAGGCGGACTAAGCCGGCAGACAGTACGCCATAAGCGAATAGGGCGACGAGCGTGTAGCCTTGGAAACTTACCGCGCCGATGTGGGCATGGTCGTAATTGAATAGCCCGTAGAACGGTGCCACGAACGGTTGGGTTATGTCGTTTACAAATGCTACGACGTTGTTCGCCTGGTTGGCCGCCAGGAGGGCTAGTACAAATCGTACCACCAGCAGCGTGGTAAGCGCACTGCCCAGAAGCTCTATAGAGCGGACTATGGCATCATGGCTGTGGTTAAAGCGCTCACGTTGAAAATATGCATCCTCGGGGCTTAATGAGTATTCGTAGTGGACTCGGTGCTGGCTGGGGTGCATAGATTATCTCCTTCGTGTAACCAAGGCTTTAAGCATACTGCCATCGATTCGGACTTTGCTGAAGAGTTAAAGAAATGGACCTATAACTCGCCAGTATGCAGCCGGGCCGCTTTTCCGTCGGCGGCGGTCGGCGGGTGACCGGTAAGGCCGCGTGGCCAGAGTGCGTAGGTATGCACGACGTTTATCTCGGCGGAATACATAAATACCTGCGCCAGCAGGTACAGCCAGAACATCAGTGTCAGTACCAAAGCGAACTGTCCGTAAGCGCCACTGGTATTGCGCAGTTCGTGGGTGATGAGGTAGCCGCCGATGGTTTGTAAAATGAGCAGGCCGACGACTGTAGCGACGGCTCCTAGACGCAAATCACGGCGCGCTCGGCGTTCTGATGGTCCCAGCAGGAACACGTACGTGACTATCAGGTACAGAAGCACGACGTTAATAGCTAGTGGCGCCAGTCGAAAAATAAACGAGTGCCCGAGTGCTGCCGTAGCGTAGCTGGCGAGTGCTGTGGTGAGTAATAATCCCGTGCCGCCTCCTAACAGCAAACCGAGACTTTTAAGAAGTCTCAGGGGGAATCCACTGCGCTTGCGCCTCGGTATACCCCAGACGGTATCAAGCGCGCTGCCTACGGCGTCGGCGATGCCCCGAGCACCGTAGAAGGCAAACAGTAGGCCGATAACAAGCGCCAATCCGGTACGGCTGCTGCCGATATTTTGTTGCAATTGCCGGCCGACTACAGGAAAGTAACTGGTGGCATCAGCCAGCAGGCGCTCGCGCAAATGTACGTTGCGCTGGGCAATAAAGTCAACGACCGATGTTGCTACCAGCAGCAGTGGAAAGAGCGACAGGAAGCCATAGTATGTCAGCAAAGCTGCCTGGCGTCCGGCGTTGTCATCACCATATTTTTTGATAACCGCGTACGTAAATGCCAGCGTATGATGGCGCTGCTGCAGGCGGTCCATGTTTCTGGCTAGCTTTTGTGCTGTATTTTGAGAAGCTTGTACCACAGGGTGCTCGTACGTCGTTACTTTCGTAAGTGTTTACAGTATGCCGCAAGACAGTGGTATTCGCAAAACTAACCCTGTCCGAGTGGTACTAAACTCCCGTCGCGCTCGTGCCAGTTGCGTCTGGGCTGGTGGCGCCGGAACCACCAGCTCCTGCTCCTGGACCGAATCCGCCGAAGCTGGGATTAAGCATAATACCGCTGACATCCTGTGTGTTCGAGCTGTCGAGCGTCAGAAATACGGTGGCACCGGTTTGAATATCACTCACGTTTGAGGCCTGTCCGTTATCAGTTACCATGGTGTTGCCTGTAATGGTATAGGTGTTAGTGCTACCACTGCGGCTCTGGATGGTGATGCTTGAGCTGTCTACTGCGCTGACGGTGCCGATAACACGGTTGCCCCGCTGGAATCCACCGCTGCCGCCATTGAAACCACCTGACGACCCGCCCGGGCTATACTGGTTGTTACTGGCCGTCTGAGTGTCTGTGGGTGTGGGCGCCTTGCCCTTCTGGTACTGCGTACCGCCAAAAAAGCTTACAATCGCCACCAGAATAAAACCGCCAATCACAAGGCCTGACCGCGGTATGACCAGTTGCTTTTTAGGCGCCTGCCGGGGCTGGGCATTGTATTCGCTTAAACTCATCTCTGCCATTTCAGCATAGTATGCAAAATTAATATGTGAATACGCTGGAACAAGACCAAATAGGGCTAAGGGTTAGTGAAAACTGGGCTAGCCACACAACCAAGTGAATCTAAAACAAAAATGGTGCCACGCAGTTGAAACGTTGCGTACAAAGTATTATGACGCAGTTCTTATTATAGCCAAGCAAGTAGAGATTGCTAAACAGTATCTTGGTTCCAGCTTACTAGGTGAATCAGCACTAGCCTATTAGTGAATAGATAAAGGGTCACGGAGCGTAGCGTATGTGACGAGGAAGCGAAGCTGACGGTAGATTATTCTTGTAGGTATGATATTTCGGGTAAGTGAAATAGTATATAGTCAGACAACATAGTTTAGGCGGTCTTCACTTTATGAACGGTAGTAATGATTCGTATCTAGTATTTACAAAGAATCGCCCACTCAGGATTGCGTTCATAGTTGATATTGAAAAAAGTTCTACGTTCAAAGACGTAGTTAGCCTTATTGAAAGTATGTCCTCGAAATGGGGTGGACGGTACTATCAGATTATTCCTTCTAGCTCTGGGAAAATATCCAAGGAGTGGCGAGAGTATTTGGCTAATTATGACCCAGACATCATTAACAGCTATACAAAGCTTACTCCCTACACAATTCGGCAACTAAATGTAACGACCAATCCATTGGCTTTTATGCCAGTGAGCAGATTTAACTACATAGAAAGCAGTGCGTATAATCCAGTTGACATACTGCCTGACGCAAATAGCACCGCTGCGCTATGGAGAAATCCAATACAGAATCCTGAAATCATTAGTTTTGAGTACAACCAGTACCAAACAAATTTACCGCTGTTTATTCGTAATTTTATAAAACTTAATCTTGGTCGTATTACCGATGATACTTCTCACAGGGCTGCCTTAACGAGCGCAAATGTAGGCATTAAATCCGTGCAGTCAAACACAAGAGCGCAGTTTATTAGTGCAATGGGGGTATTGGAGCAGTGGAATCGGCGTATCTATCCGAGTGAGTATTGTATGCTGCCTGGTCTTAATTATGAGTCAACTAAGCAGCGCCAGGACTATCAAACCAGTATCTACATCGGTAATACGGTCATGGACTTAATTTATTACTGGAACTCTGCCTTGCTAAGTCCTGATTGGTTAAGTACAAAAAAGAATAGCGTCTGGCTTCCAACGAATTTCCTAGACAATGACGACTTGCTCAACTCGGTGAAGGTTTGGATTTATCGGCTTGCAGTGCAGCAACAGTCAAACACTGACGTAAAAGACATCAAAGTTTACAGTTCGTCTTTAAGTCAGGCAAAACTACAAAATTATGCCGATAAAATTCGACAAGGGCAGTCACTCTTTACGAGCGTAGAGCGCATAAGTCAACCACCAGAAATTGTTTACAGCGACAGGATAAGTACGTCCGAAGAAATGGATTCTTTTAGTGTATCGGGCGATAAGTTCACTATAAATGTCCCACCTATCAACCTCAGACAGGGCGGAATGGGTGGGCAATCATGGATAACGGACATGTTTATAGAAGTCGCCGATAAGAATGAATATCGGCAGCCAGTTAGAGAATTTTGGTTGCAGTACCCTAAAGACAACAACTTAGCCTTAATGCTCACGGGTAGAGGTATCGCTTCACGAATAAATCGTGAGTATGTACTGTCCGTACCAGTTAACAGGGCTAAGGAGAGTTTACGGCTTACAATAGAAATTCCTGAACACAGTAGGCTTGTGCAAAGTATCTTGCTTGCCGAGAAAAATCACATTCACTATAACGGTGACCTACGAGACGGTGTTTCAAAGCGTCCATTTGAACATGCTACAAACTCGAACGCAGGTCGCTCGTTAAGAGGTGCAATATCATTATTTGGTGACTTGCCAACAGCGACAAACTTTTTCAACTCACAGTATTGGCGTAACACATTTATGACTTTAGCTGGCTCAAATCCAGTGGGTGACCCTGCGAGTCGTGAGAATCTTACTAATCGAATTAGAAAATCATTGAAGAAAGTTAACCAGCCAGTAACGGACAAGGCAGTCAACGCTTGGGTAAGCACGGTCACAACCTACGCAAGTGAGTTAAGGCAGATGACAGACACAAAGCCCTACTCTTTCTTCCTGTCTTTGCTGGACGAAGAAATCCAACGGCTAAACGTTACTGACGCAGATGAAATAAAGCAAGCAAAGGACTCTCTACGGAGTAGGCTCAGTTGGCTAATCCAGATGAAGATATTCGGATTGGGCATTTTTTACAAATGCGCACACTGTGGGCTAAAGGGCTGGTACTCAGTGAACTCCATAAAAGAAGAGAACCCATGCGCAGGGTGTGGTCACATTTTCTCGTTAGAAGCAGAAGAAGAGTGGTGGTACAAATTGAATAGTATGATTGCCAGCGAGGGCGGTATATACAATCAGATACCACTCATAATGGCACTAGGAGAGCTATATAACACTTCAAGCAGCTCCTTCGATTACTTTATGCCAGTTGATGTCTATGCTACCTACAGTGGCAGACCTATGACCGATTTGGATATTTTAGCCATAGTGAACGGGAAGCTCGTTATCGGCGAAGTCAAAAATTCAATTGGCTTGTTTGATGACGAAGAAATTAAAAAACTAGCTGCGGCAGCTAAGCGATTAAAGCCAGATAAAGTTATACTTTTTGCGCCAGATGTCTTGGCGGCAGACCAACGAACGAATGTGTTGGTTACTTCCTTAAAAGCTAGGATAGGTACTTTGGAAGCAGATGTAGAGTGGATTTTTCCAGACCCGCTATTCGCACATGATGACCTATGGTCTATTTAGCCAAAATAACAGATAGAAAATGTTATAGTTGAGTCATGCTCGGCTTCCTACTCGCCTTTATCAGCTCGCTGTTCTTTAGCTTCTACGTTGTGCCACGCAAGCTGTCTAAGCTCAAGCCATTAGAGTTCAGCCTACTCATGGCAACAGGCTTTTTTGCCAGCTCTATTATTCTGTATCTTTTTCAGCCACTGCTGCACTTTCATGAGCATTTGTCATGGGTACTACTCTGGTCACTACTGGCTGGGGCTATCTGGGCGGCTTCATTCGTAACATTCGTCAAAGCCATTGACGCAATCGGTCTGTCTCGCTCAAATCAGTGGAAGAACTTACAAGGTCCAATCGCTGCTATCCTTAGCTTGATTGTCCTGTCGGAGTACCAGTCAACCCGACCTGTGTTTGTGCTGCTGTCGGTGCTGGCTATTTTCGTATCAGCCGTTGCATTTACAATTTCGGCAACCAAGCAGGAAGCTAAAGCCAATCTAAACGGTGTTTACTTGGCTGCGCTATCCGGTGTTGGTTTTGGCACAGTAGCCGTAATCCAAAAGTACGTCACCACAAATGTTGGCGTTTACTCACAGCAAGTAGTTTGGAGCTTCGCAATCCTTGCCAGTATTTTCATTTATATGATTGCTACAAAGCAAAAACTGCCTATAGCCGACATCAAGCGTGCAGATACCAAATTGGCTCTCGGTGCTGGTGTGCTGTATCTGGGTGCTAGCTTCTTCCAGCTACTATCTTACAAACACTTACCAGCGTCTATTGCGTTTACTATTGTTCAGCTCAATGCAGTCTGGACAATAGCGATTGGCGTGTTCTACTTCAAAGAAATTGAAGCTAAGAAGTATTACAAACGATTACTACTTGGTCTGTTCTTCGCGGTAGCTGGAATTGCCTTGCTGGCTCTAGCTAGACGCTAGCTAGTATTTTAAGCTCTGCTCTCAAACCATTCCTGTGTACGGTTAAACTGCCATGGGTCACGAGTGTTTGACCTATGAATAGCCACGTCCTGCCATACCTTGCCGAGCATGTACGGCTCTTGGTCTAACCACTCTTGCAGTTCGCTTTCTGACGGAAAGCTGACAACATACATTGAGCCTTTCATACTGCCGTCATCGTTAAGCAAGGCTGCGCCGTAAAATAAATTGCCGCTTTCTAGCAGTTTATCGCCCATAGCAATGTGGTCTTGGCGCACTGCTTGTCGTCTTGCTGGTGCGTCTTTGTCTGTGCCGTCTAAGCCGATAATTACAAATTGCATTAGTTCACCTTATTAGTTGGCTTGCCGTCTAAGTAATTCTTGATGTTATCAACATAAATGCGCTTCTTGAGCTGACTAGCTTCACGGGTCGAATAGGCGATTGCTGGATAAACTCTACACCTGTTAATGGACTTTAATGCTTTGAGCTGTTCTTCTTGCATTTCGTCACTGTGGTCGAGCATGAACACTAGGTCACTCTGCAAAAGTCGAGCTACTAGAGGGTCAAAGTCAATCAACTCCATAGGGCTGACGTTTATAAAAATAGCGTCATTCTTAATTTTTTGTAACCTATCATTGTTTATAATGCCCTCAGTTTCGGGATTAAGCGCAAGGTTCAATGTAAGAATATCTGAGTCGGCGAGTAAGTCGTCCAGCTCCTTATACCTAACACCCTTTGCTTCTGCGTCTGGTTTACGTGTTTGCGACCAGTAGCTGACATCGCAACCGAAAGCCTGTGCAAGCTCTGCTGTACGCATACCGATATTACCTAAGCCGATAACGCCAAACTTCTTGCCTTTAATCTCCATGCCGGGGTGAGCGTCATCTTCGTAAATACCGTCCCAAGCCAAGCCCATTGCTCGATTGACTCCACGACACCACTCGATGAGAATACCAAAGGTGAACTCGCTAACACCCTCAGTGGCGTAGTCGGCAATGTTAGTAACTGTGATGTCTTTGCTGGCTGCGTATGCCGTGTCTATGCCACCATAACCCGTACCGAGCATACCGATGTATTTCAGGTCTGGTAGCGTATCTACCAAGTCCTTGCCAACTTTCGCGCCTAGCCGCACCAGTAATCCGTCAGCGTCTGTATTGTTAGCGATTTCTGACTGGTCAGCAAGCAACACACGTGTTTCGACTAGTGTATCTAATTCGTCCCAGTAATTTTCTTCAAGCTCACTACCAGTGAAGCCTAAGCAGAGTAATTTATGTAATTTCATAGTTTAATCATAACACCAGAGAACCTACACTTTTAAGCAATCAGTAAAAATCAGACCACCGCTGTTAAGAGTTGGGTAAAGCTACGGGAAAAAGTGGGTAGATAACGCATTTTTCAATGAGGGTGACATTTCGGGTAAACACAAGTCGCGCCTAAGCGTATCTTTACCCGATAACTAACCCTCATTAGTGTAAAATTTTAATTATGGTATTCCAAGACAAGACACCTGAGCAGCTTAATGAGAGTGAACTTATGAGCGTTGCAATGGTGTTACGGGACTTAAAAGACGCAGCACAAGGAAATCAGCCAAGTGCTACGGCAGTGAAAAGCTATCTTGCAAGTGATGTAAGTGGTGGCAAACAAAATCAGCCATATTATTATGCAATTCGTGAGCATGTTAACAAAGCAAAGCCAGAACTGCTCGACTACCTAGCGGCGCAGGGCGTTATAACAAGTTATCAAATGCTAACCTATAACTTAGAATCGTTAGATTACGTTGTCGCCATAAACGAATCCGTGTTTAACCCATTTTACAATCGAATACTCTCGCTAACCATGCCGTACGTAGAGAAGCTGATAAATACCAAAGTTGCTATAAGTCATGGACTAAGAAAGCCAGAAGCAGTGGATAGTCATGCTAAACAGCTGCAAGCCGTCTTGGACATAAATGGCTTTACTAGTCCAGTAGTACACATTACTTCGACACCATATACCATGCCAAATATGAAAGACGGCAAAGCGCGGGACATCATTATTTATTGCTTTGGGTTATCTGGGCAAAAGCTCTCTTTAGAAGAAGTTGTCGAATACTTAAAGAGTGCGGGCAAAAAAACATATATGGGACTAACTAACCTCAGCCAAGCATTGCGTAGGTCACAGTTTGATAAAAACAACGGAGGGGCCTTGGCTGTTTTTGTTGACGTTTCAGCACAAGATATTAAGCTCAATGCCATAAAACTTATCACACAAAAAGAAGCAGATAAGATTATTTTCAAGAGTGTAAATTAGGACTAATTAGGACTCACTAGGACATCTTCGCAATACACATATTCGGCGTGGTTAGATACATGCGTAACGACATAAGAAACCGTCTCACATTAGTCGTTACGTGGGGCGGTTTCCATTTAGAAAGGTAACAAATGGAACACGACTTGAGCCAACAAAATACGCTATCGAGTGTGCCTTGCTACGAGGATTTAGAAAGCACAATTAAAAAGTACCTGCTCATTAGTGATGAGGGAATAATAAGGGTACTGATTGCTTGCGTACTAGCAAATCTGTCATCGTCTGACCCGGTATGGCTACTGATTGTTGCGCCGTCCGGTGGAGCGAAAACGGAGCTACTAAGGGGCTTGAATGGGCTTGATTTCATATATCCAATATCTGACCTTACGCCACAAACATTTTTAAGTGGCATGAAGTACACCAACGGCAGCTTACTTCTACGATTACCACCAAACGCTATCATTACGATGAAAGACTTCACTACCGTACTTGCTATGAACACTGAGAAGCGTGGGGCTATCCTTTCGCAGCTTAGGGAAGTGTATGACGGTGATTTCAGAAAAGAGTTTGGCACTGGTGAGTCAAAAGCGTGGCAAGGCAAAATAGGGTTTATTGCTGGCGTGACTTCCGTAATTGACCAACACCAAATGGTGTATCAGACACTTGGCGAGCGGTTTATCCAATACCGTCCGACCCAGCCAGACCCAATTCAATTAGCTAACCGTGCCATGAGCAACAACGGTAACGAGACAACAATGCGCGAAGAGATACAGGCTGCCTTTAAGGAATATATCGAAAGCGTTGTTATCCCCGATAAGCCTTTGGAGCTACCAGATACGTATCGCAAGCGTATCGTTCACTTGGCGGTTTTCTGTGCAAGCGCACGTAGTGGGGTTATTCGAGATAACCGTGGCTCACGTGAGATTGAATTAGTACCTGAACAGGAGCAGCCAACTAGGCTAGTAAAGCAGTATAGCAATTTGTTTAATGGTCTGGCGCTGATGAGTGGCGAGCATACAGAAGCGGATTACACATTGCTATACAAGATTGGAATGGACTCATTGCCGACTGTGCGTAAGCGCATTATTGAGTTCTTGGCGCAGTCCGATAGACCCTGTGACGTTAAGACTATTGCGGCAACTATTAACTACCCACAGAACACAACAAGACGACAGCTCGAAGAGCTTGTACACCTGAACCTCATCGAACTTAGAAATGAACAGCAGCCATTCGGCTACCAACTGCTAACTCGTACGAAGGATTTACTGGCTAATGCACGTACTGGCGCAGATTTCCCCGAAAAAGTAGAGGTACGCAATGCTAGCTAAGAAACCAGACGATAAGCAGCCTTTTGAGGAGCTTTACGGCAAACCTTTGTCGCAGGACGAAGTAAACGAAATGAAGTCAAACCTAGTCAACTATGTGCAGACACTTATCCAAATGGATAGGCAGCACAAGACTTGGCTAGCCAATCGCAAAATGACTAAGTCCGAACAAGACAAAAGTCCCAGTAGCGATACACCACCAGAGGTAATAAACTAATTAGTAAGGATAAAAATATGAACTATTTGATAGCTAGAGTATCAGACCCAGACCAACGGAAAGCCTTGCCAGCACAAAAGAAAAAACTTTTTGACTATGCCGATAAACAACGTTGGGTAGAAACTAAAGACTACCTTTACATTGAGTATGACGAAACAGCTTTTAAGGAAGATAGGATTAAGTTTCAGGAGTTAGTTCTTGAGCCGCTACTAAACGAAAAAGGCTTAGCGATTGTTGTTTTCGACAAGATAGACAGATTCAGCCGTCAGAGTACAAGCGAGGAACGTGTTGCGCTTACTAAGCTATTTACCCAAGGCAAGATTGAAATGCACTTTCCGTCCGATAACCTTTACATACATAAAGGCTCACCAGCAGCCGACCTATTTCGCTTGGACATCGGTGTCGCTTTAGCTGGCTATTACTCAGCAGCGATTCGTGACAACGTAGCTAGACGCTATAGCCAAATGCTGTCAGACGGTATCTGGGTCGGCAAAGCCCCGATTGGCTACCAGAACTACGTAAAGCTCTATGACGATAACGGCAAGCCACTTGAAAAGGGTATTAAAAAAGATGAAGTTCGCGCTCCTTTAATTAAGGAAGCTTTTGAACTGCGCTCTACTGGCTTACCCTATCGCTCAATCGTTAAGCAGATCAATAAAAAAGGGCTGAACAACAACACTAAAAAGAAGCGCCCATTGTCTACATCGCAGCTAGAGAAGATACTTGAAAACCCATTTTACATTGGCACTATGCAATTCATGGGTAAATCGTACAAGCACCACTACGATACGTTCATAGAGCAATGGCTCTGGGATAAAGTCCAAGACGTAAAACTAAGTCGGGGTAAAGGGCGCACAGCTTATAACAGCAAGCCATTCCTGTTCAAAACGCTCAAGTGCAAGCAGTGTGGGTATTCAATTAGCTTTGACGGACCAAAGAACGGCGGTAACATTTACGGAAAATGTACTGAGTATGGTGGTAAACACGGCGCAAGGCTAGTAAACGAAAAGCTACTGTTAGAACAGCTTAGAGAAGCCTTTAAGTCGGTAAAGGTGCCACCAAGCCTAATGCCAACGCTTATAGCTGAACTTGATAAGAACCATGCGAGTGAGCAGAAGCACTACATTAGTAACAAAAACCGCTTACAGAAAGAGTACGACAGCTTAGACGAGGAAGTGCAGGAGCTATACAAAGACCGCAAACAGTTCAAGTCACGCCCTGACATCTTCGAAAAAATGGTTAAAGACATTGAAAGTAAACAGAAAACTATACTAGATGACCTTGAAGACCACAGCAACGGTGATAAAGCCTTTGTAATCGGTGCTTCTTACATACTAGATGTTTGCAGCCGAGCTGATGAATTGTTTGACGCAGAGAGTACGGAACTAGCTCAAAAACGCTACTTAATTAGCTTCGTACTTTCTAACATGACCTTAGACGGTGAAAAACTAGATTTTACCCTAGTGGAACCGTTCGGAGCCATAGCAAACATGGTAAAAACGCAAGATTGGTGCCCCCGGTTGGATTCGAACCAACGACCTTAGGCTTAGAAGTCCTCTGCTCTATCCGGCTGAGCTACAGGGGCGCACGTCTGGCGAACATTATACCGGAGTTGTCTTGTAACGTATAACGTTGCGTGTTGGTGACCTCAGGATCCTCGAAATATGGGCAAGTTCTTATTTTCCGCTGTGCTGCTTGTATAATGACACTATGCAAACAGGGGCGTATATCGCTGAGCGGTTGCTGCCGCAGATCGTGGCGGCATATTGCGAACGCACTGGGCTGAGTTGCCAGGTGTTTTCTGATGAGTGGGTGTTACGGCTGGCCCGTGGAGAGACAATTAGATGGGTTGTCGGTGACAATTTTGATTTAAACACTGCGGCCGCCAGTAAAGTTGCCCAGGACAAGGTCGCGACCTATGCGGCGCTGAGCGCCGCCAGCATTGCGGCCGCTCCGCATTACCTAGTGCGGTCACTACTACAAGAACCGATCCACATACGCGAATTGCATAAGGAACTGGGCGGGGTGTCGGTAGTTGCCAAACCGCTGCGGGGTGTGGCTGGACGTGGTGTTAATCGCTTTCACACTGTCGATGATGCGTTGGCCATGATACGCGGCAGCGGCGAACCGGCTTGGGCACTCTCGCCGCACTACAACCTGCAGTCCGAATATCGCCTGATTATGCTCGACGGAGAATTGTTGCTGGCATACGAAAAGACAAACGCAACCGACCGTGCTGGCCTTAAACTGTTTAACCTAAGCCTTGGTGCTGTGCCCATGGAGATCCAAAATGAAGGGCTGCTTAATGAGCTTACCGGCATTGCTCGGCAGGTCATGCACGCACTGGCGCTGCGGCTAGCTGCGGTAGACATTGTGCGTATGCCGGATAGATTGCTCAAAGTGCTCGAGGTCAATGACGGCATAACCATGGAGCATTATGCGCGCTACTCTGCAGCGAACCGGCAGCGCACCATTGAGATATACGAAACAATTGTCGCTACAACGTTCGCCAGTTAGAACTGCCAGCCATCAAGCAGATGACCCGTTGCGGCGCCATGAAGGAAGATAATGAATGCGGCTAAGAAGTAAAGAATAACGAGAAGCAGTGCTATATATACCAGTTTGAGAGTAGGGTTTATCTGCTTGTGTTGTTTCGCTAAGAGTAGTCGATTAGTAATCGTTGCAGCGATCAAAAGGATAAAAGCGCCGAGAGCAGCATTATTGAGATTAAAGCTCCCAATATAGCCCTGTGCGAACATAGAACCGGACGAATCGAACTGCCGAACGACCGTATAAAATACTAAGAACAAACCACAACCTATCGTTGTTACGAGGGTCGCAGTACTTGCCACTTGCTTCATGAAATGAAGTATAGGACATCTATAGTCAAAAACAACAATTGGTGCGGGTGCGGAGAGTCGAACTCCGATCACCAGTTTGGAAAACTGGGATAATAACCGCTATACGACACCCGCGCTACGGTGATTATATCAAGGAAATCACCGTATTAACAGATAGAGGAGGGCTAAGCTTTCTTAGTAGTTTTCTTGCTTGCAGACTTTGCCGCGGTAGCGCGAGAGTGTGATTTGGTGCTCTTCTTGCTTACAGCTTTAGAAGCGCTGCCGGTGCCATTAAGCTTGTAGACGGCTGGAGCTGCCTCCTCAGGGCGCTTGCGAACCAGAACCCAGTAGACACCGAAGATGACAACCAACAGACCGATTAAGGTGGAAGTTACGAGACCGGTGTGATGGCTTCTAGGGCTTGACATGACTTTGTTGTCTTTCTTTTTGGTGATTGCCACGCCCTTTACGCTACTGGCAGTAGAGCTCGTCTTGCCGTTGGGGCTAGTGGTGTTGTTGGTCGTGGCGGGCTTAGTCACTGGACTCGTAGAAGAATTGCTGGTGTTCTTGCTGCTGTTGTTTGTGGAGCTCGTGCTGCCGGTGCTGGGACCACTCTGTGCAGGTGGAGTCGTCACGGTTTGTGCGGCGATGGTGACTGTGGCGGTAGCAGAACTGCCATTCCACTCGTTAACCCCGTTGCTGGCAATCTGCGAGCCATTTACCGTAACGCTGCCGGTGCCGGTTGCAGTAGCTGTGAAGTTCAACACTGCAACCTCACTGCTGCCGTTAGCTGCACTGTTGCCGCCAGGGACAAAACACGTGATACTGGAACTACTTGAGGCTGCCGTGCTTGAGAAAGCGCCGGCGCAGCTGCCGCTTAGGAATTGCAGATGGCTGCTGTCGTAGGTGAACGTGGCGGTTACAGCACTGACCGAGGTACCGTTTTCGTAAATGGCTACGCTTGTGGTGTTGCCTTCAGCTGAGTTTGCGCTGGCTGGGGACAGCGAGAATGCTGCGCTGCCGGCTGCATGGCTGGTGCCGCTGGCGGCCAGGATACCGGCCGTCGTCAGGCCGACTAGGATGCGTGCGAGGTTGATTTTCATACTTATTTGCTCCAGTTGGTTAGTAACATTGACAGGTCAAGGGCATCTACCGTACTGTCACTGTTCAGGTTTCCCTGTACAGCAGTTGCGCCGGCCTTGCCCCAGTTAGACAATAGTATGCTTAGGTCGAGGGCATCAACTTTGCCGTCGCCATTGATGTCGCCGACGATTATAGCGGGCCCTGTGGTAACGCCGGTGTCCCCAGGGATGAACCACTGAGCGCCAGAGTAGTAAGCTTGCGTCTTTGCACCCTTCACGATTACTTGCAGTGAAGCAGAGGTAACGCTCGCGGATGATGGTGTGTAGCTGAAGTCGATATCAGCTACGTCGATACCAGTAGCAGCGTATGCGATACCAGCGCCCGGGTCAACACTTGAGATCTCGGTGCCAGCGCTGTTGTATTCGTCGATTAAGAAGTTAACCGAAACACCGCTCGTGATATTTACATAGTTTTTGAGGTCGTATGTCGTACCCGATGTGACTGCGACTTGTGGTGAGAACAATGAGGCAGAGCTGGTTGCTGTGGCGCTCGCAGCAGATTTCAGCAAGATCGAGTTCTGCGGAGCTGGGTAACGGCCATTATTGTTCGTATCAAGAGTGATGTCGGTCGGGTCGTTGGTAGTCCAACCTTTGGCAGACCTGACTGGGTCGGTCGTGTCGAGACCGGTCGCAAATTCACCGTTTGGCAGTAAGTTAGTACCAGTCACGATGCCCTGGTTAATCGTAACAACCTTGGCAAGACCGGCTGCCTGCTTGGCTGCGGCGTATGCGGCGATCGTGTTCAGATCACTTGTTGACGTGTCGTAGCTTGCATCAGCGGCAAGTACGTCAGGAGTGTCAGTAACGTTGTGGAACACAAGGACAAGCCATTGGTTGTTCGTGATGGCGTTGTCGATGCATGTCTCGGCCGTAGTGACACTTACCGTGCCGCCAACGGAACATATCTGGTCGGTCGGTGCAGCTGGGCTTTCCTGGAACTGTTGATCATGCAATAGTAGGTCGCTGTAGGCGTAGGATCCTGCAGCAATAGTGGAATTAGTAGCGACAGGAGCAGCCAGCGTGTTGCCGTCCACGTCGGCAAAGCCACGAGTGGTGGCATAGTACTTAGCAGCGTCAGCCAGAGCCGCGTTATCGTAGTCTCCGTACGGCCAGGCAAAGTCAGTGGCGGTAATGCCGTGCGTTGCCAGATCGGCCTTGCTCTGTGTCAGCTCGCTGACGACTTGTGTTGCACCACCGGTCAGACTGCCATCTTTGGTACCGTCGGCCAGTGCCATCTGAGGGTGGGTCACGCTGTGTGAACCGATTTCCCAGCCGTCAGTCTGTAGCTGCTGAATCTGTGTCCATGACATGTACGTGGCGCTGGGGTTAGCTGCGCAAGGCACGACTGAACCGTTTGTGTTGTCGGTAACTTGATCAGCGCAGCCGGTAATAATGTACTCAGTACCGACAAGACCGTTCTGTGCCAGAGTCGGTTGTGCCTTGCTGATAGCGCTTTCCAGACCGTCGTCAAAGGTGAATGAGATTTTAGGAAAGTTCTGCGGTGTTGTGGCGGCACTTACTGTCGCGGCTCCAAAAACAGGAGACAAACTGCCAGCCAGCAGCAGAGCGGCAGCCAAAATAGCACCTGTGCGTCGGGTTAATGAAGGAAATAATTTGGATTGCAACTGCATACGCATAACTCCTGCCTCTATTACTTGATTAAGGTTGCGCATATTATATAACAAGGAATCATTAATTACAACCATAAAATAATAAACATAAGCGAAACGCAACTAAATTTAAGTGTCTAAGCATAAGCACTCAATATAATATTATAGACAAACATGCACAAATAGTGTAAAATCGATTACAAATTTGAGTGAGGTCTCATATACCTGAAGCGTTAGCGCTCCGGGCATGTCGGCTGCAGCCCAAATTTTAGGTAAATAATAAGGGAGGATGTCTCGTGTACGAAGGCATAGGCAAAGGTGCTGGACCAGTCGCTACTGGCGGCGGTGCAGTTTTACTTCCGAACACCCACGGTAACAGCTTGCTGACGTTCGTGGCGATTACAGCGATCATCGTTGGCTCAGCCATCGTGGTCTCTACGGTCGTACGTTTCGCGCTCAAGCGGGCATACCGGGCGTAAAAACCTAAACAAATCCATAAGCTAAGACGGAGGGTATTGCCGCTTAAACGCGGCAATCCTCCGTTTTCTTTTGGAACTGACCAGTTATGACAAAGCGACTACGAGCAGCAATGGTACTAGGCACGTGCCTTATGGTAGCGGGAGCTTTGCTGTTAGTTAGTATTATCCGTGAACAGGCCGTGAACATCGTAAGTGCACCACCGGCACCGGCTGGCGTGCAGGTCGCTACGGCTACCTCAACTTTGACCGAAAGCGCTGTTTCGGGCATGCCCGTACAGCTGATTATCCCAAGCCTGAATCTTGACCTGTCAGTCATTCCCGGCTACTACGATCCTGCGACGGGCCAGTGGACGCTTACCAAGACCAACGTGCAGTTCGCTACCATGACCGTACAGCCCAACAACCAGGCAGGGAATACTTTTATATACGGCCACGCGCTGTCCAATCTATTTGGATCACTGCCGAAAATCCAGGCCGGCGCGGTCGCCTTAGTAAAAACCAACAACGGCCATACCTTTTATTACACGCTCAGCAGCACCAAGGTTGTCAGCCCGAGTGATTCCGCCGCCGTGCTCGATTACAGCGGCAAACCAATTTTGACACTCCAAACCTGTGTCGGCCTGTTGTATCAGAACCGCGAATTGCTGACTTTTGATTTCGAGAGGGTTGCCTAGTATGAAGGAAATTCTGGCGTACATACTGGTTTTTGCAAACGTGCTCAGTATGCTCCACCTGGGGTTCTATGTTGTTGGTGCCAATGTGTACGACATCAAGGAATTTAAACGCAAAAAAGCTGCCCGCCAACAGGTTGAGATAGCTCCGCAGACAAAACCCCAGCCGCTTATCAGCATTATCGTACCGGCCTACAATGAACGGCTTGGCGTACCCCGCACGCTGGATTCTATTCGCCGCAACACCTACCCGAACGTCGAAGTCATCGTGGTTAATGATGGTTCCAAAGACAACACGGCGGAAGTAGTACATAACTACATCGCCAAACAAAAGGAATACGTTACCAGTAGCCATATCGTGCGTTCTATGCGCAGCGGCCGACTGTACCGTAAGTATACCCGCGAGGCTGCCCCCATGCTCAACATCAAGCTGGTTAGCCAGACAAACCAGGGCAAGGGCGCGGCCCTGAACAACGCGATTGCGAACTATGTACACGGTGAACTTATGATGAGCCTGGACGCTGACTCGCTGCTAGACCGCTACGCTATTGAACGGGCGGTGCGGCATTTTGATGACCCGGATATCATAGGCATCGCTGCCAATGTACGGGTGATGGGCGGCGACAACTGGCTGGCACTACTACAGCGGTTTGAGCACATGATTGGCTACCGTTCAAAGAAGTTCTATACCCTGAGCAGAAGCGAGTTTATCGTGGGTGGTGTGGCCTCTACGTACCGGACTAACATCGTCAAGGCGGCCGGTCTATATGACACCGACACGCAAACCGAGGATATCGGCCTCAGCATGAAGCTAATCGCCCACGAAGGTAACCGCCACAAACGTATCGAGTACGCTGCCGACGTGGTGGCTATGACCGAAGGTGTCCAGACGTATAAAGCCCTGTTCAAACAGCGTTACCGCTGGAAACTCGGCTGTCTGCAAAACCTGTTCAAGTACCGCGCACTGTTTTTAAACGGCGATGACGAAAAATACACTCGCCGCCTCACGGTGTATCGCATACCTATGGCCATCTTGAGCGAGCTGCTGCTCATGGCGGGCCCAGCCATGCTCGGCTTCATCGTGTACCTAAGCATCTCGCGCCACACGCCGAGCATCATCTTGGGCGCATATGTCACGATTACTCTCTATACGATGTGGACTATCTGGCCGGATGAATACCTCACCAACAAGCAGAAAGTTAAGATGAGCCTGCAGGGCGTATGTATGTATCTGTTATTCTATGCGATGGACCTCGTGCAGCTGGCCGCCGTTTACCGCTGTATACGCAACTACAAGCAGGTCACGTTCCGTGCGGCTACGCAGTCCACTTGGACGCCCCCGGCCCGGGCCGGTATTGTGGCACGCTAATCCCGCCATACAATAACTGAATACAGAAAATCTAGGGGATATCTTACAGACATACGTAGGTCCGTTTATCTAAGGTTAGTGGGTTCGCGAATGGGTTTTGAGAGTTTATCTCCTCTTCCCGAACGTAATTTGACAAGAGGAAGCGTATGCGCTGACCTCTTTCAGACCTGACACATAATGTTTTGTAGTGACGGCAAAACATTCAAGTGCCGGGTCTAAAAGGCACGGTCGGCCACGGATAGTCCGTGACTGAAAGCCTCTTCGGGGGGCAGGGTGCAATCTGAAAAGGTGATGCCAGCAGTACTAGCCCAAGTATTCCAGGCGGTGCTTGATCGAGTACAGCATGTGCTCGATTGCACGCATACCCATGTAACTAACCTGGAGCTTGGCTCCTATGTATGTACATCGTCTGCTAACAGCACAAATGATGCCATGCAAGGGGTCGACTCGACGATCGCGATCATGCGGGTCACATGGTATGCCGAGGGGGTACCAGAGTGGGTCGCCGTAAAGGTCAAGTGGAGTCCCCGCCAGCTCACAATGGTCTTTGTGTGCCATCCCGCATTTTTTAATGTAAATGGTGTGGTCGTACTTTGACCATCCACCATCAACTACTACCTGACTTCAAAGGCGTGCTGCCAGAAGGCCGCGCCTGGCGGACTAAGAAGCGTTTGGTCGAGCCAACCGCTCTCCAATTCCCCACGCTTCCTCTTGTCCGCTCCATGAAAGCTACCATGTGTAGCTGCGCCAAGACTGACCTTCTGTCAGAGACTTTTATGGATTTTACTACCGCTTAAATGTCGTAGAATGGGGAGATGTGTGCGCCCAGACTGTTTAGCCGTTCGGTCAGGCCTTCGTAACCGCGCTGGATCACGTAGATGCCGCGCAGGGTACTCACTCCACTCGCTGCCAGCATACTTAAGAGCAGCAGTGAAGCTGGGCGTAATGCCGGAGGCGTAACCACGTCGGCCCGGCTGAATTTCGTCGGCCCCAGTATGTATAAGCGGTGTGGGTCGGCCAGCTCTACTTGCGCACCGACTTTGCTGAGCTCAGTGTAATGTACGGCACGGCCTTCGTAAATCCAGTCGTGGATCAGTGTACGGCCCTTGGCCATGCAGGCGATCAATACGAAATAGGGCAGATTATCGGGATTCAAGCCTGGATAGAGGTTAGGGTGGATTTTGTCCGCCAGTGCTTGCAGGTTACCGTCGTGCTTGTGCACGGTAATATCACACAGATCGATGATGCCGTTCGCCGCCTTGTACGGCTCACTCATTGTCATCATGAGGCCCATTTTCTTAAGTTTTAACAACTCCAGGGCGATCCAGCGGTACGGCACACGCTCAATGGTAATTTCACTGTTGGTGACCACGGCCGCGGTTATAAAAAACATCGCCTCGATTGGATCTTCGGTCGGGGCGTATGTGACGTTCTTTTTGATGCGCTCTTTCGCGCCGGTAATCCGCAGGAACGGCGTGCCGACTCCTTCAATTTTGACGCCAAGCTTTTGCAGGAAGTATGCGAGGTCCTGCGTCATATAGTCACCACTAGCTGACTGTACGTAGGTCTCGCCGGGGGTCCGGGCGGCAGCCATCATCACGTTGTTAGTAACAGTGTTGCCCTGTTCGTACAGAGTCAGTTCCTTGGGGGCCTTTTTGTTGACGGTAACATTGTAGTGCCCTTGGGTCGCCACGATGTCCACGCCAAACTCCTGCAGCGCGAACAGATGCGGCTCCACGGTGCGTTCACCCAATTTGCAGCCGCCTGCGTAGGGGATCTTGAAACTGTCATACTCGTGCATCAGGCTGCCCAGTAGCATAATAACGCTGCGGGTCTTGCGGGCGGCCTCTTTGTTCATGGTATCCAGAGTAAGCTTTTCCGGACGGCGGATTTCCAGGTCGTTGCCCGGGAGCCACTTGAAATGCACACCAATGCTTTCCAGTACCTCAATGATGCGGTTGACTTCCTCGATCCGCGGGAAGTTTTTGAAGCGGGTGACACCATGGTTAAGCAGACTGGCGCACAAAAGTGCCACGGCTGCGTTTTTGCTAGTTTTGAGCGGCATCCGGCCGTGCAGCTCATGGCCACCTTCTATGCGCAGGTTCACGCTGTTACCGGTGGGGAGGGTAATAATCTGCTTGTTCAGGACACCGCTTAAGCGCCCGATAGTTTCCAGGCTCAGGTTTTGCCGGCCCTTCTCCATGCGGTTGACGGCTGACTGTGAAGTGCCGAGCTGCTTGGCAAACTCGGCTTGGGTAAGACCGCGTTCCTGGCGAATCTGTGCTATAAATTCACCGATTTTCTCATTTGTTGTAGGCATAACGTAGCATAGTATATCACATATTGTATAGAGAGGCGCAATTGAGATATTGACAGATTTTTTTGTTTTTGGCTGATCCAAAGGCCAGTATAGGTGTCGCCGATACAAAATGCTAGACTTGATTCATGGTTTAATTATCATTCTCACCGGCCTATATCATTGCCTTGCAATGACATAACGTGCGGTACTCGGTAAAAGAGAGTATGTTCTCTTTTACCTCCGCTCCTAGGCTATACTGTAACTAGATTTAAGGGGATGTTAATGATGATTGATGAGGAAATTGCACGGCTGATTGCCGCCGAAGAAAAGCGCCAGCGCGAGGGCCTAGAATTGATACCGAGCGAAAACTACGTGTCGCGGGATGTGCTGAACGCGATGGGCAGCGTGTTCACCAACAAATACAGCGAAGGTTTTCCGGGCCGCCGTTACTACGGTGGGCAGGAAAACACTGACCAAGTGGAACAGATTGCCATTGACCGCGCCAAGAAACTCTTTAAGGCCGACCATGCCAATGTGCAGCCGCATGCCGGCGCGCCGGCTAACCAGGCGGTGTATTTTGCATGGATGAAACCTGGCGACACCATCCTGGCAATGGACTTAAGCCATGGTGGACACCTGACGCACGGCGCGCCGGTTACCCAGAGTGCGCAGCTATACAACTTTATCCGCTACAAAATGAAAGATCCGGCCACGGGCGAAATAGACTATGATGAGCTGCGCGAGCTGGCGCTCAAGTATAAACCACGCATTCTTCTGGCCGGCTTTAGCGCTTATCCGCGCGAGCTTGACTATGCCAAGTTTGCCGCCATCGGGCGTGAAGTGGGCGATCAGTGCCTGCTGGTCGCTGACATGGCGCATATCGCGGGGCTGATTGCCGCCGGCGTGGCGCGCAACCCGTTTGACGATGGCTTTCATGTCATACTTACGACAACGCACAAGACGTTGCGCGGCCCGCGCGGGGGCCTCATCCTAAGCAAGGGCAAGGTAGGCAATCCTCTCAAAGCGCCGGAGAAGACGATCGAGAACATCCCGACGCTGATCGACCGTGCAGTGTTCCCTGGTACGCAGGGAGGTCCGTTGGAGCACGTCATTGCCGCCAAGGCAGTCGCCTTTGGCGAAGCACTCAAGCCAGAGTTCAAAACCTATGCCAAGCAAATCGTGCTCAATGCGGCCGTGCTGGCTGACGGTCTGAAAAAGCGCGGTTTTGAGCTCCTAACAGGGGGAACGAGTAACCATCTAATACTAGCCGATGTGTACCAGAGCTTTGGGCTGGACGGTAGCGTGGTCGAGGCCGTGCTGGACCGCATCGGCCTGACACTCAACAAAAATGTTGTTGCCGATGACCCGTTGCCACCGTTCCGCCCGAGTGGCATCCGGCTCGGTACGCCGGCCATCACCACACGCGGTATGGTAGAAGATGACATGGAGCAGATCGCTGACTGGATGAAGCAGGCGGTTGAGCATCGAGAGGACGAGGCGCGTTTGCAGGAGCTGCGCGATGCCGTCCGCGAGTTTGCGCTCAAGTACCCCTTGCCGAGCGATAAGCAATGAGCGTGTCCGGTGGCTGTGAAAAGCGCGTCAATGTCCTCGGGCCGTAGAGGCTGCTAACTTCACTGATAATCTCACCCATTCCGTCATGGGTAAAGACATGTTCTACGGCAGGACGAGCCTCCCACCCGAGGAGCCCATGCAGTGTTATTGACACCGGCTGGCGGTTACTTCATGATGAGCTTAAGAACGTAAGGGTTGTGGAAGTATGTCAGAGTCAAAAAAAGAAAAGGCACAAAAAGCAGAAAAAACTGTAGTCACGCCAGTGACTGAGAGTGTCAAGGCGGATACATCTATCCCTTTGCCAAATAGTGAGTCTCCACAGCTCCCGGTATCCGCCAAAAGGCGGCCGAAACGAATCGTACTCTCGTTCGGACGGATTTTAATCGCCCTGATGGTGGTTAGTGTCATTGTTGCTGGTTCACTCTATCTTCTGCGGCGGGATAAACGCTCCAACAACATTGCTATGCATAACAAGCCCGTCAGTCACACGGCAGCAATCCCCGAGAAGCCGAAAACGGCGCAGCCGGTGACGCTCAAAACCTCTGACGCAACATACTTACAAACTCCCAAATTACTGGATGACCAAAAGATTTTTGCGGACACGAGTGTGCTAGGACAAGACTGCCCGGCCAGTGGTTACGACCCAACGACTGGCCAATGCAAAGACCCGCAATCAGTTGACGCAGGTGATATCAAATACTACCAGATTGGTACGCTTAAAAACGGCAGCGAAGTCTTAGCCATTGTGGAACCTTACTATAACGGACTTGGTGATTCACAAACACAGCTCGCGCTTGAGAAAGACGGTCAGTACAAGATAATCGCTCGTTACGGCACAGATGCACAATACATGTCTGATTTTGTTAGCGAATACGCTAAAGCATTCACCGGCAATGTCACCATAGATACATCGGATGACATCACGGACTTGCTGGTTCCGGATAACGTTAGCGTAAATGGGCAGGAGTTTTCTGTGAGTACGCTGAACGGCTACGGTAGTTTTACGCTGGATGGGTTGAGTGATATCCGGGGTAGTTACAAAAGCAAGGCCGACGCGCAGCCGACCAAGATTGGTACTGCCGGCTATGACACAATTTATAAGCTGGTCGTCAAAGATGATCCAGCGTTTCAGATAAATGAGGATTATGTTACGTTCGGTAACCTCTTTTCCAGCTTTGCTTACCTCAAAAATAGCATAATTGACACCCAACCCGCTGGCAGTGATCGGAGCCTGAAAGTGACCTGGCAGACCGGTGTGGACAATTCTAGCAGCTACTTCACTGCTATAACGGGTTGTGGCTCCAGCGGCTATGTAGTGGCAAAAAACGTGAGCACCAGCCAGCTTGTCAAAGTTGGTGTTTCTGCGGACGGCCAGGCGCTGTATCAGCTTCCGGCTGGTTCGGCATTGACGCAGGAGTTATACACAAAAGACTACAAAGAGGCTCAGGATGCCGGCATGATTACGGATGCAGCATTAAAGAACTTATCAGTTGATGACTTCCTAAGCGATCACGCGTATTTTATGTTTAAAGACAGCCTGGGCGAATATGTCGTGCAACAGCGCACGGATATGTTCTCTGGTGGAGAATGTGCTAAGCCAGTGATTTATCTATATCCTCAGAGAACAGAGCACGTGTCAGTACAGGTAGGGGCACAGGTCAAGGAATCAAACCCGTTTTATACGACGGGTGGCTGGAAAGACGTACTGGCCCAGCCATCTGGCCAGCTGACATACCAAGGGGAAATCTATGATTCGCTGTACTGGGAGGGTGAAGGGTTTGGGGCGTATCCGGACATCACGAGTGGTACGATTGTAAAAGGTAGCCAAGCCGTAGCGACTATAAAGACACAGCTCAAGAAGCAAGGCCTGAACGCGAAAGAAATTTCTGATTTCATGGCGTACTGGCAGCCAAAACTGCCCGCTACGCCATATGTACGGCTGACGTGGCTGAGCACGGCACAGATGAACGTACTGGCGCCACTTACTATCTCTCCCCGGCCACAAACGCTTATTCGGGTGTTCCTGGATTTTGAAGGACTGCAGGAATCTGAGAAACTGGCACCCCAGCAGTTCACGACACCGGCTCGGCGCGGATTTACAGTCGTGGAATGGGGCGGTCTTGCCCGGAATGGCGTACAAAGTTAAGACTACGGCTATCCGTGACTAGCTTTTAACCTTGGCAATCCAGGTCATGACAATGGTGGCAGCGGTCCAGTTCGGGACGATCCACAGTATGGCTTTCCAGTTGTTGCCAGTGTAGGCAAAGGCGACGAACATGCTGTACGCGAGGTAGCCCATGAAGGGCAGATAAGTGCACCATCCCTGCCAGCTGACCGGAATGTAACTGCCGCGCAAGGGTACGAACCAGGCACCTTTGCGGCGCTTTAACTTGGAGATTTTCTGAACCATGAGCGTATGCTAGCATACTGCTGTGAATTTGAGTACGAGCATCAACATCTATCCCTGAGATAGGACTGGTAGTGGGCTCAACGGTTGTCGGTAGCTGAGCGATCTTGGGGTCTAGGATTGTTGCAGCTGCGCACAACCGGCATCTTTGCCGGCGGTGATTGAACCAGCTGCCCCAGTTGCGCCGTTGCGTGACGGGTTGGTATAGCCGTAGGTACACAGTTCGCCCCAAGTGGCTTTATCGACCGTACCGGTCTGCTGAACGTTCGAGGTAAAACCTTCCTGCCTGGCGTAGCACCTGGCCCAGTCTTGTACTGATTTTACCTGTTGGACAGTGGCGTTGTCGTATGTGCTGCTTATGTCTAGCTGCGCGCTGCCCGTGAACTGGCATTCGGTAAGACCACTATGCTCCATGTAGTTGACGAGCGTCTGGATATCACCGACGCAGTGGCCGGAGCTGCCGGTCGTGAACGTTCGGCCTACACAGTTACTGCTCAAATCGGCAGCTTGAGGAGTGGGTTTGGCCGCAGTGCGGTGTATGTTGAACAGAGCAAACGCAATAACCATGATCGCGATAGCTACTATGACAAGTATAACGACGTGGGCATAACCGCCCGCGGTTCGTTTGTGCTGCATGAGATTCAGTATAATACTTACGTTTTGTGGCAGCCAAATTTCAGAGCTACTGTCCCCTGAACGTGCCTAAAAACCGGACTTCGGGTGTTAACGCCACATCTAGTTTTGCCTGTACCGTGCGGATTATTTCCTGCGCCACATCGTAGATTTGCTGAGCCGAAGCACCGCCGGTGTTTTCAATTTTTAAAATGTGGTCGGGATGCAGACGTACCGGCCCCCAGGTCTGGCCGCGCTCAAAGCCGGCTGCCAGCAGTATCTGGGCGGCGCTGACGCGTTTGCCGTTGCCGCCGTGTAGCTTGTTCATTTTACTAAGTACCTCGGCACTCCGGCCGGTTTCGTCGTAAGCCATAATGGTCGCCGCTTGTTCGTCGGTGACGATGGGGTTGCGGAAAAACGAGCCGGCAGTGTGCAGATAATCTTCGGGGTGGCGATAATCCCAGAGCGATCCGGCTTTGCCGCGGGTATCCAGGATGGTTTGACGGCAGCCCTCCAGGCTGGCGAGGTCATAGTTTTTATCACGAGCGACTGCAAGCGCGGCATCGTACTCGAGCTGCTTATTCGGTGTGCGGTGCATGGCGAAAGCGACGCGCAAGATGACAAGATCCGCAAAATCTGAAGATTGGAACTTACTATAGCGGTAGCTGAAATCGAGCTCATCCGGATATAGCCGGCGCGTTTCATGTCTGCTGCGGTCAAACACTTCCACCCAGGCGAGAGTGTCGGCCACGGCTTGACCGTAGGCAGCGATATTGCCCACGACGGCGGCGCCTACGCCACCTGGTATGGCGCTCATCAGCTCCAGCCCCCATAGCTTCTCGCGAATGGCGAACTGCACCAAGTCATCCCACCATACCCCGGCATCGGCAACTACCACGTCGTCTTCCCGCGCGATATCGCCGGTGCGTACAAGTACGGTTGTACCGGGCAGCCCGGCGTCCGAAACCAGCACGTTCGCGCCGTACCCCAGTATCCACAACGGTTCACCGCCCGCTTCACGCAGAACTGCTTGCAGCTCGTCATTGGAAGCGCAAGTATATAGTCGCTCGGCGGGGCCGCCTGCGGCCAGCGAAGTCAAAGAGGCTAGAGGGATGCTTGCTTGCATATCACCTAAAGTATACACGCCCGCACACGGCTTCGGCTCGCTTGCGTGAGCGTGACAGGGGCGGTAAAATATATACTAATGAGTGATATCGATAAACCTGTACCATATGAAACCCTAGGTTCGCAGCTACGCCGCTTGCGCGAGCGTAACCGTGAGAGCGTGGCCGAAGTGTCCGGCGCAGTCGAAATCGGCGAACTGGAGCTGAACGACATCGAGTCCGGCGCTGAGCGTCCCTCCGAAGACATTCTGTTGCTGCTCATCAGTCACTTTGCGGTTGAGGATGACAAGGCGGCCGAACTTTGGCAGTTGGCCGGTTATGACCGGGAAGACGAGCCGGAGCATGTGCATGAACCGGCGCCAAGCGCCCGTCAGCAGGCACAGACCCTGATGGTCATGATTGATCCCCGGGTGATGTACAGCGATGCCATGGAAGTCGTCACGAACAGTAAGGGTGTGGTGCTGAATTTTTCGCAGAACGCCGGTCAGAACGGTCAGCCGCTCACCATCTCCCGTATCGGTATGAGCCACGCGCAGGCCAAAATGGTCATGGGCGTGTTACACCAGGCGCTCTACGATTTCGAAAACGGCCATGGCCGCAAACAGCTCGGCGACGGCGCCAACTCTTAACTCATAGGTATTTATTACAATGCCGCAAGTGGTTGACCCATACGGTAGTGGGGGCTAGGCTGTAGGTATGATCGATAAAGCCAAAAAACCCGCCCGTGCTGTCAAAAAGGTTGCAGGCACTACTTCACGTAAGGTTGTGAGCACCGCCGAAAAACTATTACCGTTGCCTGGGGGTCGAAAACGCGGCGAACTCAGCGCCGAAGACGTGCAAGTGGCGCGCGACTATATCCGTGAATTCTGGACGCGGCTGGAACGCTTCCACCCCAAGGACGATGAGAGCTTGCTGGGTTTGCCCAAACCCTACCTGGTGCCGAGCTACGAAGAGGGCGCTGGCTTTGATTACAACGAACTGTACTACTGGGACAGTTACTTTATGGTGCAGGGTCTACTCGATGCCCCCCATCAGGTACTCGTAGAGGGCATTCTGGAGGATCTGCTGTACCTGCAAAAGCGCTTCAAAATCATTCCGAACGGTTCTCGTACTTTTTTGATGGGTCGCTCGCAGCCGCCGTTTCTAACCACCTTTATTTTTGACGTCTACAACGCCTACGGCAAGGACAAAAAATGGCTGCAGAGCGCTATGGAGGTCGCACGTTCCGAGTACGAGGCGGTCTGGCTTGGTGACAAAAAACCCAATGAGCGGCTGGCGTTCAACGGCTTAAGCCGCTACTACGATATCAACTACCTGCACGACCTGGCGGAAGCCGAAAGCGGCTGGGACATGACGACTCGCTTTAACCGCCGCGCGCTCAACTATCTGCCGGTAGATCTCAACGCCCTGCTGTATAAGTACGAAATGGACTTTGCCCGTGCTGCCCGGCTGCAAGACGATATCCGCGAAGCAGCCAAGTGGGAGCAGACGGCGCTGGCCCGCAAAAAGACCGTGGACGAACTGATGTGGGACCGGATACGCGGTCTGTACTACGACTACAACTATGTGAAGGAAAAGCGGGGGAGCGTTAGCAGCCTGGCAGCTTATTTCCCGATGTGGGCTGGTATGGCGGATGGCCGACAAGCGGCGGCGCTGGTTAAGGCGCTCAGACGCTTCGAGAACAAGGGCGGGCTGGCCACTACCGACGCATTGCCGCTCAACCAATACGTGCCAGGCTCCATGCCGGTGCAGTGGGCGTACCCCAATGGCTGGGCGCCGCTGCAATACATAGTGGTCGAAGGGCTGTTGCGTTATGGTTATCACGAAGACGCTCGCCGCATTGCCATGAAATGGCTCAAAACCAATCTTGACTGGTTCAACGAACATCACGTGTTCCTGGAAAAATACAACGTGGTGAGTCCTGAGAAACCGCCGCAAAAGGGTGTGTACCCCTCACAGGTGGGTTTTGGCTGGACCAACTCAGTTTTCGAGCGTTTTTGCCAGCAATTCATTGACCGCCAGTCATGAGCATCCATGACGCGAAGCCGGAGGCACCAGGCGAGCCGCTGCCATGCGCCGACAAGCTGGCGTTTGATACGCGCGAAGCGGCCCAGGCAACGGCCACGGTCAGCGAGCACCGCTACGCCACCAAACTCAAGGTGTACAAGTGCCGGTATTGCAGTCTGTATCACTTATCGAGCAGTGGCTAAAGTAGCTTTTCCTAGCCAACGTGCAGATTTTACGGTACTAATATCCGCCGGATATTAGTACTGAGTGCCGTCAGCAGAGTGTAACTAAACAGCCCGTAGGTACGGGCGATGGAGTCTATGGAATTCTTGTCGTTCGGGTTGTCGCTATACACTACTACCTTATCGCCGACTTTGGCAGTGATATCCCCCAGGCTGACCATGGTGTGGTTCATGCAAACTCTGCCGACAATCGGTGTGAATATGTTGCCGACCTTTACACTCCCCGTCCTTTTATATGTTCCGCGGGCCAATGACCAGACACCTTCATAGTAGCCAATCGGCAAGACACCGATCGTCATCTTCTTAGGAGCGGTGAAGGTATAGTTGTAACTGACCTTGTCGCCTTTCTCCAGCTCAGTAACCTTGGTAATGGTGCTCGTTAGTTTCAAGGCCGGCCTAAGCTCGGCGCGGAGCTTTGCGGTCAGAGCATGGCTATGCGGAAATGGGTTAATGCCATACAACCCTATGCCCAAGCGAATGGTATTCGCATATTTTGAACACGCCTTGAGGCTGCCGGCCGACTGCGCGACGTGTAGTATGGTCGGGTTCGCGCCGGTGCTAAGAATTGCCTCTACACAGATGTCAAACGTATTAACTGCTGCATCGACCGTCGCCGGATCGTCGCCGTCGCTGTCAGCCAGGTGACTCATCACGCCCTCCAGCTGCAAGTTCGGGTAACGCACTATGAGCTTCACAAGTGCTACTACGGTGTCGGGTGCAGCTCCGTACCGATTCATGCCGGTATTAATTTCTAAGTGCAGTTTGATTCGTTTGTCAGTCTTCCCAAGCGCATGGATGGTTGCTTCGTCCTGTACAACGAAGGCGAACTTGTCGTACCTCATCCGGGCAAAGTTCTCCGGAAGTATTGAGCCCATGACCAGCACGGGCTGTTTGCTGATCTCACGGATGCGTAGCGCTTCAAAGTAGCCATCAACAGCAATGTATGGCAACTTTTGGCTTTTGAGCGCCGTTGCGACCTGCTCAATGCCGTGGCCGTAGGCGTTGCCTTTCAGGACGGGGATAACCTGTTTGCCGCTTAAACCCGCGAAGACTTCGAGGTTGTGCAGAAGCGCAGACTGAGAAACCTCGATGAGGTTGTGAGTGGTAAAGTCCCTCTCAAATTTACGTAGCAGTGTGTCAATATTTTTTCTGACGGACATCGCTAACTTTCGCGTTTTTACGAATCGTGGAGGATTAAAATTGCTTCAAGAAACTCGTATTGAACACGGTACTTAAGTCCTGGCGTTCGCGGAAACGGGCTTCAGCCAACTCCACCAAGCGCGTTACCAGCTCCACGCTACTGATACCTTTTTGCCGCCAGTTGTGCGCATACAGACTGCCGGGTAGCGGGTTAACTTCGTTGAAATAGATTTTACCGGTCTTGCTGTCGATAAGCATGTCAACACGTGCGATGCCGCTGCAGCCCAGGGCTCGGTAAACGTTGAGGCCGATTGCCTCAGCCTTGGCATACAGGTCGTCCGGAAGTTTGGCGGGAATGTTGCTATAGCCTTGCGCGCCCTGCTTGGCTCCACCCATCTTTTTGCCACCGTTCAAGTATTTAGTGTCGAAATCAAAGAAGTCCTCAGGCTTGGTGAGTGGTTGCTCG